>ERZ826613.2-NODE-2-length-483629-cov-7.677536_pt1 | contig 483629 bp, 377 predicted proteins | sample MGYA00519925_ERZ826613 | MGnify/ENA primary metagenome ERZ826613 (study PRJEB31778, sample SAMEA3449236) | human gut metagenome | biome: human gut; feature: human-associated habitat; material: faeces | place: United Kingdom | collected 2010/2012 ... | reverse complement strand
CGGGGTCTGCGGAACTCGCTTCGCTCGGACAGTCCTCGCCCTTTTTCCTCCGTCTCTCTTGCGACTTCGCCGCCCGATAAAGGCGGAATCGGGGGATCTTGCTTGTATTCTAACCCCTTCGCCCTACGGGCACTCCCCCTATATTCCTTGTAGGAACACAGGGGGAGAGGTTGAGATGTATTTCTCTTTCGCTTCTGCTCCGATTTTATGAGCCACACCCCGCAATGCTGCGGAGCACGACAAGGGAGGAGTTTAGAAGTGGCCCTCTATTCATTTTTTTTTGAATTAGAATATTTTAGTTGATCCACCAAAGGACCTTCGGAAATATTTCCGTCCATATTATATTGACTCAAAAATAGGAGATGATTGTCTTGGTTAAAACACTTTGATTCGAGTTTATGAATTGTTTCACGTAATTTATTGTACTTATTAAAATTAGATCCTAAGCAAATGTACAAAATACAATTTTTTATTGATAAAAATTGTATTTCAGGTATATTTAAAATAAAAAGTCTTCGTTCGTGTTCTTGTTCCCAATCAATATGTTTTTTATAAAAAATGTCTTTGTAGTGACATTTTAGAAGTTCTTCCGGGTAACTGTATATAGGATTAGGCTTTGATATATTGTATAGCTTGTCTGTATATTCGATATTTTCTATTTTATAGAATGTCGTTTTTAGGATATTTTCGTTTTGTTTTAGGAAAAGATTTTCATTTATAATAATACAAGCTCCGGTGCTATTTTGAGCATATTGAGCCCACATGCGAGGATGGTTGGTTCCGCGGAGAAGTCGATGTTTATACAAGTAGTCTTGAGAAAAGCAAAGTATCTTACAGTGGTTCTTTATATAATTCTTCGTTTGGGCTAATCCTCGTCCGTTGATGAAATAGTAGTGTGGTATATTATTTTCGTTTAAATCGTTAAGTTTTTTAAAATCGGATAATTTTAAACTCATGGTTTCTAAAATACGGATTAAGTTTTCCGATGATGTAAAATGATAGAGGTATTCGTTATTAATCATAGGAGATTTATACGATTATTAATTTGAATAGTAGAATTTTAATGCGGTTAATTATTTCATCAATCGTTTAAGCCATTTGAGTTTGTCGGCATATGGTGGAAATTTGAAATTGGGATAGAGGTGCAGAGAGGAGTCGACGATGCTGCGGCAATGACTGAATGTCTCGAAACTTTCGCGGCCGTGGTAGGCTCCCATTCCGCTGTTCCCGATTCCTCCGAAGGGGAGGTTTCCGTTGGCGGTTTGTACAATGGTGTCGTTGATACAGGCTCCGCCCGATGTGGTGTGTTGTATCATGTAGCGTGCCCGTTTTTTGCTGCGGGTAAAGTAGTAGAGGGCGAGGGGCTTTTCCCGGTCGTTGACGTATTCGACACAGTCGTCGATGTCGTCGAACGGGAGTACGGGGAGTATGGGGCCGAAGATTTCGTCGGTGAGCAGAGGGGATTGCAGGGGTATGTCGGTGAGCAGCGTGGGGGCTATGTATCGGTCGGCGGGATCGCTTGTGCCTCCGCAAAGTATCGTGCCGTGCGAGAGGAGCGCCGACAGGCGGTCGAAATGCCGAGCATTGACGATACGGGGATAATCGGGGCTTTGTTGTGGATTTTCGCCGTATTGGCGGGTGATTTCGTCACAGATATATTCTGTGAGTTTGTCTTGGACTTTGTGATGTACCATGAGGTAGTCGGGGGTTACACAGGTTTGTCCGCAGTTGAGGAACTTGCCCCATACGATGCGGCGTGCGGTGGCTTTCAAATCGGCATCGTCATCGACGATACAGGGACTTTTTCCTCCTAGTTCGAGTGTGACGGGGGTGAGGTGACGAGATGCGGCTTGCATGACGTGACGCCCGTATTCGACACCTCCTGTGTAGAAGATGTAATCGAATCGTTCTTGCAGGAGTAACTCGGTGGTTTCCCGATCGGCATCGGTAACGGCGATGTATTCTTCCTCGAAACATTCGTCGATAAGTTCTTGCAGAGCGGCAGCCGTACGGGGTGCTTCGCCCGATGGTTTGACGATGGCACAGTTACCGGCTGCTATGGCTCCGATAAGGGGGGATAAAGCTAATTGCAGCGGGTAATTCCACGGGGCAATGATGAGTGCACAACCGTAGGGCTCGTAGTGAATGCGACTTTTCGAGCCGAAGAGAAAGAGGGGGGTAGGACGACGTCGGTCGCGAGCCCAGCTTTGCAAGTGATTTTTTATTGTCCGTATTTCGTGGAGGAGGAATCCGATTTCGGTGGCATAGCTTTCGAATGCGGATTTTCCCAAGTCGGCATGCAGGGCTTCACCGAGTTGTTTTTCCCGACTAACGAGAGCTTCGGCCAAGCGGTCGAGAGCACATAGCCGGAATGGAATTTCTCGTGTGATGTGTTCGTTGAAGAATGCTTTTTGAAGTTTTACCAAACGGGTGTATTTGTCATTTGTCATCATTCGATTTTTTTTGATAAAGATAGCGAATTGTTTCGTAGGAAGGAAAATTAGGAACTGAATCTTTGAAGAGGTCGATTTTCTATGGTGTGACTCGATAAGCGTTTTTCGCTTTCTCTTACAGGTGGGAGAGGTTCGATAAAGGCGGAAGGAGGCAGGAGTTTGGATTTTTGTAAACTATTTCGAATTACGACCGTTATAATTTATTATCGAAAAAGGCGTTGTCTCGAAAATTTGTTTCGATTGAACGATATAAATCAATTAAGAAACTGTTTAACGTTATGTGTAAAGTTTTTTTTATTCGAAGTCGGCTTGTTGCGTTGGTATTGATTCTCCTTTGCGGAGGGGCTGTTTATGCCCAGCAACCGGCTACTCGTTATTTGTCTGACGACATACCGAAGGCGTGGACTCCCGATACATTGTTTTCGCAGCAGTTGCCTCCTGAGGATTTATGGTGGAGCGGATTTAACGATGCTTGTCTCGACACGTTGATTCAAGAGGCGGTGGACAGTAACCATAATTTGTTGGCGGCCGCTGATCGTATACGTATGGCCAGAGCGGCTTGGCGTATGGAACAGAGCGGTTTCTATCCGTCGGTGAATTTTTCGGCCGGTTGGACGAAGACCCGTAATAGCAGTTATCTGGGGCGAGAGGCTGCCGATAACACTTATTCCCAATATGCTTCGGGTGATTTGTCGGTGAGTTGGGAAATCGATTTGTTCGGTTCGATACGTCAGAGGGCCAAAGCGAAGAAAGAGTTGTTCCGTGCTTCCCGGGACGAATATAACGGGACGATGGTGTCTCTGTGTGCCCAAGTGGCGACCGCTTATATGACATTGCGCACGTATCAGCAACAGTATATCGTGGCCGAGAGCAATATCCAATCGCAACGGAGTATCCTGCATATTACGGAGGTGAGGTACGAGACCGGATTGGCGTCGCAACTCGACGTTTCGCAAGCCAAGACGGTTTATTTCAATACAAAGGCTTCTTTGCCGTCTCTTGAAGCGGGTATAGAGAAACAGATCAATATTATCGCTATTTTGTTGGGGAAGTATCCCGATGAGTTGCGTCCGATGCTTCGGACGACAAAGCCGTTGCCCGATTATCAGAGGTTAGTGGGCATAGGTATTCCCATGAATTTGCTTCGCCGCCGTCCTGATGTGAGGCAGGCCGAACGGACGGTAGCATCGTATGCGGCTTCGGTGGGTGCAGCCAAGTCTGATTTTATGCCGAAATTGTATTTGAACGGCAGTATCGGATTCGCTTCCAGAGATATGGACCATTTTTTCAATAAGAGGAGTATGACCTATCAGTTGGCTCCTACGGTCTCGTGGCCTTTGTTTCAAGGGACACAGCGCATACAGGCTTTGGCATCGGCGAGGGCTCAGCTCGATAGCGGCATAGAGCAGTATAACCAAACTGTGTTGACGGCTGTCCAAGAGGTGGAGAATGCCATGAACAGTTATACGCATATCGTCAAACAAATTTCGATGTTGAAAGAGCTGGTGGCCGAGGGTGAAAAGACGTTGTCGCTCTCGCTCGACTTGTATAAGCGAGGCTTGTCGGGGTTCCAAAATGTACTCGATGCGCAGCGCTCATTGCTTTCGTATCAAAATTCTTATGTGTCGGCGCAGGGAAACGCCATCAATGCGCTTATTCTTTTATATCAATCGCTGGGTGGCGGTTGGATAGATTCGAGTCAACCCTAAAATTAAAATTCATATTTTATGAGACGTTTGTTTTCTTATATGCCGATAGTGGCTGTGGCTGTATTGTTTTCGCTTTTTTCCTGCCAATCGAAAAAGGGGGAGAAGCAAAGTGGCGATGTTCGGCTGCCCGAAATATCGGTGGCTTATCCGGCGGTCGATTCGGTGGTTTTGATAAAGAGTTATCCGGGTTACCTTACTTCGTTACAAACCGTCGATCTGGTAGCTCGTGTGAACGGATATCTGCAACAGGTGGCCTATACACCGGGTGAGATCGTAAAGAAGGGACAGTTGCTTTTCGTTATCGAACCTTCGCAATACGAGGATGCAGTGGAACAGGCCGAGGCAGCGTTGAAAACGGCTCAGGCACAGTATGATTATGCAGAGAATAATTACACCCGAATGAAAGAGGCGGCGCAAAGCGATGCCATCAGTACGATCGATTTGATACAGGCGGAGTCGAAATTGGAACAAAGTAGGGCCTCTGTTCGGAATGCCGAGGCTGCGTTGTCGACGGCTCGCATACAGTTGGGGTATTGTTATGTGAAAGCCCCGTTCGAGGGCCGGATATCACGCAATTTGTACGATGTGGGTAATTATATCAGCGGGTCTTTGCAATCGACGAAGTTGGCGACTATTTATCAGGATAAGAAAATGTATGCCTATTTCAATATCGAGGATAATCAATATTTGAAAATGTTGCTGAACCAGAGTAAAGGTAAACATTCCGTACCGAGCGATCGTGTGGAGATCCTTTTTCAGGAGCCTACCAGCCGCAGTTATTACGGTAGACTCGATTATTTGTCGCCGAATGTGGACTTGTCGACGGGTACGCTTTCGATACGGGCCGAGGTGGATAATCCTGCCGGCGAGTTGAAGAGTGGTTTGTATATCTCTATCCGGTTGCCGTATGGTAGCCGCGAGCATGCGATATTGGTGAGGGATGCTTCTATTGCCACGGACCAACTTGGCAAGTATATGTATGTGGTGAACGATTCTAATGTGGTGGAATATCGCCCTGTGGAGACGGGACAGTTGGTTAACGATACTTTGAGAGTGATCGACGAGGGGATTTCACCGACCGATCGTTATGTTACGAAGGCTTTGTTGAAAGTGAGAGCGGGCATGCCGGTTCGTCCGGTTTTGGAAAAGAATTAATGGTTCCTAAAAATGAATGGGTATGATTTCGAAATTTTTTATTAACAGGCCTATTTTCGCTACGGTCATCGCCATTGTTATGGTGCTGGTGGGATTGGTTACCATCTATACGCTCCCGGTCGCCCAGTTTCCCGATATAACACCTCCTACGGTACAGGTGACCGCTGTATATCCCGGGGCGAGTGCCGAGACGGTGGCGAAAACGGTAGGTGTACCTATCGAGGAGCAGGTGAACGGTGTGGACGGAATGATTTATATGAGTTCGTCGTCTTCGTCGTCGGGGCAATATACGCTGACCGTTACTTTCGAGGTGGGAACCGATATAGATATGGCGACCGTGTTGGTACAGAATCGGGTGAACATAGCGCAGGGAAATTTACCGGAGGCTGTCATACAACAGGGAATTATCACGAAGAAGCAGTCTACCAACATCGTCATGTTCTTGGCGTTGGAATCGGATAATCCATTGTATAACAGTTTATATCTGTCGAATTATGCCAAGTTGAACATTACCGACGAGTTGTCCCGTTTGCCGGGAGTAGGCGGTGTGACGGTGTTCGGAGCCGATAATTACAGCATGCGTATCTGGCTCGACCCGGAGTTGATGCGTATACGGAGCCTTACGCCGGCCGATGTCTATTCGGCTATTCAGGCACAAAATATGGAGGTGTCGGCCGGTAGTGTGGGACAACCTCCTACGGATACGGACGAGGCTTTCCAGTTTACATTGGTTTCGAAAGGTCGCCTTTCTACGCCGGAGGAGTTCGGACGGATCATCATCAAGTCGTTGCCCGGCGGGGAATATCTGAGGTTGCGCGACATCGCTACCATAGATTTGGGAAGTGCGACTTACAATACGACATCGACTATTAACGGTAAAGAAACGGCGGCTATCGCCATTTATCAGTTGCCGGGGTCTAATTCTCTCGATGTGGCAAAAGCTGTGAAAGCGAAGATGATGGATTTGAGCCGTTATTTCCCGAACGATGTGCAATATAAGGTGGTGCTCGATACGACTCAATTCGTGAGTGCATCTATCGATGAGGTATTGGTTACGTTTGTGGAGACTTCTCTTATCGTGATGCTGGTCATTCTTATTTTCTTACAAAATTTCAGGGCAATGATTATTCCTTCTCTGACCATACCGGTTTCGCTTATCGCAACATTTGCCGTGATGAAGTTGATGGGATTTTCTATCAATACGCTTACTCTCTTCGGCCTTGTTTTGGCAATAGCTATCGTGGTGGACGATGCGATCGTAGTGGTCGAAAATTCGACCCGGCTTATCGATACGGGAAAGTATAGTCGCAAGGAGGCGGTCGAGAAGGCCATGGAGGAGATTACGAGTCCGGTTATCGGCGTGGTATTGGTGTTATTGGCCGTGTTTATCCCGACAGCTTTTATCGGTGGTATCACAGGAGAACTGTATAAACAATTCGCTTTGACGATCGCTGTCGCTACCGTATTCAGCGGGTTCAATTCGCTGACGTTTACTCCGGCTTTGTGCGCATTGTTTCTCCAACCGACCCGCGAACCTTCGTTTTTTTTGTACAAGTGGTTTAATAAGGGATATGGAGCGACTTTGAACGGATATGTGAAAGTTATCGGCTCGATGTTGCGTAAACCTTTGGTGTCGTTGTCGGCTTTTATCGTGTTGGCTTTGGCTGCTTTCTATGGATTTGCCAAGTGGCCGACTTCGTTTATTCCACAGGAAGATCAAGGTTATTTTATCGTATCGGTGCAGTTGCCCAATGCCGCATCCATGGAACGGACCCGCAAGGTTTGCGATGATTTGAATCGAATTATACAGTCGTACCCCGAAGTGGAAAATGCCTTGAATATCGTGGGTTTTTCGGCGTTACAGGGTGGAAGTTCGTCCAATTCGGCAACGTTTTTCGTGGTACTGAAACCCTGGGACGACCGGAAGGGGAAAGAACATAGCGTGTTTAATGTGGTGGAGCGGCTGAACCGGGATGCATCTGTTTTGCAAGAGGCTATCGTGTTTGCCGTCAATCCGCCAGCTATCAGCGGACTGGGTGTTTCGGGCGGTCTTGAAATGCAACTCGAAGATCGCAGCAATTTGGGGGCGGGCGAATTGGAATCCGCAGCGAATGCTTTGATCGGGAATATCGGTAGCGAACCGGCCTTGATGCAGATAAACTCGATGTTTCAAGGGAATACCCCGCAATATACATTGAATATAGATCGCGATAAGGTGGAAATGCAGGGGCTTACTCTCAGCAGTGTTTTCTCGGCTTTGTCGTATTATATGGGGTCGGCTTATGTGAATGATTTCGTGGAGTTTGGCCGTATCTATCAGGTGAAGTTGGGCGCTCAGGCCGGAGCGAGGGCTCATATCGACGATGTGATGAAACTGAGCGTGCGAAACCGGGACGGTAGCATGGTTCCGTTTTCTTCGTTTACACAGGTCGAGGAGATGATGGGACTGAATTTAGTAAGCCGGTACAATATGTATTCTTCGGCTGCACTCACGGCGATACCGGCTCCGGGGATAAGTTCGTCGGAGGGTATGGCGGCTATGGAGCGATTGGTCCGGAATACACTGGGTACGAATTTCGGATATAGTTGGACGGGGGAGGCTTATCAAGAGAGCCAGAGCGGTTCTACGGTAGGTCTTATCTTCGGACTTGCGATATTGATCGTGATTCTGGTGCTGGCTGCCCAGTATGAAAGTTGGACTAACCCGATAGCCGTGATACTGAGTTTGCCCACTGCCATATTGGGGACGGTGCTGGGGTGTATTGTCATGAGTTTGTCTATCAGTATTTACAGTCAGATAGGGTTGATTTTGCTTATCGCTTTGTCGGCCAAAAATGCTATCCTCATTATCGAGTTTGCCATGGATTACCGTAAGCAGGGCGAGTCTATCCGGCAATCGGCGATGGAGGCGGGGAGGTTACGCCTGCGACCTATCTTGATGACTTCGTTCGCTTTTATCTTCGGGGTTCTTCCGCTGATGTTCGCGACAGGTGCGGGAGCCGAAAGTCGTATAGCTTTGGGTACGGCTGTCGTGTTCGGTATGGCGATGAATACGGTATTGGGTACGTTGTTTGTTCCTAATTTTTATGAATTGATGGAGACTGTTCAAGAGCGCTGGTTGTCGAAGGTATTCAAAGATAGTGGTGAAAAGGGAACGACTAATTCAGTAGATTAGGATACTATATCTTTATTCCTTTTTGTTATTCTTGCAACCCCTCCGTCCTTCGGGCACTTTCTCTATCGGCAGGGGGAGGATTGTGCTACAAAGGACTTTCTTTCCCTGCCAAAGAAAGTCCTTGTTACACTAATTCACTTTATTTGTTCATTCTTCTCAACAGCGAGGAGAACGAACCAAGAAGCGCCGCCGCTGTTATCGGGCTTTTGGGTTCGTCGCTACGGTCGCCGTCGGGGTCTGCGGAACTCGCTTCGCTCGGACAGTCCTCGCCCTTTTTCCTCCGTCTTTCTTGTGACTTCACCGACCGATAAAGGCGGGGATTTTGCTCGTGCTTTTGCTGGTCTTTTTAACCCCCTCGCCCTTCGGGCACTCCCCCTATATTCCTTTCAGGAACACAGAGGGAGAGGAGGGTTACCTCTATTATCTCTACTGAGGGTCTTTTTAAGACCTCTCCTCATCGCCATGCTCCTCGGCTCTCCCCTATATTTTGCTGCGCAAAAACACCCCGCCATGCTGCGGGACACAGGGGAGGAGGGTGAGATGTATTTCCCTTTCGCTTCTGCTCCGATTTTATGAGCCACACCCCGCAATGCAGCGGGGCACGGCAGGGAAGAAGTGGAATCATACTGAATTTTCGTTTGGCTTTATTTCCGATATAAAAAAGGAGGTATCCCAGATAAATGGGATACCTCCTCGAATGATATGAAATGTTGCGTTTATTTGCGATAAGCGGCTATCATTTCGGGATTGAAGCGTTCGATAAACGCGGCGTGTTTGGCAACTTCTGCTTCGCCGAAGTTAATGTATACTTCGGCCGACTGCCGGAACGATTCGTTACGAGTGGCATCGTTGAGCAGGAGGTGGCCCATGATGACATGGCCGGCCATTTCGACCATGCGGCGTGCTTGGAAGTCGATGTATTCGTTGTCTTTCGTTGCAGTGACGGTTTCGACAGCTTTTACGTAGGCGGCTTTCATAGCTTTGAGGCGGTCGCGCAGAGGTTCTAGTTCGGGCGCGATTTCAGCAGCTTCGTATGCTTCGATCTGATGCAGATATGTGCCGGTGGTGACGTGGCGAATAGCTGCCACGACTTGCAACTGGGTGGTTCCTTCGTAGATAGAAGTGATGCGGGCATCGCGGTAGATGCGTTCGCAAGCGTAGTCTTTCATGAAACCGGACCCTCCGTGTACTTGCACGCAGTCATAGGCGTTTTGATTGCAGAATTCGCTGGACATGCCTTTCGCCATAGGGGTGAATGCGTCGGCCAGTTTTTGGTAGGCTTTCATTTCGGCACGTTCTTCGGGTTCGAGCGAGCGTTCTTTGGCAATGTCTTCGTATGCTTTGTACATGTCTACGAATCGTGTCGTTTCGTAAAGCAGCGAGCGTGAAGCGTCGAGTTTGGCTTTCATCAAAGAGATCATTTCGAAAACGGCGGGGAACTCGATGATGGCTTGCCCGAATTGTTTGCGGTCGCGTGCATAGGCAATGGCTTCACGGTATGCCGCTTCGGAAACGCCGACAGATTGTGCGGCGATACCAAGACGGGCTCCGTTCATCAATGCCATGACGTATTTGATAAGACCCAATTTGCGGCTTCCGCAGAGTTCGGCTTTGGCATTTTTGAACACCAATTCGCAGGTGGGAGACCCTTTGATACCCATTTTGTTTTCGATACGGCGAACGGTTACACCGCCGTCGTTGCGGTCGTAGATGAACATGGAGAGTCCGCGTCCGTCTTTGGTTCCTTCTTCGGAACGGGCCAGCACGAGTGCAATGTGTCCGTCACCGTTGGTGATGAACCGTTTCACTCCGTTGAGATACCAGCAACCGTCGGCCTCGCTGTATGTGGCTTTGAGCATGACGGCTTGCAAGTCGGAACCGGCATCGGGTTCGGTGAGGTCCATCGCCATAGTTTCGCCGGCGCAAACGCGCGGCAGGTATTTTTGCTTTTGTTCTTCATTGGCAAATTCGTAAATGGTTTCGGCGCAGTCTTGCAATCCCCAGATGTTTACGAATCCGGCATCGGCGCGGCTTACCATGTCGGCAGCCATGATGTAGGGAACCAACGAGAAATTAAGCCCGTTGTAGCGACGGGGGATAGAGATACCCATCAATCCGGCTTTTACCAGAGCGTCGAGGTTTTTTTGCGTGCCTTTGGCATATACGACATGTCCGTCGACAACGTGCGGACCTTCGTGGTCTACGTCTTCGGCATTGGCTGCAACGATTTCGCCGCTTATCTCGCCTGCTATTTCGAGCACTTTTTCATAACTATCCATGGCATCTTCGAAATTGAAGGGCGCATAGTCATATTTTTCGGCATCGGAGTAATTCCGTTCCCGTAAAGCCACCAGCTTCTTCATGAGCGGGTGGTTCAAGTGATGTTTGAGATCACTGTTATCTAAATAAAAATTAGCCATTGTTCTGTATTATTTATTGTATTATAATTTAACTCTCTATCTTTGATTTGTCACAAGACTTTGTCTTATCGACAGAATCGAAAATATGTTTTATTTGGAGTTTTTCTTATAATATTTGATCAGCTTCGGAATTACTTCTTCGACTGTACCCGTGATCACATAGTCGGCTATCGTATTGATAGGTGCGTTAGGATCGCTGTTGATAGAGATGATGATGGAGCTGTCTTGCATACCGGCGATGTGTTGTATCTGTCCAGAGATACCGCAGGCGATATAGAGCTTGGGGCGAACCGTGACACCGGTTTGGCCGATTTGACGTTCGTGCTCGATGTATCCGGCGTCGACCGCAGCGCGGGAAGCTCCTACCTCGGCTCCCAATGTAGCCGCCAAGTCGAACAGCATGTCGAAGTTTTCTTTCGATCCCATACCGTAACCGCCGGCTACGATGATGGATGCGCCTTTGACGTTGGCTTTGGATTTTTCCATCTGGCGATCGATGACTTCTACCACAAAGTCGGTGTCGGAAACGTATTTTTTCGGATCCAGTTTAACAACTTCTCCTTTGTAAGCGGGATCGTAAATTTCTTTTTTCATCACGCCTTCGCGAACCGTTGCCATTTGAGGACGGCATTCGGGGTTAACGATCGTCGCTACGATGTTGCCTCCGAAAGCGGGACGAATCTGATACAACAGATTTTCGTAGGTCTTATTGTTCTTTTTGTCCTCGTGGGGACCTATTTCCAATGCGGTGCAGTCGGCCGTGAGTCCGCTGTGCAGCGAAGAAGAAACCCGCGGACCGAGGTCGCGACCGATACTGGTGGCTCCCATCAGGCAAACCTGAGGTTTCTGTTCTTTGAATAAATTTACCAATACCGACGTATGTGGCAATGAGGTGTAGGGGTAGAGGCGAGGATCGTCTACTGTATAGACGGTATCGACTCCATAGGGGAATACTTGTTTTTCCACACCGTCGAGGTTGCTACCGATCACCAGTGCTTCGAGTTTACAATTCAGTTGATTGGCCAGCGAGCGACCTTTTGTGAGCAGTTCGAGGCTCACATCGGCGATGATGCCGTCTTCTATTTCGCAATATACAATCAGATTGTTCATAATCGTTAGTTTTTTAGTTCATAGTACACGGGCATTAACCAATCGTGTGGTTGGCGATCAATTCTTTGACAAGGTCTTCGATTTCGTTATCGGCAGCCGTGAGTCGTTTGCTTTCCTTTGCTTGGAATACAACGTTTTGTACGGCTTTTACTTTGGTGGGAGAACCGGCAAGACCTACTTGATCGAGGTCGGCATCGACATCGTTTACACTCCATTCGTAAAGGTTGAGGGCCGGACGCTGTTCATAGAGTTTCAAGCATTCTTCGCTCAGTCCTTGTTTTTCGCTCGGTGTCTTGGCGTATTTGTAACGTTGTATGAGCTTCGCGTTGCGAGGACGGCATTCATCGGCCGAACCGTTGACCGTGATGACTGCGGGCAGGGGAACTACGACGGTTTCTACCCCGCGTTCGAGACGACGTTTCACGGTGGCTTTTCCGTTTTCTATGTTCAGAATTTGCTCGGCATAGGTGACTTGGGGGATTCCCAATTTTTCGGCGATTTGAGGGCCTACCTGAGCCGTGTCGCCATCGATGGCTTGACGACCTCCCAAGATAATATCATAATCTTTGATTTTGCGTACGGCACACGATAGTGCGTAAGACGTAGCCAATGTGTCGGCTCCGGCAAAGGCACGGTCGGTCAATACGATACCTCCGTCCGCTCCACGGAATAAACCTTCCCGAATAATTTCGGCGGCACGAGGAGGACCCATTGTAAGCAGGGTAATCGTCGATCCCGGGTTTTGTTCTTTCAGTTGCAGAGCCTGTTCCAAGGCATTCAAATCTTCGGGGTTGAAGATAGCAGGCAAGGCGGCACGGTTGATCGTTCCGTCCTCTTTCATGGCATCCTTCCCCACATTTCTGGTATCGGGCACTTGTTTTGCCAATACTACGATTTTAAGACTCATAATTTAATGTGAGATTTATGATTTATAAATATTCGTATATTCTGTGTCGATTCATTGACTCGCAAAATTACAAAAATGATTGTTATTTTCAATCTTTTAGGCGAAAAAACCGTTATGCCGTCCGGCGAGAACAGATGATCGGACGGCATAACGGGCCGAGGTTTTATTCGGTTCTGACGGGCTTATTCGTAGCTGCTGCCGTCGAAACAGTGCGTGCAGATACATTCCTTAGGAAGCCCGATCGATTCGACCAGTGTTTCTAACGGGTTGAATTTTAATGAGGTAATGTTCAGCTTTTTACAAATGCAGTTTACCATACAATTGTATTGGGGCGACCCGGTGCGTGCATAAGCTGCGACATTTTCATCGGGGTTACCCTCTATCTCGGCGATGGTGCGACGGGTAATAAGCTCCATTTCGCTTTTGGAGGCCGTGAAGTTAAGAAACTTACACGGGTACAGGAGAGGGGGGCAACTGATGCGCATGTGAACTTCTTTGGCTCCATAACGGTAGAGATCGGATACATTGTCTCTCAGTTGCGTACCGCGGACAATAGAGTCGTCGCAGAATACGACCCGCTTCCCGTCGAGCATACTTTTGTTGGGTATGAGTTTCATTTTGGCTACCAGCTCGCGCATGGCTTGATTGGAAGGGGTGAAGCTGCGAGGCCAAGTGGGGGTATATTTGACGATACCTCTCCGGTAGGGAATTTGTTTACCTACGGCATATCCGAGAGCCATGCCTACACCGGAATCGGGGATGCCGGAGACGAAATCGGCTTCGATGTCGTCTTTTTTACCCATTTCGAAGCCAGTGTGAAAGCGCATCTCTTCGACATTCTTCCCTTCGTATTCGCAGGCGGGATATCCGTAATATACCCATAGGAAGGAGCATATCTGCATTTTTTTACCGGGCTGGTTGAGCGATTCGTAACCGTCGGCTGTCAACCGGACGATTTCTCCGGGTCGTATGTCGTAACAGAGTTCGTATCCGAGGTTCGGGAAGCTGCATGTTTCGGACGATACGGCGTAGCCATTATCTCCCCGCCCGACGAGGATAGGCGAACGACCGTACTTATCGCGAGCGGCGATAATGCCTTGCTCGGTGAGTAAAAGCATAGAACAAGACCCTTTGATTTTTTCCTGTACCAAGCGGATGCCGTCGACATAGTCTTTTCCTTGACTGATAATCATCGAAACCAATTCGGATTGGTTGATGATATTGTTACTGTGTTCGCTGAAATGGTTTCCGCTCGCCAGTAGTTCTTTTTCGAGTTCTTCTACGTTGTTTATTTTGGCGACGGTAACGATGGCGAATTTTCCCAAATGGCAACTGATGATGATGGGTTGTGCATCGGTATCGCTGATGACACCGATTCCCGAATTACCAGAGAATTCGGGCAGCTCGGCTTCGAATTTCGAGCGGAAGTAGGAGTTTTCTATATTGTGGATCGCCCGTTTGAAAACGCCATTTTCATACGTCACGATACCGGCACGTTTCGTACCTAAGTGCGAGTTGTAATCTACGCCATAAAAAAGGTCGGTAACGCAAGATTCTTTTTTTATGCTACCAAAAAATCCTCCCATAATGTAATGTTGTCGTGTTGATTATTATTTGATTAAACGAACAGAGCGAGAGGGACATTGTTTCCCTCCCGCCCTGCGGAATATACTTTTTATTTGGTGTGCTGTTCAACCCATTTGCGAGCATTGACAAAAGCTTCGATCCACGGGGTAATCTCGTCGGTTTTTCTGTCGGCAGGATAATGTCCGCACTGCCAGGGGAATATGGCTCGTTCGAGGTGGGGCATCATGGCCAAATGGCGGCCGTCGGCCGAAGCGATACCGGCTATCCCGTAAGGCGAGCCGTTGGGATTTGCCGGATAAGCATCGTAGGTGTATTGGGCTACGATATTGTATCGTTCTTTGGCGTAAGGCAACTCGAATTTACCTTCTCCGTGGGCAACCCATATACCGAGTTTCGAGCCCGATAACGAGCCGAACATGACAGAGTTGTTTTCGGGAATTGTCAATCCAATGAACTGAGATTCGAATTTATGCGAATCGTTATGTCGCATTTTGGGCTTTTGTTCGTGGTCGGGGGTGAGCAGTCCCAATTCTACCATGAGCTGGCAGCCGTTGCAGATACCGAGACTCAGGGTGTCGGGGCGGTTGTAGAAACGGTCGAGTGCAGCTTTGGCTTTTTCGTTCCAAAGGAATCCTCCTGCCCAGCCTTTTGCCGAACCGAGTACATCGGAATTAGAGAATCCACCGCAGTATACAATCATGTTGATATCGTCGAGCGTTTCGCGGCCACTGATGAGGTCGGTCATGTGCACGTCTTTCACATCGAATCCCGCCAAATAGAGCGAATAGGCCATTTCTCTATCTCCATTAACGCCCTTCTCACGAATGATGGCTGCTTTCACACCGGATCGTGTGCGACGATCGGCCGAGATACCGTATTGGGCGAGCGTTCCCGTGAACGAATCGGGGAAACGGAATTGCAGCGGTTGTTCCTTGTAGTTGAGGAAGCGGTCTTTGGCTGCTTTTTCTCCGCTTTGTTTGCGGTCGAGCAGATAGGACGACTCGAACCATACGTCGCGCAAATGATCGATGAAGAATTGATAATCGGCTCCGTCTTTGTGTATGAGCAGATGGCGTTCGTCGCAGGGGCGGGCCAGACGAATAAACGCTACGCCGGCTTTTTTCAATATCTTTTCGACTTCGTCGGTTTTTTCTACTTGAATCAAGATACCCGGATTTTCGCTGAATAGTATCTTAACGAGGTCTTTTTCGGGGATTTCGTCTAACGAAACTTCCAAACCGCCTTCGGTATTGGCAAAATTCATTTCGAGCATCGTGGTTATCATACCACCGGCGGAGATATCGTGCCCTGCCAGAATCAACTCTTTGTTAATCAATTCTTGGACGGCATTGAACGCGTTGGCAAAGTATTCGCTGTCTTGTACGGTGGGAACTTCTTTTCCTATTTTGTCGAGCGATTGGGCGAACGCCGAGCCTCCTAATTTGAGCTTGTCGAACGAGAAATCGATGTAGTAGACCGTACTGTCGATTCCCGTGCGGAGGACGGGAGATACGACTTTGCGTATATCCGAGACTTCGGCTCCTGCCGAGATGATGACCGTACCGGGTGAATAGACTTTGTCCTTTCCGTATTTCTGAGTCATGGATAGACTGTCTTTTCCGGTGGGGATATTGATTCCGAGCGAGCAGGCAAAATCGCTGCATGCTTCGACTGCCCGATATAGACGGGCATCTTCGCCTTCGTTTTTACAGGGCCACATCCAGTTGGCACTGAGCGAAACGCTGTCTAACCCTTCGGAGAGCGGAGCCCAAACGATATTGGTGAGGGCTTCGGCGATGGAGAGAACAGATCCTGCGGCGGGATCGACCAATGCCGCTTGCGGCGCATGGCCGATAGAGGTGGCGATACCGGCGCGTCCTCGATAGTCGAGGGCAACTACTCCGCAGTCGCTCAATGGGAGTTGTATCTCTCCCTGACATTGTTGGCGGGCAATTTTTCCGGTAACGGAACGGTCCACTTTGTTGGTGAGCCAGTCTTTACAAGCGACTGCTTCGAGTTGGAGCACACGTTCCACGTATTCGTCGAGTTGCGTTTGATCGTATGTTACGTCTTCGTAGGTTTCTTCGACTGTTCTGTCTGTCATGACGGTACGGGGGGCTTTCCCGAACATGTCTTCCATCGCTAAGTCGATGGGCTTAACACCATCGGTCTGTTCGAATACGAAGCGATGGTCGCCTGTGGTTTCGCCAACTACATAGAACGGAGCCCGTTCGCGGTCGGCGATTTGACGAATGTGCTCGATGTCTTCTTCCCGAATGACGATACCCATACGTTCCTGACTTTCGTTACCTACGATTTCTTTGGCCGATAGGGTGGGGTCGCCGACGGGCAGTTGATCCATGTGAATCAATCCGCCAGTTTCTTCTACCAACTCGGAAAGTGCGTTCAAATGGCCTCCGGCTCCGTGGTCGTGAATCGAGACGATGGGATTTTCCTCGGCTTCGGACATCGCCCGAATGACGTTGGATACTCGTTTTTGCATTTCAGGATTGGCTCGTTGTACGGCGTTCAGCTCGATGGCATTGTCGTATTGTCCGGTTTCTACCGATGAGACTGCTCCTCCACCCATACCGATACGATAGTTGTCACCACCCATTACCACTACTTTTTCCCCGGCTACGGGCGTGCCTTTAAGTGCGTCGCGCATGTTGGCGAATCCTACACCGCCGGCGAGCATAATGACTTTGTCGAAAGCAAATTTTTTACCGTTCTCGGCGTGCTCGAATGTGAGTAGGGAGCCGCAGATGAGGGGTTGTCCGAATTTGTTTCCGAAATCAGAAGCTCCGTTAGAGGCCTTAATCAATATTTGTTCGGGCGTTTGATAAAGCCACGGACGAGGTTGCATGGAGCCTTCTTCCCATTCCCGTCCTTCTTCCGTACGGGGATAGGCAGTCATATAAACAGCCGTTCCGGCAATAGGTAGGCTGGCACGTCCGCCACCGAGTCGGTCGCGTATTTCTCCTCCCGTACCGGTGGCAGCTCCGTTGAAGGGCTCTACGGTCGTGGGGAAATTGTGTGTCTCGGCTTTTAACGAGATGACTGTTTTGATATCTTTTATTTCGAAAAAGTCGGGTTGTTGGGGATTTATCGGAGCGAACTGCTCGACGGTAGGTCCGGCATTGAAAGCCACGTTGTCTTTGTATGCCGAAACCAACCGATTGGGATTATATTCCGAGGTCTTTTTTATCAATTTAAAAAGTGAACTTTCTTTTTCTTGACCGTCGATGATGAAGACACCGTTGAAAATTTTATGACGGCAGTGCTCGGAATTGACTTGCGAGAATCCGAAAACTTCGCTGTCGGTTAGTTTCCGTCCGATTTTTTTACTTAGGTCGTTCAGATAGTTTATTTCGTCGGGACTGAGAGCCAGACCTTCCTGCTCGTTATATGCGGCAAGATCGTCGATGTACACAATGGGATCGGGTTGTTTGTCGATGTCGAAAATTTTACCGTCGATACCGTTGTACAACCGTTGTAGCATTTTGTCGAATTCGGCAGAACCGTCTGTTACAGGGAAAAATTCCTCGATGCGAGAGATACCGGTGAGTCCCATGTTTTGAGTAATCTCTACGGCATTGGTGCTCCACGGGGTAATCATCTCTTTACGGGGCCCGATAAACCAGCCCTTCAACGTTGAATCAGGGAGAAGCTCGGCATTGTCGAAAAGCCACGATAATTTTTTAGTCTCATCTGCCGAAAAGCTGTGATCGGCCTGAACTGCAATAATGTTTTGAACGGAGGTTTTGAAAAAAATGACCATTGTGTCTTGTTTTTTAGTGGCATGTCTGTTTTTCTTTGTCCCGATTTTTCAGTCGGGACAAAGAAAACGTATTTATTTTCGTTGCAAAATTAAGGAAAAACCCTCGTCCGCTCAAAAAAAATAGAACAAAACAGTTCCTAATTTTCGGATATTATTCCTTGATGTTCGATTTTTTGAGTCTAGGGGAGGGGTTGACTTTCAAATGGGGAGGGCGAGTCTTTTCTCTGCATTTGGCTCGGTGAATATAGGGGCGTTTCTGCATTACGTTTATGTATGCCTTTTTGCTGTGTCCAACCTTGCCTATGTTCGATAAAATAAGATAGGCGGCTGTTCAACAGAACTAAAATAAATTTTGTTCTGTGTTCACCTTTCATTATCTTTGCACAATATGCGAAAATAGGATGCGGTTCGGCATAGCCAAGTCGGAAATGCAATTTCCGTTTGTCTCTGCGCTCACCTTTCACTATCTTTGCTTCACGAATCGAAAATAGGTTGTGCATAGGCATCTTCAAGAGAATAGGGGTTTGCCTTTTTCTTGTGCTGTTTTTGACGGATAATAGAGGTGAGCTTTTGTTTTACAGGAGCAAAAATGAAATTTATTTTATGTCAATGTCATACTATTTTGTGATTTATACCGTATTTCAGTAGAATAAGGTAGTTTTTAGACTTTATGGACTTAACGCTATATACTATAATTCGAGGCTTAGCCATAGGCATATTGGTGTCGGCGCCGATGGGACCGATAGGGATATTGTGTATACAGCGTACGTTGAATAAAGGGCGATGGTCGGGCTTCGTGACAGGATTGGGTGCTGCATTATCCGATTTGATATATGCATTGCTTACGGGCTTAGGCATGTCTATCGTCATCGATTTTATAGAGGCTAATCAAAATATTTTGCAGATTTTGGGCAGTTTGGTTTTGGTGGGGTTCGGGTTGTATCTGTATCGCCAGAATCCGGCCAAGAATATTCGTAAAGCCAATTCTTCCATCAATACGTTTACGCAGGATTTCATTACGGCGTTTTTATTGACTTTTTCCAATCCTCTGATATTATTTCTTTATATAGGCCTATTTGCCCGGTTTAATTTTTTCTTGCCCGAATCACAATTGGGGCATCATGTGGTGGGTTATCTGTCTATTTTGTTAGGAGCTGTCAGTTGGTGGTTCCTGATAACTTACGTCATCAATAAGGTTCGTGCCCGTTTTAATGTGCGTAGTATTTGGTTAATAAATAGGGGAATCGGGATTATCATCATTATTATGTCTATTGTGGGATTTGTTTGGGGAATAAAAGATTATTTTTTGTATAATTTATAAACATCATGAAAAAAGTTATTGAAGTTCCATTTGTTGCCGGATTGTGCGACAAACCTTTGTCGCAGGTTTCCGAGATTTTGGAGGCACAGGGTGTGCGGCAGGCGATAGATTGCGTCGATTGGCCGAACGAGTTTCCGTATAAGCCTATTACCTCTTTTTATATAGCTCGTGATAAGGAGTGTCTCTACATCAATTATTTTGTAAAGGGCAATTATTTGCGGGCTGTGAACAGTACCGATAATTCTCCTGTCTGGGAGGATAGCTGCGTAGAGTTTTTCGTGCAGATACCGGGTGAGAAGTATTATTATAATTTCGAGTTCAACTGTATAGGAACGGCTTTGGCTGCCCGTCGCACCGGGCGGGAAGATGCCGAGCACTTCTCAGCCGATAAAATGGCTAAAATCAAACGTTATTCGTCGGTCGGTAATAAACCGTTTTGTGAGATGGAGGGGCTTTTCTCGTGGAATTTATTGGTCGCCATACCTTTTGAACTTATAGGGCTTGACGGCGGGCAGTTGCCGGAGAGTCTCTCGGCTAATTTCTATAAATGTGCCGACGGATCGTCTTTGCCTCATTATTTGAGCTGGTCGCCGATACCTATCGAAAAGCCCGATTTTCACCGTCCCGATTATTTCGGGGAATTGAGATTCAGATAGAAAATCGATCGTAAATAAAAAAAGCCTCTGTATTCAGAGGCTTTTTTTATTTCGGAAGCCAATCGGGTAGCTATAAGGTTTAGCCATAAATTTCTTTTTAACAAACTCTCTCTGAAAAAACGATAGCTTTTTCGGTTTCTCTTCCATATTCCTTTGCTTGTCGAAGATTCAACAATTTCGATTTAACCCCTCCGTCCTTCGGACACCTCCCCTATATTTTGCTGCGCAAAACACCCCGTAATACTACGGGACACGGCAGGGAGGAGGGTGATAGTAACCCTCCGCTTAAACAGTCCTCGCCCTTTTTCCTCCGTCTCCCTTGCGACTTCGCCGCTCGATAAAGGCGGAATTGGGGTTTGTGCTTTTGCTTGTATTCTAATCCCCTCGCCCTTTTCCCTCTATTGTTACCGTAACTTCCCGCAATGCTATGAGACACGGCAGGGGGAGGTTGAGAAGTATTTCACTTTTTTCTCTGCTTTGATTTTAAGTGCGATACCCCGCAATGCTATTCTTGCGGAAACATAAGGGGAGTGGTTAGATTAAAATTCGAGTGTAAAGGTGAGAAGAGGGTATCACAAACCAATTTTATCAAAGAAAGAGCCGTATCAAACTCTGTTTGGAGTAATGATACGGCTCTTCCTTTTTAGGTTTAGCAGTTACAAGCTGCAATTTTTCGGAACGGTCATTTTAGTTTTGACATTCTCGTTTTTATTTCGTTTCGTCTTCGATAACTCCGGTCATCGTTACTTCGATGATGTTTTTACCGTTGAAGAGTTTCTTTGTGAATTTCTTCATATCGTCGAGCGTAATGCTGTTAATAATGTTTTCGTAATCGGTATTGTTGTCGCCGTAACCGAGAACATCGGATTTGATAATGTTCGTCCAATAGGAGTTTTCGCGAAGGTTTTGGGCATGTTGTTTAAGCATATACTCTTTTACTTTGTTGAAGCCTTTTTCACGAGGGCCTTCGGTAACAACTTTGTTTAGTTCGGCGTGAGCCCGATCGGCCAAACGTTTTTCGTCTTGCGGGTTGGTATCGAATCCAAACAGGAACAACCATGAGTTGTTGACGGGCGATAAATTGGAAGATGTCCCTACGCCGTAGGTTCCGCCTTCTTCTTCACGGATAGTTTCGGTATATACGATGTCCATGATTTGGTCGAGCATACTGAACATAATGTTGCTACGCAGGTCGTATTTTTGTTTTCCCGAATAGATGGCGTACACAGTAGATTTAGCCGTTTGCATGGGCAACGTGAAGTTGTTGTCGATAAGACCCGGTTGTATGGTGGATATTTTACCGACTTTGTCTCTATTCTTGTTTGCAGGCAGTGAAGCGATGTACTTTTCAACAACCGGTTTCAGAGAGTCGATATCAAAATTACCCACGAAGATGAAGGTATAATCGGCTGCATTGGCTGTACGCTCTTTTGCAATTTCGAGAATGTGGTCGTAGTTAATCAGGTCGATATCTTCGGCTTTCAAGGGTTCCCGCATTATGTTATGATTGTAGAGCGTTGCTGAAAGCGAATCACTGAAAATGAACTGAGGATCGTTCGCATAGTTTGTCAGTACCGCTTTCATTTGCTCTTTCCATGCGGCGAAGGCATCTTCGTCACGATGTATGTCGGTAAAGGTGAGGTATACCAATTGCATCATGGTTTCGAGGTCTTTGGTCGCGCAGGAGGCATTGATCATTTCCATAGGTTCTCCCAAAGAAAAATAGGTAGATACGGTTTTACCAGCTAATGCTTTCATCAAGTCTGTTCTTCCGTATTTTCCGAGTCCGCTCAATTCGACAACATCATTGACGGCTTTCAGATTTTTAACCAAAGCACGATCTGTGTAATCATAAAGGGAAAGTCCTCCTTTACTTACAGCTTGCATAGAGATTTCATCGCTCTTGAAGTCTGTCGGTTTGAGGATAACTTTCACTCCGTTGGAAAGGGTCCATTCGGTTGTTCCAAATTTCTTTCCGGCAGCACTTTTTACAATTTTACCCGCAACCGGTTCGTCGGAAATGAGCGGTTCGTTGGATACATTGTCGACATAGGGAGTAATTTCTTCTGCTTCAACTTCTTTGATAGCGGCAAGAACTTGGTCTTTGTCGGGATAGGATACTCCTTCTTTATCGGGACCAGTCAGTGAAATTACCATATTGTCTTCGCTAATAAGCGTTTTGATGTATTGGTTTACCATATCTACCGTAATGGCCGGAGATATTTGTTTGAGCAGGTTGTATTCCATTTCGATACCCGGAATATATCCGCCGTCGATGAAGTGTCTGATGTATTCTTCGGCGTAGTCGATGTTTTTGTGATTGTTGCGTTCTTTGTACATGTTTTCATACCGAGAAAGCAATGTAGCCCGGGCACGGTCGTATTCGGAAGCTGTGAATCCGAAACGGTCGATACGTTCTGCTTCGCGCATAATACCTTTTATGGCATCGATCGCTCCATTGTCTTTACCCAAAGCGATAAGAGTAAATGCATCTTTGGTTTTGGAAACGAAGAAATCTCCGTCGAAAATCGCTCCGGCAATGAAGGGAGCATCCGGTTTTTGAGTGATTTCGGAGATGCGGTCGTTAAACATGATACCGACAACTTGTCCCATATAGTCATTGATGGCCCCGTTGATAGTTCCTCTCATTTCGCGGGGCATGGGGTCGTGTTTCATATAGATATCCACCCGGGTGTATGTGGCTTCTTTGTCTTTGTGGAATGCAAAGATGGGCTCTTTGTTATCGGGTACGGTGTAGTAGATACGTTCTGCCGCGTTTTCGGGCATTTTGATTTTACCGAACAGTTCTTTGATCTGAGCTTCCATTTTATCGGCATCGAAGTCACCGATAACGATAATACCTTGTTGGTCGGGGCGATACCATTTGTGATAGTAGTCGCGTAGTGCCTGATAGGGGAAATTCATGACAACTTCCATTGTTCCGATGGGCATACGGTTGGCATATTGGCTACCGGCAAACATGACAGGAACCGTGACTTCCCATGTACGCCAATTGGCATCGGCGCGAGTTCTCCACTCTTCATGGATAACTCCGCGTTCTTCGTCGATGTCTTTGTCATTCAGAGAGATGGCACAGGCCCAATCGTACAGAACGAGTAGACAGGAGTCTACTAAATTTTGATTTTGAGTGGGGACATTGGATATACGATACACGGTTTCATCGAATCCGGTATAGGCATTAATGTCTACACCGAATTTGATACCTTTGTTTTCGAGGTAGTTTAACATGTTTTTACCGGGAAAATGTTCTGTCCCGTTGAATGCCATGTGTTCGAGGAAGTGGGCCAATCCGCGTTGGTCTTCGTTTTCGAGAATTGAACCTACCTTTTGTGCAATGTGGAATTCTGCACGATTCTTCGGCGTTTCGTTGTGACGTACATAATAGGTGAGACCATTATCGAGGACTCCGTAGCGTACGTTGGGATCGATGGGCAATGCTTCCATCTGAGGAGCTTGTTGTGCCGATACCCATTGGGCAAGGGCTACACAGGCAAGCACTAATCCCGATTTTACCATTTTCAGATTCATTTTTGTTTGATTTAAAGTGAGTTATATTGTATTTTCTTCGTCTTGGTATTCTAGGATATCTCCCGGTTGGCAATTCAGTTCTTTGCAAATAGCTTCGAGAGTGGAGAAACGTATAGCTTTGGCTTTCCCTGTCTTTAAGATAGAGAGATTGGCCGGAGTGATATCTATTTTGCCCGAAAGTTCATTAAGCGAAATTTTTCGTTTCGCCATCATTACATCGAGATTGACAATAATAGGCATGGTCGTTATTTATATAGTGAGGTCTAATTCTTCGCGTTGTTTATAGGCTATATTCAAAATTTCGGCCAGTAACAGCAAAATAAATGCAATAGTGACCGAAGCGCTCAATTCGGGATAGCAAATTTGATTGTCTCCCAACGAGAGGTGCGAACGATAATAGCTCGTGGTGATAAAGGAATCTATATAGCTAACGAGGTAGAATGTAATCATGAAATAAGAGAGTAATCTCAATCGTTTGATGTTTCTACGGTTCATAAGTCCATCTGAGGCAACCGATTTTATCAATTGCACTAATTTAATAATCATACAAATGAGGGCGATGAAAGAAAGTCCTGTCAGTATTACGGAGCTTATACTCAGTGCTACGGGTGTCGTCGATGCCGGAAGGTAGAGAATATTGTCGGACGAGAGATTGAGACTTGGGATCGTTCCTATGTGGTTTAATTGCAATGAGTCCGGTTTGACCGTGCAAATCTGAAAAGTCGATTCTTCCAGCCCATTTTGGAATCCGATGACAGAGGAGTTGAGTCCCATCATAAATCCTTTGGAGAAATCGAGAAGTATGGGAATGAGAATGAGTAATGCGATTAGCAAATTCAATAATTGTATTTTTCTCTGTGTTCGTTTGTCGTAAAACATATACGTCATATTCTATATTGTCAGGACAAAGAAATAGAATATTTTCCGAACGAACAAGAAAAACAGTATATTTTTATCGAAAAACGATAAAAATAATTATATTCAAAAAATTGTACGGTGTTATTTATCGTCGATGTCCGATATATAACCGTTCATCATTGCATAGAAGCTAAGCCCCGATACGGTCTTGATACCTAATTTGGCCGTTAGATTTTTTCGATGGCTGAGTACTGTGTTTATACTTATATTCAGGCGATCGGCTATTTCTTTATTCATGAGCCCTTTGGCTACCAGCCTCAATACTTCGGTTTCCCGAGGCGATAATTCGTGAGGCAGGATTTCGGATTGTTTGTCTAAATGCTCGATGAACTGTTGTATTTTTTCGAGCAGAGATTCTTCGCTTTCGTGTATGTCTAACGAAGTCATTGAAGTTTCGGGCAGGTGAGACCCATCGGAGGCGAGGAGTATGATTTTGCTTTTGCGAGGGAGGAAAAAATCGCTGTATCCGATGATTGTATCGGCGAAAAGAATATAGGCATCGAATTGTTCGGGTGCGTTATTGAAAAACTCGGAAATCTCGTTGTATAATATAGGAGTGGTGTCGAAGTATTTTTGTAGTAAATGCTTCAATCCTAAGTTAAGTAACGTGTATGGTGTAACGATGGCGATACGCATGGACTTCGATTACTTGAAACTTTTGTTTCGGCAGGCCTCCAACATACCGTCGGCAATGGGACGGAGTATTCTGTTTCTTATCCGGTTGTGTTGTTTGATATCTTTTTCGAGACTGTATATTGCGAATATGACACCGTGGCAAAGATTGAGATCGTATTCGCCTTTTAGATGAATAACAAACAGGCTTTTAAGATCGTCTAATTTTTCTTCCAAAGAATCGTTTTCTTCTGTATCGGGTTGAAATTTTTCTCCGTAATATTCCCCGTGCAGGGTTTCGGCAGCGACTTTGATAGAGGGAAACCAGCAATTCTTGTCATTTTCTATGCGCGACAACAATTCTTTTTTCAGTTCGTCGAAGAATTGCTTCATAAGTTCGAGATTGTTGTTCTCGCTGTCGCTTTGGTTTATCAAGAAATTGAAATGTCGTTCTATATTGGGTATCTGGAATTGTTCATAGTAGGCATTCGTTTGGGTGAGGTAGTCTACTATTTGTGTAGCGCAAAATGATTTGAGCCTGTTTTCCGGGAAATAGTCTTCGTTGATAAAGGTGTTGAGTATGGTCACGAAAAACTCGCAGTCTAGATTTTTTTCTTCGCATACGGTACGTATGCTTTTGTCGCCGACCCCCAGAATAATACCGAATCGATTGATAACCGGTATGACGGAGGGTTCGTGCAAGATAACGTCGCAAAGCTTTGTCTCGGCGTTTATTAGTGCCATAATTCGTCCTTTCTATGAATGATATTGTTTTCGGTAATTATAAAGTCCATTTTTATGTCGTGGGGCTCTGCCGGTATTTCGTCGAACAGTTGCAGTCCATAGCAGATTCCAATTTTTGTGGCGGAGGTCTGGACGAGCAGTTTGTCGTAATATCCTTTTCCTCGTCCCAATCGATTCAGCTTTTTGTCGAACGCTACTCCGGGTACGATTATCCAGTCTATCGAACCGGGATCGGTTTCACGGGTGTCACCCGGCTCCCAAATACCGAAAGCCCCTTGTTTAAGGAACCGAGGATCGTAGGGGCTGACGATGAGATTGTCGCCGTTCACTATGGGTAGGTACAGTTGCTTTTTTTTGCTCCATCTGGATAACATTAAACCGGTATCGACCTCGTCAGGCAAGGCGTGATAAAGCAGTATGCGCGAGACTGTTTCGAAACCGGGTAGCTTTTCTATTGCTGAGCATATATTTTGTGATAAAGCTACTCGCTGTTCCGAGGAGATAGTCTGTTTCAATTGTTTGACCTGTTGCCGCAGTTGTCGTTTTTCGCTCATCGAGGAACTTGATTTTCTGCCGGCAATTCGGGATATCCTTCGCCTTTATTCACTATATCCCGAGCCTTTTGCAGGGTTTCGTCATCTCGTAGCAGCAGTTTGTAAAATGCTTCTTCTCCCAATATGTTCCGGGCTATGTATGCCTGTAACGTGTTTACGATCAATTTCCTTGAAATATTGATGTAAACGGGACGGGGGCGTATTCCTTTTTGGGCGGCGTATTGAACGAAACTGTTTAAGAGAGTGTTGGGTTCAAGTATACTCAATAGGGATTCGACATCTTTTGCTGTTGACAATTTGTCGCGGTATTTATCCGTGTAGTCGAATGCGTATTGATAGAGCAGACCTTCGTTGGCTACGTTGTTGAAGTAGGAGGTGACACCTGTCGTGTCTCGTGGAACGAATATGTCGGGCATAATTCCACCTCCGCCGTATACTTCACGTCCGTTGACCGTGTGGAACACCAACTCTTTATTCTGTTTGATACTGTCGGCATTGAAAAATTCGCCGTGCATGTATCTGTTTACGATATCCATGCTATAATCTTCGGATTTCCCTAATTGATATTCTTTTTGGATACAACGGCCGGAAGGTGTATAGTAACGAGCTACCGTCAGTCGAATGGCCGATCCGTCACGGAAGGGGATTTGTTGTTGTACCAGTCCCTTGCCGAATGTTCGGCGTCCGATTATCAAACCCCTGTCGTTGTCTTGTATGGCTCCTGCGAATATTTCACTGGCCGACGCGGACCATTCGTCCGTGAGAACTACGACTTGTTCTTTTTGGAATGTTCCCGTGCCGTTCGAAACGGCGTCTTCCCGTTCGAATGCTTTTCCTTCGGCATAGACTATTAACCGGTTGGCAGGAAGGAATTCATTCGCCATATTGATTGCGGCGTCCATCAATCCTCCGCTATTGCCACGCAAGTCGATAATGAAGTTTTCGGCTCCTTGATTGTGTAGTTTGGAGAGGGCTGTAATAAATTCGTCGTAAGTGGTTTTGCCGAATTTGCTGATTTTTATATATCCCGATTTGTCGTCGAGCATATAAGCCGCATCAACGCTGTTGACGGGAATATCTCCGCGCGTTACTTCATAAATGAGCGGATTTTTTGCTGTTTTGCGTAAGATTTCGAGTTTCACGGTCGTTCCCTTAGGTCCCCGCAAATTTTTCATGACTTTTTCGTTGCTGATGTTTTTACCAACGAAAGCAGAATCGTTGACCGAGATGATACGGTCTCCGGCCAGTATTCCTACTTTTTCGGAGGGGCCGCCGGAGATGACGCTGACAACGTTGATGGTGTCGTTCAGTATATTGAATTGTATCCCGATTCCACTAAACGAGCCTTCTAACTCTTCATTGACGCTTTCCAAATCTTTTGCCGGAATGTAGGCAGAGTGGGGATCTAACTCTCCTATGACTTTGGGCACGACATTTTCTATGAGATCGTTCCTGTTTACCGTGTCGACGTATTGTTGCTCGATGCATTGCAACAAACTTTCGATTTTGTCATACCTTGCCGTTTTGCCGAAAGAGGTTTCGGCAGAGAAAAATCGTCCGATTAAAATTCCCCCGGCGATAGCCACGGCTATTAGTAACGGGACCCAGACGAAACGAGCTTTTTCGTTATTCATATTTAATAGGATAGTTTAGCTTTTTACTTTATAGATTCATCGGCTTGCGGATCAATGAAATCCACTTGTATGCCGGCTTTTTGCAGAAGTTCGATACCGTCTTGGAGCCGGTAGTACTCCGAGAATACGACACGACTGATACCAGCTTGTATAATCAACTTGGAACATTCGATACAAGGCGAGGACGTCACGTATAGAGTCGCTCCGTCGCTGCTGTTGTTGCTGCGAGCGACTTTGGTGATGGCATTTGCCTCGGCATGCAAAACGAAAGGAAATGTGTGGCCGTTTTCATCTTCGCAGCAGTTTTCGAATCCGGCAGGTGTACCGTTGTATCCGTCAGAAATTATCATCTTGTCTTTTACAATTAAAGCTCCGACTTTACGACGCTGGCAGTAAGAGTTTTCAGCCCAGATTTGAGCCATTCGTATATAACGCTTGTCCAATGCCAGTTGTTTGTCCGTGATATTTTTTTTCGTGTCCATATCTTGACGCTAATAATTTACAAAAATAGCTGTTTTGCGGAGATTTATGTCCTTTTTTATTATTTTATAACGAAGGTTCGGTTCGGTACATCGGGGAATCGGGTGAAGAGGTTCCGTGCTTTTGTTTTTCGAGATACGGTTAGTCGATGAATCTTCGCAATATATCGTTGTACGAGTCGATACGGCGGTCTCGCAAAAACGGCCACCAGCGCCGAACGTTTTCGGAGCGGGTTAAATCTATTTCCACGACTTCACACCATTCGCTGTCGTCGGGAGCGGCGGCCAGTATTTCGCCTTGCGGACCACAGACGAAACTGTGTCCCCAAAATTGTATGCCGTTGGTTTGTCCAGAGGGATCGGGTTCATGTCCCACACGGTTGACGGCTACAACAGGTAGTCCGTTGGCGACGGCGTGTCCTCGTTGGGAAATAATCCACGCGTCTTGTTGCCGCTTTTGTTCTTGGGGGGTGTCGGAGCTTTCCCAGCCGATGGCCGTAGGGTAGATGAGCATGTCGGCTCCTTGCAGTGCCATGAGGCGGGCTGCTTCGGGATACCATTGATCCCAACATACCAATACCCCCAGTGTACCGATGGAGGTTTTTATGGGGGTGAATCCCAAATCGCCGGGGGTGAAATAGAATTTTTCGTAATAGGCAGGGTCGTCCGGTATGTGCATTTTACGATACTTTCCGGCGATAGAACCATCGGTGTCGAACACGACTGCTGTGTTGTGGTACAATCCGGCTGCGCGTCGTTCGAAAAGAGAGGTTACCAAGACGATGTGCAGCTCACCGGCGATACGACTGTAAAATTCGGTCGATTCTCCCGGTATGGATTCTGCCAAATCGAAGCTATCGGTCGATTCTGTTTGACAGAAATAGAGGCTGTTATGTAGTTCTTGCAGGACTACGAGCTGTGCACCTTTTGCAGCGCATTGTTCGATATGTTGTTTCAGTCTTTTTTTGTTGTCGGCGATGTCGCCGGTATTTTGTTGTTGGATAATTCCGACAGTGATTTTCTTTTCGGTCATGACAGGATATATTTATCGTAATACATTTCGAGGATATTGCATGGTTACGCAATGTAACGAACCATGTTGTCGAATGAGCGGTGAACAGTCTATTCCTACGACTTCCCGATTCGGGAACGCTTGTCGAAGTATTTCAAATGCTTTCTTATCGTTCAAAGGTTGTCGATAAGTGGGGTACAGGATTGCGTCGTTCAAGATGAGAAAGTTGGCATAAGTTGCCGGTAAACGCTCTCCGTTTTCATCGTAAACGGCTTCGGGCATGGGTAGGGGAAGCAGATTATACGGTTTCCCGCCGATCGTTGTGAAGGTTTGAAGTTGTGCTTCCATTTTACGCAATGCTTCGTAGTGCTCGTCTTTCGAATCGGAGCATTGTACGTAAACGATCGTATCTTCGTCTGCAAATCGGGCCAGTGTGTCGATGTGGCTATCGGTGTCGTCTCCGGCGAGATAGCCGTGGTCGAGCCATAGTATGCGTTGCAGCCCGAATGTCCGTTTGAGGTATTCTTCGATAACGGATCGTGTCCATTCCCCATTTCGGTTGGGAGATAGCAGGCATTCGCTCGTAGTGAGCAAGGTTCCGGCTCCGTCGCTTTCGAGGGCTCCCCCTTCCAGTACGAAATTGAGCTTATTTTCGTATAGGGCGTTAAAAACGTTTTCGTTATATAAAGTCGAAGTGATGAGGTTGTCGTAATTAGCTGCGAATTTGAGTCCCCAGCCGTTGAATTTGAAGTCGTATATAACGGGAACTCCGTTTCTGAATACCGTGATACCGCCGTGATCTCGTGCCCATGTATCGTTGGTGAGACATTCTATGAATCGGACGGATTCGATGTCGATCGTATCCTGTAATTGTTTTTTAACTTCGTCGGGGCAGGGGGTGACGATGATGAGCTTTTCCCTTTGGAAAATTTCGCTTGCCAACTTTTTATAACAGTCGGTAACTTCGTCGAGCATGTAGGCCCAATCGGTGTTTGGGTGAGGCCAAGTGAGCTGTATGCCCGATTGGGGATACCATTCTGCCGGAAAGGAAATGTTAGGGGTCATTGTTTCGGAGCTTGAAATTTACGGTCGAAAAAAGGGTTCTTGGACGATACGCTCAATGCCAAAGCGATGATTTGGTTACAGCCGGGCAGGAGATTCATAGATTGTGCGGTTGTGCCTGCCGAGAACATCACCCGGGTGTCGATACGGAGGTCGGCAGCTTTCGAACAAGCCGATCCGATAGCGATTCCCACATCGATAGAGTTAATCGCACAAGGATTGCTTTCAGGATTTTCACCACACGTTTTCGCTCCACAGTATGCGCAATTCAAACCTAAGGGGTGTCGGCGGGTTCCGATGAGGATAACTGCGTCGGCTTGTTCTATATTATCGGCATCGCGCAGAAAAAACATCATGCCGCGTTTTTTCCCTTCGCTGCGCATATTTTCCGATAGAGTCGGAAGGCTATCGTGCGAGAGTGTAATTATTTCGATAATATCCACTCCTTTACCTTTGGGTGCTGTGCGGGCCGCCATCATGATTTGTTTAGCGGCTTCCAGCACAATCTCTTTTCGAATGTTCCGTTCGTTGTAAATCATGTTCGTATTTTCGCATTTTATGCAAAGATAGCGCAAAAGAAGGCAGAAACAAATTTATTTGATTGTGCGGTGCGCTGCTCTTTTGCTTCTGAAACAAAGATAATCATTCTTTTATGAAGTAACGATTCCTATATTCGAGAAATTTTGAACTTTTTAATCGAAAGTTCTACTTTTTTCTTGGTAAAGGGAATAATTTTTCTTATCGGTTTGCGTTTACATAGTAATGGCTGCATTCCGGGGAGTGATTAATTTTACATTTTTGTTTTTTTGTAGAACTTTTTTTATGAAAGAATAGTTATATTTGTAAATACGAAGATATATTAATTGATAAATAGAAAAAGCCATGAGTAATGATATTACCATAACATTTGATGATATTATTAAACAGTATCGGACCCTCGATCTATCGGAAGATATATTCCGGTCGATGATGGCGGAGGATAAGCAATTGGAGGCCGATTATAAAGAATGGTGCGATACGTTGGGTATTCCAGAAAGAAAAGGGTTTGCTTATTACTATGAAGAATATATAGAACAACAGGACTCTATTTGGGATAGTTTAGATGATCATGATGAATAAATGGCTTTTGAATACCGTTCGAAAAATTTTAAATAAATCTTGAATGCTTTTTATATAAAACATTTTATCGGGGCGGTCGTCTATATAGTTTTTGTTGATAAACAGGTGCTTAGATCAATTGCAGATTTCTTGATTCGCTTCTCCTTTATTGAAAAATCACATTTGAGGTAAAAAAGTATCATTATCGGATAATAAAGTACTTTTTTGCGCTATTTTTTTACTATTATTTTGTAACGTAAATTTAATATCATGGTTATGCTTAAAAAACAGCTATTCATTATTTCGTTATTATTCGGTGTTATATCATCTGCTATGGCGGCTGATCCGGTAAAATTATACGGTCAGCTTCAAGTAAATGGAAATCAACTTTGTAGTGAGCAGGGAGAACCAGTCGTATTGCGTGGCGTTAGTTATGGTTGGCACAATTTGTGGCCTCGATTTTATAATAAGAAGTCGGTAAAATGGCTGAAAGAAGATTGGAAATGCACTGTATTGCGTGCTGCGATGGGAACTTGCATAGAAGATAATTATATAGAGAACCCCGAACACGCTCTTAATTGTATAAATGCGGTTGTAAAGGCTGCGATTAAAAATAATGTGTATGTAATCATAGATTGGCATACTTATTATCCTCAGAAGGAAGAGGCAAAGGCTTTCTTTTCGATGATGGCTCAGAAGTACGGAAAGTATCCTCATGTGATTTATGAGATTTATAACGAACCTATGGAAGATACTTGGGAGAGTGTGAAAGAGTATGCTACCGACATTATCACCGAAATAAGGAAATATGACCCCGATAATATAATATTGGTAGGAAGTCCGCATTGGGATCAAGATTTACATTTGGTTGCAGCCGACCCTTTGCAGGGTTTCAATAATATAATGTATACGCTCCATTTTTATGCGGCTACCCATAAACAGGAATTGAGAGATAGAGCTACTGCTGCTTGGGAGCGGGGGATCCCTATTTTCGTATCGGAATGTGCCGGTATGGAATGTACAGGTGACGGTCCATTGGATATTGAAGAGTGGACTCGCTGGGTAGAGTGGATGGAAGCTCATAAAATCAGTTGGGTGAATTGGTCAATTTCGGACAAAAACGAGACTTGTTCGATGTTGTTACCGAGAGCCGACAAAAACGGTGGTTGGGACGAATCTCTCATTAAGCCGGCCGGTCGCCAAAGCCGCAAGTTTATACGGCAATATAACGAGGCTGTATATCGCACAAAGAAAGAGAAGAAATAATATCAAAATAAGATTGTTAATTTTAAATTTATTACAAATGAAAAGAAACCTGTTTTCTTTCCCACGTTCTCAAATGGTGGGTAAAATGCTCAGAGCTATGTCGTTTGTAGTGGCTGTGTTTTGGGCAACGACCGCTATGGCGGACATAGTGGTGAAGGGAGTAGTAGCCGATGATTCGGGCTTACCTATTCCCGGCGCTAATGTTACCGAGTTGAATTCGAAAGGTAACGGAACAATTACCAATGTAGACGGACAATATTCGATTGTGGTGAAAGGTCCTAAATCGGTGTTACGTTTTTCATTTATCGGATATACAAAGGAAGACGTAACCGTGGGCAATAAAACACAGATCGACGTGCAGTTGAGCGAGGATTCAAAATCGCTCGATGAGGTTGTTGTCATTGGTTATGGTACGATGCGTAAGAAGGATTTGTCGGGAGCCGTCGCTTCTATCAAAAGTGAGGATTTAATGATCGGTAATCCGACAAGTTTCAGCCAAGCCCTACAAGGAAAATTGGCTGGTGTGCAAGTTAATTCTAACGATGGTGCTCCCGGTTCGGGTATGAGCATTACCATTCGTGGTGCAAACTCGTTTTCGACCAGTTCACAACCATTGTATATCGTAGATGGTATTCCTTTCGATGCGGGTAGCGCACCGACGAGCGGCGCAAACGAAAACAACAACACCACTTCCAATCCGTTGTCGTTGATTAACCCCAACGATATCGAGTCGATCGATGTTCTTAAAGATGCTTCGGCAACGGCTATCTACGGTTCTCGTGGAGCCAACGGTGTTGTCTTGATTACAACGAAAAAAGGTAAATCGGGAGCTGCCAAAGTTGAATTCTCGGCTAACTTCGGTCTTTCGAAGATCTCGAAAATCGTGGAGAGCCTCAATGCTTATGAGTATGCCAACTTCGTGAACGAAGCTACGATCAACAACGCTTTGTACGACAACACTCCGTATGCTTACCTGCCTTACCGAGGCGACTGGAACTATCGTCGTGACCCGCAGAACAACATTATACCTGAGTCGGGTACGTATGAGCCTGCACCCGAAGATTTCTTGAATCCGGGTTGGCACGAGGACGAGTATGGAAACCGTGAATGGGTCGAAGGTACTAACTGGTTGGACGAAATCTTGCAAGACGCCTTTACCCAAGAGTACAACATCAGCGTATCGGGTGGTAACGACAAATCGCACTATGCTTTCTCTGGTAACTATACCGACCAAACCGGTATTATACGCAACTCGGGTTACGACCGTTTAGCTGTGCGCGCCAACGTGGGTAGTCAAGTAAAATCGTGGTTAAATACCGGCTTGAATATCAACTTTACCAAGTCGAATACCCGTTTTGCCAAATCTAATTCCTATGATTACAGTATCATTCGTTCGGCCATGTTGTATCCTCCCACGATTTATGTGGGCGACCATACACAAGACGATGAATACTTCTGGCTGTCGGCCAACCCCCGTACCTATGTAAATACGGCTAAGGACGAATTGAAATCGATCAATGTCTTTACCTCGGCTTTCTTGGAGATTAAATTTACCGATTGGTTGCGCTTCCGCCAGAACTTCGGTATGAGCTATACCGACAACGAGCGTTCTACCTACTATCCCCGTGAAACAGGTGAAGGTAAAAACTACAACGGTCGTGCCGGTAAGAGTGATAACTTCTACCAAAACATAACGGCCGAGTCTGTGTTGACCTTCGACAAAACTTTTGCCGATATTCATCACTTGAATGTAGTAGCCGGTTTCACTTATGAAAATACCAACTGGGGTGGCAAGGCTATCAACGCCTCGAATTTCCCTACCGACATTACCGAAGACTACAACCTTTCGCAAGCGTTGACCATCGACGCTCCCACCAGTAATCGTGGCGAGGCTACATTGGTTTCATTGCTGGGTCGTGCCAACTATGTGTTGAAAGATCGTTACATCTTTACTGCTTCGTATCGTCGGGACGGTTCGAGCCGCTTCGCTCCCGGAAACAAATTTGCCAACTTTGCTTCGGGTGCTGTCGCTTGGGTGCTTTCGGAAGAAGATTTTATTAAAAACTTGAACATATTCAGCAACTTGAAATTACGTGCCAGTTACGGACAGACCGGTAACCAGGGTATCAATAGCTATCAGACGATGGTTTCGTTGGGTTCGGCAAACTATCCTTTCGGAGGTATTACCGACAGCGGTTTCGCCGGAGATACTAGTAAAGGCCCGTTGAATAAAGATTTGAAGTGGGAGACTACCGACCAATATAACGTAGGTTTGGACTTCGGTTTCTTGAAAAACCGTATCGCCCTCTCAGTGAATTACTATTACAAGAAAACCAGAGATTTGTTGCAATACGTGTCGATTCCCTCCTCGACTGGTTTTTCCAATATGTGGACCAACTTCGGCCATGTGACGAACGAAGGTATCGAGCTTACCGGTCAATTCTATGCCATAGATACCAAAGACTGGGGATTGGATTTCGACGCCAACATCGCATTCAACCGTAACCGCATCGGCGGTCTCACCGCCGACCAATATGCCAATAACCTGTGGTATAGTGCCAAAGAGGTGTTTATTCAACGTAACGGATTGCCCATCGGAGCGATATTGGGCTATGTGGAAGACGGCTTTTATGATAATCTTGCCGAGGTGCGCGCCGATCCTCTCTATGCCAACGTCTCTGACGTAGAGGCTCAACGTATGGTGGGTGAAATCAAATATCTCGATGTAAACGGTGACGGTAAACTTACGACCGAGGATCGTGCTATTATCGGTGATACTAACCCCGATTTCACGTATGGTCTTACGGGTAATTTCCGTTGGAAAAACTTGACTTTGAGCTTGTTCTTCCAGGGAACTTATGGCAACGACATCTTCAATGCCAACCTTACCAACATTTCCATGCAGAGTGTGAGTAACATACCCAAGTTTGCGTATGAAAGTCGTTGGACGCCTGATAACACTGAGAATGCCAAATGGCCTCGTGCCACGATGGCTCAGACTCGTGAATGGAGAATTTCGGATCGTCACGTCGAAGATGGCTCTTATTTGAAACTTAAAACCATCAACTTGGCTTATAACTTCGGTTCTCCTTGCAAAGGAATAGAGAATTTGACGGTATTCGGTACGGTGAACAATGTGTTTACGATTACCGGTTACAGTTGGTATGATCCAGATGTGAATACGTTCGGTCAGGATGCTTCCCGCCGTGGTGTGGATATCTATTCTTATCCTGCAAGCCGGACATTCAGTTTAGGTGTAAAAGTAACGTTATAATTTGCAAGACAATGAAAAAGAAAAGATTATCGATATATGTGACCATGTTGGGGTTGGCGATGGCGACAGCGCCGGTCTTCACTTCGTGCGAAGATATGCTCGAAGAAAAACCCTACGACTTTATCTCTCCCGACGATGTGCCCGATTCCGACGACGGAGCCGATATGTGGACGACCGGTGTGTACGAAACGTTGCACTCCTCCATGTTCCGTTACGGGAATATGCCCCGTCCTTTCGACTACGATTGCGACAATGTGTCGGGTGCTACTTGGCAGTTCGACCAGTTCGGTAACGGTAACTTTCAAGGTTCGAACAACCATTGTGACGTAGTATGGACGGGTATGTACTCGGTGATCAATCGGGCCAACGAAGCCATCGAGCGAATCAATGAGATGAAGAACCTCACTGCCAGACACCGCGATAATGTGCTGGGCGAGTGCTATTTTTTGAAAGCTTGGGCCTATTTCATGCTGGTGCGCGCCTATGGCGATATACCCGTTTATTCGGTGAGTGTGAACCAGTCGCAACAATACACGAATAGCCCTCGTATACCTATTAAAGATGTCTATACGCAAACTATTATTCCGTTGTTGGACGATGCCAAAGACATGCTTTATAAAAACACCGACACCAATTTCCAAGCCGGTCGCGTGTGTGCTGCTTCGGCTGCCGGTCTGTTGGCAAAGGTATATGCTACGATTGCTTCGGCTGCCATGCCCGAGGGTGAAATCGTAACGGTGAAAACCGGTCCGCAATTTGTGATGCAGAACATCAACGGGACTAACACGAAGGTGTATACCGAGCCGGTTCCTATGGATTTCGCCAAAGACCAAGTGGCCGGTTACGAGTCGTTCAATTCGCAAGAGTATTATCAACTAGCCTACGATGTGGCCAAGGATGTGAAAGGCGGCGTTTACGGTACGCACAACTTGGAATCCTACAACTTGATTTGGTCTCCCAGCGGTAAAACGTGCAGCGAGCACCTATTCAGCCTGCAATCCAAGTCGGGCGACGAGTTGTACGGAACCCTCTTTACCTACCACTATTGCGGTATGACAAACGAAAAAGGGCACATTGAAAACAGCCTCACGGTGGGTAATAGCAAACATTGGTATCTCCTCTTCGAAGAAAACGACTACCGGGTAGACAAAGGGGTGCTGCACTGCTGGATTCGCGAAGGCTCCGATACCAGCTGGGGCGGCGGTTCCTACTTCCCCAACTTCGGTAAATGGCAGGAGATGGTAATGAACCGTGAGGCTCCGTTCAATAATCCCGAGGTAACCGCCGGCTGGCGTTGCGACGAGGGTGGTTCGGAGCAGTTCTTCGCCTTCACGACGAAATACAGCCAGCAAGTGACCGATCAAACCCTGCAACGTACCGATGCCAACTATCCGTTCTTGCGTTATGCCGATGTTATTCTGATTATGGCAGAGGCTTCGAACGAGTTGAAAGGCCCGAATGACGAGGCTATCGGTTTGCTCAACGATGTGCGTAAGAGAAGTAATGCTACTCCGCGCGAACTCGAAAATTATTCGACCAAATCGGCTTTGCGCTCGGCTATCTTGGAAGAACGTTCCATGGAGTTTGCCATGGAGGGCGATCGCCGTTGGGACTTGATTCGCTGGGGTATTTATTTGCAAGCGATGAATGCACTGGGTGGAACTGACGTGTGTGGAAACGTGAAGAGCCGTTCCGAGAAACACCTGCTCTTCCCCATTCCTACGCTCGAAGTTCTCACGAACCAAGCTATTTCGAGCAATAATCCCGGTTGGAGTTAATTAGTGTATAACCGAAAAATTGATAAAAATGAAAAATATAAAATATATGGCTGCGTGGGCGGCAGTGCTGTTTGCCTTTTCCGCCTGTCAGGATATTGTGGAAGTGGAAGACCTCAAAGCAAAAGACGATATTCCTTCCAACGGAGCTCCTGAGATTACAAAAATCGTACTGGCCAACGATAAAGAGTTTGAAATCGATGGCGCTGACTTTGAGGACATGGTGCGCATCGAAGGTAAAAATCTCGGTAATGTAGTGTCGGTCAAATTCAATGATGTGGAGGTCGACCCCAAAGAGATTTATGCTCGTTACGACATGTTGTTGGCTCCTGTGCCCCGCCAATTGCCGGGCGAGGTGACCGATATGCTTTATATCACGACCAAGAACGGTTCGGTATCAAAACCTTTCACGGTATCGATTCCTGAGTTGAAAATCGACGGTTTGCAAAATGAGTTTACCAATCTCGGCGATACGACGGTGATTTCGGGCGATAACTTCGACCTTTATGGCATTACTGTCGAGTAGGCCGATGTGCGCATAGGCAATGCGATTTGTACCGTGATTGATGCTACTCGTACCGATATTACGTTGCAAATCCCCGCCAACGCCCAGCCCAATACCGACCTGACCATTCAAGGTGGTGAGATGGCCGAGCCGGTGGCTATCCCGTATATGAATCCCGGATTTCAAATTTTCGACTTCAACGATTGGCCGGGGTCGGGTGGATTTACTCATTCAAGCCAATTCCCCGATCATACAACCAATTTCTTGTGCGACGGTACCGAAGGCGAGGGCTATCCTGAGCCGCTGAACGAGGGCATGAAATACTTGCGTTTCCATAGTAATGTGGGCGCTTGGGGTTGGATGGTATTGTGGGCTGGCTACATTCAAGTACCCGCCGAGGTGGCTGCCGATCCTGCTTCGTATAACTTGTGCTTCGAGGTTTGCACGAATGCTTCGTATCCGCTGGGCTCGACCACGAGAATATGTTTGGGGGATTACATGTGGATGCCCGGCGCAAGCGGAATTCCGGTTAATACCTATGGCGGATGGCGTACTATGCGCATAGGCTTGGACGAGGTAAGCGAGAATAAGATTATTCCCGATGGATGCAGCCCGGCTCCGGACAATACGGCATGGAAAATAGTATTCACGCCGACCGACGCCATGGACTTCGATCTGAGCATGTGCAACTTCCGCTTTTCTAAAAAAATAGACTGAAAATAACTGTGATAAGCCGGGTAGAGGGATTGCCCAACCCTGGCTTGTCACTATAATTAAAACGATACACTATTTATTTTGATTTTTATGAAGGTTAAAAAGATTTTGACATTTGCTTTTGCCGCCGTGTTGATGGCTTCAATGACTTCCTGCGGCAATGAAGATGGTCCCGGAGGAGACGGCGGCGGTAACGGCGGCGGAACCGAACATACCGAATACTTCGGTGTGAATATGTCGGGAGCCGAGTTTGGTAATGTATATCCCGGTGTTGACGGCACGCACTATGGCTATCCCACCAAAAAAGACTTGGAGTATTTCAAGGGGAAGGGACTGCGTATGATTCGTTTCCCGTTTCGTTGGGAGCGTATCCAAAGCGAAATGAATGGCCCGCTTATCACTACGGAGTTGGATAAGATGAAAGAATTCGTGCAGGCAGCCGAGGACTTGAACATGAAAGTCTTGCTCGATATGCACAACTTCGGTCGTTATTGCGTCTATTCCAATGGTGTGAACTCTGACGATAACCAGTTCGTTGTTATCGGCAATGCTCAATGTACGGTTGAGAACTTCTGCGATGTGTGGAAAAAATTGGCTGCGGAGTTCAAAGATTACAAATGTATCTGGGGGTACGACATCATGAATGAACCTTATGGCATGTTGCGCACAACGCCGTGGGAGACCATTGCACAGGCTTGTATCAATGCCATTCGTGAGGTCGATACCGAGACTATGTTGGTCATCAGCGGTAATGAGTATAGCTCGGCCAGCCGTTGGAAAGAGGTGAGTGACGGATTGAAAAACTTGGTTGATCCCTGTGACAACATGATTTTCCAAGCTCACGTTTATTTCGATTGGGATGCTTCGGGAAATTATTCCAGATCGTACGATGAAGACGGTGCGACTATTCAAACCGGTGTGGCTCGTCTGCGGCCTTTTGTCGAATGGTTGAAAGAAAACGGCAAACGTGGTTTTGTAGGGGAGTATGGTGTGCCCGATGACGACGGTCGTTGGCTGGATATTCTCGATTCCGCTTTGAAGTATTTGCAGGAAAACGGTGTGAATGGCACTTATTGGTCGGCTGGCCCTCGTTGGGGCGATTATAAATTGGCTGTACAACCTACCGATAATTATACGGTAGATCGTCCTCAGTTGGAAACGTTGTTGAAATATAAAACTACGGTACAAGTATATTAATCAGAGATATGAAAAGATTCATCACAGGTAGTTTTCTTGTTTTAATGTCTATTTTGTCAGGATTTCCCGTTCAAGCCGGGAAATCCTTAGACGAAATAGATAGGGAAAGTTTTGCTGCGAAATACATTCTCTCGGAGTTGCCGGGAATCTCGATGATTCCGGTTTCGTCGGTCGATACAGTTCGAAATCGAGAGTATTTTTCTCTCGACGGAATATGGCTCATGGCCGAAGGCGGCGATGAAAAATTACGTCTTAAAGACGTTTGGACCGATGCCGTGGAGGCTGTTGTACCGGGAAGTGTACATACTGCATTGTTGATGAATCGTATTATTCCCGATCCTTATATCGGGCAAAATGACTCGATTGCCGAGCAACAGAGTTACAAGACATGGTGGTTTAGTAAAAAATTTACATTGAATGAACTGCCCGAAAATCCTATTCTTTCATTCGGTGGTGTAGCGAATCGTTGTACCGTTTGGCTGAATGGGAAAAAACTGGGTTCTCACGAGGGAATGTTCGGAGGTCCCGATTTCGCTGTGAAGAAATATTTGAAAAAGGAGAACACGCTTGTGGTGAAACTCGATCCGATTCCTCAGATGTTTTTAGGGAATTGGCCTCCTAACGCTAATGAAAGTTGGAAGTATACCGTGGTGTTTAATTGTGTTTATGGTTGGCACTATGCTCAAATTCCGTCATTGGGAATTTGGCGTTCGGTAAAACTGGAATCACAGGCTCCGGTGGAAATAGAGGCGCCTTTTGTATCGACCCGTTCTTTGCAGGGCGATATGCGGTTGGCAGTGACTCTCAAAAAAATAAATGCACCGCTAAAAGGTAAATTACAAATTAGGGTCGTGCCTAAAAATTTTGAAGGTGCTCCTCAATTCTTTGAACATGAAATTAATTCGTCGAAGAAAACCGAACAGTTTTCATTCGATTTCAAAATAGATGCTCCCCGCCTTTGGTGGCCTAATGATATGGGAGAACAGTCTCTTTACGATATGACAGTCGCATTTATTCCTCGTAACGGAGCTCGCCCCGATGTGGAAAAGACATCGTTCGGTATTCGTACGATCGACATGGCTCCGTTTCCGGGAGGCGAGCGAGAAGACCGTTATAATTGGACTTTCGTCATTAATGGTAAACCTATGTTTGTGAAGGGAACCGGTTGGTGTACGATGGATGCTTTGATGGATTTTTCGCGAGAAAAATATGACCGCTTGTTAAGTATCGCTAAAAGTCAGCATATTCAGATGATGAGAGCGTGGGGTGGAGGATTGCCCGAAACCGATGATTTTTATGAATTGTGCGATAAGTATGGCATTATGGTGATACAAGAGTGGCCTACGGCGTGGAACAGCCATAATACGCAACCGTTCGATATGTTACAGGAGACGGTAGTGAGGAATATGAAACGTATCCGAAACCACCCTTCTTTGGTTATGTGGGGCGCCGGTAACGAATCAGATAAACCTTTCGGGCCGGCTATCGATATGATGGGGCGTTTGAGCTTGGAGCTCGACGGTTCCCGCCCGTTTCACCGAGGAGAGGCATGGGGTGGCAGCGATCATAATTACAATTGCTGGTGGGACGATGCTCATTTGAATCATAATTTAAATATGACTTCTCCGTTTTGGGGAGAGTTCGGAATTGCTTCTCTACCGTATATAGAGAGTGTGAGACGTTATTTGGCCGAAGAGAAAGATAGATGGCCGTCTCGTCCGGGTGATCATTTCCGTCATCATACTCCTATTTTCGGGACAATGGGAGAGTTTGGCAAGCTCTCGCAATATTCGGGATACTTCATGCCCGATACCACATTGGCCGAATTTATTACGGGGTCTCAGCTCGCACAAGTTGTCGGAGTAAGGCATACGTTGGAACGGGCTCGTACTTTGTGGCCCGAAACAACCGGAGCTCTTTATTACAAGATGAACGATAATTATCCGGGTGTCTCTTGGTCGAGTGTCGATTACTACGGAGCGATTAAACCGGTACATTATTTCGTGCAGAAATCTTTTGCACCATTGACGGGAGTTTTGCTTTTCGACCGGACGAATTTGTCGAGCCAAGAAGTATCGTTGCCGTTGTATTTACTCGACGACTGCCGTCAGTTGAACGGTAAAGATTACACGGTATCGGTGACAGTTTATAATGATCGATTGGATACTGTCGTATGTCGGGAGTTCGATGGGCATGGCGAATTGGAAACCGTAAAAAAATTGGGTAATCTCAATTTGAATCGAGCACAGACGAAATCGACTATGCTGTTTTTTGTTGTCGATGTTTGTTCGGAGGGTAAACGATTATCTCGTAATTATTATTTTACCAATTATGAAGTTCGTCGAGGGGTAATTATGTCGATGCCTCGTACAGAGATTACCATGAAGAGAGATGGACGACAGATAACGGTGACGAATGTCGGGAAACTGCCGGCCATAGGTGTCTATGTGGAATCCCCCGGATATGCTCATGAATTTATTGCGTCGAAAAACTATTTGTGGCTCGATCCGGGAGAGTCGCAAATTATCGAGGTGAATGTCGATTATCCGGTTTGCGTGAAAGGTTGGAATATAAATTAGGAAAACAGATATTGTATGAAAAGAGTAGTTTTTGTAGTTGCGTTAGGTTTGTTATTGTGCAGTTGTAGCAATAAGGTAGTTAAAACGGAAGGTAAACCTTATGGTGTAAATATGGCTTGTGCCGACTTCGGTTCCAATTTCCCGGGTGTATATAATACCGATTATACCTATCCTCAGGCTTCCGATTTGGATTATTGGAATGAGAAGGGATTGAAATTAGTGCGTTTTCCATTTAAATGGGAACGTTTACAATATGAATTGAACGGAGAACTGAATCGTCATGATCTCGACAAAATGAAAGATTTTGTTGCTGCGGCAGCAGAGCGAGGCATGGTTGTCATGTTGGATTTGCATAACTATTGTCGTCGTTATATGAATGGCGAGCATACGATTATCGGGACAAACGGGTTGACACCGGAACATTTGGCTTCGTTCTGGAAATCGCTGGCTACGGAATTTAAATCATTTGACAATATTTATGCTTATGGGTTAATGAACGAACCTCATGATTTGGATTCTTGCACGACTTGGTTCGAGATGGCGCAATTGTGTATAGACTCCATTCGTACGGTCGATATGGATACTCGTATTATGGTGGGGGGCAATCATTGGAGTTCGGCTGAACGTTGGGTTGAACTTAGCGATACGTTGAAATATTTGAAAGATCCTGCCGATAAGTTGGCATTCGAGGCGCATGTCTATTTCGATGCAGATGCTTCCGGTACTTACAAACGTGGATATGATGAAGATTCTTGCTATCTTGAAAAGGGTATAGACCGTGTGCGTCCCTTTGTGGAATGGCTGAAAGCCAATAAATTCGAAGGCATGGTCGGTGAGTATGGTATTCCCGATAGTGATTCGCGTTGGAACCTTGTATTGGATAAATTTCTGTCTTACTTGCAGGAAAACGATATAAACGGTTGTTATTGGGCTGCCGGACCGTGGTGGCCGAAAGACGAATTTATGGCAATTACTCCGGTAGACGGGAAAGACCGTCCGCAGATGGAAGTAGTGGGTAAATATTTGACAACGCAAAAATAAGATCAATATGCCCCGGCATGTATTCATATTGTTTCTTGCATGGATTGTCCCGGCTCTTGTCGAAGTACGAGCGGATAGTTGGTCGGGTAAATCGGTCGATTTTTCTCACGGAGACTTGTGTGTGTCTCCCAACGGGCGTTTTTTGCAACATACCGATGGAACTCCGTTTCTCTATTTGGGAGATACGGCTTGGGAGTTGATTTATCGATTGAACGAACCAGAGGTGGAACTGTATATGGAAAATCGTCGAGCCAAAGGGTTTACGGTGATTCAAACGGTTATATTGTCCGAGCTCGATGGTTCGGACGGGATTAACAGGCCATTGATAAACGGTTCTCCGTCTACTCCCGATCCTGATTATTTCAAGTGGGTAGATCGTGTTTTAGAAATAGCCGGGGAGAAAGGGCTTTATGTGGGATTACTTCCTACGTGGGGTGATAAAGTGGATAAACAATGGGGTGCGGGACCAGAGATATTCGACGAGGCGAATGCTCGTGAGTACGGCCGATGGCTCGGACGTCGATATGCCGACACTCCCAATATTATATGGATTATCGGCGGAGACCGTAGCGGAGAGGGTAAGAACTTTACCGTTTGGAAAGCGATGGCCGAGGGCATTAAGGAGTGTGATAAACGGCATTTAATGACTTACCACCCACAAGGAGAACATTCTTCTTCTTTTTGGTTCCATGATGAGACTTGGCTCGATTTCAATATGTTCCAAAGCGGACATACTCAACGCGATTATGCCATATATAGGCGATTGCTACTGAACGATTTACAGAAACAGCCGATCAAACCGGTCTTAGATGGGGAGCCTCGGTATGAGAATATACCTATCGATTTTAAATCGGAGAATGGTAGATTCGATGATTTCGATGTCCGTATGACATTGTATCAAAGTATGTTTAGCGGAGCTTGCGGATATACTTACGGTTGTAATGAAGTGTGGCAGATGTATTCCGATAAGTATTCTCCGATGATAGATGCGCAAACAACTTGGAAAGAAAATCTGGATTTAGCCGGGGCTTGCGATATGATACATTTCAGAAAATTGTGTGAGGCTATCGATTTTTTCCGAGGAAGACCATTGCAATATTTGATAGAGCGACCGGAACAGACCGATGACGATTATGCTGTGGCATACGGTGGAAAAGATTATGTTTTATTTTATATGCCTTATGGTCACAGCATAACGGTAAATCTGTCCGGTTGGACTCAACGAAAAAACGTTCGGTTGGAGTGGTTTAATCCGCGTAACGGGGAACTAATATTTTATAAAAATATCGAGACAAGTGAGGCTTTTGAAGTCGTATCGCCAACACAAGGACGAGGAAATGACTGGGTTTTGATAGCCCGTTGATTATAAGATTATTTATTAAGATATTATATGGTTATGGTACAAGAGTTAGAGAGATTGAGAAAAGAGTATGAGGCTCTTATTTCAAGAAAAAACGAGAAATGCAATAAAAATAATGGGGTTTACGTTCGATATAAGTATCCTGTATTGACTGCCGAACATGCTCCTTTGATTTGGAGATATGACTTCGACGAGAAAACCAATCCCTATATGGAGGAGCGTATCGGTATCAATGCGACGATGAATTCGGGTGCTATTAAATTGAATGGAAAGTATTACTTGGTGGTGCGAGTGGAAGGCGATGATCGTAAGTCTTTCTTTGCAGTGGCCGAGAGTGATAGCCCGGTGGACGGATTTCGTTTTTGGGACTATCCTATTTTGATGCCCGAAACAGATATTCCCGATACCAATATGTATGACATGCGTCTTACTGCACATGAAGATGGCTGGATTTACGGTATCTTTTGTGCCGAACGCAAAGATCCCAATGCACGTCCGGGAGATTTGTCGGCAGCAGTTGCTTCGGCCGGAATTGCCCGGACAAAAGATTTGAAAACGTGGGAGCGTCTTCCCGATTTAAAGACTCGCAGCCAGCAACGCAATGTCGTTTTGCATCCCGAGTTCGTGAATGGAAAATATGCTCTTTATACCCGTCCGCAAGACGGTTTCATCGATACGGGAAATGGTGGAGGCATAGGCTGGGCTTTGGTCGATGATATTTGCCATGCAGAGGTACACGACGAAGTAATTATCAATAAACGGGAATATCATACGATTAAAGAAGTGAAAAATGGAGAGGGTCCTCACCCGATTAAGACTGAAAAAGGGTGGTTGCATCTTGCTCATGGGGTTCGTTGTTGTGCTGCCGGATTGCGCTATGTGCTCTATCTTTACATGACTTCTTTGGAGGATCCGACCAAAATAATTGCAGAGCCTGCCGGATATTTCATGGCCCCGGTCGATGAAGAACGCATAGGAGATGTTTCGAATGTTTTGTTTTCCAATGGTTGGATTGCCGATGAAGACGGGAAAGTGTACATATACTATGCTTCGTCCGATACGCGTATGCACGTTGCCGAATCGACAGTAGACCGTTTGGTGGATTATTGCTTGCATACGCCTGCCGACGGATTGCGTTCGATAGAATCGGTACGGACTATTATCGCTATGGTCGATCATAATAAAAAAATATTGAAATAAGATATCATGGAACACGTAAAATTAAGGGAAAAAATAGGGTATGGTCTGGGTGATGCCGCCTCTTCCATGTTTTGGAAGCTCTTCACCATGTATTTGTTATTTTTCTATACCGACGTGGTGGGAATCTCGGCAGCGGTAGTGGGAACCATGTTCTTGATTACCCGTATCTGGGATACATTCCTCGATCCTTTTATCGGGATTTTAGGCGATCGTACGCACTCTCGTTTCGGAAAATTCCGCCCTTATTTGTTATGGGGAGCCATACCTTTCGGGTTATGCGGTATATTGACTTTTTCGTCATGGGGTGGAGATTCCGAAATATCGAAAATCGTATATGCTTATGTCACTTATACGCTCATGATGATGGTGTACTCGTTTGTCAATGTGCCATACGCTTCGTTGTTAGGGGTAATGTCGCCCGACCCGCAGACTCGTACATCATTGTCTTCATACCGAATGACTTTTGCATTCGGGGGGAGTATTTTGGTGTTGTTCCTGATAGAGCCGTTGGTCGATATATTCAGTAAAATGAAAATAGTCGACGGCGTTCCGTCACAGGCATTCGGTTGGCAAATGGCTGCCGTCGTTTTTGCCATATTGGCGGCTATTATGTTTTTCCTTACTTTTTCGTGGACAAAAGAACGGGTAAAGCCTATCAAAGAAGAGAAAACATCTTTGAAAGACGATGTGAAAGATTTGGCTACGAACAAACCGTGGTGGATTCTTTTGGTGGCCGGTATCATGGTTATCGGGTTTAATTCTTTACGAGACGGTTCGGCAGTCTATTATTTCAAATATTATGTAGAGGCCTCCGACACGTTCTCTTTTACCTTTATGAGTGCTTCGGTTACGCTCATCACCATTTATCTTGTTTTGGGACAAGCTGCTAATATATTGGGTATTATGTTGGTTCCTACGTTTACACGGTTGATGGGTAAAAAATATACTTTTTTGACGGCAACGGTAGGGGCTACCATATTCAGTATCCTATTCTATTTCTTACCCAAAGACGGCATTTATGGAATATTGGTGTTGCAAATCATCATTAGTATTTGTGCCGGTATTGTTTCTCCGTTGTTGTGGTCGATGTATGCCGATATATCGGATTACTCGGAATGGAAAACTGGACGTCGGGCTACGGGCCTTATCTTTTCATCGTCATCGATGTCTCAGAAATTGGGGTGGACATTGGGTGGCTCTTTGACCGGTTGGCTGTTGTTCTATTTCGGGTTCGAGGCCAATGCGATACAATCAGAATCGGCATTGACCGGGATTTGTTTGATGATGAGTATATTCCCGGCCATAGCGACCGGAATATCGGCACTTTTTATTTCGAGGTATCCTTTGAGCGAAAAACGATTGTCCGAGATTTCTTCCGATTTGGAGAATCGCCGTGAGATTGCCGAACAAAATAAAATCTAATTATATAGATATAAGCGATGATGAACAGGGTATTTAGTTACGGATTGAGCATATTATCAGGTTGTATATTGGCGGCTTGCAGTACAAGTCCCGAGGCTCCGTATTCCTTAATGTGTGAATATTTGTCGGAACCGTTGGGAATCGATATGTCTTCGCCGAGATTGTCGTGGAAAATCCCGGTCGTGAAGACAGATTCGGTAAAGTCTTGTCGGGTATGGGTCTCTGCCGATAGTATGGCAGTGATAAACGGCTCTGGCCAATGTTGGGATAGCGGCGAGCTTCCGAGTGATATTCGCAGGATCGTTTACGCCGGCGATTCGCTGCAATCTTGGACTAAATATTATTGGAAAGTCGGATATAAAACGAAAAGAGAGGATCGCTTTGTTTGCTCACTGCTGTCGTCGTTCACCACAGGTATGATGTCTCCCCAAGAATGGGGCGATGCACGATGGATTAGCGATGGCCATGATAAGGATTATCGCCCGTCTCCTTATTTCCGAAAGGATTTCGAAGTGAGGAGAAACGTAAAACATGCTTATGCGGTTATCGCTGCTGCCGGTTTATATGAACTTTCTGTAAATGGTTCACGCATAGGGGACCATTTTTTGGATCCTATGTACACTCATTTCGACAAAAGGGTATTATCGGTTATGTATAATATAACGCCCAATTTGTCGGAGGGAGAGAACGTCATCGGGGTACAATTGGGAAACGGGTGGTATAATCATCAATCCACGGCAGTTTGGTTTTTTGATAAAGCCTCGTGGCGTAACCGCCCTGCATTTATTATGCAAGTACGAGTCGAGTATGCCGACGGAAGTATCGAAACTATATCGACCGATAGTAGCTGGGTAACGACCGACAGTCCTGTGATATTCAACAGCATTTATACGGCGGAACACTATGATGCACGGCAGGAAATCGAGGGTTGGAATACATCGGGAATCGATGTTTCACAATGGAAAAATGCTAAGGAAGTATCTGCTCCTACCCAGCGAATAGAGGCTCAATTAACTGTGCCGGTGAAGGAAATCGTCCGTCACAACGCTTCACGGTTTGTAAAAATAAACGATACTTGTTTTGTCTATCATTTCCCTGAGAATATGGCGGGAACGGTGGAACTTTCGGTAGAGGGGAAAGCGGGCATTGTTTTACGATTGAAACATGGGGAGATGCTGAATGAAGACGGTACGGTGAATTTAGCGAATATCGATTACCATTATCGTCCGACCGACGACAGCGACCCGTTTCAAACGGATATCGTCATATTGAGGGACGGGGAGACTCGATTTACTCCTAAGTTCAATTATAAGGGTTTCCAATATGTAGAGGTGACTTCGTCCGAACCGATAACACTCGATGAAAATAGTATCGTAGCATTGAAGATGCACAGCGATGTGCCGGCGATAGGACAGTTTCGTTCTTCGTCCGATTTGTTGAACAAAATATGGACGGCCACCAATAATTCCTATTTGGATAATTTGTTCGGTTATCCTACGGATTGTCCGCAACGGGAGAAAAATGGTTGGACGGGAGATGCACACATTGCCATAGAGACGGCTTTGTATAATTTCGATGCGATTACGGTTTATGAGAAGTGGTTACTCGATTTTATAGACGAGCAACGTGAAAATGGTGTTTATCCTTGTATCGTACCGACTTCGGTATGGGGATTCGACTGGGCGAACGGCGTGGATTGGACAAGCGCATCTATCATTATCCCGTGGGAAATTTACCGTTTTTATGGTGATGAGACTCTCATGCGGCGTATGTATCCTTCGGCGAAGAAATATGTAGCTTATATCGAGTCTATCTCCAAAGATAACTTGACCGATTGGGGACTTGGCGATTGGATACCAGTGAGAAGTAAAAGCGATGTGACTTTGACTACTTCTATTTATTATTATACCGATGTATCTATTATGGCGAAAGCTGCTAAGCTCTTCGGTTATGTCGATGATGCGGTTTATTACGAAGCGCTTGCCGATAGGATAAAAGAATCGATCAACGACCGTTATTTGGACAAAGAGACTGGTCTTTATGCATCGGGTACTCAAACAGAGTTGGCTATGCCTCTTTATTGGAATATTGTTCCCGATGGATATAGGGAGAAAGTGGCAGAGCAGTTGAACCGTAGAGTCGTACAGGATTCGTGCCATATCGATGTAGGGTTGCTGGGTAGTAAAGCTCTGCTCGGAGCCTTGTCTGATAACGGTTATCCTGAAACAGCCTATCGGGTGGCTATACAAGAAACATATCCTTCTTGGGGGTATTGGATAAAGAACGGGGCGACGACCTTACATGAAAATTGGCGAATCGATGTCGTTATCGATAATTCGTTGAATCATATCATGTTCGGTGAGATCGGGGCATGGTTGTATAAAACGTTGGGAGGTTTGAGAATCGATGAATCGAACCCAGCTTTCCGGCATGTTTCATTACGTCCGTATTTCCCCGAAAATTTGGACTATCTCGAAATCGAACATGAGACACCTTACGGTTGCATTTTGACTTCGTGGAAACGGGACGACGAGGGTAATATTCTTTATGAGTTCGATTTGCCCGAATGTGTGTCGGCGACGTTTATCCCGTTGGGAGACAATGTGACGTATAACGGCGATACGATCTTCTTTGCGGGGAGTCATAAACTTAAATTAGAGACCGCAACACATTAATCTTTAATCGATATTTATATGAAAAAGGCTTTCTCGTTTTTGGTATTAGTTTTCCTAAGTGGAACATTTTCTGCAAGGCTTTCGGCCGAACTTTCCATGCCGCACATCTTTGCCGACCACATGGTTTTACAGCGAAACGAGGCAATCAATTTATGGGGGAGTGCGAGCCCGAAAGAAAAAGTTACTGTCGAACTGAATGGGCAGAAGACGAGTGTCCGTGCCGATGCATCGGGTAAATGGTACGCAACTTTGCGTCCTATGGAGGCCGGTGGCCCTTATACGTTAATCGTGAAAGGGAAAAAAGAACGCCTCGCTTTCGACGATGTTTTGCTGGGCGAAGTTTGGATATGTAGCGGGCAATCCAATATGGAGTTCCGTTTACATGCTGCGATGAATGCCGAAAAAGAGATTGCAGACGCCGAGAATTATTCTTTTTTGCGTTCGTTTAATGTGAAACAAGAGATGTCGCATCGTCCGTTTTCCGATTTGCAGGGTGAGTGGAGAGTATGTGATTCGGGGAGTGCCGGTGATTTTTCGGCAGTAGGTTATTTCTTCGCCCGTGAGTTATACCGGGAATTGGGTGTTCCTATCGGTTTTATCAATACTTCGTGGGGTGGAACCGATATTGAAAGCTGGATGAGTATGGATGCTATCGACAAGTTCCCCAAGTACAAACGATTGCAAGATCGTATGCGTTCTTCGCAATTCGAGGAATACGTTCGCCGTAGCGATGAGAATCGAGCTAAATTTGTCGAATCGATGAAAGCCGAACCGGGTATTTCTGAAAAGTGGTATTTGCCTTCGTATTCCAAAGACGATTGGAAAGAAGTGAGTGTTCCCGGACTATGGTCCGAAGAAGAACTGGTCTCTCTCGATGGAGTGGTGTGGCAAACCTGTCGTTTTACATTGTCGGAGAATTATGTAGGGAAAGAGGCGGTTTTGAGTTTGCATGTGATTGACGATGATGATATTACATGGATTAATGGACAAAAAATAGGAGAGACCGTCGGTTACGACGTGCGACGCCTATACAGTGTTCCTGCCGGTGTTTTGAAAGAATCGAATGAGATTACTTTAAAAATATCGGATTATAGAGGCGGTGGAGGTTTGTATGGCCCGGCGAATGAAATTTATTTGAAGGTCGGGGATAAGACTATTCCTTTATCCGGAGAATGGAAATATAAAGTTTCGGCTTCAAATTCCGATTTCGATTTTGTCGAATATGGGCCTAATGCTTATCCCTCATTACTCTATAATGCTATGGTTAATCCTTTGGTGGGATTGAGTATGCGAGGAGTTATATGGTATCAGGGCGAAAATAATACCAATCGAGCCAAAGAGTATTACGACCTGTTCCCTGCTATGATTAATGATTGGAGAAAAAAATGGGGGAAAGACTTTCCATTTTATTGGGTTCAACTTGCTAATTATATGGATGCGGTTGAAGTCCCTTCGGAAAGTTTGTGGGCGCAAGTTCGTGAAGCCCAAACACAAACACTTTCTTTACCTCATACCGGTCAGGCCGTAATTATCGATATAGGAGAAGCAAAAGACATTCACCCTAAAAATAAACAGGAGGTAGGACGTAGATTGGCTTTGCATGCCCTTCATAATGATTATGGATTTTCCGATGTGGTTTGTGAAAGTCCTATGCCTAAGACCGTTCGTCGGGTGCAAGACAAAATTGTCGTACAATTCGACAATGTGGCCGATGGGCTGATTGTAAAAAACAAATATGGATATTTAATGAGTTTCGCCGTTGCCGGAACCGACGGAGTATATAAATGGGTGCAGGCTAAGGTGGCAGGGAAAGATCGGGTTGTTCTTTCATGTCCCGATGTGATAGACCCGGTGTCGGTGCGATATGCATGGGGCGATAATCCCGATGATGCCAATTTATATAATTCGGTAGGACTTCCGGCTACACCTTTTGAAATCAAGATAGAATAATATTTCCGTTAGAAAACATGAAGGGCAATAGACATCTATCTATTGCCCTTGTTAATAGTCCTGTAATTATGTCTTAAATTTCGTCCGGCCAGGGACAAGGTTTCCCTGTTTTTTTAAAAGAGGGGCGTTGTCCGTTCGTTTGTCGTAAGAATTTGCCGAGCTCTTTGGATAACTTATTTATTATTTGAGGATATAAAGCTGCCACGTTGTTATTCTCCTCTATATCGTTCGGTATGTCGTATAGTTCTTTTTCTCCGGTTTCGTAGAAGTAAATCATTTTCCAATTGTCTTTTCGAATGGTACAGGACGGTCCTATTCCCGGTCCTTTTTCTCCCCATATATTCGGACAATTCCAATAAAGGCTGCGTCCCTGCGAAGGATTTTTGGTCTGTTTTAGCAGAGGAACAAAACTAATACCATCGATTTCTTGTGGGACATCGTAATCGTCGATACCGGCCATTTCGAGAATGGAAGGATAGAAATCTTCTATAATCAGATAGTCGTTGCACCGTGTGCCGGGTTGTACCGTGCCGGGCCAACGGACGATCATAGGTTCGCGTATTCCTCCTTCGTATGCAGAGCCCTTTCCACATTTTAACGGGAAATTTTGGGTATACAGAGGTTCGTCCCTCCAACCGCTTCCTGTCGCATATCCTCCATTATCACTCATGAATATGACGATGGTATTGTCGGCTTCACCATTCTTTTCCAGCCAATCCATAATATCTCCTAAACTTTTGTCCATTCCTTCGATGAGCGAAGCATAAGCCGCTTCTTTGTCCGACAATCCTTTCTTTTTGTATTTGTCGTAGAAACGGACATCTTTGTCTATGGGAACATGAATGGCATAATGCGACATGTAGAGGTAAAACGGCTGATTGTATTTTTTAGCTTTATCGAGGGCTTTTAAGGCTTCTTGGGTGAGAGCTTCTGTCATAAATGTGCCTGTTCCCCAATATTTTTCCAATCCCGGGACGGAGAACAGCGATGTAGAATTGCCTGCTTCGTCGTATCCATAATTGCGCTCACTTAGGTAAGTTGCCGGGCCACCGGCCGCATGTCCTGCAATGTTGGTCTCGAACCCGAAATGGTAGGGACTCTCTCCGGGAGTATCTATTGCACCCCAATGGGCTTTCCCGCAGTGGATCGTGTGGTAACCGTTGTCTTTTAACAATTGCACGAAAGAAGTAGCGATAAAGGTATTGTTTGTTCCATGAACTTGTGCTATGCCATTGTAGTTCCAATCGGGAACTTCCAGGGTATTGCTGACGGCATCGGTTTTCGTGTTTTTCCGTAGAGTCCAATTCGTGACTCGATGGCGTGAGGCATTACACCCGGTCATCAAGCTGCATCGGGTAGGAGAACTTATACTGGAAGCATAGGCCTGAGTGAACATCATACCCTGCTGAGCCAATTTTTCCATATTGGGCGTTTCATAACGCTCGTTATACATGGTTCTTTGGGGCCAAAAGGGGAGAGACGTATCTTGCCACCCCATATCGTCTACCAAAAATAAAATGATATTCGGACGATTATCGGGTACATGGTTCGTACCATATGTATGCATTACCGAGGCTATGGGTATTAAACTTAGTGTCAATAATGATTTATTCATGGTTATTCATTTTGTAAATACAAAGATAGATAAAATAGGGATTATTAAAAATGGCAGTTGCCATTCGGGTGAATCATATTGATAAATTGAATATATAAAGTTGGGTATATTTTTCTGGTTTTATCGTCTTAACTCATAAAAACTGTTATAGCTTAAATTGATATCCATGAAAAAAATGTTTTGTTTTTCTTTTTCGTGATTTTATTTCCCTTAGTCGCTTATAGTTCAGGTAACGATGCTATCGCTAATCCGGCAGCCGTAGTCGAGGAAGGTGATGTGCGATTTACCGTTTTGACACCGCGTGTTATCCGTATGGAGTGGGATTCTTTGCATAGGTTCACCGATGAGCGTTCGTTTATTGTGATTAATCGGAATTTGCCGGTCCCTGAGTTTAAGAAAATTATAAAGGGAGGTAAATTGACGATTCGAACGGACGAATTGGAACTGACATATAAATTGAATACAGGGAAATTTTCAAAAAAAAATTTAGAGATAAAATATCTGAACAAAAAAAGAGCCTTTACGTGGAATCCGAGTGTTACTCAAAAGCAGAATTTGAAAGGGACTGCCCGCACATTGGATCGTATGGACGGTACGACCTTTATTAAGAGGAACGAACCGAGGCACGAGTTACAGTTGGAGGACGGTATTTTGTCTCGTGACGGTTGGACTCTTATCGACGATTCGTCTGGTTTGTTATTCGATAATAGCGATTTTTCGTGGGTAAAAGAGCGGGAGAACAGACCGGTACAAGATTGGTATTTTATGGCTTATGGTTCGGATTATAAGGCTGCCCTCAAAGATTTTACTCTTTTTGCCGGAAAAGTACCACTGCCTCCTCGTTTCGTATTCGGGTATTGGTGGTCGCGTTATTGGGCATATTCCGACAATGAGATGAGAGATGTGGTTTCGCAATTCGAGAAATTTAATATTCCGTTAGATGTGTTGGTTGTCGATATGGATTGGCATGAGACCGATAGTTTATTCGCCAAACCGGACAAATGGGGACAACGTAAACATTGGACCGGTTATACATGGGAGAAGCGTTTGTTTCCCGATCCCGATCAATTTTTTGACTGGGCCAAGTCGAAGCATCTGAAAACAACCTTGAATTTGCATCCGGCATCGGGTATCGCTCCCTTTGAAAGCCAATACAAAGATTTTGCGAAACGTATGAATTTCGATATATCTACTCATGAAAATATTCCGTGGCAAGGCTCTAATAAGAAGTTTATGAGTACGTTGTTCGATGTCGTGTTGCATCCTATTGAACAGCAAGGTGTGGATTTTTGGTGGCTCGATTGGCAGCAATGGGTTTTCGATAAGGATATAGAGAAACTGAATAACACTTGGTGGCTCAATTATACTTTCTTTGAAGATATGAAACGCAATACCGATAAGCGTCCATTGATTTATCACCGTTGGGGAGGCTTGGGAAATCATCGTTATCAAATAGGTTTTTCGGGAGATGCTTATATTACGTGGAATACGCTCGAATATCAGCCCTATTTTACCAATACGGCTTCGAATGTTCTTTATGGATATTGGAGTCACGATATAGGAGGGCATAAGTTCATCGAAGACGATAATGTTTATCAATTTGATCCTGAGATGTATGTCCGTTGGGTACAATATGGCGCTTTGAGCCCGATTTTGAGAACGCACTCAAATAAGGATCCATCGTTGGTAAAAGAGATATGGAGATACCGCGACGAATATTTCGACGCATTGTATAACGCTGTAAGATTGCGTTATCAATTAGTCCCTTATATCTATACGATGGCAAGGGAGACTTATGAAACAGGAGTTTCGCTGTGCCGCCCGATGTATTATGATTATCCCGAAGACGAGCGGGCATATACTTATTCTCGCCAGTACATGTTCGGGGATAATATTTTGGTAGCTCCAATCGGGGCTCCGATGGAGAATGGGGTATCTGATGTGAAGGTTTGGCTTCCGGCCGGTAACGACTGGTATGAATGGCATACGGGTACGTTATTGAACGGCGGACAGGAACTTATCCGACAATTTTCTATCGAAGAATATCCTATTTATGTTAAAGCCGGTGCTGTAATTCCCATGTATGGAAAAGAGGTGAATAGTTTGGACGATAATCCGAAGAAACAAATTATCGGTATTTTCCCGGGTGCGGCGGGTGAGTTTTCTATTTATGAAGATGCAGGTAATGATCAGAGATATGCTGCGGAGTATGCTACAACACGGGTAACGTCGCAATTGGAAAATCGTATTCAACGGATTAAGATTGCTCCGAGAGAGGGTCATTATCGAGGAATGAACCATTCGAAAGATTATCTCGTCCGGTTGTATGGAGCCGAAATGCCTCGATCGGTTAGCTTAAATGGCATGAAGGTAAATTATACGGTGTTGCCCAATTCCAGTGAATGGTCATATTGCGGTAAAGAGTTCATGGTTTCGATTCCTATATCGAATGCCGATTGTAATAAGTCGTACGAAATTGTGGTTGAGTTTGATAAAGCGAATGTTGTTGATGTAAACGATGGAATGATTAAACAATTGAAAACTTTGCATCGAGCTATCGCCAATCGAAAATTTAAATATGCCGGTAATTATGTCGTGCCCGAAGTTACCGGTTTCTGTTCCGAAACGAATTTGAAGGTTTCGTATGACCCTGACAATTTCTGTCATTATATAAATTATTTCAAGACCCATTTTCAAGAAGCTATGGAAATCACGTTAAAAGATGATTTGGTAAGTCCTTTTGCCAAATGAGTAATACTTTAATAGGGAGAAGTGGGTATAAAATTGCGAATATATCGTCTTTACAACATAATTATTAATCTTAAATTTTAGTGACATGAAAAGGCTTTTTTTTACTTGCGGGTGTATTGATGTTGATCGGAGGTTTGTCAACAATGAATGCCGAAGTTATTTATGTGACCGAAAACGGCGTGGGTGACGGTATGTCGTGGAATAGTGCCGCTCCTTTGGCGGATGCTCTTTCATGGGCTGCGAAAGGAGATGAGATTTATGTGGCAAAAGGTACTTATACCGGTAGTTTTGCGTTGAAAGTGGCAGCAACCGTATATGGTAACTGTGAGGGGACTGAAACCGAACCGCCTACATATACTTCGGCCGAAGGTCTTGAAACTTTTTTGAAAGGCGATGGTAAACGTGTCGTCCTTTTGGACGGAGGGGCAGCGATTTATGGCTTTGATATATCTGGCGGGGACGCTTCGGAAGAGACTACCGGTGTAGCTCGTGGCGGCGGACTTTATATCAATAGCGGGGGCGGTGTGGCCAAGTATTGTCGCATACACGATAATAAAGCTATCGACGGGACTAAACGTTTGTTGGAGGGAAATCGTATTCCACAGAGAGGTGTTGGCGGTGGTGCTTATGTGTGGAACGGTCGGTTGGAAAACTGTATCGTTGAGAATAACATCGCGACGACAGATCCGTGGCTGAAAGAAGATAATTCCGTATGGTCAATGGGTGTTGGCGGTGGTGTTTGCTTGGAATCTTCTGGCGATCCGGGAGATGCCGTAGTCGTTAATTGTATAATACGGAATAATTATACAACTCCAGATGATGACGAAAGTTCTTATTATCATCAAGGGGGTGGTATTGCCATTAAGTCGGGGTATTTGATTAATAGTCTTATCGTAGGGAATAGGGTGAATGGATCGAATAATAACCAAAATGTCGGCGGTGGTGTGTGTACTACCGAAAAGGAGGCTTATATAATTAATTGTACAGCCTATGACAATCATGTAAAAGGATTGGGTGGCGGTTTCGGATTCCAGTCTCAAAATGCAGATGGAATGAGGGCTGTCGTATCAAACTGTATCGCATGGGGTAACACTTGTCGAGATGACGATTATGGTACAGGTAATGCCAATATTCGTTACGGAAACGCTCAAACCGACGGAGAACTTCCCAACCGAGTAACCATCAATGTGGTATGTGTTCCAGAGAATACAGTAAGTGCCAGTGCAATTACCTCCGATCCTATGTTTGTTGATGCAGCGAACGGTAATTTCCGTTTAGCTGAGGGTAGCCCCTGTATCGATGCCGGCGATGATCCCGCTATCGAAGGGTATGATACCGATTTGGACGGTAATGCCCGTATTTTTGGAGCAGCTGTTGATTTAGGACCGTATGAAGTTAATGACGGCAGTGCCATAGAAACCGCCGAAACCAATGGCGGTGAAATCGTTCGTGTTCAGTATTACACGATGCAGGGAATCGAAGTGACTTCCCCGTCTGTATCGGGACTCTATATTGTCAAGAAGACGTATGATACCAAGAAAGTAGTTGTTGAAAAAAACTTTATTTCGGTCAAATGACTTCGAGCCTTTCGAAATAGTATGGTGAATAAATAAAAAACTTAGAAAATAGTTTGAGAATGATGGGTATAAAATTTTATACCCATCGTCTCAAATAATAGTAATATTTACTAATCTTAAATTTAAATGACATGGAGAAAAAATTTTTACTAGTGGGAGCGTTATTGCTGGCCGGAGGTTTTTCGACAATGAATGCCGATGTTATTTATGTGACAGAATCCGGTTCGGGCGATGGAACATCGTGGAGTAGTGCCGCCAGTTTGGAAGATGCTCTTAGTTGGGCCGCTGCCGGTGACGAAGTTTTTGTAGCTAAGGGGACGTATACGGGTAGTTTTAAGTTGAGGGCTGCTGCCAAAGTTTATGGGAATTGTGTCGGCACGGAAACCGAACCGCCTACGTATACGACAGCCGAAGGGCTCGAAACTTTTTTGAAGGGTCCCGGAGGAAAACGGGTACTTTATTTGGACGGAAAGGCATCGGAAATTTATGGACTGGATATATCTGGTGGAGATGCATCGACGGAGACCACAGGAGTCGGTCGTGGCGGTGGTGTCTATATTAATAATGGAGGGGCAACTTTGAAGTATTGCAATATTCATGATAATATAGGTGTCGATGGCTCTAAAAATATTTTAGGTTCCAATGGGAAAGCTCTAAAAGGTGTTGGCGGAGGCCTTTATGTCTTGAATGGTAGGTTGGAAAATTGTATTATTGAAAACAACATTGCGACTACTGCTCCGTGGGAAGATACGTCGAAAACTTGGTCTACGGGTATCGGAGGCGGTATTTGCTTGGATGCAACCGAGGGAAATGGGTGTAATCCCGATAATGCCATTGTATTGAATTGTATCATTCGTAATAACAGTACGACTCCAACCGACGATGGGGATTCTTTCCAAAGTCAAGGAGGCGGTATCGCCATCAAGTCGGGTAAATTAATTAATAGCCTTGTTGTCGGGAATTCGGTGAATGGGTCGCTGAATAATCAATCGGTAGGTGGAGGCGTATGTTGTACCGAAAAAGAGGCTTATGTGATTAATTGTACCGTTGCGAAGAACCATGTTCAAGGATTGGGTGGCGGTATCGGATTTCAGACGACAAATGCCGACGGTATGACTGCTACTGTTGCCAACTGTATCGCATGGAACAATACATGTCGTGAAGACGATTATGGTACAGGTAATGCCAATATTCGTTTCGGTAACCCTCAAACAGATGGTAAATTACCGGAAAGAGTGACTATCGGAGCCATTTGTGTACCTGAAAAAACGGTCAGTGCCAGCGCAATTACTTCCGATCCAAAATTTGTCGATGTAGCAGGAGGAAATTATCGTTTGGCAGAAGGTAGCCCTTGTATCGATGCCGGTGATGATCCTGCTATCGAAGGATATGATACCGACTTGGCTGGTAATGCCCGTATATTCGGTGCGTCGGTCGATTTAGGTGCTTATGAGGTAACGGACGGTAGTGCCATAGATGATATTGAAATTCAAGAGGGAGAAGTGGTACGTACTCAATATTACACGTTGCAGGGTGTAGAGGTTACTTATCCCGGTGTTTCAGGACTTTATATCGTTAAGAAGACCTTCGATACGAAGCAAATAATTACCGAGAAGGTGTTCATCACGGTTAAATAAATATTTCGATGTTTTGTTTGGGTGTATTCGGTAGGGAATTCCGATATCGTCTCAGGCTATTGCTTGCCGAATACCCCTTTTTCAGTCACCGTTAAATCTTTATATCATGAAAACAAATCTACTTAGCTTTTTAGTTTTTACAGTATTTTCATTTCAAAGCGCATATGCTGTAAAATATTTTGTTACCCCAGACGGTAGTGAAGACAGTGACGGATTGAGTTGGGAAACCTCTACTTCGTTGAATGCAATATTGACGTCGACCAAATTGTCGGAGGGAGACGAAATCTTTGTAAAGAAAGGAACATACGTAGCTCCAGAGGGGGCCAGTTTTACTTGTAATAGAGCCGATGTGAAGGTGTATGGAAATTGTGAGGGTACAGAGAGTGAAAAACCTGTTTCTTATCAGTTGGACAATATTGAGACTTTTTTTGAAAGGCAGTGGTCGCCGGGTATTGTATTTTAAGACGGCGTCTTACTTTGTAGGGTTCGATATATCGGGTGGGGATGCTTATAATTCTACTGCGGGAGCCGCAGGTCGTGCCGGTGGTGTTTATATCGACCACCCCGATGGAATGATAGAATATTGTATCGTCCACGATAATTATGGATCAAAAACCGATGGCTCCATTAAAGGTGTGGGCGGAGGCGTGTATGCTCGCGGAATCGTAAAGAATTGTATCGTTGAGAATAATATAGCCATAGCAGCCGATGGAAAGAAACCGGGTGTCGGAGGCGGAGTCTGTTTAGATGGTGGGTATTTATTGAATTCCATTATACGAAATAATCATTGTGTCGCAGACGAATCGAACAATACATCGACAGGAGGTAATAATGGAGGTGGTGTTTCGATTAAAACGGGCTATGTCGTGAACTGTTTGGTCGAAGGCAATAAAATTGGCGGGACGGCCAATAATGCCAATTATGGAGGCGGAATAGATTGTAGCATGGTAACCGAACCGGCTGGGGAAGAGATTGTGGCTCATGTAATAAATTGTACGGTCGTAGGAAACGATGCGACGAGTGGCCGTGGCGGTGGTATAGGGTTTGGAAATAAAGGCAGTTCGGAGGTTGTGAATTGTATCGTTGTCGATAATGTCGCTCGGCCTGAATCGACACCAGCCGGATCTAACGTTTTTCTGGGACCCGAATCGACGGCGGAAGTTACATATACGATATGGCCTGAATCCGAGGGCGGTGTAGGCAATCTCAATGCCGAACCTCAGTTTGTCGATGGAACTTATATGCTTCAATCTTCGAGTCCGGCGATAAATGCGGGAAATAACGAGGCTATTGGCGATTATGATAAAGATTTAGCCGGAAAAGAGCGGGTTGTTAATGGAACAGTGGATATGGGCGCTTATGAATATGACGGGCTTCCGAGTTCCGTAGAATCGAGTTTTATCGAGTCTGATGAGCCTGTAATAGAAATTCAATATTTTACCTTGTCGGGCCTTCGGTTAGAAAAACCTCAATCCACAGGAATTTATTTGATAAAGAAGATATATGTCTCCCGGAGATATGAAGTCTCGAAGATGGTATTTGTATATAAATAGTTTTTGGGAAGAGTGACTGCACCACTATCCGGTGCAGTCCTTTTTTCGAGGAAATTGGGTTTGTAGTGTTAGATTTTAAATTTATCGAAAAATAACAGAAACAATGGATGAGGTCGTTTTTCAAAGATTTGTCGATGGAGATGATGCGGCATTCACTTTTATTTATAATAAGTATGTCGATCTTCTTTTGCAATATGGCAGAAGTTTGGGATTTGAAAAAGAAGTATTGAAAGATGCCATTCAAGATGTCTTTGTTAAACTATATCTTAATCGGAGGAACCTTAGCGAAGTGAGGAACTTGAAATATTATTTATTCAGGTCTTTGAAGAATAATTTATTAGATATGTTGAAAGTATCGGTAGATACTTGTAGTATAGATGATTATCAATATAAATTCACTATAAAATGGAATATATTGAATGAGTTGATAGCCGAGGAGGATAAGAAAGAAATAGAAGGAAAATTGAATAAATTACTCAGTTCTCTTACCGGTAGACAACGGGAGATTATATACCTGCGATTCATTCATGAGTTGGAGTATGAAGAGATCGCCTCTCTTATGCACATGACCATACAGTCTTCAAGAAAAGCCGTGTCGAGAGCAATTGGTAAAATGCGAAAGTTGAAAGTGGCTTTTCTTTTTATAATAATCTGTTTATGGTAAAGAAAATTGGAGAAAGAGGGGACAAAAAATGGATTTTGTCGTCTGTATAATAAAAGAAATTTGAAAAAAATATATCCAAACGATAGAGATGAAAACAAGGGCAGAATATAATATTCTTGATTTTCTTAAAGATGATTCGTTTTTAAGAAGTGTTTTGCTTTTGACCGACGACGATGTTGAATTTTGGGATAATTATGTTTTAGAGAATCCTGAGAAAAAACAAGAAATTGAAGCGGCGAAACAACTTCTTTCGTCTATGACATTCGATGATGAAACTTATTCCGAGCAGGAGAAGCTGGAACTTTTGGAACATGTCAACGATCAAGTGAAATCGATACGGAGGCATCGTTTGTATGTGGGCTTTTATAAAATTTTTGCAGCGGCATGTGTCGTCGCTTTACTTTCGGTGGGTGTTTATTCTTTTTTTAACTCTTTTACTTCCGATAATCAAGTAGCGACGATAGAGAAGAACCGATCTAATTTTGAGAAAGATACCCGATTGGTCATTGCCGGGGAAAGGACGATTCCTCTTGAAGAGGGGGACGATGTGTTGTATGGAGGCGGCGAGGCGACTATTTCGTCGATAAACCAGCAGGACGAACGATATGCAGTAGATGTAAACGATAGTAAAGTCGAATATAATGAATTGATCGTGCCTAAGGGACGCAGAGCTTCTCATTTGGTATTGGAAGATGGTTCGAAGGTTTGGGTCAATTCGGGCTCGACATTTCGTTTTCCGACAACTTTTGAGAAAAATAAACGAGAAGTATATGTCGATGGCGAAATTTACATCGAGATTGCCAAAGATGCCGAAAGGCCGTTTTTTGTAAAAACTTCGGAAATGAGTGTGAGGGCATTGGGTACTCGATTTAATGTGATGGCTTATCACGATGAGTTGGCTCAGTCTGTTGTCTTGGTTGAAGGATTGGTCGAGGTTCAATCGAATGATGAATCGAAAAAGAAAATTTTGCAACCTGACCATATGCTGACTTTGGCGAGCAACTCTATGGATATTACTGCGGCGAATACGTATGATTTTATCAGTTGGAAAGACGGATTGCTTCAATTCCGCAGCCAGCCGTTGTCGATGATATTGGCGAAAATTTCCAGACATTATGACCTTTATATCGATTGTGAAAAGGATATCAAAGATCTGAAATGCAGTGGAAAGTTGGTTTTGTTCGATGATCCGAAAGACGTATTGGAAACTATTTCCCGTACGATTTCATTGGAAAAGGCCGATTCTAAAACGGTTCCTATGTCGTATGAAATGAACGGAAATACTATTTTATTGAAGAAGAGAAGTTAATTATAAAACTTGTTAACTACTAATACAGAAAAACTTATGTTACCTTGGAAAAATCTATTTGGAATGTATGGGAGAGGGCATTTCTGTAATAAATTGAAACGTTCGATTCTATTACTTTTTTTGCTGGGTATGTTCCCGTATGTATGGGGCCAGCAAACCAATGTATCTCTCAATTTGAGAAATGTTCCTATTAAAAGTGTTTTGTCTCAAATCGAGAAGTCGACCAATTATTATGTTTTTTTCTATACGGATAATTTGAACTCCGAATTGTCTAAAAGGGTGAATGTTACAGTCAATAACACGCCGGTTGTTACAGTCTTGAACCAGATTTTCAGTACAACGAATATTTCTTATGAAATAAAGAATAAACGTCAAGTGAGTTTATTTCTGGTAGAGAAATCGTCGCCGAAAAGTAAGGCTCAGGCTGTAAAGTCAAATAAGATACAGATTACGGGAACCGTTTTCGATGCCAATAACGAACCGTTGATTGGCGCCAGTGTTCGGGTATTGGGGACGATGATTGGGTCTATGGCCGATATAAACGGGGCATTTAAGCTGGAAGTTTCCCCCGGAGATGTATTGGAAGCCTCTTATATAGGATATAATCCTCAGCAGGTAAAGGTCGGTTCACAGACCCGGTTCCAATTTGTTTTGGAGGAGGTTGCCAATACGTTGGACGACATCGTTGTTGTCGGTTATAGTTCACAGAAAAAAGAAACGGTTACCGGTTCTATCTCTATGGTAACCACAAAGGATCTTTTACAATCGCCGCAAGTTAATATTAGCAATGCACTCGGCGGTAGGATTCCCGGATTGTTGAGTGTGCAACGAAGCGGTGAACCGGGGCAAGACATGTCTACGTTGCGTATACGAGGTGTCGGTACTTTCGCCAGTGATGCGGAATCGCAGAATCCTTTGATAATGGTAGATGGTATCGAAGTGAATAATTTGAACGATATAGACCCGAACGAAGTGGAGTCGTTGTCTATTTTGAAAGATGCTTCGGCGACTGCCGTATATGGTGTGAGAGGTGCGAATGGTGTTATTTTGATTACGACAAAGCGTGGTGAGTTGGGAAAACCGAAAATTAGTTTTTCGACAAATGTCGCTATCACGAATTTCCCGTTTTTGCCCGAACCGATGAATTCGTATGAATATGCAAGGGCTTATAATGAGGCTCAGGCTTACGATTATTATTCACAGTTATCGTATATTCCACGTTACTCTGAGGAAGCTATCGAAGCATATCGAACCGGTTCTGATCCTCTGTTTTATCCAGATATCAATTGGTATGATTATATGTTGAAAGATTTCTCGACTCAGACTCAGACAAACTTTAATGTGAGCGGGGGAACCGAGCGGGTGAAATATTTTGTTTCATTGGGTGTGTTTACGCAGAACGGTATGTTGGATACCGGTATATATGACCCGGGGTATAGCTATCAAATTGCATTCAGACGCTATAATATGCGTTCGAATTTCGATATAAATGTTACGAAAAATCTGTTGTTGAGTTTAGATATTTCTAACCAGATGGGAAATTTGCAGAACCCCAATTGGAGTACAGGACAAATTATGGAGTCGTTGAATTCGACACCGTCTAATGCTGCACCGGGAGTGATTGACAACAAGGTTGTGACGATAACCGATGTATTCGGTAGCGGGCGAAATCCTGCCAGTCCTTATACGAGAGGTTGGAAATCGAAGTATGAAAATAATTTGAATTTATCGGGACGGTTCACGTATAAAATGGATTATTTATTGAAAGGACTTTCTTTGCGTGGAGCTCTTTCTTACAAGAGTTATAGTACAGAAACGAAGACCTATAATGACCGTGGAATAACCTATGACTTGCGAAGAGCCGGCGATGAGTTGATTTTTGTTCCGTCTACCGATCCCGGGAAATTGACTTATCAAGGAACAAATAGCAGGAATATACGCATTTATTCGGAAATCGGAGCGGAATATACCGGCAAGTTCGGGGAGCATACGGTAACGGGATTGGTCTTGTACAATCAAGGGAAATATTATAATCCTACATTAAAGTATAATATTCCTAATGGATATCAAGGATTGGTCGGTCGGGTTACGTACAATTACGGCAACCGTTATTTGGCCGAAGTAAACGTAGGATATAACGGTACGGAGAATTTTGCCCCGGGCAAACGTTTCGGGTGGTTTCCTGCGTATTCGTTGGGGTGGGTTTTGACCGAGGAGCCTTATTTCCCTCGAAATGAAGTCTTGTCATTCTTGAAAATAAGAGGGTCGTATGGAACCGTAGGTAACGATAAAATCGGTGGAGACCGCTTTTTATATTTGCCATCGGTATATACCTATACAGGTAGCAATTCGTATTATTTTGGAGAAGTGGGTTCGTCATATGTGGGATATGTGGGGTCTAACGAGAGTAAGGCCGGTAACCCTGATTTGACATGGGAGAAAGCAATCAAATGGAATGTCGGGGCCGATGTTAAATTTTGGGGAGATTGCATAGGTTTAACGTTCGATTACTTTATGGAGCATCGGGATAATATCCTTTGTAACCGTAATACGGTTCCTACTATCATCGGTATTTCGGCATCGAATCTTCCGGCTTATAATATGGGTCGTATGAGAAATTCTGGTTGGGACGGAGAAATTTCTGTCGGCGATCGTATTGGTGATTGGAGCTATTTTGTAAAAGCTAATTTTACGTATGCCCATAATAAGATTTTGGAACAAGACGAAGTTATCCGTAATGAAGATTATCTCTATCGGACAGGATTACGTTACGGGCAATTCTTCGGTTATGTGGCCGATGGAATTTTCAACTCTTGGGAAGAGGTAAATGCCGCAGGACGACCCGAGTATGTGATGGCTAACAATAATAATAAGATACAGCCGGGAGATGTTCGTTATGTGGATATTAACGGTGACGGCAAAATCAATGACGATGACCAAGTTCCTATCGGGTATTCCAATTTCCCGGAAATCATGTATGGAATTTCATTAGGAGGGTCTTATAAAAATCTCGATATTTCATTGCTGTTTCAGGGGGCGACTCATGTGTCTAATATGCCTTCTCGTCGTATTATGCGGGGCTTTTACGAATATACGGGAGCTAATCGTGATTTGTTGAAGAGTTGGAGTTACGAGCGTTTTGTCAATAACCAGAAAATCGTTTATCCTCGCTATGGTGTGAATGGAGTAGGACATAATTACCTGACATCGACTTATTGGTTGGAAGATGCTTCATACCTCCGTTTGAAAAACGTAGAAGTCGGTTATACATTCAGACAAGAATCTTTGAAGAAAGCAGGTATCGGTTCTATTAGAATCTATGTAAATGGAAGCAATTTATTGACATGGACTGATATGTTACCCGGACAGGATCCCGAAGTCGCCAATGCCGGAGTGACGAATAGCGAACCTTATCCTGTTACACGGGTATTCAACTTCGGGCTCAATGTTAATTTTTAATTGGATAGTAACGACCTAAAATATTATACCATGTATTTGAAGAATATAAATTTGAAAAGGCTTAAACAGCTTGTTTCTCCCTTACTAATCTTATTAGTTCTGGTGTTGCCGGTCGCTGTCGTATCGTGCGAAGATATGATGGGAAACTATTTGGAAAAACCGCCGGGAGGAGATGTGACAGAAGATACTATATTTTCATCGAGAACACAAGTGGAGACATTCTTAACGAGTATTTATCAGATGGGTATCCATTCTAATTTGGGGTATGCTTCGGCGAACTCGAATGTTTATTCCAATAGGGACGAGAACATTTTCGCCGGAGCTTGCGACGAGGCCGAGACGTGTGCCAACTGGTATCGCATGAACTGGTGGAACGAGGGTTCTATCTCGGCTAATCGTACCGATGATTCTCGATTTGATTATCGTTTTGTAGCTATCAGGAAGATAACGGTTCTTTTGGACAGGATTTATGATGTCCCAGATATTACTCCTGAATATAGAGACCAGTTGATAGCCGAGGCTAAGTTGATAAGAGCGTTGAATTATTTTGAGATGATGAAGCGTTATGGCGGGATGCCTATTATTCGGGAACGCTTGCAGTTGGACGATAATTTGAAAATACCTCGTGCCAGTTTAAGGGAGATGCTTTTTTTCATCTTGCAGGATATTGACGAGGCTTATCCGGCTTTGCTCGATAATGCTTTGCAGAATCTGAGGGGGCGTGTTCATAAGGGAGTAGCGTTGGCGTTAAAGTCTAAGGTATTGCTTTATGCAGCTAGTCCGTTGTTTAATACCAACGAGCCTTATATGGATTTTGGGACGAATAATAATCTCATTTGTTTGAACGAACCTAAAAATATGGTGTGGTGGGAGCGTGCTGCCGCAGTTGCCGATTCTTGCATTCGCTGGGCGGAAACGAATGGTTGTTATTTGATTACCGATCAGGGAGTGGATGCCAATTATCAATATAGTTGGGAGGTGTATGATAATCCCGAGATTATTTTAGCCGAGAAGGCCGCTCAGGGTATGGGTTGTTGGAATCGTCCGTGGTCGGGTATTATTCCGGGCTCGATTATTGCCGGTAGTTCGGGTACAAACGGGACGACGCCTTTGTTGAACTTTGTGCGTAAGTATGAAGATCGTGATGGTAATAAGGTCGAATGGAACGGTGGCGATGATTTACAAGCGAAGTTGGCAAATTTGGATAGACGTTTTGCACAGACTATCGCATATAATTTATCTTGGTGGAATTCACAGACGCCCGAGGTTCAGCTTTGGGAAGCCAATGAAGAACTGGGCGTTGCGGCCGGCAAGCATATCAAGGATTGTTATGGAGGATTTTGGTTGCATAAGTTAGTCTCTCCGTCTATCATGCGTCCCGATAACCAAGAGCCTGTTCCCAATTCTACACTTTTCCAATTGAACGAAATTTATTTGAATTTTGCCGAGGCTATGAATGAGGCTTATGGACCGGACGATAAACATGGTTATAAATATTCGGCAAGAGAGGCTATAAATATTATTCGCGAGCGTTCGGGACAACCGGCTATTTTGTCGGGTAGTGGAATCTATTCCGATTTTAGGGAATTGGTTCGTAATGAACGAGCTATTGAATTAGCGTTCGATAACCATCGTTTTTGGGATGTGCGTCGTTGGATGATTGCCGAGCAAGAAGGAGTGATGAGTGGAGCTATGTATGGCATTAAGATTTATTGGATTAATTCGAGTCCGCAAGAGTTCCGCTATACGCCCTATTTGTATGAGAACCGTACATTTACGAAAAAAATGTATTTGCACCCGTTTTCTACGAACGAGGTTAATAAGGGATATTTGATACAGAATCCAGGTTATTAATTCAGATGTACTATGATCAACATGAAGATAAAGAAAGATTGCCTCATGAAGCATAAAATATTTTTGCTGGTTCAAGGTTTGTTGTTTACTGGGCTTTTATCTGCTCAGGTGGTTCATACCGATTCGACGTTTTCTGAGAAAATGGTTCCGATTGCTTATGGAGAGCGGGCAGAATGGGAAATGACAGGTGCGATATCTTCTGTAAAGGGAGATGAAATGTCGAAGTCGTTTACCACGAATGTTGCAAATACTTTATATGCGAGACTTCCGGGACTTACAGTGGGTCAACAGAGTGGAGAGCCCGGGAACGATGCCCCTACGTTGCATGCTCGCGGTATAAGCACGTTTGGAACAGGGCGGGACGTTACTATTATAATTGACGGTTTCCCTTCTACGTTGGAATTATTTCAACAGTTGACGCCTCAGGAAATAGAGTCGGTTAATTTGTTAAAGGATGCTGCCTCTGCGGCGATATATGGGAATAAGGCGGCCAATGGTGTATTGCTTGTAAAGACAAAGAGAGGTGTGAATGCACCTTTGGAACTGAAACTGGGCATTCGCTTCGGTATGCAGCAGGCCGTGAGGTTACCGGATTTTTTAGGATCGTATGACTATGCCCAGTTATACAATGAAGCTATGGTTAACGATTTAGGTCCGGGCTCTGAGGTGTATTCTCCTGCCGATTTGGAGGCTTATAAGAATGGATCGGATAAATATAGGTATCCGAATGTGAATTGGTATAATCAACTGCTTCGAACTCTTTCGCCGATTGCCGACTATGATTTGTCGGCAAGAGGTGGTTCCGATGTCGTACGATACTTCGTTTTATTGAATGTCGCGACGAATAAGGGATTATATAAGGGTACAGAAAAAGAGTCGGATTATACGAAGGACTTTTCGTATATGCGATATAATTTCAGGACGAATGTCGATGTGAAATTGTCGAAACGCATCTCTTCGGAATTTACTTTGGGGGGAAGTGTAGAGGATCGTGTGAATCCTGGGCGAGTAAGGAATGACGTAAGCGGTGAATATAGTACGAATGTATTCAATTTAATGGCAAAACTTCCGCCCAATGCGTTTCCGATTTATCATGAAAATGGCCAAATAGGAGGTAATTCTGCCTATTATAATCCGTGGGCAGAGATTACAGAAACAGGATATTATTCTACGAATAAGCGATCTGCACAATTGTCCGCTAAGTTAATAGGCGATTTGGGTATGATTACCCCGGGGTTGAGTATTTCGGGAGCGGTCGGTTTCAATACGATATATAAATCGTATACCATAGCATCTAGGGATTATGCCCGATATGATATGTCCGGACAACAGTTTGGTGAAACCTCTTCTATGTCTATAAGCGAAAGTGCGTATAATCAATGGCGGAATTTTGTCGTTCATGGTTTTGTGAACTATGATAGGGTTTTCGGAGAGCATCATGTGGATGCCATGTTGATGGGTGGTTATGAGGAATATAACGTATCATCTACCGATTTACCGTATAAGGATATCGTTTCGGGTGGTCGCTTGACTTATTCTTACGATAAGCGGTACGTTGCAGAGTTTTCCTTTGCTTACTCGGGCAACGATAATTATGCACGCGGAAAACGTTTTGGATTTTTTCCGGCCGGATCGTTGGGGTATGTGATTTCTAATGAGGAGTTCCTAAAAGGTAACAAAATAGTAGATTACCTTAAATTGAGGGCTTCGTATGGACTCACAGGGAATAAAGATAACGGATCTACAAGATTCCCGTATAATCAGTATTATACAGGTGGAAACTATTATCTCGGTCAGTCGAATGCTGCATCGTATTATTACGTTCAGAATTATTATGCCAATCCAGATGCTACGTGGGAAAAAGACAGAAAATTTAATATCGGTATCGATGCCGTTCTTTTCGATAGATTAAGTATTACGGCCGATTATTTCAAAGAAAAGCGATATGATATTTTGACGATGCCGTATGATGTACTTCCTAGTTTTGTGGGATTCAAGCGTCCTGAACTGAATATAGGGCGGGTGAGTAACCAAGGATTCGAGGCCATGGTGCGTTATACCGGAAAAGAAACCAAAGATTTGACTTGGTTTGTGGAAGCAAGTGCTTGGTTTGCAAGAAATAAAATATTGTATAATGCCGAGGCTCCTCAAAATTATGCTTATCAGTATAGAACCGGGCATAGGGTTGATCAACCGTTTTTGTTAGAAGCACTGGGGTTCTTTAACGACCAAAACGAAATAGATAGTTCGCCGAAGCAGACTTTTGCAGCGGTTCAACCGGGCGATTTGAAGTATGCCGATTTAAATAACGATAAAAGAATCGATTCGGAAGATTTTAAAGCCATAGGTTATACCGATGTCCCTGAGTGTACTTTGGGTTTGCATGCGGGATTGACATATAAGGGTTTTGATTTCGATGTTTTATTTCAAGGAGCTTTGAATCGGTCGGTTTATTGGAGCGGTTCATATTTCGAAGCCTTCCAGAATGATGGACAGATTTCTTCTATTGCACTGAATAGGTGGACAGAAGATACAAAATCGACAGCTACTTATCCTCGGCTTTCGGCCTCCAATAATCTGAACAATTATCAGTCTTCTTCTTTTTGGCAGAAGAACGGTGATTTTTTGAAACTTCGTTCTTTGGAGATAGGGTATACAATTCCGAAGAATTTGACTCGAAAGATAAAAATTGAAGGAGTAAGAGTTTTCATGAATGGGACTAACTTGTTCTCGTTAGACCATATGGACGGATTTACCGACCCGGAGACTATGACCGGTTATCCGGCAATGAGGACGGTGAGTTTAGGACTTAGTGTTCAACTTTAATATTAAAATTAAGTATTATGAAACCATATAAGATTCCGGTTATTGTCGGGCTATTGTTTTCGGTAGTTTTCTATTCGTGTGACGATCTCCTCGATCCTAAGGCGGAGACTAATTTAACAGAAGAGTTTGCTAATGTTTCGTATAATAATACATTGGCTCGATCGATAGGTCTTTATTCTTATTTGCCAGACGGCCTTTCTTATCTGGACGGTGCAATGATGGCGGCTGCGAGCGACGAGGCTGAATATACTTTGGAAACAGCTTCTATTCATGGTTTTAACGTAGGTAGCTGGAATGCCAATAATAATCCAGACGGATCGGCGTGGGAACGTAACTTTGAAGGAATATTTGCTGCGAATTTATTTTTGAAAGAATCTGACGAGGTCGATTTGGATTATTTGAAATATGACCCTACAAAACAGCAAGATTATCAGAATCGATTGAATAATATTCATCGATGGAAATATGAGGCTCGTTTTTTGAGAGCTTACTATTATTTCGAATTGGTGAAACGGTATGGCGGTGTTCCTATTATAACGGAACCGCTGGGTTTGAAATCCGATTTGTCGACTTTTTCGAGAGATTCCTTATCTGCTTGTATAAGGTTTATTGTCAGTGAGTGCGACTCGGCTGCGGCAGTTTTACAGGCTCCCGATAGAATGACCGACGTTGCCAATAATTTGGGTCGTGCAACGAAAGGAGCTGCTATGGGGTTGAAGTGTAGAGCTTTACTTTATGCGGCTAGCGATTTGTTTAATAAGCCAGAGGAGTGGGCTCCCGGTTATACTCATAAAGAATATATTTCCATGCAAGACGGGAAGAGCCAGCAAGAACGTTGGGAGGAGGCCGCTGCGGCTTGTAACGATTTTATTACGACTTTGGGAAATAAATATCCGATGGACGAGTATCGTTTAATACGGGATTATCAGAATGGTGAGATAATATTCGACAGACGATACGGTTCGACCAATACTTTTGAAAAGAATAATTATCCGGTTGGATATAATTTGGGACAGAGCGGGAATACGCCTTCACAGAATTTGGTGGATGCTTATGAGATGATTGACGGTACTCCGTTTGATTGGAATAATCCAGAGCATAAGTCCAATCCTTATGCCAATAGAGACCCTCGGTTAGCGATGTCGATTTTGACGAATAACGTGGAATTCAAGGATCGTACGATTGAAGCATGGACCGGCGGTCGAGATGGAAAGGGTGTTATTCATGCCACGCGTACTGGCTATTATATTTATAAATTCATAGATCCTAATTTAGATTTGTTGCAGAACCGTACGAGTGTGCATCATTGGGTAATAATGAGATACGCCGAAATCTTATTGAGTTATGCAGAAGCCATGAATGAGGCTTATGGGCCTACGGGTAATGTTGGTTACCGGTTAAATGCCGTCAGGGCTTTGAATCAAGTGAGGAATCGAGTCGGTGTTGAAATGCCGGCTGTACCTACGGCTATATCGAAAGAGGAGTTGAGAGAAAAGATTCGGAACGAACGTCGGGTGGAATTGGCTTTCGAGGATCATCGTTTTTGGGATGTGCGTCGTTGGATGATTGCGCCAGAGACATTGGGCGCACCGTTTCGGGGCGTGGAAATAACGAAAATTTCAGATGAAGAGTTCGAATATAAACCCATTGAGGTGGAAAAAAGAACATTCGAGCCGAAAATGTATTTATATCCGATTCCTCAGGCCGATCTTAATACGACCGGTTGGGTACAAAATCCACTTTGGTAAAGAGATAATAACTAATAAACACGAAATAAGATGAAATCAATGATAAAAAATCGTCTTTTACTTGTGACTGCAATTTGCTTTTTGTTTGCTGGTACATCATGTCAATACGATGAAATTGTAGATATTCCTTATCCCGAATCTTTGGTTTATTTACCGATTGCTGTTAATGGGAGTATTTCACCTGACGGTATCTATACGATTGAAGAAGGAGCATCGACGGCGTGGGTTTCTCCTACGCCGGGACAACCGATGAAATATACAGTGAGGAACGCCGATAATGCCTTTGTTATTCCGTTGGGTATTTATCGTTCGGGTACGGGAAAAACTATTAAAGGCTCTGTAAATGTTTCGGTAATGTTGAATACGGATACGGTTCAAACTTTGATAGATAATGGTGTTTTGACCGATGTGGAAGTTTTGCCTTCTGAATATGTCCTTCAAATACCACAAAATATCCAAATACCCGATGGGAAAAACGAAACGACTTTTGATGTCTCCGTGGCATTGGATTTTTTGAGAAAAGATGCTCCTAAAAAGTATGCTATGGGTATTGTGATTTCTGATGAGAATAATCGTGTGAATAAACAGCTGAATACAGGCATTATATTGATTGATACGAAAATAACGATACCAGTAGCTACATTTACTACACAACTCGACGGTAGCTCATTCGATACGTTCGTATTTACTAATTCTTCTCTTTATTGGGATTTCTTTTCGGGCGAGGAGCCTTTCTCTTGGGATTTTGGAGATGGGTCGGCGATTTCGCATGAAATTAATCCGAAACATCAATATGGAGCTGTTGGTGATTATAATGTAACATTGACGGTAAGGGGGATTACAGGCGAGACGGTTACGGTAACCAATACGGTTTCTGTGAAAAGTAATTAAACAGATAATTTAATTTTTATACGATGAAAAAGATATGTAGTAGTATTTTTAGGGTGTTGGTTATTCCGTATGTAATGTGCGGATTTGTTGCCGCCCAAAACAGTTACACGTTGAATGGGCTTTCGGAGTTAAAGGAGTTTACGGCCGGTTCGGTGAAAGAGACTGTTGAGAATTTGACTTTGATTGAACCGGAGGGAAGCGAGATGATTCCAGAGTCAGAGATTTTGAAATTGACCGATAGAGTAAAGAAAATTACGGGAACGTTGACGATGGAAGGTCTTTCTCAATTGACTACTACAACAGGGTTGATAGATGTGATCGATTGTAGTGAAGCCGGTTTTGTGTTTAGGGATTGTTCTGTATTGAGCGATATGGATGCATTTGCCGATGAAGATAAGTTCTCGGTTATTCATGGAGATTTTATTATAGAAAATTGTCCCCAAGTCATGACGGGTGCGGCTACGGCACATCTTGATAAATCTTTTTCGAAGATACGTGAGGTACAGGGCGATTTGAAGTTGACCAATATAACCACTGCAATGAATAAACCACAAAAGATATTCCCTTATTTGGAAAAAGTAGAAGGTGATTTTGTGGTCGATGGGTGTAGTCGTCTTTATTATTTCACCAATGGGGATAATACAGAGAACATGCCTTTGACTTATATCGGAGGAGATTTGGTGCTGACGAATAATCGGTCTTTGCAGCGATTGAACGGTTTTGGTTCTTTAAAACATTTAGGGGGTAATGTTTCTATTTTAGATAATGGTGCGATACCAGAAGAGCCCTCTGATGACAATGTTATCGGATTTTGTAAAATCAAATATTATGAAATGGCTGGTATATTGAACGAAGAAGCCACGGTACAGTTGGGGCGGTCGACCAGCCTGATTGATTTTAATAGTTTGTCACCGTGTCCTTACGAGGTGGTTGAAGATATAAGTGGAACGTTCAAAGCTGTGCCGGCCAATCGGTTTCTCAATTCCATTGGCATGAATACATCGATAAACAGTAGGGGTGAAAATGTGAATACCACCGAGGAGATTATGCGATATTTGGGTGCTCGGTGGATTCGTACGAGTGTGGGGGGCAGTGTGAGTTCACTTACTAATCTGCCGGAGACTTCGTTACCGGGAGCCGGCACGTCGATAGCTTCGTATAAACAATTGTATGATAATGCCGGTATTCGATTCAGTGCAGGGCTGGGAGCCGGGGGACAGGAACGGAATATTCCCAATTTAATAAATAATGTCAAGCGAATTATCGATGCGACCTCTCCGGACGCAATTATTGCGATCGAAGGGAACAACGAGCCTAATAATAGAAATTGGTATGTAATTTTTGAAGGAGAAGTCGGCGGAGGGAATAAAGAAGGAAAAAATAATTGGAAGCCGGTGGCTCGTATGCAGAAGAAGTTGTATGAAGATGTGAAAGCCGATCCCGTGTTGGGGAAAGACGGGTATAATTATCCGGTTTGGAGCCTTACGTATGGTGGAGCTTCAGGGGAAAATGTCGGGTTACAGTATCTCAAAGTTCCAGAGGACGATATGGCAGTTCCCGAGGAATTCAGAGGAGTAACTTTTGCCGATGTCGCTAATTTACACAACTATTTTAATCATCCGAGTTTCAAGTTTCCACAAAATAATCAGACATGGAGAGCCGCTGAGCCGAGTACGAATGTGCCACCGGGTTGCGATGTGCTGTATCGGCATTTCGGTGTGACGTGGTTAAATAAATACAAAGGATATTTGACCGATGAGGAGTTGGAGGCGTTACCTCGTGTCACGACTGAAACTGGGTCTACGATAAGCGATGCTGTGACGGAAGAGATGCAGGGATTATTATATATGTCGCTTTATCTTGCGCAATTTGCTCAGGGATTTGATTACACGGCCATGTATTTGCTGACCGACCGACGAGATGAATCGGGAAACCAAAGTTTCGGTTTTTACGATAAGTTTTATAATCCGAGACAATCGGCTCATTATCTTCATAATCTAACGACTATTCTAAAAGATGATAAAGATATTGACGAACCGGGTGAATTAACTTATTCTATTACAGGCCGCACGATAACTGTTCATGATTTATTGCTCCAAAAGAATAACGGGACCTTTGAATTGGTCATCTGGGGAGAGAAGTATGAAGGTGGTAGCGATCGGATAACTGTCGGTTTTGATCAAACTTATGACGAGGTATGGGTTTATAATCCGACTAAGGGGACTGCTCCCGAAATGGTATTGAACAATGTGAATTCAATAGAGTTGGATATCTCTAATCATCCTTATATTATTGAAATAGGGGAACATCCAGAATCTTCTGTGGAGGATATGAAAAACGATGATTTCCAGATTCGTGCATTCCCGAATCCTGTAATTAGGAATTTAACGATTTATTCCGATACGGAAATAGGAAAAGTTTCCTTGTTCGATATGATGGGCAATTGTGTCTATACGGGCAGAGTATATGACAAAGTTTACACTGTTGATATGGATAACTTGCCTGCGGGTGCTTATATACTGAGTGTTCTCGATGAGTCGGGCAACTGTATAAAAAAGCAGAAAGTGATAAAGTCTTAATCTTGTCGGGTTGAATTGCTAATTTTTTAGATATCTTATATTATGAGAAATTTATTGTGGATATTATCAGGAGTTTTGTTGGTTACTGCATGTAATAATATTTCTTCATCTGATGGAAATGAAGACGTGCTTTCCTTTGTTAATCCGTTTATAGGAAATGCCGATAATGGACATACTTTTCCCGGAGCATGTGTGCCATTTGGGTTTATACAAGCAAGTCCAGAAACAGGGAACGATGAGTGGAAATACTGTTCGGGATTTAATATTGCAGACGATTCTATCATGGGATTTGCCCAAAATCATTTGAATGGAACCGGTTGTCCCGATTTGGGAGATGTATTGATATTCCCTTTTAGCGGAGATGTGAAAAATGGCATATATAAAAGTGCATATGATAAATCGACTCAAACGGCATCACCCGCATATTATAAGGTGAAATTGACCGATTCGGATATAGATGTCGAGGTGACAGCGACACAGCGTACCGCTTATTATGTATGTACTTATAATTCTGATGCGCCCGCACGAATGTTGTTGGATATGCAAAGTGGAGTCGTGTATAATCAGGACCATTTGAAAACACATGTTTTGTATGCCGACATGAATATGCCTGATAATTGGACTATAACCGGACATCAAGAAGTTAAAAATTGGGTACGACGCCATTTCTTTTATGTGGTAAAGTTCGATAAGCCTTATACCGTGAAGGAGATATTGCCAGCTCGTGAAGGGGAGAAAGCCAAACGAATGATTTTAGAGTTTGATTTAGAATCGGGAGAATCGGTACAGATAAAAGTCGCTCTTTCAACAGTTGGTATCGAGGGGGCTCAAAGTGCTTTGTTAACTGAGAGTCCCGATTGGGATTTCGAAGCGGTTAAAAAAGAGAGTCAGGATTTATGGAGGGAATTGTTGTCGAAAGTTTCTGTGTCAGGAACGAAAGAGCAAAAAACAAATTTTTATACATCGTTATATCATCTGTATATTCAGCCTAACGATATTGCCGATATAGATGGAAAGTATAGAGGTGTTAATGACAGTGTGTTCGTTTCTAAATCAGGCACATATTATTCGACGTTTTCTTTGTGGGATACCTATCGGGCTGCACACCCTCTTTATACGATTTTGATCCCCAAACGAGTACCCGGAATGATAAATAGTTTGTTGGATTATCAGAAGGTACAAGGGCATTTGCCGGTTTGGACGTTATGGGATAAAGAGACATATTGCATGATAGCCAATCATGCGGTTCCTGTCGTTGTCGATGCCTATTTAAAAGGGGTTAAAGGATTTAGTCCAGAAGATGCCTATAATGCGATTAAGGCTTCGTTGACGGTGAGTCATAAAAAATCGGATTGGGAAACTTATGATAAATATGGTTATTATCCATTTGATATAACTACGGTAGAATCGGTATCCCGGACATTAGAGTCCGCCTACGATGATTATTGTGCTGCGCAAATGGCAAAAGCAATGGGTAAGGATAAGGATTATGAGTTTTTTATGAAACGGGCCAGTGCATATAAATCGTTATTTGATCCCGGCACGAAGTTGATGAGAGGAAAGGACTCGAAAGGAAAATGGCGTTTTCCGTTTAATCCGTTTTTGTTGTCTCATGCAGCCAGCTGCGGTGGGGATTATACCGAAGGTAACGCATGGCAATATACTTGGCATGTGCAACACGATGTGGCGGGTTTAATTGATTTAATGGGTGGAAAGGAATCTTTTGCTATGAAATTGGACTCGTTGTTTATGTTGGATACGATAGCCGAGAATACAGGCTTTGTCTCGGACGTCAGTGGATTTATCGGGCAGTATGCACATGGGAATGAGCCGAGTCATCATGTCGTTTATTTGTATAATTACGTGGATCAACCGTGGAAAACCCAAGAGTTGATACCAGAGATATTCGAACGATTCTATAAACCGAAACCCGATGGTTTGTGTGGAAACGACGATTGTGGACAGATGTCGGCATGGTATATTTTTTCTTCGATGGGATTTTATCCGGTAGATCCGATTAGTGGAGAGTATGTTTTAGGTGCTCCACAAATGGATAAAATATCCATTCAGTTGACGGAAGACAGAGCATTTGTCGTAGAGGCGAAGAATCTTTCCAGAAAGAATAAATATGTCAAATCGGTCGAGTTGAATGGAAAGCCGGTGAGAGGGTTGACGATCAAGCATGAGGATATAATGAGTGGAGGTCATTTGGTATTTACAATGACCGATGAACCGGTGAAAAGAGTGTTGAAGTAATATAATAATGTTGCCGTATGAGAAGAATAATTGGATTTGTCACGATGTTTTTTTTAGCTGTGACAGTAGTTTTCGGAAAATCTCAGGAGAATGTTATAGATATTACATTTAATAAGTTAGGTGCTGTTTATCATAAAAACGAGTCTGGGAATGCAGTTTGTAAGGTCATAAAAGCAAATAACGATATTACCTATGAGGTTGTGGTCGAGATAGTGGATATCGATAAAAAACCGATTGGTTATAAGAAAACGTACACGTTGTCGAGTCCTTTCGAACGGTATTATTACGTTCCGTTTCAGTTCTCGGAATTAGGCTATTATTATTTGAGCGTAAGTTTCCTACACGAAGATAAAGTCATATTCTCGAAACAGGAAGGTTTTGGCGTGATACCCGATGTGACCCTTACGAAGAAAGATTACGATTCTCCGTTTGGTGTAGGAGCTCATTATGCTCGTTATGGCGACTGGCGGGTGGCCGAGATTCAGCAAGCATTGGGTATTGCTTGGGTCAGAGATGTTGCGAGATGGAAAGATTTTATCGGTACTGCGAGAAATACGCCCGATCCTTTTATCGATTATTTAGACCGTCACAATATTTGTTGGTTGCCTATTTTAGACTATGTGGATGCCAGGCATGGCTGGCAAGATGAAAATGGTATCTGGCGTTGGGACGAAGATGTGACGAATATCAAAAAATATGTCGAGATGAATGGGAATCGTATTCTTGTTTATGAGTCGCAAAACGAGCCTAGTAATTTTGCAGGGTGGAATAAACGATGGCCCCATCCGCAAGGACAGAAATGGCGTCCGCAGGGTTGGGGTGTCCCTTTTACCGATCTGGTGAAACAGATGCATGATTCTATTAAAGCGGTAAACGGGGATATAAAATTGATTTGGCCCGGAGAGGAAGAGTGGATCGAATATTTCGACGACAATCGGGAAGATGTCGCCAATCATATCGATTTTACAGCGATACACCCATATATATTGTGGAGGAAATATCCCGAAACATCTCCATTCTATGATAGCTTTTATAAAATGCAGAAAGAGATGCTTAAAAAACGGAATATCCCGACCGAGATTTGGGTAACCGAAACCGGGTGGACAACTTATCTTCCCGATAGTATACGTCGTCATTTCCCACCTGTAACGGAATATCAACAGGCCCAGTATTTGGTACGTAATTATTTGGTACAGCTTTATTTTGGGGCGGGAAAAATGTTTTGGTATGAATTGGTGGAAGAGCCTTTCGGCGTTCATCATCCAGAGTCGGGATTCGGTATACTTCGATATAATACTATGTTGACTGTTAAGCCGGCAGCGGTAGCATTCGCCAATATGGTTAATAACTATCGATATTTGAAGCCGATAGGAAAGTACTTAGCAAAAGATCGCAAAACTTATGGTTTTATTTACGAGAATGAAAAAGAGAGCGGAGCCCCTGTACTGAGTATTTGGAGAGAGGCTGATGAAAAAGAGGAACTTATCCCGGTAAAGTATACGAAGTCATTGACTGGGGTTGATATATTTGGTCGTACCATAGAGATACCTATCATTGATGGTATGGCACATTTACCGTTATCCATGTCTGTTTTGACTGTGAGTGGATTCGATATGGACGATTTGAAAAACTTGTATGAACCCAAAGAGCAATATTGAAATGAAAAAGGTACTGTTGAAAATTTTGTTTATATTCTTTCCGATTATCTTGTTTGCCCAAAACAATTATTACGATGTGGTCGTGGTAGGTGGAACTCCGGGGGGAATTATGTCTGCTATCGCAGCATCGAGAGAAGGGAAAAAAGTGGTGGTTTTAGAACGTTCGGCACATATTGGAGGGCTTCCCGCTAATGGATTGGGGGCTACCGATATTGCGACGCGGGGAGCTACTACCGGTTTGTTCCGAGAGTTTGTGAATCATGTACTGGATTATTATATAGAAAAATACGGGAAAGACTCCGAACAGGTGAAGGTTTGTAGCGATGGGTATCATTTTGAGCCTCATGTAGCGGCTTTGGTTTTTGAAAAGATGCTTGAACCGGAGAGAAAGAATATTACTGTTTTGACCATGCGCCAATTCGATTCCGAAACGAAGAATGTTGCGATGGACGGTGCTGAGATTCAATGTATCAGAATATACAACAGGGATACCAAGAAATGGGAACAGTATAGTGGTAAAGTGTTTATAGATGCGACTTATGAAGGTGATTTAGGAGCAGCGGCAGGAGTTCCGTATTCGATAGGCCGCGAAGGTAAGGCCGAATATAATGAAATAGGAGCAGGGCGTCTTTATAAATTGTGGTTGGGCCCTGAATTAGAAGGAACGACTAATGAAGGCGATGGAAATATTCAGGCATATAATTATCGCCTTTGTTTGACGAATGATCCATCTAATCGTATTTTGCCAGAGAAGCCTAAGAGATATAATCGTAAGGAATACCTTTCTTTGGTAGAGGACGTTTATACAGGTACATTCGCCGGAGTAGAGATGTTGAGTGTTACTCCTGAGATGCAGGTAGCTAACCGAAGACATATCGAAAATGGAGGAACTACACAAATACCGGGCGATCCTTGGGGAATAGCGAAAATTACGAATATGGTTGATTTACCTAACGGAAAAACGGATGCAAATAACCAGCATTTAGCTCTAATCTCGACAGATTTACCCGAAGAAAATTGGCAATGGCCCGAAGAAAATTGGCAATGGCGAGATAGATTTGCTCAAAGATTGAAAGAGTATACGTTAGGATTATTGTGGTTTGCCCAAAATGATGAAGCACTTCCGAAAGCTTTTCGAGATAATGTTAGAGAATGGGGACTGGCAAAAGACGAGTATATCGATAATGGCAATTTCCCGAGACAAGTTTATGTGAGAGAGGGGCGTCGTTTACATGGAGAACATTTTTTTACAGCGAATGATGCTTATCCCGTGGCGAAAGGGAAACGTCCCCCTTTGTATAGCAATAGCATTACTGCTAGTCATTATGCTCTTGATTCACATGCTGTTCATAAACGGGAGAAAGGTAAGATTGCTTTGGACGGATTCTTTAACTATCAAGCGTCGGTCTATACGGTTCCTTTTGGCGTGATTCTGCCGAAAAAAGTCAATAATTTGTTGATTCCAGTACCTGCTTCTGCTACTCATGTAGGCTTTTCTACTTTGCGTATGGAGCCTTGTTGGATGGCATTGGGACAGGCTGCGGGTATAGCTGCCGCTCTTGCGATTGAGCAGAATAAATCGGTGAAAGAGCTCGATATAGAGGATATTCAAGCGGAGTTGCTAAAAGAAAAAACTACCTTAATGTATTTTAAGGATATAACCGTCGATAGTCCAGATTTCGAGATGGTTCAATATATGGGACTTCGAGGGTATATAACCGATTGGGTCGCCGATTTGGACGGACCTATGGATAGGGATACGGCTAAATCTTGGAGCACGATGTCGGGTATAACGATAGAAAAATTTAAAGGGAAATCTCGTCGAGATATTCTTCAAGCCGTTTATGATTTGATCAGATAAATTTATACGGTATTATGGGGTATAAAAGTTTCTGTTGTTTGCTTTTGCTTTTAACGGGTAATGTTTCGCTTCGGGCGCAAGGTATAGATGATATTTCTCCTATGGCGATTTACAATATCGGGTTAGTGGGTTGCGATTCCATCGGTGTAAATGTTTTGAAGACTTTTATATCGACCGGTGAAGCTAGATGCGTGGCCGTATTCGACGAAAAGACTACTTTGGCAGAGAGTGCGGAAAGAGAAATTACATCGATTCAAGATAAGGCTCCTTTGTTATATAATGATTATTGCAAAATGCTAGACCGGAGAGATTTGGATATTGTACTTATCGCTGTATCGAAAGAGGAACAAGACAAGTTCTTTTTGAAGGCTTGTGAGTATGATAAAAATATTTATATCGAGATATCCCAGTGTTTATCGCCGGAAGAGATACAGCCTCTTGTCGATGCAACACATAGAATGTCTGGTGTAGTACAGGTCGGGCGTAGCTCGTTGGGAGTAAACAATATGATTGCTCGTATAAAAGATTTTTTGTCTTTTTTGAGCGGGTTGAAAGATAAAACTTCATATCCGATAGAGAGTGCTGTTTGTCTGGAATAATAAGAATAATAAAAAAGACAAAGAAGGTGTGCCGCTTAGCGGTGCACCTTCTTTATTATTTGAGGGTCGATTGGTTAAAGTGTCAGTATAGGATAAAAAAGATGTAGTATTTGCCTGAATCAAAAACTTCCTTTGTAAAAGTTTTAGTAGAAAGGAATATACCATGAGAAAATTGCTATCATCTGTATTCTTATTTTTCGTATTGATTGCAAGTGCTAATGATAAGTTTTTAGTCAATGATTTTGAATCGGGGCTCGGTGGAGCCGGTAATGCATGGGGCGGGGTTTGCGAATGGATTGATAATCCTTTGAAAGATGTAAATAATTCTTCGTCGAAGGTTTTGAAGGTAAGTAGCAGTGAATTTGCAGCGACTTCGATTCCGTTTACCTTGCCTAATGGTAAGGTTTTGACGGACTATATGGGTGTGCGGTTACAATTGGCTGTTATCGATGCGTGTGGCGAGAATATACATTGGGTAGGGTGTGATTTGGGTGTACAAGATAATGTGGGAAATAAATGCTGGCCGGGTTCGGCTTCTTGGCAAACCGGTGAGTTAAATACATGGATAACGCTTGAATTCTGGTTGGACGAAACGATTCTTTCGGCTTGGCTTGCCGGTGAACATACAGATGAGTTGAGCTTATTGATGAAAGTAGGGCGTCAGAAATTTATCTATATTATAGACAATATCGAGCTGATTGAAAAGGCAGAGTATGTAGGGGACGGAACTCAAAATTATTTTGGAGTGAATTTATCGGGGGCAGAGTTCGGCGGTATTTATCCCGGGGTAGATGGTACTCATTATGGGTATCCAACGTATAAGGACCTCGATTATTTTAAGGGGAAGGGATTGAACCTTATCCGTTTTCCATTTCGTTGGGAACGTATCCAACGTGTAATGAACGGACCTTTGGATGCAACGGAGTTGTCTAAAATGAAAACTTTTGTTCAGGCTGCCGAGAATAGAGGTATGCCTGTAATTCTCGATCTACATAACTTTGCTCGTTATTCGTTCGATGGTGGGAAAACCTATACGTTAATAGGGGAGTCGTCCAACCTTACTGCCGAACATTTGGCCGATGTGTGGAGAAAATTGGCGCAGGAGTTCAAGGATTATAATAATATTTGGGGATACGATATTATGAACGAGCCTTATTCTATGCATCCTTCGGCTCCCTGGGTGAATATAGCTCAGGTAGTTATCGATGCTATTCGAGAAGTAGATACGGAAACTCCTATTATCGTATGCGGCGATTCATTCAGTTCTGCACGTTTTTGGGTCGAGTATAGCGATAATCTTAGGACATTGGTAGATCCGTCGGATAATCTCATATTTCAGGCACATCTTTATTTTGATAAGGATTATTCCGGTCAATATTTAAATTCTTATGATGCCGATGGTGTTACGGCTAATACGGGTGTTGAGCGTGCAAAGTATTTCGTGGAGTGGTTGAAGCGATATAATAAGCGAGGGTTGTTGGGTGAATATGGAGTTCCCGACGATGATCCTCGTTGGTTGGAGACACTGGAAAATCTGTTGATCTATTTGCGGGATAACGGTGTGCCGGGAACCTATTGGTCGGCAGGCCCTCGTTGGGGTGATTATAAATTGGCTGTACAGCCTTCTAATAATTATACCGTGGATCGTCCGCAGATGTCTGTTTTGGAAAAATATACGGTTACTGCCGGAAATGAATCTGGAATCGAAGAACGTGCGGATATATCGGGAAGCGGATTGAAAGTTTCCTGTATGGGTAGGGCGATTACATTGAAGAGTGAAAAGCCTTGTGAAGTAAGTGTGTGGAATCTATCGGGAGTATTGGTACATAAAGTATCGGTATTGTCAAATTCGCCTGTTTATTTAACTCTTTTACCGGGATTTTATATGGTGGAACATATAAAAATTGTCGTTAATTAACAGCTTGTTATCTTGTAATAAATATAATTGTTAAAAATGATAATATAGTATTAGTCTTAGATAAAAGAGTACTACACTTTTCTCTTTTATAATTCTGTTACGTCGAATGTTTATTTTAATTTTACATATGAAATAGAACTGTAATTCTATGGATATAAAAATGTTTAACTTAAATAGTAGATAACATGAAAAAACATTATCTCTTTTGTGTGCTGCTTGTATAGCAGTAGGTATGCAGGCTCAAACCTATATGGTAAACGATTTTGAGTCTGGGTTGAATGGTGCGAATGCTGCATGGGGCGGTACAGCCGAGTTAATAGACAATCCTTGTTCTTCGAGCGATAACTCGTCGACAAAAGTGTTGAAAGTAGTCAGTACCGAATTTGCCAATGTGGCTATTCCATTGAACTTGCCGGAAGGAAAGACATTGGCCGATTATACAGGTGTTCGTTTACAACTTGCTGTGTTGGAAGGGTCGGAAAATATCACATGGGTCGGTAATGAATTAGGATTGGTTGATAATGATACCCAAGAGAAAACTTTTCAAGTAGCTCAGAATTCATGGGGAGACGCTACGTATAATACTTGGATGTCGCTCGATTTCAATTTTGATGAAACAATTTTGGCTACTTATTTGGACGGTAATCATGCTAGTACAAGTTTGTTGATTAAGGTGGGGCGTCAAGCGTTCAATTATGCCATTGATAATATTCGTTTAATCGAGAAAGAACAAGTTGCCGATCCCAATACTATCTTTACTTTCGAGACTATGGATTTAGGTACGACTCCTCGTTGTGGAATGCCGTGGTCGGGGTCTTGCGAAGTGGCCGAGAATCCTTACACGACCGGTATCAATACGTCATCGAAGGCTTTAAAGGTGAATGGAGGCGAATGTTCTCCCGTTACGTTTACAGAGGCTCTTCCTGCTGGTAAAACGTGGAATGATTATTCTGGAATCAAGTTGCAAGTCTGCTTTTTGGAAAGTGGCTTCGAGTGGTGTCCTATTGAGATGGGTGTTCGTACCGATGGTGGCTCACACATCAAGTTCGGTTATACGGTTGATGCAAGTACCGGACAAGAAGGCGCTGGTATCGGCGATTATACTCCGGGCGAGTGGTTGGACGTAGAATTGAAAATTGATCCGGCTATGATTACCGATGAGGCTAAATCTGTCAGAACCATGTATCTTCGTTTGATGAAGTCCGACTTATCGTATTTGTATGACAATTTGGTCTTGATCCCCAGCTCTTCGACTGGTGCTGTTTCGGAGGTGGTAACCGATGATGTGAAAGTTTACGGAGCCAATGGTTGTATCAATGTAGATTTGCAAAAAGATATGCAGGTGACTGTGTATAGTGTAGATGGAAGAATCGTTTCCTCGCAAATGTTGTCGAGCGGTCGTCATACGGTAGAAGTACCCAAAGGTATTTATATTGTTAATCGTACAAAAGTTGCTGTATTCTAATAGGTGGAATAGATAGTGTGTTTATGAAGTGGGGGCGGCTGTATGCTGCTCCCTCTTTTTTTGTGTCGCAAGCGAGAGGATTAAAGTCTCCTCTGCTGTGTCGCGGAGCAATATAGTGAAGTTCATATAGGTTGGAGGAGAGGGAGTAAGAAAAGGTAATAAGGTACACCCGCTAAGGAAAAACGCTTTTAATAGGGTCGAGAGGGCACTTGCCGGCGGAAGAAATAGGGCGAGGTTTTGTTTGAACATGGTGAGTCCCACAGCTCTTTTCTCCTGTCTTGTTCCGTAGCATTACGGGGTGTTTGGGGAAGTCCTCTCGGAGTAAAAGGATTAATCCTTACAGTCAAAAAATTTATGGAATCTTTCCAATCCTCTATCTTCGATGAAGAATCGAAGCGGGGGGAGAAGGAGAAATACAATCCATTTCATTCATTAAAATTTAGGTCTATTCCCACTAAATTTCTGCTGAGTCGTTTGTCCTTCCCGCGGTTGGGAAGAAAATATATCATTATACAATACATAGGAGAAGTGGAAATACTCTACCTCAAATAGGGGAGGTGTTACGTAGTGACGAAGGGGGTAAAAGAAATGATATAAGCAAATAGGAAGTGAAGTACAGAATCTCAATACAAAAAAATTGCTCAGAGCCATGTGGCTCCGAGCAATTCGCTGTGAAAACAAAAATCTAAATTGGAGAATTGATTATAAAATGATCTTTTGGCCGTTTACGATATAAACTCCGTAAGGAATGTCGTTAACAATGGTTTTTCCGGCTTCTACTTTTTGCATGAGAACCATTTGTCCGGTTATGTTGTACACTGCTATTTCGGTGGGTTCATTCGAGATGATAACCAGATTCCCGTCGGCGGTGTAGATTTTTGAACCGGTTACGGTTTCGTTGTCGATTGCAGTAGGCAGTTTGGCCGGTAAATCGAAGGAATCGGGAGCATCCGTACTCCCTTGTTTACATATAACATAACATTCAAAAGGAGCGATATCGCGGCTGTTGTTAACAAATGAACTTCCGGTATTATTGATTGCATATATTCCCTCGGTAGCCGATACGGTTTGCAAAGTTGCTATCATGTCAAAATCTTTTCCTTCGACGGCATTAAATACCGGAGTTGCTGTAATCTCGGCATTAGAAGCACTGAATGTAACGTCTCCGATGATGTTGATGTGTTCGTCTAACTCGGAAGAATTCGGGAAACAAATGATATACGGAGTATTGGCAGAGAATGTTTGTGTAGCTGCAAAACCTTCGGTTGTAAGTTCTCTGAGCCAGAACGGATTCTTGGAAGTATCGTATTCACCTTCTGCATTATAAGCACTGAGTTCTACTTGTTCTCCCGCTTTATTTCGAGCTTGGATTGTCGAAACATCGAAGGGTAAAACAATCCCTCGCCAGCCGGTTGTCTCTTGTGCATTTGTCGTCAGACTTTCTTCGATCGTGCGGGTATAACTGATGGCATCGGCATGAAATGCAGTGGGGGCTTCGAAAGGCATTGCATCGGTCAACACGATTTTTTTAGCGGTCCCATTAATAACTACGTTGTTATTTTCGACTTGGGCAGAAGCCGGTGCATAGACCAAGCAGTTGGGATTTGCTGCAACGGGGACTTCGAAATATTCGATAACTCCGGTCATATCGATAGATGTGACTTTTTCGTTCGAAGCAAATAACGCTTGTATTTCCAGAGCATCAGGTGTTGACCCCGATATGGTTATCTTTTTAGCTGTCGCTAATAGATCGGTAGTCTCCGGTGAAACTTCCTCATTGTCGGCTGTGATATTCGCCAAAGGAACGATTGTGTTCATGATCCCATAAATGCTAGATTCTTTATAAACCGAGATCGACGTAAAAGGAACTTTGAGTGTACAGTTTTCGGGTTTGAAAGCTCCGGTAAAAGGGGAGTCGCCGTTACCAGTAGCTGTAACCGGTGGAGTGAGCGATTTACATTCGATTGTCGACAAAGAGCGGCAGTCGTAAAATGTCCCCGGTGAAATCGATTGAATGGTTTTGGGGAAAGCAATAGCTTTCAACGCATGACAGTTCGCGAAAATCCAATCTCCGTCTATTTTTTCAAGGGTGCTGGGTAGGGTAACACTTTCCAAAGTGGAACAGCCGTAGAATGTACCTCCGGGGAGGATTGTTATCCCTTCGGGAATGCTGATAGAGGTTAGTTTCTTACAGTTATAAAATACACCGGTTCCCAAAGATTCGGCGATGGCCGGCATATTTATTTCTTCTAAGTTTGTACACCCGCTGAAAACATCGTTCCCGAATCGACGTACAGTTTCCGGTAGAACGACTTTTTTCAGAGTAGAGCAACCGAAAAATGCGTGATAGGCGACTTCAACAGCTTCTTTCGGTAAGATAACGGTTTCGATGACTGTATTGCTTAGGAACATTTCTTTGGGAAAAACATTTTCGACGGTTTTCATTCCGTTTAAATAAGCTTCGCCACCCGACACGATTTTACTATTCAGCATATCGAGATATTTCAAAGAAGGAAGTTCTCGAATTGTTTTTATGTCCGAGCTATTTAAATCGCCTTGTAAAATAAGTGTTGTGATTGTATCGGTTGTGGCAGGAAGCAGAGAGGATAGAGTCCCGGCAACGTCTACTCGGATAACCCCTTCGGGTACATCGGGTTGAGGTTCTCCTTTTTCAGCGACTATTCGCATGGCGTTGATATAGGAAAATCCCGAAGTGTTGTTACTGCTTTTACCGATAGTCAATACAACGACTCCTTGTGCCGTGGGTTTTATGCCCTTTACGGTAGCGACCGACGAAGTGTTGGAGGCTGCGTCGATGGTCGCACTTCCGCTATTTTCTCCCGCATAGGTATAGGTTGTTTCTCTGTTTCCATCGCCTGCCCGAGAACCGAAAGTTTGGAAAGAATAAGTTGCAGTCGGATTTAAGCCAGATATTGTCAAAACAGGATTTTCTCCATTGGAACTGAAATTACTTGTCGAAATGGCTGTGTTCATGTCCCAAATAGTGGAGTTACTGCCGTTGTTGGCCGCATGGGTAAAACCGGTAGTAATTTCTATCGAAACGGTCGTTGCGTTTCCAGTGGAATCATTCAGCATGTCGACTCTATATCCGCTGGCTTGGTTGTTAACATTATTCCAGCTATCGAGTCCGGCTTCGGCAGGACCGAAGTTAATATAGATGGGAGTCGTAGATATTTCTACCGGGGTACTCCCTGCTATTTCGGGGATATTGGCATTTTTGACGATATTAAATAAAATGTCATGAGCGGCATCATTCAAATGCACACCGTCACCAGAATCGTATTCGGGGCGTATAAAGCTATATCCGTCTTCGGTCGCTATGGGAGTGTAGAAGTCGAGTGCGTATTCGCCATATTTATTCAATATACTATCTGTCAGTTCTTTGAATTGATCTCTTGCTGCTTGCTTCCAAATGTCGGGTTGATGTTCTTCGTTGTATGGACCATCATACTTTTCCCCGAAATTATGGGGCTGTGAAGTGGTAATCCAAATTTTTACACCAGCAGCTTTCGCCAAATCTATGATAGTGGCGAAATGTTTCATTTGCGTAGCGACAGGAATACCGTTCGATACATCGTTGGTGGGCATGTTGATAATGATAGCGTTCGGCGACAGGCTGAGCGCTTTGGTAATATTTCTTTCTGTATCGACTTCGAGAATATGGTTTCCCGTGTTGTAGGGATCGGTTCCGGTCGGCATGATCGCACATGTGGTATAACCACCTTTGGCCAGATTGGTAACCGTGTTGGTAGGGTCTATCGATTGCAGGTAGGTGCGATACTGATTTACCCAAGCTCTATTGGAGTCGGAGACGCCCGCTCCGGCTGCTGTCGATGAGCCTAATACGACAATTCTGGTTCCTGCATCGGCAAAAAACATAAAGCAAGAAACCAGTAAGAAGCATAATGTACTGAGGATTGTTTTTTTCATATCCGTCTTCATGGTTTAATTAATAAATAATATTTATCCACAAAGATACGGGCGTGTACTTATATAAATAAAGTACTATTTTAATAAAGTATGATATTAATATAACAAAAAAATATGTTTCGGCTTATTTCTTGATTCGACGTGAGGCCCTCGTCATCGTGAAGGCTCGTTTGTAAAAAATGAATATAGGTATAGTTGCTCCGACAGCTAATGCGAATAAAACAGAGGCTGTCGTTATACCGTTTTTGAAAATCTCCAAAAGGTAATGGATTGCTTCGTTATCGTTATTACTGCTTTGAAGGAATTTGATAAGAGAAAATACAGTGCGATAGGCATACATTCCCGGTATCATCGGTAACAATGCCGGTATGTAGAGTACCGTGGCCGGGCAGAAGAGCTTGTAGGCAGAAAAATGGCTGAGAAGCCCGATAGAAAATGCTGCGATGAATGATGCAGAGGCTAAATCTAATCCGGCGTATTGCAGTAGTACGAATCGTATGCTGTGGCCGATAGCAGCGAGTATGGCCGTACACGGAATAACTCGACGAGGAGGATTGGATATAACCGAAAAACCGATTGCCGCTATGGCTGCACCGATGGCATCGGCAGCTACGGAACCTATGAATTGCCATTCTGTCATAATAGTTTTCCTCCCATCATCAATAATGTGATAGCCATTCCAAATGCAATACAAATAATTAGTAAAAACGCATTGATGAGTCGTGCTGTTCCTGCCAATACATGCCCCTCGATAATGTCGATAATCCCATTGATTAATGGAACACCGGGAATCAAATAGAGTACACTAGCACCGATAGCTATATCCGGTGTGTTTCCCCATTGCTGCCACATAGTTACCGAGGCTATTAAAGAAGCGACAAACGCCGATATTGTAAATATAAAGTAGTGATTGATATGATGTTTCCCTAATACTTGTTTGATGCGAAATCCGACAAGAGTCGCAACAAAAACCGCTGCAACGGCGATCCAGTCTCCACTGAATAACCGGCAGAAAGATGCATTAGCGAATCCCACTAATACCCATACCAGCCATGCATTTAATCGAGGTTTGCTTGTAATGGCATGATATTTTTCCCATAGCTGGTCGAGAGGGAGATGGTTATCGTAGGCTTCCCAACTGAGAGCGCTCAAATCGGAATTGATTTCGAAGTTTATAGCGCCGGCTTTTGCTGTGTTTACCATACTGTATACATGGGTATTTTCCTTATTCCGCAAAGTCATTATGATTGTTTTGTGAAATAAGGTCATGTGTGCTTCAAAACCGAAAGATTCGGCTATACGGGCTGTATTGCGTACAATTCTCGACGTATGTACTCCCGAAGCCATGAGACATGTAGCATATTCCGAAAGGAACTGCGATACGGCTTTAAGTTCTTCGTGTATACTGTTCACTTTTGTTGTATTGACTGATTTTTCGACGTGCAAAGATAGTGAAAGGTGAGTGCAAAGGCAAGCGGAAATTGCATTTCCGACTTGACTATGCCGAACCGCATCCTATTTTCGCATACTGTGTAAAGATAGTGAAAGATAAGAGCCGGATAAAACAAATATATTTGTTTTTCATGTCGAACCATACTCTATTTTCGATTCAATCGCAAATTCGTGGGGGTAGATTTTTGCATATATAAAGGTAGAAAAACCGGGAAGCCCGTTCTATTCTCCCCAAACGGTTTTTGCAATATTTTTCATTGTCGCTATTTTGTTCCACATTTCTTGTTCTGAAATCGAACTGTTTCCCGATAAATTCCTGAAATTGCCTTGACAACTGAGATGAAGAGACTCCAATGGTAGAAGGCGTGCAGCATTTTCGATATGATGAGTGATAGTGCTGGTAGATATCGGTTGGCTACTTGAAGTCGATACAAGCCCTAATATAACGTCTTTGCTTTGACAATGTTTCAAGATAGAAAAGTCTATATTTTCATTTTCCCTATTACCGAAGTCGAAAGCTATGGCATTCGCTTGCGTAGAGAGTAGTATTTCTGCTATTTTTTCTCGATCTCGGGTATTCCACCATTTCTCGTCGAATTGTAAGGATATGCACATATCGTCGGGCTTGTCGTTTAAGCAGAGTTCGGTCAAACGAGCAAGCACGGTAGACAGAGATGCGAGGTCGGTATTATTTGCTTCGGATATTTGTTGAATATCGCAGCCTCCTGTTAAGTTCCAAGTATAGTCGCTGAATTGTAGGAATCGGCATCCCATATTGTAAAATTCTCTAATTACTTTTTGGTAGGTCTGTGCAATATCATGGGAGAGCACTTCGATGTCGGGATAATATCTTCCTGTATTAAGACGGTTCTCAGGACGGATTAATTCAGCTAATAAAGTCATTGGGGACGGTAGTAGAGCTTTTGCATACATGTCGCCTCCAATAATTCCTGTCAAATAGGTAAAGTGCTCTGTGACAGGTGGTGTCGATAAAAAATGATTGTCGAAGTCTATTTTCCCGCATATAACGGATTTATCATTTTCTTCTGACGTATCGTTTGGTTCTGTTTCGTGCTTGGAAATGTTTTGAAGATGATGAAAAAAATCCGTATATCCGTTTGATCTATAATCCCCATCGGTAACGCATTTTAAACCTATCTGTTTGCATGTGTCGACAATGTGTTGGATTTCTTTATTTTCGATTTCCAGTAATTGTGCTACATTTAGAAGTTCTTCTTGAACTTGTTTGCGTGCTTCGATTAATTGCGGTGAATAAACAAAATTCCCAGTTATATCCACACTGTAAGGAATCATTCTTCTCATAACTGCATCATTTTACATATATATAAACTACGTTATAGAAAAGCGTGTTTCTATAACATGGTGTATTTTTTTGCTTTCGCAAAAAATTTCTATCGGAAAAGTATTCGTTTTATCTCCTAATCCGCGAAGAGATAAATTTTATTATGTAACCGGCAGGTCTTCTGACTTGTTCTATTTTAGACGCCTTCCCAATCTCATTGGATTAGTGGCATTGTAGTTGTTTGTCTAAAATCTATCGAACTACACAGCAGCGGGTCTGTCCGGGATTTACACCCGATTCCCTTTTCATTGCTTTATCGAACGCGATAAAAGCAAACCGATTACAAGGGACAAAGTTATTTCCTTTATTTTATTTTACAATGTTTTTTCTAAAAAATCTTATATATAGATAGGCTTTCTTTTCTTAGTCTTTGTATTATTCGTAGCCGGCAATTCGGGCTATTAGCAAGGGTACATCGGTATTGTCGAGTTTCCCTTGAAAGTTTTCTGCTCCTAAACCGATCGCATAGAGCGGGACATAACCAGCTGTGTGAGAACTGCAAGACCATGTGATTTCGGCTATTTCGTTGAGAATCGTTTTGGCGGCTTCGGCTATCGGTTCATTGTTTTCATATAGAGATTTTATTAAGTCCCCTTGTTGGTTGTGTATAGTTTCTTCGTAAATTTTTTTAAGATGTGCTTCTTGTTCGGGGGATAAGTCGAGCTTGCTCCAAAAGCCAAAGGCATGGGATAGGGCCTTTTGTATGGTTTCCCATGAAATTTCGGTGTTTTGTTTACGCAGATTTTCTATTTCTTTTGTAAACGCTATTCCACTCATCGTTTGATATTGGAGTGCTTGCAGGTTGAGTGAGTAATTTCCGTTGCCTAATACTACGCCTCCGGTTTCATGGTCGGCTGTAACGATAATGAGGGTTTCATCGGGATACTTTCTATAAAAATCATAAGCCAATTTTACCGATTCTTCCAAATCTTTTATTTCTCTGAAATTGGTAGCTCCGTCACGGGAGTGTCCTGCCCAATCTATTTTGGAGCCCTCTATCATTAAAAAGAAACCATTTCCTTTTTGTTGCAGAAAGTCTATTGCACATCGGGTGAGATCGGCTAAACAAATATCTCCCGGTTTACGGTCTATGGCGTAAGGGAAGTCTTTTTGGGGAAATAAAATCATTTTGGAGGCTACCTGGGATTGGCGATTGTATTCTTGTATGCCGAGAGCCAATGTATAGTTGGCTTTTGGAATCATATCGTATAGAGATTTTTTTCCTTCTGGTGACGGTTGTGTAAATTTATCTCCTGCATAGAAATCAAATCCGGCGGCGAGCATATCGACTCCTATTTCGTAACGGTTATTACGGTTTATTTGGTGAGCGAAAAAAGCGGCGGGAGTGGCATCGTCTATTTCTCCGCTGGTAATAATTCCAACAGGTATGTTTTTCTTTTGTGCTGCCACCGCTATACTATATATAGGTAGACTGTCTGCATCCACACCGATCGTATTGTTGTTGGTCTTTTCACCGCAGGCCAATGCCGTACCTGCTGCTGCCGAGTCTGTTACTCCTCGATTGGCAGAGTATGTGCTTACAAAAGTCGTATAAGGGAATTTCGAAAACAATAGCGGTAAGGGTCCTGTCTTACTGGTCAGTTCCCCGTAAAACATTTCAGTACCGTTAACTTGATTTATGCCCATTCCATCGCCGATGATATAGAATACATATTTGGGCCGAGTGGCTTGTGTTGATAAGACGGAAAGGATTAAAAGGCTAATAAAGAGTAGTGTTTTTTTCATCGTGTTTGTATTTCGATCTGTTTTACTTGATGAAACAAAGGTACTTAAAAACAGGAGAACTGAACTTCTCTCGGTATGAATTTTTGATTACAGTGTTTTTATTATCGTATGAAAGGGTCGATATTGAGGGGATATAAAAAAGGCTAACATTATCTGTTAGCCTTTTTTATAGAGTTATCAAAGGACTTTTTAATCTTCGATAGCAGCCTGCGCCGCAGCCACACGTGCGATGGGTACACGGTAAGGACTGCAAGATACGTAGTTCATACCGAGTTTGGCACAGAATTTCACAGATGAAGGTTCACCACCATGCTCACCGCAAATACCGACTTTGAGCGACGGTTTGGTGGAACGGCCTTTTTCCACGCCCATGCGTACGAGTTGCCCTACACCTTTTTGGTCGAGAACTTCGAACGGATCGGTTTTGAGGATACCTTTTTCTTTGTAAATCTTTAAGAATTTACCGGCATCATCACGAGAATAGCCGAACGTCATTTGAGTCAAGTCGTTCGTGCCGAATGAGAAGAAGTCGGCAACTTCGGCAATTTGATCGGCTGTAACGGCTGCACGGGGAACCTCGATCATCGTACCTACTTTGTAGGCAACCGTGTCGCCGCGTTCTTCGAATACTTGTGCAGCGGTACGGTGAATAACTTCGGCTTGCATTCTCAATTCTTCTACAACACCTACAAGGGGAACCATGATTTCGGGGTGAACGTCGATACCTTTTGCTTTTACGTTCAAAGCAGCTTCGATGATGGCTCGGGCCTGCATTTCGGTTATTTCGGGATAGGTACAACCTAACCGGCAACCGCGATGACCCAACATGGGGTTAAATTCTTCCAAAGCATCGCAAGCTAATTTTACTTCGTCGATGCTCATACCCATCTCTTCTGCCAATTCTTTTTGAGTGGCCAATTGATGCGGTACGAATTCGTGTAGAGGAGGATCGAGCAGACGAATGGTTACACCCAGACCGTCCATAGCTTCGAATATTCCTTCGAAGTCGCTGCGTTGCATAGGCAACAGCTTGTCGAGTGCGTGACGACGTCCCTCTTCGTCTTTCGACAGAATCATTTCGCGCATGGCTTTGATACGGTCGCCTTCGAAGAACATGTGTTCTGTACGGCATAATCCGATACCTTTTGCTCCGAATTTGCGGGCTACCGCTGCATCGCGCGGAGTATCTGCGTTGGTGCGTACGTCTACTCGGGTATATTTTTCAGCCAAATTCATAATGGCTGCGAAATCCCCGCTCATATCAGCGTCTACGGTAGGAACTTGTCCGTCATAAACATCTCCGGTGGAACCATTCAAAGAGATCCAATCGCCTTCTTTGTAGACTTTTCCACCCATTTCTACCGTACGGGCTTTATAATCGACTTTTATTTCACCGGCTCCCGATACACAGCATTTACCCATACCACGGGCAACTACGGCTGCGTGGGAAGTCATACCGCCACGAGCAGTAAGGATTCCTTGCGCCACGCTCATGCCTCGCAAATCTTCGGGAGAGGTTTCGATACGTACCATGATTACTTTTTTTCGTTTTTCGGCCCACGCCTCTGCGTCGTCGGCGAAGAACACGATTTGTCCGGTTGCTGCCCCCGGCGAGGCAGGAAGTCCTTTGGCTACGACTTTAACGCGTTTGATGGCATCCTTGTCGAATACGGGGTGCAATAGTTCATCGAGTTTTTGAGCCTCCATGCGTTTCAAGGCTGTTTTTTCGTCGATAATTCCTGCGCGGAGCATATCCATAGCGATTTTTACCATAGCGGCTCCGGTGCGCTTTCCGTTACGAGTTTGCAATAACCACAATTTGCCATCTTGAATGGTAAATTCGAGGTCTTGCATATCTTTGAAGTAGTCTTCGAGTTTTTGTTGAGTTTCGATAAGTGCTTTTGCACATTCGGGCATAGCCTCTTCGAGAGAAGGATATTTGGTTGCGCGTTCTTCTTCCGATATACCTTGCAATGCAGCCCAGCGGCGAGATCCTTCGAGTGTGATTTGTTGGGGGGTGCGTACACCGGCAACTACGTCTTCTCCTTGTGCATTGATGAGGTACTCTCCGTTAAAAATATCTTCGCCAGTAGCAGCGTCACGGGTAAATGCTACACCGGTAGCCGAGGTATTTCCCATATTGCCGAATACCATAGCTTGCACGTTTACGGCAGTACCCCATTCTTCGGGAATCTGGTTCATACGACGGTAGAGAATGGCGCGTTCGTTCATCCAGCTGTCGAATACGGCACAGATAGCACCCCATAATTGTTCCCAGGGAGAAGCGGGAAAATCTTTTCCCGTATTTTCTTTAACGGCGGCTTTAAAGAGTTTTACTAATTCTTTGAGGTCTTCTACTTGGAGTTCGGTATCACTCTTTATACCTTTGGCCTCTTTGACTTTGTCCATCACTTCTTCGAATGGATCGATGTCTTCTTTCGTTTTAGGCTTCATACCCAGTACGACATCGCCGTACATCTGTACGAATCGGCGATAGGAATCCCATGCAAACCGCGCATTTCCCGATTTTTTAGCAATGGCTTCTACGGCGTCGTCGTTCATACCTAAGTTCAATACTGTGTCCATCATACCGGGCATGGAAACACGAGCTCCCGAACGAACCGATACCAATAGCGGATTCGAGGCATCTCCGAACTTCGTGCCCGTGAGGCTTTCGATATGAGCGATAGCCTTTTCTACATCGCCTTTGATTTCTTTTACAACAGCGTCCTTCCCTTGCTGAGTGTATGTGGTGCAAACTTCGGTAGTGATTGTGAATCCGGGGGGAACAGGAACTCCAATTAAGTTCATTTCCGCCAAGTTGGCTCCTTTACCACCCAGCAGGTTTTTCATGTCGGCACGGCCTTCTGCTTTGCCGTTGCCAAAAGTATAAACTCTTTTCATAAATAAATAAGTATATGATATTTTGTATTAAATATTGTTTCCTTTATTCGACTTTGTGACCCATTCGGAAAATCTTGTATAGAAACAATACGCAAAAATAAAGGATTCGTGCAAACCACAAAAATATTTTGCTACAAATTTTAACGCTGTGCACTATTTATTTGCTTTACCTGTCTCTTTCGTGAAAAATACTTATCTTTGCCGAATGTGGAACCTGTGGTTTTCTGCATAATTGCATGGCCGAATTTATTTAGATGTTCGGTTCGTATTGTTTTGTTTGGCTTTGTAACTTATTAATTTTTTGTTTTGGTACGAAAAAAGAAAGAGCTACCCTTGTTGGAGCAGGTAGAAATAACCGGAGTAGCAGCCGAAGGCAAGGCTTTGGCACGAGTGAACGATTTGGTAGTATTCGTCCCTTTTGCAGCACCGGGAGATATAGTGGATTTGCAATTGATGCGTAAGAAGCATAATTATGCCGAGGCACGTATCGTGAAATTTCACGCTTATTCTTCTTTGCGGGTAAATCCTTTTTGTGAGCATTTCGGTGTTTGCGGCGGGTGTAAATGGCAACATGTGGCTTATGACTATCAGTTACAATTTAAACGGCAGCAAGTGGAAGACAATCTTACCCGCATAGGTAAAATCCCTTTGCCGGAAATCTTACCTACAAAAGGTTCGACCAAGCAACAATATTATAGAAACAAGCTCGAATTCTCATTTTCCAATAAGTCGTGGTTGACTTATGAACAGTTGCAGACGGAACAGGAATTCGACTGTCGTAATGCGTTGGGATTTCATATACCCGGTATGTTCGACAAAGTCCTCGACATAAAAAAGTGTTGGTTGCAGGACGATATATCCAATCGCATTCGACTCTCGATAAGACAATGTGCTATCGATAATCATTATCCGTTTTTCGATTTGAGGGAGCAGACAGGATTCATGCGGAATATTATTATTCGGACCTCTTCGACAGGAGAGGTTATGCTCATAGTCGTATTTTTCGAGCCCGATATGGTGCGTATCGAACGAATGATGCAACATATAGCGGATACGTTCCCCGAGATTACGTCTTTGCTTTATATTGTCAATCAAAAACGAAACGACACGATTGCCGATCAGGAAGTTTGTGTGTTCCGGGGAAGAGATTATATTTGGGAAAGTATGGAAGGATTACGATTCAAGATAGGACCGAAGTCTTTCTATCAAACCAATTCCGAACAGGCTTATGAGTTATATAAGGTTGCCAGAGAGTTCGCCGGATTGACGGGAACCGAGTTGGTTTATGATCTATATACTGGCACGGGTACTATTGCAAATTTTGTGGCAAGGCAATCCCGTAAGGTGGTAGGTATCGAGTATGTTCCCGAAGCGATAGAAGATGCCAAAGAAAACGCCCGTATAAACGGGTTGGATAATACTTTGTTTTATGCTGGCGATATGAAGGACATTCTTACCGAGGATTTTATAGAGGAGCATGGTCGTCCAGAAGTCATCATTACCGATCCGCCTCGTGCCGGCATGCATGACGATGTGATTAAGACTATATTGTTCGCTTCTCCTGAACGTATCGTTTATGTAAGTTGTAATCCCGCCACTCAGGCGCGCGATTTATCTTTGTTAGATGCAAAATACAAGGTCGAGCGGGTACAGCCGGTCGATATGTTTCCTCATACTCACCATGTAGAAAATGTAGTATTGTTAGTGAGGAAAGAATAAAATCTAAAATTTCGAGAAAGTGTAGGCCGGGTATATCGATACCCGGCCTTTTTTGTGGATAAAAGTATAAGGAATAGATAATAAAGTATTTGTCTTGATTTGCGAGACAGAGGTATTTTTGTACATCGAAAATATCTTAAAATTTTATCCATGAAAAGAAAAGCTTTTATAAGATTACTTGCAGTGACTGCTTTATTCCCATTTTCCGTGACTGGAAATGCATACTCCGAAACTGTTTCTTCAAAATCGTATGGATTATCTCGCATGACCGATGTGGCTCGATTTCCAGTATTGGATCGGGAAATGAAAGTGAAGTACGAGGGCAGTATCGATAAGAAAGGAGGTAATGCCGATTGGGATTGGAGCTTGTATCAAGATAAGAAAGGAGAGTGGGTAATATTCGATGTGGCGGGAGCCGGCTGTATTTATAATATGGTACAACATCGTTATCTGAGTTCGGAAGAACCCGTATTTCGATTTTACTTTGATGGTGAGGAGACCCCCCGTTTTACTATTCGTTTGTCGGAGTTCGGAGAGAAATATCCTTTTACCGAACCACAAGCATCGTGTTACATCGGTCCTTTGGATAATGGACGAGGCCCTATCCGGGTAGTTCGCAGTTTTGTTCCTATGCCGTTTCGTAATGGCTGCCGAATCACTTCGAGCGTTAACCTCGAAGGCCCTCACCGGGATAAAGGACAAGGTGGCTGGGGACATGTCGTGTATCACAGTTATCCCACTGCGCAAGGGATAGAGACTTTTACCGGAAAGGAGGATTATAGTTCTTTGGTTCGTCAGTGGAAACAGACGGGAGTCGATCCGAAGATCGGTAAGGATAGAATGTTTCGTATGTCGGAAAAGAAATTAGCATCCGGGGAGTCATTGTCTATAATAGATGTGCATGAGGGGGGTGTCATCAATTCGTTGAAACTTTATATGGCTGATATGAATCCCGATAGATTACAAGATGTATGGATACGTGTGAAGTGGGATAATCACGAAGAGGAAGATGTTCTGTGTCCTATCGGTTGTTTTTTCGGTAATTCCTTAGGATATAATAATACCCGGTATTTATTAATGGGAGCGACGACAGACGGTTGGTTTTATAATTATTTCCCTATGCCGTTTTGGGAACGAGCCCATGTAATGTTGGAGAATAGGAGCGGAGAGACCGTTACTTTGGGCTTTGTTGAAGTAGGAGTAGGGGAGAATAGCTATGATAGAGAGTATAGCGGTTACTTTCGTTCTTCCGACTATTATACTCGTAAACATACACCGGGGGCAGATAGCCCCATCGCGTCGATAAAAGGAACCGGGAAAATGGTTGCCGCTCATGTGACTTGTTATGGGGAACGTCCTCATATTATTACTTGTGAAGGAGATGTAAGAATACATATAGATGGGATTAAGACGCCGCAGGTTGAGAGCGATGGTTCGGAAAGTTATATTTGCTACGGGTGGGGATTCCCGACTCCGGCCGAGTGCAATCCGTCGGGCGGTTATGACGGACTGAGCGATAATCCCTGGTCGATGACACGATTGTGTTTAGGTGATAGCTATCCATTTTATTCGCAATTGGATTTTAATATAGAGTCTGGTGAGAGCAATAACCAGTATCTCGAACATCTGGGGATTGTTTTTTATTATGGGCAGGATAAAGTTTCCTTAGTTAAGACCGATAGCATAGATATGGCCTCGAAAAAGTCGTTGAAACGACATAAATATAAAGTAGAAGGAGATGTATCTGTGGAGATGCTAACTTCTTGTTTCGAGGGGGATGCCGATGATGTGGAAGTTACGGCTATGGTTCATAAATTTACCGGAGAGAGTTCGTTTCGTGTAAAAGTATTATCGAATAATCATGGAGTAAGATTGCGTCGATGCAGCGATCAGGAGCTTCCCAGACAGTGTGCGAGAGTTTGGGTCGATGGACAGGATGCCGGCGTGTGGTATTTGGCGGACAGTAATCCGTACAAGCGTTGGATTGAAGATGAGTTTGAAATACCGGAATCTCTTACTCGCGACAAATCGGTTTTGAATATACGCATTGTTCCAGAATCTCGCGAAGAGGGCTGCCCTGTGAGTTGGAACGAATCGGCCTATGAAGTATTCTGTTATATGGAATAATTTTATTGGAAGAGAGAAAAAGGCTTTATACCGAATCGGTATAAAGCCTTTTTCTATTTGTCGGGGGTATTTTGTTTCACCCATTGCATGACATTGGCTGGTGGGCGTTGATTATCCAATTCGTGTTTCATGAAGTCCATATAAGGAGCTGCGTGTTTAAAGAATCGGTGATAACCAGCGCACAAATAATTTAATCCCGGTTCTCCGGTGGCCGTTTTTACAAACCTGTTTTTGGGGCACTCTCCGTGGCAGGCAAATAGAAAATCACACTCTTTACATTGTTGGGGCAGAGCATTGCGCTTGTTTTGACCGAAAGCAATTTGTCGGGGACTATTCATCATTTCGATTAAAGATTGGGTGTATATGTTTCCCAATTTATACTCAGGAAATACAAAATGGTCGCAACTGTACACATCTCCATTAAATTCCATAACTCCGGCATGACCGCAAGTTTCGGCCATAGAGCATATTCCGGGTGTTACACCGGCCCAATTGGCAAGAGTGGCATCGAATAATTGTATGTAGTATTCTCCTACATCATTTCGAACCCATTCGTCGAATATCGTACAAAGAAAGTTGCCCCATTGCTCCGGAGAGACGGAGAAGTCTGTTACTCCGTCTATTGATTCTTCATCGGGAGAGGCTAATATGCGCCCGTCTTCATGTTGCCGAATACGTTCGACAATGGGTGTGAATTGTATATATTTACAGCTGATGTCCTTGAAAAAATGGTAGAAATCTAAGGGATAGTCCCCATTAAAGTCGTTAACTACTGCCATAGCATTCCATTCGATGCCATGTTTATTAAGCAGATTTATACCTCGCATGACATTTACGAATGAGGGCCTTCCCTGTTTGGTCAATCGGTATTCGTCGTGAAATTCTTGTGGCCCGTCTATACTGATACCGACCAGCCAGTTATTTTCTTTGAAAAAACGACACCAGCTGTCTGTTAGTAATGTTCCGTTGGTTTGGATGCTGTTATCGATAATTCGACCTTTTCCGTATTGAGCTTGAAGTCGTACTACTTTTTGGTAGAAATCCAACGGTCTCATTAGGGTTTCTCCACCATGCCATGTGAATAAAATATGGTCGTTTGCCTGACTTTCGATATATTCTTTGATAAATTTCTCTAATAGGCTTTCGCTCATGATGTGCTTGGGAGAGTCCCGATAGAGTTTTGCTTTTTCGGTATAGTAGCAATATGTGCAGGCCAGATTGCAAATTGCCCCCACCGGCTTGGTCATGATATATAATATTCGGTCGAAAGGTGTGTAAAGAGATTGGTTCATGATTGTATCAAAGATAGATTTAGTAAGCGGTTCAAAATTAGTAAAAATAGGGAATACAATAATTCGGTACTCGAATTATTTTTAAGTTTTATGTTTTAGGAATCGAATCTTTCGTCTTATATTTGAACCGAAAAAGAATAAGATATTATAAATTTTCGAGGTAATTATCAATGAAATATAGCCGGTTATTATTTGTTGGAGGCGGAATGTTGGCCTCTGTTTTCGCTGCATTTTCGGCAAAGAAAAGTGATAAGCCCAATATCGTTTTTATTTTATGTGACGATATGGGTTATGGAGATTTAGGGTGTTATGGGCAGAAATATATCGAGACTCCGAATATAGATCGTATGGCTTCGGAGGGTATGAGATTTACTCAGGCTTATTCGGGTAGCCCTGTTAGCGCTCCTTCCCGGGCTTGTATAATGACCGGACAGCACACCGGACACGGAGAAGTACGAGGAAATAAAGAGTATTGGCGAGATAGTGGCGAGGTGCGTTATGGAGTTAATACCGACTATGCCATCGTAGGCCAACACCCTTATGATCCCAATCGTGTTATTCTTCCTGAAATTATGAAAGAAAACGGTTATACGACGGGAATGTTTGGTAAATGGGCCGGGGGATATGAAGGCTCTGTTTCTACTCCGGACAAGCGTGGTATCGATGAGTTCTTTGGATATATCTGTCAATTTCAGGCTCACTTGTATTATCCCAACTTTTTGAATCGGTATAGTTCCCTGTTGGGCGACACTGCGACTATTCGTGTGACGCTCGAAGAGAATATCAAATATCCCATGTGGGGGGGCCGGTTATGCTTTACGGCCTCAATATTCGGCCGATCTTATTCACGAAGCTGCAATCGATTGGTTGGATCGTCAGTCGGGAGACAAACCTTTCTTCGGTTTTTTCACTTACACATTACCTCATGCCGAATTGGTACAGCCGGAAGATTCTCTTCTAAATTACTATCGAGAACGGTTGGGGGAAACCGGTGTGTTTAATGGCAGTTATGGTGGGCGCTATAATCCCGTGACTCATACCCATGCACAGTTTGCGGCAATGATTGCTCGATTAGATAATTATGTAGGTGAGATTTTGAAAAAATTGAAAGAGAAAGGGCTTGATGAGAATACTATCGTTATTTTTTCATCGGATAACGGCCCTCACGAAGAAGGGGGAGCCGACCCCGGATTTTTTGGACGAGATGGGAAACTGAAAGGAATTAAGCGTTCTTGCCATGAGGGAGGTATACGTATTCCTTTTATCGTTCGTTGGCCCGGTCATGTCCCAGTAGCTGTCAATGACCACCAGTTGGCGTTTTATGATATATTGCCTACTTTCTGCGACTTGATAGGGGTGAATCATATCGAGCGATATGGAGAGAATAGGAAAGACTATTTCGATGGACTTTCATTCAAACCTACCTTGCTGGGTAAAGACAAACATCAAAAGAATCATGAGTTTCTTTATTGGGAGTTTTGCGAGACCGATCAAATTGCAGTTCGGCAAGGCGATTGGAAGTTATTTGTTGAGAAGGGTAAATGTCATTTGTATAATTTGGTCGATGATATTCATGAAGATTGTGATTTGGCAGCCCGATATCCCGATCGTGTAGAAGATATGAAGCGTATCGTGTTTGAACAGCATGTAGAAAATCCTTATTTCAAAGTGACCATGCCCCAATGAAGTTAATGTATTTATATATGGATTTATGGAATTTTTGATTGACTTTATTTTGCATATAGACAAGCATCTGATTGAGATAGTACAGGATTATCATACTTGGGCCTATGCTATATTGTTTATGATTATTTTTTGTGAGACGGGTTTGGTTGTCACACCCTTTTTACCGGGAGATTCTTTACTTTTTGTTGCTGGGGCTATTACGGCGTTGCCCGGAATTCCCTTAGAAATAAATGTTTTGGTACTTATTTTGTTTGTCGCTGCGGTATTGGGAGATTCTTGTAATTATGCAATAGGCCATTTTTTCGGTAAGAAGCTATTCAGTAACCCCAATTCAAAGATTTTCAAACAAAGCCATTTAGAGAAAACCCATGCTTTCTTTGAAAAATATGGAGGGAAAACTATAATTATAGCTCGGTTTGTCCCTATCGTTCGTACTTTTGCTCCTTTTGTGGGTGGTATGGGGAAAATGCACTATTATTATTTCATGATGTATAATCTAATCGGAGGAGCTTTTTGGGTAGCGATTTTTTGTTATGCGGGCTATTTCTTCGGTGATTTGCCTTTTGTTCAGAAAAATTTAAAACTTCTGATTGTCGCGATTATATTTGTATCTTTGTTACCTGCCGTAATAGAGTTTGTACGGGCAAAAATGAAATTCAGAAAAGTAGACCAATAAAACAAAAAGGCTGTTTTCTATTTTGAAAACAGCCTTTTTTGCATTCAGTCGTCGAGTCATATTATTTTTTCAAGGTAATCCATATAATGCAATCTTTGTCGGTCGCTCCATATTCTTCCTTCGATTTTTCATCTTTCAGGACTGTTATACTTTGTATATTATTGGGGTCTATATTTTTTAGTTCTGTTTCCGAAATCTTTTTCCCGTCTACGATGCAAAGTGTATTTTTCATGATATCCTCAGAAGTATCTTTCTTGGTAATCGTTATGGTTTTTATCGGATCTGTCGAAGTTGCAGCGTTTCCTTTGGTTTGTATGATAAGGACTCCATTTTCACCATCTTTTCCATAACTTTTGATCGCTTCCTCTCCTTTGAGGACAGTTATCGATTTTATTTTGTCGGCATCGAGGTTTTTGAATTTGTCTTTGGAAATTTTTTTACCGTCTAAAATATATATAGGATCGTAAAAGACTCTGGTATTGTTGTTTTCATCGACTATGACCGAACCATCTTTTTGGACATCTACATTTATATTGCTAATTTTTCCTTTCGTATCGATTTTCTGTCTATTGTTTTCTATACTGTCTTTTGTCGTAATGGTTATGCTGTTGATTTTCCCTTTCGTGCCGATCGAAGTGTTCGGCTCGGTTTTGTTTCCGACTATGATAATTTTCGAACTGTTATTCTTTTCGCTGCTTTCGCCGAGGTATATTTTCAGATTTTGCCTGTCTTTGTCATTGCAACTGATTTCGGCCGAGCCTAAACCGACATAAGAGATGAGCAAAGTTTTTCCTATGGGTGTTTTTAAGGAGAAGTTTCCGTTTAGATCGGTTACTGTTCCTGTATTGCTGCCTTTGACCAAGACGGTGGCTCCGACGATAGGTTCGTTGGTTTCTATGTCTAAAACACACCCGGATATTTCTATCTCTTTATTCTTTATGGTTGCGGTGTTTTCGGAACTACCGATCATAGCTGTCAAGTTACTCAAATCGACCGAGGATACTTTGTTTAATTCATCGGAGATTTCGGGGTGGGCGAATACCGAAACGGTACATAATGCGACCGGTATGACGTAGAGATACTTCAAGGTCGCTTTGCGGTTTGATTTCTTTTTTAACATCATGGTAATTCTTTTGTTAAGTTTATTGTGATTAAAGTGATTGGTTATGTAATAAAACTTGGAGCCGACCGATCGTTTTATTAGCAGTAATTGGTATTGTTTGGCATCGATGCCTTGTTCCAGAACGTAATTATCGGCTTCGTATTCATGTACGGTTTGCAGCTCTCGTTTCAGTAACCAAGCGGCCGGATTGAACCATTGTAATCCTATACAGAGATCGGCAGCCAGTAAATCCCATGAATGATGTTTGCGAATGTGTGCAGATTCGTGTAGGAGTATTTCTCGGCGATGGTTTTGGAAGTCGGCTTTTGAAATGACTATTTTCCCGAACCAACTGAAAGGAGCAATGGATTGGGAGATAACGACAAGAGAAAGTCCGTCGCTGTCGGTATATTTTTCCCCGCTCCGAATCAGTCGCAGAAGTTTTATAATTGTGCAGACATATCTAGTGATAAAGTATAAAATCCCGATGAGATAGATACTTAGTACCGCGATAATACCTATCGGAATTTTACTTTGTGATTCGTTTTCGATATAAGATATTGCCGGCAGCCTGTCGAGTATAGTAGTGTTTGAATATGTTTCGGGAACAACCGTATGAACCGGATATAGCGGAAGAATAAACGATAGAGGTATCAATAGTAGCAATGCTGTTCTATTGTAGCGGTAAAATGTTTCCTTACTTAGCAATATACTGTAAAACAGATACAGAATGGCTAGATAAACAGAGGCTTTTAATATATAAACAAAGAATGCGCCCATTGGTGGTGATTGGTTATTGTTCTGCGTTTCCTTTTTCTACTTTTTCGATAAGTTCTTTCAATTCTTTCAGTGAAATATCTTCTTCCTCGATTAAAGAGGAAACGACTCCCAAATAGGAGCTGTTGAAGTATTTACGTATGACTTGTCGCAAGGTCCGTTTTTTGAACGATTCTTCGCTTACAACAGCAAAATATTGATAGGTTTTGCCGTATGCTTTGTGTGACACATAGCCTTTTTCTTCGAGTCCTCTTACGATGGTCGATAACGTATTGAAGTGAGGTTTGGGTTCGTCATAAAAATCCAACAGTTCTTTCACGAATAATGGCCCCTTATGCCAAAAATAATTCATGATTTCCTCTTCTTTCGATGTAAGTCCTTTCATATTTTTTCTATTTGTGATACAAATAAACTAAATGTTTTAGTTTTTCAACTAATTATTGTAGTTAATAAAACTAAACAAAATAGTTTATTAACTACTTCTTATAGTTTGATTGGGAAGAAAAGAAAAATCGGCAATAGATGTTTACACTCTATTGCCGATTATATTGGACTAATAACTAATGTATTATTTTTTTTCTTTTATCATTATTTTTGAATATTGGGAAGTTCGAGCCCGTATCCACGTTTCTTGTCCTCAACTTTTAACCATAACCCGAAGAGAAGAGCCAACACACCTAAACTTGCAAATATAAGCATAGGGGTTGTATAGTTGTATTGTAACGGATCGGTTATGCCGGGATTCGAGATTCTCAATGCTGCACCTATAATCATGGGGAATGCATATAATCCTATGTTTTGAATCCAGAAAATAACGGCGTACGCCGAACCTAATAGTTTGTTGTCTACAAGTTTGGGGACGGACGGCCATAAAGAAGCTGGAACCAATGAAAAAGAGATTCCCAATAATATGATAGATAAGTAGGCGACGATAACAGCTGCGGTAGTACCTTTCAGGGCCGGCAACACCAATGCGAATACCAAATGGCAGGCAATCATCAGCAGTGCACCGAAAATGAGCATAGTAGCTCCTTTACCACGATGGTCGAGAAAATTTCCTAAAACGGGAGTAATAGCCGCCGCACCCAAAGGAAATACGAAAAATACCCAACCGGCTTGTTCGGCCGTGTATCCTAAGTTACATTGCAGCATATTGATTGCATATTTTTGGAATGGGAAAATAGCCGAGTAGTAGAGTACGCAAAGAAGAGCTACTAACCAGAATACTTTGCTCGAAAAAATGAGTTTGAGATCTTTCAATTTGAAAGGATCGTCTTTTTCCTCACCGCTTTCGCCCATCTGTCGTTCGAGTTTTTTATCCATGAAGGCATAAGTGATAAAACAGATGAGTCCGATTGCCAGTAATATAACTGCTACGAGAACAGGACGAGATACATCGATAGGAGAGATTTTATTGGCCAAGACCGGAGAGCCTAAGACGACTACGGCGACTCCCACACGGGCAATAGCCATTTCTACCCCCATGGCGAGTGCCATTTCTTTTCCTTTGAACCATTTGACAATTCCGCGGGAAACTGTAATTCCCGCCATTTCTACGCCACAACCGAAGAACATGAAACCGATAGCCGACATTTTAGCCGACGCAGGCATGCCCTCGTAAAACGGGGTGATGTTCCACCATTCCAAAGGTAAATTCATAAATCGGTTCATGAGAGATTCTGCTCCGCTACCGATAAATGCATTGCTGACAGCGAAATAGTTGATGGATGCCCCTGCGAGCATAACGGCCCCGGAAAGAATAGCCGTGAAGCGAACACCCATTTTATCGAGAATGATACCCGCAAAAATTAAAAAGAATACGAATACATTCAGGAATGTTTCAGAACCGGCATAGTGTCCATAGGCATCGGGAGACCACCCTCTTGATGTTTGCAAAAGTTCTTGTAAAGGCGATAGTATATCCATAAAAATATACCCGAAAAACATGGCACTTGCCAGTAGAATAAGGGCCGTCCATCGTATAGCCGGGACGTCCTTCATCAATTGGTTCATTTTTTCAGTCATTGTGTTTATGTGTTTTATATATTAACTTCTTAGAAATAGACAGAAAGTCCCATTTTTATTCCGTACTGGTTGAATTTATCGGTAAAACTGTGCTTCCAATATACGGCCGGATCCAGAGATATGTTGTGACTCACGAAAATCGCATATCCCAGCTCGGCTCCGACATATAGGTAATCTCTGCATTGAGAATCACTTCCTTTGGGTTTATACCATGCATGGGTGTATCCTGCGTTTACGCCGAGAAACAGAGTCGTGAGCGTATAATATCTAATGCTTCCCATTATATCGATGCTATTGTCTTTGTACTCTTTATTCCATGCGAAGTCACCGCCGATCCCGACAAGAATAGCCAAATTATTGGCAATGAAATTACCTGCTTCGACTTTTAGGCCGAGGTCGAACGTTTCTTTGCCCGTATCTTCCGTGTGGGTACTGCCTAAATTAAAGCCGCTTAATTGAGGGTTGATGATCCATGTGTTTTTTAGGATTTGAGCCGAACCGGTGTTCGAAAACAACCATATAACCAAAAAGGTTAATAGTACTTTCTTTGTCATAGTCCGATGAATTTTATTTATGGTTTATGATATATTGTCGTTTCGTAGGGTTCTTCGTTCAGAGGCGTCTTGCTTTTTCCTTCGTTCTTCTCTGATTTTTTCTCTACGTTTCATTGCCCATCTGAGTATGAAAATGACGAGTAAAGTAACACCGATAATACTAAAATATTCCCAGTAATTTCCGCTCAAAAGCATACCTTTGCCGAAGTAGGCCATCACAGCCAAATAAATAACCAAGAGCAATGCTATAATGTCGTATCGTTTCATAATATTGTAGTTTTATAAAGACGAGGGTTGAATTTTATATATGGGGGATTTGAATTTACCAGATTTCAAAACTTCGTATATTTTTATGCAACTCCAAGCATCGGTCGCTGCATAAAGTTGTTGATTTTCGGTAAGATGATCGGCTTCCCAGTTGGATAATCGTTGCCCTTTGGAAATTTTTTTCCCGATAACTATACCATAGATTTTTTGTAGACTTTGATCTTCGATATTGTATTTCTTCACGAATTTTTGTAATTCTATAAAATTTCTCGGTATAAATTGTCCGCCGTTTAGCCGACTCAACATACAGAAGTCATCTTTGAGCGATATTCCTACTTTCAAAAGGGATTCGTTTTCGAGCAGATTCTTAATCGCAGGTGTAAATCCTATGCGATTTATACGAAACAAATAACACGTATCGTGGGTCGATAATTGGATAAGTGCTACATGATTGCTTTTTCCTTTTTTGAAAGTTGGCCGAGTCTCTGTATCGAATCCGATAATTCTCTCGTTATTTAGTTGGAGTACTGCATTATCGGCATCTCTTTCATTATCGATTACGACTATTTTCCCCGGAAATGTTTCTATGGGTAAAGTAGCAATGATTTCTTTACTGATTTTTATTTTATTGGGTGTATCGTTCTCCATAATTTTTTAATCCAAATCATCGTTCAACTTGTCGAGAATATCTCCGTTCTCTTGTTGATGACCGAATATATCGGTGTAATTATCGGAGTGAGAATGATGGTGTCCACAGTCGCAATTGTCGTCACATTCATCATCATCGTTATCCAGAGTGTATCTTATGTTGTGTAATGCTCGGAGCACGTTAACTAGTTGTTGCCCCCAGTATGTAACGAAATTTTCGAAACAAATGTAAAGAGCTTCGAGCATTTGGGGCTCATTTCCCATGCGATATACCGAAATGAAATCTTTCAAGTCTTGATAAATATCGGCAAGAGCCTCCGAAACATTGGCTATTATCGGGGTTTCACTGTATTTCATATCGTTTTGAAAAACTTCCAGATAACTGTCGTCTTCCCCCAATAGACTTTCTATGTTTTCCCGAACGCTCTCGTACATACTCTCTGTGACGAATTTTTCGGAGAATCCATCTTCTTCGGGTTCTTCCGGTGTTAATAGTGTTGCTTTCAGATATAGCAATGGTAGTATTTTTGTGATTTTATCGAGAAATTCTTCTTTCTCCAATTCCGGAACACGTTCGATAAAAGCACAATATTCGGCACTGACCGTTACAAATTCGATGATATTTTTTGAATAAATACGTTCGTCCATTAGTCTTTATTTTTATAAAGTCCGTGATTTATGATATAATCGTATACCGGTCGAGGTATAAAATAGTTCATATTTTTCCCTTCTGAAATTCCCTGTCGTATTTGGGTCGATGAAATTTCTATGATAGGAGCATGACACAATTTTACGTTTGCAGGTAGCGACCTTTCGTCTATGTCGTAACCCCGGCGCGGATAGATATAAATGGGATACTCTTTGATAATTTTATCATAGTCTTTCCATCTGTTGAATGAAAGCCAGTTGTCTGCACCGATAATCAAAGTAAATATTCTTTCGGGATGCTTCTTTCTGAGGGCTTCGAGTGTTTGAATCGTATAGGAGGGGCGGGGCAGGGTAAATTCTATATCGGTCGTCCGAATCTTAGAATTGCCGTTCACGGCCATATTTAACATTTCGATTCGTTGTCTATCATTATTCGAGGACAATTTTTCTCGTAGAGGATTTTGAGGAGACACAGACAGCCATATTTCGTCGAATCCTTCATATTCGCACAAGTAGTTCGCTAATATGAGGTGGCCGGTATGAACCGGATTGAACGTCCCGGAGAAAAAGGCTGTCTTTATCGGTTGCATGTTTTACTTATCATTTATCGAGAAATTGTCTTATTGAACGGTATGCCTCTTCTTGGGCTTTTTCCAAAATATCGTTCACTATGATTTTATCGAATTTTGGTGCGAACGACAATTCGTATTCAGCTTTCGCTATCCGATGAGCTATAACTTCCGGGGTATCTGTCGCTCTGTTTTTCAATCGTTGTTCCAATGCTTGTATGCTGGGTGGCTGGATAAACAAAGCGAGAGCTTGGTTCCCGTAATATTTTTTTATGTTGAGTCCGCCGACAACGTCGACATCGAAAATAACATTTTTCCCCGAGTCGAGAATCCGTTCCACTTCGCTTTTCAAAGTGCCGTAGAACTTCCCGGCATAGACTTCTTCATATTCCAGAAATTCGTCGTTCGCTATACGTTCGCGAAATTCATCGGGTGTGATGAAATAATATTCGACGCCGTTTTTCTCAGTCCCTCTCGGAGCACGACTGGTGGCGGAGATAGAGAATGACAGGTTCAAATCGCGATTCAATAACGATTGTATGATGGTGGATTTACCCGAACCGGAGGGGGCCGAAAAGATGATGAGTTTACCTCTTTGTTCCATTACATTACATTTAGTACTTGCTCTTTGATTTGTTCCAACTCGTCTTTCATACGCACGACAATGCGTTGCATCTCGGCATGGTTCGATTTGGACCCGAGTGTGTTGATTTCACGTCCCATTTCCTGACTGATAAATCCGAGTTTTTTGCCTTGCCCCTTGCCCGATTGCAGGGTTTCGAGGAAATATTTCAAGTGATTGTCTAGTCTATGTTTTTCTTCATTGATGTCGAGTTTCTCGATGTAGAAAATCATCTCTTGTTCAAATCTGTTTTTGTCGTAATCGAAATTGTCGATTTTGTTCAAAGCGTCGATTATCCGACCTTTTATCTTTTCGATGCGCTCTTTTTCGTAAGGTTCTACCTCTTGTAACAAATGAGCTATGTTGGCGATTTTCTCTTCAAAAAGGTGTTGCAACATGGCTCCTTCCTGAATTCTGAACTCTTCCAATTGAGAGATGGCTTGGTCGACTGCTTTTCTCAAAGCGTTGAGTTCTGTTTCGTCTATCTCTTGACTTTCGGAGCTCATGGCATCGGGCAGACGTAACAAGATGGAGAACCAGTCGTCGGGCATCGCAATACCTAATTTGACCGAGGCTTCTTTGACTTGTTGGAAATAACCTTCCAAAACCGGAATATTTATTTGGGCAGAAACCTCCTTGCCGATAGCTTCGCTGTATACGAAGAAGTCTACTTTCCCACGTTCCAGACGTTTGGCTATTTCGGATCGAATTTCCATCTCCATTTCCCTGTATTGCTGAGGAATACGGGTCGATAAATCGAGTTGTTTACTATTTAAGGATTTTATTTCAACAGTTATTTTTTTATGCGGTAATTCCACTACGGCTTTACCAAAACCGGTCATCGATTGTATCATAAGTCTGTAAATGTTTTTGCAAATTTAATCTTAATTCCGATGAGAAAGCAATAAATTGAAAAAAAAGAGCTAATTTTGTACACTCGTTAACGTTGATTACATCGTTGGTTTATCGCCTTTCCGACCGGGTATCGGGAGATAAATCATACTTTACGGATTGAATTATGCCGAATATTATACATATAGAGACTTCTACGTCTGTTTGTTCCGCCGCCTTGTCTTCCGATGGTGTCGTTCAATGCCATTTCGAGAATTTCGAGGGGCCTTCGCATGCTTCGTTGTTAGGAGTATATGTAAAACAGATTATGGATTTTTCGAGAGATAAAGGAGTCAAGGTGGATGCGGTTGCCGTGAGTAGCGGTCCCGGTTCCTATACGGGATTGCGTATCGGTGTTTCGGAAGCCAAAGGTCTTTGTTTCGGATTGAAAGTTCCTCTCATCTCAGTTCCTACGCTCGAACTTTTGGCTTGTACGACCATGTTTAGAAACTATTTTGAGGAAGATGTGTTATATTGTCCTATGATCGATGCCCGTCGCATGGAGGTCTATTCGGCAGTTTACGATAATGCGTTGAATGATGTCGTTCCTGTCGGTGCGTATGTAATCGATGAGCATACTTTCTCGGACTTGTTGGACAATCGTCGGATTGTATTTGCGGGAAACGGCTCGACAAAATGTAAAGATGTGATTAAACATCGCAATGCCATATTTGTAGAAGGAATAGTTCCTTTGGCTACCGATATGTTGGCATTGGCCGAGCGTGCTTTCCGTAACGGGCAATTTGAAGACGTGGCTTATTTCGAACCTTTTTATCTGAAAGAGTTTATAGCCACGACTCCTAAAAATAAAATATTATAAAAGTTATATCAATAGAAATTATATGCAATATACTTCGGAATTGAAAAGACTCGTGTTGCCCGAATATGGCCGCAATGTGCAGCAGATGGTAGATCACTGCATGACCATAGAGGACAAAGCGGAACGTACCCGTTGTGCCAATACGATTATAAATATCATGGGGAATCTGTTTCCTCATTTACGGGATATCGAGGACTTTAAGCACAAATTGTGGGATCATTTGGCAATTATGTCCGACTTCAAGTTGGATATCGATTATCCGTATGAAATCATCAAAAAAGAAAATCTTCATACCGTGCCCGAGTCGGTTCCTTATCAGGCTTCTCCCATAAAGTATCGTCATTATGGGAAAATTATGGAAGAGATGTTGAAAAAGGCGGAGTCGATGCCCGATGGACCCGAAAGGAGTGCATTGGTTTCCATGCTGGCGAATCATATGAAAAAGTTGTTTTATCAATGGAATAAGGATTCGGTGGAAGATGAGAAGATCTTGAAAGATTTGCGCGAGTATACACATGGTGTGATCGATCTCGATGCATCCACATATCATTTGAGAGATGTGAGGGAACCGGTCGTGCAGCAGCGTAAATCAAAAAATAATTCGAAAAAAGCGGGTAAATAACCGCTTTTTTTGTATCTTTCACTCATTAACCTTAATAGAGAAAGAGAGTATGGCATCTTTTATTATTGAAGGCGGGCATCGCTTAAATGGTGATCTGATACCGCAAGGAGCTAAAAATGAGGCGTTGGAGGTTTTGTGTGCTACACTGTTGACCCCGGAAGAAGTGAAGATATACAATATTCCCGATATACTCGATGTAAATAATTTGATACAACTTTTGCGAGATTTGGGCGTGACGGTAAAACGCATAGGTCTGAATGCGTACAGTTTCAAGGCCGATAAGATAAATCTCGATTATCTCGATAGTGACGAATTTTTTCAAAAAGGAGCTTCTTTGCGGGGATCGGTAATGATTATCGGACCTCTTGTGGCTCGTTTCGGGTATGCCGTTTTACCGAAACCGGGAGGCGATAAAATCGGAAGACGCCGGTTGGATACCCATTTTCTCGGTATCCAAAAGTTGGGAGCTACATTTAATTATTGTTCCAAAGCCCAGCGTTATGAAATTAAAGCCGATAAATTGCGGGGTAGTTACATGTTGCTCGATGAAGCATCGGTTACAGGTACGGCAAATATTCTAATGGCAGCTGTATTGGCCGAAGGCGATACGACGATTTATAATGCTGCTTGCGAGCCCTATTTGCAACAACTTTCAAAAATGTTGAACCGTATGGGGGCGCATATCGAAGGTATCGGGTCTAATCTGCTCACCGTTCACGGGGTTTCATCGTTAAAAGGGTGTGAGCATACTATTCTTCCCGACATGATCGAGGTGGGTAGTTTTATCGGTATGGCAGCGATGACACGTTCGGACATTACGATTAAAAATGTATCGTATAACGATTTGGGAATTATTCCCGATAGTTTCCGACGATTAGGGATAACCGTGGAACAACAGGGCGACGATATTCATATACCCGAACATGAATGTTACGAGATAGAGACTTTCATCGATGGTTCGATTATGACTTTTGCCGATGCTCCGTGGCCGGGATTGACTCCCGACTTGTTAAGCGTATTCCTCGTTGTGGCGACACAGGCGAAAGGTAGTGTCTTGATTCATCAAAAGATGTTCGAGAGCCGTTTGTTTTTCGTAGATAAACTTATCGATATGGGAGCGCAAATCATTCTTTGTGACCCGCATAGGGCGGCAGTCATCGGTCAGGCTCACGCACACACGTTGAGGGCTACCAATATGGTTTCACCCGATATTCGAGCGGGAATAGCCATGCTTATCGCCGCAATGAGCGCCGAGGGTACAAGTCGTATTCATAATATAGACCAAATCGATAGGGGGTATCAAGATGTCGATAAACGACTCAATGCGATAGGTGCGCGTATTACCCGTTTATAGATCGATGAAAGGGTGGTATTTTTGTGTTGTCGTGGCGGGATTGCTCCTGTCTTCTTGTTCGCAGCAAGTACAGGAGCGTGCCGACGGCGGGAAAACTTCCGATACAATAGTAACGGAAGTTCCCGTAGAGGAGACTTGCGATTCTACCGGATACCGTTTGTATCGGAAATATTTGGCTGCGATAGGAGAGAATCCTTCTTATTTTCAATGGAAGGATTTCCCAAAATATTTGGGGGCGGCGTATGTCGATGAAAAAGGTCATTTTGTGATACAAGTGCTTGGCGATTCGGCAAAAGCGAGGAAACAGATTGTCGAGGCCGTCGGGAGCGACGAGGTAACGGTTATTCCCCGACGAAATTCTCGGCAGTTATTAGATTCGTTGTATGCCTATTTGTGTGAGATACGCCGGTTCCGGGCCGATGAACCGACGGTTGCAGTGTTCGATACGGTTTGTTACGATGCCCGTGACAGTTGGACGATTTATGTACATGTCAAAGCTCTCGATTATACCACGCCCGAATATGTCGATAGCCTGTACCGGTATATCGGGGAGTTCCGAAAAAAAGTTTTACTTTCTCGATGGGTGCAGGTAGAGGGAAAATACACGGTTGTAACCGGTGTGGATTTGGACGAAATAAAAGTGAAAGAATGATTACAAGGGAAGAATTGATAAGGATAGGAAGGTTTAATAAGCCTCATGGAGTGAAAGGCGAGTTGTCTTTTACTTTTACCGATGATGTGTTCGACCGCACGGAGTGTTCTTATATCGTATGTGAGATAGATGGCATATTCGTACCGTTTTTTATCGAGGAATATAGGTTTAAGAGCGATACGACGGCTTTGATTAAATTGGAAGATGTAGATAATGAAGCGGATGCGCGTCCCTTTACTTTACTCGATGTTTATTTCCCGAAGTCTTATTACAAAGAATCGAATGAAGATGAAGCTCCGGGAGATTACTTTATAGGCTTCACTGTGATCGATAGCGAGAAAGGAGAGTTGGGAAAGATTGTCTCGATCGATGATTCTACGGAAAATGTATTGTTTGAAGTGGAATATAACGGGCGATTGTTGCTTATACCGGCTGTCGATGAATTTGTTTGTGAAATAGACGAAGATAATCGCAAGTTGTATCTGAATATCCCCGACGGATTATTGGATTTGTAGTTCGAAAAATAATCGGTATGGAAACAAAAAAACGGGCTGTATAACAATTTATACAGCCCGTTTTTGGGAGGATAATACGAAAATCATATCTCGATGATTTCATGTTGTAAGGTTTGTGTGTCGAGCAGGAAAAGTTTCCCACTTAAAACTTCGCCATAGCCGGTAATGATTTTAATCACTTCTGCGGCTTCCATGCAGCCGATAATTCCTGGAATAGTGCCGATAACTCCTCCGGGACGAGCCGGGGGAATAACTTCGGGGCGGGGATAAAGATCACTGTATCGAGATCCGCCTCGGTAATTAAAGACGGAAACCTGTCCCCGAAATTCCGAAATGGACCCATATACATAGGGCTTTTTGAAGCGGGAACAGACATCGTCGATCAGATAACGGGTCGCAGCATTGTCGCATCCGTCGACAATGATATCGTAAGCGGAGACAAGTCGATTTGCATTGTCGGGGGTGAAGCGGTTAGGATAGGTCTCGAATCGAGTTGAACTGTTCAAAGCCGACAGTCTTCGACAAGCGCACTCGACTTTCGATTGTCCTATTTCTGCCTCGGTATAAAGAATTTGCCTTTGTAAGTTGCTTTTTGAAACGATATCATCGTCGATAAGTCCTATTTGTCCTACTCCGGCAGCGGTCAGATATAGAGAGATGGGAGAACCTAACCCTCCTATACCGACAATCAATACCTTAGCATTCTTCAATTTTTCCTGTCCTGCTTCCCCGATTTCGGGAATCATGATTTGGCGGATATACCTTTCGTTCATCGATCGAATATTTTGTCCCAGTCTTTCCATACGACCTCATACCCCATAGCCTTGACTGCTTGTTCTACTTCGGCAGGTGTCCGTTCGTCGCTGACAGAAAATTGTTCTAACGCTTGCGGATAAGTGGCATAACCTCCCGGGTCGGTTTTCGAACCTGCGCTTATCGAAGTCGCTCCGAGAGTGGCGATGTGGTCTCTGAATTTTGCGTTTTCTCGGGTGGATACGGAAATATCCACGTCGTGGTCGAAAATACGAAATGCAAAAATCAACTGTGCCAGCTCTTTATCCGTCATGATTACATTGGGTTGAAAATGACCTTCGGACGGGCGCATGCGGGGGAAGTTGACGCTATATCGAGTTTGCCAATAGTGCTTGCGCAAGTATTGCAAGTGTATGGCCATCATGGTTACATCGGTACGCCAGTCTTCCAATCCGATGAGCACTCCCATACCTATTTTGTGTACACCGGCTTGTCCCATTCGGTCGAATCCGTTTACTCTCCATTCGAAGATAGATTTCATGCCTTTCGGGTGGTATACTTTGTACCGGTCTTTATGATAGGTTTCTTGAAAGCATACCACGCCGTTGAGACCCGATTGGGTCAAGCGATAGTAATCTTCGCTTTTGAGGGGCATGACTTCTATCGATAGGTTCGAGAAGTAGGGACGTGCGATTTGTAGAGCTCGTTCCAAATAATCGACTCCGGCATCGCGTGGATTTTCTCCGGTTACGATAAGCAAATTCTCGAACGGTCCCATTTGACGGATTGCCCGGCATTCATTTTCGATTTCTTTCTCGGTAAGAATAATTCGGGCAATGGGGTTATTGTGATTGAATCCACAGTAGACACAGTGGTTTGTACATGAATTGGTGATATAAAGCGGTACATACATCTGTATCGTTTTGCCGAAACGTTCTTGGGTATAGAGCCTGCTCAATGCCGCCATATGTTCTATATAGGGGGCGGCAGCAGGTGAGACGAGCGCCATGAAATCGTCGAGTTGTAAATGCTCTTTACCAAGAGCGATTTCGACATCACGACTCCGTTTCGAAGCTATGCAGGCAGTTATATCTTCCCAAGAATATTTTTCTAATTCACTGGAAAACATCTTTTTGTAATTTTTTTAAATCGTTAGTCGTTTAATGAGGGTTTTACATTTTTGCAATTCTTTCATGGTTAGTTCATGGTGCTGTTTGGTTCCGCCCTTTTGCAGGACACCTTGTACTGAAAATCCGCTCCATTTCAGAATTTCACGCAGTGCTTTTACCGTACCTCGGGTTTGGTTGAACCAGATATTGAAAGGCCATGGGGTGGAACCAGTGCTTACAATAACGGCCTTTTTGCCTTTGTGTAGGGGGAGGGGAAATCCTTTCGGACTTTCACCCATCAAGCCGTAGACCAGTCGGTCGAACAGGATTTTCAACTGTCCGCTCATGTTGCCCCAATAACAAGGAGATCCGATGACGAGGGCATCGGCCTCTACAATTTTGGCGAGGGTGCGTTGGGCATCGTCCTCTGGCAGGACGCAGTTATGGCGACTGCGGCAACTCATGCAGCCAGTGCAAGGGTGTATGTCTAACCGGCACACCGGTACGACTTCTACCTCGGCATGGTGTTGCCGAGCCTCGTTGGCCATCGTGTCCAAAATTCGGCTTATCAAGCCGTTGCTTCTCGGGCTTCCGTTTAGTATCAATATTTTCATATTACGTGTTTGAGTCATGAACAGGTTTATCATTCCTTTTCTATACAGTCGGTAATATCTTGCGACAGGCGCATGGCGCAGAAGTTTGGTCCGCACATGGTACAATAATTACCGTCGTGGAACGAGCCTTGTTTGTAGTATTCAAGGGCACGTTCGGGATCGAGTGCCAAATTGAATTGGTCTTTCCAGCGGAACTCATACCGGGCCTTGCTCATGGCATCATCGCGTATTTGTGCTCCGGGAAATCCTTTGGCAAGGTCGGCGGCATGTGCAGCTATTTTATAAGCGATAACACCGTTACGCACATCTTCTCGATCGGGTAATCCCAAGTGCTCTTTGGGGGTTACATAACAGATCATAGCTGTGCCTAACCACGCGATTTGAGCCGCTCCGATAGCCGATGTAATGTGGTCGTATCCCGGTGCGATGTCGGTCGTCAATGGGCCTAACGTATAGAAAGGAGCTTCGTGGCAACTGTTCAGTTCTCTTTCCATATTTTCTTTGATTTTGTGCATGGGGATATGGCCGGGACCTTCGATAATGACCTGTACATCATGAGCCCATGCTTTTGTAGTGAGTTCGCCCAACACATCGAGTTCGAGGAATTGCGAACGGTCGTTGGCATCGTGTATCGAGCCCGGACGCATACCGTCACCCAGAGAAATCGCTACGTCATATTGTTTTAAGATTTCACAGATTTCATCGAAATGTGTGTACAGGAAACTTTCCTGATTGTGAATGACGCACCATTTTGTCATAATAGACCCTCCGCGCGATACGATTCCGGTAAGTCGTTCGCCCACCAAATCGGCATGAGCTTTCAACACGCCGGCGTGAATGGTGAAATAGTCCACTCCTTGCTCACATTGTTCGATAAGTGTGTCGCGGTAAATCTCCCACGACAGATTTTCGACTTTTCCATTTACTTTTTCAAGGGCTTGGTAGATGGGGACAGTTCCCACGGGGACAGGACAGTTCCGGATAATCCACTCACGGGTTTCGTGTATGTGGTCGCCGGTCGATAGATCCATCAGTGTGTCGCCCCCCCAGTGGCAACTCCATACGGCTTTGTCGATCTCTTCTTCTATACCCGAGGATAGCGCAGAGTTCCCGATGTTAGTGTTTAATTTGACCAAAAAATTACGGCCGATAATCATCGGCTCGGCTTCCGGGTGGTTGATATTCGCCGGAATGATCGCTCGCCCGGCGGCTATCTCTTGTCGCACGAATTCGGGTGTGATGTGGCTTTTAATGCCTAATTGTTCGTTTTGCAAGTTTTCCCGTATGGCGACATATTCCATTTCGGCCGTGACGATTCCCTGTCGGGCATAATACATTTGCGTGATGGCATGTCCCGGTTTGGCTTTGTAGGGAAGGGGAGTATTTTTGAACCGTATAGGGTCGAGAGACGGGTCGTCACGACGGGCACGGCCGTATTCCGAGGTGATATCGTCTTGTCGCTCCACATCGCCTCGCGCCGTAATCCATGATTCGCGCAGACGTGGAAGCCCTTTGTCTATATCTACCGTAATATCGGGATCGGTATAAGGCCCACTGGTGTCATATACGTATACGGGAGCGTTGGGCGTGTGTATCCGTTTTCCGTTTTCTACGGTGACTGTGTCGGTGAGGTTTATTTTTCGCATCCCCACTTGTATGGGAAATAATTTCCCCGGAATATATATTTTTTCGGAACTGGGATAAGAATCTTTGATTATTTTTTTTGTGTCCATATTACTTTTGCGTTTAATCTAAGAAAGAGGTTAACGGGCTGCTGGCTTGTGCAAAATGGTATTGTGCGCCTAATCCGGCTTCGTATGCCCGGCGGCCGGCTTCGACAGCTTGTTTGAATGCGATAGCCATTTCTACGGGATTCCCGGCGACGGCGATAGCCGTGTTTACCAACACAGCATCGGCTCCCAGTTCCATAGCTTCTGCGGCATGGGAAGGTGCGCCTATCCCGGCATCGACGATGACAGGTACGTTACTCTGTTCGATGATAATTTGCAAGAAGTCGCGAGTGCGCAATCCTTTGTTAGTTCCTATCGGTGCGCCTAATGGCATTACGGTGGCAGCGCCGACTTCTTCGAGCCGTTTACAAAGTACGGGGTCTGCTTGAATATAGGGAAGTACCACGAATCCCAGTTTTGCCAGTTGTTCGGTAGCTTTCAAGGTTTCCACAGGATCGGGCAGGAGATATTTGGGATCGGGGTGGATTTCGAGTTTAACGAAATCGGTCCCGAAACATTCTCTGGAAAATTGAGCCGCAAGTACGGCCTCCTCGGCATTGCGTACTCCCGATGTGTTGGGTAGAAATTGTACTCTATTGCGGTCGATGTGTGTCAACATATCGTCTGTGGCTTCTTGGGTCATGTTGATACGTTTCATGGCCACGGTAATCATTTCGGATCCGGAGGCTTCGATGGCTTTTTCCATTAGTTCATTTGAGCTGAATTTCCCGGTTCCTACGAATAAGCGGGAGGAAAATTCCCGTCCTCCGATAATTAATTTGTTCATGCTTTACGATATTTATTTAATAGGTCTATTATTTTTTTAGTTTCCTTTTCAGGATCTTCGGCTTGCAAGATAGTTCCCGATAAAGCGATTCCCGACACTCCGGTTTCCATGATGGCCGGAATATCGTCGGCTGTGATACCTCCGATGGCGACCACCGGAATTTTCAAGTCGTTCGTCCGGCATTGTTCCATGATTCGGGCATAACCTTCGAGTCCGAGGATAGAACTCAGGTTCTTTTTCGTCTCGGTATATCGGAATGGTCCCAAACCAATATAATCGGCATCTTGTCGGACTAATCCTTGTATGTCTTCAAAGGTATTCGCCGTTCCTCCGATAATGTATTTCTCGCCGATAAGCAGACGAGCTTCGGAAACAGGCATGTCGAGCTTTCCCAGATGAACGCCGTCTATGTCGAGGTCGGCCGCCAGTTGGGCATAATCGTCGAGGACGAGTATGGCTTCATGTTCTTTACAGAGCGGAATGAGTTGCTGTGCAGTTTGCCTGACTGCTTCGATGGGAGCATCTTTCATGCGGAGCTGTATCCACTTGCAACCTCCGTTCAAGGTGGCAACTGCTCCCTCTATGATTCCGAATCGGGGTGTCTGGTGGGTAATGAATTGTAACATATTTTGTTCGTATTAATCGTTTCTTAATCGGGTAAGTTGTCGAATAACCCCTGCAATGGTCGGTTCCTGCCACAGGAAACCGAGTACGGCGATCCCTCCGAAATTCCAATCCTTTATAGCCGTTTTTTTTTCGGGGGTGATACCGCCTAAGGCAATGACTCTCTCGTTGATAACATCTTCTTTCCCAGCCTTAGTCAGTTGTTCGGGCGAGAATGCGGAACGGTATCCCTTTTTCGATATGCTGTCGAAGATGGGGCTCAGAAACAGATAGTCGTATTGTTGTCCGTCCGCCAGTTCCTCGATGGAATGGCAAGAGCGGGATAGGGTGGGGATATAGTCGTTCGACAGAGGTCGGTAATGCGGATTCCTTCCATTGAGATGAACACCGGAAAGCCGGTATTTTTCCGCCAGTTCGAAATGGTCGTGAAGTACTATTCGATCGTAATAGCGGGGAGGAATCGAGAGTAACAGTTGCTCTGTTTTTTCTCCGGAATACTTCGGTTTGCGGAGGTGGATTAAATCCAATCCGTTGTCGAGCAGGGCGGTGATTAAGCGGTTTTCCTGTTCTATGGGGTGTTCCTCTGTAATGCCTATATATTTCATTTCGAGAAATCCGTTCGTTATCCTCCGAATGTAGCCCGGATAATCGTTATCTTGTTCCCATCGGTTAAAATCCGATCGTTCCATTCATTTTTGGGAACCAGCTTGTTGTCGATGGCGATAGCCGTACCTTCGATGGCGATTTGTTGCATATCGAGTAACTCTTTTACGGAAATGCTGTCTTGGACTTCTATTTCCTTTTGATTAATATAGATTTTCATCTTTAATCGGGTTTAATGGGGTTAAAACATGAGGGGCGAAAAAATGGTTTACCGAACCATGACCGCTTCCTATTGTAATGTCGGCTCCGGTCTGTAAAGCTTGGGTGAGATATTTTTTGGCGAGGGAAACGGCATCGGTCAACATGTGTCCCAGCGCCAAATAAGAAGCGATTGCAGAAGAAAAGGTACACCCTGTTCCGTGTGTATTCCGGGTAGAAATGCGGGGTGAGGTGTAGCGAACAGGAACAGAATTGGGCATAAAGAGTATGTCGCAGGATTCTGCTCCTTTCAAATGTCCTCCTTTCACGAGAACGGCACGACAACCGGCTTGAAATAGTCTGTTGGCTGCTTTTTCCATATCTTTCTCACTGTCGATGGCAAGTCCGCTCAGTATCTCGGCTTCGGGAATATTGGGTGTGATGACTGTCGCCTGTGGCAACAATAGTGTTTTAACAGCAGAGATAGCTTCTTCCTCGATTAGCCGACAACCCGAAGTAGAAACCATAACCGGATCGAGCACGATATTCCGTAACGGATAACGTTGTAGGCAATCGGCAATCGTTTCGATAGTCGCGCGAGAGTATAGCATGCCTAATTTAACGGTTGTACAAGGTAGGTCGTCGAGTACGGCTTCGATTTGTTGCCGCACGATATCGGGTTCGATACCTTGTATGTCCCTCACTTCGCAGGTGTTTTGTGCCGTAATGGCCGTGATAGCCGATGTGCCGAACACCCCGATGGCCGACATGGTTTTCAAATCGGCTTGTATTCCGGCTCCTCCACTGCTGTCCGAACCGGCTATTGTCAATACGACAGGATAAGTTTTCATACGGTTTGTTTCATTTAAGGGGATGCACATAAAACCGTATTGAAAAAGATAGAACTATGAACAATTCCTGCGCCGGCATTATCCGTATCAGGTTCATAGGGTATAATCTCAGCCGCTTTTAGGCACCCCTTTGTTTGTGAACAAAGGTATGGATTATTTTCTTACAGCTGATATTTCTTAATATAAATTAATGAAGATATGCTTATTCGAATAAGACGATAGAGGCGTTTTTTAAGGGGGGCATGTTTTGTTTTTGAAGAAAGATTCTTTTTCCCCGAAAAGCTGGTTTCGATTGACCGAACCAAGTTGCTTTCGGGTCGTATTGGACGAAAAAGAGCATCTCTGGTCTGAGGTGGATTTTCATATTAGGCATATTTCCTGTATATTTGCCTACATATAATAAATATTAGTGTAAAGATTCATGATGAGTGTTTTGTTTTTACTTGTGGGTTTGGGCTTAATCCTGTCTGGTGCTAATTTTTTGACCGATGGAGCGGCTGCATTGGCCAAAAGGTTTAACATATCGTCGCTGGTAATAGGTCTAACTATCGTGGCCTTTGGAACTTCGGCTCCCGAGTTGACAGTTAGTATCGTATCGGCTATTAATGGGAGTGCCGAACTTTCTATCGGGAATGTTGTGGGCAGTAACATTTTTAATATTTTGATGATCGTGGGAGTGACAGCAGTTGTTGCTCCTATAACAATAACCAAAGGAACATTGACAAAAGAAATACCGCTCGCCATTCTCTCGTGTGTGGTTGTCTTAATTTGTGCTAACGATGTGTTTTTGGAAACCGGTACGGAGAATATACTGAATAGGGCGGACGGTTTGCTTATGCTTTGCTTTTTTGCCATATTTCTCGGGTATACGTTTGCTATCGCACACGATAATACAGGAGAAGAACAAGCTGAAATTAGACCGTTATCTACATGGCGTTGTTTATTGTATATCGTTGGAGGGCTCGTCGCTTTGATTTTCGGTGGTCGGCTTTTTGTCGATGGGTCGAGCGAGATAGCCCGGTCGTTGGGAGTAGGAGAGTCTGTTATAGGATTGACTCTTGTTGCTATGGGGACTTCTCTTCCTGAATTGGCTACTTCGGTGGTAGCTGCGTTGAAAAAAAATCCTGAGATTGCTATCGGGAATGTGATCGGATCCAACCTGTTCAATGTCTTTTTTGTATTGGGCATGAGCGCTACTATTACTCCATTACCTTTGGGTGGAATAACGAATGTCGATCTATTTTATTTATTAGCGGTTTCTTTGTTGTTGTTCTTTGCCGGGAGATATTATAAGGTACGTACGATTACTCGGGTGGAAGGTGTATTTATGATTTTTGCTTATGTAGTTTACACAGGATACTTGATATATATGCTGTAAATACTATATTAAGTTGCATTCGGTAATATTCAAAAATGAAAGAGAGGCTGTGTTGTATAAACTGTTGTCTGGAGGTTTCTGAACTATACATAAATGTCAGGTGTTTTTATGTAATTATTAAATATTTTTAATTTCTGTTTTTTGCTGATTTTTTAATATTATATAAATAATTTGTAAGTTGCTCAATACTATATATTTATCTGGCTTTTTGTAGAATGAGAGCATTTTTTGTAAGATTTCATTGTGTTTTTTAAGAAATGTAGCTACCTTTGCGAAAAATGTGAAGTCAGAGTACTTAGCATAATATGCAGATATGTTTGAATCATTCTGTTGTTATTTATCCTGTTCTTCACAGAAAAGTAAATGTAGTTCTTCTGAAATTGATAGTTTATAGTAATCTATCTCTTGTATGAAGCGTTATATTTATTTACCCTTCCAATAATGATTATCCACTGAGATAGGGATGGGTCAAAGAGGGGTTATAAGTGATTCTTAGAGCCGGGAAAAGCTTTCTTTTCGGTGTCCCCCAGTAGTATAGAGGCGTATATTTAAGGAATGCATAAAAAATAAAGTAATTTCTTTCGCCTGAGATTTTGGGTTAACAGATAGGATTGATTTCTTTCATAGTGGGGGCGTTAGTGGATAAAGATATTTTTGCATAGAATTGGGTCAATATGTTGAAAAAATTGGGTTTATTAGTATTGAAAATGATGAATTAAATCTAATATTTTATGGGTTATATTTCGATTTTATTGTTGTCATTTTTTATTAGTTTGGGATTTTCTATTTTTATTATTCCAAGAATTTTATTGATATCGTTTAAAAAGCATTTATTCGATATGCCAGATGAACGAAAAGTACACAAGGGTATAATACCTCGTCTGGGAGGTGTTTCGTTTTTTCCTGCCGTTATTTTTACTCTTTCTTTGATGATAGGGCTGAATAGAATTTACGGGGAGGAATTGTTTCCCTCTATTATCGGAGTGAGTGATACGTCCGTTCTATCTTTTGGGTTGAGTAGTTTATTGCTGTTGTATTTGACAGGTATTACCGATGATTTGATCGGAGTTCGCTATCGTCAGAAATTTATTGTTCAAATATTCTGTGCCATTTTGTTGGTGTCTTCGGGGTTATGGATCAATAATCTTTATGGAATCTTCGGAATTTATGAATTACCTCCGGTAGTGGGACTCCCGTTTACTGTATTTACTATTGTTTTTATTACTAACGCTATAAATCTGATAGATGGAATAGATGGGCTGGCTTCTGGATTGAGCGGAATAGCATTGTTATTTTTTACTATATTGTTTATTTATCAGAGGGAATGGCTGTATGCGGCTCTCGCTATCGTAACTTTGGGAACGATTATTCCGTTTTTTTATTATAATGTTTTCGGAAATCCAAACCGAGGTAGAAAAATTTTTATGGGTGACACCGGATCGTTGACCATTGGCTTTATATTGAGTATTTTGGCGATTCGGTTCAGCATGTATGATAATGCAGTGTTACATCGAGTTCCCGATGCTATCGTAGTTGCTTTTTCTTTGCTGATTACACCGGTATTTGATGTTGTTCGGGTAATTTTGCATAGGGCACGTTTCGGTAAAAACATTTTCAGTCCTGATAAAAATCATATTCATCATAAATTTTTAGCATTAGGATTTTCGCATCGAGCAGCTATGATTACGATATTGTTAATCTCTGCTGGTTTTGCAGCCATGAATTTGTTGTTATTGACTCGTATAAATATAAATTTATTATTATTTTTAGACATTTTTATTTGGACCATTATGCAACTTTATCTTACTAAAAAGATTAATAGGAAAGTGGCTGGTTCAAAGGCTTGATATGTTAAATTGTTATTTTAGACAAATGAAATATATTTCGAAAATTCTCTTGGCTGTGATACTTGTAGGTTTGGTATCATGTGTGCCTTCTAAGAAAATGGTTTATTTGCAAGGAGCCGATGGCTTGGAGCAATCCCCTCAAACCATAGCACAAGACTATGAATTAAAGATTGTCCCGGACGACCAGTTACTCATAACAGTGAGTAGTAAAGATGGTGAGTTGCTGGAAATATTCAGCAATAGTCAGGTATTAGGTAGTACGGGGGCATCGACCACGATACAGGAAACTGTCGGTTTAAGGGTCGATAAGGACGGAAAAATAGAAGTTCCTATTTTGGGTGAGATGCAGGCCGGTGGATTATCGAGAAGAGAGTTGGCCGATGCCGTCGAGAACAAGCTCATCGAGGGGGAATATGTAAAAGATCCTGTGGTGAATGTACAGATAAAGGGATTTAAGGTTTCGGTAATGGGTGAGGTAAACAGTCCCGGTGTGCAAACTATATCGGGAGACCGTATTACGCTTCTTGAAGCCTTGACTATGGCAGGTGACTTGACTCCCTCGGGAAAACGGGATAATATATTGGTAATACGCGAGGACGGAGACCAACGAAAAACTTATACCGTGGATTTAACTTCGGGCGAAAAAGTATTGGAATCACCTTGTTATTATTTAAAGCAGAACGATGTAATCTATGTGCAGCCTAATAAATCGATAGGAGTGAAAGGTAGCTCGACCTTGTCGTTTATTTCTGCCGGTAGTAGTATTATATCTCTTGTAGCATCGGTGCTGTCTATTGTGTCTATGATTATTGTGTTAAAAGATAAGTAACATCTCTATATGGAGCTCATTCAAGAAACTAAGAACGATAAGAAAAATGAAGGAGGGGTAACCCTGCGGGATATTGTCGAGTTGGTATTCGATAATTGGTATTGGATTGTGCTATCGGTCGTTATATGTATGTCGGTCGCATGGTTTTATTTAGCTATGCAAACACCGTTATACAAGAGAAGTGCGGTAATGTTAGTGAAGAGCGAAAACAAATCGGGAAACGATATGTCGGCTGTTCTTGAATTAAATGGGGGCATATCGGGTAGCGGAGTCGAGAATGAAATCTATATTTTGCAGTCGCATCAATTAATGCGTGAAGTTGTCGGACGCTTACATTTGGACGTCACTTATCAGGTAAAAAATTGGTTGCACTATGATCAGTTGTATGCCGAGTCGCCTATCCGGGTGAATTTCTTAGATGCTTATACGGCTCCGGTTTCTATGGAAATTAAGCCCTTAAATGGGAATCGTTTTTTACTGAATCAACTCAAAATAGGTACGGAGAAAAGTGACAACGAAGGCCAAGAGTTTTTGTTCGGTGATACTATAATTTCCGCAGCTGGTCGATTTATTGTAGAGGATATCCCCGATAAAATATCGGCCTATTATAATGTACCGGTCGAAGTATCTCGTATAGACTTGAATACTGCGGCAAATATTTATCATTCGTTTATTTCGACCTCTTTGGCCGGAGAACGTACGACATTGGTACAAATAAACTGCGTGGACTCGAATATCTCGCGAGCCGAGGCTATATTGAACGCTTTGATCGATGTTTATCGGGAAACGATTATCGAAGATAAAAACCGCATTGCGACCAGTACGGCTAAATTTATTAATGAACGAGTCGAAATTATCAGTAAAGAGTTGGGTGATGTAGAGAATGAATTGACCGATTTCAAGCAAAAGAATCGCATTGTCAGTATAGATGCAGCGGCCACTCAATTTATGAGCGAAAGCAGTAAGATGAGAGACGAATTGGTGCAGCTGGAAACCGAGTATGCTATCGCCCGGGCGGTAGAACGTTATTTGACCGATAATGAACATAGTAAGCAGTTGATACCCAATGTATCGGGGGTAGGGGATAGTGGTTTGCAAAATCAGATAACGACCTATAACGAGATTCTGTTACAGAGAGAAAGATTAGCCGCTAATTCGGGTGAGAATAACCCTTTGGTAAAAGATTTAGACAATAATTTAGCCGCTGTAAGAGTCAATCTTACAGCCTCGATGGATAGTTATCTGTCTACACTGAAACTAAAATTGAAAAAGGCCCGGGAGGTCGAGTCGCAAACTCTCGATCATATCGAGTCGGTCCCTCAACAAGAGAAAAAGGCTTTGGGCATTATACGTCAGCAAAGTATTAAAGAGTCGTTGTATACATTCTTGCTGAATAAACGAGAAGAGAATGCTTTGCAGTTGGCTATTACCGAGGCCAATATACGGGTGATTGAGTCACCCTTCGGTTCGTCGGCGCCCGTCGCCCCGGCTCGCAGAATGTTATTGATGGGAGCCTTTATCGTGGGACTCATTATACCGTTGGCGATACAGCTTTTGCGATTACTGTGGAACACCGGTGTGAGGGGGCGTAAAGATATTGAGGATTATACGTCGATGCCTATATTGGGCGAAATTCCTTTAATGAAAGACCGAGATGGAGAACAAGCCATTGTCGTGGAAGAGAATAAGACCAGCAGTGTAGCCGAGTCTTTCAGATTATTACGGTCCAATATGGATTTCGTTGCTCCTCAGGCACGGGTCGTTATGTTTACGTCTACTATGCCGGGCGAGGGAAAAAGTTTCGTTTCCCGCAATTTTGCCGTAACATTGGCTATGACCAATAAAAAAGTGGTTTTGCTCGATATGGATTTGAGAAAACGCACATTGAGTAAAACATTAGATCTGACTACGAAAAACGGCGTGTCGACTTGGCTTTCCGGGAAAAACAACAGTGTGTCCGAGCTCGTTCAGTCCAGTAACATTCATGCGATGTTCGATATCATCTCGGCCGGTATTGTACCTCCCAATCCTTCGGAATTGTTGATGAGCGATCGATTACCCGTTTTGGTGGAAGAGTTGAAGAAACAATACGATTATATTATATTGGATTGCGTGCCGGCATTAGTCGTAGCCGATTCTTCTATCATTGGTCGAGTCGCCGATCTTACGATCTATGTAATCCGTAACGGAATGTTGGATCGCCGTTATTTGCCGGAATTGGAAAAACTCTACCGGGAGAATAAATTCAAGAACCTTACGGTCGTCATCAATGGTGTCGAAATGGAGAGCAAAAAGTATGGATACGGTTACGGCTATGGTTATGGATACGGTTACGGCTATGGAGTGGAACATGGAAGAAAGAAAAAACGTAATGTCATCTATAAAATTGCTCATAGAATAGGACGGATTTTTAGGGGGTAAATTTATCTGTCTTTTACCTCTTGCTTTGAATCCTGTTGGTACTTTGATGCTATTGCTTATTACCCATGATGAGATAGAGGAAAAAACAATAGTTTAAGCGTGGATTTGTAAAATAGAATTGAAAATAAAACTGCTCCTGTTTCGATGTAAATCCAAGACAGGGGAGACGCTGGAAGAAACGATAGTTTCAGAGGAAAAGGGTCAAGTATTTCTTCCGGTAATAATAAAAATAGAATATCTTTATATTATATGCCTCAACAAGAATCGCGGGTCAAAAAATCATTGTTGAATGCAAGGGTCAATCTCATATTCTATTTCCTGACTCTTATTCTCTCGTTTTTCTCCCGGAAGATATTTCTCGATACGCTGGGAGCTGATTTTGTGGGACTCACCGGCACGTTGCAAAACCTGCTTGGGTTTCTTAATTTGGCAGAATTGGGGATAGGAAGCGCCATAGGTTATGTGCTTTATAAGCCCCTATTCGAGCACGATGAGGGAAAAATCAACGAGATTATCTCTGTGTTCGGTTACCTCTATCGTTGGATAGGTTTTATTATCTTGGGTGCAGGTATTGTACTGGCTTGCTTTCTTCCGTTGATATTCCCCAATACGGAGTTTGAAATGGGGATTATCTTTTTTGCCTATTTCTCGTTCTTGGCCTCCTCGTTAATCGGTTATTTTGCCAACTACAAACAAACGCTCTTGGGAGCCGACCAAAAAAATTATGTGGTCACCGCCTATTTCCAAACAGCAACTATTATTAAGACTCTCATTCAAATGGCTTCGGCCTACTATACCGGCAGCTACTATCTGTGGGTTGCCATTGAATTAACTTTTGGCATCATTTATTCTTTCATATTGAATTGGAAAATCAATCAAGTCTACCCGTGGCTTCGTAGTGAAGTACGTCAAGGCAAGCAACTATTCAAAAAATATCCCGAGGTGATGGTTAAAACCAAACAGCTTTTTGTTCATAAAATCGGGGTTTTTGCTCAATGGCAGACAGTTCCTTTTTTGATTTATTCTTTTTCTAATTTACAAATGGTTGCTTTTTATGGTAACTATACAATTATTACGGATAAAATTAGTTTATTGGTTAATAATTTGACTGAAAGTACAACAGCCGGAGTAGGAAGTCTTATAGCAGAAGGAAATAAGCGCAATATATTGAAAAATTATTGGGAATTATTCTATGTTAGGTTATACATCGCTGCTGTTGTTGTATTTAGTATTTTTGTTTTTATAGAACCGTTTATTTCTCTTTGGCTTGGGACTCAGTATATCCTTCCTAAATCAATTCTTATTATTTTATGTATCAATATTTTCATTAATCAAACTAATGGAACAACGGGTCAATTTATATTTGGTTATGGTATGTTTAATGATACATGGGTTCCGATAGCTCAGTTTGTAACGTGTATTTTATTATCTTGCTTATTGGGCTTTTATTATGGTTTATTGGGTGTCTTAGTAGGAAATACATTGAGTTTATTGATTTATATTTATATGTGGAAACCTTATTTTTTATTTCGATGGGGATTTAGATTAAATGTATTGCAGTATGTATATAACTTGGGAAAAGGTATCACTTTATTGTTCGTCCCAATTTTATTAGTGATTTTTATACCGGATTTTATTCATGATGGAGCCTCCTATATAGATTGTATCAATGCTTTGATAAAAATAGTTATATATTCTGTAATTTCTTTTCTTTCTATGATATCATTTTCTAAATATATGAGGAGTTTTGTTTTGCGTATAATAAAATCAATTCTGAAATGACAATTACGTTTTATACTAATTTTATTAATCATCATCAAGTTCCTCTTGCAGATGAGTTTTACAAATTAATAGGTGATGGTTATACAATGGTGACTTTTGAACCATTGCCTGAAGAATTCAGGAAACGAGGTTATGAAGATTTTTCTTATAAAAAATATCTTTTACCAGCATATGAATCACGTGAGAGATTACAAGAAGCAGAAGAATTAGCAATATCTTCAGATGTCGTTATATTAGGTGCTGCTCCAGAGTTTTTGATAAGAGATCGGTTAGAAAAAAATAAATTGACATTCCGATATGAGGAACGTCTTTTTAAGAAAATTGACCGCCGTTTGATTCATTTGGAATATTGGAAAAAACTATATAAAGAGCATACTAGATATAGAAGAAAAAATTTATATATGCTTGGTGCTAGTGCATATAATCGATTAGATACGGCAATGTTGTTGTCTTATCCTCATAAATGTTTTAAATGGGGATATTTTATTAATGTACCATCAATAAATATAACCAGCATTTTGCAAGAGAAAGAGGACCAACCTCTTAAAATTCTTTGGTGTGGAACTATTTCGCAGGTAAAACGTCCTGATTTAGCTATTAAACTTGCTTCAAAATTAAAAAAAGATCACATCGAATTTCAATTAAATATGGTTGGAAGTGGAGGGGTGGAATGGACTTCGTTGATTACCAATTTAATAGATAAATTGGAGGTCGGAAGATACGTTTCTTTATTGGGAAATTTACCGAATGAAGAAGTTTTACAGATGATGAGGGAGTCTCATATTTTTATATTTACGAGTGATAGAGGTGAAGGTTGGGGGGTTGTTCTAAGTGAAGCTATGGCTAATGGTTGTACTGTTGTTGCATCAAATAAAATAGGAGCAGCTCCTTTTTTAGTTAAGCATAAAAAAAATGGCATGTTATTTCAATCTGGGAGTATTAAGAGCTTGTATAAAGCTGTGAAATTTATAATTGAAAATAATAGTTTACGAAAACAATTTGCAGTAGAAGCTTATAATACTATTAAAAATGAATGGTCACCTCAGATAGCTGCTGTTAATTTTATTAAATTAGTAGATTCTTTACAAAGGGACGAAAGTGATATTCTGATAAATGAAGGGCCTTGCAGTCGTGCCCATATTATTAATTCTAAGAAACTTCTTAAATAACATGGTTTCTATTGTAATATGTAATCGAAGTAATAGGATATCTCCTGTTTTAGAAAAAAATATTTCTGAAACCATAGGAATAGAGTATGAAGTGGTTTGTATTGATAATTCTAAAAATCAATATAATATATTTCAGGCATATAATATTGGAGTAGCGAAAGCTCGTTATCCACTAATTTGTTTTATGCATGACGATATATTATATCATACAATTGACTGGGGGAAAAAATTGTTGCAACATTTTCAGGATCCTAGTGTAGGAATGGTTGGGATAGCTGGACCTACATACATCAGTAAGTTTCCCGGTATATGGTGGGGAATCAATCATAGAGATAATCAAACGAATTCTACGCGTCAATATAATTTAGATACTGATAGATTTAATAGGTCAGATCATCATTTAACGTTGAATAACCCTTATAAAGAATCTGTTAGTGAGGTTGTCGCTTTAGATGGATTATTCTTTTGTATACCTAAAAAATTGTTTGAAAAGATCTCTTTCGACGAGAGTTTTGGTGGGTTTCATTTTTATGATATTGATATTTCTATACAGATAAAACAATTGGGATATAGAAATTTATGTATTTATGATATTTTGGTAGAGCATATTTCAACTTCCAATCTATCGAAGGAGTGGATTTTTGCTTCAAGAAAATTCTTCTCAAAATGGAAACATGAATTACCAATTTCGACCTATTTTTATAACCAAGAACAAATTGTAAAAATGGAAGAGAATAATCTTCAAACAATGTTGAATATATTGTCTGCAAATCAAATCTCTTTTTTTAAATACTATTCATTAAGGGAAATATTAGAAATTTCGTTTAAATGTAAAGCGTTTGTTCTAAAAAAGATATTGAAAAAATTATGTTGAAAAAACTATGGATTTTTTGTTCTTTAAATAGGAAATATTTTTTATCTATACCACGTAGTCTATATTATAATTTTCGTTTGCTCCCTTTTTCTCAGGCAATAAAAGTTCCTATCTTTTTGTCTAATTATGTGACTATCAAATTAAAGGATGGTTCCAGAGTGGAAATTTCTGCTGAGAAAGTTCACGTTGGTATGATAAAAATAGGTTATACCCAGTGTGATTTTTTTACTGCGAGACATCACAAATCAGTTTTGAATATTGGTAAGGGACAGCTTATTTTCAAAGGGTTTGCTAATATCGGGGCAGGGGCTAAGTTATCAATAGATAAAGATGCAAGTCTCATTTTCGATAATCAGTTTTGGTCCACAGGTCCGTTATTGATCATAGCTCGCAAGCAAATACAATTTGGTCGTAACTGTGTTTTATCATGGAATATATCAGTGATGGATCATGATGCGCATGATATATATCATGGTGGAGTGTTAGTTAACACTCCACAACCTGTTTTATTTGATAATCACTGTTGGATTGGTTTCAATTCAACAATTTTAAAAGGTTCAATTATTCCAGAGAATTCTGTTATTGCAGCAAATTCGGTAATAACCAAAGCTGATTTTGAAAAAAATTCTGTTATTGCCGGTGTTCCTGGAATGACTATTAAGAATGGTGTTAATTGGAATTAATTTTAGTATGTGTTGTGAAAATAAAATAAATGTTAATAATGAGGGGGGGGGGAGATTAAATGATATAGTGATATTGAGATCTATATCTATATTATTGGTTGTTTTTGTTCATTCTTTTTATATTTATAATTATGGAAGTTTATCCGATATCGATACTATTGTTATAAAAATAGAGCGTTTTTTTAATTTAGATATTCTGAATAAATTTAGAATGCCTATGTTTATATTTATATCAGGATTTTTATTTTCTTTTTTGCATTATAAAAAACATAAATATCCCAAATTTATTGATTTATTTACGAATAAGTTTAAAAGATTGTTGATCCCTTATTGGGTGTTTTTCCCAATAACAGCTCTTTGTTTGGGAAAATTAACTCATTTATCGGTTGATGATTTTTTATATCCTATGGGACATCTGTGGTTCTTACTAATGTTGTTTTGGTGTTTTATCACTACAAAGTTTGTATTAGTATGTCATTTGGATAGAAATAAATATATGGTACTATTAATGTTTATTGTAGCCTATTTATTAGCTTTTTTTGAAGGTAATATTACAAAAATTGGTGGTCTTCAAGATTTTGCCTCTAAATTTATTTATTTTTTTACAGGCTTTATTTGTTATAAATATGATAGTATATTTCAATTAAGAAATACAAAGCTTTTAAGAATTACGTTATTAGGTATTAGTGCGTTTCTTCTTATATTTTTAGTAAATATATTAATGGATAGTTCTCGTTTTACTTGGGCAAGGTTATTTTCACCTGCATCAAGTATTCTTATTGTGTTATTTGGTTATTCTGTGGTAAATAGGATATTAAATAAGGGTTGGATTAAAGATATTTCTATTTTTGAAAAAATAAATAAATTAAGTTATGGAATTTATATTTGTCATCCATGGTTAATAGATTCAATAACATCAAATAAAATAATTATTTCGATAGCGAGAGACTATACACTATTATTCCCTCTATTTTTGTTTTTGTTCGCCTTAGGTGTATCTATGTTTTTTTCGAAGTTAATGTTAAAAACGAAGATTGGGCGATTCCTAATAGGATAGAACATTTTTCGTATGTGGGTTGTATGAAAGAAGATTTGTGATAAAAATGAATATAGTATTTGCTTATCCGACGGGGCTTAATCCTCAAAAAGGAGGAGTGGAAAGAATAACCGATATTATAGCTAAAATCCTTTTAAAGAGAGGGTATACTATCTTTTATTTAAATTGGAAAAGAGAGCAGGATAATTATGAATATCCTGTTCCAGTCATTGATTTACCATCTTCCAACCTTGAAGACCCCAACAATTTAGAGGTTTATAACCGTTTCTTAAAGGAAAATCGTATTGATGTTATTATCAATCAACATGGATTATATGAAGGAACATACTTTTTGTCTCAGGTAAAAGTCCAAAATGTTAAAATTATTTCGGTTTTACATAGTGACCCTTTTGGTTATTATAATCATCTTTTTGCCGATTTAATGACATTGAGAGATTCTTCTATTAAAGAAAAAGTAAAACGTGTAGCTCGTTTTTTTTTGTATAGGAAAGTAAAGAAAATTATACATCGCTCGTTGGTTAATCATTATACATTTATTCAGGAACATCCACAATATGTTTGTCTTTTATCGGAATCTTATAAAGAGAGGTTGGAAGAGTATTGTGATTTGCCAGACAATTATTTTATAAGTATTCCCAATCCGAATACTTATGAAAATATAGAAATTATACCACATAAAGAACCTATTTTGTTATTTGTTGGACGGTTGGATAATAGATCGAAAAAACTGTTTACTCTTATAGATATTTGGTATCGCTTGTGTAAGTTATATCCTCAATGGAAATTGATAATTGTAGGTGATGGTCCTGATAAAGATGTGTTGATAAATAAAGCAAAGGATATTTCTAATATAGAATTCAAAGGATATCAAGATCCTAGGGAGTATTATGAAAAAGCATCTATTTTTTGTATGACCTCTATTTTTGAAGGTTTTCCTATGTGTTTGACAGAAGCTATGCAATTTGGGTGTGTCCCTATTGCCTTTGATAGTTTTTCTGCGGTATATGATATAATTAAACCGGGAGAAACAGGAGAACTTGTGAAATCATTCGATAAGAAAGAATATGTAGGGAAATTGATTCATTTAATCGATGATGAAACATATAGAAAGAAATTATCGAAGAATGCTTTTCAATATGTAAAGCGATATGATATAGCGAATATATTGCCTAAATGGATAGAGTTGATAGAAAAATGAAACATATATTATTGGTATTGAGAGAACCTTTTTTAGATAGAATACCTAGTCTAAAGACATTGGTTTGGTTTCTATTAAATCATAATCATCGGATAACACTTATTACATCAGAGTCAAACAAATTTATTTTGTTATCTTTTGATCATGAAAATTTGCAGATAATAAAAGTAAAACAACGTAGTAAGAGATTTGAGTCGCCAACAACATTAAAATTGTTATGGAAAACTTTGTCTTTTGTATTGACAAGAAGAGTCGATTATTTGATGGGGGGGGATGCGATTGGAAATATTATTGCTTCGAAAATATCTCGACTCTTGGTAAAAAAACATATTTTTTTTATGTTGGAATATCCTCAAATCATAACAGAAAAAGTGCAATGTTTAACTAGGCTTCAACGATTGGAAAATAAATCATTGGAAAAATCAGATATTATTATTACGCATGATAAATGGCACAAGCAATTTTTATTGACTCATTTTAATCTAAATAATAAGATACTTTTGTTGCCAAATTCCTCATTTACTCCAGAAATATATATGGAAAGCAACTTCTTGCAAAAGCGATTAGGAGTACAAGGTCAGAAAATAGTATTGCATTCGGGGGGATTTGGTAAATGGTTTAAATGTAAAGAACTTGCAGATTCTACCTATAATTGGGATAAGAATGTTAAGTTGGTTTTTCATGTTAGTCACCGAGTTGAAGATGATAAATATTTTGAGGAAGTCTATGAGTCTGATTATCGAGGAAAAGTCTTGTTTTCTTTAAATCCAGTTAGTACTTATGAATTGGATTCATTAGTAGCTTCTGCTGATGTTGGTATCGCATTATATTCCGAAAAAGAACTTGGTTATAGAGCCACTTATATGGGGTTGGCTGCTGGTAAAATAGGAAATTACTTAAAATGTGGAGTCCCAATTATAGCGACAAAATTACTTTCTTTATCATATATAGAGACGTATCAATGCGGAATATTGGTTGAAAAGGAAAAAGATATAGCATCTGCCATAAATAAGATACTATCTAATCGGGATATGTATTCCAAAAATGCGCATCGCTGTTATCGTGAATTATGGCATCCAGAATCATACTTAAAAAAAGTAGGAGAGATTATTTAATGACAATCCTTATTTGCATACCTTGTTTGATGACCGGTGGAACGGAGATTCAGACGTTGAATCTCGTACAGACACTTGTTGCCGAAGGATATCGGGTAGTAACGACATGCTATTTTGAATATAGCGATGATATGGTCGTCCGATTCCAAAAAGCCGGTAGCGAGGTGGTTTGTCTGAGCCCTACCGGGGCGCGAGTGAATGGTTGGCGGGGAATACTTTTTTTATACAAAGGATTACGCAGGGTATTGAAGCAGTATAAACCCGATGTAGCACATGTGCAATATATGGCTCCGGGTGCTATTCCTATTCTGTTGTTGCGATGGTTAGGTGTACGTCAGATTATTACCACGGCACATACGGCAGCCGATATCTATCCTAATTTACGGCTGGTACATTTTATTCAACGACATTGTGTGCGGGCGTTTACATGTATTACCGAGCTGGCCGAGCGATCTTTCTTCGGGACATCTCGATTGTATAATGAGAATACTCCTTTGAGCAAACGCAACCATTTTACGATTTATAATGCGTTGCCTCCCGGCTTTTCTATTGTGAGAGAGAATAGGAGCTTTGTTCGCCCAATCACGATAGGTGTTGTCAGCCGATTAGAAGAGATTAAGGGTATGGATTGGGTTGTTCCGGCATTTGCACAGGTGAAAAAGCGATATCCCGATACCCGATTGGTGATTGTGGGGGACGGTTCTTTGCGGGTGAAAATGCAACGACAGGCACAAGAATTCGATTGTACCGAATATGTCGAGTGGGCAGGTCGTCAACCGCAGGAGAGATTGACGGAGTGGTATCGCCGCATGGATATCGTACTGATGCCCTCCCGTAGCGAAGGGTTTGGACTGACGGCTATCGAGGCTATGGCTAACGGTTGTGTGGTGGTCGCTTCCCGAACGGGAGGATTGCCCGAAGTTGTTCAAGATGGAGAAGTCGGGCTGTTGCACGAGGTTGGTTCAATCGACGATATGGCAAATAAAATCATATCGCTGATTGCGACTCCTGAGTTGTTGCAAAAATATTCATCAAAAGCGATACGGTATGTTCATAGGTATAGTTTCGAACGCTATTCTCAGTTGTTTAATGATTTGTATAAAAGATTGATAACTACTAAGCGGTAAATATGTATTTACTCAACTACATATATTTTCTTATTATCACTCTGTTGGGATTGAAGTTTTTGACAATGAAACGGGGAGTGATGGTCAACCCGCTGAATCGGGAGCAGAAGATGGTGATGGACGGCCCGGAGATGTTTTGGGTGTTGACTTTTTCTACTGGATTATTAGCACTATCGGCTCCCGGAGCATTAGATTTGATGGCTATTCGCTTAATGGTATTAGAGATCTTTTGCATAGTGGGCTTGTTTATTTGTAAGCGATCTCCGCAATGGAGTCCGGCCATAGTACTTTATTTGTTATATATTGTTTGGTTAGTAATCGGGTTGAGTTATTCTTCGGCTCCCGGATATGGATTCCGGGTAATTTTGAAATACCTCTATCCTCTGTTAATAATGCTTTTTGCTTCGGCGGCAGTGCGGGATAAAGAGGTTTTTCTCAAAGCCGGATTAGGAGCCCGGTTAGTAGCGGTTATTTCTATACCGGTATTAATAATACCAATGCTGAATTGGATTTTGTTTCCCGGAGTATTTTGGTATGGTACGGCAAGTGCGATACACTATATTACGATGTGTGTGTTTTCTCTGGCTCTCTTTTATTATACCGATGAAAGGAAGAAGAATCTTTTACTATGCGTGTTGTTTATGCTTCCTTGTTTGGTGTGGGTGTTTCGTACCAGTATTATGGGCACTACATTGGCTTTGATGACATTTTTCTTCTTTAAATACAAGATGAAATCGTTACCCGTAATTTTTGTTGTATTGGTACTGTTTGTTGTAGCTGTTTTTGCTATACCTTCAGTACGGGAGAAGATGTTTAAGGATAGCGAGAATGTATCTATCGAACAGTTGCAGCGGGGCGAAATCTCGAAAGACGATATTAATAGTAACGCTCGTTTTGCTATGTGGGAAGATTTACAAAGTCGGTTTTATGATGGAAAAGAACTGATGGGTTCGGGGATAGGAAGTGTCCAAAACTATATGTATAGTAATTTCGTGTTTGGAGGCTTGAAAGTGCCTCATAACGATTATGTTCAAATGTCTTGTGACAGTGGTATCATAGGTGTCGTATTATATCTGTTGGCGGTTTTTGCTATTATTGTGCATAGTTTTTTTGTATATCAAAAATATACCGATGTATCTATAAAGATGTGCGCTATCGTAGCCGGGAGTAGCATAGTCGGGGTTGCTCTTACGATGTATACCGATAATGTGGTCAATTACTCTATGGCGACACTTTCTTATCCGTTCGGATTTTATGGAATGATGTTAGGACTTATAAAAAAAGAAAGATAGTATGAAGAAAAAATTATATGTATATATAGACCCAATTAATATAAAATTTCCGGGCTTTTCTATTATTGCAAATAGGATGGTAAGATATATCCCGAATTGTGAAATTATAGATAATTTATCGAAGTGTAATAAATCGGATTGGATTTTACCAATGGGGATTGTTGCCGGGTTGAATTTATTGAAGGAAGGGGGACATTGTAACACTATTTTTTTGGTGGATGCATTAACCTTAGGATTTAAAAGTACTATAAAGTTTAGTTGGAAATATAGTTCTATTTTTAAAAAATCTTGTATATTTGATGTATTACGGTTAATAAAATATATACCTATTGAGAGAAAGATTGTTGAAAAATATAAAAAAATTATTGTTGTATCTTCTCATGATCAAAAATATTTAGAGAGAAAATATAAGAAAGCAAATTTTTATACAGTAACGAATGGCGTCGTACTTCCGTCAGAAGACTGTATAAAGGAGAAGCAATTTGGATATACTTTAGGAATATTACATTATTGGGGGTGTGGCGCCCTTATTGAAATTGACTGGTTTGTAAAATCTTATCTTCCTAAATTAAGATTGAAATATCCTCAGTTAAAAGTTATAGCTGCAGGCCGAGGTGCGGATAATACAGTTAAAGAGTATTTTGATAGAAATCGGATAATATTTTTGGGTGAAGTAGAAAATTTATGTGATTTTTTTAATTCTATCGATATATACATAACAACTGTTCGTAAGGAATGTGGAATTTTGAATAAAGTGTTAGACGCATTTGCGTATAAAAAAATAGTATTGGGTTTGGAACATAATATGTATCCTTTTTCTTCAATTAAAGATGCTTATTTAACGTATCATAATTATCAGGAATGTGAGGACGCTATAAAATATATTGCTAATAATAGTCAAGAAATACGTCAAAAAACTTTGATTGCATATAGATATGTACAAGAACAACATAATTGGGAGAAAAATATAAAATTATTGGAGCAAATTATAAATAATGATTATGAGTAAGTTGCTGTTCTTTGCATCAGATTTTAAAATAGGGTTAAGTACGCTTTTGACTGATGAGTTGATAGCGCTTTATCGATATGGTATTGAAGTATGTGCTGTTGCCGGAGAAAATGAACAAGAATCTGGATTGTCGGAGAAAATAAAAATAGAGGCTATTCCGATCTTTCGGATTGATGGTCTAGACAGACATGAAAAATTTAAGGAATTAGCGATTTCTTTAATTGATATAATGGTTAAGAATAAGATACGAGTTGTTCATGTACAAAATAATTGGCAGTTAGCATTGATGGCTTATGTTAAATTCAAATTATGCTTTAAGCAAAAAATTCGAATTATATATACTCTACATGGATTTCGTCATAATCATTTATTGAAATCTTATGTAGCACAAGTAATAATTGGATTGGGATTATTGTGTTTTGCGGATAAAGTAATTTGCATGAGTGGCTATTTGCGTAAAAAATTTAAGCTATTGTCTTATAAAATTGAATTATTGCCGTTAGGAGTATCTACTTCTTTTTTCTCAGGAAATTATTGTCCGTTACCTCAAAATGGTTTGCAAATGATTTTTCCTGCTCAGTTTAGACATGGTAAAAATCAAGATATCATTATTCGGGCTTTTGCAGAGCATATCAGGCGGACAAATGATAATGATTCAAAGTTAGTACTTCCTGGGGCTGGTGATTTATTGAGTGAAATGAAAGGTTTAACAGAAAGATTAGGTATTTCAAATCGAGTGGAGTTCCCGGGTTTACTGTGTAAGGAAGATGTACGATTATTGTACTTGAAAAGTAATATAGGAATAGTTTCGAGCAATAGTGAGACTTTTGGACAGAGTATTGTTGAACCTTTTGTATTAGGACGATGTGTTATTTCAACCCCCGTTGGAATAGCCAATGATATAATACAAAATGGTGTAAATGGTTATATATATACTTCTCAAAAGGATTTGGTAGAAAAATTTAATTATTTGTATACTCATCAAAATATGATTTATCAAATGGGTGAAAATAATTATAAGGAAAGGGATTTATTTAATTGGGAGAGAATAAGCCAAGTTTATAAAGAAAAAATTTTATTTCTATCTTGATAGACTACATATTCTTATTAATTATGAAAGTCCTTATTGTCCATAATAATTACGGGAAGTATAGCGGGGAGGAGGCTGTTGTCGATAAGATGGCAGACATGCTTACGTCTCATGGTCATGAGGTGGCGTTTTATCGCCGGACAACCGAGGGGGTAAGAGAATCGGCCGTTGGGAAGATAAAGGGATTCTTGTCGGGGATTTATTCACCGTCCGGAGTGCGAGGTATGTGGGAGGCCTTGCGACGGGAACGTCCCGATATTGTGAATGTGCACAATCTGTATCCGTTTATCAGTCCGGCTGCACTTTTCGAATGTAAAAAGTCCGGAGTTCCGGTCGTTATGACTATACATAATTTCCGATTGATTTGTCCCACGGGATTGTTTATGCGTGATGGTTTGCCGTGTGAAGTGTGTTTGGAGCGAGGTAATGAGTGGAGTTGTGTGCGATATAATTGCGAATGCAATCGATTAAAATCGATTGGATATACCCTTCGCAATGTATATGCCCGTTGGACAGGTGCTTATCGAAAGAATGTAGCTGCGTTTGCTTGCATTACCGATTTTCAACGACAGAAGTTGATCGCTGCCGGATATGAAGCCGAAAGGGTAACGGTTATTCCGAATGGCATCGATGCTCCGACCTCGTATGATTTAACCGGGGGGAATTATGTGGCGTACATCGGGCGATTGAGTTATGAAAAAGGATACGACTTATTGATAGAAGTAGCTCGCAGAAACCCGTCTATTCCGTTTCGATTTGCTGGGGCTAAGCGGGAACAAAGCGATATGGAGATTCCCGGTAATGTCGAGTTCATGGGATATTTACAGAAGGAAGAGCTTTCGGACTTTATTTGTCATTCCCGTTTTGTCGTGATGCCCAGTCGCTGTTACGAAGGTTTCCCTATGGCTATTCTCGAAGCTGCTTGCTACGGCAAACCTACTATTGGGCCGGCTCATGGTGGTTTTACCGAGATTATCGGCCGGGGAGAGCAGGCGATAGGAGATCTGTTCGAACCTAATAATTTTGATGATTTGGAGCAAAAAGTGGTATCGTTGTGGAACCGTCCCGACGAGATTGCCCGATTGGGTGAGAAGGCTTTCGAGAAACTGAAACGGGAATATTCGTCGGAAGTAATTTATCAAAAATGGGATAATCTATTTCAAAAATTAATAAAAGAGTAATTATGCAAGAACAATTTAGGGGGGGGTGAGCAAAAATCGTGCCAAAATAATTTAGGGAGAGATTCTAATATAGAATTGTTACGATTGGTATGTATGCTGTTCATTTTGTTGCATCATTTTATTGTTCATGGGTCGGAGTTTGTTACTGCTCCATCTGTATGGTTAACAATAATGAATAGTTTTTTGGTAATTGCTGTTGATTGTTTTGTTTTAATATCTGGATATTTTGGAATAAAAGCGAAGTGGAAAGGTTTTATTCATTTGTATGTATTGTGTGCCTTTTATAGTGTGTTTTTAACCTTATTTTCATTTTATGAAACAGGCCAATTTTCTATAAAAGAATTTCTCTTTTCATTTTTAGTCTTTTCCAATTCTAAATGGTGGTTTATACAATGTTATGTTTATTTGTTTATTCTGTCTCCGATATTGAATATTGTGATTGATTCAATTTCTAAAAATAGGAAAGTATTTATTGCTTTATTGTTGATCGGTTCAATTTTGACTTTTTATTTCGGATATTTATGGAAAGGAAGTATTAATCAAGATGGATATAATGTGATGAATTTTATTTTCCTTTATTTTATAGGACGATTTATTGCCTTGTATATTGGATTTATTAAAATACGGTTTAGCATTGCATTATATTTAATGAATGTAGCTGTAATTTCTCTTATTGGAATAAGCATTTTACTGATGAATATCAATGTAAAATGGGTTTCTTTATTGTGCTTTCCTTATAATAGTCCATTTGTTATTTCAGCTGCTATTGCTTTTTTTCTATTGTTTAGAAGTCTAACATTTAAAAACTGTTATGTGAACTGGATGGCTTCGTCTGCTTTATCAATCTATTTGATACATGAGCATAATTACATTTCTTGTAAATTATATAATTATATAAATTCGTTAAGTAATATGGCTGATAGTAATTATATATTATTTATAAATTTATTGTTTTTGGCCTTGATTATTATGGTGGCCTGTATTTTAATAGATAAGTTACGGATGTTTATTACCAATCCAATAGAGCGCTTGATTCTTAAAATCAATTGGGATGGGTATACAAATAAATTAGTTACAAAGATTGATAATTGGATTGGTTGAAAAAATATTGAATTTAATATGAAACAATTATGCAAGAACAATTTAGGGGGGGGCAAAAATCGTGCCAAAATCGAATAATAGGGCTGGATTTAGTTCGAAGCTGTGCGATATTATTTGTGATAGCAGGCCATTTTTTTGTCTTGAATACTCCATTTAAAAATACAGATTTTGGAGGTTTTTCGATGTTTTTGCAGGCAATGTTCATTCCGTTATTTATGACGGGAGTTCCGTTATTTCTTCTGTTGACCGGTTATTTGAATGCTAATAAAACAGTATCGAAACGGTATTATAAAGGCTGTATTCGGGTACTGGCTTCTTATTTTCTGTTTTCGCTCCTTACGATTTTGTTTCGTAAATATTATTTACAAGAGGATTTGACTTGGGCAAAATGGATTTTGAAGATATTCGATTTTTCGGCTATACCATATGCATGGTATATCGAGATGTGGATAGGATTATTCCTCTTGACACCGTTCTTGAATATGTTGTATAAAGCAATACCTACTCGGTGGCAGAAACAGGTTTTGATATTGACATTATATGTGATGACGGCATTGCCCGATTTGTTGAATCGGTATGGACTACATTGGGTTCCCGGATTCTGGGCTTCGTGCTATCCGTTGACATTTTTCTTTGCCGGCTCTTATATTCATGAGTATAAACCACAGTTTGAAAGTTGGAAGTTGTGGATTGTGATTTTGTTATTGTGCCTGATAAATCCTGTATTTAATTCATTGTTCGTACATAATCATACGCTTATTCAAATTGCGGGAGGCCCGTGGGGTGTATTTGGAACGGTTATTGCTATGGCATTTTTTCTGCTGTTTTATCAGACCGATTTCAAATTACCGGTATTGCGTAAAAGTTTGACAAAGATTTCGCTTTTGTCTCTCGATATGTATCTATGTTGTTATCTGTTCGACGCAATGGTTTATCCCTATTTCATGGAACACTATTTTGTGAATCAGTCGCAATTTGGGATCTATTTCTTTGTTATTGTTCCCATATTGTTTATTGGCTCATTCTTATTGGCTTGGGTGAAAGAGGGTACATTCTGTTTGGTGAAAAGGTTGATGTAAAAATTTGTACAGTTTTAATTTTTTCTATTTTCTTCTTAGTGAAATTACGAGAAGCCGGGACTTTTGAATCGTAAGCAAGAGGCATATTGTCGTAGATTGTATTTCAGTAAATATTTCTCTGCTTCTGTGATTCCCGTGTTTGGGAGGGGAGAATGGTGTGAAAAAGATTCGGAACGGTGGAGTAGATAGGGAATAACGAGGGATTATATTTCAAGTAGAGTAATACATTTACAAACCGAGTAAATAAGTCATCGATGGGCTCGGTCTGAAATCAAACAAGCGGGTAAGATTGTTTTATAGTCGGGATAGGGGAGTTCCGACAGTCACTTTATATATCAATTTTTATGGAGAATTATTTCAATATCAGGTATGAGTTTGATAAACGAGCTGTTTTACAGGCTATCGACGAAGCGTTGTTATTGAGGAAGCCGGGATATATATGTGTCTCGGACGGGGTTATTTTAAGTACGGTAAACCGGGACCCGGATTACAGACAGGTTGTAGATGGAGCGATGTTCTCTATTTGTGATAGTGGTTATGTACCCTTGTATTTGCGATGGATTTATGGTATAGAACGTCACCAGTATTGCGGAAGCGAGATTTTTATGGATATTGTCCATATGAAGCGATATAAAATGGCTTTTCTTGGAACGACGCAAGCGACTTTAAACGGGCTGCAAAATAACTTGTCGGAGATAGATCCACGAATTGCAAACATGTGGTTTTACTCATTACCTTATAAGAGAGTTGAAGAGTTTGACTATCCGGCTATTGCCGAGATGTTGGAAAAAGATGGCTCCGAGATTATTTGGATTGCATTGGGTGCTCCCAAGCAAGAGATATTTATGAGCAAATTAAAACCCTATTTGAAACGAGGGGTGATGATCGCTGTGGGAGCGGCATTCAAATTTTATAGCGGAACCGATGTGAACAGGGCTCCTTATTGGATGGTGCGGGCTCATTTGGAATTTTTGCACCGAATTTATTGCGAACCGAAAAAGCAAATAGGGCGTTGCTCGATGATTGTGGAATCTCTGCCTAAATTGCTTTATCAAGAGTGGAATCGCAAGCGAAAACGTAAAAAATTGGCGGGAAAAACCGAGTGATTGATTCGAGGAAGTAGGCCAGTAGAGCCGAATTTGAAAATTTGACACTACATTTGTCTCTGCTCTCACCTTTCGCTATATTTGTAAAATGAAGGAATTGCTTCGGTAAGGAACTCGAATAAGCTCGTTTTTTGCATTCGGCTATATTTTTATGGTGACATTATAAATAGATGAAATAATCAATAAAAGCGAATAAATACAGTTATGAAAACAGCGCTAATTACCGGTATTACCGGGCAAGATGGATCATTTCTTGCAGAATTTTTATTGGAAAAAGGATATGAAGTGCACGGAACGATTCGTCGGTCTTCGGTAGACTATCGTGAACGTATAGCCCATTTGGAAGGGCGACCTCATTTCCATTTGCATTATGCCGATTTAGGAGACTCGATGAGTCTGATTCAGGTGGTCGGGAAAGTAAGGCCCGATGAAATATATAATTTGGCAGCTCAAAGCCATGTACAAGTGTCATTCGATGCCCCGGAATTTACAGCCGATGTAGATGCCACCGGTGTGCTTCGCATTCTTGAAGCCGTCCGCCAATGTGGTTTGGCCGAAACTTGTCGCATTTATCAGGCTTCGACATCGGAGTTGTATGGTAAGGTAGAACAAGTTCCACAAAACGAACAGACTCCATTCCACCCGTACAGCCCTTATGCAGTGGCCAAGCTCTATGGATTTTGGATTGTCAAAGAGTATCGTGAGGCTTATAATATGTTTTGCTGTTCGGGTATCTTGTTTAACCATGAATCGGAACGTCGAGGGGAGACTTTCGTGACTCGTAAGATTACATTGGCCGCCGCTCGTATTGCACAAGGGAAACAAGAGAAGCTCTATTTGGGAAATCTTTCGTCGTTGCGAGATTGGGGATATGCCAAGGATTATGTAGAGTGCATGTGGCTTATTTTACAGAATGATAAACCGGAGGATTTTGTGATTGCTACCGGGGTACAGCATTCGGTACGGGAGTTTTGTCAGTTGGCATTCCATCATGTAGGTATAGAATTGGATTTCGTAGGCGAAGGGGAGAATGAAAAGGGTATAGATCGGGCGACCGGAAAGGTCGTTGTCGAGGTCTCTCCTGATTTTTATCGTCCTACCGATGTGGTGAATTTGTGGGGTGACCCGACGAAAGCAAAGAAAGAGTTGGGGTGGAATCCCATGAAGACCTCTTTTGAAGAATTGGTGAAGATTATGGTCGATGCCGACATGGCGAAAGTGGCGGTCGAGAGAGCCGGAGACGAGATTCGCATGAACTTGGCTGAATATCTGGAAAAGGGTATTGTTAAATAAGAAAAGAGTCGGTATGGAAAAGAGTGCCAAAATATATGTAGCCGGGCATCATGGATTGGTGGGATCGGCTATTTGGAAGAATTTGCAGGAAAAGGGTTACACCCATTTGATAGGTCGTTCTCATAAAGAATTGGATTTGCTCGACGGGGTTGCTGTGAAGAGATTCTTTGACGAAGAGCAGCCGGAGTATGTGATTTTGGCGGCCGCTCATGTTGGGGGGATTATGGCAAACAGTATCTATCGGGCAGATTTTATCTATCAAAACTTGCAAATACAGCAGAATGTCATCGGTGAAAGTTTCAGACATGGAGTAAAGAAATTGTTGTTCTTGGGCAGTACTTGCATTTATCCGCGTGATGCTCGACAGCCGATGAAAGAGGATGCATTGTTAACTTCTCCGTTGGAATATACGAACGAGCCGTATGCGATTGCCAAGATTGCCGGTTTGAAAATGTGTGAAAGTTTTAATTTGCAATATGGAACCAACTATATTGCTGTAATGCCTACTAACCTCTATGGTCCTAATGATAATTTCCATTTGGAGCGAAGCCATGTGTTGCCTGCTATGATTCGTAAAATACATTTGGGAAAATGTTTAATGATGGACGATTGGGGCGCTGTTCGTAAAGATTTATCGTTGCGGCCAGTGGAGGGTATTGACGGAACCGCCACGACAGGAGCTATTCTCACGGTGTTGAGTAAGTATGGTATTTATCCCGATTATGTGGAATTGTGGGGGACCGGGAAACCGTTACGTGAGTTTTTGTGGAGCGAGGAGATGGCCGATGCTTCGGTATATATTCTCGAACATGTCGATTTCTCTGATGTGAAAGGTGATAACCCGGAAGTAAGGAATTGCCATATCAATATCGGAACAGGTAAAGAAATAACCATAGCTGCTTTGGCTCATCGGATACGGGAAGTTGTCGGTTATGAAGGAGAGATTCGGTTCAATGCCGATAAACCGGACGGGACCATGCGTAAATTGACCGATGTTTCCAAACTACATGCTTTGGGGTGGCATCATAAAATCGAGATAGAGGAGGGGGTACAAAAGATGTACGATTGGTATATCGCAGACCACACGGATTTGTTTCGTTAAGATAGTTCTACCCAACATATAAAAAAGCCCAGAAAGACCTCAATCTTTCTGGGCTTTTTTATATTTGACTTTTACAGAATATAGCTTGGCTCAAAATAGATCCGTTTTATTTTGAGTCCGCCTTCCGTAATGTTTTTTGTTGAAGATGGTTAGTCTGTCCAGCTCATTAACTTACGGAGAAATGGAGTCAGTTCGTCAGCCATTCGTTGTTGTTGTAAAAGGCTGGGATGCCAGCTTGCTCCGTATCCTAATTCTCCGGTTTGGGGAGTCATATCGAAACGATATACTTCGAGGTCTCCGGCTTTGTGAAGTGTATCGGAGAGTCGGTCGAGCGTATTTTTAACCAGAGACAACGACTCGCCATGAAGCATACAGCCTGTAAGCCACACGATTTTGGCTTTTGGATAATTATTGCGTACTGTTTTATGGAAAGCGAGATAGGCATTATACAAACTATCCGTATCATAACCGGGCGTGCTGGTATCATTTGTACCGAGGTTTATGCATACGACATCTGGGATATATCGGGAGAAGTCCCAAATTTCGGAGGAATCATTGAAAAGAGTTTGATAATACATGGCAGGCATACAGTCTGGACTGCCTTCACGTGGCCCGTTATAATTTCGGTAGATACCTATTCCACTACGAGCTATCGCAAAATGTTGGGCATGGAGGTTTCGGGCGGTGATTGCGGCGTAGGTGTAATAGTGATTTTCCGTTTCTTCGGTAAAGGGATCGGAGGCTTCAACACTCTCTATTCCATATCCGCATGTGATGGAATTACCGATAAATTCGATTTTGCGTTGTGGAAGGTTTGGTGGGAATACCAAGTTTTTCCCTTTGTCAAGCAAAAAGCCTTTGAATTCCGGTTGACGATGGAAAGCCTCTATTACATTCATGATAGTCACAGTATGAACCGTATCGTTTAGTGCTGTGGCAAGGGTAACGATCGAGTCGGAGGGGGAGTTGAATGAAATTTTGAAAGGGGCAGCGTTGTCGATCTTTACCATAAAAAATCCACTCATGGGCTTGGCATACATTTTTAGAGATGTACCCCGGAATGAAGCCCGTATTTGAACTCCGGGATAATTGAAACGAATAGCATCCGGAGTTTTATGACTAATACGGCCTATGTATTGAATGTATCGGTGCGAGGGATTTATAAACTCTCCTTGCAAAGAAAGAGTTTTCGAGAAAGAGCTGAACCCTGTACATAGCAGGGCGATAGCAAAGAAAAAAAGTTTTTTCATCATTTTTTATGAGTATTATAAGGAGACAAAGATAGTATTATTTTGTAATTATTGCAATGGGTGAAATCGATAGAAATGCTTCCATTTTTATAAAAAGAAAGAGGTATCCTCACGGACACCCCGTCTGAAATTATAAACATCAAAAATAAAAGTTCTTTATAGAATTAGTTTAGTGTCGAAGGTCTGTTATATGTTATAGAAAATAGTTTACTGGTTCCGTCGCCGTTATTGGTCGATAAATTGGAACTTTCGGCATTGTATCTTACAACGACGTTAATATCTGTGTCACTCGGATATTGAGGTAATTTGAAAGAAATATAGTCCGAGCTTTTGCTATCTTTGATATTCCCTTTTTCATATATGAGAAAGAGTGTATCTGTTTTAGCTTCTGGATTGTATAATTTAGGTTGGACTAGCTTCAAAGAACTCGGATCACCGTTTTCTACATCATGTTTGACATATGCAAAAGTCAATATCGTGTCGTCTTTGCGATAGCTTAGGAAAGGTTCTACACCATATAGTGTGGGCAATGTGTCACTAGCGAAAGAGGATATAGAATTGTCGAATGTATAGTTTTTACAATCGAATTTATGTACCCCTGCAATCGTGGCATTGTATATACCTTGCGCCAATTGGGTTCCCTGATTATCGAAATCGATGGTCGTGGTAGCTAATATTCTGTCGCCTACTTCTAACCTTTCACCTTGTAATTCTGCGCTTGTCGCAGATATACCGGCTCGGTCTATAAACATATAGGAAGTTCCTGTCGAAGTTTTATAGATACTGCCCGTAGAGTATACAGATAAAGTATTTCCACCGTCGCCTAAACAGCCGGAAAATGATAAAACGCCACAGAGTAAAATTAGAATAGATACAAGTTTCAATGTGTTCATTATTTTTTTGTTCTTAGTTTATAAATGTTGTTCGTTTAAAAGCCAGTTCTTATTCCCAACGTTAATCCAAAGTTGAAAGGTTTATCTTTCCATATATTGTGTATACTCGAATTATTCTCGATATAATATGCGATATGAGGCTCCAAATAAAGTTCCGTTTGCTTATACAGTGTGAGAGCCGCTCCCAATTTGGCCTGTACAGAGAATTGTACATTTTCATGTTCGAGCTTTTTATACCCAGACCCGGAAATTCCTTCGTCGTGTCCTTCGTCTTTCTGTTGTCCGGTAAGGTAAAAATCAACCTTTCCTCCCGCAGAAGCATAAAAAGATGCTCGTTTCACTCGGGCAAATCGATATATAATATCTATGGGAATACCTAAATAATGTAATTCTTGACTACCGTTTCCGTTGGTTGAATGATATTTGGAGTATAAATAAGTGTATATTATACCTGATTCTAACTCCCAATTTTTTGCCAAACTTTTGGAAACTGTGGCTCCCACAGATAATGGCATCTTGTGGTCAAATTCATAAACTGGATTCCTTCTTGCCGACATCATCATTAGCGGATTTCTCGTGCGAATAGCTTTTGCTGGATTCTTACTGTTTCCAGAGGTCGCATTGGATGCCATAAGTCCAAATTTTAGCCCATTGCTTTTACCCTTTTTCATCGATTCGGTAATTGCAAGATCGGCCTCTTTCAGTTTTTTGCCGTCATTTTCGAAATCTTCTAACTTTTTCCGATAGGATTGTGAATCGTATTGTTCTGATTTCGTATTGTTAGATCTGTTTTCTACTTGGGATTCATTCATTTTATTCGTTTCGACGATTTCAATTTTTGAGTCAGTTTGAGTTTCTTGCTTTGTTTGACTCTGAGACTGAGGCGATGAAACCGGTAAAAATTTGGGTGTCTCTACCGAAGGAGATTCAATACTTGAATGAAGATTTGAAATAGAAGGTTGTGTTATTGTGGGAGCTGTGTAATCCTCATTAACAGCGAGAGGTGCGGATATTTCTTTATCCGGATATTGCCATAAAGCCACCGTAACGATAACACCCATAACGATTGCAGCGGCCGAATACCACATGATACGACGATAGAGGGGTACTTTATTGGGTACTCTTTTAAGCAATCTCGACTCAATACCCGACCACATGGCATCCGGAACATCGGATTCATGTTGTATCAGTTTGGTGCGTATTGCTTTTTCGAAATTCTGATCGTCTATCATTAATAGATTGTTATCAATACCTGTTTACTTTAATTCTTTAATCCATTTTTGCAGCAATCTTTTTGCCCGTGTATACTGCGATCTCGAAGTACTTTCATTGATGTTTAAAGTCTCGGCTATTTCTCTATGTGAATAGCCTTCGATAGCAAACATATTGAAAACCGTCCGAAAGCCCGGAGGTAGTTGCGCGATGAGTTCCATCAATTCATCGGCCGAGATTTTTTCTACGGCAGAGTAGTCGGCCTCTTGCTGTGGTTCTAACGCATTTAACTCGACTCCGTTTCTTAACAGATCGTTTTTGCGTAAAGCCTCTAATGCCGTATTGACAAAAATACGCCGCATCCATCCTTCAAAAGAACCTTCGTAACTGTAACTCCGTATGGAAGAAAAAACTTTGATAAATCCGTCTTGCAAAAAGTCTTCTGCCATTTCTCGATTATCGGCATAACGCAAACACACTGACATCATTTTGCGAGCAAAAGTTTCGTAAAGTAACTTCTGCGCTCGAACGTCGTTGTTTTTACAAGCTTCTATCAGCTCTTTTTCATTCATACCGATTTACTCGGCCTGAGTTACTTCTACATTAAATAGATGTAATCAAACCCTTTTTTGCTGCATGAGATAAAAAATAATATAGCAGTTCTTTGTTAAATAATATTATATCAAAGAACCGCTAAGTGTGGAAATAGGCCAGCCTTCTCACTCCAATTTATGAATAATCAGCCCCGATCTTAATTTAGGTTCGAACCATGTTGTTTTGGGTGGCATTATGTTACCCGTATCCGCTATGTCCATCAGTTGTTTCATCGATACCGGATATAGAGCCAAAGCCATTTTCATTTCACCGCTGTCGACTCTGTGTTGCAATTCTTCGAGTCCCCGGATTCCTCCGACGAAATCGATTCGTTTGTCCGAACGTAAATCTTTTATACCCAAAATATCCCTGAGAATTAGGTCGGAAGATATAGTTACATCGAGTATTCCTATGGGATCGTTATCGTCGTATGTACCTTCTTTTGCCGTTAAGGAATACCATTTTCCATCTATATATAGAGAAAAATTATGTAGCTTTTTCGGTTTATATATTTGCACTCCTTTTTCTTCGACAATGAAATTTTCTTTTAGTTTTTCAAGAAATTCATGAGGGGTAAGTCCGTTCAGGTCTTTTACAACTCGGTTGTAATCGATAATCTGTAATTGAGATGCAGGGAAGCAGACTGCTAAGAAATAATTGTATTCTTCGTCACCGCGATGATTGGGATTTTGCCGGGCTTTTTCATTCCCCACTAGGGCGGCAGCAGCCGTTCGGTGATGTCCGTCAGCAATATATAAACTGGGAATTTGTGCAAATAGTTCTGTAATTCGAGCTATCGTTTTATCGTTGTCGATTACCCAAAAATGGTGTCCGAATCCATCGGGAGCTACAAAATCATATTCAGGAGAAACAGAAGTTTCTTGTTTGATGATTGCATCGAGTTCTGTATTATCAGGATAAGCGAAGAATACCGGTTCGATGTTGGCATTATTGATACGCACATGTTTCATACGGTCTTCCTCTTTATCTCGCCGAGTAAGTTCGTGCTTTTTAATTGCTCCCGACATATAGTCTTCGACGCATGCACCTACGACCAATCCATATTGAGTATGTCCGTTCATGGTTTGAGCGTAGATGTAATAATGTTCTTTGTTATCTTGTACCAACCAACCTTTCTCTTGGAACATATTAAAGTTCTCTACCGCTTTTTGATAAACTTCTGGGCTATGTTCGTCCGTACCGGAAACGAAGTCGATCTCAGGTTTAATAATATGGTAGAGCGATTTTTCATTGCCATCAGCTTCTTGGCGCGCTTCTTCTGAATTGAGAACATCATAAGGTCGTGAGGCCACCTGCTCGACGAAATCTTTCGGAGGACGTATTCCCTTGAATGGTTTAATCTTTGCCATAGTAGATAGAGGTTAGGTTAGTTATTATTTATTGGAGAGGATAATCGTTTGTTCACGATCCGGTCCCACCGATACAATTTGGATAGGTACTTGTAATTCTTTTTCCAAAAATGCGATATAATCATTGAACTTCTGGGGAAATTCTTTTTCTGTGTGAATCTTAGTCATATCGGTTTTCCAGCCCGGAAGTTCTACATAAACCGGTTCAATATTTTCTTCAATAGAGTAGGGGAATTCAGTAGTTTCTTTTCCATTTATCCGATAAGCGACACAAGCCTTAATGGTTTCGAAAGAATCGAGAACATCGCTTTTCATCATGATTAGTTTGGTTACTCCATCTATCATAATTGCGTATTTCAAGGCTACCAAATCGATCCAGCCGCAGCGTCGTTCTCGTCCTGTCACAGCACCGTATTCATGGCCGAGGTCTCGTATTTTCTTTCCGGTTTCGTCGAATAGTTCAGTTGGAAAGGGGCCGCTTCCTACCCGGGTACAATAGGCCTTGAATATACCATACACTTCTCCGATTTTACTAGGAGCAACGCCCAATCCGGTACATGCCCCGGCACATACGGTATTCGATGACGTGACGAACGGGTAAGAACCGAAATCGACATCGAGCATCGTTCCTTGCGCTCCTTCGGCGAGGATAGATTTTCCTTCTTTCAGGTAATGATTGATAACGTGTTCGCTGTCAATGATTTTAAATCTTTTCAAGTATTCGATAGCTTCGAACCATTTGGGTTCCAATTCGTCTATGTTGTAATCGTAATTAAGAGAGCGAAGAATATTTTCGTGTTTAGTTTTTGCCGTGGTATATGTTTTTTTGAAATCGAGGAATATGTCGCCTACGCGAACACCGTTTCTACTGATTTTATCGGAATAGGTGGGTCCGATACCTTTTCCTGTGGTCCCGATTTTGGAGCTTCCTTTCGCAGCTTCATAAGCCGCATCGAGAATTCGGTGTGTGGGTAAAATCAAGTGAGCTTTTTTTGAAATGTAGAGGCATTGGGTGAGATCGTGTCCGCTTTCGGCTAAACTTTCGGCTTCTTCTTTGAACAGAATAGGATCCAAAACTACGCCATTCCCGATGATATTTATTTTCCCTCCTTGAAAAATACCCGAAGGAATAGAGCGTAAAACATATTTTTCGCCTTTGAATTCCAGTGTATGGCCGGCATTGGGGCCTCCCTGAAAGCGAGTGATTATATCATAATTGGGTGTCAATACATCAACGACTTTACCTTTACCTTCGTCGCCCCATTGCAATCCTAAGAGAACATCGACTTTCATAATTTGAGTGTTATGTAAACTTTAATTCGGTTTATTTCTTTTCGATTTTATCTTTTTTTGTTTTTGTTGCTACATCGGCTACAAATGCCATAGACATACAGGGTATAGTACGATGTATTGAATTTATTGAATTTGCGAGTATTCAAATTGGACATCAAATCCAAATCTTTTACTTCCCTGACTTTACCACATTTCATACAGATGAGATGATGATGGTTGGCATTATATACTCGTTCATACTGTGCCAGATTACTCCCGAATTGGTGTTTGCGCACTAAGTTGGCTTCGAGTAACAGATCTATCGTGTTATAGACCGTGGCTTTGCTTACTCTATATCCATTTTGGATCATAGCTTCATATAGAGTTTCTACATCGAAGTGTTGAGTTGTCGTGTATATTTTCTCCAATATAGCAAACCGTTCCGGGGTTTTTCGTAAATTCCGGGATTCTAAAAATTGTATAAACAACTGTTTTACAGTTTCTTTTGATTTTTCTTCTGGCATGGTAAACAACCTATGTTACAAATTTAGCTATTTTTGTATTACAAGCAAAACAAATTCAGTTTGAATCGTATCTCGAAAATTCTTTGAACAGTTCCTTTTCTTGGTTTAATTCATCGAATAAGTTACTGTATAACTCATTGTTCTCGAATGAGTTTTTTGAATTCGACAGAATATAGACAGAAAGTTTGTCATGATGCATGGCTTGTTTGAGATAATTGACGGCAGGAAAAGCTAAATTGACATTTGGGTCTGCCACTTTTTTTAGTGCGATATCGGCTATCTGCTCGAATATCGAAATGTCGTTTATTTCGTGGTGGTCGATAAGCCAAGCTGTCGCTAACTGCAATCCGGTATACTGTCGTATCATCTTGTCGGAGAGACTCCATGACAGTGCTTTTCGAGGTGCGAATCGGAGTCGGCGGAACAGGCTTTTACAGCATATATCGGCAATTTCGATATTGGGCATATTCGTGACCCACTTTTCTGCTTCATCTTCGTTAAATTCATCTGAGGGGTAGAGCATAGGCGCCAGCATCATCGATTCACGCACGGCGGTATCGTTCCACAAAGCATTTGCCAGTTGAGCATCCGCCGGTATCTCTTCGGCTATTTTTTTTAACAGGGGTAATGTTAGTCCAAAGTTTATTTTGTAGTTGGCTCCGAGATTTCTCATGTTTTGAGAAACGATCCCGTTCATTGCCTGTCTGAATTTAAGTTTTATGTCTTTGATTTTTTGTTGCATGATGTGTAATCGAAATTTGTTGCAAGATACAAATTAAAAATAAGCGAGTAAAGATGTTTTGTAGAAAAAGAGCACCCCGATATATCTGGCATATATCGGGGTGAGGGTAGTATCGTTGTATCGATTATTTACAAACAACGGGTATAGACGTATAGATAGGCAGAGGAGAATAGTCTTTGGAGTATCTCAACATTTGCTCGGCATATCCTTCGTTATAAGAGATTTGTATGTCGGTTATATTTCCGTTCTCGTCGGTGATAGGTGTATAGACCGGATTTACAAATCCTTTGTACGGAGCTATGTGTAGGTTTTCATATCGAGCCAATACCTCATTGTGCAAATCTTGGTCGACAATTACTCCATACTCCTCGACTAAATTTTTACCGCTTTCGTAATCACCCTCCGATTTTATCCGTTGTACTTCGGCCAGTAATTTACCGAACAAACTCCGTAGTTTTTCATAATCATTGATGACAACGTAAGTTTTTCCATCACGTTTGGCAAATTCCACGACGTTGTCGGCTTTACCATGTTCGTAGGCCCAACGGGCGATTAATTGGCGATTACGCATGTGCGACTCTTCTATGTTTTTCCCCGGTTCTATGCGGGTGAGCTGAGTCATGAGTCCGTTCATCATATATTTGTAATAAGCTGCTTTGTAAGCATCTTCCGAAGGAAGAAGACCTAATTCCAATATTTTGGGATCGGCCATATAATATAGAGCGAACAAGTCGGCACGAGTTTCTTCCAATGTGGAGCTATATGCTTTTAATGCATCGGGATCTACACCGGGTAACAATTTACCGGATCCATGACCCAAGCATTCGTGTAAATCGGTGTGAAGGTTGTCGGCTTGGAAGAGGTAGTTATTCATCAAATTCCGTTCGGTATCGCTCCATACGAACTCATCGTTGAATCCGTTACCTTGCGCGGCTTTCTCGTAAGCCTCGGTAATGTTTTCGATCGTTACCGATTTTGATCCGTGAATGTGGCGAATCCAGTTAGAGTTGGGTAAATTGATACCTATGGGAGTGGAGGGATAACAGTCTCCGGCCAACATTGCCGCTGTGATTACTTTGGCTGAAACACCTTTTACTTTATCTTTTTTAAATCGAGAATCCACCGGAGAATTGTCTTCGAACCATTGAGCGTTATCGCTGATAGTATGGGTCCGTTCCGATGCTTCGAGATTTTTAAAGTTGACGATAGATTCCCAGCTCGCTTTCATGCCCAATGGATCGCCGTAAGTTTCGGTAAAGCCGTTGACAAAATCTACTTGGGAATCGAGATCTTTTACCCAGAGAATGGCATATTCGTCGAATTGTTTCAAATCACCGGTTTGGTAATAATCGATGAGTTTCTCGATGACTTCTTTCTGTTGTTCGTTTTCTGCTACGCCGGCAGCTTTTTCGAGCCAATATACAATCTTCTCGATAGCTTCGGTATAGAGTCCGCCCACTTTATAGGTTTCTTCTACGATTTTTCCGTCATGTTTTACCAAACGACTATTCAGTCCGTACGAGATAGGAGTTTCGTCTTTGGGATTTTTCATTTTGTTGTAAAACGCTTCTGCCTCGGCCTGAGTCACACCATCGTAATAATTGCCTGCCGAGGTGACGATGAGGTCTTCACCGGCTGCTTGGTTTACTCGTTTGGGCATGACCGAGGGATCGAAAATAACAGGAGTCAATGTATTGAGTAGATCGTCTACACTTGCACCAGTAGTTAGAGGAAGTGTTTTAGGGTCGAGCGATTTAACAGCTTCGGTAAAAAATTCTTGTGAAAACTCGGGAACAAATTTGTCACAGCCGTAGTGATGGTGAATTCCATTTGAAAACCACACCCGTTTCAGATAAACTTCAAAATTTTTGAAATCCTGACTTTCGCGGTCTCCGGTATAGTTTTGATAGATTGCTTCGAGAGTGCGGCGAATGGCCAAGTTCCATTTTCCGTTTTGGTCATAAAGTATATCCCGGCCGTATGCCGCAGCTTCGGAGAGGTAATAAATCAATTCTTTTTGTTTTAAAGATAATTCCTCGAATCCGGGAACTTTGTAACGCAGGATTTCAAGATCGGCAAACGATTCTACGGTGTAATCGAAGTCGTCTTTTTCCTGTTTAGTAGCACAAGATGCTAAGATAAGCAATGAAGCCATTGTACAAACAATTTTTTTCATATAACGTGATTTTTTGAAATTTGGTTTATTCTACATACAAGACTAACCCTTTCAAGTATTCACCTTCCGGGTGATAGATATTAACCGGGTGGTCGGCTGGTTGAGTCAGTTGGTGTAAAATGCGGACATTGCGTCCCGATTGTGCTGCGGCACTGAAAACAGCCAATCTGAAATTTTCTTTACTTACTACTTGCGAACAAGAGAATGTGAATAATATTCCTCCCGGACGAATTTTTTCGAATGCTTTTGCATTCAGTTTCCGATAACCTTGCAAAGCATTATTCAATACTTTTTTATGTTTTGCAAATGCCGGTGGATCGAGAATAATTAAATCATATTGATCTCCCATAGTATCCAAAAATTTGAACGCATCTTCGGCAAATGCTTGATGCCTGTTATCTCCGGGAAAGTTCAACTCTACATTTTTGCAGGTCAGATCGATAGCTTTCGAAGAGCTGTCGACCGAATGTACCAATTTGGCATTACCCCGCATGGCGTAAAAAGAGAAACCACCAGTATAGCAGAACATGTTTAAAACCGATCGTCCGTGAGCGTAACGTTCGAGCAAGGCCCGGTTTTCCCGTTGGTCGACGAAGAACCCGGTCTTTTGCCCACGAACCCAATCGACATAAAATTTCAGTCCGTTTTCCGTGGCGATATTAGGTGCATCGCCCCCCAACAGATATTCGTTTTCTGCATCAAGTTCTGCTTTATAGGGGAGAGTAGTTTCCGATTTGTAGTAGATATTGTCTATTGTATTTCCCAAAACCAATTTCAACGCTTGGGCTATTTGATGACGGGCGTAATGCATGCCCGGTGTATGAGCTTGCATGACGGCCGTTTTATTATATAAGTCGATGATAAGCCCCGGTAAATTGTCTCCTTCTCCATGTACCAATCGGCAGGTATTGTTATACTCTCCGTTAAGGAGACCGAGACTTAATCGCACATTATATGCCTCTTGCAATCTTTTGAAGTAGAATTGCTCGTTTATTTCTTCCTGTTTAAAAGTCAATATACGAACGGCAATACTACCGATTTGGTATTGGCCTATACCGATAAAATTTCCTTGATGGTCTGTTACCTCGACGATATCTCCTTCTTCTGGTTGTTTCTCAAAGCGATATATCGCTCCTGAGAATACCCATGGGTGGAATCGGTGGAACGAGTCTTCTTTCCCCGGTTTTAATGTTATTTTAATGTAGTCCATAGTCTGTTACTTAAAGAAAAATCGGAATATATCGTTTCCATTAGCATAAATCAATAATGCAAATAGGAAGAGCATGCCTCCCATTTGTGCGTATTCCATAAATTTATCGTTCGGTTTCCTTCTTGTAATCACTTCGTATAGTAGGAATAAGACATGTCCTCCGTCAAGAGCAGGAATAGGTAAAATATTCATGAAGGCTAATATGACCGAGAGAAATGCCGTCATGCTCCAAAAAGCCTCCCAGTCCCATGTTGCCGGAAATATACTTCCGATAGCTCCAAATCCGCCTAAACTTTGAGCTCCTTCTTTGGTGAATACATATTTCATACTACTCACGTAGCTCTTCAATTTGTCCACTCCCAATTCTATCCCTTTGGGAAAAGATTCCCAGAATCCATAATGTTCTGTGACTATTGCATAACTATCGCTCAAAGGAGCAATGGCTATGCCTAATCGTCCCAAAGAATCTGTCATGATTTCTGTCGTTTTCACTTCTGAGCCTCGGGAGTAGACAACCGACACGCTGGTGTTAGGTTTGGATTCCAGTATTTTGTGCATTTCATTTAGCGATGATGCCTTTTCTCCATCGATCGATTCTATATGGTCTCCCTTTTGCAGACCGGCTCGTGCTGCCCCGGTATTCGGGGAGGCTTCGAACACGACAGAAGGAATACGGTATAATGCGAACAGTTCTTCTTTATCGATCAATCGCAACATAAAGTTTTTGGGGATTTCGATGGTTATTGTGTCGTTATCTCGCAAAACTTTCACCTCTTTGGCGTCTACTATTTTTTGAAGGGTCTCGCTCGACATATAATTCAAATCGACACCGTCGGCCGAGAGAGGAATATCTCCGTTTTGGAATCCTATGTTTCTTGCCGACTCACAGTATTCCATACCAGCGTAAGCGTTTTTGAACGGTATATAAGATGTTCCCCATGTGTAGACGATCATCGAATAGATGAAGACGGCTAAAATGAAATTAAATACAACGCCCGCTACCATAATTAGGAGCCTTTGCCATGCCGGTTTCGACCGAAATTCCCACGGTTTGGGCGGCTGGCTCATTTGTTCTCTGTCCATTGATTCGTCGATCATTCCCGAAATCTTCACATATCCTCCGAACGGTAGCCAGCCGATTCCATATTCGGTATAGCTATTTTTAGGTTTGAATTTGAAAAGAGAGAACCACGGATCGAAAAACAGATAGAATTTTTCAACCCGAACCTTGAACATTCGGGCGAATATAAAATGTCCGAATTCGTGGAAAATGACTAATATGGAGAGGCTTAATAGTAGTTGTACTGTTTTTATTAAGAATGTTTCCATTAATAATGCTATTTTTTATTGATATGATTTAACAAGTTCGGTCGCATAATTGCGGGCTAATTTGTTTGTGTGGACGTAATCCTCATATTCGGGTGACTCGATAAATTCTATGTGCTCCATTGTTTCAGAAACAACGCGGGCAATGTCGGGGTAGGCGATCGTGTCGTTAAGGAAACCGGCTACGGCTATTTCGTTGGCTGCATTCATAATGCAGGGCATATTCCCACCTGTTGCGACAGCGTCAAATGCATATCGTAACAAAGGAAATCGTTCGAAATCGGGATACTCGAATGTGAGTTCGGAGTATTGTTCGAGTGTCAATTTCGGAGCCGAGCTTTCCAAACGAGCAGGATAGGACAAGGCGTATCGAATGGGGAGTCTCATATCTTGGGTCCCCAGTTGAGCTTTAACAGATCCATCTTTGAATTGAACCATAGAGTGCACGATAGATTGCGGGTGTACGGCGATTTCTATGTTTTGAGGGGATACGTCGAACAGCCATTTGGCTTCGATCATTTCAAAGCCTTTGTTCATAAGCGTTGCAGAGTCTATGGTAATTTTATGTCCCATGTGCCACTTGGGGTGTTTTAAAGCATCGCTTTTGGTAACATGCGCCATCTGTTCTGCCGTGAATTTTCGGAATGGTCCGCCGGATGCCGTTAAAATGATTTTCTCGATAGGATTATCTCCTTCGCCAACTAAGCACTGGAAAATAGCAGAGTGCTCCGAATCGACAGGAATGATAGGTGTCCGGTATTCGAGAGCAAGACGTTTGATAAGATCCCCGGCAACTACCAATGTTTCTTTATTGGCCAAAGCAATGGTCTTATGGGCTTCGATAGCTCGTATAGTGGGTTTTAACCCCGAATATCCTACCATTGCCGTGACTACTATATCGATGGGTGCTGCCTCTACGATTTCAGAAATGGCATTTTCTCCCGCATATATTTTTATGGGGAAATCTTTCAGAGCTTCTTTCAGCTTGTTATAATGAGCTTCGTTGGCTATTACTACCGAATCGGGATTAAAATGTTTGGCCTGTTCTATCAGCAAGTCGACGTTATTATTCGCCGTTAATGTGTATACCTCGAATAAGTCGGGATATTCGGCGACAACTTCTAATGTTTGAGTCCCAATCGATCCGGTAGAGCCTAATATTGCTAATTGCTTTTTCATTCGGTTTAAGAGGTCAAATCTCAATTTTAACTTTACAAAGGTATAAAATAAAGTGTATCTTTAATGAATCGGGATTAGAAAGTGATATATTTTTCCGGGTCTAACGACTGACCCATGTGCCACAATTGGAATTCGGCCACACACGATTGTTTTGAGGATTTACCATCTTCCCACCCGGTCACGGCTATTTTTTCACCTCCCGATACTTTATCTCCTATATTTTTAAGAATCCCCGAATTATATTTATAGACCGACAGGTAATTATTGCTGTGCTGTATATATACGACATATCCGTAATCGATTGTATAACCGGCGGAAACAATCGTGCCATCGAGGACGGCAGAAACAGCTGTATTTCTGGGGCATTGTATGTCGATACCGAAATGTCCTTCTTTGGGGTTATAGGCTTTGATTATTTTGCCTTTTAGCGGCGGGTAAAACAGTTTTCCGTCGATAGGAGTAGTCGGGGTAAAAACATTTAGCGTGTATTTTTCTTCTTGTTCGTATTGCTTGATATAGTTTGCCATCAGTTTGGATTCCGGTAGAAGAGTATCTGTCGTTGTGGAAAGCAGACTGTCGGCTTGTTGTCCGATAGAATCTATTTTTATTTCACCGGTAAGTATGGAAGCAAGATTTTTTATATATGCGTCGCGACGCTGTACTTCTGCCGCCAAAGAATCGACTCTAAGGATTTTATCAACCATTTCGATTCGTTCTTCTGTTTTCAAATATCCGGGTAATAAATTTTTTACAGGTGTACCTACGATTACAGAGAGTATAGCTACGACAATCAGACCAATGAGAAGAATGGCGGTCATTATGGCTCCAAATCGGGAAAAACAAATAGTCCATACATCTTCAAGAGAGCTTTCGTTGAAAAATGTGAGTTTGTATTTGGAGCGTTTTTTCGAGAAAAAATCAGAATTTTTTTTATTTCGTTTCATAAATATTACCTCTGTTATTCGATGGGTAAAAGTTTCGCATTCATCGGTATGTGCAAATTTAATAATTTATTACCAACCGGTATAACCTGTTTTCATTTTTTATAAGAAGCTTATATAGCCTAAATAATATAGAATTTTACTATCTCTTTTTTTGACGGTTGGTGAACACATTCTTTTATCTGTTTGTTTTAATTTACAAAAACGGATAATAGCGTTTGACTTATGCTCCTGTTTTTTTTGAAATGTAATTGCAAAATTGTATAACTAAAACAAATTAAAATGAAAACAAATTTCTTTTATTTAGCAGTAGCCATAGCTACAACTTCGCTTTTCTGTTATTCCGAATCGGCAGGAGCTCAAGCGATTATTGTTGAAGAAGATGTTTCGGTAACAGAGGTTGTACCTACCAAGCCTCGGTATTATTCTGATAGTCATAAAAATAACTGGTTTATTTCGATAGGAGCCGGAGGTCAAACTTTTTTGACCGAACATGTAGGAGATGCCCAATATACGCTGGCTATGGACTTTGCTATCGGTAAATGGATCAGCCCGTATTTGGGATTCCGGTTATCTGCGATGGGAGGTGCTTTACATACCAATTGGCCGCTTGCCGAAGGAGTGATGACACATATGCGTTATGCTGCGGTTTACGGCGATATCATGTGGAATATGTTTAATACTTTCCACGGTTATAACGAGGATCGTGTATTTTCTATCATACCTTTTGCCGGAGCCGGTGGTATTTATTCATTCCATAATACTCCATATAATAATAAAACGTATGCTTTCCCTATAACAGCCGGTATTAAGCTGAATTTCAGATTGTCGCATTATGTCGATTTCTTCTTGGAGGGACGAGGTAATTTAATTGGCGATCATTTTAATGGAATTGTTGAAGGAATAGAAGTCGAAAGTGTTATTTCGGCAATCGGAGGTTTTTCTATTAAATTCGGCAAAGACCGATTTAAGGCATACGATGCTTATGCCGATCAAATGGTTATCGGCGATTTGAATAATAGGGTTAATGCATTGAGGGCTCAATTGAACGAATGTGAGTCAAGAGTTGTGGAATGTCCTCCATGCCCAGAGGCGGTTGTCGAGGAGGTAACTGTGATAGAGCCAACCGCTTGTAGCCAAGAGTTGACGGGTGTAGTACGCTTTACGATCAATAGCGCTGTTGTTTCTAATGAAGAAATGGTAAATGTTTATAACATAGCACAATGGATGAAGAGCAATCCATCTTGTAATATCTCGGTAATAGGGTATGCCGATAAAGCAACCGGAACACCCGAGTATAATAAACAATTGAGCCAGCGTCGTGCAGAGTCTGTTGTCAAATTATTGACCGAGAAATACAATATAGATAGAAAACGAATACAGATTATTGCTAATGGTAGTGATTCTCAATTATATCCGAAAAATAATAATTGGAATAGAATTGTCGTATTTTCTGGTTCGGCTCAATAGATAATTAGATAAGGAAGTAGCAAAAAAGCGGATAGTATTCAAAATTTACTATCCGCTTTATTATTGCTTTGATCAGTGGCTTTTTATCCATTCGACAATCCATTCGCCTACGTCGTCGGTATGGTAGGATTTCGTACTTGTGCCGGCGATGTCTTCGGTTACGATTCCGGCATTCATCGATTTGGACACGGCCGTTTGAATCGATAAGGCTTCTTCTTTCAACCCAAATGCATATTCGAACATCATAGCCGCCGACAATATGGTTGCCAACGGGTTGGCTATATTTTTCCCCGCTGCCTGAGGATAGGAACCGTGTATAGGTTCGAATACAGAAGTATGCAGGCCAATCGATGCCGATGGCAGCATACCTAAGGAACCTGTGATAACGGAACCTTCGTCGGTGAGTATATCGCCAAACATGTTTTCGGTAACGACGACATCGAAACTTTTGGGACATTGAATCATGCGCATGGCAGCGTTATCGACGAATAAAAATTCGGTTTCGACTTCTGGATACTCCGATGCTATTTCTTGCGTGATTTCTCTCCATAGTCGGGAGGTCGCCAATATATTCGCTTTATCGACCATTGTAACTTTTTTACGCCGTTTCATGGCGTATTCGTATGCCAATTGGACAATTCGTACAATTTCTTCCCGACTGTATATACAGGTATCATAGGCTATGTTCCCGTCTTCACTACGGCCTTGCGGTCGCCCAAAATATAGTCCTCCCGTTAATTCTCGGATACACATAAAGTCTGCACCGTCGATAATATCGGAACGGAGGGGGGATTTATGAATCAATCCGGGAAAGGTGGTTATGGGACGAATATTTGCGAATAGTCCGAGCTTTTTCCGCATGGCAAGTAATCCTTGTTCAGGGCGTATGGTAGCATTGGGATTATTGTCGTATTGGGGCGAACCTATGGCTCCAAACAAAACGGCATCGGAGCGCATACATAATTCATGAGTAGAGTCGGGGTAGGGCAATCCGGTTTCTTCTATGGCACAAGCTCCTACCGGGGCTGTTTGATATTCCAGAGAATGTCCGAATTTTTCACAAACGGCTTTCGTTACGTTCAAAGCCTGTTCCACGACTTCTGGTCCAATTCCGTCGCCGGGCAATACTGCGATATGTAATTTCATATTCTTTCTATTTTAATTGTCTTGTATATTCAGCTCTTTATCTTCTATTAAGTTAAGCATTTTGATTGTGGCTTGTATGGCGGCTTCCATTTGGTCGGCGTCCAATCCCTGTGTTTTCAAAATATTTCCATTATAATCCCATGAGATAACGGTTTGTACCAATGCATCGGTGTGTCCGCCGGGAGGTATGTTTACTGTATAGTTTGTCAACGACGGGAACGTTCGTCCGAGTTGTTCTTTGTATATCTTCCGTATGGCTTTTACGAATGCGTCGTATTGTCCGTCGCCGGTAGACGCTCCTTCGTATGTTTTTCCGTTTACTTCGATGGCAATGATTGCTACTGGCTTTAATCCCTGAGAAAGGTTTAAAGTATAATTTATTACCTTGACGTGCTGAGCTATGGTTTCGTGTTTTAATACGTCTGAAATGATATAGGGAAGATCTTCTGGGGTAACCATTTCTTTTTTATCACTTAACTCGACCACTCTCTGAGTTACTCTCTTGATGGATTCGTCATCGAGTTCGATACCTAACGATTCGAGATTTTTACGGATATTGGCTCTCCCGGAAGTCTTGCCAAGTGCATATTCGCGTTTCCTCCCGAATCGTTCGGGTAATAAATCATTGTAATAAAGATTGTTCTTATTATCTCCGTCGGCATGAACTCCCGCACATTGAGTAAATACGGATTCTCCAATAATAGGTTTATTGGCTGCGACTCGTATTCCCGAATAGGATTCAACGATACGACTCACTTTGTTTACCATGTTTTCGGTAATTCCGGTTGTTGCTTTTACGTGATCATGCAACACGGCTACGACACTGGTGAGGGGTGCATTTCCTGCTCTTTCGCCCAGCCCGTTTACGGTACAATGCACGCCTTGTATTCCGGTTAGAGTTGCAGCGAAAGTGTTGGCAGTCGCCAAATCGTAATCGTTATGAGCATGAAAGTCGAATCGTAAGTCGGGGTAACGCCTGCGCATGGCTCTGCAAAATTTTAGCGTTTGAAGAGGATTCAAGATACCTAATGTGTCGGGCAACATGAACCTTTCCACAGCTTCATTTTTTAAAGCATCCATTAAATGAAAAACGTATTGAGGGGAATGTTGTATCCCATTGGACCAATCTTCCAAATAGAGATTGATTTTCAGTCCGACTTCTTTCGCTTTCTTAATAGTTTGTTTGATATCTTCGACGTGTTCCTGTACCGTTTTTTGAAGTTGGAAGGTACAATGTTTTTCCGATCCTTTGCAGAGCAAATTCATCACTTTGGCTCCACAAGAACGAATCCATTCGATAGAAGCTCCTTTATCGAGAAATCCCAATATCTCGATTTTGTCGATGTGTCCTCGTTTCTCGGCCCATTCGCATAATTGTTTCGCCATTTCGTATTCTCCGGTGGAAACTCTTGCCGAGGCAATTTCGATGCGAGGAATTTTTAGGTCTTCTAAAAGTAAGCGAGCGATACTCAATTTTTCCTGTCGGGCGAACGATACCCCCGACGTTTGTTCTCCGTCTCGCAGAGTAGTATCCATAATTTCTACAACCATAGTACTTCTCGATTTCGTTATGAATGTTTTTTTTCCCAGTTTTCTATTTCTTGTTTTTTGCTCAGTAGATAATCGATGTCGTCATATCCGTTGAGCAAACAGTTCTTTTTGTAAGGATTTATTTCGAAATGTTCCGATTCTCCGCTTGTGTCATCTGTAATGGTTTGCTCTTTCAAATTGACTGTAACGGTCGATTGTGGGTTCGAAAAAATATGTTTGAATAAACTGGTAAGAAATTGCTCTGAGACAATTACCGGAAGTACTCCGTTGTTAAGTGCATTGTTCTTGAAAATATCGGCAAAAAAACTAGATACTACTACTTGGAATCCATATCCAGCAATAGCCCAAGCAGCATGTTCACGGCTGGAACCGCTACCGAAGTTTTTCCCCGCTACTAAAATAGAACCGGAATAGAGCGGGTTGTTAAGAATAAAATCTCGAATAGGTTGCCCTGTTTTATCGAAGCGCCAATCGCGGAACAGGTTTTCTCCGAAACCTTCCCGAGAAACGGCTTTTAGAAAACGAGCTGGGATAATTTGATCGGTATCTACATTCTCTTGGGGAAGAGGAATACATGTCGATGTTATGATGTCGATTTTTTTTATCATAGTCATACAAAGTTATAAAAATTTTCTGGGATCGGTTATCTCTCCTGTAATTGCTGTCGCAGCGGCTACCAAAGGTCCGGCAAGTATAGTCCGCGCTCCGGGACCCTGTCTACCTTCAAAGTTCCGATTAGAGGTCGATACAGCATATTTTCCCGGGGGGACTTTATCTTCGTTCATGGCTAAGCAAGCCGAACAACCGGGTTGACGTATTTCGAATCCTGCTTCCGACAAGATAAGATCGATGCCCTCTTCCTTGATTTGTCGCAACACGGCTTGTGAACCCGGTACGAGCCAAGCAATTATATGATTAGCTTTTTTGTGCCCTTTTACCAAATTGGCAAAAGCTCTGAAATCCTCAATACGGCCGTTTGTACAGCTTCCTAAAAAAACATAGTCGATTTTTTTCCCCATTAGAAGCTCTCCGGCAGAGAAACCCATGTAACTCAATGCCCGGCGAAACGAAATTTTTCCACTGTCTTCGATCGATTCTTCCAATGGTATTCTTTCGTCGATAGCGATTCCCATTCCGGGATTTGTCCCATAGGTAATGCGAGGGGAGATTTCTACCGCATTAAATGTCACTTCCTTATCGAATATAGCATCTTTATCGCTATATAGAGTTTTCCAATAGGCGAGGGCTTTGTCCCAATCTTTTCCTTTGGGGGCGAATTCTTTATCCTTTATATAACCGAATGTTGTTTCGTCGGGAGCAATCAGACCTCCGCGAGCTCCCATTTCGATACTGAGGTTACAGACTGTCATTCTTTCTTCCATACTGAGCGAGCGGATTGCTTCTCCTGCATATTCCACAAAATATCCGGTAGCTCCTCCTGTCGTCATTCGAGAAATGATAAATAAAGCGATGTCTTTAGCTGTGACTCCGGGAGAAAGTTTTCCTTCGATATTTATGCGCATTGTTTTAGGTTTGGGCTGTAAAATACATTGGGATGCCAATACCATAGCAACTTCACTCGTGCCGATACCGAAAGCGACGGCTCCAAAAGCCCCGTGGGTCGAAGTGTGGCTGTCTCCGCAAACGATGGTCATTCCCGGTTGAGTCAACCCATATTCCGGTCCGATAACGTGAATGATTCCGTTTTTTTCATTACCCAGTTCATAATGAGCTAAACCGAACTCGCTAGCATTGGTGGCGAGTGTCTCTACTTGATTGCGGGAAACCGGGTCGGCAATAGGCTTATCTTGATTTAACGTAGGAATATTATGGTCGGGAGAACAAGTTGTTCTTTCCGGTCGAAAAACCTTCAAATTTCTAGTCCTCAGTTCGTTGAAAGCCTGAGGACTGGTAACCTCGTGGCAATAGTGCCTGTCTATATATAATTGATCGGGGCCTCCTTTTACTGAGGTTACGACGTGGGTATCCCATATTTTATCAAATAATGTATTCATGTGATTTCGTTATATAATGAATTTATTAATAGCATCTATAAAGGCTTCGGCAGAGGCTGCGACAATATCTGTATTTGCCGAGAATCCATAGTATGAGTTTCCGTTGTAGGTCACAGTCATATGTACTTTACCTATATCGTCGCTGCCTTTGGTGATAGCTTGTATAAGAAATTCTTTGACTACCATTTTTCGGTGAATGATGCATCGTATAGCATTTATGGCGGCATCTACCGGCCCGTTTCCCGAAGCTGCTGCTTCGAATTTTTCACCGGCTATGTCTAATCCGATGCTGGCAACGGACTTTATTCCTACTCCGGCAGTTACTTGTAGGAAGTCTAGTTGTATGCGTGCATTGGCTGTTCTCTCTTTCCCTACCAACATTAATATATCGTCGTCATTGATATCTTTTTTACGATCGGCAAGTTTAAGAAATGAATCATAAGCTTTGTTCAAAGCATCTTTTTCCAATTCGATACCTAATAAATGAAGTCTATGTTTCAAAGCAGCCCGTCCACTTCTTGCGGTTAATACGATAGAGTTTTCGTCAATTCCGACGTCTTTGGGATCTATGATTTCATAGCTTTCCCGATTCTTCAATACACCGTCTTGGTGGATTCCTGACGAGTGGGCGAATGCGTTGCGGCCAACGATTGCTTTATTCGGTTGTACCGGCATGTTCATGAGATTAGAGACCATGCGGCTTATTCCGTAAATCTTTTGTGTATTGATATTAGTCTCTATCTGTAAGTTGTGGTGACATTTGCAGATCATGGCTATTTCTTCAAGGGCTGTATTTCCAGCTCTTTCACCGATGCCGTTTATCGTAACTTCGGCTTGTCTGGCTCCGTTTTGGATTCCAGCCATCGTATTCGCCGTTGCCATGCCCAAATCATTGTGACAATGAGTGGCTATCGTAACGTTATCGATTCCTGAGACATGTTCTTTGAGATATAATATTTTTTGTCCAAATTCGTCCGGCAAACAATATCCAGTTGTATCTGGTATGTTTATAACCGTAGCGCCTGCTTTGATGACGGCTTCGACTACTCTGGCTAAATATTCATTATCGGTACGACCCGCATCTTCGGCATAAAATTGTACGTCTTCTACGAATTTTTTCGCATATTTGACAGCCGCCACAGCTCTTTCTACAATCTCTTCACGAGTCGAATTGAATTTATATTTAATGTGATAGTCCGAAGTTCCAATGCCTGTATGAATACGTTTATGTTTGGCATATCGAAGAGCCTCGGCTGCAACTTTTATATCGTTTTCGACAGCACGGGTGAGCGCACAGATTGTGGGCCATGTTACAGCTTTGGATATTTCGACGACCGATTCGAAGTCTCCGGGACTCGATACAGGAAATCCGGCTTCTATGATGTCGACACCAAGTGTCTCTAATGCCTTAGCTACTTGTATTTTTTCAACTGTGTTGAGTTGGCATCCGGGAACTTGTTCTCCGTCTCTTAATGTTGTGTCAAAGATAAATAATCTGTCGGACATGTTATTGCTATATTAAATTGTAAAAAGCCTTTCTCGACGTATTCGTGAGAAAGGCTATAATTTTTGTATCGTAAATTGCTAGGCACTTATATCTCACTTCTATTCTGTTACATTCGATAGAAGATCAATAATTAGGCTGTTTAGCAATTCTATTATCATTATTGAATTATTTTGTTTCTTGTGCAAAGGTAGTTATTGTTTTGAGAAAACAAAATAAAATATCATATTTTTCTTCTTTAAATCTATAATCTGTAATTTTTATCGACGAAAATATATTTATTTATAATTGGCAACTCGTGCCATTAGAAGCTTATTCCTAATCGGATAGATACGAGATGGCATCCGTTCATATCTTGGAAAGTTCCTTTTTCATCGGTAAATGGAGATATTTGATAAAAATTATATCCGATAAGAATATGAGACCCGAATTTTTTACTTACAGATAGGTTCATACCTAATCCGGCAGAACCAAAAAAGCCACCTTGATTTTCTCCTTTGTACATTTGATTGGTAGAATAACCCGCTCTGAAATCAACAAAAAGAAGAGATTTATTGCTTAGCAAATTACAACGGAAAAGTGCATAAATAGGGAGGTAGTATCGATTGTTGGAAAATGAACTGTGAAGACCTATTCCTAAACCAAAGCATTTGATGGTGTGGGACCGGTAGCCTGCGAATAAATCTAAATCGAAAGAAGAAAAGTCATTCCCCGACATATCGATGGATGCTCCTGCTTCAACTCCAAATGTAACAGGTTTGATTTTTTTATCTTTGCTCATATCCGACAAGTTGCTTTCGCGCATGACGTATTGATTGTTCCCGTTTTCAAAACCTGTGGTAGATCCTTGTGCCGATGTATTTTGTACAAAAAGGCATAGAGTTGATATTAACAATATCTGATATAGGTATTTAGCCATGATTTTATTATTTGTTGAGGACGAAGGTAAATTTTTTATTGCGATTGAGCAATCGAACGACTGAAAAAATAAATGAAGAGGTATTTAAAATAAAAAACCAACCTGAGGTGCAGGTCGGTTTTTCCTGCCATTGGGGGCAGACAATCCAATAAGGTTACCCTAAATAAGTCTTTAACAGTTTACTCCTCGACGCAGTTCTGAGTCTTCTGATGGCTTTTTCTTTTATTTGTCGAACTCTTTCTCGGGTTAATCCGAACTTGTCTCCAATTTCTTCGAGAGTCATTTCTTGACAGCCAATTCCAAAAAACATTTTAATGATTTCGCTTTCGCGAGGAGTAAGTTGTTTAAGTGCGCGATCGATTTCTTTCGAGAGAGACTCGTTAATTAACGACCTATCTGCTATGGGTGAATCGTCATTAACCAATACGTCGAGCAGACTATTATCTTCTCCTTCAACAAAAGGGGCGTCTACCGAAATATGCCGTCCCGACACTTTTAATGTATCGGAGATTTTATCTACCGGTATATCCAATTCTTCTGCGAGCTCTTCGGGAGAGGGACGACGTTCGTTTTCTTGCTCGAATTTAGAAAGAGCTTTACTGATCTTATTGAGAGATCCTACTTGATTTAATGGCAAACGAACGATTCTCGATTGCTCGGCTAGAGCTTGAAGAATAGATTGACGAATCCACCACACTGCATAGGAAATGAACTTGAAGCCTCTCGTTTCGTCAAATTTTTCGGCAGCTTTAATTAAACCCAAATTTCCTTCATTGATTAAGTCCGGGAGACTTAACCCTTGATTTTGGTATTGTTTGGCAACCGAAACGACAAAACGCAAATTGGCTCGTGTCAACTTTTCTAGTGCTGCATGATCGCCTTTTTTAATGCGTTGGGCAAGTTCTACTTCCTCTTCTACCGTAATCAAGTCTTCGCGTCCGATTTCTTGTAGGTACTTGTCAAGAGAAGCGCTCTCCCTGTTCGTAATCGATTTTGTAATTTTTAATTGTCTCATCTTGCAATATTGAGATTTTGGGACTGCAAATATACTATATTTATTGTTAATGGAGCTGTAAAAAATGTTTAATTTTGAACGTAAATCTACAAAAATACCATTTTACTGCTCCTGCCTTTTTCGTATTTATTATTATAACGTTTGAATATTTGTTCTGTTGTGTTTGTTGTGCTATATTTAATAATTATCTTTTAATTTGGAATATGACCCTTATTTAGGGGTCATATTCCAAAAAGATTTAATCGGCCAAATCTACTGCATAATACATCATTTTTCCATTCGGATAAATACCCGTAATGAACATAACTTTTTGATTTTGATTTGATTTTACAATAGAGTCGTACATGGATTCCAAGTCGCTAACCGACTTCATCGGGGTGTTATTGATTTCAAGAATAACAAATCCTTCTCGCATACCGGCCGCTTTGAATTTACCGTTTTTCAATCCAATAACCTGCACTCCATATCGAATATTCATCTCTCTCAAACTCTTGGTATCTAATTCTTTGAATCCAGCTCCCAAAGAATCCATTCCGGCAATCTTGGTTATCTCGGTATTGCCTTGACTATTTTTTAATGTCAGGGATACAGTTTTGGATTCTTTTCCTCGTAACAACCCTATTTTAATTTTATCTCCGGGACGATATTTACTCAATTGTTCGGAAAGCATAGCTCCATTTTTAATCTTTACGCCATTAATAGAGGTTATAACATCACCTTCTTTTATTCCTGCTTCCATCGCAGCGCTGCGATTGTATACTTCACCGACGTATATTCCTTCTTGCACTTCAAGATTTTCTTCTTTGGCCAATTCGGAATCTATTTCTCTATACCCTATACCCAATACGGCTCTTTGTACGGTACCATATTCTTTCAAATCGGCAATTACTTTACTTACTATGGAAGTGGGAATAGCGAATGAATAGCCGGCGTAACTTCCTGTTTCGGAGTAAATGGCCGTATTGATACCCACTAATTCACCTGCTGTATTTACCAATGCTCCACCGCTATTTCCCGGATTTACAGCTGCATCGGTCTGGATAAACGCCTCTATACCCATTTTTTGGCTACGAGGGTTGAGTGCGCTTATGCTACGAGCTTTGGCACTTACGATACCGGCGGTAACCGTCGATGTCAATCCTAACGGATTTCCTACCGCCAATACCCATTCTCCGACTTTCAAATTATCGGAATCGCCAAATTTGACGATGGGGAGATCTTTGGCATCTATTTTTATCAATGCCAAATCGGTAGAAGGATCGGTTCCTATTACACGACCATTGAAAGTCCTATTGTCATTCAGGGTTATATCCAATTTATCGGCTCCTTCTACTACGTGATTATTGGTTACAATATATCCATCGGGGGTAATAATTACTCCCGACCCCAATCCAGCACGAGGCTGAGGTTGTATATTGCGCCCTCCTTGTCCAAAGAAATATTCGAAAAACGGATCGCTAAAACCGCCTAATTGACTTTGTTTGGGTGTAGAAATCGATTTTATACTAACGACGGCATTAACCGTGTTTTCGGCGGCAGTGGTGAAATCTGTTTCAACAGCCGGTCGATTGATTACTCTTGTAAAGCGAGTCGGCTGTGCATATCCACTGTCGAGCGATTGATCTTGTATTTTTGAATCGGTCGACTTATTCAATATACTAAATGCGCCGATTGTAATTCCGGAGCTCAGAGCTGCAATTAAGGCGATGCCCATCAATTTTTTTTCCGTAAGAATTCATAATCTATTAGCTTTAAATGTTAATATTATCTTGTATTTAAGTTTTTCAGACGTTAAATTTAATACATTTATCATGCCGTTGAAACCCTTGCATCTTCTTTTTAAGCTCTTTTAATAAGCGGGATAGCTACTTAACAGGGGTTAACGCAGATGACTGTCATGAGAATCATTTTTATATACTTAGGCATGTCATATTGTCCGTTAAAATTTACAAGATTAAAAATCATACTGACAGTATTCTGTCTTTGCCATTTTTATCGTATCTTTGTAACGTACAGCAGGACGGTCTGTCGCTCGTATGATGCGAGAGGAAAGTCCGGGCAACATAGAGCACCATATTTCCTAACGGGAAGCCATTCGCGAGAGTGGAGTAGCGTAACAGAAAATAACCGCTGCGAAAGCAGTAAGGGTGAAAAGGTGAGGTAAGAGCTCACCGGGTTTTACAGTAATGTAGAATGCCGTACGTCTTATGGGTTGTAAGGTTATGTATACCGGCGTTGTAGGGTTGCTCGCCCGATGCCGGGGGGTAAACCGCTAGAGCCTTGTGGTGACACAAGGTCGAGATAAATGACAGACACTCTTTCGAGAGTACATAACCCGGCTTACAGGCCTGCTGTATTTTTTTGTAGAAGTTTTCTGTACGATATATTCTATGGTTCAGCGTAAAAACAAGCCCTCTTTTTTTGCCCGCGCCAGCCTTTTTATAAAACGGTTATGGCAGTTTGTCTCGGTCGATATATGGCATGTGACCGAGTATAAGCTCCATATTCATATTCTTAAAACATTGAACTTGTCGGTACGCTGTTTCTTAAATGAAAAGTTGCAGGAAAAGGCTTCCGCATTGACGTTTAGTACGATTTTGGCAATCGTGCCTGCGTTGGCTATGTTATTTGCTATTTGTAAGGGATTCGGATTCCAACATATTATACAAAGTCAGTTGTTCGATTATTTCCCGGCGCAACGCAATGCATTGGAATATATGTTAGGGTTCGTCGACCAGTATCTCGATCAGATGAAAGGTGGAGTATTCGTGGGGATAGGCCTTTGTTTCCTTTTGTGGACTTTGATAAGTTTGTTATCCAATATAGAGAAAGCATTCAATGATATTTGGCAGGTACAAGGCGGTCGATCGTTTTATCGTAAGGTTACCGATTATACCTCGATGTTTTTGATTTTGCCTATTTTGATGGTTGCATCGAGCGGATTTTCTTTGTTTATGTCAACCATGCTCAGTTCTTCGGTTCTATTCGATTTTATGAGCCCTTTGCTGCGTTGGGTCTTTCGATTGGCTCCATATATACTTACTGCTTTGTTCTTTACCGCTATTTATATTTTTATACCCAATACGAAGGTTAAGTTCAAATATGCGTTTATTTCTGGGCTTATCTGTGGTACGGTATTTCAGATTTTTCAATTTATATATATTTCGGGCCAAATTTGGGTATCGAAATATAATGCTATTTACGGGAGTTTCGCATTTTTGCCGTTGTTGCTCATTTGGATGCAATTTTCATGGTTGATTTGTCTGTTTGGTGCTGTGTTGACTTACTCATCTCAAAATGTAGTAAATTTCAATTTCGAAAAAGAAACCAACGATATATCTCGTCGGTATTCCGATTATATTGTATTAGTTATAGCCACAGTTATTGTCCATCGGTTCAAGGAGGGACTTTCGCCGATGACCAAAGGACAGATATCGAGACGTTATGCTATTCCCATACAGTTGGTAGAGCGTACCGTCGATGAATTGGAACGGGTGAATATTATTTCGCAGACATTGTCGGAAGAAGAGAGGGTTCCTGCATATCAACCGGCGGTAGACATCAGCCGATTGACTTTGGGCTATTTATTGCGAGCCATCGACAGAGAAGGAGACGAGGATTTTATCTGTAATTTAAAAGCCGATTTCCCAAAGGAATGGGCGGCTATAATAGATACCCGTAGGCTTATGGAAGAGAAGGGTGATAGTATTGCATTGAAAGATTTGAAAATAGAAGAAAGCCGAGTGCTTTCCCATAAATTAAATAATAATGAGTGATATGAAAAAAGTAATTTCTACGACATCTGCTCCGGCTGCTATCGGACCTTATAGTCAAGCTGTTGAAACCGGAAATATGATTTTCCTTTCGGGGCAATTGCCCATTGACCCCAAAACCGGAATAATGCCTGAGGGCATCAAAGCTCAAACTCGTCAAGCGTTTGCGAACATTAAAGCTATTTTGGCGGAGGCCGGTTATTCGGTCGAACATATTGTAAAGACGACCGTGCTGTTGGCCGATATGTCTCTTTTCGGAGAAATGAACGAAATATATGCCGAGCAGTTCGGGTCCGTATTTCCGTCTCGGTCGGCGTTTGCAGTTAAAGAATTACCGAAACAAGCATTAGTCGAAATAGAGGTTATTGCTGTGAAAGCATAGTTTTTAGCAAGTCGGCCACGATGAATGTACTGCCGCCTACGAAGATCAGATCATCGGGGCGGCTTTCTTTTTTCGCCGCTTCCACAGCTTGTTGAACCGACGGATAACACTTCCCTGTCAATCCTGCTTTTATTGCTAATTCGTACAGTCTTTCCTCGTGTAAAGCGCGAGGTATCGAGGCCCGGGTGAAATAGTAAACGGCATTTTGGGGGAGCATAGCCAAAACTCCCGAAATGTCTTTGTCATTGACCATACCGATGATAATACGCAAGTTTTGATAAGATTCGTTTTGCAACTGTCGAACTATATATTGTATGCCTCCGGTGTTGTGTCCGGTGTCGCAAATCAGTCGGGGAGACGATTCCAATTGTTGCCATCGCCCCATTAAACCGGTAAGGCTGGTGACATGGGCGAAAGCATCATAGACCGATTGGTCGGAGATATTGTATCCTAAATTTCGTAATTGGCCGACTGCTGTCAGAACGGTAGCTGCATTTTTCTCCTGACATAGCCCGCTTAACTCCCCGAAAAGGTGCGGAAATTCGGGAGAATCGAATTCCCAACCTTTGTCATTTCGTTGGGCTGACCGGAAATGAATTTGTTCCTCTGCGAATATAATGGGGGCTTTTATCTCTTTTGCTCGATCGATGAATACTAGCTTCACCTCTCCCTGAGCTTCACCGATCACGACCGGTATTCCAGATTTTATAATACCAGCTTTTTCTCGGGCTATTTTCGGCAGGGTGTCTCCGAGCATTTGCACATGGTCATAGCTGATATTGGTAATGACACATAAATCAGGAGTAATGATATTTGTACTGTCCAATCTTCCGCCCAATCCGACTTCGATAACAGCGGCATCTACTTGATTTTCGGCAAAGTAGTTAAACGCCATCATCATGGTGAGTTCGAAAAATGATGGTTGGATATGGAGTGTAGATGCAAGGTGTTTCTCTGCAAATTGAATAACATCTTCTTTGGAAATCATTTTTCCATTGATGCGGATACGTTCTCTGAAATCGATAAGATGCGGAGAGGTATATAATCCTGTTTTATATCCGTTTAATTGCAGAATAGCGGCTAATAGATGCGATACCGATCCCTTGCCGTTGGTCCCGGCAACATGTATGGTGTGAAACTTTCGATGGGGATATCCGAAATATTTGTCCAGCGCTTCGGTATTTTGCAGTCCCGGTTTATAAGCGGCACTTCCTATTTGTTGAAAAACGGGTAGTTGTTTATATAAATATTCTAATGTTTCTTCGTAATTCATAATTCATATTTTAGTATAAGGCATATCCTGAAATACCAGCCAATACGATAACGAGTATGGGGTGTATTTTCGCATAGTGTACCAGCACAAATGAGATTACTGCAATACCGATACTTATTGTATAGTCTGGAAAGTTTTCCTTATTCATGAGGAGGAGTGCGGCAGAAGCTATCAGACCGACAACCACAGGACGAAGTCCGGAAAATATGCTTTTGATAGTAATGTTATCTTTATGTTTAAGTATAAAACGGCTCACTAATAAGACTAAAATGAAAGACGGCAAACATACGGCGAATGTGGCGATTATCGACCCCCAAATACTATTACCGGCAGCTACATATCCTACATAAGTAGCACTGTTTATTCCTATGGGACCGGGAGTCATTTGAGAAATAGCTACGATATCGGTAAATTCGGTCGGGGTAAGCCACGGTTGGCTTTCGCCATAATGAACGACTTCTACCGCTTCGTGTTGAATGAGAGAGAGCATGGCGTATCCGCCACCAAAACCGAATAGTCCGATTTTTAGGTAGGCCCAAAATAAGTTGAGATATACGATCCACATGGCTATTTTTCTTCTTTATTACTCTTTTGTTTTGAACTGGCGATGACATGATTGCAGTAAAGTATTCCACCGATAGCTCCTAACAAGACGAACCAAATGGGGGAAATCCCTCCTAACCAGATTGATAATGCCACTATAATGGGAATAATAACCGTTTTAATATTGATACGTGCTGTTTTAGCCGTACTGAATACCGGAGACACGATGAGTGCGACCACTGCTGGTCTTATGCCCTTGAATATACGCTCGACTACCGGATTGTCATACGTTTGAACAAACCAGATTGCAATAGCCAAGATGATTAGAAAAGAGGGTAGAATTGTACCGAGTGTCGCCATGAGACAACCTTTTAATCCTCGCAATTTGTTTCCGATCAATATGGATATATTCACTGCCAACACTCCGGGCAATGATTGTGCAATGGCAAGTGCATCGACAAAATCTTCCCGTTTAATCCAGTTTTGTTTATCCACGACTTCTCTTTCAATGAGAGGTATCATAGCCCAACCACCTCCGAATGTGAACGCACCTATTTTAAAAAATGATATGAATAGTTTCAGATACAGATTCGATCTCATAGTTTCTTTTTAATGCGCTGCAAAGATAGTGCAAACGAGGGCAGAAACAAATTTATTTGGTTATGCCGAGTGCCGCCTATTTTCGCATTTTTGCAAAGATAGTGCAAGGCAAGAGAAAGATAAAACGAATAAGTTCGTTTTTCTTTTCGACCCGTAATCTTTTGAGGACTAATATAAGGTTGGAACAGGAACAAGTTTAGTTGGGTATATCGAAGTATAACCTGTTTTCGTATTCAGTTATAAAAAAGTGATAATCTTATGAAACTATCGTATATAAGACAATAGAATTTGTTCTAATTCGTTTAACGACAGGGCGCCAGATTGTCGCCAAATGATTTCGCCTTGTTTCCATAGTACAAGGGTAGGGACTGACTGTATTCTATACTCCGAAGACAAGGAAATATTTTTATCGATATCTATTTTTAGTATAATGATTTTATTCCCCATTTTCTTTTTCAATTTTTCAAGGACTGGTTTCATCATTTTACAGGGACCACACCATTCTGCAAAAAAGTCTACTAGAACTGGGGTATCACCTGCGATAATATCTTGAAATTTGTTCATGTCTTGAAATTTAATAAGATGAATATGATTTTAACAGCAGTATGGCTCTGTTGGTTCGATTCGTTCCGTGAATATCAGAAAATAGTATTGTCACGACAATCGACCAACCAGCTTCCTCTACGGTTAACCAAAGTAAGATTAATTTTTCGTATGAGTTTGTGTTTATGTGAGAAAAATAATTTCCCTTGTACGAACAGGGTATCTTGTGAAGTATTCATCTCAGAATAAGAAATATTGAAATGAGTGGGTGTGTTTTTTAATTCATCGGATTGATTCCCGACTAAGGTCTCAAACAAATATAGTGTTTCGGCCGACTCGGGAGTCGATAACTTTTTAGCTTCTTGGAAGTTAGCGTTGGATAGATTTTCGACGAAAGATATGACTATATTTTCCGGCTCGAAATGCTGATGGATAGAAGGAGTGCTAATCAATATTAAAGGGAGGCCTATGGCAGAGATGGTTAGACAAAAAAAGATAATGCGAACACGTGTTTTTGCTTTCATTGCGATATTCAATTTTATCTTTGCTTTTGGCAAAGATAATAAAAGGTGAGCGCAGAGACAAACGGAAAATTCATTTCCGATTTGACTATGCCGAACCGAATCCCATCTTCGTATCTACAAAGATAGCGATTTTTTTAATGGCCTGTGCAAGAAATCCTATAAGAGGAATATGGATTTAATTTATCTTTACAACCTGTAAAGATAGGTTGCATTGAATAATTAAATAAAGCGTGTTTCAACTTTGGCTTTGCACGTTCCCCCCTTGTGAGAAATACAAAAATAGGTACGAAAAACGAACTTCTCCGTTTTATCCTACTCTTACCTTTCATTATCTTTGCAATCGAATATAAGAATAGAAAATATGAAAGATTCGTTGATCGTAGTATCTGGCGGTATGGATAGTATTACTTTGTTGTATGAGTATGCCGACCGCATAGCATTAGCCGTTTCTTTTGATTATGGAGCTAATCATAATCATAAAGAAATACCGTTTGCTCGTATTCATTGCGAGCGGTTAAAAATAAAACATATAGTAATACCTCTTGCGTTTATGAAAGAATATTTCAGAAGTTCGTTGTTGGACGGTAGCGACTCTGTACCGGAGGGACATTATGCCGATGAAAATATGAAAAGTACGGTTGTCCCGTTTCGGAATGGCATTATGTTATCAGTTGCTTGCGGTATCGCAGAAAGCAATGGCTTGAAACAAGTTCTCATTGCTAATCATGGCGGAGATCACGCTATTTATCCCGATTGTCGATCGGAGTTTATCCAAGCTATGGATAAAGCTACGCGTTCGGGAACTTATGAGAATATAGGCATCTTTGCTCCCTATACCGATATTTCAAAAACAGAAATTGCCAGTCGGGGGAAAAAGTTGAATTTGAACTATGCCGAAACGTGGTCTTGTTACAAAGGAGGGGAGAAACATTGCGGGAAATGCGGTACTTGTGTAGAACGCAAAGAGGCTCTTCGGGATGCCGGGATTGAAGATCAGACAGAATACGAGGATTAATAACGAATAAAACGGTTAAGTTATAATGTATTACGTAGCTAAGACAATGGAAATTGCAGGCGCGCATTCTTTGCACCTTTCATATGAAAGTAAATGTGAAAAATTACATGGCCATAACTGGATTATTACGGTTTATTGTAAAGCGAAAGAACTGAATCAAGACGGTATGGTCTGTGACTTTAAACACATTAAAGATAAGATTCATGGTTATCTTGATCATGGGAATCTGAATGAATTGTTGCCTTTTAATCCGACTGCCGAAAACATAGCGAAATGGATTACGGATCAGATTCCCGAATGTTATAAAACCAAAGTTCAAGAGAGTGGTGGAAATACGGCTATTTACGAAATCGATGATTTTGAAAATGAAAATATTGACAGATGAAAGTAAATGAAATTTTTTACTCATTACAGGGTGAAGGTGCGTTTACAGGTACGGCTGCGATTTTTGTGAGGTTAGCGGGGTGTAATTTGCATTGTGATTTCTGTGATACAAAACATGAGGATTATACTATTTTTACAGAAGAAGAGATTGTAAAGGCTATTTCTGATTATCCTGCGAAACATGTAGTTATTACAGGAGGGGAACCCACTTTACAACTTACGCATTCGCTTGTCGACCGATTGCATGAAGTCGGGAAATTTGTCCAAATCGAAACCAACGGATCAATCGCATTAGATACCGATTTGGAACGGTCGATCGATTGGATTACTTGCTCTCCTAAAACGATTCCTGTGAAAATACAGCGTATGAATGAAATCAAAGTCGTTTATCAGGGACAAGATATGGAACCGTATGAAAAAATCGCCACAGCTTATGAGTGTTTTTGTAGCTTGCAACCTTGTGATGTCAATGATGAGATAAAAAATGAAAACAATCTTACCGCAGCTATCGAATACATTAAGAGCCACCCCCGATGGAGGCTTTCACTTCAAACCCATAAAATTATTAATATAAGATAATAATGAAGGATAAAAGAATAGGCTCTCGTTTACGGGATTTATCGAATACATAGGCAAAATCCAGACCGGCAAAGTCTCGACGAGACACTAGGCTGGATTTTATGAATATGAGCCGAGATATTTAGAGGTTGTGTGCAAGTCTATGAGGGGTGTTAAGAACGAAGGAAAAATGAGTGGGGCAAACTTCAATAAGTATGTTTAATCAGATACAGATTTACGTCACGAATTTTATGAATCGATCGATATGCAGAGGTGAGTCGGGAGAGGAGAGATGCAGTGAAAAATCCGTTAAAAATTTTCTTCTCTGATAATTTTATGCAAAACCATAAAAAAATCTTTGCAAGAAAAAAAGATAACGTTAACTTTACACAATCAACAAATTTAGTTAACCTTAAAAAGAAGAATATGGATATGACTCTTTCAGGATTGAATCCAACACATTTTCAAGGCCTAGTCGATGGTAAACAAACCGGTCTCTATATCTTGGTTAATAAAAACGGGTGCGAATTGACCCTAACTAATTATGGCGCGCGTATCGTTTCGTTAATGGTTCCCGATAAAAATGGGAAGATGATAGATGTGGTTACGGGGCATAATAACATACAGGAATACCTTACATCGGAGGAACCTTATTTTGGAGCGACTTGTGGTAGATATGCCAATCGTATTGCAAAAGGAAAATTCACGGTCGATGGAGTTTTGTATGATAAATTAGCGATAAACGATGGGCCTAACAGTCTGCATGGAGGGGTAAAAGGCTTCAACTTTCATGTTTGGGATGCCAATCAATTGGATAAACAAACAATAGAATTTTCCCGATTGTCTCCTGATGGTGAAGAAGGGTTTCCCGGAAATCTGCAAGTGAAGGTCATATTTAAATTAACCGACGATAATGCCGTTGATATAACTTACTATGCAGAAACCGATAAACCTACCATCGTTAATCTGACAAACCATTCGTATTTTAATTTGTCGGGTGCGGGAGATCCTTACATCGGTGATCATCTGTTATGCATTGATGCCGATTACTATTTACCTACCGATGATACGGCTATACCTTACGGAGAGAAGTCGGCGGTAGAGGGAACCCCGATGGATTTTCGTAAACTTTATGAAGTCGGTAGCCGTATAAACGAGCCGTTTGAACAACTGGTTTATGGAAAAGGTTACGATCATACTTATATTTTGAATAAGAAGCGGAGCGGTGAATTTTCATTTTGTGCAGAGTGTGTTTCGCCCAAAACCGGGATCGTGATGGACGTCTTTACGACAGAGCCCGGTGTACAGCTTTATACAGCCAATTGGATGACAGGAAATTTTATCGGGAAAAATGGGAAACGGTATCCGATGAGAGCTGCTATCTGTCTCGAAACTCAACATTTTCCAGATAGTCCTAATCATGAAAATTATCCTTCCGTTATCTTACGCCCTCATGAAAAATTCGAAAGTCATACGCAGTTTAAATTTTCGGTTCGAGAGAAATAATCATATAAGTTATACAATTATTTAATTTAGTATTATGGATATAGAATTTGTAAGAAGTCGTTTTATCAAACATTTTGATGGCTCTACCGGGTCGGTATATGCCTCTCCCGGTCGTATAAACTTAATAGGAGAGCATACAGATTACAATGGTGGATTTGTATTTCCGGGAGCTATCGATAAAGGAATGGTTGCAGAACTTAAAATTAATGGGACGGATAAAGTCCGCGCATATTCGATAGATTTAAAAGATTATGTAGAGTTTGGATTGAACGAGGAAGACGCTCCCCGTGCCAGCTGGGCTCGTTATATATTCGGTGTGTGCCGCGAGATTATTAAACGAGGCGGTAAAATAGCCGGATTTAATACAGCATTTGCCGGCGATGTTCCTTTGGGTGCAGGTATGTCTTCGTCGGCTGCATTGGAGAGTACTTATGCTTTCGCTTTGAACGATATGTTCAACTGTGGCATCGACAAATTCGAATTGGCTAAAATCGGACAGGCTACCGAGCATAACTATTGTGGTGTAAATTGCGGTATTATGGACCAATTTGCTTCGGTGTTCGGTAAAGCCGGTCATCTGATACGACTGGATTGCCGTTCGTTGGAATATCAATATTTCCCGTTCAAGCCCGAAGGTTACCGACTCGTATTGCTCGATTCTGTCGTAAAGCACGAGTTGGCATCTTCCGCTTATAACGACCGACGCAAATCGTGCGAGAATGTGGTTGCCGCCATACAAAAGAAACACCCGCATGTAGAGTTCCTGAGAGATGCCAATATGTCTATGTTAGACGAGGTAAAAGAAGAGGTGTCTGCCGAGGATTATATGCGTGCAGAATATGTGATCGGTGAGGTGCAACGAGTCCTTGACGTATGCGATGCTCTTGAACAAGGAGATTATGAGACAGTAGGGCAGAAGATGTATGAGACTCATCATGGAATGAGTAAATTGTATGAGGTAAGTTGTGAAGAACTCGATTTCCTGAATGATATTGCCAAAGAGTGTGGTGTGACCGGCTCTCGTGTGATGGGAGGTGGATTTGGCGGTTGTACGATAAACTTAGTTAAGGACGAATTGTATGATGCGTTCGTGGAAAAAGCCAAAGCAGAATATAAGACAAAATTCGGTCGTCTTCCCAAAGTTTATGATGTCGTGATTGCCGATGGGGCACGCAAACTTTGCTGATAAAAAAAATGGATATAAATAGATAGAGCCGGGGGATTATAATCCCCCGGCTCTATCTATTTATAGAAAAATTTGCTCGCTTAAATTGGGTTCGTTCCCCAGCCGCCACCTAATACTTTATACAAATTCACCATAGCAAGATACTCGTCTCTTACAGCATTGCTCAAACCGATTTGAGCATCGAAAAAATTTCGATGGGCATCTAAAACATCGATGTAACGAATAACTCCGTTGAAATACTGTAATTGTGCTAGATCTACATACTTTTGAGCTGCTTCAAAAAGATTGAGTTGAAGTTCCGATGTTCGTCTTTTTTTCTGATAAGTTATCACGGCATCATTTACTTCTCGGAAAACTTCAAGAACCTTTTGTTCATAGGCGAAACGTTTTTCGTCATAGGCTGCCAATGACGCTTTATATTGGGCTTTCTTCTTTCCAAAGGTTAATAAAGGAGCTACGAGATTGCCAGACACATAGGAGAATGGAGATTCGAAAAATCCTTTTAATTCATCGTTTTCAAGCCCTCCGACTAAACTTATAGTTAATCGTGGAAACCGATCGGCATATGCAATCCCTACTGCCGCCATAGCAGCTTGTAGCTGTTGCTCTGCTTGACGCACATCGGGCCTTCGTTGTAGTAGGGTAGAGGGAAGCCCGATAGGTATATTTTCGGGCAAACTGACATTTAAGTCGAATTCTCCTCGTTCCACTTTCGACGGATATTCTCCGGCTAATACCGCAATTTGATTTTCTTTCAATGCGATTTTTTGCTCCAACTCGGGGATAAGAGCCGAAGCACTGGCCAGTTCTACTTGTGCTTGTTGATAAGCTGTCTCGGAAGTGAGACCACCTTCGAATCGTAATCGGGCTTGATTGACACTTTCTTCACGAGTTTTTACGGTTTGTAAAACAATTTCAAGTTCTTGATCCAATGCAACTAATTCGAAATAGGCGGTCGCTGTTTCGGCAATTAGGGTCATTTGCATGGCTCGTGCAGCTTCCACGGAGGCTAAGTACTCCGCCGCACCCTTTCTTTTTCCCCAACGTAGGCTCCCCCATAGGTCTATTTCCCAACCTAATGAGGCTTTAAGACTAAATTCGGGATCTTTTGTGAACTTTTCACCGTAATAATCATTGGTTTCGTGATCGGCGAAAAGTTGAGCTCCGATAGTCGGCCAACGAGATGCTTTACTCACGCGGTATAATTCTTCCATTTGCCTGATATGAGCTTCTGCGGCCTGCATATTCCGATTATTTCTTAACGTCTTTTTAATTAATTTGCTAAGAGTCGAATCGGAATAGAGTTCCCACCATGACATATCGGCAATGGTTAATGTATCGTTTTCTCCCGCAATAATTTCATCTGGTAAATTCAGTTCGGGAGCCTGACAGCGTTTTTGTATAGAACAACTACTTAAAATGAATGCTGTCACCAATATATGTATGAAAACTTTCATCTGTTTCATCGTTTCATCATTTTAGATTTTAACTTGTAAACCCATACGAAAAGAAGGGGAACAAAAATAATGCCTACGGTAATTGCCACAATCATACCGAAAAATACGCCTGTACCGATACCTTGACGACTGGCCGATCCCGGACCACTGGCAAAGACAAGAGGTAACATACCTAATATAAAGGCCAAAGAGGTCATTACGATAGGTCGGAATCGTAAGTGTGCGGCTTTGATTACAGCATCCACTGCATTATTTCCTTTCTCAACTTCGTCTTTGGCAAATTCTACGATAAGAATTGCATTTTTGGCGACTAATCCCACCAACATAACCAAGCCGATTTGGAAATAAATATTATTTTCAAGGCCACATATCCAGTTTCCTAAATAGGCTCCGACTCCTGCTATCGGAAGAGATAATATAACTGCTATTGGGATAGACCAACTTTCGTATTGAGCTGCAAGGAATAAGAAGACAAAAAGTAATGCTAAGGCCAATATATAGGCTGTCTGACCACTTACATGTTTTTCCTGATAGGAAAGTCCGCTCCATTCGACGCCAATGTTTTTAGGCAAATGCTTGCTTGCTATTTCTTCGAGTATAGCCATCGCTTGTCCCGAACTATAACCCGGGGCCGCTTCTCCCGATATGGTTGTGGAGGTGAACATATTGAACCGACGAATAGTCCCCGGACCTGTTGTATACGAGGTTGTACCAAGAGCGGTAATAGGTATCATGGCGTTATTGCTTCCTTTGACGAAGAAGAGCCCCAAATTATCTTTATGTGCTCTATACGGTGCTTCGGCTTGGATATATACACGGTAGATTCTGTTGAACATATTAAAATCGTTCACATAGATCGACCCCGTAAATGTTTTGAGCGTTGAAAAAATATCGGCTATTTTTACTCCGAGCATTTGGGCCTTGTCCCGATCTACATCAAAATAAAGCTGAGGTATATCGTTTTGAATAGAAGACGATAAACCGCTTATCTCTTTTCGTTGAGAGGCATAATAAAGTAATGTATCGGCGGCTCGTTGTAAATCGGCATAACTCGCATCGCTTCGTGCTTCGAGCACCATTTCGAAACCGCCCGAACTACCTAATCCCGGAATAACGGGAGGAGTACTCAAATAAACTTTACTTTCGGGATATTTTTTTAATTCTTCACGAATTTCCTCCATAATATCTCGGAGATTCGACGATTTGCGATCTTCCCAGGGTTTTAGAATGACCGTTAATTGACTTCGAGATTGGTTCGTACCGACACGGGGACTAGATCCTGTCACATTGAGTATATACTCTACGTCTTCACGAGACATTAAATAGTTCATGGCTCGTTCAGTTACATGGCGTGTCCTTTCCAATGTAGCGCCTTCCGGTAATTCTAACTCAACGGTAAAATACCCTTGATCTTCCTGTGGCATAAAACTTTGAGGAACTATTTCGTTAAGAACCCATATCGCTATCAGAGATATACCGAAAGCTGCTACTACTCTACGAGCATGCTTCAATCCTTTTCGAATGAGTTTCTCGTAAAGTCTATTGCCTCGTGCTAACCATAAGTTTATGTAACGAAAAAGTTTGTTTTTCTTTTTGCCTGAATCCGGTTTGAGCAGTAAAGCACACATGGCGGGACTCAAAGTTAGTGCGACTAATGTCGAAATAAGGACCGAAACGGCAATAGTAATCGTGAATTGACGGTACAATTGACCTGTAATACCGGCCAAAAAGCTGACCGGGACGAATACGGCACATAACACCAACGAGGTAGCGATAATGGCACTACCCAATCCTTGCATGGCTTTTTTGGTAGCTTCGTAGGGACTAAGATGTTCCTCATTCATGATTCGTTCTACATTCTCGACTACGACTATGGCATCGTCGACCACGATTCCGATAGCAAGGATTAAACCCAAAAGGGTCATCATATTGAGTGAGAATCCGAACGCAAGCATGATTCCGAATGTTCCTATCAACGAAATAGGTACAGCTATAACCGGGATAAGTGTAGCTCTCCAATTTTGTAGCGAGAGAAATACAACCAAGATAACCAAAATTAGGGCTTCGAAAAGCGTATGGTAAACCTCGTTTATGGATTGGGAAATATAAGAGGTCATATCGAAGGGAATTTCATAAGTAATACCCTCCGGGAAGTTACGACTAATCTCCTCCATCTCTTTCTTCACAGATTCAGCGACCTCCATTGCGTTGGCTCCCGGTAGCATGTTGATATTAAGCACGGCCGCATTACCTCCGTTTATTCCGCTTTCCGTGTTGTAAGATTGTGCTTCGAGAGAGATGCGAGCGACATCGCGCAAACGAATCAAAGAACCGTCGGGATTAGCCCGTATGACAATGTCCTCAAATTCTCCTACGGAAGATAATCGCCCTTGTGCTATGATAGGAGTCGTTATATCGATGTCGGAAATCGGTTGCTGACCCAATACTCCGGCGGCCGATTCCCGATTCTGGTCTTTCAATGCCTTTTGTAAATCGTCCACTGTAAGTCCCAGATTAGCCAAGCGGTCGGGTTGAACCCATATCTGCATAGCGTAATAACGGCTACCGACATTCGATACGCTACCCACTCCTTTGACCCGTCTCAACATGTCCAACACATTGAGCGTGGCATAATTACTGAGGTATATTTCGTCGAATTTCGGATCGTTAGAGCGCAAAGTGACAGTCATTAATCGACTGGAAGCCTGTTTTTCCACGGAAATGCCGTTTTGTACTACTTCGGCCGGGAGACGAGCTTCGGCCTGTTTCACGCGGTTTTGTATTTCAACGGCAGCTAAATCCGGGTCGGTCGATATGTCGAATGTGATTGTTGCCGAAAAACTTCCTGAATTGCTGTTCGTTGATTCCATGTAGAGCATGCCGGGCGTACCATTTAATTCCTGCTCGATGGGAGTGGCGACAGCTTGGGTGACCGTCTGTGCGCTAGCTCCCGGATAGGAGGCCGATACTTTGACTACCGGAGGAACAATTTGGGGGTACTGGTCTATCGGGAGTAAAAAAAGACCTAATACACCGACGATAACGATAACAATTGAAATAACAATTGAAAATATGGGTCTGTCGATAAAGAAGTCCGATTTCATAACATACTAATTTTTAGAATGGTCTTCTTGTTCTGCCCGATAAGTCGAGGGGATAACTTTATCTCCATGAGTGAGTTTATGAAATCCTTCGACCACTATATTTTCGTGGGGAACCAAACCTCGTTCGATAATGACATTGTTTCCTACTTCCGGTCCCAATTCGACCATACGCCTTTCTGCAATACTATCGGCTCTTACGACGAATATGTAAGCGCCCCCCTTTTCAATCGCGATTGCTTTATTGGGGACTACGACTGCCGCTTCCCGAACATCGAGCAGTAACCTTACTTTGGTGAACTGCCCCGGTAATAATATATGTTCGGGGTTGGGCATTTCGGCTCTTACTGAGAATGTACCGGTTTGAGGATCGACTTGTGGATCGGCAAAATCGACTATTCCCCGCTGAGGATAAGGCGAATTGTCGGGTAAAGTAATAGTAATGTAAGGCTCCCACGTTCGGGTCGTGTCTTTTTGCCCTAAATTAACGTTACGGGCTTTGCTTTTCAAATAATCGAGTCCGGTCATACTGAAATCGACACGAACGGTATCGCTCTTTACGACCGTAGCCAGTAACGATTGCCCGCCGGGGCCGACAAGTGTTCCTATATCGACGTTACGTTCCGATATATATCCTGAGATAGGGGAGCTCACAGTCGTATAACCCAATGCTGTTTCGGCTTGGGTTAAATCGGCCTCGCTCATCTCTACTTCGGCTTTTGCACTTTCATAAGAAGCGATGGCGTTATCTAAATCGAGTTGGCTGGCTGCATTTTGTTGATACAAAGGTCTGATGCGCTCCAAGTCTCTCTCGGCTTTCAATGCCAACGCTTTGTTTTTGTTTAGCTGAGCTTTAGCTTTATTTGCTCGAGCTTGATACTGTTTGGGGTCGATTATAAAAAGGGGTTGTCCTTTTTTTACATAAGTACCCTCGTCGAAAAGCATTTTTTCAAGGAACCCTTCTACCCGGGCCCTTATTTCAACGAATTGCTGAGCACGAATGCGGCCTACATATTCCCCGTAAATTTCCACATCGTCCGTAACAACAGGCTCGACTTCGACTATCGGTAGGTCGGGACCCGGAGGTGCGGGACGCAGTAACCAATATAATCCTCCGCTTAATAGGAGAATACCTGCCCCCACATACAACCATACCCGGGGAGAAATACGACGAATCTTTTCACTAAGCCGTAAAGCGTAGTTGCCGATATTTTTAGCGGCTTGTCGAATATTTTCAAATGAAATTTTTATCATAAAGTCAAGAAACTTTTTGGAGTAAATACACAATAATCCTGATATGAGAATGGAATAGTCCGCAAAAGTACTCTTTTTTCTTCAAATACGCCTTTTTTGTGACAATATTTAGATATTAAACATAATGCGGAAGGGGACGGTTCTGTGCCGGATAGGGATTCCGATAATAAATAAGAAATGCTGTTTGGGAGGGAATCATAGATAGTTTCTAAAAAGTGTAATCTTTGGAGTGATTTGTATTTGTTTATAAACCAAATAGATATATACTTGCTCCAATTGGTTCTACTACTATTTTCTTCAAGGGAGCAAAAAAAATTCCATTTTTCACTAGGGATTGTTTTTGATTTGGGGTTATATAATATATAACAAAAAAATTATAGAGATACTTATTGATTCATGAAAAAATATTAAAGGATCCATGAAAAAGTACATATCTGTTTTTTTTGATAGTTTGAAGTATCATTTACGAATGGTGAGGCATGTCGTTTTATCAGAATCCCGACTACGTCGCAGTTTATAGGAAGCATTTTGAAGTTTATCCATTTTTAATATAAAAAACATTAGCCTATGGAAATAAGAGAGACTATTTTTTAGAATTAAAATGAGAGAGGAGAATTATTTTTTTAGTATTCGAATACCTATAATACACGTATGTATAGAAGAAATCTAAAAGCAATTATTGTAGCTTTCGTACTGGTTTCTGGTTTTGGAATCGGTACTGCTGTGCATGTCAGCGCAGCTGATACGATGTCGCCACAAGGAGCGGCACAATCGAAGAGTGTAAATCAAAATGTTGCCACGGGGACAAAAGTGGTAACGGGTACAGTTACCGATCCGTCGGGAGAGACTCTTATCGGCCTCACGGTAAAAGTTTCCGGTACAAATGTGGCCGTAGCGACAGATCTCGATGGTAACTACTCGATCAAGGTTCCTGCGGGGAGTAACGAATTGGAGTTTTCCTACATCGGTTATCAAACCATCAAGCGCGCTATCAACGGGCAGAGCAAGATAGATGTAGTTATGCAGGACAATTCCGAGGTGCTCGACGAAGTCGTTGTAACCGCCATGGGTATCACCCGTAAAGAATCGTCTTTGACCTATGCGACCCAAGAAATTAAGGGAGATGATTTAATGAAGGTGCAAGATGCCAACTTCGTGAACTCGCTTCAAGGGAAGGCAGCCGGTGTAACTATCACTCAAAGTGCCGGTGGAGCCGGTGGTACTTCAAAAATCCTGTTGCGTGGTAACAAATCAGTTATGGGTAACAACAGCCCCTTGATCGTTATCGACGGTATACCTATGACTAACCAAGTCGGTGGAGCGGCTTCTTCTTGGGCTGGTGGCGAGAGCCTCACTTATTCGAGTTCTTCGGAGGGTGGGGATGCTCTTTCCTTGATTAATCCCGACGATATCGAGAGCATCAACATTTTGAAGGGTGCTAATGCGGCTGCTCTTTACGGTAGTGCTGCGGCCAACGGCGTGCTTATGATTACGACCAAGAAAGGTAAAGAGGGTCGTGTATCGGTAAGTGTCAATTCTAATGTGACTTTTGAAAATCCGTTGGTACTTCCTCAGATACAGAATGTATATGGTGCAAATGTAAATCTGGCAGCCAGTACTCTTACTACTGAAAGTTGGGGCAAAAAGATTTCTGAAATGACACCCGAGGAGCTCAATTACAGTGGAGCTAAGTTGCGTAATTATGCAAAAGACGATATTTCCGACTTTTTCGAGACAGGTGCGACTTACAACAACTCGGTATCGGTAAGTGGTGGTACTGAGAAAGTACGTTCCTATTTCTCTTATGCCAACTCCTACGCCGACGGTATGGTTCCCAATAATACTTATCAACGAAATACTTTTTCATTCCGTCAGAGTTATTCTTTGTTCAACAAGAAGTTGAATGTCGATTTGTCATTGAACTATGTGCATGCGCAGACAAAGAATCGTCCGGGCGGAGGTACGGTCATGAACCCGTTATATGATTTGTATCGTATGCCGCGTAACATCGATATGGATTATTATAAGAAAAATTACAGAGGAGAGGGAACTTGGACTTCAAATATCTACGGATATTATAATGATCAGAAACAGTGGGTTCCCGATGGTACTATTGAGTTGTCTGGACCGATGCAACAATGGGCCTATTTTTCACCGGGTAACAATAATCCCTATTGGATAACGAATGCCAATAAAGGACAGACCGAGGAGGAAAGAGCCTATGGATATATTACGGCAAGCTATGAAATCATTCCCGGCTTGAAGATACAAGGCCGTTTGAACATGGACCGTGCCAAGTATAAAGGATTTACAAAGAGAATGGCCACTACGCAAAACGTAGCCGCTATCGAGGACTATGGTATGTATGGACAGGATCTCATTTGGAGCAACGATGTCTATGTCGATGCCATGTTGAGTTACAATAAGGAAATCAAAGATTTCTCTGTATCGGCATCGGCCGGTTGGGTGGGACACACCGTTAAAGGAGAGACCCAAAAGTTGTGGACGAGAGCCACCTATTTCTCCTATACCGACATGAATCAGCTACCGACCCGTATTAACTTCTTTGAGCCTCTGGCGTCATGGGGAGGAAGCAATATGAATGAGTATTCCTTGTCTTCCAACTGGGATAAAGGTCTTTTCTTTACGGGACAAGTAGGATACAAAGATTATGTCTATTTGGAAGGTAGCTATCGCCAAGACTGGTATCGGGCTTTCAAACAATTCGAATATCGGGGTACTCCCGATAATTATGGCTATTTCTCGGTCGGAGCCAATACGTTAATGCATCGCTACATTTCTTTGCCAGAATTTATTACACACTTGAAACTCCGTGCTTCTTACTCCGAAGTAGGTAACTCTATTCCTAATGAGGTGTTTAATAAAGGTAAAGCTGATTTAGCAACCGGAGCGATCGCTTCGTCTACCTATGGCTATTTCGATAATCCTATTCCCGAAACTTCAAAATCATTCGAAGCCGGATTCGATGTATCGTTCTTCGATAGTTCGTTGAACTGGGATTTGACGTATTATCACACGGGATTGTATAATAACTATTTCCTACAAGCCACTACGGGAGGTAAGTCCAAACCTGTAAATACCGGTTTGATTCGTAATCAAGGTATCGAAACCACCGTTTCCTATTCGTTGGGCTTTGCCAAAGATTGGATGTGGCGTACTTCGGTGAATTTCTCGTACAACGACAACAAGATTGTAAAGACATTCAAAGATGAGCAAGGAAAGTCGTCTAAGCTCGAACAAAAAATTGCCGGTGGTAATATTGTGGTAAGGTACGACGAAGGCGGTTCTTACGGCGATATGTATGCCCTCGATTTTCGTCGCAATGACGATGGTAGTATTTATTTAAGTTCTAACGGAGCACCTCAGTTAAGTAACAATAGTTATGTCTACTTGGGCAATATGAATTCTAAATTCCAATTGGGATGGGGAAATACGATTTCTTGGAAAGACCTTTCTCTTTATTTCTTGGTGAGCGGTCGTATCGGTGGCAAGGTCATCTCGTTGACCGAGGCTTATCTCGATTATCAAGGTGTATCTAAGCGAGTGGGAGATGCTCGTTTGGCAGCCGAAGCAAATCCCGATTTACAATGGAACGGAAAGCCGGCTATGGTAATGCCAGACGGTAATTTGGCTCCTATTGAAGAATATTACAAAGCAGTAGGTGGTAATATGTTTGGTTCGCAATATGTTTATGATGCCACCAATTTCCGTCTGGCAGAACTTTCGTTAGGTTATTCTTTCCATAATCTTTTTGGAGGAGTTATCAGTAACCTCTCGCTGTCAGTCGTAGGCCGCAACTTGTTCTTCATCTATAAGGATGCTCCGGTCGATCCCGATATCGCCCTCTCTACCAAAAACGGTTTGGGTGCGTTCGATATCTTCAATATGCCGGCAACCCGTTCGGTCGGTGTGAATTTGAAAATTGATTTTTAGTAGTAAATAATGAATAGATATATGAAAAAAACTGTTTTAGCGGCATTTGGTGCATTGCTTTCTGTTGTGAGCTTGCACTCATGTTTAGATTTCGATATGCCCACCGATACCTTTACTGGTGGTGATACCGAATTGGATCCGATAGTCTACAAAGGTAAAGCCGATAGTATAGATTATAGAAAAGAGATTTCAGAAGAAGGTTTTGCGTTTGCCGAGAAAGAATTAAACAATTATTTCTTTCAATTACAAACGGTACAATATTGTATGAGAGGAGGAAAAGAAGGCCAGCTTCCCGGAGCTCACCAATATCAATATGTGTATAATATAACCGTCGATAACTATGCCGGCTATTTATGCGTTCCTCATAACTTCTCACATGGGGGAGACGGTATTTTATCTTCTACTTACTATTACAATCGAGGATATTGCGATGGCCCTTATGGTGCTTTTCTCATGGTGAAAAACAATTTGGTGAACATGTTGAATCACCCTCATATCGACTCTATCCCCGAGATGAAAGCGATAGGACTATTGCTTTACAATTATTCGGCACAGGAGATGGTCGACCTGTATGGCTCTATCCCCTATGTGGACCACAAGAATAATAAGGAAACGAATCCATTTACCTTCAATAAGATGGCCGATATTTATGAAACTATCGTAGATAATCTGGATACGATCAATGCTTGTTTGAAACATTATGAGCAACGTCCGGGGTGGTACAAAAGTCGTTTGAATGGTATCTTGCAACAAAGTGACTGGGTAACGAAAGATTTTAGTATTGACACGTGGAGGCGTTTTGCCAATTCGTTAAAACTTCGTATGGCTATGCATATTGTGAAAGTTGATCGGACAAAAGCTCAAAAATGGGCACAAGAAGCTGTTACCGAAGGTGTAATCGAAACGGAAAATCAAGAAATAGCTTTGGATCCAGTCGTTTCAGGGTTTACCCATCCATTGGTCGATATTAGCAAATTATGGGGCGATTCCCGGTTGAATGCTTCGTTTGAGAGCTTACTGTTCAGTTTGAAGCATCCTTATGTACAAGACGATTATGCGTTGTTCGAGAAAAATTCTTCTCAGATTGTCAATGAAACAAATCCTGAGGAAATAGAACCTACCAATTCTCGGATTGTAGGGCTACGAGCTGGTATATCCATGGTTTCGGGTCAAACAGTGAGTGTTAACCCCCGTATCGCTTATTCGGCAGTTTCTTCCAATCGTATCAGTATGGCTCCGTTATACCTGATGAAACTTTCAGAAGTTCAGTTCCTTCGTGCGGAAGGTGCAGTGCGTAACTGGGCGATGGGTGGTTCTGCCCAATCTTTTTATGAAGCAGGCATTCGTAGCGCTCAGTTGGATCAACGTACAAATTCGCAATATGGACAGAAAGTTGATGAGTATATGAGTGTGGAAGAACCGGTCGCTTATGCGTATACCGACCCGATGGACCATACCAATGATATAGCCAGTGTAACCAAAATCGGTGTTAAATGGAACGAAGGCGATACGCCGGAAACCAAATTGGAAAAAATCATCACTCAGAAGTATATTGCCGGGTTCCCCTATTCCTATGAAGCATGGAATGATTTGCGCCGTACGGGCTATCCGAAGATATTCCCCGTATTGAATGTCGAGGACGGTGACGGCAGTTTGGTACAAGGCGACCTTATTCGGAAAATTCCTTTGCCGGGAAGGGACACGAGTGCAGGTTTGTCCGATATTCAGACCTCTGGTATAGAGGCTTTGGGGGGGACCGATACACAAGGTACTCGTGTTTGGTGGGACGTAGAAGGTTCCAATTTCTAATGAAATGGTTTAGAGGGCAGGGGAGCTGTCGCTCCTCTTCTCTCTACTATTTATAATAGTTACAAAATTTATAATTTAATGTTTTTTTATCATGAAGAAGTTTACTGTATGCGGTGCGGCTGTGGCTCTATGCTGTCTGGCCGGCAACGTGCAGGCGCAAGAACCGGAATATCCGGCGTCTGCATCGACAGAAGTTTTTGACTTTACACCGTGGAATGATGACAAGTTATTGCTGTTATTCGCTCAGGCGGCTGATGAAGGACGTAAGTACCCGACCAAAGAAGAGTTTGAAGCTGCCGGTTTTAATCTCGATCTGGAATTCTCCCGTTCGCATGTACGCCCGGCAGTTATTATGGAAGATGCAGCCAAAAACATTGTTGCCGATGTATATCCCACCCGTCGGTTGTGGATGAACACACCGACCGGACAAGGTGAAAGTGTCGGTGGCTATCCCAGCTCCGAATTCCATAGCGATGTATTCTCTATGTGGAACTATACGAATTTATACGGTGCTTGGAACCACACTATATTACAAGCTCCGGGTTCTTGGGCCGATGCCGCTCACAAGAATGGGACGCACATGTTCTCGGGTATTAAGTTTTTCGAGTCTTGGGGAACAACTTCAAGTGAGTATATCAAGCTTATTACAAAGAAAAACGAGAAAGGAGAATACGTGTATGTAGATGCCTTTTTGAATGCTCTTTTGTTCTTGGGATTGGACGGTATAAACTACAATTTCGAGGATTCGGGCTATCAGCAGACTGACGTTGTCGGATTCCATCAAGCGCTTTACAAAAGAGCGAAAGAGATAGGGTTCGACAGTTTCCATATTGGTTTGTACACCAGTAGTTCTTCACTTTCGACACGTACTGCAAATGCCCTTTATGGAACAAAAGCGAACGGTAAAACCGCTGACTTAATGTTGAATTATTCGGGAGGAGATTTTGCAACACAATATATGGCTTCGTCGGTTCAAGCAGCAGAAACTGCTTACGGTACGGCCGACGGTTTATATGCCGGTGGTTGGTATCGTCACATGGATCTTAGCTGGCCTCTCTTGAATCAAGATGAAGCGACGAAGAGATGTGGCCTTTGCCTTTGGGGAGAGCACAAAATCAGTCGTTTCTTCCAATATGTAGTGGGAAAAGACCCCATGGATATGCAAACGAACTATCAAAAGTTGTTGGAAAAAGGATTCTCGGGTGGGTATCGCACACCGATCCAACGTCCGGCTCCTTCGTATGCTAATGTATTCCAAGTAGAAAATGCCAGTGAAGCAGATACGCAATTAGCCGAATTCTGCGGATTGGCCGAATTTATACCGGAACGTACGGCTATTCAAGGCGATCTGCCGTTTAATACCTATTTCTCATTGGGAAATGGAGATTTCTATGCTTATAAAGGTAAAAAAACACTGGGTAGCTGGTACAACATGGGACAACAAGACTATGTACCGACCTATCGTTGGTTAATCTATCAAACGGGGACAACGAACCGTTCGACGGATATCGATGCTGAATTTACTCATGAGGATGCTTATATCGGTGGATCTGCCCTCCGTTTGAAAGGAACTCCTACTTCAACGGGATCTGATGTAGTGCTTTATCGTGCCAAACTGACTGTTTCTGGGAACAATGCAACTGCCAAACTGGCCGTGAAATCGGGTATCGAGGGAACTAATGCTTCCAATCTGTATCTCATCTTGAAGAAATTTGACGACACTACATGGTTGGAATTCCCTGTGGGCGACTTGAAAGGCGCTACTTGGGAAGAAAAGGAAATAGCTCTCAGCGGTATCAACCAAAACGATGTAATCGAATATATCGGTCTGCGTGTGAAAGGTTCGGCATCGGACAGCTATAAAATGCTCGTAGGACAGTTGCAATTATGCGATGACCGCTCTGCTGTGAAACCCGCTGATATCGACGATTTGAGTGTAGTTACAGAAGTGAAGGAAGAAACGACTTCTTCGATGTCTGTAAAATTGACTTGGAGTGTCGATTATACTGGATTTAGTCCTGCCCGCAAAGATTATGGTATGGTTTACAACGACGAGGTAAATATCGATCATTTCGAAATTTTGTATAAGAATGGAGAAGACGGACGAGTATCGGAAGTAGGACGTACTTCCACTTGGTCGGCTTATGTAGGTAATATTCAATTTGAAGATGAAAACGACGATCCCTATATCGGTGTTCGTTCGGTATCAGTCGATTTGAAATCGTATTCTCCGGTGGTGTGGACGCATGTACCGCGTGCTACGGGGTCTTTACCCGAGCCCGATACCGATTTGTATGGAAAAACTTATTTGAATCTCGAATCGGAAGGTGTTGAGACAGCTCAAAAATATCGTTATGTTTCATCGCTTGTTACTACGGGTGCAACTGAAAATTTGAACTATACATCGAATACACCTGTTGGAGGTGATAACTATTTGAGAGTAACCGACCAAAAACTGAAAGTAGAACAAGGCCAGAAAGTAACGGTTAAGTTTGCAGGACGAGTTAACGGTAGCGACGATGGTTTGAAGTGGTGTTTGGGTAAAGCCTATGTAGATTGGAATCTCGATTATGTATTCGATGCTAGTACAGACGAATTAGTAATGGAGGTAGGTACGTTAAATGCAGGAACCGATTCTATCGCAACAGGTTGTACCTTCATTCTTAATGTTCCCGAGGATGCGGCAGTGGGTACAAGTCGTTTCCGTATGGTATTCTCTGATGCTTGGTTTACTCACCCCGGACCTACGGGAGGTACGGCAAAAGGATTCTCGATCGATTTCGATGTGGAAGTAACCGGATCGAATCCCGGACGTGAACCGGAAAAAACATATGCCGACTACCGTGATCAAGGTGTTGCCGATGAACCCGATGGATTAGATGTATCTGGAATCGAAGATGTCGTAAATGGCAACGGAAACGGTGTATCGTCTGTTTCTTCGCTGTATCCTACGGTAGCTACCGATGTAATCTATTTCAACAATGTAGATAAGGCTTGGATATATACGGTCGATGGACAGTTGGTTAAATATGTAAACAACAATCCCGAATCTGTGAATGTCTCCGATCTGTCTTCTGCTATGTATGTAGTGAAGATGCAGAAAGGCAATGTGGTACGTAGCCAGAAGATGTTCAAGAAATAAAGAAGATTGTTTCAGGTTAATAACAGTCTGAAAAGACTGCCTCTCTCGAAAGGTTATCCGATGTGATATCGGGTAACCTTTCTTTTTTTATGTTTTTCGAAAACAATTTATTCCCCTTGTCGATTCATGTATCATGACGGTCGATAATACGACAGTAGAAGGAACGGAATGCACGATTTCGTTTTTGTTTTCTGGGTCGCAAATCGGTAAGAAAAGGCTTTAATACGCTTTTTATGAACTTGATAAGAAAAAAATAGGACAGATTTATTTTAATTCTTAACTTTACTCTGTTTTTTGGAAATTTCTTTTTTTAATTCGTTCTGGAATACATAGATTCTTTCGGACACAAATGCTTTGGAATATTCGGATTCATCTGCAATAGATTTTATAGAATATCCTTGTATATATTTTTCAATGATTGACCGGTCAACGTGGTTGAGCAATCGGAATATATTTGTAAATGTTTCTATATCAATCATGTCTATTGAACAAATTTGACGGCGAATTGTTCTAAATAATCTAAGTTGAAACAATTTAATTTTAGTCATAACTTTTTTATATAAAAGCCTCCGACCATAATACACGATACTAAAAAGAACAGTGAATAAATTCGTGAAATGCAAAACTCTATTTGCATTTTATTATGGATCGGAGGCCTATGTCAAACCAACCGAAATGGCAATCGCCACCACGAATTTATTCACTGTATGATACAAATATAGCGATTTGTTTTTGATTATTTTATAAAATAATCCTAGAATTTTTACTAATCTAAATTATTTTATTTTTCTTCTTTTATAAGAGATTGTAAACGTGGGCTTTGTATATTTTATAAAATGGAAGAAAATAGCGGGCAGGAGTTTTGAATTACATGTTTATTCCGATGGTTTAGTCTCTATTTGAGTGGTGATATTCAATCTTTCTTTTTTGATGTGTGTCTAAGTACGATTTGTAGAAGCCATATTTGCCAAGTTTTTTTGCACGGTTTTGAAACAAAACGCACCTAAGCACAACAAAAATATACGAAACGTCGATAATTTATGTATCGATTGAAAGTATATTTTTTGATGGAATATATAAAGAAAAAACACTGAAAATCATTTGATAATCAGTGTTTATATTTTGTCGGGGTAGCGGGATTCGAACCCACGACCCCCTGCTCCCAAAGCAGGTGCGCTAACCGGACTGCGCTACACCCCGAATCCCATTAATCGTTTCTCGATTTTGGTGCTGCAAATTTACAGCTTTTTTTTATATCCACAACTATGCTCCCATATTTTTATCAAATTCTTTAAGGAATCATATTTGTTTACCGATGTTTTATTTTAATTTTGCAAAGACAATTTTTCATAAGAATGTCGGAGTATAATCAACGAAAATAAATCATATAATAATGTATAGAACGAATACGTGCGGAGAATTGCGGTTGAACCATGTCGGCCAAAAGGTGACGTTGGCGGGGTGGGTACAACGCAGTCGCAAAATGGGCGGAATGACATTTGTCGATCTGCGAGACAGATATGGTATCACACAGTTGGTCTTTAATCAAGAAACAGATGCCGATTTATGCGATAAAGCGAATAAATTGGGGCGTGAGTATGTCATACAGGTAACCGGTACAGTAACGGAACGGTCGAGCAAAAATGCCAATCTGCCGACTGGTGAAATAGAAATCATAGCCGAAAATTTGGTCGTGTTGCATACCGCAGAGACACCGCCTTTTACTATCGAAGACGAATCGGACGGAGGAGACGATATTCGCATGCAGTATCGTTATCTCGATTTGAGACGATCGGTAGTACGCCGTAATCTCGAATTACGTCACAAGATGGCATTCGAAGTCCGCCGTTATCTCGACGAATTAAATTTCTTGGAGGTGGAGACTCCGGTGTTGATCAAGTCTACTCCCGAAGGGGCTCGTGATTTTGTAGTGCCTTCAAGAATGAATCCGGGAGAGTTTTACGCGCTCCCTCAATCGCCCCAAACATTGAAACAGTTATTGATGGTATCGGGATTCGACCGTTATTTCCAAATCGTGAAATGTTTTCGTGACGAGGATTTACGGGCAGACCGTCAGCCCGAGTTTACTCAGATAGACTGTGAAATGTCTTTTGTCGAGCAAGAAGATGTTTTGAATATTTTTGAAGGTATGATTAAACACCTGTTCAAAAAGATTCGTGGCATTGAGTTCAACGAACCGTTTTTGCGTATGACATGGGCCGACGCCATGAAATACTATGGCAGCGATAAACCCGATATGCGCTTCGGTATGAAATTCGTTGAAATGAAAGATTTAACCGAAGGACATAATTTTGTGGTGTTCGATAGTGCCGAGTATGTGGGCGGTATCTGTGCCGAAGGGTGTGCGACATATACCCGTAAGCAACTCGATGAATTGACCGAGTTCGTCAAACGTCCACAAATAGGAGCCAAAGGGTTGGTCTATGTCCGTTTCGATGAAAACGGCACGCCAAAGTCATCGGTCGACAAATTTTATTCGGCAGACGATTTGAAAAAGTGGGGCGAAAGATTCGGTGCAAAACCGGGCGACCTGTTGTTGATATTAGCTGGTCCTGCGATGAAAACCCGTAAGGCTCTTTGTGAGCTGCGGCTGGAAATGGGCTCTCGTTTGGGGTTGCGGGATAAAGATACGTTTGCACCCTTGTGGGTTATCGATTTTCCCTTGTTCGAATGGGACGAGGAGACCCAGCGCTTCTATGCCATGCATCACCCGTTTACTTCCCCGAAAGCGGAAGATATTCCTCTATTGGATAGCGATACCGGAGCCGTCAGAGCGAACGCTTACGACATGGTTATCAACGGTGTCGAATTGGGTGGCGGGTCTATCCGTATACACGACAGTGAATTGCAAGACCATATGTTCCGTTTGCTGGGATTTACCGAAGAGCAAGCATTGGATCAGTTTGGTTTCTTAATCAATGCATTCAAGTATGGAGCACCGCCTCACGGAGGTTTGGCGTTCGGTTTGGATCGTCTAGTCTCGATGTTCGCCGGATTAGATTCTATACGAGACTGCATCGCATTCCCCAAAAACAATTCCGGTCGAGATGTTATGCTTAATGCACCTTCTGTTTTGGCGGAATCCCAGTTAGAAGAACTATGTATAAAAGTGAACCCGAAGAATTAGAGATTCGTGATAATAGTTAACGATATCATAAAGGCGATAGAATCGGTCGCTCCATTGAATTGGCAAGAATCCTATGATAATGCAGGATTGCAAGTGGGCGGTCGGTTTCAATCGGTTTCGGGTGCGGTTGTTTGTCTCGATGTCACGGAAGCCGTAGTCGACGAAGCTATCTCTATGGGATATAATTTGATTGTATCTCACCATCCTTTACTCTTCAAGGGATTGAAATCGATAACGGGGAATAGTTATGTCGAGAGGATTGTCATTAAAGCTATTCAACACAACATAGCCATTTATGCAGCCCATACCAATCTCGACAATGCCCCGGAGGGGGTATCTTACAGAATGGCTCGGAAACTGGGATTGACCTCAATTCGAGTTTTAGACCCGTTATGCGGCCGACTGATAAAATTGGTTACCTATGTACCTTCGACTCATGTCGAGAGCGTAAGAAGCGCTCTTTTTGAAGCAGGAGCCGGTCATATAGGAAACTATGACAAGTGTAGTTTCGGACAAGAAGGGACAGGGACGTTTCGTGCGGGAACCTATGCTAATCCATATTGCGGTACGATAGGGGAGTTTCACCGGGAACAAGAGACGCGCTTGGAAGTGATAGTTCCTATACATGTACAAGAAGCGGTTATCGATGCGCTGAAAAGGAGCCACCCGTATGAAGAACCGGCATTCGATTTGATTCCGTTATCCAACCGATGGGAACAAGTCGGGAGCGGTGTTGTAGGAGCCTTACCGAAACCTGTCGATGAAGTGTTGGTCTTGGAAAAGCTGAAAGAAATTTTTAAGACCGGTTGCGTAAAACATTCTCCGTTGCATAACCGAAAAATTTCACGAATAGCATTATGTGGAGGAGCCGGAGCCTCATTGATGACAAAAGCTGTCATAGCCGGAGCCGATATGTTTGTTACAGGAGAGATTCGTTATCACGACTATTTCGAATTTGAATCTCATATACTATTGGCCGAAATCGGTCATTATGAGAGCGAACAATATACAAAAGAAATTTTTTGTGAGATAATTCAAAAAAAATTCCCTACCTTTGCAATCCATTCTACACAGGTAGATACAAATCCGATAAATTATTTGTAAAGTATGGCTACTGACAAAACAAAAGCAGAGAAAGAATATACAGTGGAGGAGAAGTTGAAAACACTGTATGATTTGCAAACCATTCTTTCGGAAATCGATAGAATAAAAACATTGAGGGGTGAGCTTCCTCTTGAAGTTCAAGACCTTGAAGATGAGATTGCAGGTCTTGAAACTCGTATCAAAAACTTTCATACAGAAATAGAAGACCTTAAAGCTGCTGTGTCGGCTAAAAAAGTAGAAATACAAAATGCCCAAACGCTTATAGAGAAATATACCAAGCAGCAGGATAACGTGCGGAATAATCGAGAATTTGATTTTCTGTCGAAAGAAATCGAATATCAAACGCTTGAAATTCAATTGTGCGAAAAACGTATCAATGAATTTATCGCGGCACAAGAGGCCAAGAGTAATGAAGTCGCAGCTTCGGAGGAGATTTTACAGGATCGCCAGCATATTTTGAACGAAAAGAAAAGCGAACTTGATGAAATTGTTTCGGAGACCAAACAAGATGAAGAAAAGCTGAGGGAAAAGGCCAAGAAACTTGAAAATAAAGTGGAGCCTCGTTTGTTGTCTGCATTTAAGAGAATTCGTAAGAACGCACGCAATGGTTTGGCAGTGGTTTATATTCAACGCGATTCTTGTGGAGGGTGTTTCAATCGTATTCCACCTCAAAGACAGCTCGATATCAAAATGCGTAAGAAAATTATCGTTTGTGAATATTGCGGACGTATTATGATTGACCCGGAACTTGCGGGAGTGAAAGATGTAAATTAGTAGAATTAAAATTATTTTTATAAGAAAAAGGTCATTCTGAAAATGAATGACCTTTTTTGTCTGACTTTATCACCCGTTTTAACAGGGTTATTTTGCTATTTATTAAGAAAAGACACGTTGGCTAAGTGCTTCCAAAGCTCGCTTTTTATCATCACGACGCATAACGAACGACACATCGCAGTTATCTCCGTAAGAGATCATTCGTACAGGAATATCTTTTAAGGCTTCGACTATTTGATGTTCAAAGCCCACATTATACCATTTCAGATCACCCACAACACAAATAATTACCATATCATCTTCGACCGAAACATCGGCATATCGTTCCAGCATAGAGATTATTTTCGGCAAATGTATCTTATTGTCGATTGATAAAGATATTTCCACATTAGACGTTACGACCAAATCGATAGGTGTATGGGATTGTGCAAAGCAGTGAAATATTTTTTCGAGGAAACGGTAACACGGTATTTTATAATGAGAGCGCAACTTAATATAAGTTACGTTATCTTTGGCTGCAACAGCCTTTATTTTCCCGGTGTCGGCAGTATCGGAAATAAGCGTTCCCGGGGCTTGGGGATTCATAGTGTTGAGTAATCTTACAGGGATATTTTTTAATTTGGCCGGAAGGATGCATGTCGGATGCAAAATTTTTGCACCGAAATAAGCGAGCTTGGAGGCTTCGTCAAAAGTCAGAGTACGCACTGGTGCTGTTGTCGATACTACTCTTGGGTCGTTGTTGTGTAGTCCGTCTATGTCGGTCCATATTTGTATCTCACATGCATTCAAGGCTGAACCCAATAATGATGCAGTATAATCGCTACCGCCTCGTTGTAGGTTGTCTATTTCACCGGATACGTTACGACAAATATAACCTTGCGTAATAAACAAATGATTATTGGGATAGCGTTTTAATAATTTGCATACATTTCTTTTGATAAAGTGTATATCGGGCTCTCCGTTTCTGTCGGTACGCATGAACTCAATCGCAGGAAGCAGAACCGATACGATTCCAATTTCTTTCAAATAAATATGCATCAGTCGAGTTATCAGTAATTCGCCCTGTGACAGTATAATTTTTTCTTGTTTTGAAGAAATGGGAGATTGAGCTATTGTTTGTAACGATGAAAAAGAGCACAGAATAAACTTTTTAGCTTCTTCTATGCTCTTTGCAGAAAGATAGAGCTTATCGGCGACTTCGATATACTTGCTTTTCAAACACTCAATGTCACGTTGTGCACCGTCGATATCTCCATTAAATAGTAATGAGGCTATTTCTGCCAATGAATTGGTCGTGCCCGACATTGCCGATAGTACGACCAGATTCAACTCATTATTACAAATAAGATTTGCTACATGTTTGATTCTCTCGACGGTTCCTAATGAAGTTCCTCCGAATTTCAAGATTTTGAATTTTTCTTTTTTACGATCCATTTTCTGCTTTTCCATTTCTCACATGTCTCTATTACAGAGTTTTCGTTTTATACTTTGCAATTAAAATACCATAGTTTGAAATTTATATAATTGTTTGATTTATAATTAATTATTAAATTTAAATATAAAGGCGATATTTCCAAAATGAAAAAAGACCATATCGTTATGATAGATACGGTCTTTTTGTGATTACATTTACAAAGTATACCGAGTATTGATCAATTGATTCGTACCGGCTGTATAGGTTGCTGTTTTATCAAATCGAGTGGAACCGCTTGATATTTTACACGATTAAAATCGATGGCTTTCAAGTCTATGCAACGAATGTCGCTATTATACATAGTACGATAATAGATAACTCTGTGTGTAAGATCTGTCGATGATGTCCATTGTGTGGCACTCGGTATATCGGTAGGTGTTTCACTTTCAGAAAACTCTATACCGATAGGTATATCAAAGTTGTTCAAAATGTGAAAGCTCTGTATAACAGCTTCTATCGCTGTTTCTTTTTGTGGAGAAGAAGTCTGGTAAAAAGCGGCACGTATGAATCTTGATGGGGGAGTGACATCACCGGGAATGCCGAGGAAACCACTGCCTGCACCAAATGAGGAAAGTTTTATATTTCCGAGTGTCCTCGGATTAGTAGTCCCGGAATAAAGATTGATGTAATTATTCAGATTGGTCATGTGCCATTCAAAACCGGGAGAATTGGTAAGTACTCCTAATGTATTTTCATAGAAATTAGGTTGACCATCAACAATCTCCAATACGATTTGTTTTCCCGTAATATCTGCCATTCTCCAATGAACGGTTGAGGCTCTCGGGTCAATCGGCACGATGTGTATCTTTTTTATAGCTTTCATAGCTTCGTCTACCGTTGAAAAGTTTCCCAATATCCATGATACTAATTGTAAATCGGCTATACTGGAATCTTTCAGTTTGGAATCATAGTCTTCATATCGACCATATCCGGGAAAATAAAACAATCCGGCAGATAGTCCGGCTTCGTTTAGTCCTTCTGCCACAAATTCCTTTTGTTCGACGGATAACCCGATATAACCGTAACGAGCCGTAAATTTCATTCCCGATCGCTCTTCTCCGGGAATATAGGAATACTGCTCGTAACCACGAGGAACGACAACATATTGGCTATTTAAATCGCTGCCGCCCCATTCGATTGTTCGGGCAAGAATCATAGAATTATCTTTTGTTGTTAAAGTAATGCCGGTACAAGCTTCTGAGACTTGAACTTGAAATAGAATGATAACAACCGTTATCCATAAAGAAAGTAATTTTTTCATTTTTGTTATGTTTAATTTGAGATGGGAATAAAGTATAAAAAGAAATGCATTTATAATTGCCGGAATCCAAATATACTTAATTTTTTAATATTAACAAGATGTCTTTTTATTATGAGTATGAAGCTGGTTATAAAGTGTCAGTTTATTTTTAAACATTCTTTACCTCTAAATTGTTTTGCCAATAATTTGAAATACAAGGTAAAGCTATTCAGAGGAATATTATAAAATCTATATATTGGTAAATTGTTCGAAAAATTTACAGCCGATAAGATGTAAATCCTATCGGCTGTGCCTCTATAATAAATTATACCGATTAGAATCGGAAACTAACATATAGGTATGCGCCTGATACTTTCCAATCTTGATTTTCTTCATCTATCTTATACGAAGTCGTACCCCAACGATATTCAGCACCAAGAGATATAACTTTGTATGAAGCCGCTAAACCTGTATTAAAATAAGATCCATAGTTCATCAAGAAATCACTGTCTTGATTATATGCGACGGAGAAAGTTGGATCATAACGGAAATATACGTTTATTTTTAAGAAATCGACCGGATTAATCGTGATAGAAGGACCAAACTGCATTCCGATTTCAGCTTTATAAATATCTCCGCCGTCTTCAAAATCACTTTCTTCTACGGTATATTTTGCTGCTGCTATATCGAAGACTGTCCAATCCAATCCGAATTTCAACATTCCGAAAAGAGGCTTTTTGTGCAAATAATAAGTATTCCCTCGGTTTATAGCCACAGCAAAATCACTATTTAATTTTTCTAAGCCATTACCCCGGGCTAATGAAGGCATACCATAAAAAATATTGAAGTATTTTTTTCTTCCCCAAATTTTTTCTTGTTTAGCCATGTAATCAAGTTTTGTATTCATTTCTTCGGTAAGATTCCCAATTTTTGTATTAAGGCTGTCTACTTGCAAATGCAATGTTTTATTTTGGCCCCGATATATAAAAAGCGAATCTTTTAATAAATCGTTTTCTTCTGATAAATTTTTATATTTATCAAGAAGCGTCTTCTGCTCTTTAATCAATGAGTCTTTACTAGCTTTTAGTAATACATTTTGATTTTTAAGTGTACTGTTGTCTTTCGATAAAGCACTATTTACCGAAGACTTTTCATCGATTACTTTGTGCATAATACCGATGGAATCTTTCAGCATTTGGTTCTGCTTCTTTAAGGTTTGAGCCGATATAACCTGGCATATCGGCATACAAATTAGAAATAAAAATACTATCTTTTTCATAATTTGAGATTTTTCTGCAAAAATAATAATAAAAAATAGAATGAAAATCACATGATAATCGTTATTCTTTTAATTTTTTTTAATCGACAAAAATTTGTAATATAAATAAGTAATGTACATTTGTACAAAAATTACACATTCATATGAAACTTAATCACATTGCACTATGGGCAGACGATATCGAATCGGTTCGTCTTTTTTATATGAAATATTTCGGTGCTTTATGTAATGACAGATATGTCAATGAATCTAAGAAATTTACTTCTTATTTTTTATCTTTTGATGAGGGAACAGCTTGTATTGAATTGATGAATCGTCCTGATATTTTAGATATGCCTTTCAACCGAGGCCAAGTGAAAGGCTTGGCCCATTTGTCTATATCGGTAGGTAGTCGAGAAGCTGTCGACGAGCTTACCCGACGTTTGCAAACCGATGGATATACGGTTATAGGACAACCACGGCTTACCGGTGATGGATTTTATGAGAGTACTATACTCGACCCGGAAGGTAACAATGTTGAAATTACCGAATGATAAATTAGTAAATCCCAATCAACTGATAAAAATTTCGGGTATCACGGACTGAGTGTCGGGAATAGAATATTTTTCTAACAGATGAAAGCAGTGTCGTTGAGAACGGAGCTTTGCTTCCCGACTTTGAACATAGTGATTTTCTAAATTTTCGTCTATATAACAAGCCTTCACATTATCTTGCAGTTGAAGGGATATAATTGATAATATTTCATTTTTTATGCTTTGGTCGAATATGGGAACAGCAGTCTCAATGCGTCTGTTCAAGTTCCGTCGCATCCAATCTGCCGAAGAAAGGTATATATCCTCATGTCCACCAGCGTAAAAATACCAAATACGCGCATGTTCCAAATAAGAATCTATTATGCGAATCATACGGATATTGCGACTGTAAGGTTGGTTGGGAACTAAACAATTAATACCTCTTACGATCAAATCTATATGTACACCCGCTTCGCTGGCATCATAAAGAGCATTTATCATATTCGTATCATGCAGCCCATTCATTTTTAATATAATATGGGCTTTCCGCCCTTGACGAGCCTCTTCGATCTCAAAATTTATTTTCCGTTTCAACACATCGACCATGTTGAATTGAGCGACCAATAAAGTTTGGAAATATCGGTCATTTGACGAGCCGTCTAAAATGGAAAATAATTTATCCAATTCGCTGGTAATTTCCCTATTTACAGTGAACAGGCCCATATCCGAATAAATTCGAGCCGTATTTTCATTAAAATTCCCTGTACTTAAAAAAGCATAAGCTTGTGGCTGATTTTTGTGAAGTGTAGAACATTTGATTAATAATGCTTTTGCATGTACTTTTAATCCGGGAGTACTATACACCACGCGGATACCAGATTTTCGCATCAGTTCGGAAGTTATGATATTGTTTTCCTCGTCGAACCGTGCCTTTATCTCTACATATACAGTTACTTGTTTTCCCTTTTGTGCAGCATAAAGTAAACGATCTATGATTTCGGAATTTTCAGCGACACGGTATTGGGTGAGTTTTATGTCGGTAACGTTAGGATTATCGGCAGCCTCGGTAAGAAAACGGGTTAAATAACTAAACGACTGATATGGAAAATGAATTAGAAAATCCCGTTGCCGAATAACTTCGAATATGGTTGGTGCACTATCGAATGCCGGTATCTGCATAGGCGAGGGGAGTACTTCGCTTAATTCTTTTCCGGTTAGATTCGGTAACTTCGATAAGTCTTCCAAATTAAGGTATCTCCCTGAACGAATACACTGTCCGTGAGGAATATCATAGGCATCACAAATGTATTGCAGCATATCTAAGGGCATGCAGCCATCGTAAACCAGTCGATTGGCATTCCCTATTTTTCTCTTTTTTACGCGCTTGCGTACCGCATCGACGATGTTCGCTACCTCTTTGGCTTCTATGGAAAAATCTGCATCGCGAGAGACTCTTATCGCATAGTGAGAATCAATAATAAATCCGGGAAATACGACGTCTAAATTTAAGGCGATCATATCGTCGATAAACATCAGATAATTTTTGCCATCGTGAGGTGTGAGATTTATGAAACGAGGTACTTTACTAAATGGTATCTTTATTTGGGCATAAAACGGTTGTCTATCGGGATCTCCTTTCTTGTACATTTTTATGGCCAAATAAAGTCGATTATCTCGTAAAAATGAGACAATATCGTTTTTTAGAATCAAGACTGGTTGTAGAAAAGGGAATACCTCTTCTTTAAAGAAATTACGTATCTCTTCTCGATGACAATTTTCTATTTGTTCGTTATGATACAATACCATTCCTTCTTTTTCAAGTTCAGGTATAATCTCGTTGAAAAAGAACTTATTGAAAATATCTACTTGCCGATTTACTTCTTGATTGATTGCGCTCAGTGTATTTTCTGCCTGTCGTTTATCCTCAGTACTTTGTAGCGGATCAGATAGTATTTGGTGATATTCCGATACTCTCACTCTATAAAATTCTTCTTGATTGGATTGATAGATAGACAAAAATTTTATTCGGTCAAATAACGGAACCGTATGATCCATAGCTTCCATTAATACTCTGTAATTAAAAGAAAGCCAACTTATATCGCGTTTAAAATATTTTCGAACATTTTCCATAGTGGTTTATGTTGATTAAGTAACGGTAAATATACAAATAATGTACGTTTGTACAAATTTTTTTCTAAATTTGCACATAGGCTATTAATGGTACAAACAAACTTCTCTCAATAAAAAAATAATGGAGAATGGATCACAAATCTTTTTTGATACAATTACAATCCCGATTGGGCAAAGATAAAGGAGAAATCGACAGCTACATGTCTGCATTTCTTCAAATTTTGAAGGAACGTTGTTCTCAGATGGACACAGTGGCAATACAAGGATTCGGGTTATTCGAGCCTAAAAAGAAATTAGAACGAGTAGTCGTGAATCCGTCAACCGGTAAGCGTATGCTTGTCCCTCCCAAGATGATTTTGTCATTTAAACCGGGGAGTGCTATTAAAACTAAACTTAAAATGTTGTCTTCCAAATGAACGAAAAAATATCTTTTCCCGATTTGGTTGGATTGCTTTCTTCAAAGATGAATATCACGAAGAAAGAAGCTGAAACTTTTTTGAAAGAATTTTTTATTGTTTCAACAGAAGTCATAACTTCCGGTGAAGAGTTGAGAATAAACGGGTTAGGTTTATTTAAACCTATATGGGTAGAAGCCCGAGGAAGTATCAATGTTCAAACCGGAGAACCTGTGGAGATACCGGGGCACTATAAACTGTCTTTTATCCCTGATAAAGTATTGCGTGAAGCTGTTAATGCCCCATTTTCCAGCTTTTCTGTCGAAGTCCTCAATGATCATGTGCCGATTGAGGATATGACGGCCGTTCCAAGTCAAGATATAGATGAAAATAACGACATTTGTAATACCGAAAATGTAGAACTACAAGATTCAAAAGAAATTCGAGAAAAAGAAGAGGAAGATGAACCCATAGAACCGGCTCATGAATATATTCAGGAAGATAAATCAGCCGATGAAGAATCTTCTGAATATACTGTGTCATCACAGGAAATAGAGAAATTTCAAGAGGAAATTATTCAACCCGAATCAGAGACGAAAGTAGAAGAAAAAGAGGAAGATTGTTATGAAGATTATTTGCGGAAATCGGCTTCTCGAAAATCATTCTGGTGGGGTGTACTGTCCGCATTCGGCATTATTATAATATGCTTGGCCGGAGGTATATTTTTTATGGGAAATGATAGCCCTTATGTTGTGAAAATCGGAGAATATACTCTGTCTTTGGGAAAGCAGTCGATCGATTCGCGACCCATGAACAACAATCCCGAATTGGTTGTTCTACCGGAAAATAAAGATACACTTTCAGAAATGGAAAAGGATTCTGTCCTTAAAGACTCGGTAATCTCGGTTTCTCCCCTCGCAGCGCCTGAGGTCAAGCCGGTTATAGAAACTATTCGATCAGGAATATTTCTGACGACATTGGCTCGAAAATATTTTGGGCATAAGGCATTTTGGGTGTACATTTATGAAGAAAACAAGGACGTGATTAAAAATCCTAATCAGGTTCCGATTGGGACTCGTTTAACCATTCCAAGTGCATCGAAATATGATATTGATGCAAACAATAGGACTTCTGTCGAGAAAGCTAAGGCATTAGCCGCGAAAATACAGAGTCGTTATGAATAAATACCAACCGAGTCGTTAGCTGAATAAGTTAGCGACTTAGTCTTTTTTAAGTGAATAGTTAGCCATTTTTAACGCGATTGGGTATATATAGAACCAGTGTATGGCTAATTTTGCGACAGAGAAAGTCAAAAAACGTATAAATTAAAAATATAAAAAGATAAAACGTATGAGTGAAACAGTAGATATTCGGGAGTTGAACGATCTGATCGCCAGTAAAAGTTCGTTCGTGAATATGATAACACAAGGCATGGATCAAGTTATTGTCGGTCAAAAACATTTGGTGGATTCACTGATGATAGGATTGTTATCCAACGGACATATCTTGCTTGAAGGTGTACCGGGTCTGGCAAAAACTTTGGCTATAAAAACATTGGCTTCTCTCATTGATGCAAAATATAGCCGAATACAATTCACGCCCGATTTACTGCCTGCCGACGTCATGGGTACGATGATATATAGTCAGGCAAAAGAGCAATTTCAAATCAAGAAAGGTCCTATTTTCGCCAATTTTGTTTTAGCAGATGAAATTAACCGGGCTCCTGCAAAAGTACAAAGTGCGCTATTAGAGGCCATGCAGGAACGTCAGGTTACCATTGGTGAGCAGACGTTTAAATTAGACGATCCGTTTTTGGTTATGGCTACTCAGAACCCGATAGAGCAAGAAGGTACATATCCGTTGCCAGAGGCACAGGTGGACCGTTTTATGCTTAAAGTAATCATCGGATATCCTAAAAAAGAAGAAGAAAAACTCATTATACGTCAGAATATAAGCGGACGAAAAATAGATATTAAACCCGTTCTGCAACCGTCTGAGATTATTGAAGCGAGAGAGATTGTCCAAAAAGTTTATATAGATGAAAAAATAGAACGGTATATTGTCGATATCGTATTTGCAACACGTTTCCCCCAAGATTATGGTTTGGGAGAGCTGAAAGAAATGATATCATTCGGAGCCTCTCCTCGTGCATCTATTAGTCTGGCCTTAGCCGCCCGGGCTTATGCATTTTTAAAACAACGGGGCTATGTTATTCCCGAAGATGTGCGTGCCGTTTGTCACGATGTATTGCGTCATCGTATCGGGTTGAGCTACGAAGCCGAGGCCAACAATATGACCGCAGAAGAAATTATTAGTGAAATACTCAATAAGGTAGAAGTTCCCTAAACGATGTTCGGGATATAATTTATGGAAACCAGTGAGCTGTTAAAAAAAGTTCGTCATATCGAGATAAAGACGAGAGGTCTTTCCCGTAATATATTTGCGGGGCAATACCATTCGGCTTTTAAAGGTCGGGGTATGGCGTTCTCCGAGGTCCGAGAATATCAGTATGGCGATGACGTAAGAGATATAGACTGGAACGTGACGGCACGTTACAATAAACCTTACGTGAAAGTATTTGAAGAAGAAAGGGAATTGACAGTCATGCTTTTGGTCGATGTCTCTGCCAGTAGAAATTTTGGAGCGGTAGGAGAGGCCAAACGTGAGATGATGGCCGAAGTCGCTGCAACCATTGCATTCTCGGCTATACAAAACAACGATAAGATAGGTATGATATTTTTTTCCGATAAGATAGAAAAATTCATACCCCCCAAAAAGGGCCGCAAGCATATTTTGTATATCATACGAGAACTTATAGACTTCCAACCCGAGAGTACAGGAACCAATATAAGTTTGGCTCTGGAATATATGACAAACGCGATCAAGAAACGATGCACGACGTTTTTGATTTCTGATTTCGTGGACGGGAACGACTATAAAAATGCTTTATCGATAGCTAACCGTCGTCACGATTTGGTGGCAATACAAGTATATGACCGACGTGAAACTCAATTACCCGATGTAGGATTGATTAAACTCCAAGATTCCGAGCGAGGGTGTGAGCAGTGGGTAGATTCGTCTTCGGCAAACGTGCGAAACCGATATGCCGCTTGGTGGAATTCGAGACAAGAAAAAATGCTTGCGACTTTACGTAAAAGTAGAGTCGATTTAGCGACTATCGCAACAAACGATGATTTTGTCGTAGCCCTTATGACTCTCTTCAAGCGAAGAGGGTAGATTAAAAATCTATGTATAATGAAAAGAAGGTATATAATATTACAGTTGTTAGGTCTTTGTTCTGTATTGCCGGTATTTATGGCAACTGTATCTGCCCAGAATAATATAGTCGTGCGAGCCCAAATGGATTCTGCCGCTATTATGATGGGAGATCAAACTACGGTGCGATTAGAGGTTTCTCAGGATAAAGATAAATTTGTGAGGTTACCCATTATTCAAGATACGCTTGTTACAGGCGTAGAAGTGTTGAAGGTATCTAAACCCGATACGATTGATTTGAAAAACAATCGGATACAAATAAATAATGAAGTTCTTGTCACCTCGTTCGATTCGGGACTTTATTATCTACCTCCGTTCAAATATGTCATAGAAGACGATACTTTCGAGACTCAGGCGTTGAGTCTCAAAGTAGTACCGGTTCCGGTTGATACAACTCATGCAGAGTTCGATATAAAAGGAGTAGATGCACCACCTTTTGTATTGATGGATTACATTCCGTCGTGGGTAATATATTTATTGGTCGCTTTAATCGTCATAGCGGCAGGAATATATGCATATTGGCGTTGGGGCCGGCGGAAAAAAGGCGAAGAAACTATCGATGAAAAAATGTTGGTCCCGCCTTATGACCGGGCAATACAAGCTTTACACGAATTAAAGGACTCTAAACTTTGGCAACAAGGTCAGGAGAAGGCCTATTATACGACTTTAACGGAGATTCTTAGAGAGTATATCGACGAACGATTTCATATCAATGCAATGGAAATGACCTCTTCTCAAATTATTGAAACATTGCATCGTAACGAAGAGATAAAAGCTGTCAATCGGCAATTACGAGATATTCTTGAAATGGCCGATTTCGTGAAGTTCGCAAAAATGAGACCTCTGCCGGACGACAATGAGCAGGTAATGCGTTATGCCGAGACTTTTGTTGAAGAGACTAAACCGGAAGAAAAGGCTCCTGAATCCGAGAATCAGACTTCCGAAAAAACGGAATGAAAAGAGATGTTGAACGAAGGTTAATAACAGCCTTTAAAATAATTTGAAAATGGTATTTGCGAATCCTTTATATTTACTTCTGTTGTTATTGATTATACCGGTAATAGCATGGTATATTCTTAAACAGAAGCGTATGCAGGCTGCACTACAAGTCTCTACGACACAGCCATTCGATAAAATGCCGCGTACATACAAAATTTACCTGCGGCATTTCAATTTTGTTTTGCGCGTTTTGGCAGTGGTTCTTTTGATTATTGCATTAGCTCGTCCCCAATCTACCGATAGCTGGCAAAATTCCTCTACCGAAGGAGTGGATATAGTGCTTGCCCTTGACATTTCTGGAAGTATGTTAGCCCGCGATTTCAAACCGGATAGAGTAGAGGCGGCAAAAGATGTAGCTGCACAGTTTGTTTCCGGGAGAGAACACGACAATATAGGCTTGGTGATCTTCGCCGGGGAAAGTTTTACCATGTGTCCGATGACAACAGATCATGCCGTCCTTCTTAATTTAATGAAAGATGTTCATTGCGGTATGGTCGACGATGGAACCGCAATCGGTGATGGTTTGGCAACCGCTATTAACAGAATAAAAGACGGACCAGCCAAGTCGAAGACAATCATACTGCTGACCGATGGTACGAACAATGCCGGTGACATTGCGCCGGCGACTGCGGCACAAATAGCGAAGTCGTTTGGAATCCACGTTTATACGATAGGGGTGGGAACAAAAGGATTAGCACCTACACCGGTTCAGACACCGTATGGCATTACATATCAGAATATGCCTGTCGAAATGGACGAAGAGGCCTTGAAGCAAATTGCAGAGACAGCAGATGGAAAATATTTCAGGGCAACGAACAAAAACGTCCTCAAAGGTATTTTTGAGGAAATAGATAAATTGGAAAAAACGAAGCTAACAGTTAAAGAATTCAGTGTAAAAGAGGAAGAATACACTATTTGGGCATTAATGGCTCTCTTATGCTTAGGTTTGGAAATTGTTCTTCGTCATACGTTATTGAAAAATATTCCTTAAACAGAAGTTGATTATGTTTCGATTTGCACAACCTGAATACCTATATTTATTGATCATTGTTCCTATATTGTGGGGACTGTTTATCTATGGGCGTTATCGGTCCCGACGTAATTTGGCCAAGTACGGCAATCCGTCGGTGCTGGCTCCTTTGATGACCGATGTCTCAAAATATAAACCGTGGATTAAATTTATTATTCAACAATTGGCGTTTATTGTCATTGTATTTATGTTGGCGCGCCCCCAGTTCGGTTCTAAACTCGAAACCGTAAAGAAACAAGGAGTCGAAATTATGATAGCGCTAGACGTCTCCAATTCGATGATGGCGAAGGATATAGCGCCTAATCGATTGGAAAAAGCAAAGATGATGTTGTCCAAACTCGTAGATGAATTGGACAACGACAAGATAGGTCTTATTGTTTTTGCAGGAGATGCTTATACTCAGTTACCGATTACATCGGATTTTGTGTCGGCTAAAATGTTTTTGAATACCATTAATCCTAATATGGTTCCGACACAAGGTACAGCTATTGGTCGGGCTATTTCTACTGCGATGAATTCATTTACACCCAACGAAGGGGTAGATAAAGCAATCATTGTCATAACCGATGCAGAAAATCATGAAGACGATGCTGTTCAAATGGCAAAAGCTGCGGCCGAAAAAAATATTAAAGTAGATGTAATCGGTATCGGGTCGTTGGAAGGTGTTCCTATCCCGACCGGGAACAGTGAAAATAACTTTATTAAAGACAGAGACGGTAATGTTGTTATTTCGAAATTGAACGAGTCTCTCGGCCAAGAAATAGCAAAGGCAGGAACTGGTATTTATGTTCGAGCCGATAATACCAATAGTGCATTGAGAGCCTTGACCTCAGAAGTAAAGAAAATGAAAAAAGCCGATATTGAGAGTAAGGTCTATTCGCAATATGATGAACAATTTCAGGGGCTGGCGTGGATAGCATTGTTGTTATTAATAGTAGATGTGTTTATTGTAGACAGAAAGAACAGTTGGTTAAAAAAGATAACCTTCTTTTCATAAATATGTTGAGATATGAAATCTATCAGATATATAATGTATTTTGTGTTGATGAGCATGACAATGAGTTTGCTCGCACAAGAGAATGCACAGGCTGTTGCGCAAGGTGAAAATAAAATAGATGAAAAAGTCGAACGCAATACGATTAGAAAAGGGAACGGATTATTTAACGATAAAAAATATACCGAAGCTGAGATCGAATACCGTAAAGCTCTGGAAGCTAACCCTTCGTCGGAAATTGCAACATACAATTTAGGTGCGGCGCTTTACAAACAGCAGAAATGGAATGATTCTCGCAACGAATATAGAAAAATCGTACAAGCATCGTCCGATTCTTTACGAGCAGCACACGCTTGGCATAATCTTGGAAACATATCGTTCCAAGAAAAAAATTATGCTCAAAGTATAGAAGAATATAAAAATGCTCTCCGACGAAATCCGAAGGACGACGAGACGCGTTACAACCTCAGACTGGCACAATTGCTGTTAAAGAAACAACAACAAGAGCAACAAAATCAAGATAAAAACGACGATAAAGACCAGCAAGATAAGAACAAAGATCAACAAAAAGACCAAAAGCAAGATCAACAAGAGCAAAACAACAATCAAAATAACCAAGATAAAAATAAAGATCAACAAGAACAAAATAAACCACAGCAGCAACAACCACAACAATCTCAAATGTCGAAAGAGAATGCACAACAAATTCTCGATGCGATTCAACAGGACGAACGAGATACACAAGAAAAAGTCCAAAAAGCGCTGATGCAGCAACAAAAACGTAAAAAGACCGATAAAGAATGGTAGAATCATATAACATAGTTATATAAATAGTTATGAGAAAATATTTAATAATGTTTGGGGCTTTGGTCTGTATGGCAACTCTGTGGGCCGATAATGTGCGGTTTGCAGTAGATGGACCCAGACAAGTGATACAAGGGCAACAATTCCAATTGGAATATACTTTGTATAATGCATCAGGTAAAGATTTGAGGTTACCTGAATTTTCTGGCTGTAAAGTATTATATCAAGGAACGAGCTCAGGCACGAGTGTATCTGTTGTAAACGGTAATGTCGATAGACAAACAACGGAAACACATGTAATTACTTTGAGAGCGGAAAAAGAAGGTAGCTACACTTTTGCACCGGCTACAATCTCAGCCGATGGGCGTACTTTTTCTACCAATACATGGAAGTTAACGATACTTCCTCCCGATAAAACATCGTCCTCGGCAGGCGGTGCTTCGAGACAGTCAATGGGAGAAGAAGCTGGAAATACGGAATTATTTATTCGGACTGTACTTTCGAAGACAAAAGTATATGAACAAGAAGCATTGTTGGCAACGATAAAATTATACACTCGGGCATCGGGTGTACAAGCAGAGAATTATAGCTTCCCTTCATTCGAAGGATTTGTGGTACAGGATATAGACTTACCTCAAAACACGTCGTTCGAATTGGAAAATTACAATGGGGTGAACTATAAAATGGCGATTTTGAAACAATGCCTTTTGTTCCCTCAACGTACCGGGAAAATAACTATAAATCCGGGAAAATTCGAATTTCAAGTAGAAACATACCAACTCGTTAATGGACCGTTCGGCCCGATGAGAGTCCCACAAGGGGTAAGTCGATCTGTTAGTTCGAATGCTGCTTCTGTCGAAGTAATGCCTCTACCGGCGGGTAAACCGGTCTCATTTATGGGAGGAGTAGGTAATTTTACATTGAGTAGCTCGATTAGTTCTACACATGTGAAAGCAAATGAAGCAATAACTTTAAAATTGATATTCAAGGGTTCGGGAAATTTGAAATATATGAAAAATCCCGATTTGAAATTACCCAACGATTTCGATACTTACGACCCCAAAGTAGATGTTTCGGTAAAAGCTACGACAGGAGGTGTTAGCGGTACTCGGACGGTAGAATATACTACGATTCCTCGTTTTGCGGGTAAATTCAAAATACCGGCAGTAGAGTTCTCCTATTTCGATACAAAATCCAAACAATATAAAACTTTACATACAGAAGAGTACGAGATTACAGTCGAAAAAGGTGCTTCTGGTGAGGGAGGAAAAACCGTTTCTAATTTTTCCAACAAAGAAGATTTAAAATTACTGAACCGGGACATTCACTACATTAAATTAAACAAGATGAACTTGGTGCAGACTCCTTCGATATATGTAGATAATTGGGAATATTGGTTCTGGTATATTTTACCGACATTAGCTTTTTGTATTTTTGTACTTATAAATCGCAAACAAGCAAAAGCGAATGCCAATGTCGCTCTGATGAAAAACAAAAAGGCCAATAAGGTCGCATTGAAGCGATTGAAAGTTGCAGGGAAATATCTGAAAAATCATGACAAAGAACATTTTTACGACGAAGTACTCAAAGCCATATGGGGATATTTGAGCGATAAACTCAGCCTGCCGCTTTCTGAACTTACTAAGGACAATGTTGCAACTGAGCTGGAAAAATATGGGGCAGGAGAAGATCTAATATCTACGTTCAATGATATCCTGAGTCGATGTGAGTTCGCTCAATATGCACCGGCACAGTCAAATGAAACTATGGAGGAGTTATATTCACAAACTCTCGATGCTATAAGCAGAATGGAAAATACAGTAAAAAAGTAAAATAGGGAAAAATGAAAAAGATATATATTTATTTACTTTTTGTAGTTATAGGAATATCGCCTATATATAGCCAGACAACTTTGACACAAGCCAATGAAGCTTATGGGCAGGAAGATTACATTAAGGCAATAGAATTATATGAGCAGACATTAAGAGAACAAGGCGTATCGTCCGATTTATATTATAATTTAGGCAATGCTTACTATAAACACAATGAGTTTGCGAAAGCAATACTAAATTACGAACGAGCTCTATTACTGAATCCCGGTAATGAAGATGCCCGTTTTAACTTAGAGATGGCCAATACCCACATCGTTGATAAAATCGATCCGGTAGGTAAGTTCTTTCTTTCCGTATGGATAGATTCATTACGCAATTTTTTGTCATCGAATACATGGGCTGTCATAGGAATAGTTTCATTTCTATTGTTTATCGGAGGTTTGTATTTATATCTGTTCTCCAAATCTGTCAAAGCAAAGAAATTCGGTTTTTTTGGAGGAATTATACTTTTCTTGATTGCTGTTCTTGCCAATTGGTTTGCATGGGGATTGAATAGTAAGTTAAAAGCCCGCAGTGAAGCCATCGTATTTGCTGCGACTGTTCCGGTAAAAAGTTCTCCGGCAGAAAGTGGAACAGACCTTTTTATTTTACATGAAGGGACTAAGGTCTCTATATTAAGTAAATTGGGAGACTGGTCCGAGGTCAAGATAAGTGACGGAAATCGCGGGTGGTTACCCTCTTCGTCAATAGAAATTATCTAATTCTATGTCGATACTCCAACAATTAATAGAATGGGATAAAGAATTATTACTATTTTTAAATAGTATGCATACCCCGTTTGGAGATAAATTCATGTGGGTATATACAGGAAAATACACATGGATACCTTTGATATTATCTCTTCTATTTGTCCTATTCAGAAAAAATTGGAAAGAAGCTCTATTGGTCTGTGTAGCTCTCGCAATAACCATTACATGCTGCGACCAGTTCGCCTCTACTTTGTGTAAACCTTACTTCGCCAGATTGAGACCAGCCCGTGATCCTGAATTATCCGAATTTGTGCAAATAGTAAATGGTTATAGAGGTGGACGTTATGGATTCATATCCAGCCATGCTGCGAATAGTTTCGGAGCAGTGGTTCTGTTATCCATGATTTTTCGGAATAAATTTTTTGCATTCACATCGCTCCTTTGGGCTATCGTAAATTGCTATTCACGCATATATTTAGGCGTTCATTATCCGGGTGATATCTTAGCGGGGATAATTTCGGGAACAATTATTGCTGTCATAATTTGTATTGTATTAAATGGATTCCGAAGTTTTTTGTTAAATAAAAAATTCTTGAACAATAGGGAATCGCCATACATAAAAGATCCCGATATACGAATAACGACGGGAGTAATCTATTTAAGTGTACTCTGCATAGCTGTTTATGCCTTGATTGCGACATATTCTTGATGCTTCATAAAATTTTACTCACAAAATTTGGATATAAAGAAAATAGAGCATAAATTTATTGCGTATTCAATTGAGTACAATTAACCAAATAATTAACCATAAAAACATTACCCTTATGACTAAGACAATCACATTTAACGAACTTCGTCGCATCAAAGACAGTTTGCCAGATGGTTCAATGCATAGAATAGCAGATGAGTTGAATGTTACCACACAGACCGTACGTAACTATTTCGGAGGCAGTAATTATTCATTTGGGAAAAATTGCGGCCTTCACATAGAACCGGGACCCGACGGGGGAATCGTAGTCCTTGATAATACGCAAATATACGATATGGCAATTCGTATTCTTGAAGAAGAAAATAAAAAATAAAAGGGATAAATTGACAATGAAAAAAGACAGGTTGATAACGTTGGCGATTCATACTTATCCAAAGGCTCTTATTTTAAAGGGCGTTTTGGAAAGTCAAGGAATAGCTGTCGTAATTCAGAATGTCAATTTATTAAAACCAGTTATATCTCCGGGGGTGCGAGTGCGAATTCATGAGAAAGATTTGCCTCACGCCCTCGAGATTTTAGAAACCGATCCAGTGTTTGGAAAATCAGAAATTTCTGACAAACCACAGAAAAATAGGATTCTTATACCTATCGATTTTTCTGATTATTCTTTACAGGCATGTCGATTAGGTTTTGATTTTGCGGCTACCCATCAAGCAGAAGTTGTATTACTACATACTTTTTTATCTCCTTTCTCCACAGGGTCACTCTCCTTGACAGAGACAATCTCCTATGAATTAAAAGAGAGTGAAGAACATAAACTATTATTCGCAAAGGCCAATCGGGAGATGGCAAACTTTTGCGAAAAATTGCAGCGATTGATGACAGATGGAGATTTTCCTTCTGCACCATTCATTTATAGGGTGTGTGAAGGTGTCCCTGAAGATACGATAATCTTAATGGCTAAGGAATTGAATCCATCGCTCATAGTTATGGGTTCGAGGGGAAAAACTCGTAAAGAGATCGATCTAATAGGGAGTGTCACCGCAGAAGTAGTAGATTCCGGTAATTTCCCGGTGTTCGCTGTCCCAGAAGGATTTACTCATACTTGTATGAACGAAATAAAAAACATTGCTTTTTTTACTAATTTCGATCAACAGGATTTGATCTCGCTGGACACGTTCATGCGTTTATTCGAAAACTATTCGTTTGGTATAATGTTTTTACACTTAACGGAGAAAAGCGATGCATGGACAGAAATTAAATTAGCAGGTATTCGAGACTACTGTCAATCTCATTATCCGGGAAGAGAAATAGATTATAAGATTATCGGTGAGGAAAATTTTTTAGATAACGTAGAAAAACTTTTTCATGAATCGGCCATAGATGTTATGGTTGTTCCCAATCGTAAACGAAATATATTTGCACGTCTTTTCAATCCGAGTATCGCTCACAAAATGTTATTTCACACCGACACTCCATTAATAGCCATTCCTTCTTGAATAAATTTTCGACAATGACACCTGTTCTTTCTAAGTGAAAAGAGGAGGAATCTTTGTCAGTAATTATTTCGACGCCACAATTCTCAGGTGACGTTTTGTCAGATTTTAAGCAAATAAATCTTTTGGCATAGATTTGGATATATATATAATGTTCTCACGAAAGCGAGAACATTATATATAAAACGAAACATTAACTAAAATAAAAAACGATGAAGATTAAACCATTAGCAGACAGAGTATTGGTACTTCCAGCTCCCGCAGAAGAAAAAACAATCGGTGGTATTATTATCCCCGATTCGGCAAAGGAAAAACCCCTCAAAGGTAAAGTGATCGCCATTGGTAATGGTACGAAGGACGAAGAAATGGTGGTAAAACCCGACGATACTGTTTTATATGGCAAATATGCAGGTACCGAAATCGAGTTAGATGGTGAGAAATATCTGATCATGAAACAATCCGATATTTTAGCTATTCTTTAATGTGTTTAATGTTTAACTTTATTAGGTAAAAAACTATGGCAAAAGAAATTAAATTCAATATTCAAGCTCGTGAAGAATTGAAAAAAGGAGTCGATGAATTGGCAGATGCCGTTAAAGTCACTCTCGGTCCTAAGGGTCGTAATGTAATTATTGAGAAAAAGTTTGGTGCTCCTCATATTACAAAAGATGGTGTGACAGTTGCCAAAGAAATAGAATTGGAAGACCCATTTCAAAACATGGGTGCTCAATTGGTAAAAGAAGTTGCCTCTAAAACAGGCGATGATGCCGGTGACGGAACAACGACAGCAACAGTATTGGCACAAGCCATCGTAAACGTAGGCCTTAAAAACGTAGCTGCCGGAGCCAACCCCATGGATTTGAAGCGAGGCATCGACAAAGCCGTAGCCAAAGTGGTAGAAGGTATCAAGGCTCAGGCTCAGGAAGTGGGCGACGATTTTGAGAAAATCGAATCGGTTGCTCGTATCTCGGCCAATAACGATAGCGAGATTGGCCAACTCATTGCCGAGGCTATGAAGAAAGTGAAGAAAGAAGGTGTTATCACGGTAGAAGAGGCCAAAGGTACCGATACGACTGTCGATATTGTAGAAGGTATGCAGTTCGACCGAGGATATATTTCTCCTTACTTCGTTACGAATACCGAGAAAATGGAGTGCGAAATGGATACTCCGTATATTTTGATCTACGACAAAAAGATTTCTGCCTTGAAAGATATGCTTCCCGTTCTTGAAGCTACGGCACAAACTGGTCGTCCTTTACTGATTATAGCAGAAGATGTCGATAGTGAGGCTTTGGCGACTTTGGTTGTAAACCGTTTGCGCGGGTCTCTCAAAATCTGTGCTGTAAAAGCTCCCGGATTCGGGGATCGTCGTAAAGAAATGCTCGAAGACATAGCTGTTTTGACAGGTGGTGTAGTTATTTCTGAAGAAAAAGGATTGAAATTGGAATCGACGACAATCGAAATGTTAGGTCGTGCTGAAAAGATTACGGTAAACAAAGAGAATACCACGATTGTCAACGGTATGGGAAGCAAAGATTCCATCGCTGCACGCGTTGCCCAAATCAAAGCCCAAATAGAAACGACAACCTCCGATTATGATCGTGAGAAACTGCAAGAACGTTTAGCCAAATTAGCTGGTGGAGTCGCAGTTCTCTATATTGGAGCCGCTTCCGAAGTCGAAATGAAAGAGAAAAAAGACCGTGTAGACGATGCATTAAGCGCTACAAGAGCAGCTATTGCCGAAGGCATCGTTCCGGGTGGAGGTGTTGCATACATTCGTTGTATCCCCGCATTAGATGGTTTAAAGGGAGCAAATGAAGATGAAACGACAGGTATTGAAATTGTAAAAAGAGCCATAGAAGAACCTCTTCGCCAAATTACCGCTAACGCCGGAGTGGAAGGTGCTGTTGTCGTTCAAAAGGTTAAAGACGGAGAAGGAGACTTTGGATACAACGCCCGTACAGATACCTATGAAAATTTCTTTGCAGCAGGCGTTATTGACCCGGCTAAGGTAACTCGTGTAGCTCTGGAAAATGCAGCCTCTATCGCAGGCATGTTCTTGACAACAGAATGTGTGATTGCCGATAAGAAAGAGGAAAATCCTGCACCCGCTATGCCGGCTCCCGGAATGGGCGGCATGGGTGGAATGATGTAATTCCGCGATTTTCTGACAAATAATAAGAAAGGGAGTATCTGAAAAGATACTCCCTTTCTTATTATTTATAAAGCATATTCGATATTTATTGTATTTTTGTGATGTGAAAGTCATATATATCGTTTTAGGAAGTATCTCTCTGTGTTTAGGAGTTATGGGGATTTTTCTACCTTTATTACCTACAACACCATTTCTTTTGTTATCTAGTATTTTATGGTTCCGTGGTTCCCCGCGACTATATAAGTGGCTATTGAATCATAAACGGTTAGGGCCATACATTCGAAATTTCATGGAAAACAAAGCTATCCCTCTACGAGTAAAGGTTATCTCCGTTTCATTAGTTTGGCTGACTTTGCTGTATTGTTCATTTTTCATGTCTGGAAATATATGGTTAGCATCTCTTTTTATAGTTTTAGCGATAGGTATAACTTGGCATATTCTTTCTTATAAAACATTGAGTAAATAAAAAAGAGGGTATCCTTTACGGACACCCTCTTTTTATCGATCATCACTCTTTTATTGCTATTTATATTCGTCCCAACTTTTGATTTGTATATCATCGATACTCAAACTGCAAAATGCCTGAATAAATGCCGATGCCAATCGAGCATTTGTAATAAGCGGGATATTAAAGTCAATGGCGGCTCGGCGTATCTTATATCCGTTATCCAACTCTTTTTGAGTTAGATTCTTGGGAATATTGACTACCAAATCGATTTGTTTATTGTGCAACATTTCTAATGCCTGGGGCTCACGGTCACTTTCACTGGGCCAGTGTACTTTCACCGCAGGAATACCGTTATCGGTAAGGAATTGATGAGTCCCTCCTGTTGCAAATAAATTATATCCCTTTTGATGCAATAATTGCGCAGCTTCAAGCATATCGGCTTTCTGCTTTGTTGTTCCCGTTGAGAGTAAAATATTCTTTTGGGGTATTTGATATCCGACCGAAAGCATAGCCTTTAATACAGCTTCACTCGTATCGAGCCCTATACAACCGACCTCGCCGGTCGAAGCCATATCCACACCCAATACGGGGTCGGCCTTCTGCAACCGGGAGAACGAGAATTGAGATGCTTTAATCCCGACATAGTCTAAATCAAATTCGTTTTTATTCGGTTTTTCCACAGGAAGCCCCATCATTACTTTGGTAGCTAACTCGATAAAATTAATTTTCAATACTTTCGATACAAAAGGAAAGCTCCGAGAAGCTCTCAGGTTACACTCGATGACCTTGATATCGTTGTTTTTGGCTAAAAATTGAATATTGAAAGGCCCCGATATGTTAAGCGCCTGAGCAATCTGTCCGGCAACCTTCTTGATACGCCGCATAGTCTCGACATACAATTTTTGAGGTGGAAATTGTATGGTCGCATCACCAGAGTGAACACCGGCAAACTCAATATGCTCGGATATGGCATAAATCAGGACTTCACCATTACGGGCAACAGCGTCCATTTCTATTTCTTTGGCATTCTGAATAAATTCACTCACAACGACAGGGTGTTTTTTAGAAACATTAGCTGCCAGTTGTAGGAACTGCTCCAACTCCGTATTGTTCGAACAAACATTCATTGCCGCACCGGAAAGCACGTAAGAGGGGCGAACCAATACCGGATAACCGACTTCTTTCACGAAATCGTAAATATCTGACAACGAGGTTAGTTCTCGCCAACGGGGTTGGTCTATACCTAACGAGTCGAGCATAGAAGAGAACTTGTGACGGTCTTCTGCATTATCAATGCTCTTGGCTGTCGTCCCCAATATATTAACATGCTGTTCGTCAAGACGGGTAGCCAAATTGTTCGGTATTTGCCCACCGGTCGAAAGAATAACCCCATGAGGATTTTCCAATTCGAGAATATCCATTACCCGTTCAAAGGTCAATTCATCGAAATAGAGTCGGTCACACATATCGTAATCTGTCGAAACAGTCTCGGGATTGTAGTTTATCATTACACTCCGATAGCCCTCTTTACGTATTGTGTTCAACGCTTGGACTCCACACCAATCGAATTCCACTGAGGAACCTATACGGTAAGCGCCTGATCCCAATACGACAATAGATTTTTTGTCTCCGAGATATTTCACATCGTTGGCAATACCGCTATAAGTCAAATAAAGGTAATTGGTTTGAGCCGGATATTCGGCTGCCAACGTGTCGATCTGTTTTACAACAGGAACAATCCCCAATGATTTACGATATTCACGCACCCATTGCATATGGCAATCTTCCATTTTATCTTTCCAAATGGCTCGTGCTATTTGGAAATCGGAGAACCCTTGTATCTTCGCCCGACGTATCAATTCCGCCCCGGCCTTTTTATCACTTTTGATTTGTGTGACCGATTCATCGAGAGTTTCCAACTCCTGAGCTGTACGAACAATGTTCATTAATTTTTGCAGGAACCAGCGATCTATTTTCGTTAATTCATGTATTTGATCGACGGAATACCCTGCACGCATGGCTTTGCTGATCACGAATATCCGCTTATCCGTCGGTTCATGCAATGCCTTGTCGATATCAGGAATAACCAAATCTTTATTTTCAACGAATCCATGCATTCCTTGACCAATCATACGGAGTCCTTTTTGAATGGCTTCCTCGAATGTTCTGCCGATAGCCATCACTTCTCCGACCGATTTCATACTTGATCCGAGCTCCCTGTCTACACCTTGAAATTTTCCCAAGTCCCAACGAGGAATTTTACATACGATATAATCAAGAGCTGGTTCAAAGAAAGCACTGGTCTCTTTGGTGACCGAGTTTTTCAAATCGAACAACCCGTATCCCAATCCCAATTTTGCTGCAACGAAAGCCAAAGGATATCCGGTAGCCTTAGAAGCCAAAGCAGACGAACGACTTAGCCGTGCATTCACTTCGATGACCCGATAGTCTTCCGATTTAGGATCGAACGCATATTGTACGTTGCATTCTCCGACAATACCGATATGGCGTATAATCCGTATGGCTAATTCGCGCAATTTATGATATTCGCTATTGGTTAATGTCTGAGAAGGCGCTACCACGATACTTTCGCCCGTATGAATCCCCAACGGGTCGAAATTTTCCATATTACATACTGTAATACAGTTGTCGTAACGATCTCGAACGACTTCATATTCTATTTCTTTCCAGCCTTTCAGCGATTTCTCCACCAGTATTTGTGGAGAAAAGGAAAGCGCTTTTTCCGCTTTTACACGCAATTCTTCCTCGTTATCGCAGAAACCGCTGCCTAATCCTCCTAATGCATAGGCCGCTCTGATAATAATAGGATAACCCAACTCGGAGGCGGCCTTCGCTGCATCTTCTATCGAATTGACAGCCTCGCTTTTAATGGTTTTAACATCAATCTCATCTAACTTTTTAACGAAAAGTTCCCGGTCTTCGGTATCCATAATCGCTTGAACCGGAGTTCCCAAAACTTGTACGTTATACTTTTCTAATATTCCAGATTGATAGAGTTGAACACCGCAGTTGAGAGCTGTTTGTCCCCCGAAAGCCAGAAGTATCCCTTCGGGTTTTTCTTTTTGAATGACACGTTCTACAAAATAGGGGGTAACCGGCAGAAAATAAATTTTATCTGCCACTCCTTCCGAAGTTTGTACCGTCGCAATATTGGGATTAATAAGAATAGTCGTGATACCCTCTTCTTTGAGCGCTTTCAATGCCTGTGACCCAGAATAGTCAAATTCACCCGCTTCACCTATTTTCAAGGCTCCGGAGCCCAACAATAATACTTTTTTGATTTTCTTTATTTCAGCTTGATTCATAAGGCTTTTTATTTCCGGATTACAACATATTTACAAACTCATCAAATAAAAACTCCGTGTCGGTTGGCCCGCTAGCCGCTTCCGGGTGGAATTGCGCCGAGAAATAAGGCTTCGATTTGTGCCGTATTCCTTCATTCGTGCCATCGTTCATATTGATAAACAACGGTTCCCAATCAGATCCAAGTGTCGAATTATCGACTGCAAAACCATGATTCTGAGAGGTGATAAAACACCTATTCGTCCCGACTTGCCGCACGGGTTGATTGTGACTTCGATGACCGTATTTAAGTTTATAGGTGCGAGCACCTCCGGCTTTCGATAAAAGCTGATTCCCCATGCATATTCCAAATATTGGTTTGGTCCCATTCATGGCTTTACGAATATGTTCTACCGTAACATCGCACATATCAGGATCCCCCGGGCCATTAGAGATAAACAGCCCATCATATTCAATCGTATTGAAATCATAGTTCCACGGCACTCGAATGACTGTAACATCTCTTTTGAGTAGGCAGCGAATAATATTGTGTTTTACGCCGCAATCTACCAATACTACTTTTTTATTACCGTTACCATATCGAATTACTTCCTTACAACTGACTTTGGCGACCAAATTAGTTAAATTAGGATCGACGAAATCAATATCTTCACCATCTTCGAAAACAATTTTCCCTTTCATGGAACCATGCTCTCTCAATAGTTTGGTTAACTCTCGAGTATCGATATCGTAAATTCCTACGATTTTTTCTTCTTTCAACCAATCGGCAAGGCTTTTATCAGCATTCCAATGACTGTATTCAAACGAGTAGTCCGATACGACCAACGCTTCGACATGGATTTTTTCCGATTCATAAAATCGAGACAATCCATTTTCCTCTTCACGACGAGGTACGCCATAATTCCCGATGAGCGGATAAGTAGTAACTAAAATTTGACCGGAGTAGGAGGGGTCTGTCAAACTTTCGGGATAACCCATCATAGCCGTATTAAAGACAACCTCGCCAGCAACAGGTTTTTCGTAGCCAAATGATTTCCCCTCGAATACGGTTCCATCATCAAGGATTAGAGAAGCCTTTCTTTTTGTTTGCATTACGATAGAATTATATTTTGTATTAGTAATTAGCTCGAATAAATATTGTGGATTTCTATCGTGAAAACCATGCAAAGGTAATGAAAAAATCCCTATTCTTCCGGTTTTATAAACATATTGTAAAAATAAATTTTTGTTATGCTATTATTCTGCAATAATATACAGATAGTTGTTTATATTATCGAAATATATTTATACAATATTTATATTTATATTTTATTATCATATTTATCAAAACGACTATTTTTGTCTCAAAATAACTACAATTAGTTCTTAAAAGCTAAATTGTAGTATCAAAAAGAATACTCTTATGAGATTCACAAAAATGCAGGGTGCAGGTAATGATTATATTTATCTGAATGGTTTCGAGAAATTACCGGCAGATTTAAGTGCATTATCTCGACGAATGAGTGACAGGCACTTCGGCATTGGAGCCGATGGGATAGTCGTTATTATGCCCTCAGATCATTGTGATTTTCGAATGAGAATGTTCAATGCAGATGGTACAGAAGCAGAAATGTGTGGAAACGCCTCTCGGTGTATAGGAAAATATGTCTATGACAAAGGACTGACTTCCAAAACCCTATTGACTCTTGAAACGCTGGCTGGAATTAAGCACCTGATTTTAGATGTAAAAAATGGAACCGTAAATAGGGTTTCTGTCGATATGGGAAATCCTATCCTATCTGCCCCGAAAATTCCTGTAAATACATCTTTGAGTGAAATTATATCTTATCCGTTAGAGATAGAGAATAATACATTCAATATAACTTGTGTTTCGATGGGAAACCCTCACACCGTCATTTTTCTCAATGAGATGGAGCGATACGACTTACATCATATAGGAGCGCTCATAGAACACCATGAACTGTTTCCTAAAAGAACCAATGTCGAGTTTGTAGAAATTTTATCTCCCGACCATTTAAAAATGAGAGTTTGGGAGCGTGGAACGGGCGAAACCCTCGCTTGTGGAACCGGAGCTTGTGCTTCGTTAGTCGCTGCTGTCCTAAATGGAAAGGCTAATAGAAAAGCTGTATTACACTTGTTAGGTGGAAATCTGGATATTGAGTGGAATGAAAAGAATGATAGAGTTTATATGACAGGAGAGGCCGTTACGGTTTTTGAAGGAGAATGGAACAATAATATATAGGAAAAATGGCATTAATCAATGAAAATTTCTTAAAGTTGCCCGAAAGCTATCTCTTCTCCGATATAAAAAAGAAGGTCGAAGCATTCAAGCATCTTCACCCCGACGCTAATATTATCAGTTTGGGCATAGGCGATGTAACGCGCCCGATTGCACCGGTTGTAATAGAAGCCCTGCATGCTGCCGTTGATGAAATGGGCGATTCGAAAACATTCAGGGGGTACGGACCGGAACAAGGGTACGACTTCTTACAGAAAAAAATTATTGAAAACGATTATATACATCGGGGAGTCGACTTAGCCCCCGACGAAATTTTTATTAGCGACGGAGCCAAAAGCGATATCGGAAACATCGGGGACATTCTGAGTATGCAAAATAGGGTGGCCGTAACCGATCCCGTTTATCCGGTATATATAGATACCAACGTGATGGGAGGTCGAGCCGGAAATATAGCGAAAGACGGACAGCACTGGGATAATATCATTTATATACCTTGCACATCTGAGAACAATTTTATTCCTGAACCTCCTTCGGTACGTCCCGACATTATATATCTGTGTTATCCCAATAATCCAACAGGAACCACGCTGTCAAAAAACGAATTGGAAAAATGGGTAAACTATGCTCTTGAAAATGAAACACTCATATTATTTGACTCTGCTTATGAAGCTTATATTCATGACGAGGGCATACCGCACAGCATCTATGAAGTAAAAGATGCCAAACGAGTGGCCATAGAATTTCGCAGCTTCTCAAAAACGGCCGGATTCACAGGCCTACGATGTGGATATACAGTTGTCCCGAAAGAATTAAAATTGTACGACACTTCTAAAAAGAAAGTAAATATCAACCGTTTATGGAATAGACGCCAAACTACGAAATTCAATGGGACATCGTATATCGTACAGCGGGCTGCCGAAGCGACTTACAGTCCGGTCGGTAAAATACAAATACAAGAATCTATCGACTATTATATGCGTAATGCCGGCCTTTTGAAAGATTGTCTTCAAAAGGCCGGATTACAGATTTATGGTGGAGATAATGCCCCATATATTTGGGTAAAGACTCCTAATGAATTATCTTCGTGGAAATTTTTCGATCGATTGCTTTATGAATGTCATATAGTAGGCACTCCCGGAGTGGGATTCGGCCCGTCGGGGGAGGGATATTTCCGATTAACGGCTTTTGGCAGATATGAAGATACGATAGAATCGATTTCACGAATTCAAAATTGGAAGTTGTAACGAAAAGAAAAATATCAAACCAATCTAATAAGTTCAATTATGTCAATGCTAAGATTTAAGGTAGCAAAGGAAGCATTCAGCCGGAAAGCAGTTCCCGTTAATGAACCCAAAGAACGGCCTTCTGAATATTTCGGGAAATATGTCTTCAACCGGGAAAAGATGTTTAAATACTTACCTAAAAAGACGTATGAAGCAGTTATAGAAGCGATAGACAACAGTACCCCATTGAGTAGAGAGGTGGCAGATAGTGTCGCTGCCGGTATGAGGAAATGGGCTCTTGAAATGGGGGCTACCCACTATACACATTGGTTTCACCCGCTTACAGATGGTACGGCTGAAAAGCACGACTCCTTTATTGAGCATGACGGGAAAGGCGGAGTAGTCGAGGAGTTCTCGGGAAAATTGTTAATTCAACAAGAACCCGATGCTTCGAGTTTTCCGAATGGCGGTATTCGCAATACTTTCGAAGCTCGGGGATATTCGGCATGGGATATATCTTCTCCTGCATTCATTCTCGATAAAACATTGTGTATTCCTACCATATTTATATCCTATACGGGGGAATCTCTCGATTATAAAACACCGCTATTAAAAGCATTGAATAGCGTAAACAAAGCGGCAACGGCCGTATGTGGATATTTCGATAAAAATGTAAAGCACGTCTATTCCTATTTGGGTTGGGAACAGGAATATTTTTTGGTAGATGAAAGTTTGTATGCGGCTCGTCCCGATTTGGTACTTACCGGCCGAACTCTCATGGGACACGAAAGTGCCAAAAATCAACAATTGGAAGATCACTATTTCGGGGCTATACCTTCACGAGTAGAAGCTTTCATGCAAGACCTCGAAATCGAGTGTCACATGTTGGGTATCCCGGTTAAAACCTGTCATAATGAAGTTGCGCCCAATCAATTTGAAGTTGCCCCTATTTTTGAAGAGACCAATTTGGCCAACGATCACAATTTGTTATTGATGTCGGTAATGAGAGAGGTTGCCCGTCGGCACAATTTCAGAGTCCTTCTCCACGAAAAACCATTCAAAGGAGTTAACGGATCGGGGAAACATAATAACTGGTCGTTGGGGACAGATACCGGCGTATTACTTTTTGCTCCGGGGAAAACCCAGAAAGAGAATTTACAATTTATCACATTTATAGTTAATGTGATGGCTGCCGTTTATAAATATAACGGATTATTGAAAGCAAGTATATCGTCTGCGACTAATGGACATCGTTTAGGGGCCAATGAAGCGCCACCGGCTATTATTTCCATTTTCATGGGAAAACAGATCAGCGAGGTTTTAGAAAAGTTGGCAGAAAGTACATCAGATGACGTTTTGAACATGAGCGGTAAGTTGGGATTAAAATTAGATGTCGCTCAAATACCTGAAATTCTAATGGATAACACCGACCGTAACAGAACTTCACCCTTTGCTTTCACAGGCAATCGTTTTGAATTCCGAGCCGTCGGCTCTTCGGCGAATTGCGCTTCGGCAATGATCGCATTAAATGCGGCGGTAGCCTATCAATTGCAAGACTTTAAGAAAAAAGTTGATGCTCTTATTGCCAACGGTAAAGAGAAAACCCAAGCCATACTTTCGGTTGTAAAAGATTTAATAACAGAAAGTAAAGATATTTGTTTCGATGGAAACGGATATAGCGAAGAGTGGAAGGAGGAAGCCAAGCGCCGAGGTTTGGATTGCGAGACCAGTGTCCCTTTAATTTTCGACAGCTATTTGAAAGACGATGTGGTGAAAATGTTTGAACAAACACATGTCTTTACGCAAGTTGAGCTACAAGCACGCAATGAAGTAAAATGGGAAATATATACAAAGAAAATACAGATAGAAGCCCGTGTATTAGGCGATTTGGCTATCAATCATATTGTTCCGGTGGCAACTCGTTACCAATCTCTTTTACTGGATAATGTATTCAAAATAAAGAGTCTCTTCCCGGCTGAAAAAAGCGAATTGATAGCCACTCAGGATATGGAGGTCATCGAGAAAATAGCATTCCATTTGCTGACTATAAAGGAAAAAGTACATGCGATGGTCGAGGCTCGTAAGGTTGCGAATAAAATTGAAAACGAACGAGAGAAAGCCATTGCCTATCACGATACGGTTGCCCCGCAACTCGATGACATTCGTTATCATATAGATAAACTCGAATTGATGGTCGACAATGAAATGTGGCCGTTACCGAAGTATAGAGAACTACTTTTCATTCGTTGATTTTCGGGACAGTAAAATTTGAATATTATAAAATGAGCTATAACAGAAAGAAATAAAAATATTGGGTTATGGCTCATTTTTGTTTCTTGATTATTGATAGAACATTATATGGCAGAAATTATTAAGCATGAGTGCGGTATAGCAATGGTGCGATTGTTAAAACCGCTCTCTTATTATCAAAAAAAGTACGGTTCATATTTATATGGGTTGAACAAGTTGTATCTTTTGATGGAAAAACAGCATAATCGGGGACAGGAAGGAGCCGGTTTAGCGTGCGTAAAGTTACATGCTCGCCCAGCCGAGGAGTTTATTTACCGTGAACGTGCCATCGGAACAAGTGCAATTCAAGAAATTTTCGCAAACATAAAAGACCAAATCAAGAACACTCCTCACGATACGGCAGATGCCGACTGGGCAGCCCTACATTTACCGTTTGCCGGTGAGGTTTATATGGGGCACTTACGTTATAGTACGACAGGACGTTCAGGCTTATCTTACGTACACCCTTTTTTGAGAAGAGGAAATTGGCGATCGAGAAATTTGTTACTGTGCGGTAACTTTAATATGACTAATGTAGATGAGATTTTTAATAGTATTGTCGCACAGGGGCAACACCCGCGTAGCTACGCCGATACTTTTGTCTTGCTGGAACAAGTCGGACATGCTCTCGACATGGAGAATCAAAAGCTCTATGACCGATATAAGAAAGAAGGATTGGACGACATCGCAATAACAAAATCGATCGAGGAAAATCTTAATATTGCCGATATTCTCAAAAAGCCGGCTCGAATTTGGGATGGGGGATACGTGATTTGTGGAATGACGGGCAGTGGCGATATGTTTTCATTCCGTGACCCGCATGGCATACGACCGGCGTTTTATTATGCCGATGACGAGATTGTCGTCGTCGCATCTGAACGTCCGGTGATACAAACTACAATGAATCTATCCGTGGAGCAAGTCAAAGAGTTACAGCCGGGAGAATGTTTGGTGGTAAACCGTAGGGGAAACATACACACAGAACAAATCCTGCCACCTCGAAATTACAGCGCCTGCTCATTCGAACGTATCTATTTTTCAAGAGGGAGCGATATCGATATTTATAAAGAACGGAAAGAATTAGGTCGATATTTGACTTCTCAAATATTGGAAAGCATTGATTATGACTTGGAGCATACTGTATTCTCATTTATTCCGAATACGGCCGAGGTCGCTTTTTATGGTATGCTCGAAGGTCTGAATAATTATTTGAGCGAGCAAAAATTCTATATGTTGCGCAATGCTACTGCTCCATTAAACGACAGTGAGTTAAAACATATACTTTCACTCAAAGTGCGTTCTGAGAAAGTCGCCATCAAGGATATAAAACTACGGACTTTCATCGCCGAGGGAGATACAAGAGACGATTTGGCTGCACATGTATACGATATTACTTATGGAACAGTACAAGCGGACATCGATAATTTGGTTATTATAGATGACAGTATTGTTCGCGGCACGACATTAAAACAAAGTATTATAAAAATATTGGACCGATTGCATCCCAAAAAGATAATCATCGTGTCGTCTTCTCCCCAAGTTAGATTTCCAGATTGTTACGGCATCGATATGTCCCGAATGGGAGAATTTATCGCTTTCAAAGCGGCAATAGAATTACTGAACGACAGGGGAATGCAGCATATCATCGAAGATGTATACAACAAATCTAAGGCACAGCAAAATTTCCCCAAAGAACAGATAACCAACTATGTAAAAGAAATTTATGCACCTTTTACCCAAGAGGAAATATCGAAAAAAATAGCACGAATGTTAACTTCGGAAGATATTACTTCACAAGTGGAAATCATCTATCAAACATTAGAAGGGTTGCATCAAGCTATTCCTAACCACCCGGGTGACTGGTATTTTTCAGGAAACTATCCTACTCCCGGAGGAAACAGATTAGTCAATAATGCTTTTATAAATTTCGTTGAGGGAATAGACAACAAACGACAGTTATAAATAGATTCAGACAAACGGAAATAAAGCAGGATAAAATAGAAAATTATCCTGCTTTATTCCACAGCGTGCAAAAATATGTTATTATTTATACGGATTATAAATAATATACACAGAAAATAGAATAGAAATCGGAACAAATTACGAAATTTGCAATCGAAATTAACACGATAAAATTTTTAGTATGCGATTGTCCGATTTGCAAACAGGAGATAAAGCTGTTGTTGTTAAGGTATTAGGCTATGGAGCATTTCGAAAACGAATTATCGAGATGGGGTTCGTTCGGGGACAAACGGTGCTTGTCGAATTGAATGCTCCATTGAAAGATCCTATTAAATATAAAATAATGGACTATGAAATCTCTCTAAGACGCAGTGAGGCTTCATTAGTCGAAGTTATTACTCCCGAAGAAGCGAATCAACTCGAAAATCGACAGGGAGAAAAAAACAAACTAAATGTAGAAAGTTGGAAAACCGAGGAAGACGACTGTATAGAGAGAGCGCTTACCCAAAGTAGTAAAACGATAAATATAGCTTTGGTCGGAAATCCCAACTGTGGAAAAACATCTTTATTCAACGTTGCCTCCGGTGCACATGAGCATGTGGGCAATTATAGCGGCGTTACGGTCGATGCCAAAAAGGGATTTTTCGAATATAAAGGTTATCACTTCAACATATGCGATTTACCGGGTACATACTCTCTTTCGGCCTATTCTCCGGAAGAGCTATATGTTCGCCGTTATTTAAAAAATGAAATTCCCGATGTTATTGTCAATGTAGTCGTAGCTTCCAATTTGGAAAGGAATCTATATTTGACCACAGAATTAATAGATATGGATTACCGCATGGTGATTGCTCTGAATATGTTTGATGAATTGGAGCAAAGCGGCGGAAAAATCGACTATAAGCATTTGGGAAATATGATTGGAGTTCCTATTGTGCCCACCGTATCACGCTCTGGGAAAGGTGTAAATCAACTATTCGATACCATTATCGAGGTATATGAAGGCCGTGATGAGTCGGTTCGTCATGTTCATGTCGGTTTAGGGAAAGTAATCGAAAACAGTATTACCCCTCTAAAAGACTTATTAAAAGAAGATCCTACTTGTAACCGGGAATTCTCTCCTCGATATTTAGCGATTAAGATACTCGAAGGAGATACGGAAGTCAAGCGAATGCTGGAAGGCTCCGAGTCCTATCCCGAATTGATGAATATCCGCAATGCAGAAGTCGAGAAAATAGAGGCAACGCTTAATGAAGACATAGAGTCGGCTATTGCCAATGAAAAGTATGGATTCATATCGGGAGCTTTGGCGGAAACATATAGACCGGGAGATAAAGAGGAAGCGAAAACGACTCGTATTATAGACTCTTTCGTCACAAATAAACTATTCGGATTTCCTATATTTATTTTCTTGATGTGGCTGATGTTCGAGGCGACCTTTTCCATCGGGGCATATCCTATGGAGTGGATCGAAAATGGAGTCGCATGGTTATCCGAAATTATAGGTAATTATATGCCTTCTGGACCATTAAAAGATCTATTGATCGATGGTATTCTCGGAGGAGTAGGAGGGGTAATAGTTTTTCTACCTAACATTTTAATACTCTATCTGTTTATTTCGTTCATGGAAGACTCAGGATATATGGCTCGGGCCGCTTTTATCATGGATAAAATCATGCACAAAATAGGGTTGCACGGAAAATCTTTTATTCCTCTTGTTATGGGATTCGGGTGTAATGTGCCAGCCATTATGGCAACCCGGACTATCGAGAGTCGCAGCAGTCGATTGATAACCATTCTTATAAACCCATTTATCTCGTGTAGTGCCAGAATACCTATTTACATTTTGTTGGTAGGTACTTTCTTTCCTCAATACGCTAGTCTGGTATTTATAGGACTGTATTTATTCGGAATTATTGTTGCGGTTATTACGGCCAAATTGATGCGTCGGTTCTTCTTTAAAATAGATGAAACACCCTTTGTCATGGAATTACCACCATATCGTATGCCGACAGCGAAAGCTACTTTTCGCCACATGTGGAATAAAGCCGAACAATATCTACGCAAAATGGGTGGGGTTATATTAGTTGCCTCTGTCATCGTGTGGTTTTTAAGTTACTATCCACGTCCCAAAGCCTCTTATGAAAGAGAACTTACTCCTCATGAGCAAATGGAACAACAAAGCAATTCTTATTTAGGGAAAATAGGCCAAGCTGTTACCCCTCTTGTGGAACCATTGGGCTTTAATTGGAAAGTAACGACATCTTTACTTTCTGGGACAGCAGCCAAAGAATTGGTGGTAAGCACACTCGGTGTATTATACTCCGAAAGCGATGCCGACGAAACCATATCTTTGTCTCAAAAAATATCACAGCCGAATCCTGTTACGGGAGTTCCCGATTTCACACCGTTAGTAGCGCTTTCCTTTATGGTATTTGTATTACTGTATTTCCCTTGTATCGCCTCTGTCATTGCGGTAGCCAAAGAAGCGGGAAGTTGGAAATGGGGGGCATTTACGGTGTTATACAATACAGGAGTAGCTTGGATCGTTTCATTCTTAGTCTATCAAATAGGACTACTAATTATTTAGTATGGATAAACAAACATTTTTGTCGTCTTATGAAAAAGACGGGTATCAGGTCATTGATTCATTTATATATGACGATATAAAAACATTTTTAGAGAGAAACAAACCTCGTAAAAATCATATAATTTGGATCGTTTTCATAAGCGGGTTCTTCATACTGTTTTTTATAGGATTCGCTATGGGAAAACTCTGGTTCGATTCGTTATCTTTCTCACAATTCGGGATACAGATATTGAAATGTGTCGTATTTTCTATTCTGGGTTGTGCTCTGATAATTCCGGTACATGAATTTATTCATTGGATTGCATACAAAAAAGAGGGAGCTAATGATGTACGTTTTGGAGCCATCTGGAAGTCATTCGTGTTTTATGCAGCCGCACATAATTTTGCGGCCGACTATAAAACTTTTCGACGAATAGCTCTTGCACCCTTTTATATCCTATCGGTATTATTGGTACTATTATTTTTGTTCCCGGTACCTTTATGGGGAAAAATCTCGATCGCCGCAATATTATTGTTTCACATCGTTTCTTGTTCTGGAGATTTATCTATGTTATCTTATATGAAGCGATACAAACGCCGTAATGTTATTACCGTCGATGATATCGATAACCGTTTTACTTATTTTATGGAAAAATAAATTATGAATTCAACGATTCAATCTTTAATAGTAGGTATTATCCTCTTAATAGTTGTATTTTATGTTATACATAAGATATTCAATATGGTACGGAATCGTAAGGCGCCAACATCTGCTTGTTGCGGGTGTAACAAACCTTGCAAGGTCGAAAAAATAGATAAGAAAAGATAGAAAAAAATAAGCTCGAATATTGGAAAATAGAAAAATATAATATACCTTTGCACTCGCAATCGCTCAAAAGAATAAGGGTTCCTTGGCCGAGTGGTTAGGCACCGGTCTGCAAAACCGTTTACGGCAGTTCGATTCTGCCAGGAACCTCTAAAAAAGCTCACTTGCAGTGAGCTTTTTTATTTTTAAATCAATCCCAAAAACGCCAAGCGAATCGTTTCATATCTACATATCCCTTTGGTGTAAATGATATTCCTTCTCGGGATAATAGTTCTTTCTGCTCAATCCAGTCGGGGACAAGTCGTCCTTGACAATTAACGACCCGATGACAAGGGATATTCAGGTTTTTAGGAACAAGTTTTAATGCTCGTCCTACCAAACGGGCATGCTGGGGATACCCCATTAAAACAGCGATACTTTTATAAGTTATCACTGTTCCTGATGGAACTTGACTAACTATGTTATATACTTGTTCGTAAAAATTGTCGGGAACACAAGACATAAGCGTGGCTATAAATCCTTATACAAAGGAATATCGGGTAAAAATGTATAGCTATTGGTGGTATAATTTATATGGCAACAATAATGTTTTATGCCATTAGAAACAAACAAATAGCTCACTTGCAATACAAGATTATATCGAACGATCTGATCGAACGTTTTTTGTGTAATCTCGACATGAGGCGCTTTATATTCCGCTATACACAATGGATTCCCGTTTCGATCATAAACAATCGTATCACATCGGCGATTACATTTGTTGAGAGTCAAAGAAATTTCATTCCCGATTAACCCGCGAGGAAACTCTTTTTGATTAACAAGGTAGGCAACAAAATGTTGCCTAACCCATTCTTCGGGAGTCAAGGTTACATATCGCCTTCTCAATTCGTCGAAAATAAGAATCTTATCTTTTTCTTGTTTTACTTTATAGGGATACGGCGGTAGATTTAACTCGATCATCTCATATTTGATATTTGTTCTTTCTAATTATTTCTGTAAATTTACTCCAAAATTACATATTTATGAAGACAAAGCAAGAAATTGTCGAGAATTGGCTACCCCGATATACCCAAAGACCCGTTAAAGATTTTACGAAGTATATATTATTGACAAATTTCTCTAAATATGTCGAAATATTCGCTACCCATTTTCATGTTCCTATTTTAGGAGAGGACAGTAATATGCCTAGTGCATCGGCCGATGGGGTGACGATAATTAATTTCGGAATGGGTAGTGCCAATGCAGCTACGGTTATGGACTTATTAAGTGCCGTAAAACCAGAAGCCGTATTGTTTTTAGGTAAGTGCGGCGGTATAAAAAAGGTAAACAAATTGGGTGATTATATTTTACCGATAGCAGCCATTCGTGGGGAGGGAACATCGAACGACTACTTTCCACCAGAAGTCCCGGCATTGCCGGCTTTCATGTTGCAACGGGCAGTTTCCACAGCCGTCAGGAATCACCATCGAGACTACTGGACCGGAACGGTTTACACGACTAACCGTCGGGTATGGGAGTTTGACGATAATTTCAAAGACTATTTACGTCGCATACGTTGTATGGCCGTCGATATGGAAACAGCCACATTGTTTTCAGTTGGATTCGCAAATCAGATTCCGGTAGGAGCATTGTTGTTAGTTTCAGACCAGCCGATGATTTCAACGGGAGTTAAAACAGAAGAAAGTGACAAAAAAATCACGCGAGATTTCGTAGAAGAACATGTATTGATAGGAGTGGAGGCTCTAAAATTGATCATAGATAAACGGACGACGGTGAAACATTTGAGATTCGACGAGGAGTAATTATGGCTAAAAAAGATACCAATCAGCATCTTGCCATTTTGCAAGACATTCGCAACAAAGTATTCAAACCCGTTTATTTACTCATGGGCGAGGAGTCGTATTATATCGACTTAATCTGTGAGACAATCATCGAAAATGCCTTGAAAGACTCGGAAAGGGATTTTAACCAAACCATTTTATACGGAGCCGATATCGACGATTTCGCCATAGTGGTCAATGCAGCAAAGCGGTTTCCCATGATGGCTGAACGACAATTGATTGTTGTTAAGGAAGCCCAGAATATCAAAGGGGTAGATAATCTTCTATATTATTTACAAAAACCGTTGATGAGCACAATCTTGGTCATTTGTCATAAAAATGGCTCGCTGAAAAACAAGAAGGTTGTCGCCGGCATTGAAAAAATAGGAGTAGTATATGAATCGAAAAAATTATATGACAATCAGTTACCGGCATTCATAAACAACTACGTAGTAGCGAAGAAACTGTCGATCGACCCCAAAGCAGCTTCTATGATGGCCGATTTTGTCGGGAATGACCTAAATCGGCTTAGTAGCGAACTCGACAAATTATCAATTTCACTTCCGGAAGGGAGTCTTCGCATTACCCCCGAAATCGTAGAACGTAATGTTGGCATCAGTAAAGATTTCAATAATTATGAATTGCTAAATGCAATCATCACCCGGAATATATTAAAAGCGACTCAAATCATACAATATTTCGAACAAAATCCCAAGAACAATCCGCTGGTTGTCACGATAAGTGTATTATTCAATTTTTTTTCAAATCTAATGCTATGCTATTTTTCGACAGACAAGTCGGATAATGGAATTATGAACGAACTGAATCTAAGGTCTTCTTTCCAATCCAGAGATTATTTGACAGCCATGCGAACTTACAACGCATATAAATGTATCGACATTATCGCATTGATACGCCAGTATGATGCTCGCTCTAAGGGTATCGGCTCAGGAGCTTCGAGTAATGACGGAGACCTGCTTAAAGAATTGGTTTTTAAAATAATGCACTGATTAAAAGTGATATAAATATCCCAGTGATACTGTTATTATTTGGCTGTGGGAAGCCGCGAATACATCTTTCTTTCTGTTTTTGAATATATCTCCCAATCCATAATAGTATCGGCCTTCCAATACGATGCCATGTGTTTTCTTTATACGAAACTCAATACCTGCTCCTGCGGTAATACCATAATCAAATCGATGGGCTATATCCATCGTATATATTTCTTTTACCTTACTTTTTTGGCTGAACTCAGGCAAATTATAAATGTCAAAATTGCTTTTATAACTATCCCCCAATAAAAGTCCGATTTGAGGCCCCGCATTGACAAATCCACGCACAACACGATTGCCAAAGAAAAAATGAGTCAGAAATGGAATTGTCACATAATTCAACGTATGAGTATAGGTATAGGGATCTTCTTCAAAAGTTTCGTTCCAACCGCACTGAGTAAAATTGATCTCGGCAATTAACCCGAAAAATTTTTCTTCGATATAACGAACCGATACCCCGCCGGTATAACCCAAAAGTAGCGATTGTGTTACAGTAGGAGTAAACGAAACTCTCGAAAGGGTCGTTCCACCCTTTACTCCCACTGTAAATTCAGGTTGATAATCACTTCTCTGTGCCAATCCTGATTGCAGAGACACAACTGCTATAACAAATAATATGTATCGCAAAAGTTTCATCGTTTATTCTCTAATTTTCCTGATTGTGAAATTAGGTGTAAAATTGATGAAATAAAAAGATTTATTGATAAAGCCACTCCAATTGTTTACACGTTGAAATGAAAAATCGGTTTGTATGCGATCGATCGAAGGCCGAATATCCTGCGACGCAAAATTCTTCCCATGTTCCCGAATAGCCGAAAGGAAATATATTCCGGTATCGAATCCTAATAAAGCATATTGAGGGCTGGCATTTATCATATCCTTATTATACCAATAAAGGAATCGTTTGTGAAACGTCTTCGTATCTTCCTCGAACGGATTGGCATAGAACCGGGAATATAAATAAGTATTTAGTTTATAAAATTCGTTCAGATATTCAGGAACCTGTGTCAGCCATTCCGGATATCCGAAAAGTGCAATATCCAAATCTGCCCTTTTTTCTTTCAACGATTCAATAGGAGCTACAATTAAAGAAAGAACCTTCTTTTTGGCCGAGGTAGGTACAAATACAATCCCGCTTGCATCTGCTAATATAGAATCTTGATCTAATAGGTTCAACTCATTACCGAACTTTATTTCGTGATAAGCGATATGAGCTCGATTCAATTCTTCTTTCAGACCGCCGATAAAATCTCTTTTGTCGGGTTCTTCCGGTGTATGAGATAAAAATACGACTTTCCGATTCCCCAAATAACGAATAAATCTGTCCGCAGCTTCTGCATATAAATAGGAATGGGGAATATTGGTTTGGAATACTTTTGCATTGTGCGAAACCTCCTCGTTTTTAAGCGAAAAAGTATTAACGACATTTATATCGTTGGCTAGTCCGAAATCAGCGATTAATTTTATATGACTATCATTTTCAGGAGCGATAATCAAGTCCATTTCTTTTAATATCGGATCTGAAAGAATACGACGAACGGTTGATTCGGACTCTTCGGAATCATACGCATATACATTGATAGAGGCCCCTTGACGTTTAAGACTGTCTACCGCCATTAAAAATCCCTGATAATACTCGGTATATAAACAGGCTTTCGTATCGGGAGACGACTGTCGCAACATGAACGGAAGTATAACCGCAACATTGATTACCCCCTTCTTATCGCTTTTATATAACTTATTGTATATATTATTGATTTCTGCACTCGTGATAGGATTTTCCGCAGTAACTGTATTGTACTCTATTCCTGCGGGAATATTTATTATATCGTCTTGCTTTATTTGTTTTATGTTCGGATTGCATTTCTTTATCTCTTCAACAGTCGTTCCAAACTTTTTTGAGATACTATATAAAGTCTCCTTTTTCCTTACTTTATATTCCGTATATAACTGTTTGGGCTCTATCGTAACATTTAATTCTTTTGTATCGGGAGTTATGCGTATCACGGAACCCTTCTTCATATGAGTAGGGGAAATACCGGGATTAAGTTTCAAAATAGTCTCTATGTCAACATCATATCTTTTCGATATAGAAAATAAGGTTTCACCGTCGGCAATCGTATGATAGACATATTCATTCAAGGTCCCGTTCGAAGAATCCTCTAAAACTTCACTATCGGCGGTATTCATTACTGTTTGAGTGTCCTTTTGTACAAGAGGAATAGATTGTTTCTCAGTTTTTTGATAACGTTGTGGAATCTTTAAAGTCGCACCGGCTTTTATTCCACGTTCAGAACCCGGATTAAGTGCAATAATGCTTCGAATAGGGACTTTATAAGTCTTTGAAATAGAATACAGTGATTCTCCCCGTACGATTGTATGTTCAAATGTGCTTTCGATTTCCGGTTCAGAATCTTGCTTATTCACGCCCTTATTTGTCGGAATCATGAGCAGCTGTCCTTTTTTTAAGCCATTTTTAGCGGCAGGATTATAGCGAATAATTTCCTCCTGAGAAATACCGAATTTATGAGATAATATATAAAATCCCTCCGACGGTTTAACCTTATAAATATAAAATTCTTTCCCGTCTATAATCTTTGTTTGTAAATTCTCTGTCTGAGCAGACAACAAAAAAGTGAAGGCAAAACAAAATAATAAAGCTATGGTTATTCGAGTATATTTCATATTTTCAAATCGTTATCTTTTATATACAAACTTGATATACAAGAAACAAAAGTATATAAAAATATCGTTAGTTGCAAACCCGATCGAGATTATGGAAATCATATTATCATTTCTCTCTCGGAAACGAGATTATTGGGAAATTTTAAATTCAAGATACAAACACGATTACTTGAAAAATTGTAACTTTGTCATTCATTATTATTTGGATAAATATGCGTAGATACCTGCTATTTTTCGCGTGCATCATTACAATCGGTGAGTTATATGCTCAACAAATTACCGTATCGGGAGGGGGAAGACCTGCCTATAACCATACGCCAGAGATTAGTACCGGTTTAACAGGTGGTGTTTTTGTGATATATTCGCTAAATAACGCAACGATCGAATTTTCGGGGGAAGATGATTCTCCCATTTCTTGGCGCCTATTCAGGGAAAACGGTGCAGCATCGTCTACCCCGATAAGTGGAGCTATACAAAACGGGAACATTTCTACATTGAATATTTCGGAAGCCGATTGTGGATATATAATTGAACAAAATGGAGAGAGTTATTATTTATGGATAATCGATTATTCCCAATCTCCTTTGATTCTTAATGCTGTTTCTACATCAAATGAAGAAGGTCAGTGCGATATGACCACATTAATGCTAGATGGGGAAGGGAAAAAGCTCAATTACTACTCGATCAATGGAGCCCCTAAATCGCTACGCCGTGAGCTAACGGTTAGTTATATGAGTTTGACATGGGATAAAGAGTCTCTGGCATATACCCAAACATTCCAGACAGAAACGGTGTATGACTTTTCTTCTTCTATCCAAGTACCGTCACCTCTCTGTAATACCGATTTTACAGTAACAGGAGATCAAATATTGAATTATTGGGGTCTGTCGCAGACGGCATCGACCGAGGAATATATAACATCGGCAATAGGGGCGACAGCGACGGCAGAACAGACATATCGGGAAGATGCCACGAATGAAGACGATAGACATCCCACCGATTATTTGGGAGGGTCCGCACCGGCCGAGATCGAATTCAAAGCTTATGTAACGGATGCTGTTACTCATATCGAATGGGAATTCTCGGACAAGGAGGACTTTTCAAATACAATTGCCCGGTATAACGATGAAACCTTATGGTACACTTTCAGAGACGAGGGTGTCACTTATGTTCGCCTAGTCGCCAGCAATAGTACCGCTACATGTCAGGCATACAGCGAGACATTCACCATAAATATCGGAGAACCTCGTTTGGAAGCACCAAACGTTTTTTCACCGGGAACAAGCCCCGGAGTTAACGACGAATGGAAAGTAGCTTATAAATCTATCGTTAGTTTTAAATGTTGGATATTCAATAAATGGGGAGTTCAAATATTTTACTTCGATAGCCCCGATCAAGGCTGGGACGGAAAGTATCGTGGCAAATATGTAGACCCGGGAGTATATTATTATGTAATAGAAGCAAAGGGGGCAAATAATAAAAAGATGAAATTAAAGGGACACATCAATATATTACGTCCTAAAAATTAACGGATATAAGTAAATGACGCCAAAGAGGTATTTTTTTATTGTACTGTTATTTTTGTATACACCGCTATTCATTAAAGGGTATGCAAATACGACAAAAGAATTTTCCGATGTAATCGTTCCCGAATTTCCATTACAAGTGAAATTCGCAAATGAGCTTGTAGATCTGGACCGTCTGGATATGTATGAACGATTCGACAGGGAACTGACCACCCTATGTTATATGCACTCTTCTACATCATTAGCCATAAAACGAGCCAATCGATATTTTCCCATATTGGAACCTATATTGAAAGAAGAGAAAGTCCCGACCGATTTTTTATATTTGGCCGTTATCGAAAGTACCTTGAATCCAAGAGCCGTTTCACCGGCAAAAGCCGTTGGTATCTGGCAAATTATGCCTCGTACGGGAAGAGAATATGGACTAGAAGTAAATAACGATATAGACGAACGCTATCATATAGAAAAGTCCACTCGCGCAGCCTGCAAATATTTGAAAGATGCTTATGAAAAATACGGTAGTTGGACGACTGTCGCAGCATCTTATAATGCCGGTATGGGACGTATATCGACCGAATTGGAAAAACAGCTGGCCGATCGATCGTTCGATTTATGGTTGAACGAAGAAACATCTCGTTATGTATTTCGCATTTTAGCCATGAAAGAAATATTTTCTTCTCCGGCAAAATACGGATACAAACTAAAAGCCAAACAACTCTATCAACCAATCAGATATTCGGAAATAAAAGTAGATACCACGATTAACAACCTAGCCGTATTCGCTCAATCTAAGGGCGCTTCTTATGCCCAATTAAAAGAAGCCAACCCGTGGCTTCGTTCCCGTTTCTTACCGGATAAGTCCAGAAAAGTTTACTATATAAAAATACCGATGAAAGACGATTTGTATTATACGAAACGTAAATTTACTACTTATAAAAAAGAGTGGGTGATCGACAAAAAATGAAAGCAGAAGAACAAATTGAAGTATATGGGGCTCGTGTCCATAATCTTAAAAATATAGATGTCAATATTCCGCGGAACAGTCTCACCGTTATTACAGGATTAAGCGGCAGCGGCAAATCGTCATTGGCATTCGATACTATTTTTACCGAAGGGCAAAGGCGTTACATTGAGACCTTTACAGCATACGCACGGAATATGCTCGGAGGTATGGAGCGCCCAGATGTAGATAAAATAACCGGGTTGAGTCCTGTTATTTCCATAGAACAAAAAACGACGAATAAAAACCCTCGTTCGACCGTAGGGACAACAACAGAGATATTCGATTTCTTTCGGTTGCTGTTTGCGAGGGCAGGGGAAGCATACTCTTATTTATCGGGGGAAAAAATGGTTCGTTATACCGAGGAGAAAATCATTTCTCTGATAATGGACCTATACCAGAATAAGAAAACTTATATCCTCGCTCCATTGGTTCGTAACCGAAAGGGACATTATAAAGATTTGTTCGAGCAAGTTCGGAGAAAAGGTTATTTGACGGTCAGAATCGACGGAGAGCTACGGGAAATAACGCATGGAATGAAACTCGACCGTTATAAAAACCACAGCATTGAACTGGTAATCGATAAACTGATCGTAGATAAAGACGATGAACGGCGTTTACAGGAAAGTGTCAAGACTGCGATGAAACAAGGAGATGGCCAACTGATGGTTCTCGATGCAGAGACACAAGAAATAAGACATTACAGCCGAACATTGATGGACCCGCAAACCGGTTTGTCTTATAGTGAACCGGCTCCCCATAGCTTTTCATTCAATTCCCCACAAGGAGCTTGCCCGAAATGTAAGGGACTGGGATATGTCAATATAATTGACAAAAACAAAATTATCCCGAATGACGAAAAATCTATCTATGAAGGAGGAATCGTTCCGCTTGGCAAATATAAAAATTCGTTGATATTTTGGCAAATCGCCGCGATTTGTGAAAAATACGACAGTAGTTTGAAAACCCCTATCAAAAATCTTCCGGAAGAAGCGTTGGACGATATACTGAACGGAACAGACGAGCGTTTGCAAATTAAAAACGAATCGCTGGGAACTTCGAACTATTTTTTATCGTTCGACGGTCTGATAAAATATATAGAAATTCAACAGCAAAGCGATGCTTCATCACAAGCTCAAAAATGGGCCGGACAATTCGTCACGACAGCTACATGCCCGCTATGCGAAGGGCATCGTTTGAACAAGGAGGCTTTACATTACAGAATCGCAGGAAAAAATATTGCCGATCTAGCCGATATGGATATTTCGGAATTATACGAGTGGGTAAATCATGTAGAGGAATATTTATCTCCTCAGCAACGTAAAATTGCGGCCGAGATTCTCAAAGAAATACGTAACAGACTACATTTCCTCGTCGATGTGGGCTTGGATTACTTATCCCTGAACAGAGCTTCTGCCACATTGTCGGGTGGAGAAAGCCAACGGATAAGATTAGCAACTCAAATAGGGTCTCAATTGGTTAATGTCCTTTATATTCTCGATGAACCCAGTATAGGACTTCATCAACGGGATAACACTCGGTTGATTCAGTCTTTAAAAGAATTAAGGGATATGGGGAATTCGATTATTGTAGTAGAGCACGATAAGGAAATGATGCTCGAAGCCGATTATATTGTAGACTTGGGGCCTCGGGCTGGACGGCTGGGAGGAAATATCGTTTTCGCCGGAACTCCGAAAGAAATGTTGAAAACCGACACTCTTACGGCTCGATACCTTACCGGTAAAAAAGGAATCGAATTTGCCCCCCAAAGGAGAACTGGAAACGGAAAAAAGATAATATTATCAGGAGCTACCGGAAATAATCTAAAAAATGTGACCGTCGAATTTCCTCTGGGAAAATTCATTTGTATCACAGGAGTTTCGGGGAGTGGTAAATCAAGTTTGATTAACGGGACTTTGCAACCTATTATTAGTCAAAAATTTTATCGTTCTTTGCAAAATCCGTTACCCTATGAGAAAATAGAAGGATTGGAAAACATCGATAAAATCGTAACGGTCAACCAATCGCCGCTGGGTCGAACACCTCGGTCGAATCCGGCCACTTATACCGGTGTTTTTGCCGATATACGCAACGTGTTCGTCGAATTGCCAGAAGCCAAAATTCGAGGTTATAAACCGGGTAGATTCTCGTTCAATATTCCGGGAGGACGTTGCGAGGTATGCGGAGGAAATGGATATAAGACTATCGAAATGAATTTCCTGCCCGATGTACTCGTGCCTTGTGAAGCCTGTCATGGGAAACGATACAATAGAGAAACCCTTGAAGTAAGATTTAAAGGAAAATCTATTGCCGATGTTTTGGATATGACCATCAATCAAGCCGTGGAATTTTTTGAAAATATACCCTCTATTATTTCTAAAATTAAAGTTTTACAGGACGTTGGTCTCGGATACATTAAACTGGGGCAGCCGTCTACGACTTTATCAGGAGGAGAGAGTCAACGGGTAAAACTGGCTGCGGAACTTTCAAAAAGAGATACGGGTAAAACTCTCTATATACTGGACGAACCTACCACTGGATTACATTTCGAAGATATTCGAGTATTGCTCTCTGTGTTGAACCGATTGGTAGATAAAGGAAATACCGTGATAGTCATTGAGCACAATCTAGATATAATCAAATGTGCCGACCACATTATCGATATGGGACCGGAAGGCGGTAAAAATGGAGGATATGTTTTAACAACGGGTACTCCGGAAGAAGTTTGTGTACAGAGTACTTTTACGGCTCGTTATTTAAAGGCGGAATTAAAGGTATAAGAAAAACGACATATTACGATTTTGAAAGATAGAAAAGGGTTCAAAGTATAAAATTTGAATCCTTTTTTATGCTATTTACAGTTGTAATATGTTTTGAATCAATAATATAAATCTATTTTGAATAGGATTTAAGGGGCGTATAATTCTCATATTTTTGAACAAGTTTACATCTGTACTTGGAAAATAAAATCTCGTGAAGTTGAGTTATAAACCAGTTTGCTGTTTACATTTGTAATTTACAACCGCTATTTACAAATGTGATGCGCAAAACGCAATTACACAAAATAAAAATCTGTAACTCATAAAGGGTAGGGGTGTTACATTTGCATATCCACCAAGTACAGAGATACATAAACAATTATTATATCTACAATATATATAATACAAATAATTAAAAACCAACGTTTTAATATATTTAATGTAAAGTATATTCGAGGTATAACTTCGAATTTCGAATGATATACGCAAACTGTTTTGTATATACAATAAATAAAATATTGATTTCTAAATAATTATATATATAAATATAAAATAATACTTTTAATAAATATTCTTGTTGGTAAACAATGGAGGCTATTTACGAAGTATACCTCATGTTGTTTTATTTGCATTTGTAAATCGCATAATTTACAAAACAAACTTGTGTTTTTTATTTATTCTTGTTACATTTGTAAACTATAATTTTATTATTACGAATCTATTTACACCCCTAAAAATGGAAGAAAATGAAGCTCTAATTGTTGCCGAAAGAATGAAAAGTTTTATCGAGTATAAGGGTATATCTGTTACGCAATTTGCCGATGCAACTAAGATACAGAGATCTTCAATGTCTCAAATTTTGGGTGGACGAAATCAGAAGATCAGTATCAATACCATTGGGAAGATACATTCTGCCTATCCCGACTTATCTATCTATTGGCTATTATATGGAACAGGCCCTATGATTTTGACGGCGACAATACCTCCGGCCGAAAACATTGCCTCACCCTCCAAAGAATTTTCAACATCTTTGTTTCCCGATGAGAATGAAATAAAACCGGACGAATATACAGCTCCTTCAAAATATTCGAGGGAAAATGACTCTAATATTCATCAAAAACAAGACCATAAACTTGAAAATGAAGAAGTAACGGACTTAAAAGTGCCATTTTTCGAGCCATCGGAACAGGTCGTAAAAAATAAAAAAGTAACTAAAATCATGATTTTTTACTCCGATAATACGTTCGAGACATTTTCCCCGGACAATGAATAACTCGTCTTTATCTTTTAAACGAGAAATAAAACGATTGCATAATCCGATAAACTTTTGTTTCGCTTTTGGGTTTATACTATCTTTGTTCAGCTAAAATAATTTTATGAAAAAATATATTCTTGACTTTCGGGTTGTTGAAAACACAAAACTGCACGATAATTATGCTCTTTTGAAATTGAAACCCGATAATAATGAACCGTTGCCCGATATGTTACCCGGGCAGTTTGTCGAGGTTCGTGTAGACCGGTCTCCCGGTACATTTTTAAGGCGTCCGATTTCTATCAATTTCGTCGATTCCACTCGCAATGAGCTATGGCTATTGATAAGAAAAGCCGGTGAAGGAACTCGGACTTTATGCGATTTGAAACAAGGAGATAGTATTAATTTGGTTTTACCATTGGGTAATACATTCAGTTTACCCGATGAAACAGACTCGAATATATTGCTTATCGGAGGAGGCGTTGGAATAGCCCCGATGCTGTATTGGGGCAAATACTTAAAAGAACGGAATTATACCCCCAAATTTTTGTTAGGATTCCGTTCAGACAAGGATATACTGCAATATGAAATGTTTCGGCAGTTTGGAGATGTATATATTTCCACAGAAGACGGCTCTTTGGGCGAAAAAGGATTCGTGACTCAGCACTCCTTGTTAAATAGTAAACTCGATAAGCTGTATGTTTGCGGCCCGAAACCCATGATGGTAGCCGTCGCCCGATTTGCTCATGAACGAAACATATCCTGTGAAGTATCTCTCGAAAATATGATGGCCTGTGGCGTAGGCGCATGTCTCTGTTGCGTAGAAGATACGATCGAAGGCAATACTTGTGTATGTAAGGAAGGTCCTATCTTTAATATAGAAAAACTAAAATGGCAGATTTAAAAGTAAATATAGGTGGATTGCTTTTGAAGAATCCCGTAATGACGGCATCGGGAACATTCGGCTACGGCGAAGAATTTGCCGATTTCGTCGATTTATCTCGGCTGGGAGGAGTCATCGTAAAAGGAACGACGCTGCATCATAGAGAAGGCAACCCGTATCCTCGCATGGCCGAAACGCCTTCGGGAATGCTCAACGCAGTAGGATTACAAAACAAAGGTGTCAATTACTTCATCGAAAATATATATCCTCGCATAAAAGATATCGATACCCATTTTTTGGTAAATGTATCGGGATCCTCAATAGAAGACTACGCCGTTACGGCAGAGAAAATCGCTGCATTGGACAAGATTCCGGGAATTGAGTTAAACATTTCTTGCCCGAATGTGAAAGAGGGTGGAATGGCTTTCGGGACAAGCTGCCAAAGTGCTGCCGCTGTGGTAAAAGCTGTGCGTGCAGTTTATCCTAAAACTTTGATTGTCAAACTTTCGCCAAACGTTACCGATATTACCGAGATAGCCCGAGCAGTCGAGGCCGAAGGCGCCGATGCCGTATCCCTGATCAATACTCTGTTGGGTATGGCTATTGATTCAAATCGTCGCAGACCGGTACTCTCTACAATTACAGGGGGATTATCCGGTGCATGTGTTAAGCCCATCGCATTGCGTATGGTTTGGCAAACTTACCATGCCGTAAAAATCCCTATTGTAGGATTGGGAGGAATCATGAACGCCACCGATGCCGTTGAATTTATATTGGCCGGTGCATCTGCCATAGAGGTCGGAACAGCTAACTTCATAGATCCTCAAATAACTGAAAAAATAGCGGACGGAATAGACGAATATCTCGATAGGAACAACATTGCATCCGTAAAAGAGCTTATCGGAGGTTTGATTTGTAATTAATTTATTATCAATAGTATAAAAATAGCGAATGTGGATTGTATTAGATGACACAATCCACATTCGCTATTAAAGTATCAGTTTAATATTATATTTGCGAACAGACATTAAAGCGTTACTTTATATCTGTATAGCTTGTTAGAGCATTTCAACCGACCGTTTGATAAATTTACTCAGAGCCTCTCCCTTCAACATATTATTGGAAAGCAGAGCCAAGTCGACCAACTGACGAACCAAAGGTGTCTGATCGGCATAAGTCTTCAATATATCCGATTCCTTTGCTCTCAATTCTTTTGCCTTTTCCTCAGCATGCTTCAAAGCCTCCTTATCTGCTACGGGAATTTCATCGTCCTTTTTATCTTTTTTTGCCTCTTGTAACCGTTCGATTTCTTCATTGACAGTTTTCAGCTCGTCCAATATAGGAGTTAATTCACTCTTACAAGCACTTTCGGTATCAGCAATAACCTTTTGCGAAAGAGGGTGATCTGTGTTCACTATGAGGTTATAGCTATCGGGAAGCTCCCCATAGAAAGCCATTCCTGATTGTATAGCAGCCATATCTTTCATACGACGCATAAATTCATTTTGCGTAATAACGATAGGTTGAGCAGTCGCACCTACGGGCTCGAACATAACCAAGAAATCGCTTTTCTCCATAGCAGGGATCTGCGATTTGAAAACAGAAGTCATCATATCGCGCTGTTGCTCATCGAGAGCTGTATTTGAAGTTGTATCCGATTTCTTGATTAGTTTATCGATCAGATCGCTATCCACGCGCACGAAACGGCTTTTCTCTAATTTCTGCTCCAACATACCGATGAAATGAGGATCCAGCTGTCCGTTCATCAATAGTACATCGTAACCTCTTGATACAGCCGTATCGATATAACTGTATTGTGCTTCCTTATCAGTGGCATACAGATAAACGAGTTGTCCGTCTTTATCGGTTTGGTTGCCCTCTATCAGTTTTTTATATTCATCGAGCGTATAATATTTATCCTCCGTATCTTTCAATAATACGAATTTCTGAGCACGCTCGTAGAATTTCTCATCAGACAGCATACCATATTCGATGAAGATTTTCAAATCGTCCCATTTCTCCTCGAACTGTTTGCGATCGCTGTTGAATATCTCTTGCAGACGCTCTGAAACCTTTTTAGTGATATACCCCGATATTTTCTTTACATTAGAATCGCTTTGCAGATATGAACGCGAAACATTCAACGGAATATCGGGTGAATCAATCACACCCTGTAAAAGCATTAGGAAATCAGGAACGATACCCTCTACCGAATCGGTAACGAATACTTGGTTGCAATATAATTGTATCTTGTATCGATTGATATCGATATTATTTTTGATTTTCGGGAAATAAAGAATTCCCGTCAACTTAAACGGATAGTCGATATTCAAATGAATCCAAAACAGAGGTTCATCTATTCCCGGATAAAGATCGGCATAGAATTTCCTGTAATCTTCATCGGTCAAATCTGTCGGCTTCCGAGTCCATGCAGGCTCCATATCATTAATGACCCTATCCTTGTCTGTATCGACATATTTCCCGTCTTTCCATTCTTGTTCTTTTCCAAACACAACGGGAACAGGCAAGAAACGACAATATTTTTTCAACAGGGTCTCGATACGTTGTTCTTCAAGGAATTCCTTATTGTCATCATCGACATATAAAATAATATCTGTTCCCCGTTCGCTCTTTTCGATATCGGTCATCTCGTAAGCCGGAGAACCATCGCAGCTCCACATGACTGCTTGGGCTCCTTCTTTATAGGATAATGTACGTATTTCTACTTTTTTGGAAACCATGAAAGAAGAATAAAATCCCAGCCCGAAATGCCCGATAATGGCATTCGCATCATTTTTATATTTTTCCAAAAACTCTTCGGCCCCCGAAAAAGCAATTTGATTGATATATTTGTCTATCTCTTCGGCTGTCATTCCTATACCGCGATCCGATATAGTCAACGTCCCCTTATTTTTATCAATCGACACTGTGACATTCATCGTGCCTAACTCACCTTTGAAATCGCCAAAAGAAGATAATGTCTTCAATTTCTGAGTGGCATCCACAGCATTAGAAACGAGCTCCCTTAAAAATATTTCATGGTCGCTATACAAAAATTTTTTAATGACGGGGAAGATATTGTCGGTTGTAACCCCAATTGTACCTTTTTGCATAATTGTATATTTTTATCATTTAAATTTCTGACTATGATTTTTCAAAAAAAATGCCAGACTCTTTGAGTCTGACATTTTGACTTATTCAACTATTATTTGTCATTTCGTTTGGGAATTATGAATCGAAGATACGATCATCTGATTCTCCTTATCGAAATCAACGACAATAGTATCACCTTCTTGAACCGTCGCCCGAATAATCATTTCGGCAAGTTCATCTTCAAGGTATTTCTGTATGGCCCGTTTTAGAGGTCGTGCTCCGAACTGAATATCATACCCCTTTTCGGCAATAAAGTTTTTGGCATCGTCGGTAATAGTCAGATGATAACCCAGTGTTTCCACCCGTTTGTAAAATCCGCTTAGTTCCAAATCGATAATTTTGAAAATAGATTCTTTATCCAATTGGTCGAACATTACAATATCGTCGATACGATTTAAAAATTCGGGAGAGAAAGCTCTATTCAACGCCTTTTGTATAACGCCCCTCGAATAATCCTTTTCCGAACCAGTATTAGTCGAGAATCCTACTCCTTGTCCAAAATCCTTTAATTGACGCGTACCGATATTAGATGTCATAATCAGAATCGTATTCTTAAAATCGATTCTGCGCCCCAAGCTATCGGTTAGGCGCCCTTCGTCCAAGACTTGCAACAATAGATTAAAGACATCGGGGTGAGCCTTTTCTATTTCATCGAGCAGCACAACCGAATAGGGCTTGCGTCTCACTTTCTCCGTTAACTGTCCTCCTTCCTCATATCCCACATATCCCGGAGGGGCTCCGACAAGTCTGGACACAGTAAATTTCTCCATATATTCACTCATGTCTATTCGGATAAGAGCATCTTTCGAGTCAAATAAGTATTCGGCCAATTTTTTTGCTAAATGTGTTTTACCCACACCCGTAGGGCCCAAAAACATGAAAGTGCCGATAGGTTTCCCCGGATCCTTTAATCCTACACGATTTCGCTGTATCGCTTTTACAATTTTATCGACAGCATCATCTTGCCCAATAATTTCGCGCTTCAACTCTCCCGACATAGCTAAAAGTTTATTTCCCTCAGCTTGTGCGATACGCTGCACCGGGACACCAGTCATCATAGCGACAACTTCGGCAACCTTTTCCTCATTGACAATCTCTCTATGTTGTTGCATCTGCCTTTCCCAGTTTGCTTTCGCCGATTCAAGGGAAAGTTGCAATTCTTTTTCCTTGTCTCTAAAACTCGCCGCAAGCTCATAGTTTTGGGATTTAACAGCATTTATTTTATCTTCCCGGCAAGTCTCTATTTGAGCCTCCAAACTTTCGATTTCTTTGGGGACAATAATATTAGAAACATGCACTCGCGCCCCAGCTTCGTCCAATGCATCAATGGCTTTGTCCGGGAAATTACGGTCACTTATGTAACGGTCTGTCAATTTGACACACGCCTCCAATGCATCATCGGTATAGGTGACATTATGGTGATCCTCGTACCTACCTTTTATATTATTGAGGATTTGCAGAGTCTCCTCGGGAGTTGTAGGCTCGACCATAATCTTTTGGAAACGGCGTTCCAAAGCACCATCTTTTTCTATATTTTTCCTATATTCATCGAGTGTTGTAGCACCGATACACTGAATCTCTCCCCGCGAAAGAGCCGGTTTTAACATATTGGCAGCATCAAGAGACCCTGTGGCTCCACCTGCACCGACAATAGTATGAATCTCGTCGATAAATAAAATAATATTCGGATTCTTCGACAACTCATTTAGAATTGCTTTTATACGCTCCTCGAATTGTCCTCTATATTTTGTTCCTGCTACAATCGAGGCCATGTCGAGAGAGACAAGTCTCTTATCGAATAGCACCCTCGACACTTTACGTTGCACGATTCTCAAAGCAAGACCTTCTACTATCGCAGATTTTCCTACACCGGGTTCCCCTATAAGAACCGGATTATTCTTCTTTCTTCGGCTCAATACTTGTGCCAATCGTTCAATTTCGTTTTCACGTCCGACAACAGGGTCGAGCCGACCTTCTTCGGCAGCCTTTGTCATATCGGTCCCAAAGTTGTCCAATACGGGAGTTTCATTATTACTACGCTGAGCAGTCGTACTATTTCCGCTTTGCTGTTCCCTCCGATAATTTCGGTCTTCCTCCAATTCGTCGTCATCATCGTCCGTAAATCCGGCGCCCATGCTCGGCGAAGGGAAATCCGGCTTCTCATTACCTTTTAAAAAAGCTGCCACTTCGTCATAAGTTATGTCATTCGTGTTTAAAATTTTTGCAGCAGAAGAGTCCGGCTCTTTCAATATAGCCAACAATAAATGTTCGGTGTCTGTCTCCGAACTTTTCATAAATCGAGCTTCAAGCATACTCATCTTTAAAACTCTATCTGTGCTTTTACTAATAGTCAATTCATTCGTTTGTTCCATGTGATTATTGGAAGCGGACAGTTCATTTTCCAATGAACTTTTCAGTGTTCGGAGGGAAGCTCCGAGCCCGACCAATACATCGACAGCACGATTTGCGCCGTCACGTATAATTCCTAACAATAAATGCTCGGGAACAATGTTGGAATTTTGAAGGCGTTCAGCCTCTTCCCGGCTATAACCGAGAATTTCCTTAACATGTTGTGAGAAGTTTCTTTCCATAAACAATCTGTCTCCTTTTATTGATTTAGCAAATATACCACCTTTAAGCCGAATAATGGCGGGTATTTATTAGTTTATTACATATAACAAATAATATGCCGAAAATTCCTATTCACAAAAGATTATTTCTTGAATTTGGTATCTCGATTTTTCAAAAAATGGTTATCTTTGTACGCTAAACAGCATAATTTGTATAACCAATTTTCATCAAAATAAATGATTGATCAAGATAGAATTTTAAAAATAGACATCAAACAAGAGATGCAATCGGCCTACATCGATTATTCTATGTCGGTGATTGTAGCTCGTGCCTTACCCGATGTAAGAGATGGTTTTAAACCGGTACACCGCAGAGTTCTGTTCGGTATGGACAAATTGGGTAACACATCGGATAAGCCTTATAAGAAATCAGCAAGAATCGTGGGAGATGTGCTGGGTAAATATCACCCGCATGGCGATTCGTCGGTATATTTTGCATTGGTGCGTATGGCGCAACCCTGGTCTTTACGTTATCCTTTGGTCGATGGGCAAGGTAACTTCGGGTCTGTCGACGGCGATAGCCCTGCTGCCATGCGTTATACCGAAGCTCGCCTTTCTCGTATCGCAGAAGAGATGCTTCGAGATATTGAAAAAGATACGGTCGATTTTACTCCAAACTTCGATAACACATTAGAAGAGCCAACTGTTTTGCCGACCCGAATCCCCAACTTACTAGTCAATGGAGCTTCGGGTATTGCTGTGGGTATGGCAACGAATATGCCCCCTCATAACCTGTCGGAATGTATAGATGCTTCTGTCGCCCTAATCGACGACAGAGAATTGACGGTGGAAGACCTGATGCAATATATCAAGGCTCCCGACTTCCCCACAGGAGGTATTATTTATGGTTTTGCAGGGGTAAAAGATGCTTTCGAAACAGGACGGGGCAGAATTGTAATTCGGGCAAAAGCCGAGATTGAAGTAGACAGCACCACAGGGCGGGAGACCATCGTCGTATCTGAAATACCATATGCCGTCAATAAGTCGGAATTGATTAAGAAAATCGCCGATTTGGTGGAAGAAAAACGGTTAGAAGGCATTTCCAACATCAACGATGAATCCGACCGAGCCGGAATGAGAATCGTTATCGAAGTAAAACGAGATGCCAATGCAAGCGTTATTTTAAATAAATTATTCAAAATGACCGACTTGCAATCCTCTTTCAGTGTCAATAATATTGCTTTGGTAAACGGGCGTCCTCAAACACTAAATCTAAAACAACTGTTAGAGGCGTTTGTGGATCATCGCCACGAAGTCGTTATTCGCCGCACTCGTTTCGATCTGGCGAAAGCCGAAGAAAGGGCGCATATTCTTGAAGGACTTATCATTGCATCCGATCACATAGACGAAGTCGTTAAACTGATTCGGTCATCACGGACTCGTGAAGAAGCCAAGACACGTTTAATGGAACGATTCTCGTTGAGCGAAAAACAAGCTCAGGCCATCGTAGATATGCGTCTTGGACAGTTGACCGGTTTGGATCAAGACAAACTGAGAAACGAATACGCCGAGGTGGAAAAAATGATTGCCTATTACAAAGAAATTCTCGCCGATGAGTCTGTTTGTATGAAAGTGGTAAAAGACGAGCTTCTCGAAATAAAAGAGAAGTATGGCGACGAACGTAAAACAGAAATCATTTATTCTTCGGAAGAGTTCAATGCTGAGGATTTCTATGCCGACGACGAAATGATTATCACCATATCGCACATGGGATATATCAAACGGACCCCTCTGTCCGAATTCCGTGCTCAAAATCGAGGAGGAGTCGGAGCAAAAGGAAGTAATACTCGTGAAGAAGATTTCATCGAGTATATCTATCCGGCATCAATGCACAATTATATGTTGTTCTTTACCCAAAAGGGTAAATGCTATTGGCTGAAAGTCTATGAAATCCCCGAAGGTGCTAAAAACTCAAAGGGACGAGCCATTCAAAATATGCTCAATATAGAGTCCGACGACAAGGTAAACGCATTCATTCGGGTAAAAAAATTACAAGACCCCGAATACAATATGTCTCATAACTTACTATTCTGTACGCGTAAAGGTGTAATAAAAAAGACAAAACTTGAAGCCTATTCGCGTCCTCGACAGAACGGAGTAAATGCGATCACGATTCGGGAAGACGATCAAGTTATACAAGTGCGTCTCACCACGGGAGACAGTCAAATAATTATCGCCAACAAAAACGGTCGCGCTATTCGATTCCATGAAAGTGCAGTACGCGAAATGGGTCGTAATGCAACAGGTGTAAAGGGTATGACCCTCGACAATAATGGCGACGAAGTGGTAGGAATGATTTGTGTAAACGATCCCGAAAAAGAAACCATCATGGTTGTCTCGGAGCAAGGCTATGGAAAACGCTCTCTTATAGAAGATTATCGGATAACAAACCGAGGAGGGAAAGGCGTAAAAACGCTGAATATTACCGATAAAACAGGCTGTTTGGTAGCGATTAAATGCGTAACAGATGAAAATGATTTGGTAATCATAAACAAATCGGGCATTACTCTACGAATGAAAGTAGCCGACGTACGAGTCATGGGACGGGCAACACAGGGTGTAAGATTAATAAACTTGGAAAAACGTAACGATGAAATAGCATCGGTTTGCAAAGTTTTATCAGAAAGTGTCGATGAAAACTTACAAGACGATAACGTAACCGAAGTTGCCGAATAAATTTAGATATAATTAATTTTTAAAATAAAAACGCAATGAAAAAAACAACATTAACGGTAGTATTACTGCTTTCTATCATTTGCGCATTTGGTCAAAAGAAAGCTGTAAATAGGGCATTTAGCGAAGCTAAAATGGAAAAACCCAACTTTCAGGAAGCCCGTGATAATATTAAAGGAGCACTAACAAATCCAGAAACTAAGGACGATGCCAAAACTTGGTATGTTGCGGGATTTGTAGAAAACTCTTATTTTGAAAAAGACAATGTTCAGAAAACATTGGGAATGACATTGAAAGACGGTGACGGACCAATGTATGATGCGTTAGTAAAAAGTTATGAATATTTTCTTCAAGCCATCGCATTAGACACTTTGCCCAACGAAAAAGGGAAAATCAAACCCCGATATGTCAAAGACATAAGAAAAACATTAAAACAAAACATCGATGGATATGCCAATGCAGGAGTTTATTATTTCACACAAAAAGAGTATAAAAAAGCATACGATGTGTGGGGTATCTATCTAAATATTCCTAAGATGTCTATCATGAAAGGCGAAAAAGAAGGCCTTCCGGCAGATTCAACTCTGGCTATTTTAGAATTTAACAGGGCACTGGCAGCACTTCAAACCAATGATACTACATTAGCCATAAAAGCGTTGAACGAAGCAAAAGGAAATGGATACAATCAAAACGATATCTATAAATATCTCGTATATGAATATGAGATGACACAAGATACGGCCAATCTGATTAAAACACTTCAAGAAGGTGAAAAACTATTCAAAAACGAAATGGTTGAAGTGAAAGACGAGAACGGAAATACCAAAATGCAGAAAGAGAATACCTACACATTGAAGTTGATCAATCTTTATATATTTAGCGGGAAATACGATGAAGCCATAGCTACACTCGAATCTGTATTGGCCGACGAACCTAACAATGCAGAATATTGGAATGTAAAAGGAAATCTGTATGAATCCCAGAAAAAGTACGATCAATCCATAGAATGTTTTGAGAAGGCAATCTCCATAAATCCATCTTATGCCGATGCTTTGGGCAGCATAGGACGTGTTTATTTTAATCTGGCTGTTCAAAAAAATAATGAAATCAGCACGATAACAGACAATGCGAAATATACAGAAGCAAGAGAAAAAGAAGTTCTTCCTTTGTTTGAGAAATCTCGTCCTTATTACGAAAAAGCATATGAATTGAAACCGGACGAACCCGACTATAAATATGCATTACGTAATATCTATTATAATTTGAACGATGCAGAAAAATTAAAAGCTATTGAAGGTCAATAATTTTCGCATTGCATAGATAATTTATAGGGAAATCCGGTTCACATGAAATGTGAACCGGATTTCTTGTAAGTATATAAATAGCTGTTTTTCATTTTATTAAATTAATATCTCCAATATTTTATTTAACATAATACAAATTATAGGACAAATTTAATTCAAATAATAATATATCCTCCACAAACTCTTTAATTCGATATATAATTTGTATATTTGTAAATATGATGTACCAAAAATCTATTCAGGATTTTATTTTAGAATATTCTGATTTTGATATTAATAAGTTACGGTTGAAAAATATCCAAGCTGATTTTGATGTAGCTTGGGCCATTCAACAAATCGAAGCCCGTAAAAAGATACGCGACAAGCTACCTACATGGGCTTCAAACATGAATATTGTTTTCCCATCTATTCTATCGACAGAACAATGTTCCTCGGAACTGACCGCACGCTATAAGCAAAATTTGATAATTCCGGGAGATACTGTCGATTTGACCGGAGGCTTAGGTGTAGACAGTTTCTTTTTTTCTCAAAAATCAGATCACGTAGTTTATGTGGAGCAATTAGCCGAATATTGCCGAGCGGCAAAACAAAACTTTAAAAACTTATGTACCGATAACATAACCGTTACGCACGACGACTGCATAAACTTTCTACAAAATAACGATCGACATTTTCAAAATATATATATCGATCCTGCGAGAAGAGGCTCCTGCAATAAACGGATATTCGCTATCGACGAATGTGAGCCTAATGTAATAGAGCTTATGCCTATACTTTTCCAATGCGGGAAACGTATCATAATAAAGGTATCTCCTATGGTCGATATAACAGCTACCCTTTCTCTCTTACCAGATATTTCAGAGGTACATGTTGTATCCGTAAAAAACGAATGTAAGGAATTATTATTAGTCATCGATACCGAGTCGGAAAAATCGAGTGATCGAGATACGATTATTCATTGTATACAAATCAATTCTTTTGACAATATATCGGATTTCACGTTTGGAATAAAACAAGAAAAAGGCCTTCCCTACTCGACTTTTTGTAAAAGTATAAAGAAATACCTCTATGAGCCCAACACATCTATACTCAAAGCAGGGGCTTATAAATCTATCGCTATTGAATATGACATAGAAAAGTTACAAACCAATAGCCATTTATATACTTCGGACAACTACATCTCTAATTTTCCGGGACGGAAATTTGAGATCATAGAAACAGTTACATTCAATTCGAAAAATATAAAAGATATCAAAACGAAATATCCTCAGACAAACCTATCGACACGTAATTTTCCCCTAACCACAGCAGAATTACAGAAAAAGTTAAAGACCAAGGACGGAGGTGATTTATATCTTTTCGCCACAACCCTATCGAATGACAACAAAGTATTAATTATCTGCAAGAGAGCGACTAACGCTTAAACATTCGATCCATTTGCCGTTTATCCTCTCTCTCCTTAATCGAATCTCGCTTATCGTATTCTTTTTTACCCTTAGCGATAGCAATAACCACTTTTGCCAATCCCTTCTCATTAATAAAAACTCGTGTCGGTATTATTGAAAACCCCGATTCTTTGGCAGCCTTCTCTATTTTCTGAATTTCTTTATGAGTTAATAAAAGCTTTCTGTCTCGCCGAGAAGAGTGATTGTTATAAGAACCATAAAAATACTCGGCTATATACATATTTTTTATCCAGATTTCTCCATTATTGATGTAACAAAAAGAGTCCGTCAGCCCGGCCTTACCCAACCGAATCGATTTTATTTCAGTTCCAGACAGCACAATTCCCGCATGAAAGGTATCGAGCAATTCATAATCGAAACTCGCCCTCTTATTTTTTATATTTATTTGTGGTAACTTCATTTTCTATACTAATTAAATCAATCCGGGCATCAAAAAGTACAACAGTTTCTGAATGGACAAAGGTATAACAAGAAATAATATGGTTGTAGCCACTACGTATAAAATATTTTTTTGATCCGGAATTTCCATATACCTTTGACTGTTCCAAATCACATAGGCTAACAGAAGGGGTAAAAAATCGATTATAGACGGAAGTTCTATAAACAATCGAATAACAAAAATGGAAATATCAAACAACATATACAATGCCAATGTGTATCCGACAAAACGTTTTATACGAGACTCTGGTTGCAAAACCTCCAACATGTAAGTCGAAAAAAATTTCATTACATATACAAGAGCATAGAAGCCGGCAAAAAATTTCACAAATTCCACGATCGCCAACTGCAAGGCTCTTGGTAAAGAAGCATCGTTAAAAAAATGTCCTAAAAAGGATACTATCGCAGTTATTCCCATAAGCGGATATAGGAATTGATTCAAAAATATTTGTGTCGCATACGGCACTTTATCCATTTTTTGCCATGTCTTCCCGGGAGAAACAATAAGCAAAAAGAGAGGCTTCAAATCGTTCATAAAACTGCTGTATTTCTATATTTGTACGCAAATATAGCATTATTTATTCTATTTTACGACTTCTCTCTTCATATTCTACTATCTCCATAAGGAAAGAAAAAAGTAAAATTCTTATCTTTGTATTTTAAAAATAAAAAATAGACACCCCGTTTGATATCGCATATTTCATAGGTTAGTCTATATTAAATTAAAAAGTATGCCCACAATCTCTCATAGAGGCGAAGTCATGCCGGCCTCTCCTATACGAAAACTCGTTCCTCTCGCCAACAAAGCCAAAGAAAAAGGAATAAAAGTTTTTCATCTAAACATCGGGCAACCCGATTTGCCGACTCCTCAAATAGGGTTGGATGCGTTACGGCACATGCATCGCCAAATACTGGAATACAGTCCCAGTGAAGGCCTAAAAAGCCTTCGGGAAAAGTTAGTCCAATATTATGACAAATTCCATATTCATGTGACAGCCGATGATATAATCGTCACCACAGGAGGCTCTGAGGCTGTATTATTCTCATTCATGGCTTGTCTGGACCCCGGCGATGAAATTATTGTTCCAGAACCAGCATACGCTAACTACATGGCATTCGCTATCTCGGCCGGAGCAGTAATCAAAACTTTACCCTCTTCTATTGAAGAAGGCTTCGCGTTACCTTCTATCGAAAAATTCGAATCTCTAATTACGCCAAAAACTAAGGCTATACTAATCTGTAATCCCAATAATCCCACCGGGTACTTATATACCCAAAGAGAAATGAACCAAATACGGGATCTGGTAAAGAAATATGATTTGTTCCTATTCTCCGACGAGGTGTATCGGGAATTTTGCTATACAGGAGCGCCCTATATATCGGCGTTCCACTTAGAAGGGATTGAAGAACAGGTAGTGTTAATAGATTCCGTTTCAAAAAGATATAGCGAATGCGGAATTCGCATAGGAGCCCTGATCACTCGACATAAAGAATTAAAAAAGAGTGTTATGAAATTCTGTCAGGCCAGACTCAGTCCACCGCTTTTAGGACAAATCGTAGCCGAAGCCTCTATCGATGCTCCCGAAAGTTATATGCTTTCTACCTATAACGAGTATGTAGAACGGCGTAAACACCTAATTGACGGTTTAAACCGAATTCCGGGGTGTTACTCCCCTATCCCTATGGGAGCATTCTACACCGTAGCTCGATTACCGGTAGATAATGCCGATAAATTCTGTGAATGGTGTTTATCTGAATTCGAGTACGAAGGACAAACCATATTTATGGCTCCCGCCTCAGGGTTCTACACCACTCCCGGATTGGGGAAGAACGAAGTTCGTTTAGCCTATGTATTGGAAAAAGAAGAACTATCAAAAGCTCTAATCGTTTTACAAAAAGCATTAGAAACATACCCCGGCCGCACCATCAATGAATAATTGGAAATTATATATTGCTAATCGCATACATTTCGACAAACAGCATCGAAAAAAAGCTACCCCACCGGCCGTACGCGTAGCTGTGGCCGGTGTTGCGCTAGGATTAGCCATAATGATACTGTCGGTTGCGATTGTCATCGGTTTCAAAAAAGAAATCCGAAGCAAAGTTGTAGGATTCGGCGCTCACATTCAGATAACGTCATTCGATAATAACATGACTTACGAAAAGCAGCCGATTCAATATACCGATAGTCTGCGTGAAATACTGTCAGACTGCGATGACATTACAAAAATAGACCCCATCGGGACCAAACTGGGTATGATAAAGACCGATACCGATTTTATGGGAACGGTTCTGAAAGGAGTTACCCCCGACTATAACTGGTCTTTTTTCAAGAAATATCTGGTCGATGGCTGTTTACCTAAAATTCAAGACTCAATAATATCCAACGAAGTCCTCGTTTCCAAAACCATAGCAGATAAATTGGACCTGCATATCGGGGATAAAATATACTGCTACTTTGTCCAAGAGCAAGTAAGAGCTCGACGATTTTCTATTTCAGGAATATATCAGACCGATTTTTCGGATTATGACAAACTGTTGATTATCGGAGATGTAAGACATGTTCAACGCCTTAACGATTGGAATCCCGACCAGTATAGCGAAATAGAACTAATGGTAAAAGATTTCGATAGAGCCGACGACATAGCATATGAACTATATACACAATTAATAGACCGTCCCGATGATTATGGAACACATTATTATCCTCAATCCATTCGCACATTGAATCCGGTCTTTTTCGGCTGGCTCGATTTACTCGATATGAACGTCTGGATCATACTTATTCTCATGGCTGCCGTATCTGGCTTTACCATGATTTCAGGATTGCTCATTATTATATTGGAACGAGCGAATATGATTGGCATATTGAAAGCATTAGGAGCAAACAATACCTCTATTCGGAAAATATTTTTATACGTATCGGTTTTCCTTGTCGGGAAAGGTATGATATGGGGGAATATTATTGGTGTCGCCCTATGCCTGATTCAACGACACTTTCACATTGTAACACTCAATCCCGAAGCATATTACGTACCTTATGTTCCTATCGAAATAAATTTTTGGTACGTTTTATGGTTGAACATCGGCTGCATGCTTGTATCGGTTTTGATGTTGATCGCACCTTCCTATTTGGTTGCGCTTATTCGCCCGGCCAAATCTATAAAATTCGAATAAGCGCCCTACTCGACTTCTTGTTGCTTCGGTAAAAACAGGTTAAGTAAAATATATCCTAAAATACCGGATACGAGAGATCCCATTACAATACCGAGTTTCGCATGCTCCAACAATTCTATTCCTTCTGGCCCCATATTACCAAAAGAAAGATTTGCAATAAACAAAGATACTGTAAAACCAATACCACCCAACACAGATACTGCCGCTAACGACTTCCATGTAGAGTGTGTCGGCATCGGAACAATTTTCAGTTTAATGATTAACCAAGAAGAGAAAAAGATACCCACAAATTTTCCGAACAACAACCCGACAAAAACAGCCAAACTAATACCCGTAAATAACGAAGACAATTCTATTCCCGACAAAACGATCCCTGCATTGGCAAAAGCGAATAAAGGGATAATAAGATAGTTGATCACCGGATGCAATGTATCTTCAAGGTCTTGTAACGGGCTTATCACTTTATCGGATGCAGATTCTATACTCTTCAAACAGTTTATTTGATCTTTGGAGAGCATTATCGAGCTATCGCTGTCCCCATGAAACTGTTCCTGAGGGAAATTAGCTATTTCATCTCGAATCGTACTGATAAAACGAGTAGTCGCCAATACCGGTTTAGCGGGAATACAAAAAGCCACTAATACACCGGCTATCGTAGGGTGAATACCTGAATTTAAGAATAAAAACCAAACTACACCGCCAAGTATGAAATAGAACATTTTACTATTGATTCCGGCACGTCCGCCCAACCATAAAATCAAAAATATGCCGGCAGCATAAAATAAGTAAGTAACCGATATATGACTGGAATAGAAAATCGCAATAACCAATATACCTCCTATGTCATCGACCACCGCCAATGTTGTTAGGAATATTTTCAAGGAAATGGGGACTCTTTTTCCCAACATAGCCAAAACGCCCAATGAAAAAGCAATATCTGTCGCCATAGGAATGGCACTCCCTCTCAGGAAATCACTGCCTCTGCCAATATACATAAATAATAAAACAGGAATAACCATTCCACCAATAGCAGCAACGATCGGTAATAATGCTTGCTTTATGGACGTCAATTCTCCAACCAACACCTCTCTCTTTATTTCCAGTCCGATAGAAAAAAAGAAAATCGCCATCAATGCATCGTTGATAAATTCCATTACGGTCATAGGATGCCCATTATGGCTAAATAAGTTGAAATCCCCCAACTGTAAAGATATAGGTTGTGCCCACCAAGAAAAATACATATCGGCAATCGGAGAATTAGCGATGATAAAAGCCAACAATGTCGCCACTATCAAAACATTACCTCCGCTGGCATAATTTTTAATCGACTTTTTTATGGCATATAAGCTATCCATATAACATTCCGTATTTGTAATTTAAACAAAGAAAGCCCTTTACGGTTTTCCAATGACGAAAAAAAGAAACCGATTTACCCTAATCGAGTTTCAATACCGCTAGAAATGCTTTTTGAGGCACTTCTACCGAACCGATTTGTTTCATACGCTTTTTCCCTTTTTTCTGTTTTTCCAACAGTTTTCGTTTCCGGCTGATATCACCGCCATAACATTTTGCCGTAACATCTTTACGCACTGGTTTGATCGTTTCTCTGGCTATAATTTTAGCCCCGATTGCGGCCTGAATAGCAATCTCGAATTGCTGGCGAGGAATAAGTTCTTTCAACTTTTCACACATTCTTCGTCCAAAAGTTACCGCATTGTCTACGTGCGTCAACGTCGACAAAGCATCCACCGACTCCCCGTTTAAAAGAATATCGAGTTTAACCAATTTAGACTCCCTGAAATCATGAATATGATAATCGAAAGAAGCATACCCTTTCGATATACTTTTAAGTTTATCATAGAAATCAATGACAATTTCTCCTAACGGCATATCGTAGATAATCTCTACTCTATTCCCCGATATATATTCCTGCTTGACCAGTTCTCCACGCTTCCCCAGACACAAAGTCATAATAGGTCCGATGTAGTCGATCGAAGTAATGACCGATGCCCGTATATAAGGTTCTTCGATGTGATCTATCAACGTAGGATCCGGCAATCCAGAAGGATTATGAACCTCCACCATTGCACCTTTCTTATCGTAAACCTTATAAGAAACATTCGGAACCGTGGTAATAACGTCCATATTGAATTCTCTATCCAATCTTTCCTGAATAATTTCCATATGGAGCAGCCCCAAAAAGCCACATCGGAATCCAAAGCCCAAAGCCGCAGACGATTCGGGTTGAAAAGTCAAGGATGCATCGTTTAATTGCAGCTTTTCCAATGAAGCTCTCAGGTTCTCAAAATCTTCTGTTTCGATGGGATACACTCCGGCAAAGACCATAGGCTTAACTTCTTCGAATCCATCGATTGCCGAAGAACACGGTCGCTCTATATGGGTAATCGTATCTCCCACTTTCACCTCTCTGGACGTTTTTATTCCGGAAATAATGTATCCTACATCGCCGGCCGACAACTCTTTTCGAGGAACCATATCCAATTTCAAAACACCTATCTCATCGGCCTCATACTCTTTTCCGGTCGCAACGAATTTTACCTTATCGCCGGTTTTTATTCGTCCGTTACAAATTTTGAAATAAGCGATAATTCCTCTGAATGAGTTAAATACAGAATCGAAAATAAGGCACTGTAACGGTGCATCCACATCTCCCTGAGGAGGATTTACCCGTTCTATAATAGCCGAAAGAATATCTTCGACCCCCTGTCCTGTTTTTCCGCTGGCACGTATAATTTCTTCCCGTTTACACCCCAGCAAATCAATAATTTGGTCTTCTACTTCATCGGGACGAGCGCTATCCAAATCTACTTTATTGACAACCGGTATGATTTCCAAGTCATGTTCAATCGCCATATACAGATTGGAAATAGTCTGTGCTTGTATTCCCTGAGAGGCATCGACGATAAGCAATGCACCTTCACATGCGGCAATAGACCGAGAAACTTCATAAGAGAAATCCACGTGCCCCGGAGTGTCTATAAGATTCAGAATATACTTCTCACCCTTGTAAATATATTCCATCTGTATTGCATGACTTTTGATCGTAATTCCCCGTTCTCGTTCCAAATCCATATTGTCGAGAACTTGATCCTGTAAATCTTTGTCTGCAATGGTTTTGGTATACTCCAACAAGCGATCGGCCAGGGTACTTTTTCCGTGGTCTATATGTGCAATAATACAAAAATTGCGTATATTTTTCATTGAAATTAATCTGATAGTGTGCGCAAAGATAACGATTTTTACAATAATGGGCAATAGACAAAAAGGGGTAGCTCACAAGATGAGCTACCCCTCTTACAAATATAAATACAATTTTATTTCTTGAAATAACGATTGTATAAACCTTCGAAGCCTTTACCGTGACGAGCTTCGTCCTTAGCCATTTCATGTACAGTGTCATGTATAGCATCATAGCCAAGTTCTTTGGCACGTTTTGCAATACGCATTTTGTCTGCACAAGCTCCACTTTCAGCTTCCATACGAGCTTTTAGATTTTTCTCTGTATTCCAAACGATTTCTCCCAAAAGTTCTGCAAACTTAGATGCATGTTCAGCCTCTTCCCAAGCATAACGTTTAAAGGCTTCTGCCACTTCGGGATAACCCTCACGATCTGCCTGACGGCTCATGGCAAGGTACATACCTACTTCGGTACATTCACCCATGAAATGAGCTTTAAGGCCCTCCATAACTTCGGCATCCTCTACTACACCGTCACCGATATGATGTTCCGTTACAAAATCAAGTTCATCTGATTCAACAACTTCTTTGAATTTTGAACGAGGTTGTTTACATTGCGGGCAAAATTCAGGAGCTTCATCACCTTCGTATACGTAACCGCATACTGTACAAATAAATTTTTTCATGATTGGTTATTTTAGTTAGTTATTTAATGTTGAGTTTTCTTCTGGCAAGATGGACACGTTCCCTTACAATAAACTTGAATATCAGAAATATCATAATCCTTCAAAGATTCTATTTGTAAAGGGGGTAAATCAAAATCGAATATCTCTCCGCAAGAAGCACATTTAAAATGCAAATGCGGAGTCTCCCGGGCATCAAAACGGGCATTTTTCTCATCGATCGTAATCATCTGTATAACACCGTGTTCTGTTAGTAAATTTAAAGTGTTATAAACAGTAGCTTTGGACAAAGTCGGAATAGACGGATATAAAGCATTGAATATCGTATCGGCTGTGGGGTGTGTATGGTGTGTCATCAAATAATCCAACACGGCCATACGTTGCACCGAAGGCTTTATATTATATCGTCGTAATCTATTTTGTGCCGATTCTTTCATCTTTCTTTATTTGTAATGATTACAATTTTGTAATGGCAAAAATAATATATTTCTAAATACGAAAATAAAAATTATTGTTAATAATTTTATTATTCTATCAAATATCCGGGTAATGTCCTACAATTATACTGGGAAGCCATAGCCTCCCCATAAGCGCCTGCCGATCGAATCGCAATCAAATCACCTCTTTTTGTCTCATTAAGCATTACATCTTTCCCGAAACAATCCGAAGATTCACAAATAGGTCCAACGACATCATATCGACACTTCTCCATATCCGAAGTAATATTCTCGATACAATGATGTGCCTGATAAAGTGCCGGACGAATCAAATCGGTCATACCGGCATCTACGATAACAAACTGTTTTTCGATACCCTTCTTGACATATAGTACTCTGGTTATCAACGATCCGCATTGACAAACGATAGAACGTCCCAACTCGAAATGCAACTGTTGGCCCCCTCTCAAATTCAGATTATGCTGAAAAATATCGAAATAACGACCGAAATCGGGAATAGGATTTTTATCGGGATTTTCGTAATCGACTCCCAATCCACCACCTACATTAATATGTTTTACTTGAATATTGCGCTTCGACAAATCGTCTTGTAGTTGATTGATTCGCTCGCAAAGAACGTGAAATGTTTCTAAATTCAATATCTGAGACCCTATGTGAAAATGAAATCCCACGAGCTGAACATGCGGAGAACGTTGTATTTGCGAAAATATCGAATCCAACATTTCGATAGGAATACCGAATTTATTTTCACTAAGTCCTGTCGTAATATACTCATGAGTATGAGCATCGATATTCGGATTAATACGCAATGCAATCGAAGCTATATTCTCCTTTTTCTTGGCAAGTTCTTCTATAACCGACAACTCCTCTGCCGATTCCACATTAAAGCAAAATATCTTCTTTTCAAGGGCATATTCTATTTCCCAGTCGGCCTTTCCAACCCCGGCAAATACAATTTTTTTTGCAGGAAACCCTGCCTCCAAAGCAGCTTTTATTTCCCCTCCGCTCACACAATCGGCTCCTATTCCCGAAGCCGCGATAAGTTTCAATATTTCTGGATTAGCATTGGCTTTTACAGCATAATGAATATGATAATTCCGTTCTCCTGCCAAGCGGATCAGTTTTGCTAATGTGTTACTCAGCAATGTTTTATCATAATAATAAAAAGGAGTCCTCGTTATATTGAAATGGCTGATGGGAAACATTATACACACAAAAATTTAAATGTCATGTAGAGATATTTCTACATGACAATATATTATTTATTCTCAAAAAGATAATGACTTAAAGACCGAAGAGCCTTTACCTTATCTTCCCGGCGAACCAAAAATGAAATATTGTAGTTACTTCCTCCATAAGATATCATTCGCACAGGAATATCCTTCATGGCTTGAACAGCTTCGGACTCAAACCCGACATTATTCCATTCCAAATCCCCGACAACGCAAATGATCACCATATCCTCATCGACAGTCACGGTTCCGAATTTACGCAAATCGTCGAGAATTTCTTGCAGATGTTTGGTGTTGTCTATCGTAAGAGAAACTCCCACCTCCGATGTCGTCACCATATCGATAGAAGTCTGATAGCTTTCAAATATTTCGAATACCTTCCGCAAGAAACCATACGCCAATAACATTCTCCCCGATTTTATTTTTATGGCTGTAATATTCTCCTTCGCGGCAATAGCTTTAATTTGCCCATCTGATGAATGATCGTAAATCAGAGTACCCGGAGCTTCGGGCTGCATCGTATTGAGAAGTCTCACCGGAATGTTATTCAACTTGGCCGGCAATACACATGTAGGATGCAATATCTTCGCACCGAAGTAGGCCAATTCTGCGGCCTCCTCAAATTGCAGGAAACGAACAGGCTTCGTGTTCTCTACAAACCGAGGGTCGTTATTGTGCATACCATCGATATCGGTCCATATTTGTATCTCTTCTGAATTGATTGCCGCACCTATCAACGACGCTGAATAATCGCTACCTCCTCTTTGAAGGTTATCTATTTCTCCATAAGCATTCCTGCATATATATCCCTGAGTAATGTAAATTGCGGCGTCTGGACTTTCTTGAAGCAATGAAAGTAATTTATTTTTAATAAATTGGTTGTCAGGCTCCGAATTCTTGTCTGTGCGCATATAATCAAGAGCAGGAATAATAACCGATTTCACCCCTTGCTCCAATAAATAGTTATTCATCATCGCAGTCGACATCAACTCGCCCTGAGCCAAAATAACTTTTTCCTCAAATAAAGTGAACAAATCTTTTGTAAAGGAACGAATATGGTCGAAACACCCTTTAATTATTTCGAGTGTCTTTTGCTTATACTCGTCGGTACTATACAATTCGTCTATGACTTTATTGTATTTCCTTTCGAGATTTCCGATCGTTTCCCTAGCGCCATCTGTATTTTTCTTATACAAATAATCAGATATTTCCACTAAGGTATTCGTTGTTCCGGCCATAGCCGACAACACTACGATTTTCCGATTCCCATCACAAATTAATTTGGCAACATCTTTCATGCATTGAGCACTGCCGACGGAAGTTCCACCAAATTTGAGTACTTTCATTTTTTATTTACTTGTTTTTAATATAACAAAACGGTTCTTATTTCTTCGCAAAAATATGTTTTTTTTGCGGGATTATCAACTATTCGCCATTAAACTTCTACCAAACTTTTATCTTCGCATTTCAAGATTCTTCCCGGGAATTCCTCTACCAAATTCAAATTGTGAGTCGTCATGATAACGGCGGTTCCTGTTTCGCAGATGTGATGAAGTAACGACACGATTTGTTGCCCGGTTTGAGGATCGAGATTTCCGGTAGGCTCATCGGCCAAGATGATTTTAGGCGAATTCAATAAAGCTCTGGCTATGACGATTCGCTGCTGTTCACCCCCCGATAGCTCATGAGGCATTTTGTAAGATTTTTTGCGCATGCCCACTTGATCCAAAACTTCCGACACACGGGTGTCTATCTCCTCTCTATCTTTCCAACCGGTAGCCCTCAAAACAAAAGCAAGGTTCTCGTATACCGAACGATCGGTCAATAACTGAAAATCTTGAAACACGATACCCAGTTTTCGTCTCAAATTGGGTATCTCTTTATTTTTGAGGTGACGAACATCGAAATCAAGCACGATTGCCTCTCCTTCATAAATAGGCAAATCGGCATACATCGTTTTCAGCAGACTACTTTTTCCACTACCCACACGTCCGATGAAATAGACAAATTCACCGCTGTATAACTCAAAATTGATATGTTTCAATATAGTCAGTTCCTCCCGGCAAATCTGCACATCGGTATATTTGACAAGCAACTTCTTTTCCATAGCTTTTTATTGATGTCTTTTCTGTAATTCTCGAACTAAATCTTCTATGCGATGCCCTTTCGAAGTAAGCAACACGATCAAATGGTACAACAAATCCGAGGCTTCATAAATAAGACGGTCATCGGTCCCATTCGTAGCTTCGATGACTGTCTCCACAGCCTCCTCTCCCACTTTCTGTGCTATACGGTTTATCCCCGACTGAAAAAGCGAGGTGGTATATGAGCCTTGGGGCATCTCTTGTTTTCTCCGTTCTATGAAATCTTGCAAATACCCGATGAATGAAAGTGCATCTTCATTTTTTTCTCCAAAACAAGTATCCGTCCCGGTATGACATACAGGGCCACACGGAGTTACCTTAATCAGAAGCGTATCGTTATCACAGTCCGGTAGAATGGATTTCACCTCTAAGAAATTCCCGCTTTGTTCTCCTTTGGTCCACAATCGACCTTTCGTCCGACTGAAAAATGTCACCCGATTCGTATCTAAGGTTTTATGAAATGCCGCTTCATTCATAAACCCTACCATAAGTACTTTTTTAGTAACATCGTCTTGAACGACGGCTGGAACAAGCCCACCCATTTTTTCGAAATCCAACTGAATCGTTTCTTTTTCCATAAATCTACCTCCTCACAGGAATACCACTTTCCGATAAATATTTTTTCAACTCAGGAATCGTTATCTCGCCAAAATGAAATACGCCCGCAGCCAATGCGGCATCGGCCTTGCCACGGAGAAACGCGTCTTTAAAATGCGCCTTCGTACCCGCTCCTCCCGAAGCTATGATTGGGATAGGTAATAGTCGGTGAAGTTCCAATAACGCTTCATGAGCATATCCGCTTCGAGTGCCGTCATGAGTCATGCTTGTAAAGAGTATCTCACCCGCTCCCCTTTCGGCTGCTTCCAAAGCCCATTCAAAAAGCGTTCGTTGGGTAGCGACTTTTCCACCATTCGAATAACAAACCCAGTTTCCATTTTCAAAGTTAGCATCTATTGCGATAACACAAACCTGTGAACCGAATTTTTTTGCCACATCGTCTATAATTTTCGGATTTTTCAGAGCCGAAGAATTCAACGACACTTTATCCGCCCCTACATTCAATAGGCGGTCTATATCTTGCAAAGAGTTGATACCGCCTCCGACAGTAAAAGGTATGTCGATACGGGAAGCCACCCGTTTCACCAAATCGGTGAACGTGCTACGACCCTCGCTCGACGCAGTTATATCGAGGTAAACAAGTTCATCGGCTCCCTCTTTACTGTATATTTCGCCCAATAAAACCGGGTCGCCGGCCTCTTTGAAATCCACAAACTTCGTTCCCTTCACGGTCTTTCCGTCTTTCACGTCGAGACACGGTATAATACGTTTAGCCAACATAACTTTGATTTTTAGCGACAAACCGGGATATTTCCGACAATAATATTTTCCCCTCGTAAATCGATTTTCCCAATATTACGGCAGGAACACCTATGGATTGCAACGACTCTATGTCGTTCCACGAAGCGACTCCCCCGCTCGCAATTAGGTAAATTTCGGGAATCTCCGACAGCATGGATTCATACAAATTCACGGCGCAGCCCTCCAACATACCATCTCGGCTTATATCTGTCGTTATTACTTTATAAACACCCGCCTGAGCATATTCGCGGACATACGGAATCAATTCCCACTCCGATTCTTCGAGCCACCCGTTTATTGATATTTTCCCGTCTCGGGCATCTGCACCCAAAATTATATGCTCTTTGCCATACCGATCGAGCCATTGAAGAAACAAACTACGATTCCTCACAGCAATACTTCCTCCCGTCACCATATCGGCGCCGCACTCAAATGCGATACACAAGTCCTCGTCACTTTTTATTCCTCCGCCAAAATCGACGGAAAGAGACGTATGAGTAGCTATTTGTTCAAGCGTCCTATAATTTACGACATGATCGGCTTTCGCACCGTCCAAATCGACCAAATGTAGCCTATTCAATCCATTGTCTTGAAACGCTTTCGCCACTTCCAACGGATTTTCATCATATACCTTTCGACAAGAGTAATCCCCTTGCGACAACCGGACACATCGACCGTTCATTATATCTATGGCAGGAATCAGCTCGATCATAACGAAAGAAAATTTTCAAGAATTCGCATACCCACTGTACCGCTCTTTTCCACATGGAACTGGGTCGCATAAAAATTACCTTTATTTAAAGCCGCACTAAATGGAACTACATAGTTACACTCCGCCACGGAAAACGCCGATACAGGAGCATAATAACTATGTACAAAATAGGCATAGCTACCTTCGGGAATACCGGTGAACAAAGGGCCTTTCAAACAAGTCAACTCATTCCACCCCATGTGAGGAATCTTCTGTTCGGTATCTTCGGGAACAAACCGACGGACTGCCGTATCGAATATACCCAATGTGTCAACATCTCCTTCTTCGGAGTGTTTGCATAAAAGCTGCAATCCGATGCAAATAGCCAACACCGGCTGCGTGAGATCGACGATAACCCTGTCTAACCCGTGCTCTTGCAAATATTTCATCGCCGAAGAAGCCTCTCCCACTCCGGGAAAAAGAACCTTGTCGGATTGCGACAACACGTCGGGAGAATCGCTAACAACTGGCGTTACACCCAATCGGCGTAACGCACATTCGACCGAATATACATTTCCGGCATTATATTTTATGATAGAGACTTTCATAAATTATAAAATTGCCACATTTATATTTGCAAATATAAATATTTATCTACATTTTCAAAAATTATATTGACAAAACACGCACATATTGCTTATATTCTTTCTCTTTTGACAAACTATCCCTATATTTATTTTTGTTACCTTTGCGTAAAATATGAAACAGTTGCCACACAACCGCATATTTTAATGACATCTACGTTATATTTGTACACGAAAAAACAATGAATACATGAGAATCTCGGGATATTGCCATAACTCATCGACAGGAATAAAACTTATCATTCTGCTACTCTTAATTTTATGGGGAGCTCTAATCGTTGCCATTCCCATGTTTTTTGTAAAAGGCTCTAATGCATTGTTGATAGCCATGTATTTACAAAACATAGGCATGTTCATTCTCCCGGCATGGATCGCTGCGACTCTGTTTTGGGGAAATGCAGGAAAATCCCTTTATTTGAATAAAGCCCCGCGTATCATAGAATTGTTAGGGATAATCGCTTTATTCATCGTTGCGACTCCGGCTCTTAACAGAATCGTAGAATGGAATGAAGCCATGCACCTGCCCGAAGCGCTGCATAATATTGAACAATGGATGCGTCAACAAGAAAATGCTGCGACAAAGATAACCGAACAAATTCTGCAAGTAAATTCATTTTCTCATTTCTTGGCCGTTATTTTCGGGATTGGAATCCTCACCGGAATTGGCGAAGAAATGATTTTCAGAGGTGTTCTTCAACGAATCGTACAAGACAAAAATCACCGAGCACATGTAGCCGTGTGGATTTGTGCATTCCTATTCAGTGCCATACATTTACAATTCTATGGTTTTATACCTCGATTATTATTAGGCGCATTCTTCGGATATCTATTGATATGGAGCAAAAATCTATGGCTACCGATATTCGCCCACCTGTTCAATAACAGCACGGTCGCGTGCATTTCCTATTTTACAAATGACAAATCCCCCGATAATCTGATAGAGACGATCGGCACAAGCGGTTCCCCTACGAGCTGGCTGGCCGGAGCGAGCCTTATCGGTACGGTAATTTTATTATACGTGCTTTATAAAAAAGTTTTTGTCTCGAAATCAAAGGAATTTTTTCCGATGGAAGATAAAATTACGCCCTAAATATTTTTCCCGGACAACGGGATTTTCAGCCAATTCCTCCGATGTGCCCTGAAAAAGTATTTTACCCTCGAATAATAAATAAGCGCGGTCGGTAATACTCAGTGTTTCAGGCGCATTATGGTCGGTTATCAAAATGCCGATATTTTTTTCTTTCAGCTTATATACAATAGACTGGATATCTTCCACAGCAATAGGATCGACTCCTGCAAAAGGCTCATCGAGCATAATAAATTTAGGACTAATAGCCAAACAGCGTGCAATTTCGGTTCTACGCCTTTCTCCTCCCGATAGTTGGTCTCCCAAATTTTTACGTACCTTCTGTAATCGAAACTCAGCGATTAAACTTTCCAGTTTATCCCGCTGATACTCTTTGGTGGTATGAGTCATTTCCAAGACACACCGGATATTATCTTCCACCGACAACTTGCGAAACACCGAAGCCTCTTGCGCCAAATACCCGATACCGATTTGCGCCCGTTTATAAACCGGATAATCTGTAATGTCGAGATCATTCAGATAAATATGCCCCTGATTGGGGGTTATCAATCCGGTCGTCATATAGAAAGTCGTTGTCTTTCCTGCGCCATTCGGGCCCAACAACCCCACGATTTCCCCCTGTGTAACATCTATCGACACATGGTTCACAACCGTCCGCTGACGATATTTCTTTACCAAATCTTCGGTTCGCAGCACCATATTATTTTCCGAAGATTCCAAATCCGATTGAACATTCAAATGAACCTTCTCTTCGGTATTGGCAGCCACCGGTTGATGCTTAAAAAATTTGGAAAACATATTTCTACCTTTAAAATTATCTGCAAAAATAGTGAAAGGTAAGCGCAGAGGCAAGCGAAAATTGCATTTTCGACTTGACTATGCCAAACCGCATTCTATCTTCACAGAGACAAAGATATTGAAAATAGACAATCCCATCAGTCGTTTTAACGAAATAAAATGATTAAGAACTTAATTCTACTATAAAAGATAATGGCTCATCGATTCTTTTTCATTACTTTTGTTCTTCAATAATCCAATTAGCGGATATGATTATACAAGATTCATTAAAAAAGTTCGGAGATTACGTCTTGTTAATGAGACGCGTATTTACAATACCGGACCGATGGAGAGAGTTTTTCAAAAGATATATTTCCGAAATATACAAATTAGGAATAGACTCTATTCCCATCGTCATTACTATTTCCGTTTTCATCGGAGCCGTGATTGCCATACAAATGCAAAAGAATGTGGTATCGCCCATGATACCGGCCTACGCCGTAGGATTGGCTACCCGAGATGTCATCTTATTGGAATTTTCCTCTTCCATACTATGTCTGATCTTGGCCGGTAAAGTCGGGTCAAACATAGCCTCCGAAATAGGGACCATGCGGGTAACCGAGCAAATAGACGCACTCGAAATTATGGGTGTCAACTCTGCCAACCTGTTGATATTACCCAAAATCGCGGCAATGGTCTCTTTCATTCCGGTGTTGGTCGTGTTCAGTATGGCGAGTGGTATTACAGGCGGATTCCTGATAGCCCAATTCACCGACATAATTTCCGTGTCAAAATACATCTATGGACTACAAAGTTTTTTTAATGAATATTACATTTGGCAAGCCATATTCAAAGCACTATTCTTCGCCTTTGTCATCAGTAGCGTAGCCTCGTACTATGGATACAAAGTGAAAGGCGGAGCACTCGAAGTCGGGCAAGCCAGTACTGACTCTGTCGTTGTAAGCAGCGTTATCGTTCTTCTTCTCGACGTGGTTCTCACTCAAATTTTATTTTGATGATAGAAGTTAATAATATATCCAAATCATTCGACGGGAAAGTCATTCTACACAATGTCTCCACCAAATTCTACTCTGGAAAGACAAACTTAATTATCGGGCAAAGTGGATCGGGCAAAACGGTATTGATGAAATGCATCGTTGGTCTCATGCAACCCGATAAAGGACAAGTTATTTATGACGGTAGAGACATCACTTCGATGTCGGCTTCACAAATTAAAGAACTTCGGAACGAAATAGGCATGCTATTTCAAGGCTCGGCCCTATTCGATTCAGAGACGGTATTGGGCAATGTCATGTTTCCGCTAAGAATGTTCACACGAGACACCTATGCTGCTTGTAAAAAAAGAGCAGAATTTTGTTTAGAGCGTGTTAATCTAAAAGGAGTTAACGATTTGTATCCGTCGGAGATCAGCGGAGGTATGCAAAAACGCGTGGCGATAGCTCGTGCCATCGCATTGAATCCCAAATACTTATTTTGTGACGAGCCTAACTCGGGACTCGATCCGAAAACCTCTATCCTTATCGACGAATTATTAAGCGATATTACACACGAATACAATATAACGACAATCATCAATACCCACGATATGAACTCTGTAATAGGAATCGGTGAAAATATTGTCTTTATTAATAAAGGACACAGAGAGTGGGTAGGAAATCGTGCCAAAATATTCACATCATCTAACGAAGCTCTGAACGACTTTGTCTTTGCGACTCGCTTATTCAAGGAAGTAAAAGGCTATATGATCGAAGAATACCGCAAACACGAATCGGCCGATGAATGAGTATAAGTATATATTTTTTGTAGGCGATTAACTCATTAAAGTCAATCGCCTTTTATTTTTTTTGAGAATATTTTGTTTTTTAATAAATATTCCCTTTCTTTGAGAAAAGAAACACCCCAATTTGCGTACTATGAAATTCTATCGAAATACCATGCTGATATTTTGTGCATTACTAGGATTCTCAATAAATTCCATTGCACAATCAATGCCATTTGGAGATTACAATACCAGTTTCATTACACCGTTATCATCTCAACTTAACCGATATGATTTTTATCCGGTTTCAAAATCGACCGGTACGACAAATATCAATATCCCTCTATTTTCTATACCTACTCCCGATGATACCCAAATTTCCTTTAACTTATCCTATCACTCCTCTGGAATAAAAGTCGAAGATCCCGTCGGTATATTAGGATATGGTTGGAGCATATTGCCAGGATTAAGAATTACTCGTATGCAATTCGGAAAAGTGGACGAACACTGCAAACTATTACCATTAAATTATAATACATCAATATTTCCTCGAAGTTATTGGGCTAGACCAAATACTGACGAAGAAGCTATATGGGGATACGATGGAGAACATGATATATTTTTCATAAATACAATTGACCAAAATACGAGTTTTATTATCGAAAAAAACAACAATTGTTTCACTGCTAAACAAATAAAACAAACTCCTTTAAAAATCGAAGTTATCGGGACCGCAGAAGGATTCAAAGTTACCGATGATCAAGGGGTTGTCTACATATACGGAGGCAACAGCGATTATACCATAGAGACGTCTGCATGTAAACAAGTTTATCTTTTAAAAGAGATTATATACACCGATAGTCAAAAAATTAGTTTTAACTATGAGAGAGAAATCATTAAAACATCGACTCCCACCCAATCCCACAAATTAGTTTATACCACGTCCAACGATTGGGAAATTATTTCCGTCAACAACCCGGTTGTTCAAGGTGACTGCATTCTGAAATCTATTACATTTCCATTGGGTAAAGTTACCTACGAATATCACTCTTCTCGAAAAGAAATTCTGAAAAACATTAAAATCTATGGCAATAATTCCCAACTGATCAAAACAATATCATTTATAACCGATACCAATAAGAATTTATTACAGTCAGTGACAATACCGGGCTCAGGAAAATATTCGTTCGAATACAACCCTACCACTTTCGAAAACGTTTATGCCCAAGATTTATATGGTTATTATACTGGGAAAAAGAATGCTACTTATATCGATATGATACCTCAAAATACGGTGTTAAAAGCGCTCAATAAAAATATAGGGAATGCACGAAGCTCTGTCGAATCTGCCATGCAAGCCAACATACTACAAAAAATCGTTTATCCTACCGGCGGATACGTTTCATTCGAATATGAAAAAAATCAAGCAATCAATCCCATAGACAATTCCATCGTTATATGCGGACTGCGTCTGAAACAGATGAATATATATACCCCCGAAAATAATCAAACCGTTTCTAAAACATATAAATATGGGAATAACGAATCGGGATATGGGAAATTAATTACATTACCGTCCGACTGGGACTATTGGATACAACGTAAACGTTACAATTTATCCGATATGTCATACACGGGATATATATATGAAATTATCTCCCAAAGTTCTCTAAACATCTTATATCGAAATAGCTATTTGATATGGTATGACGAAGTTGCCGAATACACCCCGGCTGGGAAAACAGTAGAAAAATACAATTATCAATACAATCAAGGCGGAAGCGGATTTGTAAGTGAATTTTGGCAAATGCTTTATCACAAGCCTTATATCATCGACAGGAAAGTATATAAAGGGAATAATGTTCAAGAGCATACCGAATATGAATATTATGAAGACGAATTGTCTTACATAATGGGCATATCAGTACGATCGAACTTATACTGCCCTTCATCAGAACCTGACATTCCCATTCACCTGAACAAAATCTGTCACGATAAAGAAATTGCAGGCATATTCTCTCCCACGGTAAACGGCAATATGATCTCAGGCGATACAGACTCCAACCCCGACTTCACAATCGACAATTATGCTATACACACAGGTCTGTTCCGGTTAGGACGAAAAACGACACGGCTTTACGACGACGAGGCCGTACCTTACGAAATTTCCGAAGAATATCTTTATTCCGACAATCTCCTCTATAATATGACAGGGACTCTTTCCTGTACCAGCTTGGGAGATTCTATATATACTCGTTATTACTACCCGTCCGACGGATATCCCGGATATCCGCAAACAATATGCGACCTACTTTCTCAGCGAAATCTATCGACGACAGTCATTGCGACAGAACAAACAAAAATAAGCGGAAGTAAACAATCGCTTATCTCTGGCAAGAAAGTAATATACGACTCTATTCCGGGTGATTACACCCGAATGTACCCGGTAAAAACCTATTACAAAAACAAGCTACAACCCGATTTTCTCCAAGAAAATCAACGAACCTATTATCCGTTTGGGAAATTGGCGACAGAGACCGGTAGAAATGGAGTAAGCACAGTCTATCTTTGGACAAAAGATAACGGTTCATACCCAGTCGCTAAAATAGTAAATGCCTCGCTTGCCGAAGTAACTGCAATTACCGGTAATCCAGAGAACATTTATAAAAACGGACTGTATTTGGACATAGAGACTCGCTTACGAAACGAATTACCCCATGCTCAAATCACGACCATAAATGCAGCCCCGCTAATAGGAGTGCAGAAAACGACCGATCCGAACGGAATAACGACTCTCTACGTCTATAATTCCGACAACCTGCTGCAAGAAATTATATGGCAAGGTGCTGTCATTAAACGGTATGAATACAACTATCGCAATCGTTAAATACTATCGCCATGAAAAAGACACATCATTTCATACTCTCATTATTTGCCATAATAATTCCCTGGCAAATGGCGACAGGATTCGATACCTTAGTACTCGATCCCGACTTCATACCTCTACCCGATACGACTTTCGTTACTAATTTCGACAGCGATAGGAATTATATTTTGGAAATCACTCCGGTACAAGGTTCCGGTACAATAGATGTCGACAGTAAATCTATACATCTCAACGCCTCGGGCTCTCGGGTGGCGACAAAAATAACCTATTTCGACGGATTGGGCAGACCCGAACAAGTAGTTCGGCTAGGCATGACTACCGGTCATAAAGATTTGATCGATTATTACCAATACGATGCAGCTGGACGAGAACATAAAAACTGGCTGCCTACTCCTATTTCGTCGACGAACAGGGGAAGATACATACCATTCTCGACCTACGCTTCATTATCCACGAATTTTTACGACGACGAAAATCCCTTTGTAGAAACGAGCTACGAAGGTTCACCGCTAAGCAGACCCGCCGATTTGAGAAAGGCTGGTACAGAATGGCGTTCCCATCCGGCAACGATGACTTACCGTAACAACCGTTCTGCCGAAGTCGGTAAATACACCGTATCGAACGATATCTTGCACCGATCTGGATATTATCCGGCAGGACAACTCTCCGTAACCGAAGCGACCGATGAAGATGGGAAAAAGATTCTCACCTATACCGATAAATCTGGACAAATAGTTATGGAACGCCGGGGTGGGAATTGCGATACCTATTATGTCTATGACGACCTCGGGCAATTAATCTATGTTTTGCCCCCCAATGCTTCCGATGCTCTTAATACAGACGGCAGTTGGAATCGCACCCATAGTGTTTTAGCCCTATATGGCTACATCTACACGTATGATGCACGGGGAAACTGTACGAATAAGAAGCTTCCCGGAATAGACGAAATAAAAATGATTTACGACAAAGGAGACCGGTTGGCGATGTCGCAAAACGGGAATCAACGGAAAAAAGGCCAATGGACCGTCTATAAATACGACTGTTTCGACCGGTTGCTTTTCTCCTATATAATATCGTCGGGAAACATAGAATTCCAACAAGCCACGCTTCAATGCCGAAACATATTGTTCAACGAAAGCCCCGACCTATCGCCCGGTTCATGGCGAGGAATCGGTTATACCAACAACTTATTCTCCCAAGATGAAAACCAATTACTCACGGTCTACTATTACGACGACTATGGCTTTCTCGACATTTTGGATACCTCTGTCGCCAATCGATTGACCTACAAGAGAAAAACAGGATACTCGCAGCAAGCCGCCGCAAAAACATACCTTACCGGGAAAAGAGTGTATTCACTGACCAACGATGACCAATTCGAAATAGAAGTACTGTATTACGACCGGTTCGGCAATCACATTGCATCTTGTACCCGCAACATAAACGGTGAATACAGCTACGCCTACCAAAAATGCGACCTCTCGGGAACCGTATTGAAATCTTTCGCCGAATACCAAACAGCCGACGGCGGATCTGTCACCGAATCGGCAGAACATACTTACGACCACGACAGCCGTCTTACCCGCACCAGATATACGCTCAACGACACTTTGGTCAACACCCGTTATTTCCAATACGACGAACTCGGTAGATTAACTATGTTAAGCCGGAATAACGGGACTACACATGCCTCGTATGAATATGACTTGCAAGGAAACATCACGAGTATAAAAGACGTGGATTTCGAACAGAAATTATATTATAACACAGGCGATGGAACTCCGCGTTACAACGGTAAAATATCGTCGATGAAATGGCTCACTCCCTCTATCGACAATACCGATACCATCACCAATGGATATTCGTTCGCCTACGACCAACAGGACAGATTGGTTTCGGCATACTCTTCTTCCGGAAAATACGGACAAGAACGCTATACCGAAGAGTTTACATACGACAAACAGGGAAATATCGCCATGCTGTACCGTTACGGTGGAGAGAACGGTCATTTGATAGACGAAACTTCGTGGAACTATAACGGCAATCAAGTCACCCGAATTACCGATATATCGGGCGACCAGTCTGCCTATAACATAAAGGAATATCACGATTATAACCACTCGGGAGACGATTTCTATTACGACAGTAACGGCAATATGACCGCCGATCTCGACAGGGACATCGTGACCATACGCTACAATGCGATCGACTTGCCCGATACCGTCCAGTTCAAAAACGGGTCGACCATCATCTACCACTATTTAGCAGACGGACGCAAGATAAAAGCCCAATATACCACCTCCTATTCGGCGATAATCGTTCCTCGCGGAGAGACATTGGCCAGCATGGGCCTTACTATACGGGCAATGAGTTCGATGTCGGCATGGAACGGACCGCTGGAATATATCGGCTCGCCGTTTGCCTGCGATTCTCTCATTCGCATTCACAACCGATACGGCTACTACGATTGCCGAGAGAAAGAGTTCCGATACTATGCCACCGATTATCAGGGAAATGTACGCACCGTTTACAGTAATATCAAAATCAATATCATCAAGCCTGTCAAGACTTTGAGCTCATCGGCAAATATAGTCCTGCCCCCCATCAGGCTCGTCAAAGTGCATCAACGTATGCAATATTATCCCGACGGACTTCCCTACGACGAATGCTATCGTGCCGACGAACAACCTTACAAATATGGTGAACTGGAATTTATAGAGATGCACGGCTTCGATTCTTACGACAACGGCCGTCGTCACTACTCCCCTGCCATGCATCGGTTCACCTCTTTCGACCCGTTGGCCGAGCATTTTTATCACGAATCGCCCTATGCCCATTGTGGGAACGACCCGGTGAATTATATCGACCCCTCTGGTATGATAAAATTAAACCATAATGACGACGATAGCGACGAGAACATCGAAAATGAAGATGACGACTCCTCCGATCCTATTTTAGGAAAAGAACTTCCGGAAGTAGTTGTCACGGCAAAAACACATCAATACAATGGACAATCTTCTGGATCATCTTACTCTTATTCATGGATGCTTTTAGCCTCGCAATCCGTAGGAACTTTCGCTTATCTATATCCCCAAATGATGGCAGCAATCACACAAGTTATATCGTGTGCATCTCCTTTAATATTTCTGCTTCTTTTACAAGGCGATACTTCTCAGCATCAATATGATAGTTATAATACAGATAATAGCAATATCAATGATGATTCAAAAGATAATAAACGCCATAAAAAAGGCAAGAACAAGAAAAAAAATTATAAAAAACTTTCCAACGATTACATAGATGAGTTACAAGATAGAGGCTTTGATGTTCATGGAGAAAAATCAAGTCAAGGGAATTTGGGAGATATCAATTACTACTCTGACCAAAAAGGTGATCTCTATTACAGCATCGATGGAAGGCATTTTGAACCTGTATATCGAAATGTAAATGACCCTACTTTCAAATATTAAATAATATAATTATTATGGGCTTATTAAAAAATAGAATAATTAAAATGGGATGCGATTTTTGGATCGATACCGAAGAAGATGCTCCCTCGGTCGTAACCCGTATGACCGGTATACAACCATCGTGGGCCACAACAAAAGGCGAAATATTCAAAACAAGATACCACAAAGAAATACCCGGAAAGTTCTTTAAACAAAACCTGTGGAAATTATCCGGTACTGCCTATTTTGAAAAAGACGACCATCTGATACCTTTCAAATCGATCGATATGCTCGAAATGATCGAGAAACAGAAAAGTTCTTTCCAAAAGATTTTTAGGAACTACAAATACAAATGCCTCCTTCATTTCTGCTATGTCAACCGGCATAAACTTCAATTCCGTATTCCACCGGAACTGTGGAGACGTATCGCACCGTACGGATTGTTGGTCGACTTCGACCTGTACCTGTTCAGTAACAGCAAAAAAAATAACATTAACCGAATCAAGACCGGAACCGAGATGGGCTGTACGCTCTATATCGAGACCGGAAAGAATGACCCGGGTATCGTTACCGAGATGACCGGAATATCCCCCACCCGTATCAAACGGAAAGGATACCCCGACATACCCTACACCGAGCCCGGCACTCACCCGGTCTTCGATGAGAAAAACGTCTGGTTCTACGATACGTTCGACAACCGAAAAGCATCGAAATACTTCGATCTGGTATATCAATCCAACGAAATATTGGACTTGATAGAAAGCCGTTCAGAGTCGTTTCGAAAAGTTTTCCGCCGTTTCAAAAACAGCGGACTGATACTCCATTGCAGTATGGGACATTATAACTTCCAGTTCAGAATACGGCCCGACATGTGGAAAAGAATCGCCAAGCTGAATATCCCGGTAGATTTTTATCTATACTACATAAGTACGCCTTATTTCGACGACTAAACCATTGGACTCATGGGAACACAGAAGATTGAAATCGGGGATATTTTTGAAGTCCCCACGGCAATAGGAAATGCATATATCCAATACATGGCCGAAGTAGACCAAACGACATTGATACGCTTGCTTCCGGGGGTATACCATGAACCTGTCGATTTGGAAAAATTAGCACAACAGAAAGAACGATATATCTGTTTCGTTCCGTTGGGAATAGCTTTACGAAGAAAATACATTCGCAAAGTCGGCTTTTCCGAAGTCAAAAAGTTCAAAGTCCCTAAATATTTCAAAACAGTAGAAACGGTTTGCGGAGTGTTCAAAGGGTGGGTTATAGTCAATAACCATACTTTGGAGCGAAAACTAGTAAAAAAACCGACAAAAAAGCAACAGAAATATCCTCCTTATGGAGTCTGGGGTATAGAATTTTTAATAGACCGTATTGAAAAAAACTGGAACCCGGAAACCTGGGAAGACGAATATACAGAACAAGAATCATAAACAGAAGATGAAAAAGGAGATAAAAGGAGAAAATGTTACAAATAAGAATCTTGTTACCATAAAAATAAAACAACGAAAAGAGCCTATCACTGGCCTTTACGTGAATCATGATAACAATTGGGTCGCTGTTTTGGAAAATACATATGACTATGTCCTCGATGGATATACATTCATCAATCGAGAGTGGATAGACCATTTTCATATCGAAACAGACAGAATAGCAGACTATATATTTTCCAACTCAAAATGGGAGCTCATAAATTCTACGCTTCTATTTCCTCCCGCTTTATTTGATAAAGATAAAGAGAAACTCGTTGAAATATGGCAACACAAAGCTCATAAATTTTGGCTTGGAGAAATAAAAAATATCAACGAACAATACATAACAATGAGGATTTTAGATAAACAAGCACAATGGATTGAATATAAAAAATTCCCTTTACAGAAGATTCGCTTTTTTCGAGTGAACACTCGTTACTCGTGCGCTTATCAAAAATATATAACGACAGACTCCACAAAAATCCCCCGATTGGAAATCTGGGAAATCAAGGTTAATAACCACAATGAAATATATAAAGGTGTGGTCATTCAAGAAAATGAAGAATGGATTATTCTTCACCAAAGTCAGAGAGATTTTAATTTCGACGGATATTTATTTATCAATAAAAATTTCATTAAACAAAAAAATATAGTTTCAACAGATAGAATTTCGGCAAAAATCCTTTCTCTAAACTATTCACCGATGTGGAAATATGAAGGAAAGGGTATAGATTGTACAAATACCATGCACATTTTCAGTACCTTCATGGAGAAAAAAGAAAACATAGCGATAGGATTGGAATCGGACGATTATATCCTTGTCGGAAAAATTGCCAAGCTCAACCGAAAATCCATTGTTCTCAATAAAATAGATGAACAGACGAACTTTATACTATCACAAAGAATCCCTTTCTCCAAAATACGTCTTATCGAATATAAGAACAATTATCTCACCTCACTAAGTAAATATGAGAATCTTTTCGCCTCCATAGATTGATGTTAAATTACTACGGAAAAAGCATTAAAATTACATGCTATTATTCCCATAACTCATAGAATAAAGGAAGATTAAAAGTAATGATTACATTCGACAATAAAAAAATTAGAATGGGATGCGATTTTTGGATCGATACCGAAGAAGATGCTCCCTCGGTCGTAACCCGTATGACCGGTATACAACCATCGTGGGCCACAACAAAAGGCGAAATATTCAAAACAAGATACCACAAAGAAATACCCGGAAAGTTCTTTAAACAAAACCTGTGGAAATTATCCGGTACTGCCTATTTTGAAAAAGACGACCATCTGATACCTTTCAAATCGATCGATATGCTCGAAATGATCGAGAAACAGAAAAGTTCTTTCCAAAAGATTTTTAGGAACTACAAATACAAATGCCTCCTTCATTTCTGCTATGTCAACCGGCATAAACTTCAATTCCGTATTCCACCGGAACTGTGGAGACGTATCGCACCGTACGGATTGTTGGTCGACTTCGACCTGTACCTGTTCAGTAACAGCAAAAAAAATAACATTAACCGAATCAAGACCGGAACCGAGATGGGCTGTACGCTCTATATCGAGACCGGAAAGAATGACCCGGGTATCGTTACCGAGATGACCGGAATATCCCCCACCCGTATCAAACGGAAAGGATACCCCGACATACCCTACACCGAGCCCGGCACTCACCCGGTCTTCGATGAGAAAAACGTCTGGTTCTACGATACGTTCGACAACCGAAAAGCATCGAAATACTTCGATCTGGTATATCAATCCAACGAAATATTGGACTTGATAGAAAGCCGTTCAGAGTCGTTTCGAAAAGTTTTCCGCCGTTTCAAAAACAGCGGACTGATACTCCATTGCAGTATGGGACATTATAACTTCCAGTTCAGAATACGGCCCGACATGTGGAAAAGAATCGCCAAGCTGAATATCCCGGTAGATTTTTATCTATACTACATAAGTACGCCTTATTTCGACGACTAAACCATTGGACTCATGGGAACACAGAAGATTGAAATCGGGGATATTTTTGAAATCAAACAAAGAAGAAAAATATATTGTAGAATAAAGTAGACTAAAAAACAAATAGCCTAAAAATAAAAGTGGGATAATGCCCGAAACGACATTATCCCACCTTCGTTACAATTCATTCGGGTTCATCAATAATTCCATTGGCAAGCGATCATACGCAAGTTATTATCCCCGATAGTGCGCAAATCGGTTAATTGATTATACCGGCAATTGATATAAACCAAATTCGGACAAAACGATACATCGAGGACATTCAACTGGTTATTACTGCAAATCAATCGTTGTAACATGGTTCTATTGCTCAAATCGAGTGTCGAAAGGTCGTTGTACGAGCAATCGACAAAATACAGATTAGTAGTCCCGTCGAGGTTCAAAGAAGTTAAATCGTTATACGAACACACCAAATCGGCCAACGACGTACAATCGAGTACACCCAATGTCTTCATATTGTTGTCACTGCAAATAAGAGACGTAAGAGACGGTAATTTGGACAAAAGCATATTCGATATTTCGTTATCGTCGATATTCAAATTAGACAGACTGACCGTCCCGAACAGATTCAAACTGGTCAATTTATTATAACCGCAATATAGATTTTTAAGATTTTCACAACTATCGACACTCAACGATTCAAGATGACAGCCCTGAACATTCAAGCTCTGTAATTGCTGAGCTCCGTTTACATTAAGTTCCACGAACAAATTATTGGAACAATTCAGATTTTTCAAACCGGGAAGCCCGGAGAGAGACAAATCGGTCAAGCGATTTTTATAACAATCGAGCTTAATCAATGCCGGACAATTGTCTATATTCAACTCCGACAGCTTGTTCCTGCTGACATTCAATGTATTGAGCGCAGTACAGTTAGACACATTAATCTCCGTCAACTGATTGCGTGAACAATCGACTTTTTGCAAAGCCGTAAACCCATTCAAATCCAATTCTCCGGCCAATTCCTTATCCTTCCAATCGATAGAAATAGCACGGCCATCGCTCCATACTACCCCCTTCCACATTGCAGGATTCTTAATGTCGGTAATTCCCAAACGAATATAATTGGCATCTCCCTTAGCCGATTTTTGCTGCAAAAAACTTTGCAACTGTTTTACCTCTTTTTGATTGCTTTTTTGAGCGAACAATAACCCTGCGCTTCCCAGCACAATGGCTAACATAATGAAGACTCTTTTCATAACTGTTTTTATTATTTAGTACCTGTTAAAAGTTATTCGGTTTCCAAAACAGAAACTTTACAACTCTTAAACAACAGTTGTAGAAAAAAGTTCTTTTAACTTGCGAAAAGATAACGGTTATTATGGTTCAGTCAATAATTAGTGGAGATTATCTTTTAACTCTTGTACTCGCAGATAGAGAGGAAAAAGAATATTCGTAGAGACTTTTTAGACCCTCTCCCTTGCCGTATCCCATAGCCTTACGGGGTGTTTCAATTTTTACTATCAGAGATATTTTAAAACACCTCCCCTGCCGTGCCCCGTAGCATTGCGGGGTGTGGCGAAGCAATAGGAGAGGTGTCCGCAAGGACGGAGGGGTTAACCCCTACTGCTAAAAAGACTTATGAAATCTTTCCAATCCCTCTCCTCAAAAACTACTGTTCCGTCGGCAACTCCCCTATTGCTACTGAAACACAGGGGATGCAATCCATCGCATTCGTTAAAATTCCGGCCTACCCCCTCGGATTTTCTACCGAACCGTTATTATGACTTACGAATAGAGTTCTCTTCGATAACAATGCGTCGAGCTTTATACAAAGCGCCTATCGCTTTTTTAAAGCTCTTCTTGCTACACTGGAAATAATGTGCAATCTCCTCGGCGGGCGATTTATCCGAAAGTCGTAACACCCCTCCCGCTTCATTCAACTTCTGTAAAATCGATTCACACAACGGGTCTATTTTTTCATATCCCGGAAGCTGTAACATCACATCGATCTTATCATCTTCTCTCACTTGTTTTACATAAGCACGCAAGTGCTCCCCAATGGTTATCGGTCTGAAAATCTCGTTGTGATAAATCACCCCCCAATGCAAATTATCGATAATAACCTTGTATCCGAGCGGAGTCCTTTGAGTTACTATGATTTCGACAGGTTGATTCGCCTCATATTCAGGAGGGACATTGTCTAAAAATTTATCCAATTTTGCGGAAGCGACTATTCGGCCGGTAGCAAAGTCGAGATATACATATACAATATAAAACTCGCCTTGCTGCATATCCGTATTTTGTTCCCGAAACGGGACCAACAAATCTTTCGCCTCTACTCCCCAATCCAAAAATGCGCCGATTCTATTCACCGACTTTACCTGTAACCACGCAAATTCACCTACTTGTGCATACGGTTTTTGTGTCGTTGCAATAAGCCGGTCTTCCGAATCATAATAAACAAAGACATCTATCTCTCCGCCTTCACTGCATGATTGTTCCGGAACGAATTTCCGTGGTAATAAAATTTCTCCCTTCTCTCCCCCGTCGAGGTAAACGCCGAAATCGACCGTTTTAACAACTTTGAGCTTATTGAATTTTCCGACTTGTAACATATAGGTTTATTTTACACGAATCTTATTGCAAAGATAGTGCAAACGAGGGCAGAAACAAATTTATTTGGTTATGCCGAATGTAGCCCATCTTCGCGCTTATGCAAATGTACACAAATCTTTCAACAGAAATTATAAAAATCCCGAAAACCGGGTGCTCGCATAATACTATTCCTTTTTTGCTTCTTTTCCCTTGCCAAGCACGACAAAAGGTGTATTTTTGTAAAAAACTTATTTATATGAAAAAAGTATCGTTATTGAGTATAATAGCATTGATAAGCTGTCTGTACTCTTGTAATTTCAAGAATAATCATTCAAATGAAACGAATGCCGATTCTGTTGTGGTGGAAAAATTAGTCATCGCAGACACCTACCATCTCTCCGGAGATACCGCAAAGCCTGCTTGTAAAGTTGTCTTGACAATGGAAATTCCTGTAAAATACAAACAAGACAGCGATTACCTTCATTTGCAAAAAATACTTTCCCCTCTAACCTTTGGAGACGAATATACGGGAGACTCCTTGAAACAAGCCGCACAAAAGGTCGTAGAGTCTCATGTAAACGCCTATAAAGAAATAGAACCCGAATTCGAAAAAGAACTGGCGAAAAGCGGAGAGGCTTATTCTTTCGAATGGGACTTCGATTACACCCTTTCTCCCGTTTACAATCGCAATGATTTCTTCTGTTATGGAGTATCTTCGTCCGAATATACGGGTGGAGCCCACGGCATGTATTCGAATCGTTATTACACGATAGACCTCTCCAACTGGAAAAGAATCGGTTTAGACGATATTTTCCAGCCCGATTCATCGGATACACTTAGTTCTATCTTATTAAACCGGCTGATGAAACAACTGAATGTATCGTCACCCGACTCCCTATTGGAATTAGGCTATTTCGACACGGAAGATATCATGGCTACCGAAAACTTCTATCTGACCGATACCGGTATCTGTTGGGTATATAACCCTTACGAAATAGCTTGTTATGCAACAGGGCAAACCAGTATAGAAATACCGTTCAAAGAGATCGACAGCTATATTTTACCCGACAGCCCCGTTCGTCGTTTAATCAAATAAACAGCAAACCATGCAATATATAAAAACGTATTTCCCGAATCTGACACCGAAGCAGGAAAATCAATTTATGGCTTTGGGACAGTTATATACCGACTGGAATGCAAAGATCAATGTTATCTCTCGCAAAGACATAGAGAACTTGTACCTCCACCATATCCTGCACTCTTTGGGAATTGCCAAAACGATAAATTTCGCAGATGGTTCCGAGATTCTCGACGTGGGAACCGGAGGAGGGTTTCCCGGTATTCCCCTCGCCATACTTTTCCCGGAATGTAAATTCCATCTGATAGACCGCATCGGGAAAAAAATAAAAGTCGCCGCGAACGTCGCCGAATCCATTGATTTGGAAAATGTGACTTTTCAGCACGGAAGCGTAGAAGAAAACAAGTCCGAATACGATTTCGTGGTAAGCCGGGCGGTTATGCCCCTACCCGATCTATTGAAACTGATACGGAAAAACATAAAAAAAGAACAACGAAACGCGCTTCCCAACGGACTTCTCTGTCTAAAAGGCGGTGAATTACAAAACGAACTCGTTACAGTGAAAAAGACATCGATCGTATTCGACCTGAAAGACTACTTCAAAGAAGATTATTTCGACACGAAAAAAGTCGTCTATGTGCAAATTGTAAAAAAATAGGTTCAAATGAGAATTGCCCGATTTCAATTCAACATGCTCCCGGTAAATACCTATGTTTTATGGGACACGGCCAGTAGGGAATGCGCCATCGTCGATGCCGGATGCTATTATCCGAAAGAAGAAGAAACTCTCGCCGAATTCATTGACGATAATAAGCTGACCGTAAAATATTTGTTAGCTACGCATCTGCACTTCGATCACTGTTTCGGTAATTCTTTCGTGGCAAAAAAATATGGAGTTATATTATGTGCAGCGGAAGCCGACGAATTTCTCTTACAAAATATGGTACGCCAATGCGAATCTTTTGGTATTCCGTTTCGAGGAGAAATACAGCCGATTGGGCATTATATTTCCGATAAAGACACGTTTGACCTCGGTCATGAAAAATTAAAAGCGATTGCCGTACCCGGGCACTCTCCGGGAAGTATGGCTTTTTATGCCCCCGATTCAGGGTTTGTACTGTCGGGTGATGCGCTTTTCCAAATGAGCATTGGAAGGACCGATTTGCCGGGAGGAAATCATCATCAGTTGGTCGAATCTATACGAACAAGATTACTTACTCTACCGAAAGAAACAATCGTATATCCCGGTCACGGACCGGAAACAGAGATCGGTATCGAACAAATTGAGAATCCCTTTTTATGAAAGGGATTCTTTATTTTCCGAATCATCTATATGATTCAACAAAAAGCGCTTTAACGATTGAATGGCTCCATGCACATTTTTCCACTGTTGCGACTTCTCATTCGGTAAACCGCTAAAATCGGCAGACTGGCTCATTTGGTCTATGATTTGTATCTGGCGCTCAGCATTCGCGTCATCGCCCATCTTCGCATAAGCGAGGGCTAATTTAAGCCTGCAATGCAGATCGTATAAATCTTCCCGAAGCACTGTTTCAAACACAGAAACAGCCTCTTCATAATATTCGAGATGAAGGCATGCCTCGCCTTTAAGTTTCATAGTTTCCATATCGTCTTCATTCAACTCCAACGACTTGGACAAATGATAATAGGCTTCTTCGTAGTCTCCTTCCTGCAAAAGAATTTCACCTAAAAACGAATGAGCCTCGTCGTCCCTACTATCAAGGCTTAAAGTATCTCTCAAATAAACAACGGCTTTCTGTATATCTCCCAATTCATAATAACAAGTAGCCAACTGATAACATATATTCGAGTTCGAAGGCTCTATATCGAGAGCCTTGTGAAAAAACTTCAACGCATTGTTGTTATCGTCCAATTTCACATAGCACTCCCCGATCAATTCATAAGCAACCGATTTTTCCTTTGTGATAGACTCATATTCAAGAAACTGTTCTATGGCCTTCTCATATTGTCCGGAGTCGTAATAACAATATCCTTTAAACGAGATTATCGACTCTTCATTTTCCTTCACCGCCAAAGCAAAATCACAAGCCTCTACCGCTTTATCATAATGTTTTAACAAAGCCTCGACTTTGGCCAAAGAAAACCAATCCTGCAACGAATAAGGGTCTTTGTCTATCAATTTATTATAAATAATGACAGATCGCTCATACTCCGAACGCTCTTCGCAGATAGCAGCCATTTCTCGAAACAACTCCCGGCTATCGGGTAACACCTTTCCCGCTTTCTCCACGAACTCCACCAATTCATCGAAACAATCGTAATCGGTATATATATCCACGGCATCGAAACAAAAATCTTCCCGAATATCGTCGTTATCCAACATAGCAAGCAACAACGCATGGCCATCTTTCATATAACCGTCGATAAACAACAGCTCAGCCCGAATAAGTGTGGCATCAAGACTATAATCGGCCAGTTCGGACATAATTCTTTTCGCTTCATCTGCTCTATCGAGATAAAGCATATAACGAGCCTCTTTGAGCTTCAAATCCACATTGTCGGGGTGAAGATTCAACCCGAACTCAATAGCGTGCAACGCTTTGGACAACTGCCCTTTGGACTCATAATAATCCGAGATTTCATCTATCTCGTCGGTATCGAAATAACAACTAACTGTCCCGCGCAACATTTCTTCGTAGCGGTCTATGAGTTCATTCGGCTTTTTAGCTGACATTGCAGATTCAGATAAAAACTGTCGAATCCCTTATACATAAGGAATCCGACAGTATAGAAAATAAATTTATACTTTACTTCGATTTTAATTTTTCCCAGCTGTCTTTCAAAGATACGGTCCTATTGAATACCAAATGTCCATCGGTCGAATCTGGGTCCACACAAAAATATCCTGTACGCTGGAATTGATATCGATTGCCGGGCTTGGCATTCTCGGCCAAGTAAGGCTCGATACGGCAATTATCGACGATTTTTAGAGAATCGGGATTTAATAATTCTCTGAAATCCACATCTTTCTCCTCTGCCGGATTTTCTACATTGAATAGCCGGTCATACAACCTGACTTCTGCCGTCGAACTATATTCTGCCGATACCCAATGTAACGTACCTTTCACTTTGCGCATACTTCCCGGCATACCGCTTCGTGTATCGGGATCGTATTCACAATAAATTTCTTCTACGTTTCCATCGGAATCTTTTTTAATTCCGGTGCACTTGATTATATATGCCGACTTCAATCTCACTTCCTGATCGGGAGCTAAACGGAAGAATTTTTTGGGAGGATTTTCCATAAAATCGTCCCTCTCTATGTATAGCTCTCGGGTGAAAGGTATTTGATGGGTTCCTGCCTCCGGGTCTTCGGGATTATTTTCGGTTTCCAAATATTCCACTTTATTTTCCGGATAATTGGTAATAATCAATTTAACAGGATTAAGAACTGCCGATACACGGATCGCTGTTTTATTCAGATCTTCCCGGATACTATGTTCGAGTAAAGAAACACTGATGATTCCGTCGTATTTTGTATAACCTATTTTCTGTATAAAATTCTTTATGGATTCAGGCGTATATCCACGACGGCGCAATCCGCAAATCGTCGGCATACGAGGATCGTCCCAGCCGGCAACCAGACCCTCTTTTACCAACTGTAAAAGTTTCCGTTTACTCATCACCGTATAGGTCAAATTCAAACGGTTGAACTCTATCTGGCGAGGGCAATAACTATCGTCGGCCAATTCCTTTACAAAATACTCATATAAAGGACGATGCACCTCGAACTCCAAGGTACAAATCGAATGAGTCACCCCTTCGAAATAATCCGATTGCCCATGTGCGAAATCATACATGGGATATACATTCCATTTCGTTCCGGTACGATGATGAGGATGCTTGATGATACGGTACATGATAGGATCGCGGAAGTGCATATTGGGAGAAGCCATGTCTATCTTCGCGCGCAAGACAAAACGGCCTTCCTCGAATTCGCCCTTATTCATTCGCTCGAACAAATCGAGATTTTCCTCTACGCTTCTATTCCGATAAGGGCTTTCTATTCCCGGCTGTGTAGGAGTACCCTTTTGGCGGGCTATCTCTTCCGAAGATTGTTCGTCGACATAGGCTTTACCCTCCTTGATTAAACGAATGGCCAAGTCCCATAACTTGGGAAAGTAATCGGATGCATAATACAACCGGTCTCCCCAATCGAACCCCAACCAATGAATATCTTCCATTATGGAGTCTACATATTCTACGTCCTCCTTCACCGGATTGGTATCGTCAAACCGCAAATTACATGTACCTCCGAACTTTTCGGCAATTCCGAAATCCATACAGATCGCTTTCGCATGCCCTATATGCAGATAACCGTTAGGCTCTGGCGGGAAACGCGTATTCAAACGGCCGCCATTCTTTCCGGCTTTCAAATCGGCTTCAACTATCTGTTCTATGAAATTAAGACTTTTCTTGTCTTCTATCTCATTGTTAGTTTCAATCTGTGTCATAAATGCGCATTATTTATAAGTGCGCAAATATACGAAAAGCTAAGAGAAGGACAAAATGAACGAGTATTTTTCATACCAAACCCAACCGTCCATTTTACTTTTCCCATACACGAAACTTCTATTCAAAAAAATGGAAACGATATGGCAACATACAAGAAAAGTGAAATAACCATAGTCCTTCATCAAATCCAGTTCATCTCTGTATAATATCGCATTAAATTATCTATCGCATTCTGTAAATCGATGTGTAACTGATGCGTCATACGATGAATACGGATTCTTCCATGAATATTCATTTTAGCCAATAAAAGCGACGAAAAGGCCTCTTTTCTTATCTTTTCACCGAGTTTATTGTTAAATCCCACAGTGACACTGTCTTCATGCTTGGCTACATACCCCAATAATTCTTCCGAAACTTGGGATTCCCCTGCCTGCTTCTTTATAGCCCAAACTTCATAATGATAATCGTCATTAACGGTAGCGACATACGGTGGAACCGCCGTCTGAAACATTTTCTTCACTTCTTTATAAACACTATTCACAGCTTCCATAATTTTTATTTTAGTTATTCATAATACACCCGAATCACATGTATTGTTCAACGATAAATAATGTATATCATCTGTCTTTTTATTACATTTGCAACGTTTTATAAATCATAAAGCGTGATATATCCACAAAATTTCGAACAAAAAATAGGATTCGACCAAATTCGATCGCTCATTAAAGAAAAATGTCTCAGCACATTGGGTATCGATTATACCGATAGAATGACGTTTTCTACCGGTTACGAATCTATACGGGAACAACTGAATCAAACATGGGAATTTGTACGCATTCTTGAAAATGCCGATGACTTTCCCGCCGATTTCTTTTTCGATGTACGACCGTCGATAAAACGAGTTCGTATAGAAGGAACCTTTTTGGAAGAAGCCGAATTATTCGACCTGCGGAGGTCGCTCGACACCATACAACGCATTATCCGATTTTTATATCCCGGAGAAGAGGAAGAAATCAAATACCCTTATCTATATAAACTGTCGAAAGAGATAAGTTCTTTTCCCGATTTAATCAAACGAATCGATCTCATTCTCGATAAATTCGGACATATCAAAGACAATGCCTCCCCCCAACTGGCTCACATTCGCAGTAATATATCCGCCACGTTATCTGGTATATCCCGAAGTCTGAATGCAATACTGAGGACTGCCCAGAGCGAAGGATTCGTAGATAAAGAAGTCAGCCCCACTATGCGAGACGGACGCTTGGTAATACCAGTAGCACCTTCGTACAAACGAAAAATCAGGGGTATCGTACACGACGAATCGGCTAGCGGAAAGACCATATTCATCGAACCTGCCGAAGTTGTGGAAGCGAACAATCGAGTTAGGGAACTCGAAAACGAAGAACGTCGAGAAATCACACGTATTTTAACATCGTTTACCGACGAACTTCGTCCGGCTATCGATGAAATCATCTACTCCTATGAATTCCTCGCCGAAATCGACTTTATTCGGGCGAAAGCTCTCTTTGCCGAGGAAATAGGCGGAGTCTTACCCACTTTTGAAAATACTCGGCAAATCGAATGGTTTCACGCCGTACACCCCTTGCTTTACCTATCGTTGAAACGGCAAGGGAAAACAATCGTACCACTCGATTTGACATTAGACGAAAAGAACAGAATACTGCTCATCTCCGGCCCAAATGCCGGGGGAAAATCGGTCTGTCTCAAAACCGTCGGGCTTTTACAATATATGTTGCAATGCGGACTGTTGGTTCCCATGCACGACAATTCCCGAACCGGCATATTCAAGGATATATTTATCGATATCGGCGATGAGCAATCTATCGAAGACGATTTGAGTACATATAGTTCTCACCTCACACACATGAAGTATTTCGTACGTAATGCGAATGAGAACAGCCTTTTACTTATCGATGAATTCGGCGGGGGAACCGAACCGCAAATCGGAGGAGCCATAGCAGAAGCATTATTAGACCGATTCAACCAAAAGCATGCCTATGGAATCATCACGACCCACTATCAAAACTTGAAACACTTTGCCGAAGATTCAGAAGGGATCATAAACGGAGCCATGCTTTACGACCGCCATCTGATGCAACCCTTGTTCAAACTATCCATTGGCAATCCGGGGAGTTCGTTCGCCATTGAAATCGCCCGTAAGATAGGACTTCCCGAAGAAGTAATCGCTGCCGCATCAGAAAAAGTAGGTTCGGCATACATAGATATGGATAAATATTTGCAAGACATCGTTCGGGACAAACGCTACTGGGAAAGTAAACGGCAGAACATACGCCAACGGGAGAAAAAGCTCGAAGAACTAACCGCCCGGTATGAAGCCGATTTGATCGCTTTGGAAAAACAACGCAAAGAACTGTTGAAACAGGCGAAAGGAGATGCCGCTCAACTTCTCGCAGAAGCCAATGCACGTATCGAAAACACGATACGGGAAATTAAAGAGGCGCAAGCAGAGAAAGAAAAAACCCGCATAGCCCGGCAGAAATTCGAACAATTCAAAACCGAATTGGAAGAAACCCCGACCGTTGACGACAAAATCAGTAAAAAACTCAAACAGATCAACGACCGGAAAAAACGGAAACAACAAAAAAGAGAAGAAAGCATTCTACAACCTACCGCTCACACCGTTTTAATGAAAGGCGACTCCGTTCGCTTGAAAGGCCAAAATTCCGTGGGTGAAGTCCTTTCCGTCAACGGTAATGAAATTACCGTCGCTTTCGGACTGCTGAAATCGACCGTCAAAGCCGACCGTTTGGAAAAGGTCAGCAAAAACCAAATCAAAAAAGAAAATTCGAAAGCCACTTTTATCAGTTCGCAAACAACCGACGATATGAGGGAAAAGCAACTGAATTTCAAGCAAGAAATTGATGTGAGAGGCATGCGGGCCGACGAAGCGTTACAAGCTGTTACCTATTTCATAGACGATGCCATACAAGTAGGTTGTACTCGCGTACGCATTTTGCATGGCACTGGAACTGGCGTTCTTCGACAAGTCATCAGACAATACCTCAAAACTGTACCGGGAGTCTCCCACTTCCAAGACGAACACGTCCAGTTGGGAGGAGCCGGTATTACGGTCGTGGAACTAAACTGAAAAAAGGAGGAGCGAACCACCTTAGAAGCTGTTTTAAATTTATTCCGAGACAGATTGAGACCTATGTTGAAGCGGATTGGAGTCCGAGATATGCAGTCAATAGCGGGCTATTGACAAAAATCAAGGGATTCAAGATGCGAGACAGGGGCGCAATCTGGCCGGAACATACCTGCCTGCAATGATTATATTATTTCTCTATAAATTTAAAACAACTTCTTAGTCAGGCAATTCCTCTCCCCTTCCTATTTCCTATAAATCGTAAACTTCATCGACCGTATAATTGAGAAAATCGTTCAGCGGTTTCATGATGTGAAAATCATGAGCCGCTTTTTCGATCCAATCGGGCGAACCGAAAAAATCATCAGGCTTCACATTCACCACCACATAATCTTTTCGTTTAAGCCATGCGGCTTGTTCGCAATCCCGTGGAAACGGTCGGGGAACGATTTTCAAAGTTTCCCCTACCCAGTCCCGATACAACGATTTAAACTCTTTGTTTTCCACAATATCTTTCAGCTCGTCATAATTATCGTAAACCGCTTGGCGCAGAGCTTTCAACAATTTGGGTTCCGGACACCAAATGCCCCCGCTCAACAGACAATTCCCCGGTTCGAAATGGAAATAATACCCGGCACGCAAACTTTTACGGCCACCCTTCGCTATATAAGCGGACATATACGATTTATACGGAGTTTTATCCGGCGAGAAACGAATATCACGATAAATGCGATACATACAGTTCTTAGCCTCCAACCCCACGATATCTTCATCGAACTGCGATATTTGCTGTATAAGTTCTTGGATTTTCTCAACAAACAAAGGACGCAACCGATCATACTCTTCCTTATGAGCTTGAAACCATTCTCTATTGTTGTTTTCTCTCAATCGGGACAAATAATCCAATATTTCTTTCATCTTCTCAGTGTTTATACCGTAACAAATGTACAAGTTTTTTTACTTTCTTCCTCGCATAAATTTTCATTTTGTAATATAATTATCAAAAACGCCGCCTAAGTTATCGGCTATATTTGCATTTTTTATTAACTTGCCACGTTTTTAAGAAAAAGCAATACACAAAAAATAAAAATATAATATGGAAACAAACGAAAAACAACCTGTCGATTTGCCCGAAAACGCATTTCGGGAATTAAAACCGGGCGAAGAGTACAAACCCATTCTTTCGCCCGAAAAAGTCTATCCCGAAGTCAATGCATGGTCAGTCTCGTGGGGTATTGTCATGGCTGTTATCTTCTCGGCCGCCGCAGCATTTTTAGGTTTGAAAGTCGGCCAAGTATTCGAAGCCGCCATACCTATCGCCATAATAGCCGTAGGACTATCGGGAGCCGCTAAACGGAAAAACGCATTGGGCGAGAATGTAATTATCCAATCCATCGGTGCTTGTTCAGGAGTGATTGTCGCCGGTGCTATCTTCACTTTGCCGGCTCTATACATTTTACAAGCCAAATACCCCGAACTGACCGTGAACTTTATGGAAGTATTTATGAGTTCACTGCTAGGTGGTATATTGGGTATCTTGTTTCTCATTCCGTTCCGTAAATATTTCGTTTCGGATATGCACGGGAAATACCCCTTCCCCGAAGCTACGGCTACGACTCAGGTACTTGTTTCGGGAGAAAAAGCCGGTAACCAAGCCAAGCCTTTGATTCTAGCAGGATTGGTGGGTGGTCTGTACGATTTTTGCCTCTCGACGTTCAGCTGGTGGAGCGAAGTGCTTACCACCCGCATTTTACCGTGGGGAACAGAGATCGCCAACCACGCGAAAATGGTATTTAAAGTGAACACAGGCGCAGCCGTGTTAGGACTCGGATACATTGTCGGCTTGAAATACTGCTTGATTATTTGTTCCGGCTCTCTTTTCGTTTGGTTCGTCATCATTCCTCTGCTGGGCAGCATACCCGGTAGCGAATTAGCTGCGGCTGCTCCCGAACAAATATTTACCGATTACGGCCGGTACATAGGTATCGGCGGTATAGCTATGGCGGGAGTGATAGGTATTATCCGCTCTTGGGGTATCATTAAAGGAGCCGTAGGACTGGCTACAAAAGAATTTTCGGGGAAAAATAAGGGAGCGATAGAGGATCAAGCCCCCCGCACACAACGAGACCTCTCTATGAAATTCATCATCTCGGCTGCCGTATTCGCCTTGATTATCACATTCCTGTTCTTCTATTTGGGAGTTATCAATAATTTCATGCAAGCAACGGTCGCTTTCTTGGTAGTCGCCGGAATTTCATTCCTGTTCACCACCGTAGCGGCAAATGCTATCGCCATCGTGGGAACGAACCCCGTTTCGGGAATGACACTGATGACACTGATTTTAGCATCGGTTATCCTTGTGGCGGTCGGACTTAAAGGGACAAGCGGAATGGTTGCCGCGTTGGTTATTGGAGGTGTGGTCTGTACGGCGCTCTCGATGGCCGGTGGATTCATTACCGACTTGAAAATAGGCTATTGGATAGGCTCTACTCCTCGCAAACAAGAGACTTGGAAATTCCTCGGTACACTCGTCTCTGCCGCAACCGTAGGAGGTGTTATTCTCATTCTGAACAAATCGTACGGATTCTCCGGGGAAAATGCTTTGGTAGCACCTCAGGCCAATGCTATGGCGGCAGTTATCGAGCCCCTCATGATGGGACAAGGCGCACCGTGGATGCTCTATGGAATCGGTGCTATTCTTGCCGTTCTGCTGACATGGCTGAATGTCCCGGCTTTGGCGTTTGCTTTGGGTATGTTCATTCCGTTGGAACTAAATACACCTTTGGTCATCGGAGGACTTATCAGCTGGTATGTAGGCAGCCGTTCGAAAGATACCGCTCTGAACAAAGCCCGTTTGGATAAGGGCACATTATTGGCTTCGGGATTCATTGCCGGCGGTGCGCTCATGGGAGTCGTCAGTGCGGGAATGAAGTTTGCAGGATTCGAGTATACCCACGATTTGAGTGAAGCGACTCTGCAAACTGTCGGATTGATTATGTATTTGCTGCTCATTGCCTTTTTAACCATATCGAGCATGAAAGCAAAAAAACAAGATTAGAAACTTCTTGATGTGAATCATAAAAACGGATTGAGATATTAAAATTTCAATCCGTTTTTCGTATATTTGTTAGACCATGAGAATAATTTAAGATTATGAAAACAGAAAAAGAGAAAATGCTTGCCGGAGAGCCCTATGATTGCGGTGACACAGAATTAATCAACAGATGGCATAAAGCAAAGCAATTACAAAAAGAATATAACGATACCCCATCTGACGATATAGAAAAACTATCCTCATTATTAGACGATTTAATTGGATCAAGAGGAGAAAATGTTTGGATTTCAGCTCCCTTCTTCGTGGACTACGGTGAGAATATACATATCGGGCGAAATGTGGAAATAAATATGAACTGCGTATTTTTGGATTGTAATACCATCACTATCGGCGATTATTCGGGAATAGGTCCGGGTGTACATATCTATACAGTCTTCCATCACACCGCACCTCAGGAACGTTTGGGCGAAAACAGCAGTTTTTGGAAATCTCTCACCAAACCGGTGAACATCGGGAAAAACGTTTGGATTGGAGGTGGCAGTATAATCCTACCCGGCGTAACCATAGGAGACGGTACGACAATCGGAGCGGGAAGTGTCGTCACCAAATCTATACCCGCCAATTGCATAGCAGTCGGAAATCCTTGCAAAGTAATAAAGGATAATTTATAAAAGTAACCATATACGACAATACCCTAAATTTTGTTACCACGAGATTTAGGGTATTGTCATATATATATATATATTATTTGCCTTTGTAAATAATACAAATAAAAATATTTATCGATTCTCAATCGATACCCGATCACAACTTTATTTTAGCACAAACTTTGCGCAGTCTACCCTCCCCGATAATAGGAGCATGGCCGTCCTCTGGAAATACAATCAGAAACTGACCGGGATACACAGTGAAATAAGTCGACGGCCTATCGGAATAAAAGGCACAATCTTTCTCCTCGGAATACGTTTGCTGCACCTCCTTCAAATCGCACAGAGGCTTCCACCCCACTATTTCAGGAGCATCAAGAGGGACATGCACATCGAGGTAGCGTCGATGTACCTCTATAACCTGTTCCGATTGAGAACGTAATATCGGATAATCGTTGTTGATGAAAACTCGATCACCGTCCAATTCGATACGCCCAATCGAATCGGAAAGAAAATCATGCTCTTTAATATAACTGAAAAGTTTCCCCAGCAAAGGATGCAAAGCCTCTACCCGCTTCGTGTCACTCAAATCTCCTAAAATCATATATCGTCTTATTCTACTTCTGCTTCCTGCTCCATCGGTAATTTGTCATGCCATTTAGCCGACACATGTGTCCCGTCGCAAAAAGGCTTGTTTTGCGATTGTCCGCACCGACACAAGGTAACCCTGTTTCTTATCTCATAACTGCTTCCGTCCGAACTTTCTATACGAATTCCTCCTTTTACCCAAATGGGGCCGCTGACTTTAATCACAGGGTCTTCGATCAATCCTATTGCCGGATCAAATGGAGGTTCAAAAATATCGCCTGTTTCTTTATCCCAAACGACCAAACGGCCGGCCGGACAATGCTCGGCTTCATGAATGACTAAGTCACGTTCTTCTTGGGATTCGGCCGTTTGTACCAAATTCCAAATTCTACCGTAGGCATCGCAAAAACGAGCGAAAGCGCAATATTCTTCATTATCAGCGAGCACCATAGTTGGCCCTATATATTCTTCGGCATCTTCCAATAAAGGCTTATGAGAGGCCGTCTCTTTCGGGTCCCAGTCCGTGTGATGATGGGAACCATCGCAATAAGGCTTGTTCTTGGATGCTCCGCATCGGCATAAAGCCGTAGGCTCCTCTGTCGTACTAAAATGGTTACCCTTACGATAGGTCCAAGAAGAACCTTCGTCATTAGGAACTATAATCTCTTGATCCATAGGAGGATTACCATAAAGCAAATAAGGGCCGTCCGGCGTAATCTTTATATAGAATTTCGCGGGAGCCATACGAGAACCGGCTTCGATAGCAGTTTGAATTGTTTTTGCCATAATCAAATTGTTTTTTATTCTTATAGCTAAAACAAGCTATAAAGAAGATGGTTCAAAATAATCACAAGCTGTCGATAACCAAACCATCGTATGCGAAATGCACATGGGCAGGCAATTCTTTTTCTACCTCCGAAGTCAATCCCATATGATGACTCATGTGAACCAAGTAGGCTTCCCGAGGCCCCACTCTATCGATGATTCGCAACGCATCGGCTAACGTTTGATGCGAAAGATGGGGCTTTTTCCGCAAAGCATTTACGACCAATACATCTATATCTTTTAACTTCTCATATTCCGATTCAGGAATAGTAAGAGCATCCGTTATATAAGCAAACCGTCCTATACGATACCCCAAGATAGGCAATTTATAATGCATCACCCTTATGGGAACAATTTCTATTCCCTCTATTAAAAACGGTGACAGACCTATCTCTTGCAAACAAATATTGGGAACTCCCGGATAGCGATGATCGGCAAAACAATAAGGCAACCTGTTTCGTATTCCCTCGGCGACCGAAGGCTCCAAATAAATAGGAACAGTACCGTTTTCCCCGAAAGGACGCAAATCGTCTATCCCTCCGGTATGGTCATAATGTATATGAGTAACCAATACCGCATCGATTCGTTTAATATGGAATCGCAACATTTGCTGACGAAAATCGGGGCCACAATCGATCAATATGTTCTTACCCTCTATTTCAACTATGGCCGAGGTTCTCAACCGACTATCCCTCGGATCGGTAGAAGTACATACCGAACACGTACAACCGATTTGCGGTATTCCGGTTGAAGTTCCTGTCCCTAAGAAAGTAACCTGCATCATACTCATTCAATATAATTAACCTCAGGATTGATAACGATACCATAAGTGTCCGATACCGATTTACGAATCATTTCCGCGAGAGCAACCACATCGTTGGGCTTTGCATTGTTTTTATTTATCAATACCAAGCACTGCTTCTCATAAACCGCCGCACCGCCGAAACTTTTTCCTTTCCAGCCGCAACGATCGATAAGCCAACCGGCAGGGACCTTAACATGCATATCGTCTACGACGTAATGAGGCATATCGGGATAAGACGATTTCAGCTTCTCATATTGTTCCGTAGAAATTACAGGATTCATGAAAAAACTACCGGCACTGCCATATTCATCGGGTTCTGGCAATTTCGACCGCCTGATTTCTATGACAGCTTTACGGACATCTGCGATAGAAATGTCATCGCCGGACAATGAAGCCCGCAGATTTCCATAATCCAAATGTAGCTCGGGCGATTTTTGCAATCTGTACACTACCGATGTAACGATATATCTACCCTTCCAATCGTGCTTGAAAATACTGCTTCTGTAACCATACCTACACTCTGCATTTCGAAAGGTACGGGATTCGCAAGTCTCGACATCTACCGCTTTTACTTTATGGATAATATCTTTCACCTCCACGCCGTAAGCTCCTATATTTTGAATAGCGCTCGCTCCCACTTCGCCCGGTATATACGACAAATTCTCGGCTCCCCCCCAACCGTTGGAGACCGTCCAAGCGACGAAGTCGTCCCACACGACACCTGCTCCTATTTCCACAAGCACCTCGGTATCGGTCTCCTCCGACACAGCCATGCCCTGTATGGCAGAATGCAACAATACGCCATTGTACATTTCTTTTACAAAAAGCAAATTGCTTCCCCCTCCTATCGGGAAAAAAGTATGTTCCCGCAATAAATCGGACTGCAACAACGTCACCAGCTCCTCGACCGTTTCATACTCTACAAACCACTTGGTATAAACGGGCATGCGGAATGTATGCCTGTCCTTTATAAAATAATTCTCCTCTATCTTAATCATATCACAACCTATAATCGGCCAACAAATCATCGACAAAAAACAGATACGCTCCCGAGTTGTATATCCACTGCTCTCTCAATCCGCTGTATGTGGGAATCTTCTTCACCTCGTTCGGATTGCCCAACGAAAGTTTACATTCGGCCTTCGTCATACCCGTTTTTACTTTTCCCAACGTAATTTGCTCCCAAGCATCGTCCTGTATTTCCTTATATTGCAAACGCGGATTCTCGAAAGAAAACAAGCGGTCGAACGTGATATATTGGGAGCGGGAAGAAGAAAGCAATGACATGAAAACTCCCGCTTGATTTCCTTTATCGTCCTCGAACCAAACTTCGACCGGCAACACGTTATTTCCCGGACGAATATCCACAACTCGGACAGGTATCAACTTTCGCCCCTCTATCGCTTCCGATTTTTCATTGTACCACATAGGCGTTTTTATATACAGAACTCTGTCTTTCAAAAGAGAGCGAGCCATATTTAAATCATCGATATCGATGAACGGAGGTATCAATGGTGTATATTTCAACCGACCGATCTCCTCCCGGGTCTTCCCTGTTTCATAGCGAAACTTATGACCTTCGCAATCGAATAACAAAACAACTTTGTCGTCCCCGCCGAAAGGGCTTTCTTCTATACTTCCGACATACGTGAAAATTTTCCCCTTCAAAGAGATACTATCCGGGAAAGTAGGCTTTTCCGGTCTGAAAACGAACGAAAGTTTTTCATCGGTATAATAAAACGGCTTTCCTATGCGCCACGCATCGCACCCTTGTTGAACGAAATAAGACTCTATAAAACGATCTTCGGGACTCTGTGCCGCAATTTCGCCTGTATCGGGCATAGTTATTTTCTTTGTACTCTCGACTCCTGTAAAACAAGAGGTTACGAAAATACACAAAACCGTTGCCACCATATAAACTATACCAGTTCTCATATCTCATTAAATTCCGATGACTTCCATTCATCTATGTTACATGAATCATAGACGTATAATTTACAAAGATAGCGAAAGGTGAGCGCAGAGACAAACGGAAATCGCATTCCCGACTTGGCTATGCCGAACCGCATCCTATCTTCGTATTTACAAAGATAGCAGAAGCGATGTAGAGAAACAAATTTATTTTAGATTTTCGTCGGTTTATCTTAACTAATTGAAAAATAAAATTTTAGATAATTGTTTAAGAAATAGAAGCAACGATTTAGCAACATATAAGGCTTGCAATCCCGTGTCGATTCCACACGATAAGAACCGTCGAGTTATCCATTATAGTCTGCAAATCGCTCCATTCTACTATTTGTTGTGCAGAAACACCATACCGCACAGCAATAAAAAGATGTATATAGGAGACTGTTATCCAACTATGCAATTTGTTCTATTCGACTTTTTTGACATAAAGGATAAGAAGCAATGAACGGTTCTATTTTTTGTTTCATTTCAACAAATGAACCCCCGTAAAAATACAAGGCTGTCCATTCATTACCTTCCCAATAACTATAAAAACGACCTATGCCATTCATTGCTGATTCCATCTGCTCAATGACGTGATTGATGTCGCAACTCTCATAAATTTCATCTGGTAAATCCGTTCCATTGACATAAAAAGCCAATCCCTCCAAAGTCCCTACTTCTATCTTAATTTCAGGTGCTGTGCATAATAAAGCTGAGCCTTTGGGGATTCCTATTATATTCATAAGCTCCACCAAACGGTTTACACTGTCTTGTTTATCATCATTTAGGTGAATCTCTATATCACAGGATACAATTTCTCCGGTTTGTCTTTGTAGTGTTCCTCCACCCGTTACTTCTCCCAATTTTCCCTTTTCAAGAATTTCTTGAAGTGCATCTTCCAAATCATGTCTGTGCATGGGTTGCAAACGTGAGTTCAAATTCAATGTTAGGTCCATATTTTCTATAATTTTATTTGTTGGATAAATTATACTATCAGCCGATTTGGCTGTTGTTTTTTCAAACATATCACTTTGTGAACAAATATAGTGAAAGGTGAGTGCAGAGACAAGAGGGAATTATATTTCCGATTTGACTATGCCGAACCGAATCCTATATTCGTGTTTACAAATATAGTGAAAGGTGAGTGCAGAGACAAGAGGAAATCCCATTTCCGACTTGACTATACCGAGCCGCATCCTATATTCGTAGTTACAAATATAAAAAAGTAATGTACACCACGAACGGCACACCGCACTTTTTTCGGCAAATCGGGCAATATTTAACATTTATAGCTCGAACTACTATCTTACACCGTCAGCTGTTTTTTTATCCGCACGGTCTCAATAAGAAAAAAAGAGAAGTCGTTTCCAATTTTTTTCGTACTTTTGCGATATGAAAACTTCGACCTCCTTATCGGTTCACAGGGTATGGTTCCGCCGATGGAATCGCCACAACTATTCTACCTTTTGCAGTATAGGCAAATGTGTAAACATAGGAAGTGTCCGTAAGGAAATAGCCGACAAGTCTTTGAAAAAAGGACTTTCCACAACTTCCACCGATACTATCGTGGGAAATATGGAACCTTCGGATAAACCGTCCGAAGAAGATCACTCGGCGGGAAGTTTTTTTCTCCCCGAAATTTTGGCGAGTACCGTAGATACTCCGGTGACAAGCTGCTCCACCGGTCATTCGTACGACAACAAACAGACATTTACTAACTATATATTCCGGGATAACAGCTGCTGTTTCGCTTTATCCCGGATTTTTCATATTCTAAAAACGCTTGCTTATGGATAATTTTGATGCTGAACATCTATGGCATCCCTACACCTCGACCATTAATCCCCTGCCCTGCTATCCCGTCAAGAGAGCGGAAGGGGTATATATAGAATTGGAAAACGGACAAAGGCTCATCGACGGCATGTCGTCGTGGTGGGCGGCCGTACACGGATACAACAACCCCACGCTCAACAAGGCGGCGGAAGAGCAGCTGAAAAAAATGTCGCACATCATGTTCGGTGGGCTCACCCACCAACCGGCGATCGACCTCGGAAAACTGCTTTTGCAAATCGTACCCCCGTCCATGCAACACATATTTTATTGCGATTCGGGTTCCGTATCGGTCGAAGTCGCCATGAAAATGGCTATACAATACTGGCACGCCCGCGGAAAGGTCTCTAAATGTAACCTCATCACCATACGGTCGGGGTATCATGGCGACACATGGAATGCCATGTCAGTATGCGACCCGGTAACCGGTATGCACTCCATTTTCGGAGATGCGCTCCCCACCCGCTATTTTGTCCCTTCTCCCTCCTGCCGATTCGACGATGAATGGGATCCCGCCTGCATCGCACCTCTTCGGGAAGCCATAGAAGCCCATCACGAAGAATTGGCGGCACTTATCCTCGAACCCATCGTGCAAGGAGCCGGCGGCATGTGGTTCTATCACCCGCAATACCTTCGGGAAGCCAAGCAGCTATGCGAACGATACAACCTGCTGCTCATTTTCGACGAAATCGCCACCGGATTCGGCCGCACCGGGAAGCTGTTCGCTTGGGAACATGCGGGAGTCACCCCCGACATCATGTGCATAGGCAAAGCCCTGACCGGAGGATACATGACTATGGCGGCCACTTTGACGACACACGAAGTCGCCCACACGATTTCCAGCGGAAATCCGGGAGTATTCATGCACGGGCCCACCTTCATGGGTAACCCTTTGGCCTGTGCCGTGGCCTGTGCGTCCGTCTCTCTCCTCCTCTCTTCCGGCTGGAAAGAGAAAGTCGCCGCTATCGAAGCCCAATTAAAACGGGAGTTAAGTCCGGCGGCGACACTGCCCCAAGTTTCCGACGTAAGAATACTGGGAGCTATCGGAGTCATCGAGATGAAAAACCCGGTCAATATGGCTTCCATACAGAAACAATTTGTAGAGCGGGGCATTTGGGTAAGGCCGTTCGGGAAATTGATATACATCATGCCGCCGTTCATCATAACCCAGTCCCAACTTTCCACACTCACCTCGGCTCTGTTGGAGGTAGTAAAAACACTGCAATAATGAATACCTATTCTTCCCAACTGGAACAACTCTCTCGACAAGGAAATCTGCGCTCCTTGCCGGCCGTGGATGCACAAGGCTTGTCCATCGTCCGTGACGGGAACACCATGTTGAATTTCTCCTCGAACGATTATCTGGGACTGGCCGATGACACGAACCTGAAAGAGGAGTTTTTGCAAAACCTGAATTCCCGTGATGTTCGTTTTTCCTCGACATCTTCTCGGCTGTTGACCGGCAATTTTCCCGTGTACGCTCGATTGGAAAAAAGGCTCGCTGAACTGTACAAAGCCGAAGCCTCTCTCGTATTCAACAGCGGTTACCATGCCAACAGCGGCATCCTGCCGGCAGTGGCCGACAACCGCTCTTTGATTTTGGCCGACAAACTCGTCCATGCGAGCATAGTTGACGGGATAGGACTCTCCAAAGCCCGCTGCATACGCTACCGACATAACGATTACGAACAACTGGAACGGTTGGTTTCCGAGTCGGCCTCGCAATACGAAGCGATATTCATCGTGACCGAAAGCATATTCAGCATGGACGGTGACGAAAGCGACTTGCCCTGCTTGGTGGCGTTGAAAAAACACTACCCCAATATTTACCTGTATGTCGACGAAGCCCATGCTTTCGGCGTGAGAGGTCAATGCGGATTGGGCTGCGCCGAAGAACAAGACGTTATTAAAGAGATAGATTTCTTGGTCGGCACGTTCGGAAAAGCGGCCGCCTCGGTAGGAGCATTCGTTATCTGCTCCGATGAAATGAAACGGTATTTAGTCAACAAAATGCGGACGCTGATTTTTACGACCGCATTGCCGCCTGTCAATCTCGAATGGACGCTGTTCATCATCGATAAAATCGTCGATATGCAATCGCGCCGGGAACATTTGGAGGCAATCGGCCAGAAAGTAAAACAAGTGCTCAACCCGTTGAACGGAGCGATTGTCAGCAGCAGCCATATCGTCCCCTTCGTATTGGGCGAAACGGAACGCGCCGTACAAACCGCCTTGAAATTACAGCACGAAGGCTTTTATCTGTTGCCGGTTCGCCCGCCCACCGTACCGCAAGGAACCTCCCGGTTAAGGATTTCGCTGAGCGCCGGACATACCGATACGGAGATAGACCGGCTCATTCACACGTTAACCAAGATTTCATCGGGCCTATGATACAAACTTTCATTTCTCGCAGACACACCGACGACTTAATCCTCCTCTTCGCCGGTTGGGGAATGGATACGCATCCGTTTGCCTATCTGAGTCACATAGGCTGCGACTGTTGTGTCTGCTACGACTACACCGACCTGAACTTCGACACCACCCCATTCCTCGACTATAAAAACATCGAAGTCTATGCGTGGTCGTTTGGCGTTTGGGCGGCGGCAACGGTCTTACCCGATAAAGGACTCCCCATAAGACACGCCACGGCCATCAACGGAACCGAATGCGGAATCGACATCGAGAAAGGCATCCCCCCCGAAATATTCCGGGCGACTCTCGAACATTTGAACGAAGCGAGCTTGAAAAAATTCTACCGGCGCATGTGTTGCGAACACCTCGACGATTTTAAGGAGGCTTTCCCCGAAAGAGACATGAACAGCTTGTACGACGAATTGCGTGCCATAGGCGAGAACATAACCCTGCACCCTCGTCCCCGTTTCCGTTGGGACAAAGCGATAATCGGGACAAGAGACCTCATATTTCCCGCAAGAAACCAAGTGAACGCATGGGAAGGGACAACGGTCGTTCAAGAGCTGGACGAACCCCATTTTTTCCATTTCCGCCCGGTTGTATTGGAAAATAGGCTCGACAAAGCGACCATTAAAAACAGCTTCGGAAACGCAGCCTCCACCTATGAACGGGAAGGTCTTATCCAAAGCCGGATAGCCCGACAGCTGAACGACAAGATTCCGAGCCGTTTGAACAAATGCATCGACAATATACTGGAAATAGGTTGCGGAACAGGAAAACTGACCCGCTGTCTCATCGACAGGTTCCCCGATGCCCGGTTCACGATAAACGACCTGTCGCCCGAAATGAAAGACTACATAACCGCACTACCGTTCAAACAGTTGAGTTTCAGGGAAGGCGATGCCGAAAAAATCGATTTCGACGAAACATACCATTTGATTGCCTCCGCTTCGACGATTCAATGGTTCACCGATTTGGAAGGATTCTTGAAACGCATATCCGGTAATTTGTCCGATACGGGCACGGTCGCCGTCAGCACATTCGTAGCCGGCAATCTGCCCGAAATACAATCTTTAATGACCGTAGAAATGCCTTATTGGGAGTCTGCCGATTTAAAACGATTGTTCGAAAAACACTTTCGGGTCGAACTTTTCGAACAAGAGGAATACACCCTTCGTTTCGACACTCCCGTCGAGTTACTCCGGCATCTCAAAAACACCGGCGTGACAGGGATTTCGGGACACTCCCGGCAAAAAGGATTCGACTTTATAAAGCGATATAGAAAGACATTCGACGGGAAAAAAGAGATCACGCTCACCTATCGACCCGTCTACATCGTCGCACATAAAAAAACACAGATATGAAAGGAACTTTTTTTATCACCGGTATAGATACCAACATCGGGAAAAGTTACGCCACAGGGTGGCTGGCACGTGAATGGAACAGCAAAGGGATTAAAACGATCACTCAAAAAATGATACAGACCGGGAATGTAGGCCACTCCGAAGACATAGACCTGCATCGGGAAATTATGGGAATACCGTTCACCCCTGAGGATAAGGAGCGAATCACATTCCCCATTGTCTATTCCTACCCCGCTTCTCCGCATTTGGCAGCCGAGATAGACGACTGTATTATTCCCATAGAAAAAATAACAGAGTCCACCCGAATACTCCAAAGCAGGTACGACGTGGTTCTGCTCGAAGGAGCCGGAGGTTTGATGGTTCCTATTACTCGCCGATACCTGACGGTCGATTACATCGCCGACCAACAGTTGCCGGTTATCTTGGTAACGTCCGGGCGTTTGGGCAGCATCAACCACACGCTGCTCTCTATCGAAGCGCTGGTAAATAGGAATATTCCCCTTTACGGAATAGTCTACAATACCTTTCCGAAAACAGACGAGCGGATAGACAAAGACACCGAGGGATATTTGAAAACCTATTTGAACGAACATTTTCCCCAAGCACATTTTTGGACACTACCCGAGATTGCTTTACACCGATAACCGGATTGTAAAAAACAGATGAAATTTATCGGGTTGTAAAGTTCGATCTATCGAGGCTTTTCAATATATTTGTAGCTACGAAGATAAGAAGCGGTTCGGCATAGCCAAGTCGGAAATGCGATTTCCGTTTACACGGCTCTTACCGTTCGCTATAATTGTTTACTATTCGAACACCCCCCATGAACACATCGACTGTAAAGATCATACTTTGTTTTCTGTTGATTATCCCGATTATGGCAAATGCCCGGTCCAATGATATACAAACTTGGATAGAACAAATCGGACGGCAATATGCACCCGATTCCCGCACAGCCGTTTATACGGTATCGAGCGAGCTATTGAACGATTCTATCCATATTCTGAAAGGAAAGTGCGACAACCGGCAAGCCGTCGAAACATTGCTCCGAACGCTCGACACGGCCGGAATCTCCTATATAAATGCGATAAAGTTGCTGCCCGACCGTCGTCTTGGCGAAAAGACAAGAGGTATTGTCACAGTCTGCTGTGCACATTTGAGAAGCGAGCCGAGGCATTCGGCCGAGATGGTCTCTCAGGCTATTCTCGGTACGCCCCTGCTCATCTTGGAAGAGCAAAAGGGTTGGTACAGAGTGCAAACTCCCGATAATTACATCAGTTGGATAATCGCAAATTCGATCTCCGTAAAAACTACTGCCGAGTGGACCGAATGGAAAAATGCCACCCGATATGTCTATACCGGACTGCAAGGCTATGTATATGCCTCCGCAGATAAAAATGCCGAGACCGTGTCTGACATCGTATCGGGCTGTATTCTGCAAGCCGCAGGAAAGGCGGGAAAAAAGTTCATACCCGTGTCTTTCCCCGATGGAAGAACCGGATTCTTGAAACATGACGAATGTCGCGAACTCTCCGAGTGGGCATCGACTCCCGTAAACATGAATAAAATCATACAGACCGCCAAAGGAATGATGGGAACGACTTACCTCTGGGGCGGTACTTCGGTCAAAAGTGCCGACTGTTCGGGATTTGTCAAAACGACCTATTTTTCTGCCGGAATCATTCTCTCCCGTGATGCTTCGCAACAAGCCCTCACCGGCGACATCATGCCGGCAGAACAATGGGACGAATGTCAGACAGGAGACCTCCTGTTCTTCGGCAACGCCCCCGGCAAAGTCTCGCACGTGGCTCTCTACCTAAACGATGGGAAATATATACACTCTTCGGGACAAGTCAAAATAAACAGTATCGATGCTCGGGATACCGACTATTACGCTATTCCGCTCCTCGGTATCAGCAGAATCGTGAACAAGATAGGGACTCCGGGAATCACGGCCGTAAAACGACACCCGTGGTACTTCGAGCAAAAATAAACCGAAAATGGACAGACGAGATTTTTTGCGCAAAAGTGCGATAGGCACATTGGGATTGACACTATCCCCCGCTCTTTTCAATAGTTGCGGAACTTCCGCATCCAAAGGAACAAGTTCAGATAGATTGCAACTTTCTTTCAAACCATATGACTTGAATATCCAACGATCTATTCGATGGAGTGAAAATTGTCGAGGGAAAAATAAAACTGCTGGATCGCCCCGGCATTAGAGTCATTCCATTATAAATTTATTTTCCAAAAATCTTGACAAGTCCATAACAGGAATAACAAAAATAAAAACGATATGAAACTTATATTCTTAAAGCCTTTAACAGTATGTATCCTCATTGTTGCCTTCACATTTTATGCACGATCTTCAAATTCATATGAAGAAGCAAATAGAATAACATTAGATAAAATAGAGAACCTCTCTATACAAAAAAATAGCAATATTTACAAAGCCTACGAAGCCGTAGAGCAAATGCCCTATTTTCCCGGTGGCCAATCCGAAATGATGAAGTTCATTCGGGAAAATATCCAATACCCCGCCTCCGCCAAAGAATACGGGATTCAAGGGCGTGTAATCCTTCGCTTTGTAGTTACCGAAACCGGAACGATAGAAAACATCACTGTATTACGCAGTCTGGATCCTGCCTGCGATAAGGAAGCGATCCGTTTGTTGGAAAGTATGCCCAAATGGATTCCGGGCAAACAGAACGATGAGATCGTATCGGTCTATTATACGCTACCCATCGTATTCAAGTTGTAGACAAGAAAAAGCCTTCCAAAAACGACATCGGGTATATAAGACACTCTGTCGATTTACCTTCGCGATAAAAAGAGGCTTTCCATACGATCGATAAAACGTTTTTTCTGTCAAAAGTATCATCATGCCATAAACTGCCGACAACAAGAATATACCTTTGTCGAAAAAACAAACGAGCGATGATAGATACAAGATTCGACACGAGCATAGATTTAAGAGGAGAAATCGAGAACTACCGTCAAGTAGCTCTGATTAAGTACTACAAGATGCTCCTCGAAATCGATCCTAAAAAGGACCGGTTGACCTTGCTCGCCGTCCTTCGATGTATCGACAAGCTCGAAAGACATTCCCAAGAGAGAAAACGTCCCCGCTGCGATCGGAAGAAAATGCAAGCCGATGGAACACTCGCTTGGCACTACCAAAAGAGAAACCAACTCTTTCGGAAAGCCGGGCTATACGACATCGAGTCCACACAGTACCTTGTCGACCACGAAGAGATATTCGACACACCCGAGGAACGGGAGGAACGCGAACGATTCGAAGCCTGCCGGCGCGAAGCGCTCAGGAAACAAGAGGAAAGAAAAAACGAGGAGAACGAAAAAGCCGCCTCGGAAACCGCATCAACCCCCGAAAACAGAGAAGAAAAAGAATCCGATTCATACGAAAGAAAACCCGGAGACACCCCCGAATCATTAGAAAATGAATTCGGGAACCGGGAAGGAAACTTTACGAATCACATCGATACACCGGAATATCGGCCCAGTCCCCTTTCGCCTCTTTCCGGCAATATCTGGTGCGAAACCTACGTAAGAACTCCGATCGGTGAACCGAATCCCGGATTCCATGCCACCTCTTTCGGCTGCAATAGACGAGAATAAAAGAAAATATTTCATTCTCCAAATACACATCTCACCCCCCTGTATCCCATTTTCTTGTGGAATACGGGGCAGAGGCATATATCCACACAAAAAACGATCAAAAACAATCAGGTGGAGTGTCAAACACACAGTTTATTGGTGTATACTCCCTCCAAAAATATCAAAAACAATATTCCATAAAAGTAAAAAAGCCCTGCTTCCCACATTTCTGCTACTCCTCTGCCGTGCCTCGCAGCTTTACAAGTCGTTTCGTTCACTATCGGAGATATGCTAAAACTCTTCCTCTGCCGTGCCCCGCAGCATTGCGGGGTGTTTTGCACAGCAAAATATAGGGGAGGTGGCACGAAGTGACGGAGGGGTTAATTCAATGGATATATCGAAAAATACCGCCAGTAACGGAGAAAAAGTCAAGCATCGACCCCACCCCTGCCGTGCCTCGCAACTTTACGAAACAATAGAGGAGAGGAATTGCAAAAAAACGTTTGATTGTAGAATGTATTCCCCTCGCCCTGCGGGTACTTCCGCCCTATCGCACAGCACTTTTATGAACCTGTAAATTTGCCTGTACTTTTTCTTTACACTATCTTTGTTGTCGAAAGGTACAATATTGTTAAATAACAAACAAGACCTACCGGTTGCACATACCACAAAAAGAGTGATAAACTGGTAATGATTACCCGACTTTAAGCTCTTAATCAGCATTCGAATGAACAGCATTTTATCATACATATTTCTGATAATATTGCTTCTCTCCGGCTGTAAGGAACAGGAGAAGAACGCCACGACCGTACAGACGCCTGCAACACATACAGATTCCTACGCACTCATCAAAAGTTGGGGAGAGTACGTACGTAAAGGAGAATACGAAATACTGATAGACACAGCTAAAACCTACTACCGTAAAGCCATTGCCAACCACGACAAGAAAACACAAGCCTATGTGGGCGCATACATCGGACAAGCTTATATACTTTCCGGCCAAGCAGACTCCATGTTCACGTATTTTAATACAGCTATTCCCTATGTAGAAGAATATCACGACACCTATATACAGACCATTATAGCCAACGGGTTAGGAATAAACGCACGCAATACGACACTCAATTACAATGCCTCCCTCGCCTACTTCCAAGAGGCTCTGCAATATGCCGACGCAAGTGAGGATAAAACAAATTATTATATCATTTTAAGCAATATGACGAGGATTTACTACCTTCGAAACGACCCCTCAGGTATAAAATACGCATTGGAGGTATACGAAGGGGGAAGCAAACTACATAATGATTATGTACGCTTTCTCGGCGCATTGAACGTTGCCACCATGTACTATCTTTCGAAAAATTATGACGAAGCGCTACATTATATATCTGAAGCCACCGCCATTGCGACACATATGGCTAACACCGACGAACCAGACGTTATCCACGGGAACATACTTGCCGCCATTGGAAAACCTCAACAAGCCGAACTATATTTCCGAAAAGTACTAAACCACACACAACGCACCAATATAGACGTACTCACCGAAGCCTACCTTTATTACGGCAACTTTCTGAAAGCGGAAAGACGTTACGACGAAGCAAATATAGCTTACCAAAATGGGATTATACTGGCCGAACAGCAAAACCATTACTATTACCGCCTCCAATTTTACAAAGGTATGGCCGAGTTATTTCAAGAAAAAGGAGATATTGCTATGGCATCCCAACATAAGGAAAGACATCAATCCCTCGCCGATAGCATTTTTAATATAGAACAAGAACGTTCATTCAGCCACATGATACTAAACTACGAGACAGAAAAAGCTGAAAAAGAACTTAGCCGAAAAGAACTGCTCTTGTCTGAAAAAAACCGGAAACTTCAATTAGCAGTCTTCGTGACCGGGCTCATAGCCGTCATACTCATAGCTCTATATGTACTTTATGTACGGAAGAACCACATGTACCGGCAACTGGTGATATTATACGACACCCACCGTCAGCGGGAAAGACAACTGCTCGAACAACGGGACGAGAAAACCGATCTGGTAAACACCGGCCAGAAAAACAAAGCACTCTTTGAAGCCGTAGAAAAGCTGATGAACGACGAACACTTATACCGCAGCAACAGTATCTCCATCGACATGCTCGTAGAACGGCTTCACTCCAACCGCACCTACTTGTCGCGCATGTTTACGGAGCAAAACACCTCTTTCTCCGAATACATCAATTCATACCGCATCCGGGAAGCGCTCGCTCTGTTATCTGAGCCTGAAAATGACATTCCTTTGAAAGTGCTTTCCGATTCGCTCGGCTACAACTCACTTTCTTCTTTTTACAGAGCATTCCAAAAAGAAATGGGAGTTCCTCCTTCCCGTTTCCGCCAAGAAATAAAAAAACTACATTTGGACTCGTAATCCCTCTCAACCCACTTTTAAACACAGCTAATCCTCTTTATCCAACCAGAGTCGTATGCCTCAGCCGATATTTCCCGGCATACCCTCAATCTTTTCGCAAATTATCAAAATTGACAAATTGAGAAGATTTATATTTTTCTGCTTTCTTTTCATCAACTATTTTTGTCTTTAATAATAAATAGGTATTAAAAACCATCGTATATTCATCAAATTTTAGTTATCGCATGAAAAGAGTTTTAAATTTGTTTTTGGCAGTGCTGCTTGTATGCACTGTAAACGGTTTGGGAGACTTGAAAGCCCAATCAAACAACAAAGTGGCACAGTTAGAGAAACTGTCCGCCATAGAAAACAACCCGCAGAAAACAATCCGCAAGCAAACTGCTGCTATCCGTCATTCCCTGAAAACCGCTGCTTCCGCAGAAAGTGTAGAACTGTTCGGCTGTATGACCTACTCTTCCAAGTGGAGTACTTCCGAAAATGGGGAATTCGGCATTTATTCCTTCCCCGCAGAGGAAGGAATCGCTTTCACGCCAGTCAAAACAGCAGCCGATTTCAATCTGTCGGCAGCCGTCTATGCCGACGGGAAATTCTGCGGATACCGAGTCACGACCTACGGCTCTACCGTGTATGGCGTCAATTACTACCTCTTCGACACGGACGGCTGGACGCGAGACATACAGCAGACACTCAAAGCCTCGTACGACAACTATCCTATCAGCCTCGCTTACGATAGCAAGACCAAAACCATTTACGGGCAATTCATGTCCGAAGCAGGTACGACGAGGCTCTGCACGGTCGACCTACTCTCCGGGCAACCAACACAAGTGGCAAGCACCGGCGACCGCATGTACTTCACTCTGTCTTTTGACAAAGAAGGGACGCTTTACGGCATAGCCGATGATGGCAACCTTTACACTATCAACACCGCCACGGGCACAGCAGCCTCCATCGGCGCTACTGGGATCATGCCCTCAAACAGTCAAAGCGCAACTATCGACCTGAACACAGGCAAAATGTATTGGGCTGCCATCAACAACAAATTGCAATCCGCCCTCTATGAAGTCAACCTCGACAACGGCAAGGCTTCACTCGTGAGCGATTATGACGAAACCGTCGTCCTGCTCGGACTTTACACTGTACCACCGGCAGCAGCCCCTCAAGCACCCGCAGCCGTCGATAAGCTGAGCGTAAACTATACTTCGCCGGAAAGATTAGATGCCAACATTACCTTCACCGCCCCAGACAAAACATTCGAAGGAGACAAGCTGGAAGGTTCGTTGGAGGTATCCATCTACGTCGACCACCAAAAGCTCACACTCGAAAACGCAACAGTCGTTGCCGGAGCCGAATTTTCCACACCTTACACCTTTACGGAAGGTACGCACAAAGTGGAAGCCTTCGTATCGAACGCCGAAGGTGACGGTGTAAAAAGCAAAATCGAAATCTACGCCGGCGTAGATAGCCCCGCAGCCGTAGGTAATCTGCAATTCACACTAGAAGACAACCATGCCACCGTAAGCTGGGAGGCTCCCGTCAATGGAGCCAACGGCGGACACTTCGACGCCGAACTACTGAAATATATCCTCGTGCGCTACCCCGGCAATGATACGATAAACGCCGAATATACGGCGACCGTTTTCACGGAAGACCTGCCAGACGTGCTGGGCAATTACTACTACACGGTAACAGCGGTAGCTGAAAAAGTGGGAGTCGCCACCGAATCGAACCGCATCCGCTTCGGCTCGGCGTTCAAGGGTGAATTCAAAGAAACGTTCGACCACGCCAGCGCACTCGACATCTTCACCATTATCGATGCCAACGAAGACGGCAAGACTTGGGCTTGGATAAACAATGCCGCCGGAAGCGACCAGTTAGACAAGAACGCCGACGACTGGATCATCACACCTCCCATCGAATTGGGAACGGATTATCTGTATAAACTGTCATTCAAAACAAAAGGATACGGCGAATTCTACACAGAAAGTTTCAGCACCGCATTCGGTTCCGAAAACACGGTTGAAGGTATGCTTAATGCGCTTGGCGACTACACAGTCAGCGGTGACACTTACCTCGAAAAGTCATCGGTCATTGAAGTACAGGAAGCAGGCACTTACTACTTCGGCTTCCACCACACCAGCCAAGGTATGTATCTGCTTTACATAGACGACATCGTTATCGAGCCGTTCATACCGACCACCGCTCCCGATTCGGTAACCGACTTCACCGCCATTCCCGATCCGACCGGCGTCTTGAAAGCTGTTCTGACATTCAAAGCCCCGACCAAAGCCATCAATGGCGATGAACTCACCACCCTCTCCAAAATCGAGATTCTCAAGGAAGGGAACGTTATCCTAACTGAAAATGAAGTGGAAAAAGGGAAAGAATACTCCTTCACGGTCGATGGCGTGCAAGGTATGAACCATTATAACGTCATCGTGTACGATGAACAAGGACGCGGGCGCGATGCCGAAAAGTCTGTTTTCATCGGCACGGATATCCCGCAACATGTACAAAACCTCATTGCCAGTTGGGACGATGAAAACGACCAAGCCGCCCTATTGACGTGGGATGCCCCGGCGGAAACAGGAGCCAACGGAGGGTTCATCAATCCCGAAGAACTGACTTACAACTACGGAACATACCTTTTCGGCAGTATAATAGACATGGCTACCGGCATAAAAGAAACCTCTTATCTCATGACAACTGCCGGGCTTACCAAACAAACTTACACACAAGGATACATCTGCGCCGTGTCTGCCGGAGGTAAGGGTGCTTACACCCCATTCGGCATTATGTTGGGTACGCCTCTCGCATTCCCCTTCGCCGAATCGTTTGCCCAAGGAAATGTTTCCACCGAAACATGGTCGGTAGCTACCGTAGGCGGAGATGATACGTGGGGTATGTATCAGAACGGCGGTTCTCTGGACGCTCAAGATGAAGATAACGGCTACGCCATGTTGGTAAATAAAAAAGCGGAAGCAGATGACAGCCGCCTTGAATCCCCTATTATCAACATTGCCGGGCAAGACAAACTCACACTTGAATTCTACCTGCACACGGAAAACGCAGAACTGACAGTAGAAACCACCGTAAACGGCACAATCTACGAAGCAGCAAGCGAGGCTCTTCGATCGGACGGTTCTAACGAATGGACCAAAGTAAGCCTCCCGCTCGACCAACCGGCCGGTAATAAACGCATACAGTTAGGCTTCCGTGGAAAAACAGAAAAAGCCGGTGCACGCATAGCCATAGACAACATTACCTTGACTTCCGGCAGTACCGGTATAGCAGATAACACAGCAGACAACAGTTCGATATACAGCAAAGGACGAAACATCATATTGACCGGATTGAACGGAGTACAGGTCACCGTTTACTCGCTCGATGGTAAAACGATAACGAATGCCTCTTTGCATACGGATTACGAAGTCATTCCCATGCAGCACGCAGGCTGCTACCTTGTCCATACAGAAAAAGAAGTTACCAAAGTACTCGTCAAATAGCCATAAAACAAATTCATGCTTAACTGTCCGATAAATAGATTTACTTATTTGTCGGTACACCCAATCACCCAAACGGCTGCCGATAGAAAATCGACAGCCGTTTTTACTATATTCCTCAAAGTATTTTCCTCGATAATCCCCCCGCCAACCTCCTAAACAATATTTTATAATAAAAACAAATAAAGTAGTGCGTATATTATTTTAATTGTCTACCTTTGATGACGAATTTCCAGCAACAAAAAATGTGGCAATCAAAGTAATATTTGTGGTTGCTATAACAAAGATAACAAAAGGTAAATCTTGTTTGTGGTTTGACTATGCAGAACCGTCTCCTATCCTTGTAATTACAAATATATCATGTCATTTTCTACACCCGCCGAAATAGTAGCCCAAGCCGAACGGGCAGCACTGAATAAAATCTCGTTATCCTTTCCTAGAACGCTCGTCGCCGCAATGCTGGCAGGTATTTACATCGCTATGGGAGGACTTCTCTCCCTACTCATCGGATACGGATTCCCTGAATGGACAGCAGGAAATCCGGGATTACAAAAATTGTTGTCGGGCTGCATGTTCCCTTTGGGACTTATCTTGGTCGTTTTGGCCGGGGCAGAACTTTTCACCGGTAACAATGCCGTGCTGATTCCCGGATTTATGAAGAAGAAATACGGAATCATGCCCATATTGAAAAACTGGACGATTGTCTATATAGGCAATTTCATAGGAGCGATTTTCTTCGTTTATGTAATGGTATGGTGTACGGGCATCGTTGATGCCGATCCGTGGAAAAGCGCCATCGTCCAAATCGCACAAGCCAAAGTAAACATGTCTGGGTGGGTCGTCTTCCTCAAAGGAATCGGAGCGAATTGGTTAGTGTGCCTCGCTGTCTGGCTTGGATTCAGTGCACACTCCACCGCTGGAAAAATGATGGGTCTCTGGTTTCCGGTCATGTGTTTCGTCGCCATAGGTTACGAACACAGCATAGCTAATATGTTCTTTATCCCATTAGGCATACTGCAAGGAGCTGCGATAAGTTGGAGTGATTTCATCTTGGCAAATCTCATTCCTGCCACATTCGGCAACATCGTAGGCGGAGCCCTGTTTGTCGGCTGTATTTACAGTTATCTGTACACCAAGCGATAAATTCATTCGACTATCTACCGTACAGACTGTCACCGAGGAAAACCTCACCACCCATATTGCAAACATCTTGAACGAAAGGCTATAATATACCTACCCTATCAACAAAAATGCTCTAAAATTCTCATTCAAAAGAAGGCAATCCTTTCAATTTTATTTGTCCTACATTCCGATATAAGGAGCAAATAATTCTTCTATTGGCTTATTCCTCTGTATAAAGTTTCGATATATTTCATTTCGAAAGTATCCGAAAGGTATATCTATATCCACAAACAAGACACAAACACCTAATTGTCAATTTATTAAAATATATCCATTCGAAATATGTGCTATAAAACATACAAAAATAAAAAATCAAATATGCCCGTTTAAAATAATTTTATAACAAATTCATTAACAAATAATTGATATTATGAAACAAAAATTATCTTGCTTGACATTATCGATAGCCTTATTGGCATCGAGTAATTGGTGTAATGCCGCAAACCGATATGTATCGGCAGGTAGTGATGGTGACGGGTTATCTTGGGCTACCGCAAAAGGTTCCATCAAATCGGCCGTAGAAAGCTGCCACACAGGAGATACGGTATTTGTGTCTTCGGGACTCTACAATGAATATGTATCTATTGTAGACGGAGTAAATATTTTAGGCGGATATAATGCAGATACAGGTGCACGAGACATCGAAACATTCGAAACCATACTCGACGGAACAGGTTTGAGAAAATACTTAATCGTCAAATACGATTCCCCGTGCGAAAATCCGACCCTCATAGAAGGACTTACACTTCAAAATGCCGAACATAGCAGCGATGGAGGAGCAGCTTATATCCGGGCGAATATTACTCTTTCGAAATGCCGTATCAAAAACTGTAAAGGACAAAACGGTGGAGGAGTTTTCAATGATGGAGGAATTATAAAAGATTGTATTATAGAGCTATGCTCCTCCACCAGTTCCGGTGGTGCGATACGTAACTCCGGTGGTATTGTCGAAAACTGTATCATGCGAGGCAATCAAGGCAAATATGGAACCATACGCAACGAGAACGGCGGTATCGTCAGAAACTGTATTATCCATAACAATTCGGCAACAGTAAGCGGTTGGCCCAATAGTGGTGGTATTTATAATCCTTCCGGCATTGTGGCAAACTGTATAATAGCTTGTAATTATGGCTCCCAATATGCAGCGATCCACAGCGAAGGAAAGACAATCAATACGATTTGTTGGAACAATCAAGCAGAAGAAGGATTCGGCGATCCTATCGCTTTTATTGAAGGAAACGGTTCGAGCCACAACGCGGCGGTCAGTGGATTTGCCGATGCCAAAGATGCTTTAACTCTAAGTTCCATAAATACAGATGCGACCGGACCCAACTTCAAATCCCCTACTCTATTTATAGGTATTCCCAACTCTGCCGCCGATATAGAAGCCATGCGTGCAGCAGACTGGACATTCTCAAATAACTCCCCGTGTATCGACAAAGGGTTTGCCGATAACGATGCTCCTACCTACGACATAAAAGGAACCGTTCGTCCCAAAGGAGCCGGATATGATTTGGGAGCCTATGAATATGACCCAGATGCAAAAGATGTAGCCGTACAATCTGTTTCTCTGACACTTAAATCCCTATCTATTGAAGAAGAGCAACAACAGTGGTTATCTGCTATCGTACTACCGTCCGATGCCTCTAATAAAAAAGTCTCTTGGAATTCTTTAAACAATTCGATAGCTGTCGTCGAGGGTGGATTAGTTACAGGAAAAGGTATAGGCGAAACAAAAATTATCGTTACGACCCTAGACGGCAACTTTAAAGATACTTGCCACATAACAGTCACCGAAAAACCTGTTATCATTATACACCCCGATGTATTAGAAGCCGATAAACTGTCACAAGATGACTATACGATTCCCTCTTACATAAAAATGCTTATGGCCAAAGAGGCCGCAAGAGCTGACAGCTCTCAAATCAACCTTCTCGCCTTGAAAGAAGAGGTTCAAGCACTCGTACCCAAAGGTATGCCCTATTGCGTAGTTACAAATATCAACGGAGACCCGTCCACCCGAATGGCTTTCGCTTGGTTTACAAACAGTGGTATTTCTTCCGGGAAAGTACAAATTGTAGCCAAAAGCAATGCTGTCGAATCGGATTTTACAAATGCCACAGAAATAGAAGCGGCTCATCAAGCTGCAAACAATCTAAATTATGCGGTAAGTACCAGTGGCATATTAAAAGCAGCCGCACTACCCACTAACACAAAATTCAATTACACAAGCCATAAAGCCATCGCTACCGGACTTACCCCGAATACAACCTATTCCTATCGTGTGGGATATGATGGGAATTGGAGCGATATTAAATCCTTCATTACAGCTAATACGAACAAGGAAGAATTTAAATTCTTATATATGACAGACTCCCATATTATGGACAATGAGTATGTAGAAAATGCACGATGGTCTGCAATCACGGCAGCCCAACAAGTTCCCGATGCAAAGTTCTTGTTGTTCACAGGTGATTTTGTAGAAACAGGAACAGAACAAAACTCCGAATGGGAATGGGAACAATGGTTCGAAGTAAGCATGAAACCTCTTTTATCCCGAATGGCCTTAGCTCCGACCGATGGAAACCACGATGACACTCCTAATTTGAATTATACATATCATTTCAATACCGACAAGACTTTCAACAAAACAGCGACAGTCAAACCTCAATTCGACGGAATTACCTACTCATTCGTTTATGGCGATGCTTTATTTATGGTATATAGCCATCAAGATTTTTGGCGGGGAAGTTACAGTTATGCGAATGGGACCAGTACATATCTGAGCAACGACGTAGCCAATTGGTTTAAAGACCAAGTAGAAAAATATCCCGATACCAAATGGAGAATTGCTGCCGTACATAAAAACTTATTTACCGGTAGCGGACATCAGACCGATGAAGACGGGGCTTTGTTCAGAGCCACCCTACTGCCTGTATTTCAAGAATTGAACATAGATTTTGTCATACAAGGGCATGACCACATTTATGAAGTAATGGGTCCCATAAACAATACGACGAAAACGATCGTCCCGGGAAGCGTGACAAATGTAGAACTAGTTTCTCCCGACAGCAACAAAAACCCCAAAGGACAACAAGGCGGGACATTCAATGTAAAGGAAGGGACTCTTTACTTTGTAAACGGAACCTGTGGACGAAAACGTTACTATCCTTATACACAAGACGAAATGGAAGCAGGATTTGACAAACATAAAGTCGAAGGTTATTGGGATTTATTCACAGGGAAATATGGACAACCCGGAGCACCTGCATTTAGTGAAATAAGCGTAAGCAGTTCTGAAATAGAAGTCAAAACATACACATCGGATGCAAATGCCCAAGCGACTCTATTCGATACTTTCAAAATCGTGAAAAACGGAAATACAGGAATCGAAGAAAACAAACAATCGGCAAAGTTGTATCCTACCTATGCAAAAGATAAAATTAATACTACCGAGAGCGATATAATTCGAGTAAACGCCATAGACCTTACCGGGAAAATATACACCCTGCCTTTTGACAATCAGCATATAGATGTCTCAAATCTGACCGACGGTATATATGTAGTACAGATATTCACAAACGAAAAAACGAGAAGCGAACGGATTGTAAAAACATCTAGATAAAAACAGAAGGAGGAGGCTCGTCGAGCCTCCTCCTTCTGTCAAAATATAATCATGCATTATTTCCTTGTCATCTCTGCAATTACAGCCATTACTCCGGCAGCTGTCTCTTCGGCCAATTCGGGAGTACGGGCTTCGGAATACACTCGAATGATAGGCTCCGTATTGGACTTACGCAAATGCACCCAACGATCGGGAAAATCGATCTTTACTCCATCGATATCCGTAATATCGTATTGAGCATACTTTTCCTTAACAGCAACCAACAAGGCATCGACATCGATATCGGGAGTAAGTTGTATTTTCTGTTTGGCTATACTGTAAGCCGGATATGTGGCTTTCAACTGGCTGACAGTCTTTTTCTCTTTCGCCAAATGCGACAAGAATAAAGCGATACCCACCAAAGCGTCACGACCGTAATGGCTGGCCGGATAAATCACACCGCCATTGCCCTCGCCGCCTATAACCGCTCCGGTCTGTTTCATCAAAGTCACTACATTGACCTCTCCCACGGCCGAGGCGTTATATTGTTGTCCATACAGACGTGTGACATCGCGCAACGCTCTCGAAGAACTTAGATTCGAAACCGTATTTCCGGGAGTATGTTTCAACACATAATCCGCCACAGCGACTAAGGTATATTCTTCGACAAACATTTCGCCATTCTCGCATACGATTGCCAAACGGTCTACATCGGGATCCACAACGAATCCGACGTCGGCTTTTCCTTCCTTCATTACACCGGCTATTTGAGTTAAATTTTCCGGAAGAGGTTCGGGGTTATGAGGGAATTTTCCGTCAGGCGTACAGTTCAGTTCTATAACGTCTTTTACCCCCAAAGCCTTTAACAATTCAGGAATAACAATACCGCCTACCGAATTTACACAATCTATGGCTACTTTGAATCCGGCCGAGCGAATCGCCTCGACATCGACCAAATCCAATGCCAAAACACTCTCGATATGTTTTTGCGTATATGTGTTGTTTTCATACAAATGTCCCAAATGATCGACGTCTGCAAAATCGAATGCCTCGGCAGCAGCTATATTTAATACTTCTTGTCCCTCGGCGGCATTAAGAAATTCACCTTTCTCATTCAGCAATTTCAAAGCATTCCATTGTTTGGGATTGTGACTTGCTGTCAATATAATTCCACCGCAAGCCTTCTCCATAGTCACGGCAATCTCGGTTGTGGGAGTAGTGGCCAATCCGATGTTCACGACATCGAATCCCATTCCCATAAGAGTTCCGATAACCGTATGTTTCACCATCTCGCCAGAGATGCGGGCATCACGTCCGACAACAATTTTGTTCGTTTTTACCGGTGTGTTTTTACGAATAAAGGTAGCATACGCTGCCGTAAACTTAACGATATCCAAAGGATTCAGCCCATCTCCGGCTTTTCCTCCGATTGTACCGCGAATTCCTGAAATAGATTTAATGAGAGACATTTTGTTTTATTTTGATTTGTTATAGCTAATAGTATACAGATACGGTATAACCGTAGAAGTTTCAGCCGTAAATCCCAACTTTGCACGAATCAACAAATTGACTTTACATTCATTGCCGAGAAAATACATCGGGTATTGAATTCCCGTCCCATATTGAGTTGTCGAAGACAATGTCGTTTCACCGAAACGAATCGTTATGTAATCGGCCGGATTCGTATTACCCACCGGATCGGGATTCTCGCCATTCATCAATGCTTTCAAATCGACCCTAAGAAAACGAATGTTTACATCATTCCCTTTCTCAAAACGATCGTCTTGTATCCCGGCATCAAGAACCTGCATATATACATTGCCGTCATCGTCCAAACGATAATAGGGTACTGCCAACGTATCGTTGTTACCGACATCTTGCAAAGTAACAAATACCGAATCTGCCGGAATGCTGTTAATTACTATTTTATCGGCCAAAAAGGCTTTTACCGCCTTATCTTCTTCTTTCAACAAATCGGCATAGGATTTTCCATTATCGCAAGACGATAATACCATCATAACCGTAAAAAAAACAAATAAAATTCGTGCTATCTTTACCATATTTATCAAATACTTCTTAGTCTTTATCCTTCACCATATATTTATCATACAAAGGTAATATACTCCTTAACAGAGCCTGAGCCTCTTCCATCGTACCATGAAATTCTCCACCGGCGGCATTTAAATGCCCTCCGCCGTTGAAATGCTCCGCAGCAACTTTATTAACCGGGAAAAATCCTTTGGAACGCATAGAGACTTTTATATACTCCTTATCCTCTCTGAAAAAAGTAGAAAACCTTATTCCTTCAATACCCAAAGGTACGTTTACCAGCCCCTCGCTGTCACCCTTGTGATAATCATATCGCTTCAATTCTTCTCGGGTAAGCGATATCATAGCCGCCTTATATTCCGGGAAAACTTCCATTTTCTCACTGACGGCATATCCGTTCAATTTTATCTTATCTACCGAATTGGTATTATATACCAAAGCATAAATTTTATCTTTATTGATACCTAATTTTACCAACTCTGCTATGATGTAATACATTTCGGGTATATTGGAGTTATAGGTAAAATTCCCCGTATCGGTCATCATTCCCGTGTAGATGGCTTCTGCGGAATACAACCCCATGCGATCGAACATACCCATGCGACAAATCAACCTGAAAATCAATTCGCTGGTTGATGCAACCTCCGGGTGAGAGATGGTAACATCGCAAAAATCCTCCGGATTCAAATGATGGTCGATAAGGACTTTCTTCGCTTCGGATAAAGACACAGACTTTTGCAACCGGTCGATACGGCTGATAGCATTAAAATCCAAACAGAATATAAGCTCAGCCTCCGACATCAATTTTTCGGCAAACTCGGGATAACGAGTATAGACTACGATTTCTTTCGTCCCTTTTAAAAACAGAAGATTCCGAGGGAGTAAATCCGGGACGACCACATTTACTTCTTTCCCTAACCCATCGAGAAAATGATACAACCCCAACGAAGCCCCGATAGCATCTCCATCAGGAGATACATGACATGTAATCACAATCTTTTCCTTTTTCTCCAAGAGCTTACGAACCTGCTGTATTTTTTCTTCTGCAATTATCTTATTGATCATTTGTCTTTATTGTCTGATTTTTACTTAACGATGAAAAGACTATACTTACATTCATGGCAAAGGTAAAAATTATTATCCACATAGCGAACACTATTTTTGTTCATCTACATATTTTATCTATTATTTCCCAAATCATATCGCCGAATCGGTTTTCGATTTGACTAATATGCACTATCTTTGCAAAAATGCGAAAATAGGCGACACTCGGCATAACCAAATAAATTTGTTTCTGCCCTCGTTTGCACTATCTTTGCCACACAAAATTGGGTAATATGAAAAAGTTTTTAGGTTTATTGATCGTCGGCATGCTTTTTTGCATGAGTAGTTATTCTCAAATTATAGAGCCTGTCAAATGGAAAGTTTCCATGCAAGGAGAAAGTAATGAGAAGGAGATTATTTTTCATGCATATATAGAAGATGGTTGGCATTTATATGCTACCGATATTCCCTCCGGAGGGCCTATTCCTACTTCGTTCTCTTTCGACGAGATATCCAATGTGTCGTTAAAGGGAGATGTAACCCCGTCCAAACGACCTCATGAGGAATATAGCGCTTTATTCGATATGAAATTGGGGTGGTATAATTCTACAATAGATTTCAAACAAACTATATTTATAGAAAATCCTGATAGTTTTAAAATTACCGGATACATAACTTACCAAGCGTGTAACGATGTAACTTGTTTGCCTCCAACCAAACATGAATTTTCCTTTGGAGAAAGCAAAACTCCAACGACAACCGCCCCGGTTATGACTCCTGTAAATCTTAATACAAACTCATCTTCCAATTTGACCAGTCAAAAAGGCTGGCAACCAGTAGTTGAAGAACTCCGGGCAATGAGTACCGAAAAATTATTGCAAGAAAGTTCTCTTTGGTTTATTTTCATATCGGGATTTATCGGAGGATTGTTAGCATTACTAACACCTTGTGTTTGGCCCATGATTCCCCTAACAGTGAGCTTTTTCCTGAAAAAACAACAAAGCCGGCACAAGGCGATCGGCGAAGCCATCTTATACGGTTTGTCCATCATCATTATCTATGTAGGACTGGGTTTACTGATTACCCTACTATTCGGAGCCAGTGCCCTTAACGATTTAGCGACAAACGCTTTGTTCAACATACTGTTTTTCGCACTGTTGGTTCTTTTCGCAGTCTCCTTCTTCGGGGCTTTCGATATAACCCTACCTGCATCATGGAGTAATAAACTCGATAGGAAGGCCGACACCGCAACCGGTATCATCGCTATCTTTTTCATGGCGTTTACATTGGTTTTGGTTTCTTTCTCTTGTACCGGACCCATAATCGGCACTCTATTAGTAGAAGCCGCTTCTTGGGGCGGGACACTCGCACCTGCTGTCGGAATGGGAGGCTTCGCCATCGCCTTAGCCATACCGTTCGCATTATTCGCCATGTTCCCTTCTTTAATGAAACAATTGCCTAAATCGGGAGGCTGGTTAAACACCGTCAAAGTCATATTAGGCTTTTTGGAATTGGCATTATCACTTAAATTCCTATCGGTAGCCGATCTCGCCTATGGGTGGCACATACTCGACCGGGAAACATTTTTGGTGCTTTGGATCGTTATCTTCGCATTGCTGGGATTTTATCTGCTCGGTAAGCTCAACTTTTCGCACGATTCCCCGATTAAACACGTCTCCGTTCCCCGTTTATTCCTCGCCATCATTTCGCTATCTTTTTCATTATATATGATTCCCGGATTGTGGGGAGCTCCGTTAAAAGCGATCAGTGCATTCGCGCCCCCCTTATATACCCAAGATTTCAACTTATATAATAAAGAAGTTCACGCAGCCTTCAACGACTATAACGAGGGTTTGGCATACGCCCGACAAGAAAAGAAGCCCATACTCATCGACTTTTCGGGGTATGGTTGTGTCAACTGCCGTAAAATGGAGGCTTCCGTGTGGACCGACCCGATTGTAAAACAGATTCTTGAAAACAAATACGTACTTATTACCTTAATGGTCGATGACAAAGAAAAATTAAAGAAGCCCATTACGGTAACCGAAAATGGGAAATCGGTAAAACTAACGACCGTCGGTGAAAAATGGAGTTTCTTACAAAGACATAAATTCGGAGCCAATGCTCAACCATACTATGTTATTATCAATAGTGACGGAGAGCCATTAGCCGCCCCATACGGATACAATGAAAGCGTAGCTAAATTTATCGATTTCTTACAAAAAGGACTAAAAGCATTTAATAAATAAACACATGTCACACACGAGAGAAGAAAAAATAGAGGCATTCGGCCGGTTTATCGATATCCTCGATATTCTACGCGAAAAGTGTCCGTGGGATCATAAGCAAACGAATGAAAGTTTACGTCCCAACACGATAGAAGAGACCTACGAACTCTGTGATGCTCTTATCAGAAAGGACAACGAAGCCACTAAAAAAGAGTTGGGAGACGTATTGTTACATATCGCTTTCTATGCTAAAATAGGAGAAGAAAACGGTTCTTTCGATATTGCCGATGTTTGCAATGCTCTTTGTGAAAAACTAATCTATCGCCACCCTCATGTATTCGGTACAACCCATGTCGATGGATCGAACGAGGTTGAGCAAAATTGGGAGGAACTCAAACTGAAAGAAAAAGGCGGTAATAAAACCGTACTCGAAGGCGTGCCATCGGCCTTACCGGCTCTAATAAAGGCTTATCGAATACAAGATAAAGCACGCAATGTAGGCTTCGACTGGGAAGAAAAAAGCCAAGTCTGGGACAAAGTTTTTGAAGAGTTCGACGAACTGAAAAATGAAATAGAAAACATGGATCCGGATAATATGGAAAATGAATTCGGAGATCTATTTTTCAGTCTCATCAATGCGGCAAGACTTTATGACATCAACCCGGAAAATGCATTGGAACATACGAACCAAAAGTTTATACGACGGTTTAACTATCTGGAACAGGAAACATTACAAAAAGGTAAAAATCTAAAAGATATGTCTCTCGCCGAAATGGATGCCATTTGGGACGAAGCCAAACAAAAAGGACTGTAACCAAATTGAACTTACTACGGCTCTCATTTGTTCATTCGCTATAACACATATAACGAATCACTAATGAGAGCTTTTTTATCACTCTTCCTACCTCTGCTCATATCTTCTCTTCATGCAGAAAAAATAATAACCAACCCGAACTGGGTCGCTCGAAATACGCCGGTTGTAACAGTCGACAGTATTCTATTACGAGACACCGTAAGCCGAATGTACATCACGCTGAAACAACTCCCGCACACGTCTTTAACCATACACGACGATTGGGTCGTCCAAGACAGTATAAAACGGTTTTCTGGGAAAGTACGGGATATAGACGGTGTCGATTTCAACCGAATTTTCCAATTCGATAGCGACAGTACGATCCATATAGAAATGGATTTCCCTGCGCTCCCTCCGTCCTTAACGGAGGTCGATATCATCGGAAATCAAAAATCCAACGAAATCAGAATTATAGGTTTATCTCTAACCGAAAAAAGGAACAAGACTTCCATATATCCACAACCCAACCCTATATACAGATCTGCTACACCAGCAATAACATTCGACACAGCTATACTACAAGGTAAATTCGTCGGATATCACAAACGGTTGAATTTACCCGACGGGAAAATCATACAGGACGATCTGTTCTCCGGGAAACAGACCGAAATAAACATTCCTATCGCACCAGACGGTTCGTTCTCCGCAAAAATCCCTACCCGCTATCCAATCCAACAAAAACTAATTTTTGGGGATCGATATATCCCTTTTTATATCGAACCAACAGATACGCTTTACATAGAAACGTACTTGGACGAATTATTCGCCCCCTATCGATATTCAGGAGAAATAGAACAAAACTGCGTTCACTCGACATACCGAGGTAAGAATGCCCGAATCAATTACGAATTAAGGGAAATACGATTAAAAAACATCTCGGAAACGGAAGATTGGATAAAAAGCCTAAACACCCTTTCAAAACAAAAATATTATACTTCGGAAGAAAATAAATTTAAAGCAAAACTTGAATATATAAACTCGAAATATAATCAAGGAGAAATATCTGATACATCTTATCATTTATCAATTCTAAATAATTACTATAATTTTATTTATCATATATTTGTATATATGAATATTATAGACGAAAATATTATAAACGAATATAGTATTAAAAATATAGATTATATATCATTCGCAGATATTTTTGCCATGAATGACTCTTTATCTACGACTTCGGAATATTACCTGCCTTTTTTAATGTTATTGGAAAGTTGGAGAGCCATGACGACACCTCCTAATTGGGAATATTCAGACTTTATAAAAGCTCTCGAAAAGCGAAATATGGACTTATCAAATACCGAAAAAGAGACTCTGAAATTTGTATTCGGAGAGATCCAAACGCCACCCGATAATGTAGAAAGAACCATAGAGTCGTTCAACAAAAAATCCGAAAAAGAACAAATTTCCATGAGAGAAGAGAAACTTCGAGCACTCAGAAAACAAACATATGAAACCTATTTCGGACCATCTACCGATTTCACTTGCCAGCTTATTAATACCCGCTCGATCATCAGGCTTATACACTCCCTCGACAGGAAACTGACTGAAACTGAAATAAAAGAATTTACCGCCCCGATTACCGACCGCAGACTTCTAAAAGTTATCGACCAGACAAATTTTTCTTACAAGCCCCAATCTCTACAAGGCCATTGACCGGATATTACGAAGAATGAAAATAAAAATGTAACTTTGCACTCGGAAATGAGTAACAGTAAGACACGACCGGAAAAACGGATTTTGTCGTTCCTTGTTTCTTCGTTTAAACTACAAAACAATATAATGAAAGTCTGTATAGCCGAAAAACCCAGTGTAGCCAAAGAAATAGCCGATATAGTAGGTGCAAAGAACCGACATGACGGATATTACGAAGGGAACGGCTATCAGGTGACTTGGACTTTCGGCCATCTCTGCACATTAAAAGAGCCTCATGAATATACCGACTCGTGGAAACAATGGACATTGAGATCCCTGCCCATGATACCCACCCGATTCGGGATTAAATTAATCTCCGACCGGGGTATAGAAAAACAATTCGGTATCATAGAATCGCTCATGTCCAACGCCGAAGCCGTCATAAACTGTGGTGATGCCGGTCAAGAAGGGGAACTCATTCAACGATGGGTTATGCAAAAAGCAGCTTGTAAATGCCCGGTCTACCGCCTTTGGATATCGTCCTTGACAGAAGAAGCCATACGAGAGGGATTTCAAAATCTCAAACCTCAAACAGAATTCGACTCTCTTTATTTTGCCGGACTTTCACGGGCTATCGGCGATTGGTTGTTAGGAATGAACGCTACCCGGCTTTACACGTTGAAATATGGACAGAACCGTCAAGTCCTTTCCATCGGGAGGGTACAGACTCCCACTTTGGCATTAATCGTAAACCGTCAACTCGAAATCGAACATTTTGTTCCTCAACCTTATTGGGAATTGAAAACCTTATATCGGGAAACGACATTCGCCGTCACCAAAGGGAAATTTCAAACCGAAGCAGAGGGAAAAGAATTTCTACAAAAAATAGAGGGATTCCCCTTCACGGTTACCGATATAACGACCAAACAAGGAAAAGAAGCGCCACCGAGATTATTCGACTTAACCAGCCTTCAAGTCGAGTGTAATAAAAAATTCTCTTTCTCGGCTGAAAACACCTTGAAAATCATTCAGTCGCTTTACGAAAAAAAAGTAACCACCTACCCTCGCGTCGATACTACATTTCTAAGTGACGACATATATCCGAAGGTTCCGGGTATAATGTCGGCATTAACAGCTTACACAACATTAACAGCCCCCTTTTCGACCGGGAAGATCCCCAAGAGCAAAAAGGTATTCGACAACTCCAAAGTGACCGATCACCATGCCATCATTCCCACGAACGTAAAGGCAACCAACCTCACCGGCGAAGAGCAAAAAGTGTACGACTTAGTGGCCCGAAGATTTATTGCGGCATTCTATCCCGATTGTATCGTTTCCAATACGGTCGTACTGGGCGAGGTAAATCAAATCGAATTTAAAGCCACGGGAAAACAAATTTTATCTCCGGGGTGGAGAACCGTATTCGGGAAAGAAGAAAATAACGAAGAGTCGGAAAGCACCTTGCCTGCTTTCACCAAAGGTGAAACCGGCCCCCACACACCTTCTTTGGCAGAAAAATGGACCCAGCCCCCCAAACCGTATACCGAAGCCACATTATTGCGGGCTATGGAGACGGCTGGAAAATCGGTAGAGGACGAAGAACTGAGAGATGCCTTGAAAGAAAACGGTATCGGACGTCCTTCCACGAGAGCCGCCATTATTGAAACGCTGTTCAAACGCCACTATATCCGTAAAGAAAGGAAGAATCTGGTTGCCACTCAAACAGGAGTGGAGCTAATCGGGACTATTCGCAACGAGTTGCTAAAATCGGCCGAATTGACCGGTATTTGGGAAAACAAATTGCGTAAAATAGAACGCAACGAATATCGTGCCGCCGATTTCCTGGAAGAACTAAAAAAAATGGTGGGCGAAATCGTTTTGTACGTACTAAGCGACAATTCCGGCAAAATCACAGCAGCTCCACCCCCGGAGGAACCGAAGAAAAAATCGACGACATCGGCCAAACCCGGGAAGAAAAAAACAACAAATAAAACATCTACGGAGAAGAAACCAAAGGAACAACTTTTATCATGTCCCGTATGCCACACCGGCCATATCATACAGGGAAAAACGGCATACGGATGCAGCCGATGGAAAGAAGGATGCGGTTTCAGGTTGCCATTCGACGAAGCCGGGAACCCTCTCGATGAAGAAACGCTGAAAAAACGTATTCAAGATTATAACCCGAATACTCATTTGAATCATGAATAAAGAAGAATGGTTTCCTCTGATAGACGAACAAGGTAACACAATAGGAAAAGCGACCCGCCGTGAATGCCACAACGGATCGAAATTGCTCCACCCGGTAGTCCACCTACATATTATAAATAACGACGGGGAGTTGTATCTTCAAAAGCGATCGATGAATAAAGACATTCAACCCGGCAAATGGGATACAGCCGTAGGCGGCCATATCGACTACGGGGAGACCGTCGAAGAAGCGTTGGCAAGAGAAGTTCGCGAAGAGTTGGGAATCACGCATTTCATTCCGATACATGTACTTACTTATATCTTCGAATCGGATCGGGAACGCGAGATGGTAAACACATTCTATACGGTATATACCGGAAAAATACAAATCGATCCAGTCGAAATCGACGACGGCAGGTTCTGGACATTTTCGGAAATACATAAAAATATGGGGAAAGGAATCTTCACTCCTAATTTCGAACAAGAATTTCTCCGCATAGAATCCCGACTTATCCGAGCCATTAAACAGGGAACTATGAAAAAAGATTGTGAATAAAGACGAAACCTCTGTTCACACCTATGTATTCTCCATAAGCCCTTTTTACCTCATCTTATATGGACTAAGACATTTTACTCCCTGTGGATTAATCCACACCGAATTATATCGTGTACCAAGATTAACCGACAAGGTCTCCGACTTCCGCCGAAACGAACTCTATAAGATCCCCGGACGCTATTTTTATCTGTAATCCTCGTTGTCCGGCACTAATATAAATAGGGTCATGCGACAAACAACTTTCGTGAATATATACAGGATAATTTTTCTTCATGCCAATGGGAGAACAACCACCCCGAATATATCCGGTAGTCGGCAACAGTTCCTTCATGGCAATCATCTCGGCACTCTTATTTCCCGATATTTTGGCAGCCTTTTTCAAATCGACCTCTTTGTCGCCCGGAATCACACAAACGAATATCCCGTGTTTATCGCCACGCAATACCAAAGTCTTGAATACTTGTTCTATATTCTCACCCAGTTGTTCGGCAACATGAGTAGCAGCTAAATTATTCTCGTCGACTTCATAAGGAACCAATTCGTATGGTATTTTCGCCCTATCCAACAGCCGAGCCGCATTCGTCTTATTCGTCTTCATACCTAAATCAATAATCGGACAAATATAGCTATTTACAGAAAACCGAAAAAGAATATATCATGGAAGCTAAAAAAGATTTTACTTCCACAGCCCATGCTGCTTATTTTACCCCAAATAGTATTGATTCAAAACCGTTAAATTTTCTCCTAATTCAAGGATTAAAGGTTTTCCCGTGGGTATTTCTACATCGACAATTTGTTTGGACGATAAATTTTGTAGCATCATTATCAAGGCCCTCAAACTATTTCCATGAGCTGCAACCAGTATCGTTTTGCCTTTCTCAGCCTCTGGCAAAATACGCTCTTTCCAACAAGGCAACACTCTATGAACAGTATCTTCGAGCGATTCACCATGAGGTAACAGTTTTTCTTGAACCATCTGATAACGGGCATCATGAGCCGGATATCTGGGATCCTCGTCTCCTACTTGCGGAGGTCTGACATCATAACTCCGCCGCCAAATATGAACTTGCTCCGTCCCATACTTCTCAGATGTTTCCAACTTATTCAAGCCTTGCAGCGCACCATAATGTCGTTCATTGAGCCTCCAATCTTTATATGCCGGAGTCCACAACCTGTCCAATTCTTCCATAACTAAAAAACGAGTAACAATAGCACGCTTTAACAAAGATGTAAACGAAATATCGGGATATATGGAAAAACTCCGTAACAACTCTCCTGCCCGGCGAGCTTCATCTCTCCCCTTTTCGGACAATGGGACATCTGTCCACCCCGTAAATCGGTTCTCCTTATTCCATATACTCTCTCCATGCCGGAGCAAAATCAATTTATTCATCAAGGATTCAATTATTATAATATATATTCAGATTCTCCCAAATATCCTCAGAATCGGTTATATTCATGGAAGTTAATATTTCGGATACATTTATCAGAGGTAACGGATAATTTTTGAATACTGTATTTTGTGTACGTAGTGCCAACATTCCTCTCATCGACCCGATTGATATACTCAATAACAATGCAAGTAACCGAGTATCAACTGTGACTTGGGAATTTTCGAGCTTAACAAAATCCTTCAATTTCTCAATTTTATAAACCACAGCGATTCTATAAAAAAGAAGTTCTTGACCGATAAAATTACGATGACGAATATAACGGACTCCTGTTATCAACTTAAAATAATCCCGTTTAACATCGGGATAAATATTTACCACAAACTTAACCGGAATAATCTCTTTTCCTATATTTATCGATTTTTTTGCCGCAGGACAGGTAAAATCTAACTCCTCTATATGTTCCAAACTCAGTTGTATCGAGGGTATCTCCATTTTCTTATACATTTATTCATATAACACACACTCTGTTCACTTTGTTTGGTCCATATAAAAAGAAGGCCGGTGAATTGGAATTTTCACCGGCCTTCTTTTTATATCTATCACGATACTCAATCGTTCATCGACAGCAAAAGTTCTTCGTTCGAAGAAGTACGCTCCATACGGTCTCGCATAAATTCCATTGCCTCTATCGAATTCATGTCGGACAAGTATCGACGCAATATCCACATACGATTGAGAGTGTCTTTCGGTAACAACAAATCGTCCCGACGAGTACTCGATGCCGTGATGTCGACAGCCGGGAAAATGCGTTTGTTAGACAATTTCCGATCGAGCTGCAACTCCATATTACCCGTTCCCTTGAACTCCTCGAATATCACCTCGTCCATCTTCGAACCGGTCTCAGTCAAAGCAGTAGCGATAATCGTAAGGCTTCCCCCGTTCTCTATATTACGAGCCGCACCGAAAAAGCGTTTAGGCTTATGCAACGCATTGGCATCGACACCGCCGGAGAGCACTTTACCGGAGGCCGGAGAAACCGTATTATAAGCTCTCGCCAAACGGGTGATAGAGTCTAACAGAATGACAACATCGTGACCACATTCAACCATACGTTTGGCTTTTTCCAATACGATACTAGCCACTTTCACATGACGTTCGGCCGGCTCATCGAAAGTAGATGAGATAACCTCGGCTTTTACACTACGGGCCATATCGGTAACCTCTTCGGGACGCTCGTCGATCAACAATATAATCATATAAACCTCCGGGTGATTCTCAGAGATAGCATTGGCTATATCTTTCAACAACACGGTCTTACCCGTCTTAGGAGGTGCAACGATCAATCCACGTTGTCCTTTACCGATAGGAGAAAACATATCGACCACACGAGTAGATAAATTACAATATTTTCCACTCGTCAAATCAAATTTTTCATCGGGGAAAAGAGGAGTAAGATGATCGAACGGGACACGGTCACGAACATATTCGGGTGTGCGACCATTTATTTTCTCCACCTTCACCAGCGGAAAATATTTCTCTCCTTCCTTAGGAGGACGAATAGGTCCTTCAACGACATCGCCCGTCTTCAAACCAAACAACTTTATTTGTGATTGGGAAACATAGACATCATCGGGAGAAGTCAAATAATTGTAGTCGGACGAACGAAGAAATCCATACCCATCGGGCATCATCTCCAATACCCCCACTCCTGTCAATATTCCATCGAAATCGTATGGTCTCTCGACAGGTTTCGGCTCAGGGACAAACGTTTGTTGATTATTCGAGTTTTGGTTTTGCCCATTGTTATTTCCTGCATTATTTTGGCTGTTCCTATTCTGTGGGACGAATGTGCGCTGTCCTCTCGGAACAAATCTTTGCTTTTCGCTATGTGGGAAGAATGTCTGTAACGACGATGTAGGCAACGGTGCTTGTTGTCCTTGATTTGCGGTAGCAGGCTGTTGTTGAATAATTTCCTGTTGCTTGTTTTCTACCGGGGTGGAAGGCGTTGTAACCGGAACAGAAGGCGAGGGTGTTTGCAGTGTGTTTTGAGCTTCATTTATCAATTCAGCCGGAAGAGCTTTCTTTTGTATCCGTTTGCGTTGTTTGGGTTGCCCTCCTTGTGTACTTTGCTGAGGAAGCTCTTCGTTTTCATTGGAACCGCTATTTTCCACCAACGCCATAGAGCTTTCTTTTAAATTCTCAAATAGTTCGGCTACCGGCTCTTTCAAAGCGGGATGAGAAGATAACCCAGTCTCTTCTATAATAGAAGGAATATCTTTTACTTCTGTAACATTATCCTGTTTTGCATCTTCTTTTTTCGAGGTTTCACTCGTTACATCGCTTTTTTTCTTTCTGCCTTTCTTTTTCACCTCTTTCGTATCTTCCACTCCTGTCGATTCCACAGATGGAGACGGTGTCGGCTCTGTATTTGATTTACTTTCTAGTTCATTCGGTTTTTCAAGTACAGGCTTCTCTTTATTTTTCTTAGGTTTAGGACCTCTCTTTTTCGGAGCAGGAGGATTAGCGGCAGCTTTACTTGCCATATCAATAGCTTGTTGATCAAGAATTTTATAGACAAGATCTTCTTGTTCTATACCATCAATCTTTTGGATACCCATTTCAGCAGCTATCACTTTCAACTGGTCAAGAGTTTTAGCGCTCAATTCTAAAATATTATACATGAATAAATAAATATGATTTACACTTTATATTTATTAAAGCTACCTGCATGATTACTCATACTGGCTGAAAGAACAAATATAATTATTGGATTTTTGAATTTACTGCGTACAGAATTTCACTACGCAATTTCACCGTACAAATATACGGCCGATTTGTCAAACAAAACAAGAAATGTAAAAATAAGTTTATTATTTAACTATTTTTCATATTTAAATTCGATTATTCTCTTTGTATCCGCAGTCACTCGATATCCATCGGCCGCGCGCTCTCCCAATATCCATATTATCGTATTTCCCGAACATAGCAACAAAGCATTGGCTTTATCGATTAGAGAATATTTTCTATCTCTAAAATAATCGCTCAATTTACGGCTGCCTTTCATTCCAAAGGGGGTAAAACGATCTCCCGTCTCCCACCGGCGAATAATTAGCGGAAATACAAGTTTGTCCAAGTCGAAACAAGCATAGGATTTATCACGAGAGAAACAATACGTTTCATCGTTGTCCAGACATCGATATAATAAATTTCCGTGTAACAAAGTTCCACATTCTTCGAGACTTTCGATTTTCTCTACCACAGTCCCAGCCTCTTCTCTTTCCTGTGATTCCAATATCAAATATTCCCTGTCTTTAACGATTCTGTAATTCCGAGATAAAAACACCTTCCCAGAAATACCGCCACAAGACGATATTATCTCTGTTATCTGTTCGGAAACAAAGCCGTAAGGAGTCAAAAATTCAAATAAGAAAGCCTTAGGCGACGGAAGCTGTTTCAGTTTCTCCACCGGAATATAAATATATTCATCTTTATATTCCAACACGTTTTGCTCCTGCTTATGTATAGCCGCTTTATAGACCGATTCTACTTCCCTCAAATTCAAAATAGAAGAATATATGGAATGGTCGACCGACGGATTGATCGAACGTAACAAAGGCAATACCTGTAATCGAATTTTATTTCTGATATAAACCGATTCTAAATTGGTACAATCGACCACATACGACACCCCATGTTCCGACAAATACGATTCTATATCTTTACGGGAAACGGTCAACAACGGTCGCACGACAAATCCGTTACGTGGTTTCATCGACGTAAGACCGGCAATCCCGGTTCCTCGAATTAAATTCAGCAACAGGGTTTCCACACTATCGTCCCGATGATGGGCCACGGCTATCGCCTGTGCCCGATATTGTTTCCTTTTCTCTTCAAACCAATCATATCGCAGTTGGCGGCAAGCCATCTCGACCGACACATTATTGGTCATCGCATAACATGAAGCATCAAACGAAATCTCCTCGAACGGCAAATTCCACTCAAAAGCTATCTGCTGAGTAAAATTCCTGTCTCGCAAAGATTCTTCACCTCTCAAATTGAAATTACAGTGACAGACGATACACGAATATCCCAAACTCTTCAAGACATGAAGCAACGCAATCGAGTCGGCTCCTCCGCTCACTCCGACGATAACCGGGCCAGACTTATCTAAAAGTTTTTTATCCTCGACAAACTCGTGTATACTTTGTAAAAATGGAGAGACAGACATATCGTTGCTTCTTAAATTCATAACAAAATTAGTAATAAAGGAATATTTTTTCAGCAGATTCCCTTTTTTATTCGTCAAAAAAAATATTTCTCAAAAATCCACCCCAAAAGAAGTCATTTATTATTAAATTTGCATTTAAAAATAAGAATTATACAGGTATGATTGAAAAAATCCAACGTATCAAAGCAGAAATCGAGGCATTAAAAGTTTCTAAATCAGAAGATTTAGAGAATATTCGTATAAAATATCTAAGTAAAAAAGGAGAAATTTCTCAACTTTTCAATGATTTCAGAACTGTCGCCGCCGAACAAAAGAGAGAAGTAGGAAAACAACTGAATGAATTGAAGACTCTTGCAACAGAAAGAATCAATGCCTTGAAAAGCGAATTCGAAGATACCCATTCGGAATCACAAAATATAGACTTGACACGAACAGCCTACCCCATTCCGTTAGGATCGAGACACCCGCTTTCCTTAGTAAAAAACGAAATATGCGATATCTTCGCTCGTTTGGGATTTTCAATTGCAGAAGGTCCCGAAATCGAAGACGACTGGCATGTGTTCTCAGCATTGAATTTTGCCGAAGACCACCCGGCTCGCGATATGCAGGACACATTCTTTATACAACGTTCTCCCGATATTCTTCTTCGTACACACACCTCGTCTGTACAAACAAGAACGATGGAGTACTCCCAACCCCCTATCCGCATCATTTGTCCGGGTCGTGTTTACCGCAACGAAGCTATATCTTACCGGGCACACTGCTTTTTCCATCAAGTAGAAGCCTTATACATAGATAAGAATGTTTCTTTTGCCGATTTGAAGCAAGCGTTGCTTTATTTTGCCAAAGAAATGTTCGGATCGGAAACTCAAATTCGACTCCGTCCTTCTTATTTCCCGTTTACCGAACCTTCTGCCGAAATGGATATATCCTGTAATATCTGCGGGGGTAAAGGATGTGCATTTTGCAAACATACCGGTTGGGTCGAAATTCTGGGTTGCGGCATGGTAGACCCCAATGTCCTCGAAGCATGTGGCATAGATAGTAAAATATACAGCGGTTATGCATTGGGCATGGGTATCGAACGAGTCACCAATCTGAAATATAAAGTCAAAGATTTACGAATGTTCTCTGAGAACGATGTACGTTTCCTCGAAGAATTCGAATCGGCTCATTAAAATTTATGTGAATGGAGTTTTGTAAAGTCGCTTGTGTTCTCGCGGGAGGAGGCAGGGGTTCTGTTGCAAGGTTTTTTATCGCTTCGGAAATTCAACGTCTTTTCCCGGCTTATCCGTGGGGAACATTATGCGTAAACTTAGCAGGCTCTTTTATCATCGGGATACTTTGGGCTTTTTGTTATTCTTTTGATTTTTCACCTAATCTGAGAGCTTTTTTATTCGTCGGATTATTAGGTGGATTTACCACGTTCTCCTCATTCTCTTTGGAAACGATGAATCTATTGAATTTAGGGAAAGTCCACAGTGCCCTATTCTATATCATCGGTACTAATCTCGGAGGTATTATTGCCGTTTTCGGAGGATTTTTCTTAGCGAAATATAGTCTTCATATGATAAAATTTTTATAACGCCATGACTACCAAAGAAAGATATGCCGGAGTCATTAAATGGTTTCAAGAAAACAAACCTATCGCCGAAACCGAATTGCAATATCACGACCCATTTCAATTACTGATTGCAGTCATTCTGTCGGCACAATGTACCGACAAACGGGTAAACATGATAACCCCGGCTCTATTCGAAGCATTCCCTACTCCACAAGATCTGGCCGCAGCTACACCGGAAGAAGTTTATACATACATTAAAAGCGTATCATACCCCAATAACAAATCGAAACATTTGGTGGGAATGGCTCGTACACTCATCGAACAGTTCAACGGTGTCGTACCTTCCGAAATAGAAGATTTGCAAAAATTACCGGGAGTGGGCCGAAAAACAGCCAACGTCATAGCATCGGTCGTATTTAACAAAGAAGCGATGGCTGTCGATACTCACGTTTTCAGAGTCTCCAACAGAATCGGACTCACCAACCATTCAAAAACTCCCCTCGAAACAGAAAAAACATTGGTAAAAAATATTCCGGGACACCTACTCCCCATCGCACATCATTGGCTGATTCTACACGGACGTTACATTTGTATGGCTCGCAAACCCAATTGCTTGGAATGCGGAATCCGCCCATATTGCAAATATTACAATCATAACCAAAAGAATAATGCCGAAGAATAATTCTCCGGCATTATTCTTTTTATAAAAATCACTTCATTATTCGGGAATATAACATTCGAGTAACTTCGCAGAAGTTTCTGCCTCGATTGTCACCCATGAGAGTGTAGCGGGAATCAATGCGGTTTGTCCTTGATGTAAAAATATCGTGTAACCGTTACTATCGGTCAATCGCACTTTTCCTCCCATACACATATAGATAACGAACGAGTCATGTTCTGAAACAGAACGCTTCACACTTTTATCCACTTCGATCAAATTCGTTTCGAAATACGGGCATTTGACTAAACCGACAGCATCGTTATTTTTGGCCGCATAATCGGTTCGTAAATTATCATACATTTTAAAATCGACTGCATCGATAGACTGCTCGATATGCAACTCTCTGGCATTGCCCTGCGCATCTCTACGATCATAATCGTATATGCGATAAGTAATATCGGAGCTTTGCTGAATCTCGGCTATCAATATTCCCTCACAAATAGCATGAATACGGCCTGCCGGAAGGAAGAACACATCGCCGCTTTTCACTTCATGAAATTGCAATACGTCGGTAATCGTATTATTTTTGATTCGCTCTACATACTCTGCGGGAGTTATTTGCTTAGAAAATCCCGAATAGAGGCCTGCTCCCGGTTTAGCGTCGATGACATACCACATCTCGGTTTTCCCGAATGAATTGTGCCGGGCCATCGCCAACTCATCATTGGGGTGAACTTGAATAGAGAGATTATCGTGTGCGTCGATAAATTTAATCAACAACGGGAATTTATCGGCATAGCGAGCTGCGACATGCTTCCCCAGCAAATTCGCCCCGTCGCGCTTAATCAACTCCGTAATCGTTTTCCCTTTATCTTCCCCCTCGCAAACGACCGATATACGATCGCCTACTTGTGAAATTTCCCAACTTTCACCGATACCGGGGTGAACTTCGGGTAACTGTTTGAATCGGCTGATTTCTTCTCCCCCCCAAATCATAGGACGAAGAATGTCTTCAAATTTCAAAGGATACATAGCTTTTATTTTTTATATCAACATTATAATTATAGAGTTATTCGATACTTATCCGGTTCTATATTTTTACCCGTCCAAAACACAGGCTCGCTCTCGGTCCCATACCTGTCACGAGCCACTATGGCATAATTCCTATAAGGAATCGACAATGAACATGAATGTATATTTTTAGGTAATACAGCCACGATCTGATCTCCCGTATTCATATCCAAAGAATCATTTGTCGCATACAATACATAGGTGAACGCACCATCTGCCGGACTCCAAGAAATATTAGAAACACCGCCCTGTGCCTCCACTCGTAAATTGTTCGGTGTATCCGGTATTTGCGATATGGGATTTTTCAACCCGGGTGTCAAGGCTGGATACCTGTAAAAACAGGAAACGAGCCATTGCCTCAAAATCGTATGCGTATGTAAATTTTCATATCGGAAATAGGCCTGTCCCACTCCCATTTTCCGAGTGGTCTCGATTTGTCTCTTTATTTCTATGAAAGGCCAATTACCTTCACTCTTATCTAACCGGTAAACACCCAAGCCACTTATTACTTTTTCGGGAGGACAAGAATTTGCCCAGTCGTACAAGAACGGATAATAATTTTCTTCTCTGAAATACATCATCGGGACAATAAAATCATGCCGTCCGCTCTGCAACCAATCCTTCGGATTTTGCGAAACAGCCTCCATGCAGCTCCATTCCGCAGGGAAACCTTCTAATGAAGCATATCTGCCTAACGGTGAACTACTGACTTTCACCCACGGCTTTAATCGTTTTACCTCTTCATAAATGGCTGTGACGATACCGGTTATATTGTCTTCTCTCCAACGAAACAAAGACTTGCTTCTACTTCCCCACTTCCTAAACGAATCGGTATCGGGAAATTTCATCGCATTATCGGGATAACGCACATAATCCAAATGAATACCGTCGACATCATATTTAGAAACGACTTCCCCAACTAATGCTCTTAAATAATCCTTCACTGCCGGATTCCCCGGATCGAGAAACCATTCCCCCGATAATTGCTTACACCATGAACGATGGCGGGCAACAACCGAAGAACGACCTTGTTTTTTCACTTGCCTATTCGATCCCACCGGAAAAGTGACGAGCCAAGCGTGGCATTCGATAGCCCGTTTATGACATTCCTCAATGGCGAAAGCAAGAGGATCGTATCCGGGTTCCTGCCCATGACTTAAAACGGCAGCCCACGGTTCGTATCGAGAAGAATAAAAAACCTCACCTCGAATACGCGCTTGAAAAAACACCGTGTTGATTCCCACCGATTGCAACTCATCGAGAATATAGCACAACTCTTTTTGCTGTATATATCTATCGGACAAAACCTTTACCGGACGCGAAGGCCAATCCAATCCCCAGTTCGTTGTTATCCACACCGCCCTCATTTCATATTTCGGAGAAGAAGGAAATATGGAAACACAGATAAAACAAACTGAAAGAAGTATTAGCAGTCGTTTTTTCATTAAAGATTTGTATTAAGAGAAATAGTGCAAACAAAAGCAGAAACAAATTTATCGGACTCTACCGAGCACAGTCTATTTCCACATTTGGTGCAAAGGTACATTTTTATTCCCACAAAATATCTTTACAGAACTTATTTCATACGACAAAAACTCAACTCCCAAAAATAAAATAAGAACGACAGATTATCATAAAAAATAGTACCTTTGCAATTCCATACGAAAGATTATGAATACAACTTTCGCCACCATATTAGAAATTGTCGGCACACTGGCCTTCGCCATTAGTGGTATTCGATTAGCAGCCGCAAAACAATTCGATTGGTTCGGAGCCTATGCTGTCGGGCTTGTAACAGCCATAGGGGGCGGAACGCTCCGAGATGTCTTGTTGAATGCAACTCCTTTCTGGATGATAAACGGCAGCTACCTCACCGTAACGGCCATAGCTCTTATTTTCGTCATTATTTTCAAACAATACTTGGTAAAACTCGAAAATACGTTTTTCATATTCGATACGATCGGGTTAGCTCTATTTGTCGTCGTGGGAGTAGAAAAAACACTCATGTTCGGATTTCCGTTTTGGGTAGCTATCGTCATGGGAACCATTACGGGATCGGTCGGCAGTATCATTCGCGATATCCTCATCAACGAAGAACCTCTGCTATTTCGTAAAGACATCTATGCCTTAGCTTGTGTTGCCGGAGGAATCATGTTTTATCTAGGAGAAAAAATGGGGTTCAACAGTATAACCAACCAATCCATTTGCGGCATATCGGTCGTTGCGGTTCGCTTACTCGCTGTAAAATTTCACTGGTCTTTGCCAGCCTTGAAAGATGACACGACCAACCCCATTAAAGACTGACATTTCATCATGTTCGAACGACTGAAAAAATACGATAAAAAAGCAATAGGACAATTTATTCGTTTCGGTATTGTCGGTATCATAAATACCCTTATAACGCTTATCGTCATTTACTTCCTGCAAGAGATTCTACATGTAAAATATACCATATCCAATTTTATAGGCTATATAGCAGGTGTCGTCAATAGTTTCTTCTGGAACAAACTTTGGGTATTTAAAAAATTAAATAGTAACTTTATCCGCGAAGCCATCTTATTCCTCATCTGTTTCGGGATATGCTATGGCATACAATTTATATCGTTACTCATTTTGGTAGAGATATTATATGTACCCGATTCTTGGGCTCAACTTTTGAGTATGATCGTATATACACTGTGTAATTTCATTATGAATAGATGTATCACTTTTAAAAAATAAAAGTTTCATACCATGAAAGTATCTGTAATCATTCCCTGTTATAACGAAGAAGAAGTACTACCCTTGTCCCATAAGCGATTTTCCCAAGTAATGGAAAGTACGGCTCACGATTATGAACTTATTTTCGTTAACGATGGGAGCAAAGACCACACAGAAGAACTTTTACTCGGTTTCGCCAACGATGATCCTCATACAAAAGTAATATCGTTTTCCAGAAACTTCGGACATCAAAATGCCGTGAGTGCAGGATTACACAACTGTACCGGAGACATTGCCGTTATCATCGACGTGGACCTGCAAGACCCGCCCGAAGTTATTCCCCAAATGATAGATACTTATTTGAAAGAAGGCAGTAATGTCGTATATGCGGTACGCAATAAACGTGAAGGGGAAACTTTCATGAAAAAATTCACTGCCAAGATTTATTATCGCATGCTCAACTCTCTATCTGACTACACATTTCCTGTCGATACAGGTGATTTCAGGCTCATCGATCGCAAGGTTTTGGATGCATTCAAACAGTTTCCCGAAAAGCATAAATATTTGCGGGGACTTTTCAGTTGGATGGGATTTAAACAAACTCCGTTCTATTATACCCGTAACGAACGTGCTGCCGGCAGAACGAAATATTCCATACGAAAAATGTTTTCATTAGCCTCGGCCGGTATCTTTGGTTTTTCTAAAAAGCCATTAAAATTGGCCATATCATTAGGAACACTTTCCATTTTTATAGCATTGGCTTTTGCTATCTGGGTATTCATCATGTACCTTTCCGGCAAAGAATCTATCGTTCCGGGGTGGTCTTCGACAATCATTACTATCGTATTTTTAGGTGGAGTGCAATTGTTTACCATCGGAATACTCGGAGAGTATATTGGAAACATCTTCGATGAAACCAAAAATCGCCCGGAATATATTATAGATAAAAAAATCAATTTTGATCCTCATAACAACCAAACGATTTAAAGACTGTCTCCATTATGAATGTGCCTAAAATAAGTTCCAAGACATCTCTATTTCTTTTACTGTTAGTCATCAGTACCTTAACGATCATACCCTATTTGGGGCTAACCAACTTCCACACCAAAGGAGAACCCCGGGAAGCCATCGTGGCAGTCAGTATGTTACAAAACGACAACTGGATACTACCTATAAACAATGGCGGAGATATCGCCTACAAGCCTCCTTTTTTTCATTGGTGTATCGCAGCGTTGTCCCTTCCTGCCGGAGAGGTAACAGAGTTCACTTCGCGCCTTCCTTCGGCATTGGCAGCAATCATTATGGCAATCGCGTGTTTTCTCTTTTTTGCCAAACGTAGCAGAAATGACATAGCATTCCTTGCTTCTCTATTACTACTCTCGGGATTTGAAGTGCATCGGGCTGCAATGGCGTCGCGAGTCGATATGGTACTGACCTGCTTCATCGTCTTAGCCATGCTCCAATTATATCGATGGTGGGAACTCGGGTTGAAAGGAATCCCCATTTGGGCAATACTATTTATGAGTATAGCTACGCTCACTAAGGGACCGGTGGGCATCGTACTTCCATGCGCCGTAATCGGCATATTCCTTCTTTTCCAAAAAGTGTCTGTATGGAAAGCCTTCTATAAAATTATCCCCATAGCACTACTATCCTGTATCTTGCCTTTACTCTGGTATTATGCGGCCTATCAACAGGGAGGAGAAGCATTTCTACGGCTCGTTATGGAAGAAAACGTCGATCGCTTCTTGGGAAAAATGTCATACGGTTCACACGAGCAACCCATCATCTATTACGTTTATATTACCTTAGCGGGTTGGTTACCGTGGTCGCTTTTAGTTATCATGTCATTATTTACCTTAAAATACAAGAGACCACAAGGCACGGTCAAACTATATTGGGAACGATTCAAAGACTATATCACACACATGGATAAAATGAGACTGTTCAGTCTCCTATCCATTGTCATCATATTCGTTTTTTATTGTATCCCCAAAAGTAAAAGATCGGTATATATTCTTCCCATTTACCCATTCATAGCCTATTTTTTGGCAGAATACATGCTCTTTCTACTCAAACAAAGACCGCGAATATGGAGAATATTTTCAATTTTCATAGCATTTATCGGGGGATTTTTATTGGTGGTTCTAACTATCGTCAAAAGCGGAATTATAGACAAATACGTCATGTCTTCTACGAGTGACATCAGTCACTATGTAACAGCCCTTTCCGAATCGTGGGATATCATATTCATCATTACTGCCATATTTATAGTATTCTTAATTTATGACATCTATAAGAGCAAACGATACCTAACCTATAATAACCGTTATCTTTACTCGGTCGTAGCCCTGTTTTTCGGCATTCAACTGATGTTGGACGCTTCTACTTTGCCGGCTATACTCAATGCAAAATCGATGAAACCGTTTGCAGACAAAGTAGTATCGACTGTCCCAAATGGAGAGATATATTCTTATGTATCGTCCTCTATGATGCGATTTTTCATTATTAATTTTTATGCACAAAACCGAGTCATCGACTTCGAAAAAGAAATGCCTAAAAATGGTTATTTACTCGTTGGCGAACGAGATTTCAATTATATAAAAGAAAAGTACGGAGAACAATATACTTTTGAACAAACCCTACGAAGCGACCGTAAGGGAAACGACGTGAAAGATTATATTCTACTTTTCAATTTTCAACAAAACACAGCAGAATGAAGATTAAAAAGTAAAATGTTTGTCACATTGTTGAAATATCTGTTTCTCAATTTTGCACTATCATAAAAATTGAAACTATGGCCAATTACAAAATTTTAGTCGTCGATGACGAAGAAGATTTATGCGAAATTTTGAAATTCAATTTAGAGGTCGAAGGATATGACGTAGATACGGCAAATTCGGCAGAAGAAGCGCTACAAATGAACCTGACCGATTATAACTTATTGTTGCTCGATGTCATGATGGGCGAAATGAACGGATTCAAAATGGCCTCTCTGTTAAGAAAAAACGAGAAGCTGAAACATATTCCCATCATTTTTTTAACGGCCAAAGATACCGAAGACGACAAACTCATGGGATTTAATATCGGTGCGGACGATTATATATCGAAACCGTTCTCTATCCGAGAAGTGATCGCAAGGGTCAAAGCCGTACTAAGACGAATTGTAGACAAAGAAGATCCGGCTATTTTACAATTTGAAAAATTGTACATAGACTCTGTAAAAAAACGAGCGTTCATAGACAGTACAGAACTCCCATTGACTAAAAAAGAATTTGAAATATTATCCCTCCTGCTTTCCCACCCGGGACAAGTTTTCTCTCGTGAAGAAATATTATCGAAAATATGGACAGACGAGGTATATGTTTTAGACAGAACTATCGATGTCAATATTACCCGCCTACGCAAAAAAATAGGAGAATACGGTAAGCGCATCGTAACTCGTCTCGGATACGGATATTGTTTCGAAACAGCTTAATTTATGTCTACCGAGAAGGTTCGAAAATCTATGACGTTCGATAGAAAATTGTTTTTTTCTATCGGCTCTCTTTTCATCGTTTTTATCGCTATTATCTTACTATTCGAATATAATCTAGAAAAAGAAAACCGACAGCAATCTCTAAATGCCCTTTTACAAGATTACAACGAACTCATATATTCCCAAATTAAAAACAAAGAGATAGACCAAATTTCAATCGACTCCATCATACAGAGTATTACTCGAAAACCTCTAAGAGTAACTATTATATCGGCACACTCTGGAAAAGTGTTGCTCGAAAGCCAACAAGAAAAAGAACCAGACTCCATCGCAAACAACCATTTGGACCGCCCCGAAATAAGATCATCTCTAAAAAATGGGAATGGATATGCCATTCGATATTCTCAATCGTTCAAAAAAAATTTCTTCTATTCAGCTAAACGATATGACGATTGGATCATACGCTCCTCACTTCCTTTCGAACGGGAGAAATTTTCCATACTCAGTCCCAATAACGAATTCATATATTTCATGTTAGCGATATCGATTTTCGCCATACTGTTGCTTTATTATTTTTGCCACAGCTTGGGGAAATCCATTGCCGCTCTCAGCCAGCTGTCTCAACAGGCAGAACAGGGAAAGCCTATACACATTACTATAAAATCAGGGGTAGACGACATTGGCAATATTACCCAAAGTCTTACTCACATTTATGATAACTTATTAAAAACCAAAGAGAAACTATCCATAGAGCAAGAGAAACTATTCAAGCATTTACAGTTCTCCAAAGAAGGATTGGCCTTTTTTGCCAAAGATAAAAGGATTATTATGGCCAATAATCTTTTTATTCAGTATCTCAATTTTATCACAGACAATACCCTATCTCCCTCCGACTATTTATTTAAAGAGGCCAATCTGAAAAAAATCAACAATTTCATTTCTCAAAAGCTCTATGAACAAAACGAACAGGAGGAATTTATTTCGGAGTCTATGGTTATAGGCAAAGGAAGCCGAACTTTCCTCATAGAATGTATTATATTTCAAGACCATACATTTGAAATAGCCATTAACGATATTACCCAACAAGAACAAGAAAGCCGGTTAAAACGCCAACTTACTCAAAACATCGCTCACGAACTTAAAACCCCGGTCAGCAGTATCCGCGGATATATGGAGACCATTCTTTCCACCGAAATGGACGATAGCCGGAAAAAAATGTTTATGGAGCGTTGCTACGCACAATCCAAACGATTGACCGATTTACTAAGAGATATTTCAATGCTCAATAGGCTGGACGAATCTAAGGACCTCTATGACACGGATAATACCGATTTACAAAAAATCATCAATGAAGTTATTAACGAATCACAAGCGGCCTTGACAGAACGGGAAATGACCGTCGAGACGAAAAACCTCCACGAACGAATGTCCATAAATGGAAATTATTCCTTATTGTACTCCATTTTCAGAAATCTTACAGACAATGCCATAGCCTATGCCGGTATAGGAACAAAAATCACGATAGACTGTTATCTCGAAGATAGTAAATATTATTATTTCTCTTTCTCCGACAACGGAATCGGTGTCCCCGAAGAACATTTGAACAGATTATTCGAAAGATTTTACCGGGTTGATAAAGGTCGGTCCCGCAAACTCGGAGGAACCGGATTGGGACTCGCCATTGTTAAAAATGCCGTTCTCTTCCATAAAGGAGAAATATGGGTAAAAAACGGTTTATCAGGAGGGTTGAACATTCTTTTTTCATTACGAAAAGTTTAGGAACCCTATTTCTCTTTTCCCAAAATAGACAAAGAAACATTAGGATTATTCAGGAAATCTCGTAACTTTGTAAAATCATGACATAAAAACTTGATTTTATGAACAACGAGAGTTTCAATAAATACATCGAACAAGCCATTAAAAAAAATTGGGAAAGAATCGCATTAAGTGATTTCGACGGTGTATCTTATCACTATAAAGACATTGCCCGCAAAATAGCCAAAATACATCTCTTATTAGAAAGTGCCGAAATAAAAAAAGGAGACAAAATAGCTATCTGCGGCAAAAACTCAGCTCACTGGGCGGTAGCCTTTTTTGCGGCAATCACCTACGGAGCCGTACCCGTCCCCATCTTACATGAATTCAAAGCAGACAATATACACCACATTGTCAATCACTCGGAAGCAAAACTGCTATTTGTCGGAGATATTGTCTGGGAAGACCTGAACGAAACGCTAATGAAAAACCTGAAAGGAATCTTCCTATTAAATGACTTTTCCTTATTAAGATCAAAAAGTGAAAAGCTGACGGATATGCGGAACCGATTAAACGAATACTTCGGGAAAAAATATCCTGCCCGATTTACCCCTGATGCCGTAAGCTATTACGAAGATTCTCCCGAGGAACTCGCCGTTATCAATTACACCTCGGGCTCCACCGGTTTTTCAAAAGGAGTAATGCTCCCCTACCGCAGTTTATGGTCCAATGTCAAATTTTGTTTAGACCATTTACCGTTCTTGTCCGCAGGTGACGGTATTGTTTGTATGTTGCCGATGGCACACATGTACGGCATGGTTATAGAAATGATACACCCATTTTTAAAAGGCTGTCACTTGCATTTCCTGACTCGGATTCCCTCTCCTAAGATCATCATGGATGCTTTTGCTACGGTAAAGCCCAAACTAATTATAGCCGTTCCTCTCATCATCGAAAAAATTATCAGAACCAAAGTGTTTCCTTTATTAGAGAAACCTTTGATGAAACTTCTTTTAAAAGTTCCATTCTTAGACACTCAGTTATTGGCAAAAATCAACGATAAACTTTACGAAACGTTCGGAGGAAACCTCTCTCAAATGATTATCGGAGGTGCGGCTTTAAATAGAGATGTAGAACAATTCCTGCGTCGTATCAATTTTCCCTTTACCGTAGGATATGGCATGACCGAGTGCGGTCCGCTCATCTCTTATGCCCCATGGGACGAGACTCGAATCGGCTCTTGTGGGCGAATAGTGGACCGTATGGAAGGAAGAGTAAACTCTTCGGATTCAGAAAATATCGTAGGTGAACTGCAAGTGAAAGGTACGAATATCATGCTGGGATACTTCAAAAACGAAGAAGCTACTCAGGCGATATTCACCGAGGACGGCTGGATGAAAACCGGAGACTTATGTACGATAGATGCCGATGGGTTCATATATCTGAGAGGGAGAAATAAAAACATGATATTGGGTCCGTCCGGGCAAAACATTTATCCGGAAGAAATCGAAGATCGACTGAATAATATGCCCTATGTATGCGAATCGCTCATCATCGAACAAGACGGCAAATTGGTCGCTCTCGTTTACCCCGATATAGAAAACGCACAACATTCGAATATATCCGGCCATGCATTAGAAACTCTGATGGAAGAAAACATATCGACCCTCAACAAAGAGCTTCCGGCTTATAGCCAAATCAGCCGTCTTAAAATCTATTATGAAGAGTTCGAAAAAACACCTAAACGAAGTATAAAACGATATCTTTACCAAAGCCATTAAAGGCCATTGGATTAAAAAAGAAAAAGAATTAAACGCCGGCAAAATATACAAAAACACATCGTTTGTAATTGCCGGCTTTTTCATATCTTTGCAAACCGATGAGAAAGGCCTGTATTATCATATTATCCGTACTTTTCTGTTCACTTTTTTCAGAGGCTAAGAAAAAACAGGATATTCCTGCTCCTTATGCATGGAGTATTACCCAGCCGTTAGGGTCGAGATATGATGTTCCTATGGATACTCTCATGCACAATTTTTACAGCACGGATATTCCTTCCAGCTATTCAACGGCTTATGGGACGACCGGGAATCTCGGCGCTGCTGCTTTTTCCAAAATATTTTTCGACAGGCCTTTACCCTCTGAATTTATATTTAAAGATCCATTCGGCCATTGGATACAAACAGCCTCTTCATGGAAATTCTATAATTCACACATACCTTATACCCAACTATCTTATCTGACAGGAGGCTCGAAACAAACTGCCCAAGATGATTTAAAAGCTGTTTTCTCTGGAAATTTTAATCAGAAACTGGAATTCGGAGGTAGCATCAATTATATCCTATCGAGAGGCCACTACCAGCATCAAGCGACGAAAGACCTTGCATACAGTATCTTCGGAAGCTATTTGGGAGACCGATACGATATTCAATTTTTTCTTAATACATATAATTTCGTAAACCAAGAAAACGGAGGTATCTCGGACGATACATACATACTTCGTCCCGAAGAGGTACAAGGAGGACAATCGAGCGTAAACACCCAAACGATTCCAACCAATCTGACGGATGCATATAACCGTATTCGCGGTAAAGAATACTATGCCACCCAACGATATAAATTCGGGTTCTATCAAGAAGAAGAGCAAGACACAACCGTGATACGTACATTCATTCCCGTCACCAGCATTATACACACCATCGAGTATAACGAAAATAAGCATAGGTTTGTCAATCAATCGGCAACCGAAGACACTACCTACTTCGCGAACACCTATTTAGGTCTTGGAGGGACGAATGAAGAAACCCGATACCAGTCTATACGAAATACTTTCGGAATATCATTACTCGAAGGATTCAATAAGTATGCAAAGATGGGATTGGCGGCTTACGCCACTTACGAATATCGTCATTTTTCCTTGCCTCAGGACACCCTTTCGGCTGGAACTACAATAGAGGGTTTGACTCCACGTCCCGATATATCCAATCCTCGCAGCCACGGAGAAAGCCTTTTATGGGTCGGTGGAGAAATTTCAAAACAAAAGGGAGAATTACTGACTTATCATGTAAACGGGAAATTCGGACTTGCCGGAGCAATCATAGGTGATATCGACGTCACTGCCGATATTCGCAGCCGATTCAGGCTTTGGAATGACACCGTTCAACTAAGAGCCTATGGCTTTTTCAAAAACACCGAACCTTCTTATTTCTATAAGAAATACACTTCCAATCACTTCATTTGGGACAATGATTTCGGGAAAACACGTCGAATGAGAGTCGGAGGTGAATTCAACATAAAACGGTGGAGAACCAAATTGAACGTCGGTGTCGAAAATATACAAAATTATATCTATTTCGACAATAATAGCTTGCCCCGGCAAGAAAGCTCCATGATACAAGTATTCCACGCAAAACTCAATCAGGATTTTAAATTCGGAGTTTTTAATTGGGAAAACGAAATAGTTTACCAAAAATCGAGCAAACCATCGATAATCCCCTTACCCGAATTGAGCGTATATAGCAATATGTACCTTTTATTCAGAATCGCCAAAGTATTGCATGTTCAATTAGGTGTAGATTGTCGTTACTACACAAAATATAAAAGCGAGGCTTTCCAACCGGCGACCTTAACTTTTCATACCCAAGATGAAATCGAAGTGGGAAATTATCCTTTCATGAACGCATATATAAATATGAAATTGAAACAAACTCGTTTCTTTGTCATGATGTCGCACGTGAATCAAGGGATATTCGGGGGAAATAACTATTTCTCATTACCACATTATCCGTTAAATCCAAGTATGTTTCAAATGGGGTTATCCATAGATTTTTCCAATTAATGATATGAAGTTCAAACGACACATATTTATATATGCCGCACTATTGATAATAGTTGTCGGAACAATGATATGGTTACGTCCCCGAAACACTTACCGACCGAGAACTTTCGAGGAAATCAAAGCCGATGGTGTTTTGAGGATCGTTACGGATTATACCCCATTGTCTTACTATTTACAAGGCGACAGCCTATCGGGATTCGACTATGAATTGGCCCGCATGGTAGGTAATCGAAGCGGGCTTTCCATTGAGATAACCCCAGAAGTTAACCTAAGCAAAAGTATCGACGGATTGAAAAAAGGCCAATACGACATCATTGCCCGTCAATTACCCGTAACGTCCGAAATCAAGGAAGAATTGGCTTTTACCATACCCATTCAACTGAACAAACAGGTATTGGTTCAAAGAAAAGATCCCAAAGCGAAAAAAAAACTGATAAGAAACCAACTAGATTTGGCCGGAAAAACTCTATACATCGTCAGTGATGCTCCTACAAGATTACGCATTCACAACTTGTCTCGTGAAATAGGCGATACCATATATATACAAGAAGAAAAGACATACGGGGCCGAACAGCTCATCATGATGGTCGCTACTGGGGAAATCGACTTAGCCGTATGCGACAAAGCAATAGCCCAGCAAATGAGCAAAGATTATCCCCAAATAGACTGTAATACCGATATAAGTTTTACTCAGTTCCAATCATGGGCCCTCAGAAAAGACGACTCGATATTACTCGACAGCTTGAACAAATGGATTTCTGAAATTCAAAAAGAAGACAAATATAAAAAACTGTACAATTCTTATTTCTGACAGATAAAAATAAACAAAGGATTAAAAAAGTTTTTCTCGTATGAAACGACCTGATATAGAGCACGAAGGTATTATAACAGGTATTTCCAAATCGCATATATTCGTGCGCATCATACAACACTCGGCTTGCGCAGGTTGTCATGCGGCTTCATTGTGCACGACAACCGACCAAAAAGAAAAAATTATCGAGGTTGAAAAATGCGATTTTCCCATACAGATAGGAGATAAAGTTTCGGTAGCTCTTTCTACCTCGGCAGGATACAGAGCTATATGGTTTACGGCAGCCCTCCCGGTAATTCTCATTATGCTGTCGCTCGTCATCAATGAACGAATAGGAATAAACGAACTATATTCGGGATTATGTGCCCTTGTTGTATTAGCGATATATTACACGATACTATATTTCTATCGCGATCGACTGAAAAAACGATTTAGATTTTTCTTGAAACCAATACATGTCTCATAACTTATGGTAACGGCAATCATCATACTAAGTATTATCGGACTCATCAGCGCAACATTACTTTACATCATTTCCCGTAAATTCCATGTAGAAGAAGATTCTCGAATCGACGAAATAGAATCTATTCTTCCGGGAGCGAATTGCGGCGGTTGCGGATATGCCGGATGTCGGAATTTCGCCGAACAATGCACGAAGGCCACATCGTTAGACAGTCTGTTATGTCCCGTCGGGGGTAATGAGGTTATGCAAAAGATTGCTCCCATTCTTGGCCTGAATGCTGTGGAAAAAGCTCCTCGTATCGCCGTTATCCGTTGCAATGGCTCTTGCGAGAACCGCCCGCAAACCAGCCATTACGAAGGCGCACACAGCTGCGCGGTCGTTTCCTCGCTTTATACCGGCGAGAGTAATTGTAATTATGGGTGTCTTGGCGAAGGAGATTGTGCGGCAGCTTGCGAATTCGGAGGTATCACGATGGATCCCGTCACCCGACTTCCCCGTATCGATTCCAACATTTGCGTTGCCTGTGGTTCTTGTGTAAAAGCCTGCCCCAGACATTTAATCGAGCTACGGAAGAAACAAGAATCCATGATATATGTGGCTTGCAATAACAAAGACAAAGGCATCATCGCCCGCAAAGTTTGTTCCGTCGCCTGCATAGGTTGTGGGAAATGTGTCAAGACCTGCCCCGAAAAAGCTATTTCTCTATCAGACAATTTAGCGTATATCGACGATAACCTCTGTCTATCATGCCAAGCGTGTGTCGACGGATGCCCTACCCATGCGATACATGCCGAAATAAGAAACAATATCAGGGAAACATCAACCCCCAGAAAGGAAACTGCAATATGTTAAAAACATTCCGCATAGGAGGCATACACCCCAAAGAGAATAAACTGACATCGCAATGCCCAGTAACCACCATTCCGGTTCCCCGGCAAGTCTCTCTGATGCTCAACCAGCACATCGGAGCACCGGCCAATTGCATTGTCAAGAAAGGCGATACCGTAAAAGTGGGGACTCTCATCGCCGAGGCCAACGGATTCGTATCGTCCAACATACACTCCCCGGTATCGGGAACCGTCTCGAAAATAGACAAAATAGCTAACGCATTCGGAATATATTCTCAGGCAATTATCATCGATACGGAAGGAGACGATTGGGAGGAATATATAGACCGGACTCCCTCTTTGGAAAAAGAGATTGCTTTATCTTCAAATGAAATTATACAAAAAATAGCACAAAACGGTATCGTCGGTTTAGGCGGTGCGACTTTTCCCACCCATGTAAAACTGACACCTCCCAAAGAATTCAAGCCTACGGTCCTCATCGTCAATGCGACGGAATGCGAACCCTACCTAACGGACGACCATGCTCTCATGCTCGAATCGCCCGAACAAATTATAATAGGCTGTCACATTCTAATGAAAGCTATCCATGTAAAACGGGCTTATATAGGAGTAGAAAATAACAAAAGAGACGCTATTGCCCTACTAAAAAAACAGGCCGAAAAATATCCGGGCATAGAAATAGTGCCCCTCCGCACCCGATACCCGCAAGGCGGTGAAAAGCAGCTCATCGATGCTATTCTTCATAAGCAAGTATCAAACGGGGAATTACCGGTTTCGACCGGAGCTATCGTCCAAAATGTCGGAACCGCTTTTGCCGTGTATGAAGCCGTTCAGAAAAATAAACCGCTCGTAGAGCGTATCGTCACCGTTACAGGAGACGGTATTAAACAACCGGGGAATTACCGGATAAGATTGGGTATGCCTATCCGTGAGCTGATAGAGATTGCCGGCGGTCTTCCCTCCGACAGCGCAAAGGTCATTCTCGGAGGCCCCATGATGGGAAAAGCGGTTTCCAATCTAGATGCCCCTATTCCCAAAGGCTGTTCGGGTATCTTGATATTAAACGAAGCCCATGCGCACCGGAGCGAAACCTCTTCCTGTATCAGATGCGGCAAATGCGTTTCTGCATGTCCTATGGGACTCGAACCTTATCTCTTGGCCAAATTGTCAGAAAATCATTTGTTCGAGAGAGCGGAAAAAGAACTCATCACCGCATGTCTGGAATGTGGCTGTTGTGCTTATAGTTGTCCGTCAAACCGTCCTATACTCGATTATATACGAATAGGGAAAAATGCAGTAAACCAAATCATACGATCCAGAAAACAATCTTAATTTATCTCGCAATGGAATTAACCGTATCGCCAGCCCCTCACATACACGATAATTTAACCGTCTCGAAATGCATGTACAATGTCATCATCGCATTGCTGCCTGCATTCGCCGTTTCCCTTTATTTTTTCGGAATCGGGGCTTTAATCGTTACTCTCTCGTCTATACTCTCTTGCGTCATTGTCGAATATCTAATCCAGAAATATTTACTGAAAGAAAAGCCTTCTATCGGTAACGGTTCGGCCATACTCACCGGATTGCTGCTGGCCTTCAACCTGCCCTCCAATCTGCCGATATGGATCGTTGTCATCGGTTCTATCGTTGCGATAGGGATTGCCAAAATGTCTTTCGGAGGCTTAGGGAACAATCTTTTCAATCCGGCTTTGGCGGGACGGGTATTTCTTCTCATATCCTTCCCTACCCAGATGACCCAATGGCCTCGGCCAATCGTATCACGGTGGAACTATACCGATACCGAGACCGGAGCAACACTACTTTCTAAATTAAAAGAAGAGGGAAGCCAGTGGATCGAACAAATAGATATCGCTAATCTATGGATTGGAAATCAAGGAGGTAGTTTAGGTGAAGTAGGCGCTATCGCCCTACTAATCGGTTTTGCCTATCTGCTTTACCGGAAAATCATCAGTTGGCATATACCCGTCTCTATCCTCTTGACAGTCTTCTTATTCAGTTTCGTCTTGGCATGCGGGCAAGAAACAGGCAATATGCAAAATATACCCATGTGGCAATATGCATTCGACTTTGCCCTCATTCAGCTATTGTCCGGCGGACTTTTGTTAGGGGCTATATATATGGCAACCGACTACGTGACCTCGCCCATGACCTCCAAAGGAATGATTATCTACGGAATCGGTATAGGTATCTTGACCGTCGTTATACGCCAATGGGGAGGTTACCCCGAAGGAGTTTCTTTCGCAATCCTTATCATGAATGCTTTTACACCGCTTATCAATAATTATATCAAACCCAAACGTTTCGGCAACCATCGATCATGAAGAAAAAAGATTCTACATTTTGGAACATGCTTTGGTCTCTGACCTTGATAACCGCCGTGGCCGGCGGACTATTGGGATATACCCATCGACTTACCCAAGAACCCATAGCACGTGCGACTAAGGCAGGAAGAGAAAAAGCAATCCAACAAGTCATTCCGAAATACGACAACTCCCCAATAGACGAACAATGCTCCTACACTGTCCGTAATGAATACGGTGAGACTACGGCGATCGTCTATCCAGCAAAAAAAGAGGGTATTCTCGTCGGAGCCGCTGTCGAATGCAGCAACTCCACAGGGTACGGTGGCGAAATACGTATTATCGTGGGTTTCGAAGCCGATGGAACGATTCGGGACTATCGAGTCCTGAAACATCAGGAAACGCCCGGATTGGGCGCAAAAATGGACGAATGGTTCAGAACCGAGAAAAATAACCAGAATATCATCGGGAAATCGCCGGTTCGCAACAAATTACAAGTTAAACAAGATTCAGGCGACATAGATGCCATCACAGCCGCGACAATTACATCGAGAGCTTTTTTGGCGGCCATACAAACCGCCTATACGGCTTATGCCGAATCTATGAAAGGAGGCAATCATGAGTAAAACGAAAATACTTTTAAACGGAATTATAAAAGAAAATCCGACTTTCGTCCTTCTATTGGGCATGTGCCCCACCTTAGGAACGACCACCTCGGCCATAGGAGGTTTGGGTATGGGACTTTCTACCCTGTTTGTGCTAATTTGCTCCAACGTCGCAATCTCGATGGTCAAAAACTTTATCCCCGATAAAGTGCGAATACCCGCTTTCATCGTTATTATAGCCACGTTCGTAACCATTCTACAACTGTGTATGCAAGCCTATTTACCCGATTTATATGAAACACTCGGACTTTTTATACCCTTGATTGTCGTTAATTGCATTTTATTGGGACGAGCCGAGGCCTTTGCCGCCAAGCACAATCCGGTGGACTCCTTTTTCGACGGGCTCGGTATTGGACTCGGTTTTACATTTGCCCTTACCTTACTGGGTTGTATCCGTGAATTTTTAGGAACAGGACACGTATTCGGTATCTCGGTTTATCCCGAAGAATATGGGTCTCTCATCTTTATCCTCGCCCCCGGTGCATTTATCGCATTAGGCTTTTTAATCGCTATTATCCATACACTTAAAACCCGCTGATTATGCTCACCTATATCTCTATATTCGTTACCGCCATATTTGTAAACAATATAGTTCTATCCCAATTCTTGGGAATCTGCCCCTTTCTCGGGGTCTCCAAACGTATCGACTCGGCACTGGGTATGGGTGCGGCGGTAACTTTCGTCATGACCATAGCGACGATAGTTACCTATTTATTACAAACCTATTTATTGATGCCGATGAAACTGGACTATATGCAAACCATTGTTTTCATACTGGTTATTGCCGCATTGGTCCAGCTACTCGAAATTATCATCAAAAAAATAGCACCTTCCCTCTATCAGGCCTTAGGCGTTTTCCTGCCATTAATCACTACAAACTGCACGATATTGGGTGTCGCATTGATCGTTATTCAAAAAAATCTATCGCTTCTCGAAGCTACCGTTTATGCCATATCGACAGCAATCGGATTCACATTGGCTTTGGTAATCTTTGCCGGGATGCGTGAACAAATGAGTTTATCCCATATTCCCAAAGCCATGCAAGGCACACCAATCGCACTCATCGCCGCCGGATTACTGGCTATGGCCTTTATGGGTTTTTCGGGTATCAAAATAGGATAACTATCAATTTATAAGTAATACACCATTATAAATTATGTTATAAAACATAATAAGACAAAAATATTACATTTTATCCATATTCGATATATTTTTTAATTAGACTATTAATTTAAAAGTCAATCATTTACACCGATAGGTAGTTTAACAAAAAAACTACCTATTTTACTATCAATTTAAAAATATATTTTTTATATTTGTGGAACTAAAAACAAAATCATATGGCTAATATTAAAGGTGCTGTTGTCGTTAACAAAGAGCGTTGCAAAGGTTGTGAGCTATGTGTAGTAGCGTGTCCGTGCCAAGTTTTGGCATTACAGCCGACCGAAGTTAATGACAAAGGTTATCATTATGCTTTTATGCAGAATCCCGACGCTTGTATCGGGTGTGCAAGTTGTGGTCTTGTATGCCCCGACGGGTGTATCACTGTTTATAAAGTAAAATTATAACCGGTTTAATCTCTAAATCCGTTAATTATGAAAGAAGATATAAAACTAATGAAGGGTAACGAAGCCATAGCACACGCCGCCATACGCTACGGAGCCGACGGTTACTTCGGATACCCTATTACGCCCCAGTCGGAAGTCATGGAAACACTCATGGAAGAAAAACCGTGGGAAACGACCGGAATGGTAGTACTACAAGCCGAAAGCGAAGTCGCAGCTATCAATATGGTGTATGGTGGAGCTAGTTGCGGTAAAGCCGTGATGACATCGTCTTCCAGTCCCGGTGTCAGCTTGAAACAGGAAGGAATTTCATATTTGGCCGGTGCAGAACTACCCTGTTTGATCGTCAATGTAATGAGAGGAGGCCCGGGTCTCGGAACCATACAACCGAGTCAAGCCGATTATTTCCAAGCCGTGAAGGGAGGCGGTCACGGCGATTATCATTTAATCGCATTAGCTCCCGCTTCGGTTCAAGAGATGGCCGACTTCGTGGCATTGGGATTCGATCTCGCGTTCAAATACCGCAACCCGGCTATTATTCTAGCCGATGGAATTATCGGGCAAATGATGGAAAAAGTGGTACTTCCGCCTTTCCGCAAACGCCGTACAGAAGAAGAAATAAGGGAACAAAATCCGTGGGCGACATTAGGAAAAACCAAAAATCGGAAGAGAAATGTCATCACCTCTCTCGAACTCGATCCGGCAATTATGGAGCAGAATAACATTCGCTTCCAATCCACCTACAAACGTATCAGTGAAAATGAAGTCCGCTTCGAGGAAATCAATTGCGAAAACGCCGACTATCTGATTGTCGCATTCGGCTCCATGTCGCGTATATGCCAAAAGACAATCGAGCTGGCAGCAGAAGAAGGTATCAAAATAGGATTGTTGAGACCCATCACGCTATGGCCGTTCCCGACGGAAGCTATCGCTCGCCATGCAAATCATGTGAAAGGAATCCTATCGGCCGAGTTGAATGCCGGACAAATGGTAGAAGACGTTCGATTGGCTGTCAACGGAAAAGTGCGAGTAGAACATTTCGGACGCTTGGGCGGAATCGTACCTACCCCCGACGAAGTTCTTAACGCTCTCAAAGAAAAACTAATGTAAATACCCGAACCTTTATCTGGTTCATAATTTTTATGCACATGGATATCAACGAAATTATAAAGCCCGAAAACTTGGTTTACACTAAACCTCGGCTGATGAACGATAATCCCATGCACTACTGTCCGGGTTGCAGTCACGGAGTAGTACATAAACTTATTGCCGAAGTTATAGACGAAATGGGTATTGAAGAAGAAACGATCGGTATCGCTCCCGTAGGCTGTGCTGTTTTTGCCTATAATTATCTCGACATCGATTGGATCGAGGCTGCCCACGGACGTGCGCCGGCCATCGCATCGGCCGTAAAACGGCTCAACCCCAAGAAAATGGTATTCACCTATCAGGGTGACGGCGACTTGGCCGCCATTGGAACGGCCGAAACCATTCACGCCTGCAATCGCGGCGAGAATATAGCCATCATATTTATCAACAACGGTATATACGGAATGACCGGCGGACAAATGGCTCCTACTACACTAGAAGGAATGGTGACCTCTACCTGTCCCTACGGACGGAATGTCGCACTGAACGGTTATCCTTTACGAATTGCTGAATTGGTAGAACGGGTGGACGGAACTTGTTACGTGACTCGTCAAAGTGTACACACTCCCGCCTCTATCCGCAAAGCGAAAAAAGCAATCCGGTTGGCTTTCGAAAACGCAATGGCCGGAAAAGGCACATCTTTGGTAGAAGTCGTATCGACTTGTAATTCGGGCTGGAAAATGTCGCCGGCAAAGGCTAACAAATGGATGGAGGAAAACATGTTTGCCAAATACCCGATGGGAGACCTCAAAAACGTATAATTAAAAACTACGGATATGAAAGAAGAAATTATCATAGCAGGATTCGGAGGACAAGGTGTACTCTCTATGGGGAAAATATTAGCCTACTCTGGACTGATGGAAGATAAAGAGGTTACGTGGATGCCCTCATACGGACCGGAACAACGCGGAGGAACGGCAAACGTAACAGTCATACTCAGCGATGAACGTATAAGTTCTCCGGTATTGAATGCATTCGATGTGGCTGTTATTCTGAACCAACCTTCTCTTGAAAAATTCGAAGGCAAAGTAAAGCCCGGCGGTATACTCATCTATGACGGATACGGAATACACCACCCGCCTACGAGAACGGATATCAATGTATATTGCATCAACGCTATGGAAGCTGCCATAGAAATGAACAATACCAAAGCATTCAACATGATCGTATTGGGAGGCTTACTAAAACTAAGACCAATGGTAAGCATGGAAAATGTACTGAAAGGACTGAAAAAGTCGCTGCCCGAACGACATCATCATCTCATTCCCATGAATGAGCAAGCTATACTCAAAGGAATGGAGATTATTCGCAAAGTCTGAAACGGCTAATTTTATAATACTAAAAAAAGCGAGGTGAAAAAAGAAAATCATTTTTCCCTCGCTTTTTTTATTTTTCTTTGTAACATATTTATTATTTATCCGTCTCCTATATGAAAGGCCCTAAAAGGTGCACCGGTCTAAATTAAAGTAACAACTAAAAAACAACAGATATGAAAACAAAAATTTTGATTTTAGCGCTTGCAGCATTTTGCAGTTTCTCTTCTATCTCCGCCGGCAATTGTATCGACAACTTATTCAATACGGCTTCCCGAATGCCCAATGCAGAGAAAGTAAACCTCAATTCATTCGTTTTGGGATTGCTCAAACCATTTTCGTCAGAGCTGAAAGGAATAAAATCGATGAGTATTATCGATGCTGAAAATATCTCGTCCAAAGATTATACGAGATTCGAGAAAATAATAACACAATGCGATTCCGACGGCTATGAAACAGTAACCAGCTCGAACGAAGAAAACGAGATTGTCCGAATCCTGATGAAAATAGAAAAAGAAAAAATTCGGGAAATCGTCATTATCTCCCTCGAAGAAAATGAAATCAGTTTAATCCGAATCAAAGGGAAAATCGATCCTAATCAAATGCAGAATATCATAGAAGACAACGCATAATAAACAATAAATACATCACTATGAAATCAAGAATTTTTCTTCTTATTATAGTACTATTGTCGACTCTGCAAATTTCATTCGCCAATAACAAAATTGATAATCTTTTCAAAAAAACGAAGGAGCTGCCAAATGCCGAATACTATACGGAAGATTTCAAAAAGCCTCAGGTAAAAGGCGTAGTTAACGGTGTTAAGGCCATTGAAGTAGTAGAAGCCGATATAGACAACGCAACCTATCTAGCCCTAAAAAAAGAAATTGAAGAAGTAGACTTTAAACCCTATGAAACAATTCTCACTACCAGTGAAGACGATGAATTTGTAAAAATCCTTATCAAGTCTACTCCGAAGAAGATAAAAGAAATAGTAGTCATATCCCTGTATTCAGACGAAATTAACGTTGTACGTTGCAAAGGGAACTTAAAATCCGACATGCTCGAAAAATCTAAAACGAACTAGATATGACTCATCAAGAGTTCAAAGCGAGATTTCTACCCTGTCATAAGAAAATGTATTACATCGCTTTTCGATATCTTGGAAATGAATACGATGCAGAAGATATGGTACAAAACACCTATTTGAAACTATGGGAGAAACGGGAAAGTCTTGAAAACATAGAAAACAACGAGGCTTATGCCATCACAACGATAAAACATTTATGCCTCGACACACTAAGAGCGCCACAAATCGAGACGGACAACGATTCTGTATTAGTTCAAAAGACAGAGCCTACGCCACAACCCGATACGGCCTATGAAATAAAAGAAGACATGAAGGTTCTGTTGAACATCATAAATAAACTTCCCGAACAACAACGTAAAATTCTACTTTTAAGGCATTTCGAAGACAAAAGCACTGACGAGATAGAAACCGAAACCGGTTTGAGTAACGCCAATATACGGGTACTTCTCTCCCGGGCCAGAAAAACGATTAAAGAACTATTCATACAAAGATTATGAATGAACAAGAATTACGACAACAAATAGACATGTTCTTCAAAGGAGAGCTATCGGATACCGAAGAACAAGGATTGAGAGACTATCTCGCAACCCACGAAGTTCCAGAGGATTTTATTCAAGAGAAGCGCATCATTTTATCTCTTATACCCGATCGTTCGGTACATATTCCCGATCATCTGGAAGAAAAATTATCGTCATACATAGATCGGTTGCCCGATAAAAAGAGGCAGATTCTTTTTTCCCGAAATTGGAAATGGATAAGCGGTATTGCTGCCGGTATTATATTAGCGATTTCCACCGGATTATACGTGTACCGGCAACCATCTTCCAAACGACTCAGCGATCAAGAAATATATGCCTGTGCCGAGGCTCAACGAGCTTTAATTCTCGTTTCCCAGAAATTAAATAAGGGGACGAACCAATGGCAACAAGCCCAAAAAGAAATTATCGAGACCAATCGAATAGTCAATAAACATCTAAAATACAAATAATTATGAAACGGACAATTTATATTCTATTATTAGCTGTATTCGGTATTCTTTCAGCTACTGCCGAAAACAACTTCATAGAAAAATTCGCTAATCAAAAAGGAGTGACATACGTCAACATATCGAAGGCATTGCTGAATATGATGCCCGAAGGGCAAATCGATGCAGAAGGATTAAATCTAAAAGCTGTTATCAACGAGTTAGACCGAATTCAAATCTTAACTTGCGAGGACAATGAAGCTCTGATTCCTCAAATGCGAAAAGAAAGTATCGTATTTCAAAAAGCTCCATACGAAGAACTGATGAAAGTAAAAGACGACGGCGAGACCGTAGCTTTTTACGTGCAACCCAAAACAGACAAAAAGATCAAAGAATTAATCATGCTGGTCGATGACGGCGACTGTGGAGAATTTACTGTTATACGTCTATTGGGAGATATTTCAATAACCCATCTTCAAGAGTTGACAAAAGACGCAGGGTTATAAACCTTATCAGCAAACCGATATTGAAAGGGGGCAACATAAATCATTGCCCCCTTTCAAATTATTAGAAGCTGTTTTTAAATTTATTCCGAGACAGATTGAGACCTATGTTGAAGCAGATTGGAGTTCGAGATATGCAGTCAATAGCGGGCTATTGACAAAAATCAAGGGATTCAAGATGCGAGACAGGGGTTCAATATGGCCGGAACATACCTGCCTGCAATGATAATATTATTTCTCTATAAATTTAAAACAGCTTCTTAATAACACAGCCCTATTAAATAACGGCAAAGAATATCTCCGCCGAAAGCTCCTACAATAAACACAATCCACAAATTACGCCCCCTTAAATTACAAGAAACCGAAATAGCTCGAAATATCCAATACAAAACCCAGATCGCAATCAAAAGACTCAAAGCCCCTATCCAAATAGCCGAAAAAAGAAACATTTTATCGGATAGCGCATCCTCTATGGCCTGTAACGACTGTATGGACATGAAATGCCGTACCGGTGGGAAAGCCATGCACAAAGCCAACAAAACAAAAGGCAGCTGGGAAAAAGCAACTGTTCCTAGAACGTCTATCGGACGAACATGGGAACGACTGCAAAACAGGCTCAATATATAAACCAATAACGAAGGTATCAACCAAATCACCAAATGCTCCACGACAAAACACCACCACTCACTATGAGGAGCTCCACCATAATGAAGCAATCCATGAAAATGCACATCTGCTCCATAAGCGATCGCTGTCGTTATAACTATGCCCAATATCCCCCACCCGGCAGCCTTATAACCGGCTACTTTATAAAAAGGATTCGATATAAATTTCCAACTATCTTTCATTTTCTTCCATGTTATTGAGTTTCTCTATTAAATCATCTAAATAATTGCGCACAGTAGGATAACTTACCCCCATCTTTTTCGCCATATCCTTCAAACTGCCGCTCGCTTTTACAAATTCAAGCATAAATCGTTGCTCTTCTTCATTCAAGCTGGTCAAAACCGGTAGTTCAAATTCTCCCGACACCTCTGTCGCACAACGACCACAAATCATTTTTGATACTCTAAGCGGAGCATCGCATGCAGGACACCGCAAGGGCAATTTTTTTCTAGTCACACTTGTCGTCATCGTTTCACAAATTTTTCAATCGTTATCAATAAATCCTCTTGAACGGGTAAATCGGGATTAGCATAAGTAGCCTGCTGAACTTGCATATCGACCGACTCACACGTTTTCAACACATGATTCATATCTTTCAAAATCTGTAATTGTGCTTTCGGTAAAGATTGTTCCAATAGCTTGGCATCCTCCTCCGACACCTGTACATCTTTATCGCCTTGTAAAATCAATACCGGCTGCCTCAATTTTGCAATCACCTCTTGTGGATTATACCGATACCACGATATAAGATAAGGTTGAACAGATGGACGGAATAAAGCCGTCAATCCCATAGGAATATTGGATACTTCCTTTCCAGCTTTCAGCGAATCGTTGATCGATTTTACCAGATGCCGGACCTCTGCCGGTTGTCCCGACAGTTGCTCTTCTATTATATCATAAGCCGGCCGACCGGCTCCTGCCAACGAAATAAAACCTTTTACCTTCGGATTATCGACACTCGCCAACATACCAATCAAAGAACCCTCACTATGCCCCAAAACAAATACATCGGAAAAACGACTATCCTCGCTCAGCCGATCTATCCAGCCCTGAACATCTGTCACATAATCTTCGAACCTAAGGTCGCTCTCTTTTTTAGTAGCCGCAGAACTCGAAGCAATTCCCCTTTTGTCGAAACGGAGAGTCGCAATACCTCGTTGTGCCAACCCCTCCGCCAACAATTTCAATGAATTATTCTTCATAGAAAATCCGCCGGAATTCGTATTTCCGTCCATGTCGGTAGGCCCCGAACCGGCTATCAGCAAAACTATCGGTGGCTTTTTAGCATCCGGTAATCCTATTTTACCGTTAATTTTTCCCGTAGGTGTATCCAATGACACCGATTGTTCCTCCATAGCCCTCACAATTACCGACAAAGACAAAATAGAGAATAAAATGATTAATCTTAATTGTTTCATATGTATTTTCATTTACTTCTTATGACACAAAAATAATACAATCATAACAAAACAACAAATAAACTTCAATTTTATTTATTATATAATTAATTTTATTCATATCAAATAAAATAAAAGATAATAATACAATCATAATTTTTCCTTATTTTTGCAATAAATGTAAGAAACGAACAGTCTACCGGGAAAATCGAACATCGCCGTTTTAACGATAGATTTTACATTTTCTACCACTAACTTAAAACAAATTCCTATGGATAAATCCAAAGTATTCTTTACCAATCTGCACACGACTCCTTCGAGCAATCTACTCGACAAGATGGAGCGTTTAATCAAACGAGCCGGAATCGAAAGTATCGATTTCAAAGACCAATTCGTAGCTATAAAAATACACTTCGGAGAACCGGGAAATTTAGCATATCTCCGTCCGAACTATGCAGCTCGACTGGCAACCCTACTCCGCTCTTGGGGAGCAAAACCCTTTCTTACCGACTGCAACACGCTCTATTCCGGACGACGTGCCAATGCGGTAGACCATTTACAAAGCGCCATGGAAAATGGATATAACCCCATTTCAGCGCAATGCCAAGTCATTATCGCCGACGGTTTGAAAGGAACAGAGTACCGTGAAATACCTTTAAATGGAGAGTACTGCAAGGCTCCGAAAATTGGATCGGCATTAGCCGATGCCGATATAGTTATCTCAATGACTCACTTCAAAGGTCATGAACAGGCTGGGTTCGGCGGTGCTTTAAAAAACTTAGGAATGGGAGGAGCGAGCGTAGGCGGTAAACTAGAATTGCATTGTAATTCTCAACCCAAAATCGAAACAGAGAACTGTAAAGGCTGTAACATCTGTGTCAAACATTGCGCCCACGATGCCATACACTTGAACCAAAACCATAAAGCCGAAATAGATTATACCAAATGTGTCGGTTGCGGGCAATGTGTCGCTTTATGCCAACACGATGCAGCCGTAATGGGAGAATGCGATACATCTGAACGTTTGAACTATAAAATAGCCGAATATACCCAAGCCATATTGAAGGACAAGCCTCATTTCCATATCAGTTTCATTATGAATGTTTCACCTGAATGCGACTGTTGGAATCACAACGATGCCGCCATTATCCCCGATTTGGGAATACTCGCATCATTCGACCCGGTCGCTTTGGACAAGGCTTGCGCCGATATGGTCATCGCAGCACCAGCAATCAATGGCAGTTGTCTGACTGAGAAACACCCGCACGAACATCTCGAAGGCGCCGATAAATTCCATCTGATGCACCCCGATACCAATTGGCAAGCCGGACTCGAACATGCACAAAAGATAGGATTAGGGGTTATGCAATACGAATTGATTACGGTATAAGAAGAGCCACTATTCCCCCAAAAAAGAATCGATCACAGGGCACGGTAATGGGATTCGTTGGCATATTTCAATAGCTGCGAATCCCCTTTACTGTCGCCATATACGATCAAGTAATTATTTTCTAAATCGGGGACCTGTTCCAGCAGCCTCACAACCTTCTCCTGTCCATAACAATTTTTATTCGAAAAGAAACCGGTCAGACAACCTTCACCGTCCACTTCGATCTCGGTAGATAATATGTCCCGGATACCTAAATCGGAAGCAAAAGGTTTGATCCAATTATAAATACTTGCACTTACAATAAAAACCCTATTGCATTTCTGCAATTGTTCCCATATAGCAATCCTTGCACTTTGCCGAACAAGAGCCTTTCCTTCCTTTTGAAAAAATTCCTCGCACAACCGATTGAAATCCTCCAACCTCATTCCTTTGAAAAAATGGGAAAATATTTGTTGTTTCACCTTCCAATTCGGATAAAGCCCCAATTTATACGCCAAAAGTTGCGGAGCATACCTAAGAAAACCCGCATAGAACGAAACAGGTCCTCTCACAAATTTGATAAATTCCAAAAGTGTATCTTTGGTAGTAACCGTTCCATCAAAATCGAAAACAGCAATTCTCATATTCCTCAAAAATAAATCAGAACCCCGAAAGACAGAACCCAGCCCACAATACAAACATGGATAAACCGGTCGTGTATCAATATCTTTGTAGGACTGCCACTATTCTTATCTACCACTGTCAACTGCAAATAACGTAAGATTCCAGCCAAAACCCATATCGTAGTCAGATAGAGATTGGAGGTCCCCATTCTTTCGATCACCTCCGGTGATACAGTATACATAATGTAACAAACGACCACAATAACCCCGACAAGAGTTATCGCCATATTGATAAACTCCAAATTATAACGGGCTATATTAAGCCTCATCTTATCTCCGGTCCGCTCATAAATGAGTACGTCGTCCCGCCTTTTGGCAAACGACAAAAACAGAGCCAACAGAAACGTCATCAAGATAATCCACGGCGAAATCCATATCCCCGTAACGACTCCACCCGCAAGAACCCTTAACACAAAGCCTATCGATATCACAAAAACATCGACCAACGCAATATGTTTCAACCAAAAACAATAGGCTATATTCAAAATAAAATAGATACCGACATTTATCAGCAACACGTGCCGTACGGTTGAATCATAAATAAATGTCAAAGCGATTGCCAAAACCAACAACAGAGCCATTATACCATATCCGGCTCCCACCGATACTATACCCGAAGCGATAGGTCGCCGGCACTTAGTCGGATGCAAGCGATCGGATTCTCTATCGCAAATATCATTCAAACAATATATAGACCCAGCGACCAAACAGTAAATAACAAAAGCAATCAATGCGGAGCTCAAACAAGCCCCGTCACCCAACTTCCGGCTAAAAAATATCGGAAGAAAAATAAATACATTTTTAAGCCACTGTTGAGGCCGAACGAGTGAAATTATATCTTTCACCATACTATTGGTATATTTTACACAACAAATATATAATATTATACAGAATAGTACAAAATATACACCTATCGTTTTCCCCAATACACAGCGACGATCGGAATAAATCTAATAAACAGACGATTTATTGCCCCATGTGTTTTTGCAATATGGGATATAAAAACTCGGCATAACGCATAAAAACAAGAAAAATATGTGTTTTCATATTCATATTTTACTATGTATAAATTTAGTAAATATCTCAAATATGATATGAAAACATAAGCCGAAATTCAAATGTGTCGGACAGGACATCGGGGAAATATTTATAATGTGATTTTCGCCGACACCAAGCTGTTTCGGCAGAGATACCCACCTTAGGACTAATAGCAAACGAACCACGTAGATTCATCATCTGCAAACGAGCGTCTCCGACAGCGCCTTGTGCATCGAGATAATGAGGATTCATATTTTCATAGTCCTTATGCTCATACCCCTTCCACGTGAAAATATGGTAATTCTCAAATCCCAAATAAATGCCGAACCGACGCTGCAAAGTAAACAAGCCGTTGAGGCGGATACTATATCCGCTTCCCATATTGTAATCACGGTCGTGAAATTGATAATAATCGCACAAAGCACCGCCAAGAGCCACTCCCGACACAAATCCGTTCAAAGCCAAAGTGTTATTTTCATGCAATTTCATACGATATAAAACACCGGGGCCATAGGATACAGTCTCGGAAATGCGAAACGGCACTTCGTTCGACTCATTATCCATTCTTCCGCTATTGTAATAGCTATAATTCTGGAATATACCGGCAAACAATTCATTCCCATTTTTATAATCATGTTCCCGGCCCCATATAGAAGCGCAAATATTTACGTCTCCGATAATGGGTTGATGGGCGAACATATTGAACAACATTCGAGCCGTAAAATGTTCGAACGGAACATTCCCTTCAATTTCGAACGGGTCATTATAAATCAACGAGAAATTCATACACCCGACATGTATACTTTTGTTCTTGCCTTCCCTAATGTTATCGAGCATACGATACCCGGCCTCAAATCGAAAATGAAACGGGATAGTCGCTTCTTTATCCACATACCGAGGACCTATACGCCACGCTTCCCCTGTCATCAAACGATTGACTGCCCGTACCGGATTTAAAAACGCGGCGACTAACTCATGGGATGCCCTCTCCCACCCCCTAGCCTGTCCGTTCAAGACCAACGAAGACAGACGATAGGTCGTTTCCCCTAAGGCCATTCCGCCAAAGGTTGTAGACATTATATCGTTGATCGAGGCCGGTTGTGTCTCCATAAACCATTCCCAAATAGAACTTCCCAAGAGAGCATAAGGTGCAGATTCCCAAAAATTCAATCCGTTGGAACGGGCACTGCTGTAATAAAGATTACCTTGATATGGGTGTGAAAAAAGATTAGTCTCGAACTTGTCGTTATCCCACAACAAGCCGGTCTTAAAATTGTTTTTTATCGATGACCATGAAATTTGAGCATAGTCCTCTTTAATAAGATATCGGGTAAGCACATGAAACAAAAGATCTTCCGCCACTACCTCTGCACCAGCCAACCACGGACGTTTTTTTGCCGGTGCAGCCACATTTAAATGCGTCGGGACATTGCTACCTAACTGGAACAAAGAATTGATTTCAGGTTCTCCATTGCTCTCTACCACCAAAGTATCCATTTGTTCAACACCCGGCTCCGCTACCGAATCGGGCACAGTCACATTTGCGTTCAATGATAGCGCATCAGCACTAAGAATCGCCAATACGCAACAAAAATTTATACCTATTTTCACCTTCTTTTCTTTTATCGGCGACCAAGATAATCAATAAACTTGTAAGAGCATATCTGATGGGAGTTATCGGATAATGTTCCCGCACTTTGGAACAATATTTCGAGTTTACAAAAGGCTTCTCCTCTTCTTTCCACAAAAAGGGGAGACGAAATCGAATCTCGTCTCCCTTTTTCTTTCAATCGGAATTTTCTTATTCCGACCCACCATATTGTTTCTCTATCAATTTCTCGGCCTCGTTCTTTAACTTCTGAGCTTGTTTCTCTGCTTCTTCCACCAATTTCTTACCGGCTGCCTGAGCTGCGACTTTCGCCAAAGGATTCGATGCTTTGGAAATGAGCTTCTCGCTCTCCGATTTCGCCGTAGCGATCAATTTATTTCCCGCCTCTTCGGCCTGCTTACGAATAGCGGCTTTCTGAGCTTCTATATCTTCGGCATCCACTCCCAAAACTTCCGAAGCAATCACATTCGTCACGGCATTCTTAACAACCTCATCGGTATTCAACTTAATAGATGGCTTGGAGAACGTTCCTCCTATCGTCGCCGAAACATTACTTAAAGCCCCGGCCCCCGGAATATTGATTTTAGCTCGATAATCAATCGTCTGATCAAGGCCTGTAACACCAGAAAGATTCATTGTAATATTACCCAGCTTCATATCAAAAGGCGAAGTCTTTACTTTACCGTCCTTAATGGTAAAAGAGATTTTCAAATCTTTCGCTTCGATATTCTTCAATTTATCGTTTTTCAACAGCGTTGCCAACTGGCTGAATACTTCGATATTTTGTAATTGAATATCGTTGGATTGAATGACACCATCAGCTGTCAAAGAACTTAAATCGGGCGACATCTGACTATCCAGCGCAGATTTCAGGTCGACCTTAACGGAATATGTTCCACCGGTTTTAGCAAAAATGGGGACAATCGTCTGAATCATGTCCAATTGCTCGAACGTTTTTTCAAAGGAGGCTTTTTGTATGTCGAGGTCAAAATTAACCATAGGACGAACAATGCTCTCGGCCGTACTATAACTACCATTCGCCACCATTACTCCACCGAATGCGTTCAAGCTCAACGGAGTCATTCGTACAGCACCGTCAGCAACGATAAGTTTACCCGTCACATTATCGAGTTCCATCTTCTGGAAAAGGATTTTCTTGAAGTCGGCACTTAAAGTCATATCGATATTCTTAGGAACTTCTATCACAGAAAGAGTCGTTGTATCGGCTTCGACGGTCTCTTCTCCCGAAGTTTCCGAGTCACCCATCAATTCGTTCAGGTCAAGCAGCGACGAAGTCACCGTCAAAGAGCCTTTTATAGTCTCATTTTTCAAAACGTACGCCAGATAATTGGATAAAGAACCATGGGCTTGAATATCGCTCTTTCCGACCTTAACATCAAGCTGAGACAACGACATGGCTTTGGCCGAAACCGAAGCCTGCGCCTTTTTCACTGCGACGGCAGGCAAACCTTTCATCGTTAAATCCATGTCGGCGACAGTCAGTGTTCCCTCTCCTCTTATATTCTGATAATTTTCTTTTTCAATATCGGACATACGGCCTGCAAATTGCAAATCGGCGGTAACGATACCGCTTAGGGTTATAGAATCGCCCAAAGGATAAATATCCTTGATTTTCCCCAAATGAACCGTACCGTCGGCAGTAGCCTTGAAATTCAAATCCGATATAGGTGTAGAGGCATACAGCGCAGCCTTGAAAGGATTGCCTGCCATAGAGAGACGAAATTCCGATAAATCGATAATTGTTTTATCCAGACTTCCACCCGGATTGCTCACCGAAGCACCTATATTGATTCCATCGACTGAAGCCGGCATTCCTTCATAGTTAAGTGTAGCATCTTTCACACCAAGCGTTAGCCCGAATTGGGGCATATTCTCACCGGCCATTCGCCCTTTTGCAAAAGCCGTAAGCGACATATTGCCTGTCGTGCGCAATTTATCGAAATTATTCTGATATATAGCCGGTATCAAAGAAAGTATCTCTTTAAAGTTTATCTCAGAAGTGTTTATCTTTAAGTCCATATCCATAGCCCCATCGTCGAGGAGCGCTACCCAACCATCGAGATTCAGGACAATGGCATTCAAGCTCAACGTGTTTTCTTTCAAAATAAATTTATTATTCTTCAAGTCGGCCGATACCGTTAACTTCGCTCCGGCCTCAGCCTGTTTCAAATAAGAGATACCGCCCATCGCGAAGTAAATATCTTTACAGGACAATTTACTGTCTATATCGGTCATATCGGCACTCATATCGCCCGATAGCTTCAAATTCAGTTTATCGGTATAGAATTGCATATTCGTGGAATCGTCCACATAAACGATCGTAGCATCGGCTATCTTAAAATTTTTCAATTTCAGACGGAAAGAAGATTCGCCCTCTACTTCGACCGTTTTTTCTTCTTCCACATCGACCGTATCCGGTTTCATAATATCCCAATTCACCCGTCCATCGGCCAACTTCACCGCTTTTATCGACGGCTTGTCCAAAACGACGTAATTCACATCGAAACCTTTGTCACTAAACAGGCTCATCACATTTACAGCCACATCGATGGATTCAGCAGAAACCAACGTGTCGTTTTCAAAATCATCTATACCCGAAAGTGTCAAACCATTCAATTCGATAGACGCACTCGGGAAATGCGAAAAGAGACTGATATCGAGCGATTCAAAATCGAGCTTGGCATTCAACATCTCATTGGCCTCTTTTTTCACAATAGTTATCACTTTGTCTTTAAACATAAATGGCAAGACAAGCATGAATACCAAGATAACCGCCACGGTTACTCCGGTAATCTTCAATCCTTTTTTCAGACCTTTGTTCATCATAGTTATTATTTATTTGTTGTTCTGTTGTTTTTTCTCCCTCAACTCTTCTGCAATAGCCCAATGACGAGCGGCCATATCGGGCATTTCCAGCTTGATAAAAGTATCTCCGAGTCGATCGTGCGCCGTAGCATGTAACGGTTTTTGTTTAACGGCTTTTGCAAAATCGGATAATGCCGTTTCATAATCGCCTTGTTTATAGCGTAATTTACCCCGATTATATAGAGCTTTAAAACTCAACGGGCTCAACCTTACAGCTTCATTGTAACACGCCATAGCTCCATGTTCATCGCCTTGATCTTCGAGCGTAATTCCTTTTCTTACCCATGCATCGATCAACGTAGGATCGAGAGACAACGCTTTGTCAAAATTGGCCAAAGCCGCCCGCACATCCTTTGCCTTAGTTATACACTCGTTCCCTAATAGGTAATATTCATGTGCATATTTACGCAATACGGTATTCCTATCGGACAACGCCTGTTGAAGCTCCCGATTTTTAACACGCAACTGATTGATAACGTTCAATTTTTTACGAATATACCTCTGAATTACGGGTTTCTCAATATCATATCTCGTATGGATAGCTTTGAAAAAACTTTGTAACATCTTGTCAAAATCGCCTTCGTCGAAAGCATTTACAGCCTCGACATACAGACGATCGGCTTGTGCGAGCTTCAATGACTGTTCTATCAAAACAGAATCGTTGAAACCTTTGCTGAACCGTACGATATCGGGATTTACGAATATATCCCGATGCGTGATCTGCCGTTTCAACACAATACCTTCCAAAGAGCGGCATCGGCTCAAAGCCACATACGTCTGTCCCCCGGCAAAAGCCCCTCCCGTAAAATCGACAATCACGCGATTAAACGTCAATCCCTGACTCTTATGCACGGTAATAGCCCAAGCCAAACGAATGGGAAATTGTAAAAAAGTGCCCAATACACTTTCCTCGATAGTCTTTTCTTTTTCATTGTAGGTATATTTGATATTCTCCCAAACACAACGCTCCAACTCATACATCTCACCCGATTCAAGCACCACCTCGATTTTCTCATCGGGCGTTATATCCGAAATCATTCCTATCGTCCCGTTCACCCACCTGCGTTCCGGGTCATTCTTTATAAAAATCACTTGGGCTCCGGTCTTTACGACCAGTTCCAACGAAGTAGGCAAACTCCCCTCAGGGAAATCACCTTTTATCGTCCCCGTAAATGTATATTCTTTCCCCGGCAATCCAGATAGTCGGTTTTCATTGATATAGTCCACCTGATCCCTACGAGTCGCCAATGTAATCGAGAAATTATCCTTCTCAGGTTCATATTGCGGGAGATAACGGCTATTCAACAAATCGAGTTCTTCTCTCGTCGCAGTATTGTTTCTTATTTTATCCAATACTTCTACGAAACGCTCATCTTGCTGTCGATACACTTTTTGCAACTCGATAGGGACCAACGACATTTCTCTAAAAACCCGTGCCGAAAAAAAATAGAAATTAGAATAAAACCGGCTAAGAATATCTCGCATATCGGAAGTCACAACCGGCTCCAATTGATATACATCGCCTACCAACAATAATTGCTTGCCACCGAAAGGGAACCTCATATTACCCGAATAAACCCGTAACACACGATCGATAAAATCAATCATATCGGCCCGTACCATCGATATTTCATCGATAATAATCAATTCCACTTCACGCAGCAACTGTCGCTGCTTCTTATTGTATTTTAATAATTCATATATTCTTCCTCCCGCCAAACTCAAATCGGGATCGTCGGGCAACATGGGCCGAAACGGCATCTTAAAAAAAGAATGAATCGTACTACCACCCACATTAATCGCCGACACTCCTGTCGGGGCCAGAACTACATATTTCTTTTTGGTATGCTCGCACACATATTTCAAAAAAGTAGATTTGCCCGTACCCGCTTTCCCTGTCAAAAAAACTGACTGAGATGTATATTGAATCAAGCTCAAAGCGTCTTGAAATTCTTTATTCCCTGTATCTATCACAAAATTTTCTTCCATCTTGTCATGGAATTTTTCCATATCTTTTCAAAGATATACATTTCTTTTCATAAAAAACAAAAGAGCAACTTAGATTTTAAGTCGCTCTTTCAAAATATATTTCCGTTCTGTCTTAGAACTTTACACCCAAAGTCAAAACAAAAGAATTATTATGGTCCGTCAACGAAGATATCTGAGGCGAAATGGCTAACGACGGCTCTGTCTGATCTGGATTATAAGGATTATCCACAGCAGCCGGCAACGGAGAGAACGGGAAAAGCTCGCTACGACGGTAGCGATGCATATAAGCCATATCTACATAAACATTCGAAAAGCGGTATCCCAAACCTACTGTAAAATAATTGGTCTCTCTATCTAAGGTAAACATCGTAAGCGTTCCGGCCGTAGGAATTTCGCGTCCCGACCTGTATTCCGATTTCACAGGGGAAGTCTGATAAGCATATCCTAAACGAGCACTGATTTGGGGTGTAATACGAAATTCGCCTCCGATTTTAAATGTATGCATAGGAGAAACCATCTCCGTAATTTCCTGATTAGTTTTATAAAAAGCATCGACCGAATAGGGATCGTCGAACGACATATTATTACTAGATGTATACTCGTAATCAAAACTTAAAATTCCACTTTGTCCAAAAACATAAGCAGCACTGGCTATCATACGCCACGGAGATTGAAATTCATAATCATAACTTCCACTCGGCGTTTCGGCTAAATCGTCATAACGTGTCCCCGATTCATTAAAATCATATTTCACCGATGCCACATACGAATCGGTCATTTTATAATAATTAGGAGTATGGAAAGCAAAGCCCAAACGGAAATTATCGGTGGCTCTCATAATGACACCCAAATTGACTTTTATCCCCGATCCGTTCGTATGTAATGCATTTCTCATCAAGTACCAGCCGTCCACATTCGGGCTACCCGATGAGATATATCCTCCCGTAAAGTTTTCACCATACCCGCTTTGAATATCATAAGAAAAGTCGGTAACGGCAATTCCTAACCCCCAATAAAATACGTTATAGATATTTCCTCCGACATTAAAGTTGTATTCATCGATCGAACCTTTCTCCCGAACATAGAGATCTCCCGTCGTATTCGTACCGTTTCCTACTACACTATTCCATGTATTTCCTGTCGTACTTTTTGGATTTATCAAATAGGACTGATATCCCAATACATTCAACCACGGATTATTGTTATACGGATCATAGCTACTCCCACTATTGTCTGGATAAGCTAAATCCGCAACAGAATAACCTTCGGATAAATGGGCAATATACCCCGAAAGCGAACTGGCTCCGGTTATCCCCGAATAGCCAGCTTTATAGGAGCGGTCAAACGATTTTTGCTTATTATAGGCAAAACCGAAATTCAAATTTTTCAAGGCTTCCTGATTAAAACGGACAGTCCATACAAAGCCAAAATTATTACATGAAACATTAAACTTGCTATCGGACATTCTATTTCCAGCCGTATTCACCGAACTTACTTGATTGGAAAGGTCTATCGTTGCAGCTATATCGGAATTACGATAAACTCCTATACCTGCCGGATTCTGGCTCAATGTCGTAATATCCCCTCCTAATGCGCCAAAAGCGCCCGCCATACCCATATAACGAGCTGTTCCCCGTATGTCTTGTTGAGAATATTTCAAAGCATCAACAACTCCCTGACTGAAAAGCATTGAGCTGCTACATAGAGCAGCCAATGCCAAACCATATCTCACATTCTTCATATGTCTCATTTTGAAAATTCAACCCTATTTACCTGCGTCCACCACGTCCGCTACTGCTACTTCCCCGGGAAGACGTTCCACTTCCTCTCGACGAAGAAGAGTGAGACGGAGCAGAATAACTACCGGAGGAACGACGACTCGACGAAGAACTATTCGAGTAACCCGAATTTCGATTGGAAGAAGGTGTACTGCGATTATATGAGGAACTACCTCGTCCACCATTTCCTATACTATTATAATTTCTTCTCGAAGAGTTTGTATTATTATTGATGGTCGTCTGTCTTCTACTTTGACTACTCGACGGGGTAGAAACCGTTCCTGAAAATGAGGAATTCCCCCTTCTGGAAGAATTTGCCTCCCCGAAACTATACCCCCGGTTGCCATTCGAATTGGAACTATTGCTTATTACAGTACCTCGATTTGTACGTACTCCATTTACCGATTGTGAACCGCGTCCGCCCGATGTAGAAGTTACATTTCCAACCGTACGACGACCGGTCGTATTTCCCGAAGTCCCTGTGCCGACAGTCGCACGCCGCCTGCTCGATGCAGCAGAGTTCCCGGAAGATATCGCACTACCGCCATAGCGGTTAGGAGTGCGGCCGTTGGGAGTGTACTGAGGACGATACGGTCTGTTCCAACCATAGTAAGGACGATCATAATAATGATGATGGTGATGGTGGTAGAAAGGAGGACGATACCATGAATTCCAGCCCCAATAACCGCCCCAACTGTAAAAAGGATCATATCCGAACGAGAATCCCCACGGACCCAAACTCCAACGCCAAGACCAGCTGGTATAAGAATATGGCGCCCACGTATAATTCCAATACCACGGATTTGTCCATGTCGGGGTTACCCACGCATAATTATCCGAGATATAAACATTCCAATCGTTATTATCCAAAAAATAAATATCGGAATAGAATGGGTCGCTTACCGAAACGACAAACTTTGGATTGTGGAAACGGCGAATGCGCAAAGCGTATTCATAATCCGAGTCAGAGCCGTTAAAACCATTCAAATAATATCCGTCGTCACCATTTTCATCGACCACATTGTATTCTACATAATCTTCTTTCTGATTGGCCGCAATATCTTCAAGCGTCATATCGGAAGATTCTCCACGACGATTATATTCATCGACATCTCGAAAGTGATTATCCGACGTTGCCATCAATGTTTTTTTAACCGCAGCCTTCTCTTGAAGTTCTTTCTGGGCCTCTTTTTCTTTCTTTTCTACAACAGGATTTTTATCGTTCGGATTATAATAAATATCATCTTCGACTATATACGAGCCTGCCCCGGCAAAACCCGTCACCAACATCGACAATATAATCAACAGGGCAAATTTTTTTGTTTTCATAATCATCTCTCCTTAATCTTAAATTACTCTATTGAAATTATACCTATTAGACTCTCTTTTGCAAGAATAGTTTAATGACCTTTATTAAAAAGAGTCTAAAAACAGACTAAATGCTGCATCCCACTCCTATAATTTTTACAAATATACTCTTTTCCACTTTATAAAGAGCCTTCACAAAAGGTTTTAACTCCCTTAAACAAAAAGCGCCCCCTTATGGAGAGCGCTTTGAAACCTACCGAATAATTCCTTTTCCCCTATTGTTCCACAGGTCTCAAAGAATAACCGAAGAAAATAAGAGAAAAACCCCAATAAATAAAGGCAGCCGCACACAAAAAAATAATAGAAAACGCAGCCGTAAAAGGTGAAGCGAAGAATAACAATCCAAGTATCAACAATAACAACCCGTTAACCAAATACAACCACCAATATCTATGGGTAGAAACCATATTCAATGCAGAAAACAAATTCGCAATCCCTTTATACACAAAAATAAAGGCAAAAAAGAAAGGAAGCACAGCCTCGCTGAAAGATAAATTCCCGACTAATATAAACCCGATAAGTATATCGATAATTCCACCGGCAAGCCACCAGCCCCATCCTCGAACTTTTTGTTTAACATTGCCCGATACAATGAGCTGAACAATTCCAAAAAGAATCAAAAGCCACCCTAACAACAGAGATAACACCTCGTATCCCAATGCCGGTTGAAACCATAGCCACAATCCGCAAGGGATCATCAATATACCCGTAATAATCAAAGCCCACCAATATTTGGTCTTTCCCCAAAAATGCATTGTTGCAATATCCATAATTATTTATTTTAAATGATACAATCTTTGCTATACAACACATGGGACACCGTAATTGTTTCAGTGACTACATCTTCAAATAAAAATCACGAGTAAGCATTATATATTCAAGAGTGTATCCCTCCCCTCTTTTCTCTATGGAAAAAGCATTTTCTTCCAATGGTCTACGAACTCTACTCCACTCCGACAACAATCGTTTAGGAGCTTTACCCGAAATACCCGAAACATAAGTAAACCGCACCGGATAGAATCCATACAACGAAGCAATAAAAATAAGATGTTCTTGTAAATCGGCCGGAGATACCAAAGATAACTTCCCATCGGGCAACAATAAATAGGACGCACCCTCGAATAAAACTTCATAATCAAGAGTTCCCGTATGTCGAGCCTGTTCTCTCTTGCCATCGGGAGGGAGCAAAGAATCTATGAAATAAGGAGGATTAGATAAAATATGATGATACACCGGCTTTGTAGTTTTATCGTAAAACCTACAAAAATCCATACAATATACCGTTATCCTATCCTTCCACGGAGAAAGAGAGACATTGAACGCCGCTTCACTGGCTGCACCGAAGTCCAATTCTACGGCATCGATTCGAGCCAAAGAACGTTGAGCCGCCATAATCGCTATCAATCCTGTTCCTGTACCGATATCCAAAATGCGATTCGATTTTTCCACTCTGCTCCAAGCGCCCAATAATACGCCATCGGTACTGACTCTCATTGCCGAACGCTCCTGATGTATCGTAAACTGTTTAAACTTAAAAAAAGAATTTGCCATACCATCACTCATTTGCCCTGCAAAATAAACAAAAAAACATAATAATTTCGACAATGCCATGCTATTTGCTTAACTTTGGCACGCGACTTGTACAATAGAGTAAAACGATAGGTAAAAATAGGTTTAATGAAAAAACGACAAACCTAAACCTGTCAAAATGTCAATATTTAATCATACACCTAAGAACAATTATATGATCTGCGAAAACGACGAAAATACACCATCGATTATGCCTCTGTTTACAGAAATATCAGGACAAAACGATTCGGAATGTAAGACTTTAAATACAAAAGGATTGCCCATTCTTGCATTACGCAATATGGTATTATTCCCGGGAGTGGCTATCCCTGTCAACGTAGGAAGAACCAAATCTTTGCAGTTGATCAAAGATGCCCAAAACAGTCACACCCCTATCGGTGTGGTTTGTCAGCGAGATGCCGCCGTAGAGGATCCTGAAAAAGACGATTTATACGAAGTAGGAGTTATCGGTGAAATCATCAAGATTCTGGAAATGCCCGACGAGAGTACGACTGTCATATTACAAGGGAAAATGAAACGGTTTAGAATCGACGAAATTACCGAAACGTTCCCTTATATGAGAGCCAATGTATCGCTGGAAAATGAAATTTTACCCGATGCCAACGACAAGGAATTCGAGGCTTTGGTTTCCGCCTTGAAAGACTTGACTTTCGAACTGTTGAAAAATATCGGAGAACAAGCCAAAGAATTGGTATTTGCTATTCGGAATATAGATAGTGCGCATTATTTGGTCAATTTCTTAGGTGCGAATATTCCGTTATCTGCAACCCAAAAGCAAGAATTGCTCACCATCAGCAATATCAAAGAACGTTTGTTCAAACTCTATGAAATGCTGACACAAGAGGCTCAACTCTTACAAATCAAGGCCGACATACAGTCCAAAACGCGCGAAGACTTGAATCAGCAACAAAGAGAGCACTTCCTGCAACAACAGATACGCACCATACAGGAAGAATTGGGTGGGAACATGCAAGACCAAGATATTCAGGAATTGCGTGAACGAGCCGAAAAAAAGAAATGGGACAGTAAAACTGCCGAGATTTTCGAAAAAGAAATGAGAAAACTCGAAAGACTACACCCTCAATCGCCCGACTTCTCTGTACAATATACCTATTTGGACACGTTGTTAGAGCTTCCGTGGAACGAATATACCCAAGATAATTTCAACCTCAATCATGTCCAGAAACAATTAGACAAAGATCACTACGGATTGGATAAAGTCAAAGAACGTATCATCGAACATTTGGCTGTGCTGAAATTAAGAGGTGATATGAAGTCACCTATCATCTGTCTGTATGGTCCTCCGGGCGTAGGAAAAACTTCGTTGGGAAAATCTGTCGCAGAAGCGTTGAACAGAAAATATATCCGTATCTCATTAGGCGGCCTACACGACGAAGCCGAAATAAGAGGACATCGCCGTACCTACATAGGAGCAATGCCGGGACGTATCATACAAGGGCTCATCAAAGCAAAAAGCTCGAACCCCGTTTTCGTATTGGACGAGATAGACAAAATAGGAAACGATTTCAAAGGCGATCCGGCTTCGGCCTTACTCGAAGTATTGGATCCAGAACAGAATAATGCGTTTCACGACAACTATATCGACATCGATTACGATTTGTCGAAAATTTTATTCATCGCTACTGCCAACAATTTGAATACTATATCTCAACCTCTGCTCGACCGCATGGAACTAATCGACATCAGTGGATATATTATCGAAGAGAAAGTAGAGATAGGACGTCGGCATCTAGTACCGAAACAACTCGAAAATCACGGATTAAAGGAAGGTGATGTCGTTATTCCCAAAAAAGTAATGGCTGCAATAGTCGACCAATATACCCGCGAATCGGGTGTTCGGGAACTCGATAAAAAAATAGCCCGCATCATGCGAAAAGTCGCTCGACTGAAAGCCTCCGGTAAAGAATATAACCCCACCCTTTCTATCGACGATCTGCACGAATATTTGGGTGCTCAGGAATACAACCGGGACAAATATGAAAACAACGATTATGCCGGTGTCGTAACGGGACTGGCATGGACAGCCGTCGGAGGTGAGATTCTGTTTGTCGAGTCGAGCCTGAGCAAGTCGAAAGGAGAAAAGCTCACCTTGACCGGGAACTTGGGCGATGTAATGAAAGAGTCGGCGGTAATTGCCTTGCAATATATCAAATCGCATGCTTCGCTATTGGGTATCGATGAAGACATCTTCGATAAATGGGCCGTACATATCCATGTGCCGGAGGGTGCTATACCCAAAGACGGACCCTCGGCCGGTATTACGATGGTAACTTCGCTAGCCTCGACTTTTACCCAACGAAAAGTGAAAGACCATTTAGCTATGACGGGTGAAATCACGTTACGGGGAAAAGTCCTTCCCGTAGGCGGTATCAAAGAAAAAATCCTCGCGGCCAAACGTGCAGGAATACGAGAGATCATACTCTCCGAAGAAAACCGAAAAGACATAGAGGAAATCAAAGAGTCCTATTTGAAAGGACTCACATTCCACTATGTAAAAAATATTACCGATGTCCTGAAAATAGCATTGACCGATGAAAAAGTAAAAAATGCCATTGACATTAAATAAAAGAGATTATGAGAGAGTGGAAAGTGACCGACGGATACAAAGTAAAAGCTGACGAGCTATCGTGGGAAGAGTTGAAAAACGCAACAGAAAACGTCATCGAAGAGAAACGCAAGTCTCATCGCATTGTCGTGCTCGACGGATACGGTTTGAATCCCGGAGATTTGTCGTGGGAGGGTATCGAAAGAATGGGTGAATTCACCGTTTATGACCGTACCTCTGTTGACGAAATCGTATCGCGGGCTGCTTTGGCCGACATCGTTCTCACAAACAAGACTCCATTGAGCGCAACCACATTGGAGCAACTACCTCATTTACGCTACATCGGTGTATTAGCCACTGGGTATAATATCGTCGATGTAGAAGCGGCAAAGAATAGAGGTATCGCAGTTACCAATATACCGGCTTACAGCAGCGAGTCAGTCGCTCAAATGGTATTTGCTCATCTACTCAACATAGCCAGCGACGTTGCCGTCCATTCACAATGTGTGAAATCGGGAGAATGGGCAGACTGTAAAGATTTCACTTTTCAGAAAAGTCCCATATTCGAAATTGCAGGAAAAAATATCGGTATCATCGGGTTCGGTAATATAGGCAGCACAGTCGCAAGAATCGCTCATGCTTTCGGAATGAATGTTTTAGCCCAAACATCGAAAAAGAAAGACCAACTGCCCGACTATGTCACTCCCGTAACATTGGAGACCTTACTAGCCGAAAGCGATGTAATCACCCTGCATTGCCCCTTGACCGACACGACTCGTAATCTGATAAACGCCCGAACCATCGGGCTTATGAAGCCATCGGCCATTGTCATCAATACAGGACGGGGGCCTCTCGTTAACGAGCAGGATTTGGCCGACGCTTTGAACGAAGGTCGAATTAAAGCGGCCGGGGTAGATGTCCTATCGCAAGAACCTCCTCGAAAAGACAATCCGCTTATACATGCCCGTAATTGTTTCATCACTCCCCACATCGCATGGGCCACTTTCGAAGCTCGGGAAAGATTGATGAAGATTGCAACCGACAATATCCGGCAATATTTGGAAGGACACACGGTAAATCAAGTGAATATCTAAAATTACTAAATTAATCTACGACTATACCGAAAGGTCGTAAAAGCCCGATTACTCCCGCCAGAGAGAATCGGGCTTTTCTCAATGAATTATGACGGGGATCTATTTCATATCCGATCGCAGTAGAGAAATCGGCTTGTTCTAAATTCGTATGAAAAAATACGGTTCTATTTAATACGGCACGATCGAAATTAGCCTCCGCAAGATTACATTCGGTAAAATCCGCTTCTTCCAAATTGCAATCGATAAAGTTACATGACTTCAACTTCATACCGATAAACGAAGAAAACTGCAACAGACATTTCTCAAAATCAAACGAAGAGAGCAATCCCTTACACCCGGTAAAATCGACCCCCAACATCTTACACCCCACGAATCTCACATCTTGAAAAGAAACTCCGTAAATTTTACATAAACTAAAATCACAACGAATAAACTCACACCGAGAAAATAATACGTTTGTCAGTTTTGCCTGTGCAAAACTGCATTCTTCGAATGTACACCCGTAAAACTCTCTATCCGATTCAATATCCGAAAAATCTACGCCTTTATATTTCAAGTCCTCTTTCATTTTTACCTCTAATTTATTACTTTTCGCTTTTATGCAAAGATAAAAGGATTCTTCGTCTCGAAAATAAAATTCAAGAAAATTTCGGGTCAATGTATTTCCCATTACAAAAGAATATATAAATTTGTAAGGTATAATTTCAGCAGACCTGATACCTATGAAATATATCGCCCTACCGGATAAGGCCGTACGCCGTCTGTCTTTCTATTTGGCTATGGAGGAATACATAGCCCATAATCGGCCCGGTGAAGATTGCTTTTTCATGTGGCAGGTCAATCCCACGGTCATTTTCGGAAGAAACCAATTGATGGAAAACGAAATCAATTTCGACTATGTCCGCTCTCACGGAATAGAATATTACCGTCGTAAATCGGGAGGAGGTTGTGTCTATGCCGATTTCAGCAACATCATGTTCTCGTATATTACCGACGATTTCAATGTCAGTTTCACATTCGACCGTTACCTGCAATTAATCGCTCACACACTCAACAAACTGGGGGTAAAAGCTGTCGCCTCAGGGAGAAACGATATTACCGTCGATGGTAAAAAAGTATCGGGAAACGCGTTCTATCGCACGTCGGGCAGAAGTATCGTCCACGGTACTATGCTCTTCGATACCAACCTCGAAGATTTGGTTCTATCCATTACCCCCAACAACGAGAAACTCATTACTAAGGGAATTGAATCCGTCAGAAAAAGAGTAACCAACCTTAAAGAATATCTCGACATCGACATCGAAGAATTCAAGAGATTCATACTCTCGTCACTTTGTGATCACGAAGAATGTCTGACTCAAAAAGATATCGTTCACATTGAAAAAATAGAAACGGAATACCTCCGGGACGAATGGATATTGGGAAACAATCCCCGCTACACATGGATACGGAAAGGTTACGTCCCTGCCGGCGAAATAGAAATACGATTGGAAATCAAAAACGGAATCATCAAATCGATGAATTTAGTAGGAGATTATTTTCTCGTCGGAGAAATCGACGAATTTTTGAACAAATTTCAAAACGTTCCTTTCACACCTCAGTCTGTCAACCGCATTCTCGATGACAATCCCATCGAGAATTATATACGCCAACTGAGCAGAAAAAGTTTCATCGATATATTATTCAATAACAATTAAAAAATTCTATAACAAAAAACCTGTTGACTATGGAAGATATATTAAAAACATGCCTGCACCAAAAACATCTCGACTTGGGAGCCAAAATGATGCCATTCGGCGGATTCGACATGCCCATCGAATATACGACAATCATCGAAGAGCATAATGCCGTACGCCATGCCGCCGGAATATTCGACGTTTCTCACATGGGCGAAATTCTCATCACAGGCCCCGATAGCGAGCGATACATCAATCATATTTTCACCAACGATATTCGAAATGCCGAAATCGGTAAAATCTTTTACGGCATGATGCTGTATCCCGAAGGTGGAACGGTAGACGACTTGCTGATTTACAAAATGGGAGAAGAGCGATTTTTCTTGGTAGTAAATGCATCGAACATTGCAAAAGATTTCCAATGGATTGTGGAACATAGCCCCGGATATGATCTGAAAATAGAAAATTTGTCGGACTACTACGGAGAAGTTGCCGTACAAGGACCTCACGCCGAAGCCTGCATAGAAAAACTTCTGAACCTCGATGTGAAAGACCTGCTTTTCTATACCTGCAAAGAAATGAAATACGAGAACGAAACGATAATTGTATCGCGCACCGGATATACGGGAGAAGACGGCTTCGAACTATACGGTAGCCACGATTTCATCAATCGGGTATGGGATATATTGGTGGATTCCAAACAAGTTCTTCCCTGTGGATTAGGTTGCCGCGACACGCTGCGGTTCGAAGTAGGTCTTCCCTTGTATGGACATGAGCTCGAAAAAGACATTACTCCCATCGAAGCCGGGTTGGGTATGTTCGTAAAACTCGACAAGGAAGAATTCATCGGCAAAGAGGCCATCATTTTGCAAAAAGCAGAAGGCATAAAAAGAAAAATCGTAGGCATCGAATTAGCAGACAAAGCCATTCCGCGTAGCGGCTACGAAGTTTATGCCGATGGAAAAGTTATCGGACACGTCACCACGGGTTACAATTCCATCTCTACCGGGAAAAGTGTATGTATGGCTCTCATCGACAGTGCGCACGCCGCATTGGGGACCGAAGTGGAGATACACATTCGCAAAAAATTTTTCAAAGGAACGGTTGTTAAGAAACGCTTCTACGAAAAGAATTATAAAAAATGATTTATTGACAACTTAAAAACAAATAATTATGAGTACAGTATTAGACGGTCTTTATTACTCCGAATCACACGAATGGTTAAAAGTAGAAGGCGAATTTGGATATATCGGTATCACGGATTATGCACAACATCAATTAGGTAATGTCGTTTACGTTGATCTTCCCGAAGTGGACGACGAACTGAATCAAGGAGAAGAGTTCGGTGCAGTTGAAAGCGTAAAGGCCGCCAGCGACCTGTTATCGCCCATCAGCGGTATCGTCGTGGAGATTAACGACAAACTGGAAGACAAGCCCGAATTATTGAACGAAGATGCTTTCGGGAACTGGATTTGCAAAGTTAAAATCAACGATAAGGCCGAACTGGACAGTCTGATGAATGCCGAAGCCTACAAAGCCATTTGCGAATAATCGACGGAGGAACACATCATGTACAAATATTTCCCGCATACCGAAGCCGATATTTCCGAAATGCTGGGGAAGATAGGGTTATCGTCTCTCGATGAGCTTTATGCCGAGATTCCCGAAAACATTCGCTTCGACAAAGATTATGATTTGAAAAAATCGATGTCCGAAGATGAAGTCAGAAACTACTTTCGGGAATTAGGAAAGACGAACAAAAAACTCATTCCCTTTGCCGGAGGCGGCGCTTACGACCATTATGCCCCTGCGGTTATCGGCCAACTTATCTCCCGTTCGGAATACCTCACGGCCTATACTCCCTATCAGCCCGAAATTTCTCAGGGAACACTACAATATATATTCGAGTTTCAAAGCATGATATGCGAGCTGACCGGTATGGAATGTTGCAATGCTTCCATGTACGACGGAGCTACGGCCGCAGCCGAAGCCATGCTCATGTCGATTGCCCATGCCAAGAAACGCAATAAAGTCATTGTTTCCCAAACACTGAATCCCAGAGTCATCGAGGTTATCGAAACCTACGCCCGTTTCCACGGGGTAAATCTGGAAATGATTCCCGAAAAAGAAGGTGTCACCGACAAAGCCGTCATGGAGAAACTGCTCGAAGCCGACGATGTGGCCGGTGTTATTGCAAGTACCCCGAACCGCTATGGAATCATCGAAGACTTTTCCGGATTCGCCGACAATGCTCATGCACACAAAGCGTTGTTTATCGTCTATGCCGACCCCTCGGCTATGGCCGTGCTGAAAACGCCCGGCGAATGGGGAGCCGACATCGCTTGCGGCGATGGACAGACATTGGGGATGCCTTTGAATTTCGGAGGCCCTTATGTCGGTTATCTCGCAGCCACCCGCGATTTAGTACGGAAATTACCAGGACGTATCGTCGGAGCCACAACCGATGTGGACGGTAAACGGGCGTTTGTACTTACCTTACAGGCAAGGGAACAACATATTCGTCGCCAAAAGGCGAACAGCAACATTTGTTCCAACCAATCCCTCATGGCTCTGTATGTAACGATATACATGGCTCTAATGGGAAAACAAGGAATGAAAGAAGTCAATGAGAAATCCTATGCGGGAGCGCACTACCTGTGCGACAAATTACTGGAAACGGGTAAATTTTCGCTCTGTTTCGACAAGCCGTTCTTAAAAGAGTTTGCCGTAAAAACGACCTTGAATCGGGACACACTCCTGAAACATCTCGAAGAAAAAGGCTTCTTGGCCGGTATTCCTGTCGAGGGAACCGACGACGCTCTCCTATTCTGCGTGACCGAAAAACGCACCCGGGAAGAAATAGACAATCTGGTATCATTAATCGAAAAGGAGGGATAAGCCATGAAATACTACGATAAGCTGATTTTTGAAATTTCAAAACCGGGACGCATAGGGTATTCCCTGCAACAATCCGACTTCGGAAACTATTCCTTAACCGACCTCCCGCAATCTTTGCGCAGAGGGACGGAGGCCGAACTCCCCGAAGTGAGCGAACTCGATGTCGTGCGTCATTATACCAACGTCTCCAATAAAAATTTCGGAGTTGAAACCGGGTTCTATCCATTGGGTTCTTGTACGATGAAATACAATCCCAAAATCAATGAAGAAATGGCTTCTATGGAATCGTTCACGGCATTGCACCCATTACAATCCGAAAATTCCATACAAGGGGCTTTACGTCTTTATTACGAATTGGCTCATGTTCTATCCGAGATTTCAGGTCTGGCAGAATTTACACTAAATCCATTTGCCGGAGCCCACGGTGAATTGACCGGTCTAATGTTGATGAGACAATACCACATCAAGCGAGGAGACTTAAAGCGCACCAAAGTAATCGTCCCCGACAGTGCCCACGGTACAAATCCCGCCAGTGCGGCAGTGTGTGGATTGGAGATTGTCGAAGTTCCTTCCACGCCCGAAGGTACGATAGATGTTACGAAACTCGAACCGTTGCTCGACGATACGATAGCCGGTATCATGATGACCAACCCCAACACATTGGGTATTTTCGAGAAAGAGATACCCCAAATTGCCGAATTGGTACATGGTTGCGGAGGCCTACTCTACTACGACGGAGCGAACCTCAATCCCTTGTTGGGGCGTTGCCGTCCCGGCGACATGGGTTTCGACATTATGCACATCAATTTGCATAAAACCTTTTCCACCCCTCACGGAGGAGGCGGCCCCGGCAGTGGTCCCGTAGGCGTTGCCCCTGCACTCGTCGATTATTTGCCCCGCCCAAGAATCATTAAAAAAGGTGACAAATACTCCATCGAAGGAGGAAGCGACAGTATGGGGCGCATTTCGGGATTCTTCGGGAACTTCGGAGTGATGATGCGAGCATACGCCTATATCCTGTCACTGGGAAAAGAACAGATAAAACACGTGGGAGAATTAGCGACATTAAATGCGAACTACGTAAAAGAATCGCTGAAAGACTGTTACTATCTGCCCATCGAAGGCATCTGTAAACATGAATTCGTATTCGACGGATTGCTCGACAAGTCCACAGGAGTGACTACATTGGACATCGCCAAACGACTGCTAGACTACGGTTACCATGCGCCCACGATCTATTTCCCCTTGTTGTTCCATCAGTCGATTATGATCGAACCGACCGAAACGGAATCGAAAGAGACTCTCGACGAGTTTATAGAGGTGATGCGCACGGTCGCCCACGAAGCGATCGAAAACCCCGATTTGGTAAAAAGCGCGCCCCACTCCACTCCGGTGAGAAGGCTCGACGAAACCACAGCGGCGAAAAATCCGATTTTACGATTCAAAGATTTACAAAAACAATCATAATATTCAACTATCGGAGACCAAGAAAGAGACAAACCTCTTTCTCCTCTCCGATTTTTTATAAAATTCAAGTATGAACAGCGATGTCATCATCATCGGAGCCGGCCCCGGAGGTTACGAAACGGCCGTATACGCAGCGAAAAAGGGGCTGAGTGTAACCTTGTTCGAACAGCGGAAGGCAGGGGGAACCTGCCTCCACGAAGGCTGTATTCCTACAAAATGCCTTTGCCGTAGCGCCGAAATAGCCGATACAATAACCGATTGCGATACATGGGGATTCCATGTTTCTGCCCCGACAATCGATTTCCGACGTATCATGGAACGGAAAAACGAGGTTGTCGCCCAACTGACATCGGGCATAGAATTTCTATTGAAGCACAAACTTATCACCTACATTTCCGAACGTGCCGAACTGTTCGATGCACATACGGTAATATCGGAATCGGGTGAGAAATATACCGCCGCACACATACTCATCGCTACCGGCTCGACAGCCAAAAGACCTCCGATCGAAGGTTGTGACCTACCCGGCGTACTCACTTCGACCGAAATGCTCGACATCGACCATATTCCCCAAAAACTGTGTATCATTGGAGCCGGAGTCATCGGGCTCGAATTCGCCTCTATCTTCCGTAGTTTCGGCAGCACGGTCACCATGCTCGAATACGCCAAAGAAATTCTTCCCAACTTCGACAGCGACATCAGTAAGCGTCTGAAACAAGTACTATCCAAACGGGGTATCGAATTTTACAACCAAGCTGCCGTCGAATCGATTGAACGAAGCGGAGCACAACTGCTCGTGCACTACACCCACAAAGGTAAAGAATGCTCCACCGAGGCCGACATCGTCCTGATTGCCGTAGGTCGAAGCCCAAGAGTAGAGAGCATAGGGCTGGATAATGCCTATGTACGATATTCGCCCAAAGGAATCGAAACCGACGATACGCTCCGAACCAATATCCCCGGGATCTATGCCATAGGAGATGTAAACGGTCATTGCATGCTTGCCCACGCCGCATCTTTTCAAGGTCGCAAAGTAATCGACCACATTCTCGGTATCGACAATAGAATAAAGCTCGACATCATTCCTGCGGCTGTTTTCACTCGTCCAGAAGCCGGTATGGTGGGACTCACCGAAGAGGAATGCAAACAACGCGGCGTACCGTTCACGGCAAAAAAAACTTTGTTCCGAGCCAATGGAAAAGCCATCAGTATGGGAGAGCCTAACGGTCTGTGCAAACTCATAGCCGATGAAAACGGAAAAATCATAGGAGCACATATATTCGGAGCTCATGCAGCCGATTTAGTGCAGGAAGTATCTGCCCTCATGAACAGAGAAACGACCGTAGCCCAATTAAAAGAAATGATACATGCACACCCCACTCTTTCGGAAATTCTGCAAGAGTGTGCCCGGGAATTCTAAACACCATCTACCATAAAGAAAGGCTTCCCGTAACGCAGGAAGCCTTTCTTTATATTTAATCAAACTCAATCTTACTTCATTACTTTGGCAATCGTATTACCGGCCTTTACGATATAGACTCCGGAAGCGGGCAACGAAAACTCATTGTTGCCTTCGACCCCCTCATAAGAAGCGACCAATACACCAGCCATATTATATACACTCACCGTTTCCGGTTTATCCAATACAACGTGCAACTTGTCGTGTACAAATATCTTTTCACAGCTGGCCTTTACACCGTCTACCGAACCGGTTGCCCCAACTAGAATCATATCGGACATATCGGACATATCCAAAATTTCACCTTTATTCATATCGACGTTCAAAGCATATACGCCATAAACGAATTCATCACTTACCCCTTCGGTTTCTGTATCTTTTTCTATGGTAAAGAAAGAAGCCGAGGTTTCGGCAGTCTGTCGATAATCATACACCTCCATAAATTCAGTACCCGCAGCAAATTCTCGTGATACCAAAAAAGTCTTTAATTTCACATCGCCTGTATTCTGCATTCCCGGAATAGTATACAAATAAAATCCGGCCGACTCGCTTGACGGTAGTTCGGCCTTATACATACTCTCCAAAGTTGTCTTTTCAAAAGAAATTGCACCAAGCGCCAGAGATTTATCATTCCCCTCAGCATCTGTATAATAATAACCAATCCCTATTTTATCGCCCACAGCACCTTCGGCTATGATACCGAAATAAAGTGTATCATTTGCATTTTCACTACTAAAATTCATCTCCGGAGTTTGTAATTGAGTCTGGTCTTTCGAAGAAGTTTGAGGAAATACTATTGACTGGTCTGCTAATTTTCCTCCAATAAGATACCAATCCCAACGATATGTGAAGCCATCAAGATAACCGCTCACCTCGGAAGGATACTCTTGCATTAACTGAAAATCCTCATATAACGAAAGATATTCGGCATCTTCTGTTGTCGAGAATATCCTCACAACATCTACCTCGTAATAATTAGCACTCGAAACCGTATTCCAGTTCGCTACAAATCCGACATTCGATACATTCGTTGCAGGCAGAGCTTCCGGTGCTGTCAATGCTGCAATCTGTGCATCTTTTTTCATCAAGCGTTTTCGATTCTCTTTTACAAAATCAAATTTCAAGGCAGAAGCCGGTTTGGAGATAGCTCTGTTCATCATAAGCATATCCACCTTTTCCATCGACATGCACTCCGCAGAAACTGCATCACTCAACACAAATGGCGACCGAGCCAGTCCTGCACTTACCGATAAAGCCGCAAAGGCCACACAAAAAGTAAATTTTTTCATACTGTTTTCTTTAAAATTATTACTTCCATTGAACAAACTCTTTACAAATATAATAATATTAAAGAACTAGTACAACTTTATAACAAAAAAATAAAATATATATATATTTATATTCAATAAAAACAAAATAAGTCGAGAGACATAAGGATTTCTGAAACCCAGTTCTTCTTATACAACGAATATCATGCGTATCTCACCAGCTATTCGTATACACCGACAACTCCCATTAAATATCAACAAAGGAATAAAGAAAAACGAAAGGGTTTAAAAAAGGAAAGGTTGTCTCACGACAACCAATCTTCATTAACCTTAAATCTAATACTATGAAAAACACATTGCAAATGTATGAATTTTCTAATACGACAGCAAGTTTTTACTTCAAAAAGATTCAACAGCTAACATTATTTAGTTATTGAATAAATATTTTTAGTAAAATTCATTCAATAAAAAACATTTTGTTTCTATAATTTACTCCTGTTTGAAAAATATAAATCACCCCAATTATTATCGCAAAGAAATAACTATCTTCGTGGAGAAAAAGAAAAAAGGAATGATAGACCAAGCAACCATCGATAGAATTATGGCCGCTACCGATATCGTAGAGGTAGTATCAGACTTCGTAAGTCTACGTAAGAGAGGTGCTAATTATTGGGGGTTGTGTCCGTTTCATGATGATAAAACCCCTTCGTTCAGCGTATCTCAATCCAAAGGTGTTTGTAAATGTTTCAGTTGCGGCAAAGGAGGTAGTGCGATCCATTTCATTATGGAACATGAGCAACTATCGTATTACGAAGCACTGAAATATTTAGCGAAAAAATACAATATCGAAATTCATGAGAAAGAGTTGACCGATGAGGAAAAACAGAAAAGAAGCGACCGCGAAAGTATGTTTATCATCAACGCTTTCGCTCAAAATTTTTTCAGTAAATCGCTATTAGAAACCGAAGAGGGACGCACTGTGGGGTTAGCCTATTTCAGAGAAAGAGGCTTTAATGAAGATATTATTCGAAAATTCGGATTGGGCTACTCTCCTGAAAAGCGAGATGCACTTGCACAAGAAGCTAAGAAACAAGGTTACAAAACCGATTATTTACTAAAAACAGGGCTTTGCCGTGAAGGTCAAAACAACCGTATTTACGACCTGTTTGCCGGAAGAGTGATGTTCCCAGTATATAGTGTGTCGGGGAAAGTCGTCGCATTCGGAGGCCGAATACTCAAATCGGGTGTAAAAATCAGTAAATATTTCAATTCTCCCGAATCGGACATTTATCACAAGAGTAATGAACTATACGGTATTTTCCAAGCTAAACGAGCTATCGAAAAAGAGAAATGTTGTTATCTGGTAGAAGGATATACCGACGTATTATCCATGCATCAATCCGGCATTGAAAATGTCGTAGCATCCTCAGGAACCGCATTGACTCCCGGACAAATACGATTGATACATCGATTTACCGAAAACATCACAGTTCTGTACGATGGTGATGCTCCGGGCATAAAAGCGTCACTGCGAGGTATAGACCTGATACTTCAAGAGGGACTTAACATCAAGGTCGTCTTACTTCCCGATGGCGAAGACCCCGACTCTTTCTCCAAAAGCCAAAGTGCCGAATCATTTACCCAATATATAAAATCACATGAAACGGATTTTATCCGATTCAAAACTCAATTACTATTGGAAGATGCCGGAGAAGACCCTATAAAACGGGCCGGTATCATTTCGAATATCGTACAAAGTATTTCACTTATACCCGATACCATTGTAAGATCGGTTTACGTGCAAGAATGCAGTCGGTTATTACAAATCGACGAACAAGTCCTTTTATTCGAATTGAACAAAATGCGACAACAACGGGCAGAACAACAATCTACCCGAGACCGATATCAATCCTCTCAATCGCAGACGGTAAGACCGGCTGTGATCCAGGACTCTTTTGGAAATAATATATCTGTAAATCAAGTCTCCGACGCAGAGGGTGCACCACCTGCCTCATCAGAAATACCGGAAACAGATAAAAATATCCCCCTCCCTACCCCTACCTCTTTATCGTCAAAAAAAGAAAATAGATCACCCCTAGATAAATATGAACGAGAATTAATCCGTTACGTCGTACGATATGGTTACCGTGATTTATTCGAAACGACCACGGGTACTTGGCAAAAAGTATGGGAGTATATTGTCGAAGAACTCGCGATCGATAATATCGCATTCAGCAATCCTCTCTATAAACATATTATAGAACTGGCTTCCCAACAGCGCGAACACGTTGTACAGCAAGTCTCTTCTTTGCGACAAGAGCTATTGCCGAAAGTCCAAGACCAAATAAATGAGATAATCGAACAAATTCGTTTAGAAAACGGCGATATTACCGACAAACAAAGAAAGGAGGCCGAAGCACGAGAAAATATAACCGAGCAAATGGAAGAAGAGTTACAAACCTTCGAAAGCAATTTTCTCGAACGTTATTTTACGACCTACCCCGACACTCAAATAAGTTTATTAGCCGTAGATTTAGTCAGCGATAAATACCAGTTGAGTAAAGTACACACCAAGTATCAAAAAGTAGAGACCGAATCCGATAGACTATGGGAACTCATTCCACGAGCTATCTATGAATTAAAAAATGCTATTCTCGAACAGACGATCAAACAAATACAGGAAAAAATAAAAGAAGCCACACAAAATAAAGATAATGAAAAGATAATCGAACTAATGGAACAGAATGTAGAATTAAATCAATTGAGAACCACTTTGGCCAAACAAATAGGAGATCGCATTATTTCGCCTAAATAATATATACAATTCAATATTTATTTATCGAGAAACAATAAAATTTTATCATTTTTATTGTATAATTAAAATTTTATATATTCCTTTGTTCCATCAATAACACACCTATTATTCAAATTAAAGCTATGTATTACCTCGAAGCCAACCACATTGTTAAACAATATGCTTCTCATCGGGCTCTCGACAATGTTACCGTACATGTTCCCGAAAACGGCATTTACGGACTATTAGGCCCCAATGGAGCCGGGAAAACAACGTTAATCCGTATTATCAACCAAATTACAGCACCCGATGAAGGCGAAGTTTTAATAAAAGGGCGTCCTTTACACCCCTCAGATGTGGAACACATTGGTTACCTACCCGAAGAACGTGGACTCTACAAAAAGATGAAGGTAGGAGAACAGATTTTATACTTGGCTCAATTGAAAGGATTATCGAAAAACGATGCCAAAGAAGGCATGAAATATTGGCTGAACAAATTCGACATAAAAGGTTGGGAAAAGAAAAAAATAGAAGAGCTCTCAAAAGGTATGCAACAGAAGATACAATTTATCACTACCGTTATGCATAACCCCAAACTACTGATTTTTGACGAGCCGTTCAGTGGTTTCGACCCTGTCAATGCCAATCTGCTGAAACAAGAAATTCTCGAAATGAGAGACAAAGGCGCTACGATCATATTCTCTACCCACAATATGGGATCTGTCGAAGAGCTCTGCGACGAGATCAGCCTCATCAATCGTTCGCATGTCGTCTTACAAGGCGAAATAAACAATATTCGCGAACAGCATAAAAAACATCTCTTCAAAATCGAAGTACAACAAGGGAACCTGCAAAGCAACGATCTATATGAAATATTGGAGACAAAAGAACGACACGCCAATTTTACATATACACTGCGCAAACGAAATACCCAAATGAGCAACAACGAACTCATCTCCCTGCTCACGCAACAATGCCAGTTATCGGGATTTGAAGAGATTCTGCCCACCATGAACGAAATTTTTATTGAAACCGTGGGAGAATCGGCACTTAAAGAAAATACAAACATTAAGTAAATCTGAATATTATGAGTAAAATATCTCTTATTATAGAACGCGAATATCTGACTCGCGTCCAAAAAAAATCGTTCATCTTAATGACGATACTCTCACCGATTGTCATGGTCGCCTTGATATTCGCACCTATTTGGCTCGCACAACTATCGAGCGATGAAGTCAGACAAATAGCCATTATAGACCAAACCGGTCTTTACAAGAATATTTACGAAAACTCCGAAGAATACCAGTTCACCTATACGCAGGGAATACTCAACCCGGCGGAAATGCGAGCCGAAGAATCCCAACCCTATGCTTATGTTATCATCAAAGATAATCTGTTGAACAATCCCAAAGGTATGACCATCTACTCTCAAAAGCAAATAACGAACAGCTGCGAGTCGATGATCACGTCGCAAATGGAAGAGTTTTTGAAAAACGAGAAATTATTGTCATATAATATTCCTAATATCAAACAAATCATAGACGATTCCGACATAAACCTACATGTCGACACTATACGCTTGGAAGAAGACGGCGCCGAAACACAAACCTCATCAGAAATGGTCATGGTTATCGGTATGGCCATGACATTGATTATATATATGTTTCTCATGCTCTACGGAGGCCAAGTCATGTCAAGTGTCATGCAGGAAAAAACCAACCGAATTGTGGAAGTAATGGTTTCATCGGTAAAACCTTTCGAGCTGATGATCGGCAAAATCACCAGTATCGGACTGGTAGGCCTCACCCAACTGGGCATTTGGATTCTTTTTATCATCGGGATATTTTTGTCTGCGGGAGCGATTTTCTCTTTTAGCGGTGGTATGGATACGGCCAATATCGAAAACATGACCGCCGTCGCAGGGAGCATGAACGGTGTAGATGCAGCTCAACTCACAGGAAAAATGGGAGCCATGCAAGAAATCCAAAACATGCTGGGAAGTATCAATCTCACCCAGTTGCTCGTATGCTTCGTATTATTCTTTATCGGAGGTTATATTCTGTATGCTTCCTTATTCGCAGCCATAGGATCGGCAGTCGACAATGAGTCGGATACGCAACAATTTATGGTTCCCATTACCTTTATTATCATCTTCGCACTATATGCAGGCATATTCAGTGCCGAGAATCCCGACGGACCGTTAGCCATGTGGTGTTCGATGATACCGTTTACCTCCCCCATCGTAATGATGGTAAGAATCCCCTTTGGGGTATCTACATGGGAGTTGATAGTATCGATGATTATTCTCTACGGTTCTGCCATTGGACTGGCGTGGGTAGCCGGAAGAATATACCGGGTGGGAATACTCATGTATGGCAAAAAGCCCAGCTACAAAGAAATGATAAAGTGGATACGTTATAAGGCATAAAAACCATTATGAAAAACTCTCGATACCTCATTCTTGTCTTTTGTGGGCTATTACTATTTTCCTGTACCGGTAATAAATATATTGTGGAAAGAACCCCAAAACACAACAATCCGGTCGATGAAATATCGTGGCTGAAAAAACGGAAAAAAGAATTCGAGAAAAGAGAATGCCAAATAACTCTTTATGAAAAAGACGGGAAAAACTACTACGCCGTTTTTGCGACTACTCCCGGAGCGTTCGACAAAAACACGACCGTCGTTTACGACCAAGAAGGTAACATTTGTTTAAAATTCGGAGGACTGATGCCTCCGCCCAAACGAGAAGCCGTAAAAAAGTTTTTTGAAAATGCAGAAAACAAAGGTACTATTTGGGAATGTAAACAACGACATAAAAAGGAGTAAAACCTCTATTCAGCTTTCATAAATTACACACGATAATTCTGGCAGTGGCTCGGGAGAGTCTCTGCCTTTCTTTTTTTGTATTAAAAAAATAATTCATTATTTTTTCAACACAAATTCATCGGCATCTTTCCAAACCGGGAACTTTTCCCGAAAAGACTTTAATTTAGATAAATCCAATTCTACATTTACAACTTGTGGCACAAACGGTTCTGATTCTGCGATAACTTCGCCTTTAACCCCTATTGCCATCGTATCTCCTCTATAAACCATCGATGTTTCATCTTGCCCGATTCTGTTCACGCCACAAACATAAGCCGCATTTTCGATAGCCCGGGCTATTAACAAATTTCTCCAAGCATACGAACGGGATTGAGGCCAATTTGCCACAAATAACAGCAAATCATATTCATTCCCTACATTTCTACACCAAACGGGAAAACGCAAATCATAACAAACGAGCAAACAAATATTCCAGCCTCTATAATTTACTATAAGCTTTTCCGACCCTGAGACAAAATGACGACCTTCTTCTCCCATTCGGAATAAATGTCTCTTATCATAATAGTGTTCCGATCCATCGGGCTCGATAAAAAATCCCCTATTAAAACAAACATTACCAGCCCGAGCAATAAAACTACCGGCTATCGCCACATTATAATTTCGAGACCATTTCTTTACCTCGGTAATAGTTTCTCCATCGATACACTCTGCCAAATCTTCCGCACGCATGGAAAAACCGGTCGTAAACATCTCGGGAAAAACCACCAAATCGCAGTCTCCCGTTATATGGGAAAGGATTGCGGCATACTTGTTTAAATTAGCTCTTTTATCCTCCCAAACAACATCGGTCTGTATCAACGAAACTCTCAAAACATCACCCATACTACTGAAACTAAAAAAGGGCAGAATAAACGAATTCTGCCCCTTATATATGAATACTACAATCCGGTAACAAAATTTTCGGGTCGTCGTGCGTGAAAACTTTTATAATAAGACTTTATCATGCGCATGTCTTTTTCCACATCTCCCGTCGGCATAAAAACTTTCTTTATGCCCACCTCCTTATCCTTATAATCGATATAGGCCAATACAATAGGAACCTCGGCATCTCTCGCTATATAATAAAAGCCTTTCTTCCAATCGGCATTCGCCTTACGGGTAGCCTCCGGGGTTATCGCTATGGAAAAACGCTTTCGAGATTTGAAAATCTCAACAAGTTGCGACACCATATCGGTACGCCTATCCCTACTTACAGGAACCCCGCCCATCGACGTCAAAAGACTTCCCAAAGGAGGGAAAAACCACTCTTTTTTCATCATGAATCCAGCGTAACGGCCGATAGAAAGATAAGCCAATTTCCCTATGAAAAAGTCCCAATTACTGGTATGGGGAGCCACACAGATAACACACTTCGGATAATCGGGGACATCAACCTCCACCGTCCACCCGAAAAGTCTTAATATAAAAGAGCTGATTGCCCTCTTCATATTATTTATCAAGCATTTAGAGACGCCAAATCTTCAAAAATCTCATCTATTGCTTTATCGAAGTCAGCACGGAGCTTTCGGTAATAAACTTTTACTTTCTTGGGATCTTTATCTCCATTAGCCCCTACTCGACATAAAAAATCATCTTGGATACCGATAATCTTTCCCATCAATGCATCTACCTTTTCGGCATCAGTACCCGGTATAAGATATTTATTACACAGACATTCCGATAACAATTCTCCGGCAACGTAATTAATCTCTTTCTTCAAAGTTCTTTTATTAGCCATAACTTTTTCTTTTTAAGTTTGTCAGACAAATATAATCCTATTTCTCGAAGTTTCCCAAAAAGATTCCCTTTTTTACCTAAGAAATATACAATCTCAATTCACTAAATATGACAAATCGCACGATTCTAAAAAACATTTTTTATCACTGAGTTACAAAATATTTGTTGTAACTTTGTTCGCTCTATTGCAAAACAATAGTATAATATTATTATAGTAATCATGGAAAAGCAACTTATACCTGATTATATATTTGAAGTAAGTTGGGAGGTTTGCAATAAAGTGGGCGGCATATATACCGTTCTTTCCACAAAAGCAAGAACGCTCCAAAAACTATATAAAGATAGAATTATTTTCATAGGACCGGATATCTGGGGAGATAAACCGTGTCCCTATTTTATCAGATCCAAAACTCTTCTGAAAGACTGGCATAAACAAGCCTCTTTACCCCAAAACATGAAAGTAAAGATAGGTCGGTGGGATATACCGGGCAGACCTATCGTCATATTAGTCGATTTCAAATCATTATATCCTTATAAAAACGATTTATATGGTGAAATGTGGAACCGGTATGGGGTAAACTCTTTACCAGCTTACGGAGACTATGACGAATCGTGTATATTCTCCTATGCGTCGGCTGTGGTTATCGAAAGTTTTTACAAGTTCATACAGGGTGAAAAATTTAAGGTCGTCGCCCATTTCGACGAATGGACCACAGGTATGGGACTACTTCACGTAAAGTACACTTTACCGCAAATCGCGACGCTTTTCACAACTCATGCGACATCTATCGGTCGTTCTATTGCAGGAAACGGAAAACCTCTATATGACTATTTAGCCGGTTACAACGGAGATCAGATGGCCGAAGAGTTGAACATGGTATCGAAACACTCCTTAGAAAAAAGTGCAGCCCACGAAGCAGATTGTTTCACAACAGTAAGCGACATTACGGCAAAAGAATGTTCTCAATTACTAGAACGAACACCCGACATCGTCACCCCGAATGGATTTGAGAGGGATTTTGTTCCGGCGGAAGAATCATACTCAACAAAACGTAACCTATCCCGTAAACGGTTATGTGATATTGTCGAAGCATTGACAGGGGAGCGACCGCAAAAAAATGCTTTCTTGATCGCCACATCGGGACGTTACGAATACAAAAACAAAGGGATAGACCTCTTTATCGATGCGGTTAAAAGAGTCTCAAAAAGTCCTGATTTAGAAAGAGAAATAGTAGCGCTTATTTTAGTCCCAGCTTGGGTGGAAGGTCCGAGAATTGACTTACAAAACAGGCTTCAGTCCGCTACCTATGAGGCAACGCCCCTTCCCACCCCCTTCATCACCCACACGCTTCACAATTACGATCAAGACAGTGTGGTTAATCAGATACATTATTTAAATTTAGATAACGAAGCTGGAAGCCGATTGAAAGTTATCTTCCTGCCGTCCTACCTCACTGGGAAAGACGGAATTGCCAACCTTTCGTACTACGATTTGTTAATAGGATTAGATGCTACGGCTTTTCCATCATATTACGAACCGTGGGGATATACACCTCTGGAAAGCATTGCGTTCGGAATACCCACGATCACTACCGATTTATCGGGGTTCGGGCAATGGATAAACAGCCGAAAGGAACAGGGTTTAGAGAAATCGGGTGTAAAAGTTTTGCATCGGGGAGATTTGAATTTTGTAGAAGTCTCGGAAGATTTAGCCGACTCTATCCTCGCCCTCAGCCACTGCGGGAAAGCTCAACGAGCAAAAATAGGACAAGCGGCCACGAACGTTTCACTCGAAGCCGAATGGAAACATTTTATAGAATATTATACACAAGCATTCCACTTGGCACTGAAAAAAGCAGCATTACGAAAATAATAAACTTATAATATATCTCAATTATGAAAGTACAAGTAAGCAATACAAACACTCCTAATTGGCGGGATATAACTGTTAAATCACAAGTCCCGACAGATTTGAAATGCTTAGAAATATTAGCTAAAAACCTATGGTGGTCATGGAATAATGAAGCCATAAACCTTTTCAAATCGATCGATAAAGATTTATGGAAATCGGTTCATGAAAACCCCGTTTTATTCCTACAACGCATTGGTTACGAAAAGCTCGAAGAAATAACCAAAGACAAACAAATCATGCGCAACATTCAAGATGTGTATGACAAGTTCGAGAAATATCTACAAGTAGAAAAACGCAAAGACGTTCCTTCCATTTCTTATTTCAGTATGGAGTATGGATTGAGCCATGTTTTGAAAATCTATTCGGGAGGGTTAGGTATCTTAGCAGGAGACTACTTAAAAGAAGCAAGTGACAGTAATATCGATATGACAGCCGTAGGATTCCTATACCGATACGGATATTTCACTCAAACTCTGTCAATGGACGGGCAGCAAATCGCCAACTATGAAGCCCAGAATTTCAATCAACTACCCATCGAGCAATTAACCGAACAAGACGGCAAACCGATGGTTCTCGAAGTTCCCTACCCGGGACGAATCGTCTATGCCCACATTTGGAGAGTAAATGTCGGTCGAATCAAATTATACCTGCTCGACACCGACCTCGATACGAATAGCGAATGGGATCGTCCTATCACTTACCAGCTCTACGGCGGCGACTGGGAAAACCGCATGAAACAAGAATATTTACTAGGAATCGGCGGTATCTTAATGTTGAATAAATTGGGAATCAAAACCGACCTATACCATTGTAACGAAGGCCATGCGGCATTACTGAATGTACAGAGATTGGTAGACTACGTACAAAACGACCACTTAAAATTTAACGAAGCTCTCGAAGTAGTACGGTCGTCTTCTCTTTATACCGTACACACCCCTGTTCCCGCAGGTCATGACTATTTCGATGAATCTCTTTTCGGGAAATACATGGGAGAATTTCCGGCCAAATTAGGGATAGAGTGGAAAGACCTGATGAATATGGGACGAGAAAATCCCGATACAAACGAAAAATTCTCAATGAGTGTATTCGCTTGCAATTCTTGTCAAGAAGTAAACGGGGTAAGCTGGTTGCACGGTAAAGTTTCACAGAAAATGTTCCAGCCCATTTGGAAAGGATATAGCCCCGACGAATTGCATGTCGGATATGTCACCAACGGTGTACACATGCCCACGTGGGCTGCTTCGGAATGGAAAGAATTCTATGTTAAGACTTTCGGTCCCGAATTCATGTCCCATCAATCCGATCCCAAAATGTGGGAAAAGATTTACGAAGTGGACGACGAAATCATCTGGAACATCAGACAAACTTTAAAAAATAAATTCGTTAAATTCGTCAAAGACGATTTTCGTGAAACTTGGTTGAAGAATCAAGGAGACCCTTCCCGTATTGTTTCGGTCCTCGAAAAAATCAATCCGAACGCTTTACTGATCGGTTTTGCTCGTCGTTTCGCCACTTATAAAAGAGCACACCTGTTATTCACAGACCTTGAACGACTCTCAAAAATAGTCAACAACCCCAATTATCCGGTACAATTTATCTTCTCGGGGAAAGCTCACCCCGCCGACGGAGCCGGACAGGGTTTGATAAAAAGAATTGTGGAAATTTCCCGTATGCCCGAATTCCTCGGTAAAATTATTTTCCTCGAAAATTACGACATGAAAGTCGCCAAACGGCTTATTTCCGGTGTCGATATTTGGTTAAATACCCCTACCCGTCCATTGGAAGCCTCCGGTACATCGGGCGAGAAAGCCGAAATGAACGGAGTACTCAACTTCTCTGTATTAGACGGCTGGTGGTACGAAGGATACAAAGAAGGAGCCGGCTGGGCACTTACCGATAAAAGAACTTTCCAAGACCAAAACCAACAAGATCAACTCGATGCGGCGACAATCTATTCCATGCTCGAAAATCAAATAGTACCCCTCTATTTCGCAAAAAACAGCAAAGGATATTCCCCGGAATGGATACAATACATCAAGAATTCCATTGCGAAGATTGCACCGGAGTTCACGATGGAACGCATGCTGCACGATTATATCGACCGGTTCTATCTGAAAGAAGGCAAACGTACCCGATTACTAAAAGCCGACCAATTCGCCAAAGCCAAAGAAATCGCAGCTTGGAAAGAAGAATTTGTATCCAAATGGAACAATATCGAGATCTGTTCCGTATCCATACCCGACGGATTGCTTTATAATCCGCACGTAGGTGAAGAATACGAAATGTCTGTCGTTTTGGATAATAAAGGCTTGGGCAACTGTTTGGGTGTAGAACTAGTCATAGCCAATGTAGAAGAAGGTAACACCGAGCCATACAAGACACTCGAAATGGAACCGGTTCAAACCGATGGAACGAAAGTAACTTATAAAATACAATACCAACTTAACGATTCAGGGGTCTTCCGCTATTCATTCCGAATGTATCCCAAAAATCCAGACCTGCCACATCGTCAAGATTTGGCCTACGTCCGTTGGTTTTAGTCTATAAAAATAGCCGAGAAAGATACTCGGCTATTTTTATAGTTAAACCACGTTAAGCAAGGATAAACATCAAACATTATATAGATAAGTATGTTTAATACCTAAACTACTACTCTGTATGTGGGGTGGCTCGGCACAGACTTGGTTCCAAAAACTATCGTTCTATGCCGAGCCATCTTTTTCAATCCTTCTGTTAAAATAAATCGGGCGAAATTTCTTATCTTTGCCCAAAAGCAAAAATAGGCCGAATGAGCGAACAGACTACACTATTGGAAAAATTGGAAGGACTGCTTATCCGATTCGAAGAAATAGGAACTTTGATTACCGACCCTGCCGTTATCGGCGATATGAAAAGGTTTGTAAAACTCACCAAAGAATATCGTGACCTCGAAAAAATATCGGAGGCAGCCAAACGATACAAACAAATACTTAACGGAATAGAAGAATCTCGCCGATTACTCGAAACCGAAAACGATCCCGAAATGAAGGATATGGCAAAGGAGGAACTCGATTCTTGCACGTCACAATTGCCGCAACTCGAAGAAGAAATAAAATTACTATTGGTTCCTGCCGACCCCGAAGATAGCAAAAATGCCATCGTAGAAATACGGGGAGGAACAGGTGGAGACGAAGCAGCCATTTTCGCGGGAGATTTATTCCGCATGTATGCCAAATATTGCGAAACCAAAGGTTGGAAAGCCGAAGTCAGCAGTTACAGCGAGGGAGCGTCCGGCGGATATAAAGAAATCATTTTCACAGTATCGGGCGATAATGTATACGGCACACTCAAATATGAATCGGGAGTACACCGAGTACAAAGAGTCCCTTCCACCGAGACACAAGGCCGCGTGCACACCTCTGCGGCAACAGTGGCTGTATTGCCCGAAGCTGAAGAATTCGATGTCGAAATAAACGAAGGAGAAATAAAATGGGATACTTTCCGGTCGAGCGGAGCCGGAGGCCAAAACGTCAATAAAGTAGAATCGGGTGTACGGTTAAGGTATATTTGGAAGAATCCCAACACCGGTGTCTCCGAAGAAATTCTTATCGAATGTACCGAAACCCGCGACCAACCTAAAAACAAAGAACGGGCACTCTCTCGTTTACGCTCGTTCATCTACGACAAAGAACACCAGAAATACATAGACGACATCGCCAGCAGGCGTAAAACAATGGTATCTACCGGAGATCGGTCGGCCAAAATCCGCACCTACAATTATCCTCAGGGACGTATCACCGACCATCGTATCAATTATACGATCTATAACTTACCTGCCTTCATGAATGGAGACATACAAGATTGTATAGACCATTTAATCGTGGCAGAGAATGCAGAACGATTAAAAGAGAGCGAACTATAATCCACATTATATTATGAACAAGAAACAATTATTTGAAAATATCAAACGGAAAAAATCTTTCCTTTGCATTGGTCTGGATACCGATATGGAAAAGATACCGTCTCACTTGAAACAAGAAGAAGACCCCATTTTCACTTTTAACAAAGCTATTATCGATGCTACGGCCGATCTCTGCGTGGCCTATAAGCCCAATCTGGCTTTTTACGAGAGCTTAGGAATGCAAGGATGGGCCGCTTTTGAAAAGACAGTAAATTATATTCGGGAAAATTACCCCGACCAATTTATCATCGCCGATGCCAAACGTGGCGACATAGGAAACACATCGGAGCTATATGCTCGTAGCTTCTTCTGCCACCTCGATTTAGATGCCGTGACCGTAGCCCCCTACATGGGAGAAGACAGCGTGAAACCCTTTCTCGGCTATCCCGACAAGTGGGTCATTCTGCTCGGACTTACTTCGAATAAAGGATCTTATGACTTCCAATTGACAGCAGATTCTTACGGCGAACGGCTATTTGAAAAAGTAATACGCACGGCTCAAAATTGGGCCTCAGACGAACAGTTGATGTTTGTCGTCGGAGCGACACAAGGAAAACTATTCGAGGACGTACGCCGTATAGCTCCGCATAATTTCCTTTTAGTTCCGGGTGTAGGAGCGCAAGGTGGAAGCCTCGAAGAAGTGGCTCGATACGGCATGAACCGCGAATGCGGTTTACTCGTCAACTCTTCCCGAAAGATCATCTATGCTGCCACAGACGAGAAATTCGCAGAAGCTGCCCGGGAAGAAGCTCTAAAAGTACAATATGAAATGGAACATCTATTGCACGCAAAGGGACTACTTTGATTTTTAGAGAAAATAGCATTTAATAGTAAAAAGATAATCGATTTTTATCTAAATTTGCCAAAGAGTAAAAGAGTTACATACTAAATATTAAACGATATGCAAACACTTGACAATTACAATTTTGCTGGTAAGAAAGCATTTGTCCGCGTAGATTTTAACGTTCCTCTCGACGAGAACTTTAATATCACCGACGACACCCGTATGGTAAAAGCATTACCTACACTGAAAAAAATATTGGCCGATGGCGGTAGCCTCATCATCGGTTCTCACTTGGGACGCCCCAAAAAAGGTCCAGAAGACAAATTCTCTTTGCGTCATATCGTTGCACATTTGAGCGAATTGCTCGGAACCGAAGTAAAATTCGTAGATGAATGTGTTGGCGATAAAGTAAAAGCAGCCGTAGCTGCATTAAAACCCGGAGAAGTTCTTCTTCTCGAAAACTTGCGTTTCCATGCCGAAGAGAAAGGAAAGCCCAGAGGATTGGCCGAAGATGCCAGCGACGAAGAAAAAGCTGCTGCTAAAAAAGCGATCAAAGCCAGCCAAAAAGAATTTACGAAAGAACTCGCCGACTTGGCAGATGTTTATGTAAACGATGCCTTCGGTACGGCACATCGTGCTCATGCCTCTACGGCCTTGATGGCAGAATACTTCTCTCCCGAAAACAAAATGTTCGGATACCTCATGGGTAAAGAAGTTGCCGCTGTCGATAAAGTAATGAAAGAGATGGTTCGTCCTTTCACTGCTATTATGGGTGGTTCGAAAGTTTCTTCGAAAATCGATATTATTGAAAATCTATTAACCAAAGTAGATAACTTGATTATCGCCGGTGGTATGACCTATACTTTTACCAAAGCATTGGGCGGTAAAATCGGTAACTCCATCTGTGAAGACGACAAACTCGATTTAGCTCTCGAACTCATCAACAAGGCCAAAGCCAATCATGTAAATTTGGTTTTAGCAGTCGATGCCAAGATCGCCGACGATTTCTCGAACGATGCCAATACCGACTTCTGTGATGTCGATAAAATACCCGATGGTTGGGAAGGTATGGACATCGGTCCTAAATCCGAAGCTCTGTTCGCCGACGTAATCAAGAAATCGAAAACTATTCTGTGGAACGGTCCGACAGGAGTATTCGAATTCGATAATTTTACATCAGGTTCCCGTGCTGTTGCAGAAGCCATTGTAGAAGCAACTAAAAACGGAGCATTCTCTCTCGTAGGCGGGGGCGACTCTGTGGCTTGCGTAAATAAATTCGGATTGGCCGATAAAGTTTCATATGTATCGACCGGAGGTGGAGCTCTACTCGAAGCCATCGAAGGCAAAACTTTACCGGGTATAGCTGCCATACAAGGCTAACATGCCCATAAATATTTATAAAAAACGTCCAAATTTTATTTGGACGTTTTTTTATTACAAGTTAGCATGGACCTATTGGGGGCTCAGTCGATAATTAACGGAGATTGTTCGTGTATATTTCCCTATATGGCTAACACAGTTCTCCATCATGCTACGGGTCGTTTTGAATAACATCGGAGCCGAGGAGAAAGGGAGATATACACCTCACCCTCTCCCCCCCTGTGTTTTGCGCAGCAAAATATAGGGGGAGTGCCCGCAGGGCGAGGGGGTTAATACAAACAAAAACTTCACTCTCAAATACATCACCTTTATTTGGTGATGAAGATGCAAGAAAATAGAGGGCTTTCCAATCTTTGTCTCTACATCTGTTTCTGCAACAAAGAATTATCAGACTTCCGTTCCATCAGTTGTCGACGATAATCCCGTAAAGCAGTTATATCAGAAGCGTTACTATCCACCCTCTTTTCAAATAAGGAAAGTGATTTATCTACCCATTCAATAGCGACTTTATAATTATCGAACAGCTCATTATACACAGCCAAATTGGCTGCTGCCATAGCTCGGGTAGTTTCATTTTTCTGTTCTTCATAAACATATTCCCACAAATAAGAAGCCTCTTTGTATTTTTTCTGCTGCCAAAAATCATAAGCATCATCCATCGCCGGATTGGTAGATGTATAAATATAACGATTGACATTGTCTACATGAGGAATAAACAATTCTCTTACCCGTGCAGAAATTTGCCTCATCGCCTCTTGAATAAACTCAGCGGTCAGAGGCAATGAACTATGAGCATCATCTGGCGTATATCCGAAAGATTGCCAATATAACGTATCCGTAACCATTTCGGAAGAAGGTTCTATCTTGTTCGGCCAATATACACGTAAATTCAAAGTCGTGGCTACCGATAAGTCTGTAACAAAGACAGTCTCTCCGGAAGAACCTAACAAAGTGTGATCCTCCATATTTACTACCATATCGGTTTTATCGAGAGACACGACCGCTGTATTATCGGCCCCTCCCCTTACAATCGAAAGTTGATTTTCCGACAAAAGAGGATACAAACTTTTAGGCAAGGTTATAGAGTCGTCATAAAAAATTGTAATCTCAGGGAAATAATGTGCATCAGAAAGCTCTAATGCTATATATTCCGCCAAACGATAAGTCGTGCTGTCATGCGGTACGACCAACGTATATTCCTTACCCGAAATATCCTTATATTTATTCCCCTCTTTTTCGTTAGGCTCTGCCGAATTATTAACGACAGTTACCCGCACGATATCCGCCGGAAAAGTGACTTTTGCCGGTCGCCACACATCGAACGAGAGTACCGAAGCCGATCGGCATCCCGTCAGCAACACCGCAAATACCAATATACAACCCCATAACTTCTTCATATAAAATCTCCTTTATGCCTTAGGTTCTATTATACAAATGTAATACTAGGCAAAGTGTTCACGAGATGAATAAAAAACATTTAAGCTATTTTAAACTATTTGCGCAATCGACGCATTAAGGCCCTCATTCCCGGCGACATATCAGTTTCACATAGAGCCTCCAATTGTTGTAACATATCTTCACCCCATTCTACCCACCGGGATAAAAATTTCAATATCGAAAAAATCCACACTTTTTCCGATATCGTTATCTTTGGGTCAATACTCCACGAACAGACTATTTCGGCCAAATTTTCAGCAGAATGCCTATCTGGAATATACTCCTTATGTTTCAACATACTCAACATTATACGGCCATATTCTCTTCTTACCCCGTGGTGGTTAACACGACAAAAATCCGAAACGAACTTATCTTTATATCGTAAAAAACAAAGGCGGTTCGTTTCGTATATTGCAGAGATACCCCATGCTGCACGAAATGCCTCTGAACCAGATTCCCCCACAGCTATATCCATTGCTTCGGTGATACAATCCTTCTGCTGTAAAAATTCTGCAATCCGAATTTTCATATCCCTACCCGACAGAGCCGTCAAAAATGCCTTCAACTCATCGCTCCCCATACATGCCAATATTGAACAAACAAATGTAATCATTCAACTTCTCTCACACAAACAAGATCAAAAAAAACACCATTACAATCTCACAAGGAACAAATCGAAATAAAATACACACAAATCGAAAATATTAAACATATAAATTGTTTCGTATTTTTCTCTTTTATATATTTGTAGAAATTTTGAAAATCAAATCTAAATCATGAAACGCTCGGAATTTTTAAAAGTAATGGGGCTTGCCGCTGTCGGTGCAGCTTTTGCGCCTTCTATTTTAGCCAACGGAAAACAGACAAACAATGTATCTCGAATCGCCACCGACATAAAAGACCTGAAAGCCAATGTAAATCGACCGGTAACATTTCTTGTCCTCGGTGCAGGTAACAGAGGAAGCGTTTACGCCGGATATGCGAAAAAGTACCCCGATTGCATGAAAATAGTAGGAGTCGCCGATAAAAATCAATTGCGGCTAAAATCTATGGCCGAAGACCACGATGTCCCGGAAGAAAACAGATTTACCGATTGGAAAGAAGCCTTGAATAAAACAAAATTCGCAGATGCCGTTATCATTAGTCTACCCGACAATCTACATTATGATCCTTGTATGAAAGCGCTTTCGATGGGATATCACATCTTACTCGAAAAACCCATAGCACCTACTGAAAAAGAATGTACGGACATTCGAGATTTAGCGATCAAAAAAAATGCCATTGTAGGAGTCTGCCATGTATTACGATACGCACCCTATTTCATCGCTCTCAAACAAATCATCGATTCGGGTGACATAGGGCAACTGATTAGTATACAACATCTCGAACCCATACAATACGCACACATGGCGCACTCTTATGTAAGAGGCAACTGGCATAATTCAAAGGAAACTACCCCCATTATTTTGGCAAAATCCTGCCACGACCTCGACATTATCAGATGGCTGGTCGGCTCTCCATGCAAATCTATTTCGGCCTACGGCTCTTTAACCTATTTCAAACGGAAAAATATGCCGCAAGGTGCTACCGAACGTTGTTTAGATTGTCCGCATGAAAATGAATGCCCCTATTCCGCATTAGACATTTATTTGAAAAAACGAAAACATATATATGCATTCGACCTGCCCAAAGAACGCAGCCTTCAAAACGAGGCAATACGTAAAGTGATACGGACTACCGATTACGGACGCTGCGTGTTCCAAATGGACAATGACCAATGCGACCACTACGTGACCAGCATGGAGTTTGAAAATGGTGTTACAGCCAATTTCTCTATGGAGGCATTCATGGCCAAAGGAGGAAGAAGGACTCAAATAATGGGTACGAAAGGAGAAATCGTAGGTGATATGACAACATTTACCGTAACCGATTTCCGCAGTGGGAAACAGCGCATATGGGATGCCAAAGTAGAAGAAGTGAAAAGTTACGTCGGACACGGGCACGGCGGCGGAGACCTATGTTTGGTTCGCGATTTTATAAACGCTGTCGGGAACGATAACCGCGACTATCTGTCTAGCCCCATAAGTGTTTCAGTCGAAAGCCATATCATGGGATTCAAAGCCGAAGAAAGTCGGCTGAACGATCGAAAAGTAAAAATTTGAGTTCTCAAAAACTTTTATACATATACTATAAAAAAAAGACTGAAGCCCATTTACATTCGCTTCGGTCTTTTCTTTATAGTATCATACCATCATTTCACAACCACACGAGTTACCGATGTACCACAGCGCACGACATATACACCCTTAACCGGAACCGATAACAAAGAACGCCCATTCACAGATGCCGATACGACAATCTGACCTGTCAAATTAACGACCTCGACCGGCTGTGACGTTTCACACTCGACCACAATATAACCGTTATCGGTATACACTCGATTGCGCGACTCCGGCAAATCGCAAATACCGGTAAATAAATCCACCTTCACCACATTGGAATAGTCACTTTCTTCCCCCTCTGCGGTCACAGCTTTTACTTTATAAGAATACACATACCCCGGCTCCAAATCAACGAGCTGATACGATGTATCCGTAATTCCCGTCACAATCAGAGGCCAAACATCGCTAACAGCTTGTTTAGAAGCCATCTCAGGTAAAACTTCACCGCTATATATAACGATATTATCGAGATAAGCCCTCTTTTTTCCACTGCTCGCTGTCGACATCAGCACGATTTTACTATCGGCTGTACCACCTGTAAAAGTCATCGTGTAAGTATTCATCTTACTGGTCGAAAGAATTTCGGTCGATTGAGCATTCGACTCATCTCCTTCGACATATACCTTTATCACAACACTTTTCTCTTTGCTTCCATCGAACATAGAGGCATCGAACTGGACAGTAAATACTCCGTCGCAAGAAGATAAATCAATAGCCGGAGTACATACAGCTCCCCCATTATCCGAATTACCTAGTTTCATCTTTCCTATGTTCGGGAACAAATACTTACCACTCCAACCCGAAGTTTGGAAATAACCGTCCTTCGCATTTCCGAATGTAGTCGTTCCCGCGATATTTGTAGTCTCGTCAGCCGTGCAATTCGAGAAATCTTCCGACAGTAAAATTTCGCCACCGGCCGACGGTTGTTTTCTATCGACCTGCAACGTATAGCTGACAGCATTCTCTACCGACGACCAGTTTGCGGTAAATCCGGTTGTTGTCACATGAGTAGCGACATCAGCCACGGGAGCAACCACTGCCGGTATTCCTCCCATAAAGTCGAACGTAATCACACCATTATCCTGTTCGATATTGGTTACGGGTTTTCCCAACTTCAATCCGGTATTTGTCTTTGCAGCCGGGCGACTGTCATCGGTAAAAGAGGTATTACCATTATAGGGATATAAGTCACCATCTTCATTATACTCGCTATATTTATTGTCGGCCGGCATAATGGTCATACGCTGGCGACTCGATTCGTTGTTAACCGTATTATAATCCCAAACGGACTGATCGTAATCGACTTTCACGATCATCAGCCCGGCTGATGCCATATATCGATCCCAACCGGTCTGTTGCCTATTTTCCAATGTAAAATATTGATCTTTATCGCTCGATACTATCTTATAGGCTTTCTTGCTATCGGCCAGATTTTCCAGTGTAACCGAAGAAGGAGTCGTCAGCTCTTCGATAGTTATCCAACCGCAAAACTCCCGTTCGTATGCTGTGTACCCGACCGGAACAGAACCATCGGAATAACCGTCGCCATCGGAATCAGGGCCATTATAACAGCCATAATCCATCAAACTCCACGTGCCCATTCCATAATTCGAAGTCACACCGCTCGTATCGTAAAAATCGGGGAGTCCCAACGTATGGCTATATTCATGGCAAAATGTACCGATTCCGTCCCGAGTAGTACCACTGTTTCCCAACAGCTCGGCCGAACAAGCATAAGCATCGAGATATTTACCGTCGACCGATACTCGCTTTTGCGCACCTTGATAAATATACCAAGCATGAGGCCAAATCGCATCTTCCAAAGAACCGTCTATATCCGAGGATTCTCCATATCCGGCATAAATCACATACACCAAATCGACGAATCCATCATTGTCTCTGTCATATATCGTGAAATCGACCATCGATTCGGCTTTCTTACAAGCATCGATAACCATCTCATCGGGACGTACGTCTTGCCCGGAATAATCATTAGCCCCATAATAAGCCATCGTATTGTCGAGAGTGATAGGCCCTACCACATCGAATGTCGGTTGAAAAAGTCCTCCCGATTGAGAAATAAAATAATCCCGAGCGCTACCGATGGCTCCCATATAATCATATCCTTCCTTATTCATCATCTCGTCAAAAGCCTGCTGTGTCCCCACCGAACTGAATTTCTTATCGCTGAACTGAACCAACAAGACCAAACCGTGCACATCGTCACCGGCAGTAGCCTGCGTAACCCGACGAGTTATATTGTTTTGTAATTGTTGCTTCCGTAGATTACGACGACTAAAAAGTTTCTGTGAAATCTTCTTCTCGGACAGCGATGTTAGATACACTTTATCCGAAACACTCCTCATCGACGAATCTCGGGCTATCACATTGCCCGCAACAACCAGTCCCGTTGCAGACAACTCGGCATAACGATAGAAACCATCTTCGCCACGTACTACCGGAATACCATCGGAAGTAGACTTGTAATGATAAAATTCATCACCTACGGTTTTAACGGTTACAACGGTCCCGTCCGGTTGAGCGATCCTAACAAGGACAGGCTTGGCCGGTACGGCAAAAAGTGGAGATACACCCAATAAAATACCGGCGCACAATGAGATAAAAATTTTATTCATAGACAATCATGTTTATAAAAGCGAATAAAGATACTAATAAAAATAAAACAAAGAAAAAATACGGTATTCTTAATTTATGAAAAAAGTTTTGTATTTCTCCGAATGATCAAAACTCTCTTAAAAAATACAGATAGCCTTCTCTCGAAAGAATCCTAAATAAAGAACCCCGAAAAATTCGGGGTTCGCTTCTCATTACCATGCAAGTTTTTCCACTACACGACCATTTTTCGTCTGTATCCCCACCAAATATACACCCGGAGGTAATACGAACGGTAACTCTATGTCACAAACACCACAATCCACAGCCTTATCGCAGAAAGTTTCCAGCAGTCTCCCGTTCATATCCGACAAAGTAATAACAATATCTTCTCCTTCCGATATACCTTGTATCCTTATTACTCCCGGATCAATCTTACTTATCGAAAAATCAGATCCGCATTTTACCTCTTTTATCCCATCGGGCGCTTCATGAGGGTAATAAGCCTTCAAATCCCTAAATGAAATTTTCTGATTCGGTCCCTTTATCTGTGTCGACAAGTATATCTTCATATCATTCAACACCACCGGGAAAGCCGTTACATCTAAATCGGCAAAAGACACTGTATAGACAGAATCACTATCGGCATCCGGATTAACGATATAACTCCAAGAACCAGTAGAACAAGAAAATTCATAGGAAATATTATTGATTAAAGCGCCCCAATTTTTCACCTGTATCGAAATCGAATCAGGCAACCCGAAGAAACGTATCGGCTTATCCAACATAATATTAGGAGCACGCCCGGTGGATAAATCGAACAACAGAGTAGTACCGTCACTCCAACCCACAGGAAGGACAGACGAATCGAAACGAATGTCGGTTATAGCAGAACTACCGGTTACAGAAAAAGAAGCTCCATCAGAAAAATGTTCATGCACCTTCTCTCCCACTCCAATTTCAACAATAACCGGTAACTGAATTTCCACATCTCCATATTTCCCTTGCAACACAGTTCGCCCGTTCGTGACACCTCTCACGACACCGTCCACTACATCACAACAATCCGTTCCCACAGATTGCCAGTCAAAAATAGCAGGATTTACCATATATCTCTTTCCGTCCGATTCGGTCTCGATCTCTATCGGATATTCTCTAATATCGTCAATATAAAGACTATCGACACATAATTTAACCGACTTACCGGCATTACCCATAACGACCCGTATTTTACATGCAGAATCACCTTTCCGAGCCGTAATCGTTCCTAACATAGAAACAGCTCCCGCACAAAACTCGCCACGACTATTCACATATCCCAATTCCTCCGGTTCGCACGAATAAGTAACATCTTTAAAATCATCGTCGATAATCTCGCCATAACGGTTATGAGCCAATACCCTCAAAGGAATCACCGACAAAGGTATAGCCTGCACAGAAGGTTTAGAAAAAGAAACGAAAGAAAACGTACTGTCGACCGGAGCTAACGAAATACCTTGAAACGAATCCATCACAGCCCTCTCCTTTCCATCGGTAGGAGCATTTACCACCTCGTCACAAACAACCATAGTAGCCGATCCCCCACCGTCAAAATTAACGACATTCCAAGCTCCTTGCTCTACTAAATAATAAGCATTCTCAACCATAGAGGCCTTGTCGGCGGTAATGATAAACAATCTTTTCCCGTCTTTCGTTATCCCCACCAATGTACAAGGATAGTCTTGAAACTCACGTCCGGGAGTAACAAAATCGTTGTACTCTTTATCGTGAAGTTCTCCGTTCAATATCACGCTCGGCCAACCATGCAATGCTTGTACAACGTTTTGTGCCGGTGGAACGGATATGCCGGAATTGGGAAACGTCGTATTCACAAACCGCTGGTCGATATAAACGACATCGCCTACTTTTACTTTATCCTCGAACTGCTCCGCCGCATGGTTTCTCATAAACAAAATATGACTTTTTCCATCGGGTTGTATAGGGGTATGCTCCATAGCCTCCACCCGACAAGGAGTCGAGTTACCGTTAATAATCCATTCCCCTTGCGGCGTTATTTCCACATATAAACCGTCTTCCGTAAAAGTAAGACTGCTATACGTATTGAACAATACGCAATTTCTGTATGATTGTATTCCGTATGCCGACTCGTTCACATTGTCGATCGTTATTTCTGTTTGGTCTGGACAAATTACTTTTGCCGAATATTTAGGAGGGAAAACCTCTGCCACCTTATCTTTGCTAATAGACATGACAGAACGACCATAATCGCCGTAATGACTAACAACTTCTCCGTTACGGACATTGATCCCCGCAGCCGTAGTCTGCCCCGTATAATGAAATAAATCGTGATTTACTCCGAAAAACGCCCGGTGTCCTTCATAAGAGTTACTTTTACACTGCGATGAGGTTGTCTCCCGCAAGGCATCCGGAGTCTTCCCGTTAGACGGATATACCTCTACCGCATTATATTCGTTATTCAAATCCAATGTAATTTGATGTAACTGTATCGGCTTTTGTGTAAACTCGATATGAGTATACACAGCTCCGGGACCTATCGGATAATGACTTATCGTATCGGGAATACCCCACTGCGGCTTCTCGGCCTGAATGCCCAAACTAAACAATAAGAAACTAAAAGGGAACAAATAATTTTTCATATATATCAAGATTAAGAAATAAATTGGTCTTACAAATTAATATATTTTTCAAATCATAGACAATTATTTTTAAACATTTTTATAACAATATATTATTATCAAAAAAGCCCGGCAGTAATAAACTGCCGGGCTTCAACACATTATCCTTTTCCAAAATTACTCATCGAGAAGAATTTCGAGTATCTGGCACGCAGCTTTGGCTACCGAAGTACCCGGGCCAAAGATAGCGGCTACACCGGCTTTGTAAAGGAAGTCATAATCCTGTGCAGGAATAACTCCACCGGCAATTACCACAATATCCTCGCGACCCAATTTCTTCAACTCTTCGATTACCTGAGGAACCAAAGTCTTATGGCCGGCAGCCAAAGAAGAAACGCCCAACACATGTACGTCGTTTTCGACAGCCTGACGCGCAGCTTCCGCCGGAGTCTGGAACAAAGGTCCCATATCCACGTCAAAGCCACAATCGGCATATCCGGTAGCTACCACTTTGGCCCCACGGTCATGACCGTCTTGTCCCATCTTCGCTATCATGATACGAGGTTGGCGACCTTCCTTTTTAGCGAATTTTTCGCACAATTCCGTTGCCCGAACGAAATCGGCATCCTTTTTAGTCTCTGATGAATACACGCCTGATATAGTTCTGATTACTGCTTTATAACGACCTACGACAACTTCGCAAGCATCGGAAATCTCTCCCAACGTAGCGCGAACCTTAGCGGCTTTGACAGCCAAGTCGAGCAAATTACCCTTCTTCGTCTTCACACATTCGGTAATCGCATCAAGAGCCGCTTTAACCGCGGCTTCGTCGCGATGAGCTTTCAAATCTTGCAGACGCTCGATTTGCTCTTTACGCACAGCCGTATTATCGACTTCGAGAATATCGATGGGAGCCTCTTTTTCAAGACGGTATTTGTTTACACCCACGATCGTCTGTTTACCCGAGTCGATACGTGCCTGCGTACGGGCGGCAGCCTCTTCGATACGAAGCTTCGGGAGTCCGGTTTCGATGGCCTTAGCCATACCGCCCAACTTCTCGATCTCTTGAATATGTTCCCATGCCTTATGAGCCAGCTCGTTAGTCAGAGCCTCTACATAATAAGAACCTGCCCACGGGTCGATTTCTTTTGTAATATAGGTCTCTTCTTGAATATAAATCTGAGTATTACGAGCGATACGAGCCGAAAAATCGGTTGGCAGGGCGATAGCCTCGTCGAGAGCATTGGTGTGCAACGATTGGGTATGCCCCAAAGCAGCCCCCATAGCCTCGATACAAGTACGACCCACATTATTGAACGGATCTTGTTCGGTCAGTGACCAACCCGACGTTTGCGAGTGAGTACGCAAAGCGAGAGATTTCGGATTCTTGGGGTTGAACTGTTTTACGATCTTAGCCCACAACATACGTGCGGCACGCATCTTGGCGATCTCCATAAAGAAATTCATGCCGATAGCCCAGAAGAAAGACAACCGCGGAGCGAATGCGTCAATATCCATACCGGCGTTGATTCCGGCACGCAAATATTCAAGACCGTCGGCCAGCGTATAAGCCAGCTCTATATCGGCTGTCGCTCCGGCTTCCTGCATATGATATCCCGAAATGGAGATCGAGTTGAACTTCGGCATGTTTTGCGAAGTAAACTCAAAAATATCGGCGATGATACGCATCGAGAATTCAGGCGGATAAATATAGGTATTACGCACCATAAATTCTTTCAAAATATCGTTCTGAATCGTTCCGGCCATCTCTTCGAGTTTCGCGCCTTGTTCCAACCCGGCATTGATATAAAAAGCAAGGATAGGCAACACGGCTCCGTTCATCGTCATGGATACCGACATTTTGTTCAAAGGGATACCGTCGAACAAAACCTTCATATCTTCGAGCGAACAAATCGATACACCGGCCTTACCTACATCGCCTACCACACGCTCATGATCGGCATCATATCCTCTGTGTGTCGGGAGGTCGAATGCCACAGACAATCCCTTCTGTCCCGAAGCCAAGTTTCTACGATAGAAAGCATTGGACTCCTCTGCGGTCGAGAAACCTGCATACTGACGGATTGTCCACGGACGAATGGCATACATACCGCTGTACGGGCCACGAAGAAACGGAGGAAGTCCGGCTACATAATTCAAGTGTTCAAGACCTTCGAGGTCTTCTTTGGTGTAAACAGGTTTGACGGGTATCAACTCCGGGGTTATCCAGTTTTCACCCTCATGGGCTACTTTCCCTGCCGAATGGGCGAAAGCATCCTTCGTAATATCTATATTTTTAAAATTAGGTCTCATTGTCTTTTTGTTTTTTCTTGTGTGATACAAATTGTCCGCCTTTAAATCGAAAGTTTTTCATTAAACGATTTCAACGTATCAAGTACATTCGAACGAACGTGAATAAACTCGGTAATACCCTGAGCCCTTAATTCGTCCATACAAGCCGGAGCTCCGGCTACGACGAACAGGGCGCGACTGTCGAGTATCTTGAATGCTTCCGGAGCATATTGAGCGTACTCGTCATCGCTCGAACAAAGTACCACAATATCGGCTTTGGCGTCCAAAGCGGCATCAATTCCGGCCTGTACGGTCTCGAAACCGAGGTTGTCGACGATCTTGTATCCGGCACAAGCAAAGAAATTCGACGAGAATTGAGAACGTGCTAAACGCATGGCCAAATTCCCGATAGTCAACATGAATACCATCGGACGTTTGCCCGAACGTTCTGTTGCCAATCGCAAAGTTTCGAAATCACTGGCTGCCCGTTTGGTATTCAACACGGGGAACTCGGGTTCGCAATGATGTCCTCCCTCGTGCTTTCCGCATCCGCAACCGCACGCTTCGCCGTTAACGATTTTATCGCTGGCGACTTCATTGAAATTGGGGTATTGATTCGTTCCCAATAGAATTTCTTTCCGACGAGCCACATTCATATGGCGAGTCTCGGCCGAAGCGTTCACTTGATTTTGTACGAATCCCTCTTTCACGGCTTTGTAGAAGCCGCCCTTCTCTTCCACTTCGAGGAAAAGTTTCCAAGCCTGCTCGGCGATCGAAACCGTCAAAGTCTCCACATAATAAGAACCGGCAGCCGGGTCGGTAATACGATTCAAATGCGACTCTTCTTTCAACAATAACTGTTGGTTACGAGCGATTCTTTCCGAAAAATCGTCCGGTTCCTTGTAAGCCTTGTCGAAAGGAGTCGTCGTAATGGAATCCACACCCGCCAAAGCAGCCGACATCGTCTCGGTCTGCGAACGAAGGAGATTCACATGAGCGTCGAATATAGTCTGGTTGAACTCCGAAGTCTGCGCATGAGCCTTCATTTTGCAAGCACAATCGCAAGCCGGATTATATTGTTTCACAATTTGAGCCCACAACATACGAGCAGCCCGGAATTTGGCAAGCTCCATAAAATAATTGGACGATATGCCGAAATTAAATTTCACTCGTTTAGCGACTTCGTCGACCGACAGACCTTTATCTGTAAGGGCGGCCAGCCACTCATTACCCCAAGCCAAAGCAAAACCGAGTTCCTGAGAAATAAAAGATCCGGCATTGTTCAACATCACGGCATCAACTGCCAATACCCGGAATCCGGGCAACTCTTTTACCGCATCGATAACCGCAACGGCCTGATCGGCATAATCGGCGAAATCACGGCCTTTGGTCAACATTCGCTTAAACGGATTGAAACGAATCGAGCCCGATACCTTTTGCAAATCGGCAGGAGTCGTTTTGAAATAAGCGGCTACTGTTTCGGCAAGTTTCACTGTGCTTTTCATGCAAGTGGAGAAATTCAATTCTACATTCTCCACGTCGATACCATGCAGCAAAGTTTTCAAGTTTTCTACCGAAATCAAATCTTTGGCAATCTCGAATCCCAACGATTCCACACCCTTTTTCAAAATATCCAGAGCCTTTACATTGGCTTCCTTCACATCGGTCACCTTGATATCCTGACGAACCAGCCAATTGTTGTCGGCACGAGTTCCCCGCACGTAGGGATATTCACCGGGAAGAGAATCGGTCGTACTCAAATTTGCTATGTCTTCGGCACGGTACATGGGGTTAACATTAAACCCTTCGTTAGTCCTCCATACGAGCTTTTTGTCAAAATCAGCTCCTTTAAGGTCTGCCACGACCTTTTCTTTCCATTCCTGTGTGGACACCGGAGGGAACTGGTCAAACAGTTTTTCTTTACTTTCTGCCATAGTTGTTATTAGTTAAGTTGTTTAAGCCAAACTATTTATATAAATATATAGAATATATACTATTATCCGCAAAACAAGTCGAGCATAAAATCTATATGCCCGACATCTGACAACAAAAGTAGTACAAATAGTTTGAAATAAAGAATTTTTTCTGTAATTTTTATGTATAGATACTTCTCTTATAGTAAAATATTAAGAAATTCAAGGTCACCATTTTTATTACACTAAATTAACAAATCAAAAAACATTTTTTCAAACAAAGAATAATAGATTTGCAAAAATCTTTATAGTATTATATAGTCGATACATATTTATATCCATAGAAAAACAAAACTGCCCAATATGAAAAAAAGCAAACAATTATTATTGATAACAGCATTGTTGTTTATATGGGAATTACCTATAATAGCACAACAACCGACAGACACAACTTACATATTCCGTTTCGTTCCGAACGACGACATGTTCTATGTACCGTGGAATGGAAACGACCGGTCTCTGCACCAGCTCCTAAATATTTTGGAAAAGAACAAAAAGCAGTTGCAAGCCGGGCAAATGTATATCAGCGTTTCGAGCTATGCCGCATCGGCGAACGACATACTGACCTCCGAACGCATGGCATACATTCGTAACAACAGAATAAAATCGGAACTCATCACGCAGGGAGGATTGACCGAACAGATGTTCGTCACCGACCGGGCTATCCCCTCTTCTTATGGGAAAGAAAAACTGCGCAATGTCGTTGTCGTCACCTTTCCGGCCAGCGTAGAAAAAGTAGCCGAAATTGCGGGTATAGAAGCGGCTCAACGGGTCGAAAATTATAATAAAGAGAGATCGGGAAAAGCCGAACGGGAACGTCTGTTCATAGAGCAAGCTGCTCGTGAAAAAGCCGAAGCAGAACGACTGGCGAAAGAACAAGCCGAAAGAGAACACCTTGCCGCCCAAGAAAAGGCCCGCAAACAAGCTGAAACCGAAAGGCTTGCGGCTGAAAGAGAAGAAAAAGAACGTGCCGAAACAGAGCGCCTCGCTGCCGAAGCCGCCGCAAAAGCGAAGGCTCATTCGCTCTCCTTGCGGGCAAACTTGCTCCGTTGGGTTACTCTCACCCCCGACCTCGGAGTGGAATGGCGCTTGAACCGTCACGTAGGCATACTCGTGAACGGCTCCTACACTTCTTGGACGTGGAACAGCAACGACCGTCGTTATGCCTTGTGGGAAATCGCACCCGAAGCGCGCTACTACATCGGTAAAGAAAAACGAGGCTACATCGGAGCCATATACAAAGCCGGCTCATTCAATTACAAACTATCCGAGATCGGTAAACAAGGCAATTTAATGGGCGGCGGATTAACGGGCGGCTACCAATTGAAACTGAATAAGGCGCTAAACCTCGATTTCTCTCTCGCTCTCGGCTGCCTCCATGCCGATTACGACAAATACATCGTTATCGACGGCATACGGGTACGTCAGGGAAAGGAGACTAAAAACTGGTGGGGCCCCATATCAGCCGGAGTGACATTAGTATGGAATATATTTTAATTGAAAGGAGGTAATATGCAAACGATACGATATATAATGAGCGGAGTAGCAGGTTTGCTACTGTTAAACTCTTGTGTAAAAGACGAACTCTACAAAACACCTCACCCCGATAAAGGAAGAATAACCATAACAGCCGATTGGTCTCATCGTTCGACAGACTGCCCTTTACCGGAAGAATATGTATTACAGCACTCCTGCTGCGAAGGGAAGGCACTCAAAGCACCTGTGGACCGCGAGTTCTGCCACCCTTCTCTGTTTGAGCCCAAATCCCATACACTCATCGCATGGAACGAAGCCGAGGGAATAACGATCGACCATACTACGGCTCATATAAATACGGTAGAAAGAGGTTTATTGGAGTCATTGCCGGGATATCTGCTGACAGAAGCACAAAACATCAATGCGATAAAAGACGATACACTCGAAGTAGAAATCTACATGAAACAAAAAACGCGCGATTTGTTATTCGAACTGACCGTTAAAGAAGGAGACCCGGATCGCATCTCAAACATCACGGGAACCCTTTCGGGAATAGCAGGTTCGTTCGACCTTTCATCACAACGAATCTGCGGCGAAGCCATGAACACAAGTTTTCCTTTTGCTCGAACTAACGATAAAATAACAGCGCATACCCGACTGTTGGGTACAACCGGTTTGAAACAATCCTTACGAATTGATCTGACTTTCACAGATGGAAGCTCGCAAACCATCGAAAACGATCTCACCGATCTGTTGAAAAATTTCAACGACGATATGCCGACTCCCATGTACATAACCGGAGACTTGCTGACTCCGATCGAAGCCGATATGACGGCAACGATCGTCGGCTGGGAAAACGGTAACGAAGAAAACGGTGAAAACATCGAAATTTATTAAAAGACAAACGAAACAAACCGACTATAAAAATGAAAGTAAAAATTTTGATTTTAGCACTCTCCATCGTCACTTTGGCCGGTTGTGGTAACGATGAATCTCCTCTCGGCGATACAACAGGGAATAGCGGCCCGACAGCCCTGCATGTGAACGGTAATATATGCATGACATCGCGTGCAAACGACACCCGATGGGAAGCGAACGACCGTATCGGAATATATATGCTCGCCGGAAAAACAGTGGAACAAAACAATAGACTTTATACCACGACCGATGGAAGCGGCAAATTCACGGCCACCGAAGCCGAGGCCATCTACCTGCCGACAGACGGTTCGAGACGCAATTTTGTCGCTTATTATCCCTACACGGAAAATCTTGGTGACAACGGTCGCACTTATACGATCGATATAACCGACCAATCCTCCCAAAGCGCAATCGACCTTTTGGGAAGCGACAACCCGGAGACCGATAAAAATACACCGTCCGTGCGTTTCACGTTCTACCACAAACTGGCGAAAATAGAACTGAACATAACCAGCGGAACAGGATTCGACGACTCCTCGGTTTTGGAAGGTCTCACCGTAGAATTGACCGGACAACAAACCTCTGCGACATACGACGTCATAGATGGTAATGAGATAGCGATCGTAACAGAAACGCCCCGAACAGTCGATTTACTCGTGACAAACAAAGGGACGAAAGCCGAAGCCATCATTCTACCGAGTGATAATTTCGATGAAATGTCTCTGAAATTCAAACTAAAAGGCGGTAGACATTTTATATGGCTCGTACAATCCGCCTTCGCGACCCGTTTCGAAGCCGGCAAAAAATATAAATTCAATGTCACGCTCAACAAGACAGAAATCGACGTAACGTCCGAAATTGTAGACTGGATATCGGGCAACGGTACAGGCGATAGCGGAGAAGCAGAATAAAATTTGAAAATTCAACAAACCTAAAATAATATGAAACAATATCTCTTTTTAGCGACCGCCCTGCTCGGACTGGCGGCATGCAACGAAACAGAAAATCTGTCGGGTTATGACGGACAAGTCGAATTGAGATTCACCAGCGGCATCGATGTACAGACTCGATCCTCCCACGGACTGGACACACAGCTCAAAGATGGAGAAACGGTACATCTATGGATCGACGATTCTAAAAACCGACAACAAACCATAGATCAAGAAAATCTCTATGAAAATATACTCTTGACCAAAGAAGGAGGGGTTGCCGGGACATTAAGCGGCAGCACGCCCATGTACTTCCCGTTAACCGGCAACGACGTAAACATTTATGCCCTCCATACCAACGCCACATGGTTCGGCAACACCTATCCGGCAAGGTCGCTCACTCATACCGTAGCCGCAGACCAACGCAGCGAGACCGATGGTTATGCCACCTCCGACTTGACTTACGCCAAACTTACCGGAGTCCCACGAAGCGGTAACCCCACCTCCGTGGCCGTACAATTCAGGCATTTGCTCTCCAAAGTCGAAGTAATACTCAAAAAGGGAGTCGGTGAAAACGATTTTCTCGCCGGTATAACCAAAGTAGAGATACTGAATACCCTGCCCCAAGCCCAATTCACGCTTGATAAAGAAAAGCCTGCATATGGCAAAAACACCGAGCTCCCCGACGGGATTGAAATCACGGCAGACGGAACAGTTCAAAATATAACCATCGATACCGACATAACAGCCGAAGGAGCAACTTCGATACTGAACGAAGCCATTATCGTACCGCAAACGATCGAAGCAGGGACGGCATTTATTAAAATAACGTTAGCGGCAGGCGGAGAATTCGTTTACAAAATGAAAGACGGCGGGACAACATTCGAAAGCGGGAAAAAATACCGATACACCATCACAGCCAATCAAACAGCCATAGAAGTATCTTCAAGCATTCACGACTGGGACGAAGGTGTAGGGGACGATGACGGGATAGCTGTAATACCGCCGCCGATAGGAAATATCACAGACCGGACTCAGACACAAGTCGGCGACTTGGCGATGGAAGACGGAACATTTGTCAGAACCGAAGATTATACCACCCTCACCGACGAACAGAAAAAAGCGTGTGTCGGTATCGTCTTCTGGACCTACTCAGACACCTATCCCAAAACCACGCTGACCAACGACAAGGTATTGATGGCCGATTATCCCGATTGTACCCACGGTCTCATCGTCGCTTTGAAAGACGCCGCCACGGAAACCCCTTGGCAATCTGCAAGCACGACTTTCCGCGAGAGTGTGACAACGTGGCAAGAAACAGCGACTTTCGACAGCAAATACACACAAATCGCCCCTATCTCTCCGATAGAAGAGACGCTCGACAGCGAAGCTCACAAACTGTTGGGATATAACAACACTATGGTATTATTGGCTTATAACAGCGACCCTGCGAAAATACTTTACAGATGCCAAGCCGCTCAATCCATCAAAACCTTCGCCGATAACAACATTACGCCCAAAGGTTGTAGCAGCTGGTATTTCCCGTCTCTGAAAGAGCTGGCATTGCTCTGCGATGAGGATTCGTGGAAATATCCGCTACCCAGTTACGGCACAACCGATACGAGCAACAAAGGAAAAATAAACGACATCTTGAATGCCCTGTCCGATAACGATATCGATACTGAAATCCTCGCCGACGTGTATTATTGGACATCACAGGAAGGATACACAGGAAACAGCTATGCCCGTACCAATAGAGCTTATTGTTTAGCATTCTCGACAGGAACAATATCGGGGAACGGCCTCTTCAAGAACCAAAAATTCAATGTCCGTGCGATTTGTGCGTTCTAAACGATTGACTTCAATAGAAATTACATTCGATCAATTTCGTAAAGTCAAATACAGCTATCCCGGGCATCGAGCGTAACGCCCGGAGCTACACATAAAGGTGTAGCCGCTCTTTTCGCCGGGAGCGGTAGCACGAAACAAATAAAAAATATCGCAATATGAAGATGACATACAGAAAAGCGACTTTTATAGGATTATGGGCTGTGATATTCGCATCATGCACTTCGGACGGAGACATGATAACCGAAAAAACGTTGCCGCAAGGTAAATATCCGGTTGCCATGACCGTTTCGGTAGAAAGCCCCATCGCCCGTTCCTCTGTGGACGGCACATGGACGAACGGTGAAAAAGTGACCGTACAGGCCATAACAGGCGATGCGTACAACTGGAACGATGCGATCTCCTACCCCTATGAAATAAACAACGATATACCTGTTGCCTTAACAAAAGAAGAAACCCACTATTGGCAGCGTAGCGATGAGACAAAACTCATACGGACTTGGTATTGTGCCGATGGTTCGACCTCAAACACGTTGCCCGACTCGTGGAGCGTAGCAGCCGACCAAGATGAAACTGGAAACGGATATGCAGAAAGCGATCTCCTATTTACAGCCCCCGTCGAAGTAAAATTCGGTAGCACAGCGAACCTGATTTTCTACCATCAAACAGCAAGAATTATCGTTAACATCAAAAAAACGGAAGGTATCGATTCCGCCGACCAGATTCAGTCCGTAAAAATCGGAGATAACAACCTCGCCTTGTCGGGAACTTACACGGCTCCCTCCGGTACAGGCGTAACAACAGGAACATGGCTTCCCGGACCGATGGACAAAACAATTACGCCTTTCAAATTGTCACAGCCTACCGATCCCTCGAAATACATAGCCAGTTATACGGCTCTTGTCATTCCGCAAAACATGGACGGTAAACGACTAATCGCTATCGACACCGAACTCGGCACACATTATTACACCCCGAAAGAGGGAGCCGCCGAACTCGAAGCAGGTAAAGTACATACTTATAACATCACCATCGATAGCAAAGAAGTAACCATAGAAATTCCGGGAAGTATCGACTGGGGAGAAGGTGAAAGCGGTAGTGGCAGCATAGAATTATAACGACGATAGACCCTCAAAAAAACATAAAACCAGTTAGCAATATTTTACAAGATTCGATATACCTGACGACAAACAATTACAATACTGGCAATTTCGTCCTTGTTCGGATTTATCGGCAAGGACGATGCTTTTTTAAAAGAAACACCCTCCTCTATCTTTTTCAATACCGTCATCGACCTCCCCTTAATACCAAATCAAACCAAATGCGGTTGTAAAAACATTCCTCTACTTCTCTCCCGAAAGGAAATCTCCGAGCAAACTAATTGCCGATTTTTTTTGTATATTGGTATAAACAAACTATCATAATAGTTTCAGAGAGAATTTAATCGTTTACACCTTATTCCATATGAAAGACGGTAAAAAGCTCGTTTATTCCGGAGACTCGCTCCGAAGATTTTTGCATCGAAAGGGTCTCACCTACAAAGATGCAGCCAAAGAGCTTGGCTTGGATAAAAACACCATAGGCAAGGCAGTAAGAGGCGGAAATATGAATATAAACGTCTTACTGAGTATTGCCAATCACTGGAATTTTCCCATTACCGACTTTTTCATTTTCGTAAATCAAGAAGAATGTGAAGAGACCTATTTTATTAGTCCGAACAAATATAATAACAATTCGGCAAATGATAACCTTTTGGTCTCCGAAGATTCTAAAATCTATAAAAATATTAAAAATTTATCAACAGAAGAGTTGGCTTTAAAAGCATCCAAACAACAAGAAATTTCTTTATTACAGAATCTGATTCGAAATTATCAAGACAGAATCGATTTATTACAGCAAGAGTTGGGACAATACAAATCTGAATAATCATTTCTTTCCCCCGTCATTATTTACATCTCGACAATAATGCGGGGAACTATCTCTGTACATATCGAAGCGTAGAAGAATTGAAATATCTTCACTTTATTTTACTACCTCTCCTCCTATATTGAATCGGTGGGGGTAAACATGAATTTTAGCGAATGAAATGGATTGAATTTCTCCTTCTCCCCTGTCGTGTCTCGTAGCATTACGAGAAGTTGCGGTAACGATATAGGGGATAGCCCGAAGATACAATAGTCTCTGAGAAGAAGGGTTGAAAAGATTTCATAAACTTTTTGGCTGTAAGAGTTAACCCCTCCGTCACTACGTGACACCTCCCCCTATATTTTTGCGTTGCAAAAACACAGTGGAGGAGGAAGAGCGGCATTTCTTGTTTCAGAATAAGAATGGCTTTGTACACCTCTCCCCTGCCATGTCCCGTAGCATTACGGGGTATCGCAACTTAAAATCGAAACAAGGCAAAAGAGAAATACTCCTCAACCTCTCCCCCTGTGTCGCATAGGGGGAGTGCCCAAAGGGCGAGGGGGTTAAAACAAAATTGAAGAATCTTCGATAAGCAGAGCAGATTGGGGAGACACCGAAGAAACGGTAGTCTCTGAGGAGAGGGGTTGGATTGTACAAAAGTACAATCCCCACTAACTATCCTGAGCCCACGAATAACTTGTCTTATCTATTTCAATCGCTCATACATTCGACCGCTACCCATCTGTTTTTCTCGGCGTAACCGACGAAACGCAATCCGAGGTGTTCGGCCTCCGCCCGAATAAAAGGAATATCTTCCACGTAAAAACCACTCATGAAAATACGTGAGCCACGTTTCATACAGGCCACATAAGCATGCATATCGGCCAGCAATATATTCCGATTGATATTGGCAAAAATAAAATCGAACGACTCCTGCTTCAAGGCTTCGATTCCTCCCAAACGGACTTCAACTCCCGATACATGATTCAAACGGATATTTTCAATGGCATTCTCGACGGCAAATTCATCAATGTCGACAGCGACAACGGAAGCCGCCCCCTTCATACGAGCCAAAATACCCAATACAGCCGTACCACACCCCATATCGAGCACCGAGCGACCGGTAAGATCCGATGCCAATATAGCCTGCAACATGAGAGTGGTAGTTTCGTGATGTCCCGTCCCAAAAGCCATCTTAGGATCTATCAGCACATCGTAACGAGCTTGCGGAATATCGGTATGAAATGTACTATGTATCACGCACTCGTCCCCCACGACAATAGGCTTGAAATAATTTTTCTCCCATTCTTCGTTCCAATCCCTCCCGACAACGAATGTCGCTTCATACGTCACAGATACCCCTCCGATGGGATATTGCGACAACTCTTCTTTAAGTCGTGTCTCGTCATACTTACCCTGAGGGACAAAAGCAGTAACCCCTCGTTCGTCGGGGACAAAACTTTCATAACCGATTTCAGCCAAAACCGCAGCCAAAACATCTGTCGCCATCTCGCTACACGGCTCTACATCGAACCGTACCTGCATATAATCGTTCATAATTGCACTTCTTTTCAAATTATTGTTTTTGTTGCATTGCTTTCAGAGCCCGAGGATAACTCGTATTTTTTACAAATCCATACTCAGGATATTTCTCCATAATCGTCTTGTACATCGCTAACGCCTGCTCATAACGTTCGGATTTCTCATAAACCACCCCGATGGTCACCAACAATTGTACATAAAGCCAATGATGCCCGTTGGTCGAAATATCCTTTTCCATACTCCGGCGAGCTCGTTGATAGCACTCCAAACCTTCCTCTTTATCCCCTCCGAATATTCCCGGCATATAGAACAAAATATTCCCGTACAGAATAGAAACCCAACTATCCCCGGGGGCCAGTTTATAAGCCTCCCGAGCCGACGACAACATACCCGATGCCAACGTAGCCGCACGCATGGGAGAAAGGGCTATTTTCAAACCTATCAAATTGGCATGCAACGCTTTAAACCGAGCATCGTTCGGATACATTTTTCGATAATTCTCAGAAAGCGCCAAAGCGGTTTTCAAATAAGCCTGCGCCTCGTCTTTCTTCTTTTTATCGACCAAATGTCCCACAAGGCCATAATAACCGCACAAAATTTCATGACGCCCCTCCAATGTCCCGCACGACTTATCGGCACTCATTTTTGACAAGACAGCACCCCACTGGGGTATTTTCTGTTGAATGAACAAATCATACAAATTCTCCCGATACTCCGAAAGAGTCTCACCGCATACGGAATTTGTCGAAAACACACCCACAAGAAACAGTACACAAACTATACGTCTCATAAATATTACCTTACTTTTTCAGATGACAAAGATAGTGAAAGGTGAGAGCAGAGACAAACGGAAATCACATTTCCAATTTGGCTATGCCGAGCCGCATCCTATCTTCGTATTTACAAAGATAACGAAAGGCGAGTGCAGAGACAAATGGAAATTCCACTTCCGTTTTGACTATGTCGAACAACGCCCTATCCTCATATCTATATACAGAATCGCCTCCTTGTCAAAGGTTATAAAGAATCTGTAATGCCATACATAAGTTGATCCAACAAAATAGGCATATCGCTCGCAGCGATTCCCGAGGCGATCAAATCGGGAGCATCCTGCTTGAAATTAGAAAGAAACTTAGCAGAATCACCGTTGTCCAGCTCTATACTGCGCCGATAATAATCGATAGCCTTTCTGATATGTCCCAAAGAAAACTCCACATGCCCGGCATTGAAATAATCGAGAGAAACCGGTTTATCGTCCAATATCTTCTCATAATACCGCTGCGCCTGTTCTTTTTTACCGACTAAGAAAGAACACCATGCGATAGGACGCCACGCTTTTCCACCTTCGGGATCGAGATAATCCACCTTGAAGTAATATTTAAGCGCCTCTTCATAATCTTTCTGTTCGACATAACAATGCCCTATATTCATCTGTACCGATAAATTTTCGGGCTGTATCTTTTCGGCACGATGATAATACGAAAGAGCCATCTCGGGCTTTTTCATATTTCTGTAACATGTAGCTATGCGTCTAATCGTCCAGAAATTGTCGGGCGAAATAATTTCTGCTTTGAGGAAAGCCTCCAAAGCGTTGGCATAGTCTCCTTTCTTCTGGTAACAAAAACCTATCTTCTGATAAATTTCACTATCCGAATGATATGCCGCCGAAAGCCTTTCGAACAATTCGAGAGCCTCGGCATAATATCCCCGCCGGAAATAATATTCCCCGATGAGGCGCAAACTGTCCGAATCGCTCAATAACGGATTCAAAACAGATACATGCAATAAATTGATATGCCCGGCAAAAGGATCCGTAAACTCGGTTCGACGTATATACAACTTGAAGAAACGGTACAAATCTTGAATATAACGATTGGATATATTTTCCCGACTTATTTCTTTCTTCATCAATTCCTCTTTTTCCATCTCTTGAACCGCCGCATTCTCGGCACTGAATTGCCCCATCATCAAATCCCTTTGCGACTCGGGAACCTGAGCCAAACTCAAACAAAAAGAATATTTATCCGAATTACACAATAGAGCCGATGCCGAAATCATCTTCTTAAACGTATCTCCGCCCTTACCAGACAATACCCCCGACAACGCTGTATGATCGGGATTAAACGGCAAAAACCAATTTTGAATCGACTGGAAAAAAGGGAAACTCTTCAAATGAGAAAACGTACTCATGAAAACATCGGCTCCCTCCATCTGCAAATCGGTCAACTCCTTTAACTTATCGGTAATTCCCGATTTGTCGAGCATCTCCTGCCACTCCGGATTTTCTTCCAGCGCATTGATATCGTTCATCAAGTCTTCTTGACGTATTTTCTTATAAAGCGATGGCCCCAGTTTCATCATTTCGGGAAGCAGCTCTTCATTCATTTTTCTGGTAATTTTTTCAGTCTCTTGACTCTTGATGAACTGCAAGAAAATATTACGAACATCGGTCTTGAATTTCGGTTCTTCACACAATGCATCGAGGCGATTCCGCAAACTCTTCAAAAGAGGCAATCTCTCCCGATAAATATACATGACGATGAGGGCACAACAAAGCGAACGCATCTGTATTTCGGGCGAAGAATGGCGATAACCATCCAACAGAATGAGCAACTTTTGCTCGTCGAACCGGTGCAATAAGTTCAACAACACAGCCGAAAGAAGAAGCGAAACGAAAGTATCGGGAAAACGATCGGTGAAAAGAGCCTCTCTTAACGACCGGTAATCTTCCTCTGCCGCCGGATAATTGGTCCATATATCCATAAAAAGATTTCCCGCCGTGTCCTCGATACGGTGTTTCAATGATTGAATTTTAGAAAAATCTTGCTCTTGTTCGCCAAGCAACAAAGCCAAAGAAAGATCGTTGATTTCATTATCGCACACATCGAATTGAGACGATAAGGAAATACCCGTTCGGCTGGCCGACGCATATCTCTTCCACCCATAGTATTGAGAAGGAGAAACCTGCCCGGCCAATCGATCCGAAACCCGATCGGTCAACACATAAGCAGACAAAACCAAATGATCGTAAATACTCTTCCGTTCGGGATCCTCGACACCGTCCAACATATATTGTATCATATATCTATACGACGTCTCCATCTCGTTCAACTTGTCCCGGCTTACCCAATCTTGCAACTCGTTTACCAATAGAGCAAGTTTACCGAAAGCGTCTTTCAATCGTCTCTCGGCAAGCAAACCGTATATATCGTACTGCAATTTCGTTATCTCTGTCGTAATCATCTTTATAAATATAAAATCGAAGTAAATTTAATAGCTTTCCCTTATATAACAAACTTAATTTACAAATAGTGTGCCGGAAAAAGGTTATTTAATTTTTCCCATTCGCCCTACCCTCCTTTCCACAGCTATTTCTCAAATCCACATTTGGGTGTTTACCGACAATTTTCTATCTTTGCAAAACGGAGCGCACAAATAAGCTGCAACCCGCTCCGTTTATTTACGTACCTATTTCACCATTAAAGAAAACTTATATTATGATACAACGAATACAATCGATCTATTTATTACTGACAACGGCTTTAATGGCTGTATTTTTATTTCTTCCGATAGCTCAATTCGATACGACCGATGGCATTTACAGTTTCACGGCACAAGGTATCTCTACCGTAGAAGCTATGACAACTCCTGTACAGGATAGTGCCGCAGCAGTCATACAAACTTCTGTATTTACCCCCACATGGGGAGTATTCGTATTAGGAACCGTAATAGCCGTATTATCGTTTATCACGATTTTCCTATATAAGAACAGACCGACACAAGCGCGTATCTGCATGATCAACGCATTCTTTCTGGTAACTTTCTATATCGTCATCTTTTTGAGCGGTTATACATTCCGCGAAGATCTTTCGGCTTCAAACATATCGTGGACAGCTTATATCGTAATGCCTTTCGTCGCCCTCATTCTCGACATTTTAGCCTATAAGGCCATTAATAAAGACGAGCGTTTGGTTCGAAGCCTCGACCGCATACGCTAAACTTTAAGTTTCTCTTTCAAAAACATTCCCGTATAGGAAGCAGAGCACTCGGCGATCTCCTCGGGAGTACCGGTACAAACCACGTATCCACCCTCTTTACCACCTTCCGGTCCCATATCGATAACGTGGTCGGCACACTTTATAATGTCCATATTGTGTTCGATGATAACAACGGTATGACCTCGTTCGATAAGCTGGTTAAACGATTTCAAAAGCGTGTTTATATCATGAAAATGTAATCCTGTCGTAGGTTCGTCAAAAATAAAAAGAGTCGATTCCTGTTTCTCGTTACTCAGGAAAAAGGCTAATTTCACACGCTGATTTTCCCCGCCCGAAAGCGTTGAAGAAGACTGTCCTAATTTTATATATCCCAGTCCTACGTCTTGCAACGGCTTCAACCGCTTTATGATACGCTTCTCCTGACTTCCGTTCACCTCCGAAAAAAACTCTATGGCCTGATTGATAGTCATATCAAGCACATCGCTGATGTTCTTGCCCCTGTACTCGATATCGAGTACATCTTGCTTATACCTTTTTCCGTGACACGACTCGCATTCGAGGACAATATCGGCCATAAACTGCATTTCCACAGTAATGGTTCCCTCTCCTTTACACTCCTCGCAGCGTCCGCCCTCGGAGTTAAAAGAGAAATACGAGGGAGAAAATCCCATCTGTTTGGCTCCTTGTTGCTCGGCAAACAGTTTCCGTATCTCGTCAAACGCTTTCAAATACGTAGCAGGATTGGACCGGGTTGATTTACCGATAGGATTCTGATCCACGAATTCGACGGAATGAATTCGATCCATATCGCCCGAAAGACGAGAATACGTTCCGGGCATTTCTCCTCCCTCTCCGTAATGCCGAAGAAGAGCCCGATAAAAAACATCTCTGACTAACGACGATTTACCCGAACCACTGACACCCGAAACAACGGTCATTACATGAAGGGGGAACTTCACATCGATCGATTTTAGATTGTTCTGAGCAGCCCCTTCTACTTCGATATATTGATTCCATTTCCGGCGATTTGCAGGCAACTCTATTTTACTCTCACCCGTCAAATAACGCATGGTATAGCTACGAGTCGCTTTGGGTAATCGAGACAAGCCTCCTTGATAAACGACTTCACCACCCAAACGACCGGCCAACGGACCTATATCGATAATATAATCGGCCGCCCGTATAATATCTTCGTCATGTTCGACAACGACAACGGTATTGCCCAACTCTTGCAACTGCCTCAAAACTTTTATCAATAAACCTGTGTCCCGGGAATGAAGCCCTATACTCGGTTCATCGAGAATATATAAAGAACCGACCAAACTGCTGCCCAAAGAAGTGGCTAAATTGATACGCTGGCTTTCTCCGCCCGAGAGAGTAGAAGACAACCTGTTCAAAGTCAGGTAACTCAACCCCACCTCTTGCAGAAAACAAATACGATTCCTAATCTCGGTCAACAATCGTTTCGCAATCAAAGCATCATGTTCGTCGAGTTCGAGACGGTCGAAGAACTCTTTCAACTCGCTAATCGGTAAATTCACAAGCTCTGAGATTGAACGCCCTCCCACCTTCACATATTCAGCCTCAGGTTTCAATCGGCTGCCTTTGCACACAGGACAGATGGTCTTTCCCCGATATCGGGCGAGCATTACACGATATTGTATTTTATACTGATTGGCTTCAAGCATAGCGAAAAATCCGTCTATTCCCTCGAAATCGCCGGCTCCATGCCACAATATCTCTTTCTCCCGGTCGGTCAATTTGAAATAAGGACGATGTATGGGAAAGTGCAAAGACTCTGCTTGGCGTATCAAATCGTTTTTCCATTCACTCATTTTCTCCCCACGCCAACACATCACAGCATCGTCATAAACCGACAAAGTTTTATTCGGGACAACCAAATCCTCGTCTATACCGATAACCTTCCCAAATCCCTCACAAGTGGGACATGCACCCACCGGATTATTAAAGTTAAACATCAACTCGCTCGGCTCGTTGAATGTGATACCGTCTGCCTCGAACCTTTTCGAAAAACTAAACTCCCGTATTTCTTCGCCGTCATAAACCAGAACGATACACTCTCCCCCACCTTCAAAAAAGGCAGTCTCGACAGAATCGGACAATCGGCTGATTGTATCGGTCTCATGCGAAACACTCATTCGGTCTATTACCAAACGGACAGTGTTGGACTCCGGTAATTCCCCATCGGTCAACAAATCTTCTATGGCTTGGAAGCGCCCGTTCACTTCTACCCTCGGAAAACCTTCCTTTTGCAAAATTTGTAAGTGAGTTTTCAAGTCTCGCCCCTCCGGTATAACCAAATTCGTAAGCAAAGCGAAACGAGTTCCATCGGGAAAACCTAAGGCACAATGCACGACATCGTCTACCTGATGCTTCTTAACCAACTCCCCAGACACAGGAGAATAAGTTTTCCCGATGCGAGCATACAGCAACCTCATATAATCATATATCTCGGTCGAAGTTCCCACCGTCGATCGAGGATTCCTTGTATTTACTTTCTGTTCTATGGCTATGGCAGGCGGAATGCCTTTGATATAGTCACATTCGGGTTTACTCATACGCCCCAAAAATTGCCTTGCATAAGCCGACAAACTTTCTACATAACGACGTTGTCCCTCGGCATATAAAGTATCGAAAGCCAACGATGATTTTCCCGACCCAGATAATCCCGTAATAACGATAAAACGATCTCTGGGAATTTCTACATCGATATTTTTGAGATTATTGACTCGCGCCCCTTTAATAAAGATAGAATGTTCAGACATAATTCTAGGAATCTTATAATACCTTTTCTTTTAAACTTTACAAAGATAGCGAAAGGTAAGTGCAGAGACAAACGGAAATTTTATTTCCGATTTGGCTATGCCGAACCGCATCCTATTTTCGTACTTACAAAGATAGCGAAAGGTGAGCGCAGAGACAAACGGAAAATTCATTTCCGATTTGACTATACCGAACCGCATCCCTTCTTCGTATCTACAAAGATAGCGACTTTAACGATACATAATTCAACCCCTATTTATCCTTTATAGTTTTTTGTCAACCGATTAAGCCGAAAATCTTTTTCAAGCAGACTAACAAAATCCCGATTATTTTGTTATCTTTGTATAACCACATTAAAATGTAAAAATTATGAAAGGTCTAAATTTATTGTTTGCATTTCTCGGCGGAGCCGCCGTGGGTGCTGCCGCCGGAATTCTGTTTGCTCCCGAAAAAGGGGTCGATACCAGAGCGCGCATTTGTAAATTACTTCACGACAAAGGAATCCAATTAAAAAAAGAAGATATGGAACACTTGGTCGACCAAATTGCCGAAGAGGTAAAGGGCGGGAAGTAACTCCTTTAAAATGAAGATGAGGATATCAATGCGTACCAGTTCGTACCTTTGATACTCTCATCTGTATTTTTCTCTCCTCTAAAAAACACAGTTATGTTCGATACTCAAAACAACGCTTTCCGAAAACTATTTGAAGAAGGAAAGAAATACATCAATTTACAAATTGACTACGCCAAACTGACAGCTACTGAAAAAATTTCGGTTATATTGGGCATGTCGGTTCTCTTCGCTGTCATCTTGGTGCTCTCTGTTGGAGCCGGCATATATCTTTCCTTTGCACTGGTCTATCTTTTAGAGCCTCTTGTAGGAATCGTAGGAAGCTATGCGATCGTCGGTGCTGTGTTCCTGTTACTCATAGCGATTGTTATCCTATTCAAGAAAAAACTCATATTGGTTCCTATCACTCGTTTTATCTCCAAAGTGTTACTGGATAATGAAAAAACTCCTCTATAAAATGAACGAAAACCATACAAATCAACAAGGGCTGACCCTCGAAGAAATAGCTGTTCATAAACAAGCTCTAAAAATAGCCATCGCCGAACAGCAAAAAAACGTCAATGAAGCCTACCGACAAGTAGTAGCACCGTTCTCAGATGCGAAATCGGTTTCAGGATATATCGGAGGCCGTTTATTAAATGGCTTCACAATGATCGAAAGTGCTATATGGGGATTCAGACTAATATCACGAATTTTTCGCATATTCCGAAAATTTCGGTAAAGCTCCGTCCACTCTTCATCATCGAAAATCTTTTCTCACACAAAAGCTGCCCAACATCAACAACCGCTCTCATCAACCACATATCCAATTGTTAATCCTCCGTTTCGGTTAAACTATGTTGAAAATCTTCTGTTTATACCATAAACGACAAATTCGGAATAACTATGAAAAAAAGACAATTGATATGGATCGGTTTGATAGGAGTGATTATGGCAAGCTGCGGCGGAAAATATAAAATCACCGGAAAAACCAATCTTATACCCGATGGAGAAACCATCTTACTGCAAAAACAAAACAACGAACAATTCGAAATAGTCGATAGTGCTACTGTCACTAACGGTTCATTCTCATTCAAAGGAGAACAAAAAAGTCCGGCGATAGCAATATTGGTACATTTGAACGAGAAACAATCACAAATTCCACCCCAACTGATAGCGTTGGAAAAGGGAGATATTTATGTCACGCTCGATTCTGTCTCTCATATATCTGGGACACCGCTGAACGACAGATTGCAGATGTATGAGACAAAACGCCACTCCTACGATACCCGCATACGAAACATTACGAACCGATATCTGAAAGATTATTTATCGGGACAATTATCCGACAGTACTTTTGTAATATTGAAAAAGGCTTTCGATAAAGAACAAAAAGGTCTTGAAACACTCACTCGAAACTATATTCTGGCAAATACCGACAATGTAACTTCTATCTATCTGTTTCTACAAAACAGCTTTTTATTCTCCCCCGAAGAACAGCGAGAGCTAATCGCCCATGCAGCCCCTTCTTTTAAAAAAAATCCGGCGGTAAAAAAAGTTTCCCACATGTTGGATCGACTGAAAAACGTAGAACCCGGTATGCCGTATATCGACTTACCTTTACAGACAATCGAAGGGAAAGAGACTTCTTTATCGACATATATCGATAAAGGGAAATATATTCTCCTCGACTTTTGGGCATCATGGTGTCCCCCTTGTCGAAGACAAACTCCTTATTTAAAACAATTATTCGAACGATATGACAAACGGCAATTCTCCATTGTAGGTATCTCATTCGATACAAACCGGGAAGAATGGAAAGAATATATACAGAAAAACCAAATAAAATGGGCACAACTCATAGATCAAAAAGGTTGGGAATCCACCGCTATACTTACGTATGCCATACAAGGAATTCCTCACCTCATATTACTCGGACCCGACGGTAAAATCATAGCCAATAATCCTTCGGAAAAACAACTGAGTAACATTCTATCGAACCAACTAAAACAATAAAAATTTCACAACAGAGAATACTGTATCGAAATCGATTTTCACATCTTTACCCCCGGATGGACGAACTGACCATGTTTGATTGTCTTTTTCCCATACTGAATAGCGAATACCGGACAACGATGCAAACACCCCAAACACTGCAAACATTGCTCCTTTATCCAAATCGGACGATTATCTCGCATTTCTATTGCACCCATCGGACACTTCTTGGCACACGCCCCACATCTGATACATCGGCCTAATGCCACGAAAGGGGCAGTCGATTTCTTTCGATTGCAATAAGTATAGGGAAAAGCGAGCCAGTGAGGAATCTTCCTATTATCAAAATCACCCCGAACTCTGTTGACAACCTTTTCTATAACACGATCTATACACACCTCCGCATCTTTCGTAACCTTCTCACATTTCTCTTCATCAGACAAATCAAACATCAATGTATAGGTGTCTACCATTTTGACGATATATCTACCGTCCAAATTTAATCTCTTCTTTCTCAATGCCTTTTCCATCATATAATGGGACTGTCCCGTTATAGTTCCAAAAGTTACGACATGATAGACGAAATGTTGCCCTCGAACACATAAATCTAAGTTACGGATAAATTCCGAGACAATAGACGGCAATCCAAAAAAATAAACAGGAGTCACAAAACCGACCCTCTCTCCGGGCAACAGCTCCCATGTATATTTATGATTTTTCAGACATTCTGTTATTGAAACAAGAGTTTCACCCGTAACTTCTGCCAACCTCTGTGCAATGTATTGGCTATTACCCGTTGCCGAAAAATAGAAAATCATAATTTTTTTCAGCAAAGATAAAGAGAGGAAAATACTGGACAAAATTTATTTCGGTTGTCAAACCGAATCCTATCTTGAAAGATTGTCAGAAATAATCCAAACGAGATTACAAATAGGAGAAAAAACTATACATTAAAATACCATCTCAAAAATATAATATTAAAGAAATAAATAATTATATTTGTTTCTTTAAATATTCTTTTTCTATTATGATGTGGAAATATATATACGCAGCCTTTTTAATGATAGCCTTTACAGCATGTCATACAAACAAAACTCTGGAAAAATCCGATAAGCCAGCCAGCAAGGCTAACTATACCCTGCCGGAACATTTGTCCGTCTCCGCTTCTTTTCGCATGTTTTGGGTTGCATGGAACGCCGATCTCCGACAATCCGGCAATAATTTAGAAAAATATATCCCTTCCGAATTGTTGATAAAAAGATTTTCATTGCACAATCAAAATGGGAATTATCTGCTGACAGGCTACTTACACACGGCTGCCGATTTCAAGGAAGAGGATCTCCTCCATATCGGAGGACATTGCATAAAATATAGCGACTCGATATATAGTTTTGCTATACCATTAAAAATATTACCACAATTCATTACTTTACCGGGAATTACATATATCGAATGTTCCTCTCCGGTACGCAACCGTTAGTTATCAAAGACCATTTAATAATTAAATCGATGAAAAAATTATTACTATCACTTTGCTTAATGGCGACACTCGGCTCATTTCTGTTAAACGCAGAAGAAAAAATGTCTCCATCGACACAAAATTTTTTGAGAAGTTACGAATCTACCTCTACTATCAGCCAACGGGCAAAACTCAAATCGACATACGCAATCAACCCAAACAACGGTGAAATGGCTGTTTCGGCATTTCTCCACCTGGTAGATGAAAATAATCTCGATGGACTCGAAGAAAATCAAGTCATCATCAATGCCCAATACGGTACTATACTTTCCACCAGTATCCCGGCAGATAATTTGACTTCCGTGTCGCAACTACCATCGGTAAAGTACATCGAAATAGGACGTCCGGTTCATCAACGAATGAACAACGTTCGTTCCGAACAATTTAGCAATGTAAACAAAATACACGAAGGGACAGGGCTCACCCAAGCCTATACCGGCAAAGATGTTATAGTCGGCATCATCGACGGTGGATTCCAATATAACCATATCAATTTCTACGATACAGAAGGTAAAAATCTGCGTATCAAAAGAGTATGGAACCAAAACCAGTCGGGAACGCCACCCACCGGCTATTATTATGGAACAGAATATACGAATGCCGAGGAAATCATCGCGGCAAAACAGGATTATGCAGCTAGCCATGCTACCCACGTCACGGGAATTGCAGCCGGAGCATATAAAGGAAACGAATACTACGGAATCGCTCCTGATGCAGATTTGGTTTTCGTCAGCTATAACGTATCCGACAATAGTAGTAGCAATACAAGCATCACAGACGGTATTAAATATATCTACGACTATGCCGAATCCGTCGGTAAACCCTGTGTCATTAATATGAGCCTCGGGTATCATATCGGTCCGCACGATGGTACTTCCACATTCGACCGTATTTGCGACGAATTGCAAGGAGAAGGCCGACTTTTGGTCGGAGCTTCGGGAAATGAAGCTGAATACAATATACATGCTACAAAAACCTTGAAAAAAGGAGATACCAACATGAAATCGTTAGTCGAATTTGTCTCCAATTGGTATCTCTACGGTTCAATGACAAGTACCGTCGATATCTGGGGAGATGCAGAAAAACAACTATCGGCAAGAGTATTTGTATATGACATTCTAAATAAAAAGGAAGTTTATTCATCAGAATCTTTTTCGACAACCACAAGCACCAGTAAAAAAATATCCAATCCGACAGGAGCTGACGGAAATATTTACATATCCACTGCAACCAATCCCTACAATAAAAAAGGGAATATAACTATCGATTTGAATTTATCTTCATTCGACAATAGAAACTATTATATAGGATTCGAAATTTCTGGCCCCGAAGAAACCACAATCAATGCATGGACCGACGCTTACATGTCTTGGCTCTCCAACTTTGGCAATAGTGAATTTACGAACGGAGACAATAATTCTACTATGGGTGAAATCGGAGGAACCGGGAAACGAATCATTACTGTCGGAGCCTACACCAGTTGCAATTACATAGATCACAAAAACAGCTCTATGTGGAATAACTCCGGTCAAACCCTTAATCAGTTAGTCTCCTTTTCAAGTTTAGGGCCTACCGCCGACGGTCGTATGAAACCCGATATTACCGCCCCCGGTTCTATGTTAATATCGTCGTTCAACAGTTCCACAAGTAGCAATCGTAACGGCGAAGATTATAACTATGTCGTCAAACAAGAAAATGTAAATACCGTAAACTATTACTACGGTTCGATGGAAGGAACCTCCATGGCCACCCCCGTAGTCACCGGTGTTCTGGCTACATGGTTGCAAGCCAATCCGAAGCTCACACCGGAACAAGTCCGTGAAATTCTATCTAATACCGCAACAACCGACAGCTATACCGGTAACATTGCCGGTGTAGGAAATAACCGATGGGGATATGGGAAAATCAATGCATACGATGGCTTGGTATACTGCCTAAATCACTCTGGTATAGAACAGATAGGAACTCCAACCCGGCCGATGGTATACCCCAATCCAGCCACAGACATTTGCTATTTCCTTCTACAAAACGACGATAAAAACGTAAATGTCTCGATTTATACCCTCAATGGAACAGAAATATACTCGCGATACATGGGCAATATAAATGCAGGAGAACAAAATCAATTAGATCTGAGCGATCTCGCTGCGGGAATTTACTTTATTCATATCACAGGCGATAAAACCAATATGACGACAAAACTAACGGTTAAGTAAAAATTGTCCTCCACAAAAAGAAAGGGGCGGGAATGTCATTCCCGCCCCTTTCTTTAATATAAATTCTAATTTAAACCTCTTTTTGAAAAGCAATCCTCTCGTCCCCGTTTGCCAAATAAATAATTCCACAACGGCGAAACCCATGCCGAAGCAATAATTCTTGCATCACCCTATTATCCCGATGAGTATCGATACGAATATTATCGACGTATCGAGAACACCATTCCAAGCAAGCGGAAAAGACCCCTCCCACTTTTCCCGAAGATGCAATCCGATGTATCACGCCATAAGGCTTCTCATTCAACCACCCTCCGTCATAAATCACGTTATACGTCGGCTCGGGAGAAAACCCGTAACGAAAGCAGAAAGTGCCCACCACTTCTTTTTGGTCATCTACACAAACAAAGCTGCTATTTGACGAAATATCGGCTTCGAGAACCTCTTCCGAAGGATATCCGCCCGTCCATTGATGCAAGTTTCCGTTCAACCGCATAAACTGTTTGGCCTGCTCGAATATAAACATCACACGGTCCATATCCTCAGGCAATGTATTTCTTATTTCCATCTTCTAAAAAAAATACAATTAACCCACTCTATATTTTTACCGACGAGCTAAATCGTCATATAATTTTTGAAGATAAGCCTTTCCCTTGTTCAAGTGAATGGCATTACTATCGTTCTGCCCGATCAGAATCGATTGAGACGCACAATCATATACTGCCGCTCCATCTTTATCGACAAATCCGACCCCATCGGGAAAAGCATAAAAAACGAAATGCTCTTTGGTCGAATCCGTAAGATTTTTACTGAACGTAAAATCATCATAAGGAATATGCAACTGAGCTAATAAAGTTGCTGCCAAATCCATTTGTGACAAATATTCATCGACAACCAAAGGGCGCTTTACGGCTCCTCCGGCCCAAACCATAGGTATATGATGACGGACAATATCGTGGTTCTCCACATTTTGGGGATAACGCTTGGCATGGTCGGCGACAAAGACGATAAGCGTATTGTCCCAAACAGGGAGCCTCTTCAATTTCTCTACAAAGTCTCCTACACAGCTATCGGTATAAGCTATCGAGTTCAAATACTTATCCTCCAACCGGTTCATGGGAACATCGAACGGTTCGTGGCTGCTTAGCGTTAAAAACATTTTCATAAAAGGCTCCCGAGATTGCTCTTTTATCAATGAATAAAACTTTTCAAACGTCACATCGTCTGGAACACCCCACTTACTCAATCTCTGAGACAAAGGGAAATCACGGTCGCACACGATATTGTCCATACCCATAGAAATAAAATAGGAACGCATATTCGTGAAATCGGCATCACCCCCATAAAGAAACTGCGTGTCATAGCCGGCCTTACGTAAAGATTTCGATATACCCGGAAGCGATTGCGACTTGGCGGGATACTTCATAATCGATGCGGTGGGTTGTGCCGGGTAGCCGCTAAGGATAGAAGTTAACCCTCGATCGGTTCTGAAACTATTGGCATAAAAATTAGTAAACAAAATTCCTTCCGAAGCTATTTTTTCAAGATTGGGCATCACTCCGGGAATCCCACCTAAACTCTCCATGGCTACCCCCGAAAAACTTTCAAGAACGATCAACAACACATTCGGGCGAGCTTTCACCCATTGCAAGCTGTCGGCAGGATATACCGAAGGCCCCCCGCCACGTAAAGGTTCAAAAATAACATCGGCCTTTTCCGGTTCGAAAAAACGATACTGAGATGAAAAGTCTTCCGATTTGGACAATGACGACATCAAACTGAATACCGGATTGATAGCGGCGTGATTAAGCGCCATACGATCGCTGAAATAAACCTTGCCCACATTCATGGTCGACACCGTAAACCCGCCTCGAATAGGAATAAAAAGAGAAGCGGCAAGCAACAATAAACAAGCAAAGGACAAAATCGATTTCTTAGGTCTTTGCCAAGAACCCGTTTTTCCTGATAATCTCCACATGGGCCATAACAACAGAGCGGCATAAACAAATATAAGAAAGACAATCAGTACAGTTTCCCATGCCGGAATACTGGCGACAGCATCGGCCGGGGACGTGAGATAAAAAAGAGGCGTGGCATCTATCCTAAATCCCCAATAGCTATACAGCACGGCATCGCCCAACGTTATGGCAGCCACCACGAACGAAACAATAGCAAAATAAACACGATACACCGGAATCCACCATTTTTTCTGTAAATACACTGTTGCCACGACAAACAATGCAGGTATGGCCGTAAGATAAGCCGCCATAGAAAAATCCAATGGCCGCCCGTTCCACATCACAGAAAACCACTCCATTAACGGAATCTTACCGTAAATATCCCAATGAAACAACATGAATAGAGGTTTCTGCAAAACAAACATAATGAAAAACCAAAAATACACGGCTATCAGAAAGAGGATACGTTTCTTCATATTTCTGTCATTTTTACGGAGTGTAAAAGTAATATAAAAAAGAACGGCAAACTCGAAATACATGTACGAATTACTTTGTTTAATATTTATTAAGTGTCGAAGATTAGTTAGAATAATTATAAATTGTGACCTTTGTTTGCAAATAGAAATTACATTACATAATACAGTAGAAATGAAAAAAATTTTATTATCTGCCTTAACTGTTTTTACAATCATGGCACAAGCTGCTAATCCTTTTTTCGGGACTTATAAAACGCCCCACCAAACCGTACCGTTCGACAAAATAAAATTGTCGCATTACGAACCGGCTTTTAAAAAAGCCATAGAAGAAAATCAGAAAGAAATCGACGCGATTGTCAATCAACGTTCGATGCCCACATTCGAAAACACCATCGAAGCGCTCGATCGAAGCGGTCAAATGCTAAACCGGGTCGCTAGTGCATTTTTCGCTTTACTGAGCGCCGAAAGCAACGACGAAATGATGGAAATCTCCCAACGAGTACAACCCATGCTTTCGGAACACAGTAACAACATCAGCTTGAACGAAAAACTTTTCGACCGCATCAAGTTCGTTTATGACCGTCGTGACCAGCTCGATCTCACGCCCGAGCAAAAAACACTCCTCAAAGAGACCTACGAGTCTTTCGCTCTAAGCGGAGCCGAATTGAAAGGTGAAGACCGGGAACAATACAGAAAATTATCCTCGGAACTAAGCCAGCTCACACTCACATTCGGACAAAATGTTTTGAAAGAAACCAATCTTTTCAGCATGATGCTCTCCGAGAACGATTTGGAAGGACTCCCCCAAAGCGCGCGAGATGCCGCTGCGGCACTAGCAAAGAGCAAAGGGAAAGAAGGATTTATGGTCAATCTCTCCTATCCCAGTTACAGCGCTTTCATGAAATATTCTTCTCGCAGAGATTTAAGAGAAAAACTGTATCGCGCATACAATTCACGTAATCTGTCGGGCGAATACAACAACATTCCCGTCTTAAAACGTATCGCCGAAGTGCGACTCGAAATGGCAAAACTTTTCGACAAGCCCAACTATGCAGAGTATAAACTCCAACGCACTATGGCCGGTAACAGCGACAACGTCTACAACTTGCTGAATCAACTGCTCGATGCCTACAAACCGGCAGCCCTGCAAGACGTTAAAGAAGTCGAAGGTTTCGCCATCGGAAAAGAAGGGAAAGACATAACCCTAATGCCGTGGGATTTCAGTTACTATTCCGAACAACTTAAACACATCAAATACGACCTCAACGATGAAATGCTACGCCCCTACTTCGAAGTAAACAATACGATAAAAGGAGTATTCGGGTTAGCCACTCGCCTATACGGATTACACTTTACAAAAAATCCTAAAATCCCGGTATATCACCCCGAAGTCGAAGCATTCGAAGTAACCGACAATGACGGGAATTACGTGGGAGTTATATATACCGACTTTTTCCCCCGCGACGGGAAACGAGCCGGAGCTTGGATGACAGAGTTCAAAGGACAATGGAAAGAAGAAAACGGAAAAGACAGCCGTCCGCATGTAACGATTGTCATGAACTTCTCTCGCCCTACGTCGGATACTCCTGCCCTATTAACTTACGACGAAGTAGAAACATTCCTACATGAATTTGGACACGCTCTGCACGGATTACTTTCCGACGTCACTTACGCTTCGCTTTCCGGGACAAACGTATATCGCGATTTCGTGGAACTTCCTTCACAATTCAATGAGAACTATCTTTCCGAAAAAGAATTTCTCGACAGCTTTGCAGTCCACTACAAAACCGGTGAAAAAATTCCGGTCGAATTGGTGGAAAAAATTAAAAAATCCAGTCAATACCTTGCTGCCTATTCTTGCGTACGCCAATTGACTTTCGGGAACCTCGATATGGCATATCATACAATCACCGCCCCGGTAGACGACGCTATCGCTTTTGAAAAAGCCGCTATCGATAAAACATTAGTATTACCCGATGTAGAAGGTACACTCATTGCACCTCAATTCAGTCACATCTTTTCGGGTGGTTATGCCGCAGGATACTACGGCTATAAATGGGCCGAAGTTCTTGATGCCGATGCATTCTCCGTATTTAAGGCTAACGGCATTTTCGACCCGGTTACAGCCACATCATTCCGCGACAATATCTTGAAGCGGGGCGGTACGGAAAATCCCATGATTCTATACAAACGCTTCAAAGGAAGCGAACCCACGATAGATGCATTAATGCGGCGTGACGGAATCATTAAGTAAAGCCAACAAATAGATCGTTTACAAAAAAAGGAGCTCTGTACAGAGCTCCTTTTTTCATCAGATATCTATCCCATTATTCTTTCTCTTTATAATAACGTACCCAGTCTACGACCATTTCGACCGGCAAATCGAGCGTATCCACAGGACCTACCCAACCACCGTCCAGCTGCATATCGATCAATAGATAGTAAGGTTTCTTAAACGGGAATTGCAATTCGTCACCCTCTCCCGTATCTATGCGCGGATAAGTAAAGGTGCGATTTTCATTGATAAAGAAAACAAGGCTATCGGGATACATTTCTACGGCATACACATTATAATCATCGGGATTAATAGTTCCTTTTGAACCGTGACGCGGGTTACGTGTCTGTTTTCTCTCGATCGTATAAGCGGTATGTATCGTTTGATAAGCAATCGAATCGTGGTTCAAACGCTCCATGACATCGATCTCTCCGGCCCACGGCCACTTCCATTGAGCCTCGTCACAAGGTTTGAGCCAAATAGCCGGCCAAGCACCTTGCGCACCCTGCAATTTAGCTTTCACTTCGAGACGGCCGCCATGAAATCCTCGTTTATTCTTGGTATATACACCCCCGGTAATATACGGAGCAGTATCATTTTCGAGATCGGTATTCACGATACCTTTCAATACCAAGTTACCATCTCGCATCTCATAACAGGCCTCATTGTCCGACATATGTCGAGCCCATTCAGGATTGGCCCTCGGAATTTTAGACCATGTTGCCGTGTCGAAAGAAGTACCATTGAAGTCATCTTCCCACACCAACTCCCATCTAGACGAATCTCCCGAGGAGACACACGAAATCAGCCCGCCTAAAAATAAAGCGGACCACATCAATACAAATACTTTTCTCATAAATACATCTTTTAAGTTAAATCACAAAGGTAACACAAATAACCACAAAACGCAATTAAAAGGAAAAACGATTCAGTAGAAAATTCGTGGAAGTAGATTTGAATTTTAGAGATGAATCTCTCCTCAGAAACTGCTGTTTTCTCGGTTTCTCCCCTATCGTGCCAACGCAACACTGGGGAGAAGGCCAAATACAATCAATCTATCCCACTCGCTAAAATAATGTGACAGAAGGGCATTCCCCCCTTCTTTTACCGTACCCCGTAGCCTTGCAGGGTATTTCAGCTTTTATTATCAGAAATATTTTAAACCTCCTCTGCCGTGCCCCGCAGCATTGCGGGGTGTTTTGCTCAGCAAAATATAGGGGAAGTGTCCGTAGGACGGAGGGGTTACAAAAATGAAAACAAGACGGCAAACGATTCCCCTAGCCACGCCATCGTTTCGACCGGGCAATGCACTATCACAAATCACAAAAAGAGTCAAGAGAAGCCACCCTCAAAACGAAAAATGCAAGGCGATACGTACCCCGCCTTTGCTCACGTTCGGGCTTTCCCGATAGGTCAATCGCCATACATAATCTACCCGCAAAATGGTAAATATATTATCAAGACCTACACTACATTCCATATAGGGCATTTTATCCATTTCGGTACTACCCTTCGGGAATACGAATAAATCTTTATTATACAGTGGATTATTCTTCTTGCTCAAACTACCGTACAAACCTCTGAACGCAAACACCTCTCTCAATTTCATATATTTCAACAGAGGGATACGATTGAACAAAGCTCCGTTTGCATAATAAGTAAAATCCCACGACACATACTGGTCGTTGATAAATTCGAGAGCATTCATCAAAGCATATGATTCCGGTTGAATCGTATAAGAAAGATTCGCATTAGGAAGTATCAACATAGGAAAAGGAACTTTGTCCCATACCTTTCCGGCCTTCACAATAGCATCGAAATAACCGAATGCCGAGAACCAAAAACGTTTCTGAATCCCAAATTCGGTATGATTATATGAATACTTGCTGCCCAAGAAATTTTTGAAAGCAAAATTATGAGAGAGTGTCAACACGGGAGCATCCAAATTGATTGGGAAACGTTGGCTTTTCGTTTGGTAAAATTTTTCATTGGGAGCAAAGCGCAATTTCACCTCAAAATTGGTTTGCATATAATCCTTTATCTTTTTACCGTATCCATCGATAAAAGCGATACGGTCGGTCGCCATTTGCTGTATCTCGTTACGAATACCCAAACCGAATGAAAAACCGCCCTTTCGTTCTTGCAAATAAGACAACTCGGTCTTTCTTAAATAAGTAGCTTTATTATCGCCCTTACGTTTCAAAGAAAGGAAAACATTGTCTTTATTCGTGTACAGATAATGCTGTCCCAATTGGTCTATGTCGTACGAATGGCTCAGCTTGATAGAATTGATGGGGAACTCCCGGGAATGAAATTTCTTCTTATTGAACGAATATTCTACTTCGCCCGAATATTTAACCTTTTCATCTTTGGTTCCATAAGCCACATAACCGCGAGCAAACCAATGTGGATTTAGTTGGGCGGTAGTTAGTCCACCTATTCTGAAACGAGCGCCCTCTATTTCATTTGCACTAATAGTCGTATTCATCGGCCCGAAATCGAACTTACTGTCTTTCCCTGTTTCTATATAACCGCTGATTAGTATTCCCAAAACTTTCTCTGTATAATAGAATACCGGAACCTCTCGTAGTCGAGCTAAAAGTTTATCTACGGCATTCTCCTTTTTCTTTACCGGCACATGACGATTGTCTACCCAGAACTCTTCCGGTTTTGCCTGAGCATCCACTTCTACTTTCTCCCGACCCTCAAAATCATAAACCGACAAATCGTCGGGAGGAGTAAAGGTAAATTTATCATAGGTGGTCATACGCCTTGCATACAATCCTTGCGTGGCAGGCATAATCCGGAACTCTATAATGGCATCGTCTTTCGTTTTAATACGCGTCCCGTCTTCCAAACGTTCATAATCCTGTTCGAGATACATATTCTCGACATAATTAAGATTGATATCCCGAGGCACGTTCAACTTCACCTTCTTGATAAAATAGGTCGAATCTCCTTCGGGCACATAAATATGACCTGTAAAGCCGAACGACTCCGAATTAAACGGAACAAAGCCTAAATCCACGCATTTCACGCCGTCTATCAGAATCGTATCTAATAAATAATACTTATAAAACGAAGTACCTATGTTGGACAAAGGGCTCACGAATCTATTATTCAACAGAGTAATATCATTCTTGAAAATATCGATTTCCCGGAATAAATCCTCACACAACATTTGCACGCTTTCTTGGCTGAATATTTCGTCGATTCCTGCCCGCTTAATACCGGTCACCACAGATTTCTCAGTTTCCGGGCTGCGACGATAATAATTCTCGGCGATCTTCTCCTTTATCGAAACAGTCAGAATAGGTTTGCCCGAAACCTCCGAAGTATCGACATAGTCAAAAATAAATTGGAATTTTTTGAAAAGCCACTTTTTCTTTTGTTCCTCCGAAAATTCATTCAGGGCAAAAGTCATCTTCTCATACTTTTCATAATTATAAAAATCGTGATTTTTCGGATCTCCTACGTGGCGACGCTCTATCAATTTTTTTACAAACTCCACTGCCGGATTATTTTTCTTACTGTATTTCTCCTTTTTCGGTTTCACGACCACCTCTTTCAAGACATAATCCGATGGAACCAAATCGATAACCAAATCATTCTCGGCTCCTTTCTTTACAAAAACCGTTTTCTCTCGATAACCCAACGTAGAAAATCGAACATTGAGAAAATTATCACGTACCGAAACGGCAAACTTACCGTCATCGTCCGTCATAAGTCCCTTATCGCTCCCCACAAAAAAAACAGAAGCATAAGATATAGGCTCATGGGTTATGGAATCTCGTACTATCCCCTTTATCACTGTCGCCTTTTGTGCCGTAGCCGAAATAGGAAGCCCTATAAATAATAGGCAAAGGGTTAATACCACATATATCTTTTTTATCATAAAAGTCTCACAAACTGTATATTATAATTGGTCCCGATATTCGATTCTCTCGAATTTTCAAAATGCAAAAGTACAAAAAAACTGTCGGCTCTCGGAGTTTTATTATCTTCACTTTATGGGTTTAACAATGTTTAATAATGTCAGGATTTCTATTCTGCTTCTTAAACCAAATAAATGTACTATATTCGGCATTCTATTTATATATGTTAAATCATGAGTACCGAAATAGAACGCAAATACACAGTAAAAGACCAGTCATACCGACAAGAATCAATCGAATGCAAATATTATAAACAAGGATACATCTCAATCGATAAAGAAAGAACCGTGCGCATACGAATTTCCGGGAATAATGCATTCATTACTCTCAAAGGCGTTACCACAGGTTGTACCCGTAAAGAATTCGAATACCCCATTCCGGTAGCCGATGCTGCCGAAATGCTCGGATCACTCTGTCTTCCTTCAATCATTGAAAAGAAAAGGTACATTTATCCCTATGCCGGACACAGATGGGAAATAGACGAATTCATGGGCAATAATGACGGACTGGTTATTGCCGAAATCGAGCTAAAATCAGAGTCGGAACAATTCGATTTACCTCCTTTCATAGAAACAGAAGTTACAGGCGACCCCCGCTATTACAATTCCAATCTGGCAAAACACCCCTATAAAACATGGAAAGAAAAAGAATAGTCAATTTATTTTAGTTTTTTTTACAATTAAAATAATCTCTACTCGATTCTTTTCTCTACCTTTGCCCCTCGAAAATAATAGACCATTGGAAAGATGCCGGAGTGGTCGATCGGGACGGTCTCGAAAACCGTTGTACCCTTACGGGTACCGAGGGTTCGAATCCCTCTCTTTCCGCAAATGAAAAGCGTAACATTTTGTATAATACAGTGTTACGCTTTTAACATTTTAAATATGCACAATATTTGCACAAGATATTATAATCCTATTTACTCTTTCTCTTCCAAAGTTACATCAATTCCTACGATCTCACAATATTTAAGGAAGTTGTTCAAGTTGACATTCTTCCCACTTTCAATGGCAATGACTGTTCCAAAGTTCATACCCTGTTTCCAGATATTATATTGGGACAGTCCCTTTTCTTCGCGAATCTTACGCACTTGTTTCGATAACTCTTCTATTGTCATACTCCTATTAATTCCTTCTTTATCGCCTCTAAAAATGCGATAGATGTTAATACCGTATTCCTATAATTATAATCACTACCTGCTGCAATTGCATTCTTACGACCGTCTAAAATCAGCGTATCAATGAACAACACCATTTGCCGAACCGTAATATTGCCGATGTCTGCCGAGAATGTCGATAGCGATGTATAATACTTCATAGACTGTTTTAAAAGGCCTCGTATTTTAGTCTTATCAGGATTTTTACCGGTAATACGCTTAATGCTGATCTTTGCGGAGAGATTCGACCCTGACAATCCGGGCTCTATGCGGTAATCCTCTCCTACTTCCTCAACAATACCGTCCATATACTCGACTTTGGCGATAAATCCATTGTCTATGTCCGAACAGTATATGAAGTCGACTTCTCCGAACTTGTGCGCCCGGTTATGGTCTACAATGAATAGTGGAAACTCTCTCTTCATAATTTTATAGAATGGTTACAAATTCTTCTCCGATATTGAAATTACGGTTATACTTCCATGTGCTATTGTCGTTTTTCCTTTTTGCTAATTGAATTTCAACCGTCATATCGTTGTTTATTAGAAATGTTGCCGACCATTGTGATTGGGTAGACGGATAATCGTAACCCAATATTCGCTTGTATTCGTCCTCCGTAATTTCGTTTTCAAACCAGACTGTTTTGCCAGATTCAGAAGATATACGATTTAACGACAATAAAACACCTTTAATCTCAATATTCAGCCCGTCAGGATTTTCTTCTATCACACGCCGTGCTATTTCTGTGCGTTCTTCTTTGTTTGTTCCTGCAAACCCGTTATGAGAGGTAGATTTATTGGCATTGTCATACTTGGCATTCGTTTCGTCGATTATCACATCTTTACGACCACTGATTAAGTACTTAATTTGAGTTTTCATATCGTTTTTTTTAATTGGTTACTGTTTGTTTTTGATTACATGGTAAAGATACTACATTTTATTGTATATACAAAATATTATAGTATAAATGTTTTATGATTTATCAATATTTAACAAAACGAATGATGTGGAAGATTTTCCGCAAAAATGATTGACATGGAATTAAACACGAATGCCGGAGCTTCTCACCCCGGCATTTCCCTGTTCATCATTTGCATTTCCTAATATTCCTTTGAAATTTTCTGCTTATAACGCTTTCATTCCGTTATAAATAATTCTTTAAGCTCAACTAAGTCTCCCGATGTAATACGAATATACCCCATATTTCCAAATACCAAATTAGTCAGGAGATTATTTGGTATTTCTATTTTCATAGCCCCGGAGCCAAGATTACCTTTAAGAATACCCAGATTAAATTCTCTTTCTTCCATAGAATTGAACATTTCAATGAAATCATCGAATAGCATATTAACATCTATGTTCCCATTTTCGTCGCAAATAAATAAAGATAATCCATCGATAAGTTCGTTAATCTTTTTGTCTTCTTTCAACAAATAATTTTTTGCTCCACGTTTGAGGTATGTGGATACAGTTTTTAATTGGGGATTATTTCGTGTAAAATCATCGATCCTATCATCTATCCATGTATGAGCAGCCTTATTAAACTTTGTTTTTACAGCTTCCAGTTTTTCTTTCAGTTCCATTATTTCTTAGATTTAGACGATGTTTTTCTTTGTTTCATATCCATAAATTCATTCCAGCTCATGTCGCTGTACTGAGTAATATATTCGTTCATCAAGGCGTCCTTTTTATCCGCTTCGTCCTTAACAGTTTTCTTCAATCGTTTGGTGAGGGTAAGGTGTTTGTCCAACGCATCTTTCCCGTCCTTTGTCCCTTCGACTATCGGTCTCATAATCCGCATATACTCCCGGTTGAGAATACTCTGAATTTCCATGCTGCTTTGCTGAAATTCTTCATTCTCTTGCATAAACCTAAACTCCTTTTCAGTCAAGGAGTCCATAATCCTGTCTATTTCGTCCCACACGGGAGAAGAAGTCGTTTGCGCAGATTGCCGATAGTTTCTTTTCATTTCAGCAATTTTTTGTTGCATGGCTTCCTGTTCTCTCTCCAATTCGGGGATAGAAAAGTTCCTGTCGTTTAATAAAGGGTCTGTAAAATTCATAATTATTCGTGTTAGTGGTTAGTAATCGGTAATGAAAGTGGTATCGCCCCCGAAGGGGCTCTACCACTAACGCTTTTTCTTGCGTTTCTTTTCGGCCTTTATGCCGTCGGAGTTTCCGACGCTGCTCTTTTGCAGTTGCAACCGAAAGGGTTTGCACCCTCCAAAACAGTTACGGTAGGAGTAGAAGGAAGACCTACAACGCCATAGATAGCTCGGCAAGTCTTGCGATCCGTGTAATTGATGGAGGCTGTGAAGGCACGATCAATTTCGCACTGAATCAATCTGTCTTGATACGGACGGGTGGCTTCCAAAACAGCTACCTTCTTGTCTAGTTCATTGAATTTGTTGGCATATCGCTCGTTCAATACATCGTATAAATCTCGGCTTGTCTTGTAAAGTCCGAAATCTGCGTCGATTTGCGACTTATACAACTGGAATTTTTCAGCCACATCGGTTTCACGATGTGCATACATTTGGTCTTGCGTGTTGACTTTTAATCCCCAAATGGTATTGGTGAGAGCAATTGCATCCTCACATTCTTTTTCCCATGCTTGAAATGCGGTGGGAGCGACAGCACTTGAACCTCCCCAGCCACCTGTCGTCGTGTTGATGTTTACGTTCTCAGGCATGGAACCGCCACCGAAAATCCCGTTGCGTCTTCCCCAAAGCGCACCTGCGCCAAGAGCCGTACCGACGATTCCCAATGCTAAACCGGCATTACCTACACCCTTAGAGGCATACTCTTTCTTTCCTTCTTCGTAGACTTTCTTTTCTACGATTTCTCTGTTAATTCCTTCCATATGTTTTTATTTTTTTAGTTATACCGAAAGAACATCTTCCGGTGTGTCAAACATACGGTCATAACAGTTGCTATCTATGAATTTCAGTTGCTATACGTTTGCTAATTAGTTGATTGTTCTTTAATAGAATGTAACTTTGTGAAATCCTGTGTGATAACGTATTTTTCAACTTATTCACTCCTTGTCTTGTCATAGACAAGTAAGACGCTATATTTTCTTCCGTAAATCCGAGCGATACCAACGCACAGATGAGCAGGCAACGTGCGTCGACCGCATTTTTGTTCGCACCGTTAATCAATTCGCCGTAACACAGCTCACATTCCTCGCAAACGATTTGCAAGACGTGTTCAAAGATTTCATTGGTTTTCATATCTCTTGCCTTTTTAAATATTTGTTAAATTATAGATTGTTGACACAATAAAAAACATCACGTTCCTGTTTAAAGGCTGTGAAAGCCTCGTAACATTCCCCGTGATGTTGTCTCTTGTTAGTTTTGGAAGAGCAGCAAGAGATTGAGGCTTTCCTTTATACTCCGAAGCCTCGGAAGGAGTCGTAAATCAAATTATATCAAGAAACCCAGTCCTTTCAATTTTGTTATCCATTTCATGATGTAAGGGACAAGCAGCAAGACAATGCCACCGAGAGCCCACCAGCACCATCGGGGAGTCTTGTACTTTACTACCTCGACGGGGTAGGGTACTTGTATGCTGTCCGTCTTGGATATATACAGCGTATCGATTCTGTCCTTGAACCTGTATATGTACTTGTATTGGAACTCACGTATCGTGTCTCCCGATTTCTCGATGAAAACACTGTCCCGCATGTATATGGAATCGAGCTGCACCCTGTTCAGATACACCGTGTCGCTCTTTGTCGTCTCCACCGGAACATACACATGTCTGGTACAACTCGTCGCAGCCAAGCCGGCCAAAAACAACAATAGGAATACGATATGTCTCATAGGCTCAGTATTTGTTTCCGGTTCTTCGATGTAGACACATAAGACACGTGCACCCAACTGTAATTGCTCTCGTTCAAAAGCTGGTCGAAGGGAAGGTTATCCCGAATCAATTCGAACAGCTTCTTGTTCTCCTCCTTGTTCCCTGCCGTTATATCCGCCGCATTACCCCTCATGTGCTGGCTGTTTTTCGCACCACCCACGGCGGCATTGAGTTTGGGACAACGATAGCCCGAATTGACGGTTATCGCCTTCCCGTACATCTCCCGCAAGGGGTCTAAAACATGGGTGACAAGGTTCGACAGCGCAACAGACGCTTCGGTCGTCGGGGTATTGTCTATACCCAGTTTATCGGCCGTTGAGCTCTTTGTGAGTTCTTTCATCGTGAAGTATTTCATATCTCGAAGATTAAGTTTTCCATGTTGTTAATTTTGTCCGGATCAGATACGAGCAAATCCTCTTCCGGAAATTTTTCTTGAAATTCATTACATAAATTATACTCCATTTCCATGTATTCTTCACTGCCTCTTCTTATGCTTTCAGGAGAGACCTCCACGATATGGAAGTTGGTCTGTATGTCGTAGGCATACCTGATCCTTATTCCCGGTATTTTCGAGGCAATCGATTGAATCGTTTCGATGACAAAATCCTGTACATTCTTATTCATGTCTTTCTTCATTTTTGGCGACAAAAAAAGCGGTGACTTTTTTAGAATCACCGCTTGTAACGAATGTATGAGAGAGTAGCCTTAGGGTTAGGCTTATCCGTTATTGAAAATGGGACAAACGTAGGCCGAAGGCATTATCAATCCTCTCTCCTCAATTCATCGAGCCATTGTACCGGGTCGACATCTTTTAGACGAGGATAAGCCTTTTCGATTAAAGAATTTAAATAACTTTCATCGAATTTTGGAGAATAATCAGCCGGTATCGGAGGTTGAGAATCCGTATCGGACGAGTTCTGGACATAGGGGAATGAACCTTTTGTATCCATGTGAACAATGTTTATTTTTTTCGGTTCGGGAAAATACCCTTTAATACGATATTGGCTAAACCTAATACATTGATAGTCGTCGTAGCCAGTAGAGATATCAATATTTCCGGTCCCAATGAAAATAATCCGATCCCGCAAAATACAAGAATGGCAATTACTATGAATAACCATATGGGGATAATCCACATGACCCATCTGGCCAAATGTTTACGAAATTGTGTATCTTGTGAATATCGCTCCCGTATTTGTTCGGATAAATTCTTGTCGTCTATATCGCCCAAATTTGAGTCGGGAGAAATATGGACACCATTCTCACTACGTAAATCCAAGCCGCTAAAAGAATCTTTCTGTTTAGTCATGCTTTGGGAGAAATTAGTGTCTTAAAATACTCTTGGATATAACTATCCGGGATTCTATCCCCCCAGCTGAATGAAGGCTGCTTAACGGTCCTATCCCACGGAGAACCGGGCTTGTGAGACCATTCCGTCAGATAGGCGGCAGTTTTAGAACCATAGCTGCCAAAGACCAGTTTCATCAGAGATTCCATTTCGGAATCACGGGCTATTTTTTCAAGGTTTTCATCAGAAAGGGAAATTTCTGAAAAATCCTTTTTTATCAATTTATTTCGAGTGGTCGGGAAAACCGGACCATACGGCCAAGCCTGAGGGTGCTCGTTTGTCAAGCGTTCGTTCTTTACGTAAAGATATACTCCATAAGCTATATACAACAACTTTTGAAGCTTAGTCATGTTAATGAAAAACTTATTCTGGTTAGCAAACGCAATGATATAGTTTGCAACCGTAACGCTATCGTATTTATAGGTATCGCTTATCATCTTGTTGCAAAGTAACAAAAAATATCGTAACATGCAACCAATTCTTATACTTTTTTACGATAAATCAAACGGTGATTCCAAGAAGTCAAAGAACGCTTTCCCGTCGCCGGGTTATAAAAATTCATTTTTTTTCGTCAGGCAATCCAAACCTCGATTTGAATCACCAGCCCTCCCAGTATGGTCGCCAGCAAGTCGGCATACGACCAAGCCCCCGGCTTCCTCCACTCGTCGACAGCCTCCTTGATACAGCCCGCTATGGCAGAGAACAGCACACAATATTCCGCCGTCGCACCTATCACGATGGAGAAGAAAGAGGCGATGACACCTCCTGCGATAAAATGCAGCAGCTTGTCGTGGGGAATAGACAATAACAACCATTTGATTCTTTCCAAAATTTTCTTCATATTATTCGTTATTTAATCGGTGATAAAAATCGAGCTTGATACGGTCATAGACAGAAAATACATTGGTTTTAGCCCTGTCATCGTTCACCGTATGGGCATATATCTCGTTCTCGACAACCTCTGCCACCCAGTCTATCCATTCAGGATTGGTATAACATGAAAGACGTTTACCCCGATAGGTAAAGTAGTCGAAACGGCTGTTCCTGTCCTCGTACTGGTTCGTGAGATTTCCGATAATTTTTTCATGCGTCCTATTCCTGTCGGATATATGGTTTTCCTTCCTAACTTGTTCGATAATTTCCAAAACCCGTCTGGCGGAAAGGTTGAAAAATTCACTTGTCATGTTCTTTATCCGAAGCTGCGTTTCCGGTCTAAGACCTTCCGATATGTCGGACAACATGTTATTCTGGTCGTTCGTCTTTTCAATAAGCTCTTTCAGGGATTCGCCGTAATCCTCCATGCTCTTGGTGATAATCGATTTGAACCACTTGAAGCAGGCCACCATCATCATGGCCGACAACACCAAGAAGAATGCTGCGGTCGTCACCAAGAACCCCTGTTCGCTTATCCCTCTGGCTACCTCCGTAGCCTCGTTTATCCCTCCCATATCAATGTTTCTGTTTTTCGATTAATAATCTGGCTTCCTCTTTGCAGGATTCCGCATAGGTATTATAAGCCTCGAACTCATCGGGCTTCGTGTCCCGCTGTCGCAGTATGGCCAGTTCATCGTCTACGCTGTATCTTTCCCGAATCTTTGCTACTACTTGCTCTTCATATGTCATCTCGGGAATAGGCTGTTCCTCTTCTATTGGTATCTCTGGGATAGGTTCATACTCATAGACTATCGCCCCGTTCCGGTAATACATCACGGGTATTTTTCCGGGTATCTCTTCGGGAGATGGGATAGAATCTATTCGTGTGAATCCTTCTATCAGGGTTTCGCCATAATAAATATTAGTGACTCTTTCGTCGTATATTTTAACTTGTATCATATCAATTGAATTTTTTATACCTCGGATACAGAAGTTTTCCATTTCCCAAATCCGGGTTAGGGATATGAATATACCCGGAATCTCCCTTTACCACCCTACCGACATACTTGTCCATATTTATATCTGCATATACATAAATATTGAAGTACAAGCTGTTGAAAGTGAGTTTATATTTATAACCATAAATCGAATTGCCCATCAATGAATCGCTTGGGGAAATATTGACATAAGTATTCATGGTATATCCCGCTTCGTTTTTCTTGGTGAGGGTTCCGTTCTCTATGTTTGACATCTCTATCGTACAAATCTTTTGATGGCTTATAACATAAGCCGCACTGTTGAAATAGACGATAATGTTATATCCTGAACCTTCTATTTTCCCGACAAATGAAATATCGCCGTTGGAACTGTCGATTTTAAACAAATTACTGTACGACAGGAAATAATTGAATCCGTTGTATTCGCATTGTCCGAAATTCTGAATATCTGAAATGGAGGCTCCGGACAATTCTTTCAGATCGAATTCTTTTTCAGTGAGACCGGTTTCAAAATCTATCAGTCGTAGAACGCCATCATTTTTGTAAAAATATACGAAGTCCTTATATTCGATGAAGTTGCAATTATAGTACTGTTCTGATAAAGTCCATATCTTAGTTCGTGTATCTAAATCCCAGCAAGTGATGGCACTACTGTTAGGTACAATGATTTTACCGTCTTTATAAACGAAGCAAGAGTTTCTATTATAGAGATATGAATGTATATTTAACGTGATTTCATCATAAACAGTATCTTCTCCTGTCTGTTCATTCCAACAGGCAAGCCTGCTATCCTTGTTGCAATAAAAAAACAAACCGTTTTTAAAATAATACAGCTGGTAGGTTTTACTCGTATCTTCGAATAATTTCCCGTTTATCCCCTGCGCAGAAATAATGTTGTCTTTTATTTCGACGTTTTCTCCACTAATCAATCTGTCTTGTTTCCCGGAGATTTTATCGTCTATGCTCTCCGCCGCTTGGTTTGCTTTATCGGCCGCCTCATTAGCGAGAGTTGCCGAGTTGTTAGCTGCCGTTGCGGCATTCTCCGCATTTCCCGCCGCTGTGTTGGCGTTCGATGTGGCTGTGTTTGTATCGGAAATAAGTCCTTCGAGCGTAGTTTGCATTTGGGAGAAACTCGACTCTCTTAGAGCTTCCGCTTCGGCTCTCTCACTCTCCGCCGAGGCACGGCTGCTTTCAGCAGATTCCCGTTTCGCTTCTTCTGCCGTCAACTTGACACCGAGAGCCTTTATATCCGAGGTCGCTTTATTGGCATTTTCAGCCGCTTGATTGGCGACTGCCGCCGCCTCTGTCGCAGGGCGTTGAAGATCGGCGATTTGCTCCGGCGTAAAATCGTCGTAGGTAAAAGGGTCTCCTTTTTCACCGGGCAAGGCAACCATTTCCTCCACCACGGCGGCATCGGGCACTACCACCTGCTCATGAACGATTATGCAATCACTATCTGCCATATCACTTGATGATTATATTGGTTTTGTAAACATCGCCATAGTCCCATTTGCCGTCATCGAAATCGGCATCCTCTATCCAGTAGTGCCTCTCGACCGTGAGCAAGCCATAGCGGAAAGTCCCGGAATTGAATATGCCGTACAGCACGCCGTCACGGAACACACAGTTTTTACGTGTCTTTCCGTCGTAGCTCACTTCGCAACAACAACCGGCCTCGTCCTTGTAGATGAACTTAAACTTCTTCGTCTCGGCATCGATCGGGCTCCCGTTCTTGTCCTCAAAGCCAATGGTAAACTTAATATCCTCCCATGAGTACTTCACTATGGGATCTTTGTCATTCATCAATCAATCTCCTATAATCTTAAATATGCTACGCTTGCTTATTGGCTTTTCGCAAACACAGCATTCTTCCGAATAATTAATATAGTACAATACTTCCTCTAGATATTTCAATCCGATAGAATAAGTATCATCGGCTATCATTTGTCGTTCCTTTAATTCTGTATGCGAAGAATAAGCATCGTTGTTATTCATAGTTCCAAACCTCGTCGGCAAGCTATTACCGAATTTTACGACACGTGAATAGGCCAGATAGGCAACAGCTTTCTTCAACCCTCCGATAATGCGGTCTTCTCCTTTCTTCGACTTATACAGACCCCCATTTAGTAAGATTGTATCTTTACTCTGCATTATCTTTTGAAACAGAGTATCACCTACTAGATAGCGAATGTCTATATCTATCGCCTCGTCTATCGCTTTATTGGCAATTTCCTTATCTGCATAGCAAGGCCTTGCCAATGTCGATATATCAGTTGGTGTTATTAGTGCTGCCATACAACATCGATTGTATTTTAAAAGTATCAGACGTGAGTTCTCCGAATGGTTGTTCATACCAATTCTTGAATATAGATAACAAGGCTCTCGATATTGCCCTCTGCTCTTTGGTTACCTTACCCGAATAGTAGGAATAAGCGTCAGCCAATATATCACCAGAGAAGCCGAGCTTTCCTTTTCTTATTGCCAAAAATGCTTCTTGGTTGAATGCTGAATAGATATTATCTATTATGCTATCCGCCGTTACGGTAAATTCCTTATCATAATTGTTGGTCGACAAACTTATAAATTCAGGAGATTGCTCGTCAGCTCCTATCTCTATCTCTACTATCTTGCAGGCATTAAAGTCTCCCTGCAAGTTTTTCAACACAGGAGAATATTCACTTTCGTAACTCTCATGTCCGTAAGATCTCCTTTCATCGTCAAAATAATTCTCTTGAATATCTGTTCCTTTCCTTGTAATCAATGCCCCGCTCGGCAAGAAGTTATTCCGGGCGTTGCGATAACGTACATTGGCAAGTCCTTCATCTGTACTCATATCCGTGATAACAGGGTCATACACCGGAAGAGGGTAAACCATGTTGCCATTCCTCGAATACCATAACACCTGCCCCTTATAATCATTTATCCCAACCTCTTCAATTTCGGGAATTGCAGAATTGGGATCGAAAACATGAATGAAACTAATGTTCGACTTGTTGACTTGAACTCGTTTCCCATTCCTAGTCTCATCACCCGTCCAGTTAGGGTGAATGGCTATTTCTGTCACTTTACCGTAATCGTTTGGCTCTTTAAGTCTCGTTGTAATGAAGGGGATATGATGAATGTTGCGAATCTTTCCTAATACGTCATAATTGGCATGTATTGCAAAACCTCCGAACTTTGCAAGATCATTTGCTAACAATCCCAACAAGTCATCTAGTGTATCTCCGCTTTTGTTGATTTTGTAATCTGAAATTATTTGAGAGTTAAATCCATTCCCTTCTATGAAATCTGCATAGCGAGACAAACAGCCGGAGGCGATAGACGACGATGCTACCACCTCGGCTAATTTATTGGGATACAAATTATCTTCACCATAGCTCTGTATATTCAGGCTACTCAGATAATTCGTGTTAATCCTCTTTTGAGGCTCCTTTACGGCTTTTAGATTCATAGAACTCGTCAGGGATTACAGAAAACATGGTTCGCAAGCCGGGGTTATTGGTCAGATATTCTTTGGCTATATCATCGGTAAGGTTCTCATTCGTGTAAACACGTGGATCACCGAACACTTGAATCACAGCTCCGGGTTTTAATACAAATTTCGATTTCTCTTTCATCTTCTTGTTCCTTTTTAAATAAGTGAATGTTTCAATCAATGCGTCTCTATGCTTGTCCTTGCAGTTACATTTCCGAACTTCTTTTTTCAAGGATTCTTTATAGAGTTTCTCGATCGTTCGATAATCCTCCTGCGATAGGGAGTTTATTCTCCCCATCAACTCGGAGGATAATTTCATCGCTTCTTCATAGGTCATACACTGGAAGAAGGATTAACCAACGAATTAATCATCGCCAGCGTCGCTTCATAACTGGTCTTGAACAAATAAACTTCTGCCACAGGGCTTTCAGTTTCAGTCATGGTAACCTGCCAGCCACCTTGTGTATCCGAGCTATACGGGTCACGAGTCGCTGCCGTTGCGAACATGCCTTGTTTGATACCGAAAACTTCAAAGGAACTGTCTCCCTTCGCACCTTGTGTGGCACTAAGATTCTTCCATGTGTTTTCGAGAATCACGACATACTTACCATTGAACAAGGGGTCTATCACTGTTTCAGCAATCTTGGGACCTTTGTTCAATATCGTAAATTGGACATTTTTAGTTACCGTATTGGAAATTGTTCCAACGGCCAGTTCAGAGGTAGATCCCGTATAGGGTGTATTTCCTCTTTGAACGATTTCATAGGCCTTTTTCCCGTCTTTTAGAACAAGGTCGGAAATCGTATTCGCACCAGAAAAGGTGGTGGCCGTAAAATCGATATCGTCCCAGTTAATAATTATTCCTTTGTGCTCATACCCCTTTGTAATAGGATCGTCACAGTTCGGCACTATTCCTGCCGAAATCAAACTAACACAGTCTGTTGCCATTTCATTTTCATTTCTTAAAAAATTTATTTAACATGCTACTTGAACTAACTCATCTTCTGCGATTAAAGTACCGAGGTCTCCTGTCGAATAAATTTGAGTTTGTCGTTTTTCCCGATTAAAGAAAATATCCAAATCTGAAATCAATTCTCCGGGAGCCCCCACAAGCAAATTCTTCGGCGAAGTGTAAACAGCTCGGTGAGGAATGTTCAACTTCGTCTTATCATTTTGATATTTTTGAATCATTCTATCCCAAATCGATACGGAATAAATAGGAACACCATTGTATTGCGCCATTTGAACACCATCGAAGATAACTTCCCACGGCAGAATGCACACATAAATACGTTAATATTTGCAAATCAACATGTAACAAACGTTCAAATTATATCGTACTGAAACATCACTGAAACATTTTGTATTTTTCCCTCATCGATGAGGGGCAAATCCGAGCCCTCTGTTTCACAGCCCGCCGCCCGGATTGACGACGGGGTTGCCATTGACTGAACATTTTACTGAATAATAGATTCTCCGCACTGGGTTGTTACCAAAAACTGAACATCAAAGGATTTTGGTGTATGTTTATCCATACTTAAAAAGGTCTCATATAGCATTTTAAGATAGAAAAACGCATTTGCATAGTCAGTTGGATATATAACTTCATCGTCATCAAGAACCTTGCGGGTAATAAGGTCGGATATTATCATGGAAATTTTTGCTATTTGTTCACACCACGACCGAGGATCGTCGTAAACAAACAGTTCTAACAGCTTTTGAACATTATACTTGTTTACGCCTTTACACAATCGTTGTAAACTACTTATTTCATCATTATCTATAACTTCCCTTTTAATCCTATCGTCTGCCATAGATAGCCTAACTTCGAGCATATTTGCCCGTTCCCGTTCCTTTTCTGCTTCCTTGCGGAATTGTTCAACCCCTATAAGAGCATCTCTTAAAGACTGTGTTAATTGTTCATTTGTGTTTAGTAAATCCTCTACTGTGGTTTTCTGTTTTAATTCGTTTGTTTCCATATAATAAAAAGTTTATTGTTTAACCTATGTTTGAAATAGCGGGAATCCTCCCGGACACGTCCGCTACCGACGGACTGGGTTACTTTCGCAAGCAAAACAATCCCTACAACAATAAAAAAAATGGTAAGCCCTATTAAGGTAGGGCAACCCCGGAGCGGATAAACCGCCCCTTTTTTAACTGCATACTTCTACCAAGTTCGCCCGCTTAAAAGAGCGGTATTCCTGTCTCTCGGTGTCGTAGTACGTTTGTAACGTCTCATTTGCCTTTCTTCCTGTGCCCTGTGTCGGTGGTAGCATAGACTCTTTCAGTGTTCCGTATGCCTCTCTAATCGTCCCGTCTACCTTGCGGAAATAAAACCGCACGATCCGATGTTTCATTTGTACTTTCAACTTCATATTTGCCCATGCCGTTTTGAGTGCCTCCGACATCGTATATCCGTTGCGTTTTACAAACTGCCATGCAAGGCTCATAATCTCGCTTAATTGTGTTCTGTTCCGTGTACTCATATCTTTATTTATTTTGTTGGCCTTTATTAAAGTGGACCGGTTTTTGTTTTCCCCGTGACCGGTCCACCGTCTCGTGCTGTTTTGGAAGAGCAGCAACGTTTTGTTTATTTTAATCTCCGCAATAACGCCCGCTTTGGCTTCTGTAATACTCCGTTATCCCTCTTTCCATTGCTGCGTCAAATACAACCGGTTCGGGCTTTTGTGCGGGTTCCGACTTCTTCATCAAACGGCGAGCCTCTTTTTCCGCTTTGCGGGCTTCCGCTTTCATCTTAAACCATGCGTTCCTCAAACAAGCACTGAACGACTGGCAGAACTCACGGCCGAGAACCGAGATAGAGCGTTTATACATTACCCATGCCATTTTGAAAAGTTGCGATTTGTCGATTTTAGTTTTCATATCTTTGTTTGTTTTTGTTTGATGTGACAAAAGTATATTATTTATTATACCTATCCAAACAAAAGATATAAAAAATAATATACGATTAACATTATTTAGTATATGAAACACTATACGAAAGCGATAGACAAGTATATTTGCACCATAATTTTAAAGGATAGCTTTATGAGAATCAAAGAATTATTAAAAGAAAAAGGTATGACCCAGCAAGCATTAGCCGATAAAGTGGGGGTTTCTTATCAATCAATGAAACAAACACTAAACGCTCCCTCTGTTACTACATCTACCCTTGAAAAAATCGCTACCGCCTTAGATGTCCCGTTATGGCAGCTCTTCGCATCGCCGGAAGAAGTGAGCACAGATAGCGATAATAATGTCTTAACGTGCCCTAAATGTGGAACCAAGTTAAAGGTAACCGAGTCAAAAGATTAAGCCATGAACGAGGAAATAACAAAGCTATTGCTTCAATGCGACACATTGAAAGCCGGTTTGTTGGGGCTGCGCCCATTACCACCGGATGCCCTGCAAAAGATAGAGAATGCGTTTGCCATTGAATATACCTATGAAAGCAACCGGATCGAGGGAAATACGCTCACACTGCAAGAAACGGAGTTAGTAGTGAACGAGGGGGTTACTATCGCCGGAAAGTCAATGCGGGAGCACCTTGAAGCGATTAACCACGTTGAGGCGATAGACTACATAAAGGACTTTGCAAAGGGAGGTATGGAAATATCGGAGCGCACAATAAAGGAAATACACGCTATTGTGCTACATGGCATAGACCGAGAGAATGCTGGACGTTATCGGGGCGTGCCTGTTATGATTTCGGGAAGTACACATGTCCCTCCACAGCCGTATTTGATACAGCCACAAATGGAGGCTTTTATGACAAGGTTTGCCGAAATGGAGGAGCAAAGCATTCACCCGGTGCTCATTGCGGCTTACCTTCATGATGAGTTGGTACGCATACACCCGTTTATAGACGGGAACGGGCGCACATCTCGGCTTCTGATGAACTTATACTTACTCCGCAACGGTTATACGCTGGTAAATCTCAAAGGCAGCAATGAGGTCAAAATAAGCTATTACAAGGCATTGGAAGCCTCTCATACGGAGAACAACCCGACAGAGTTCCAAAAGGTCGTTATACGGGCTGAAATAGAATCTTTAAGCCGGTATCTCTCGATTGTAGGATAGCATTGTCTGGATTTGAATTAAAGAGAAATAAAATTTTTATTACATTTGAGCATTCATTTCAACTTAAAAGAATCGTATCATGAAAAAATTATGCTTCTTGTTGGTGCTTGCTTCACTTATAGGCTGCACCTCAACCCCGCAAACGAACAAACAGGGACAAAAACAAGCCGATTCACCCAAAAACGAACTCCCCAAAATAAACAAGGACAAAGGCGAGTATGGCATTTGGAAAGTCACATATTACGTTGACGACTTTGGAGAACCGACAAAAGAGGGATATGTATTTACCCGTTGCACCGGAAAATTCAGCAATTCAGCAACCACAAACTCAGAGTTAGGTGTTGAGTTTATAATTGATGAATCGAATATTCACATACCTTTGTATGAATACAACAGGAACCACCCCGTAAAAGGCTATTTAGACACCTTCCAATTTAAGGCAAAGAGAAGCGACGGAGAAATTTTGGAATTTGAAACTCTTAACGACGAGTATGGATATAATTCTGTACGCACAAAATATATACAAAAACTAAAAGCCTTCTTACAACAGGGTAAGGGAGAAGTTAAATTTATCGCTGAATGTAGGGAGTCTAATTTGTTAAGTCAGTATGAATTTACATTGAAGGATATATCGTACTTGTCAGAGGCTCTTGCAGCCATAAAAGTAAGCGAATCGAACAATTAACACCTCAAAAACATATATTATGAAAAGTAACAAACCCATGACAAAACAAGCCCCTCTAATAGCGGCATTTTTACTATTCATTGGATCCTGTATAATAGCGTGTGGAGGTAGCACCCACAACAATAACAATGAGACAGAAAAAGAGGTAGAGCAAACATCTTGGTCTTTATATGGAGTTACAATTAAAAAAATTGATAACGGATTATTCCAAACATCTGCCCGGCTTACCCCAGAAAATACATTAAAAGCCCGCAGGGAGTTATTTCCCGATTTACAAGAAGTCCACTTCGTTATGATACCGTGGACTGATAAAATGCTTGAATATGCAATAGTTAAAGACTCAATAGAGTTTTATTTGTCCGAGAGGGAAGAACTGGATATGATAGACAATCTTAAACAGCAATTCAAATTCACAAAAGACGAGTTTGATAGTAACGGCAGGACATGGGTACATCATAAAAAGGAACCTAAAATAGATAGATCTGCGATATATTGTTATTTTGCTACAATCAACGATGATGCATACAATCTCCGATTTGTTATCCGGTACTATTCAAGCGATTGGTTATTTATAGATAATTACACGATAAATGCCGACGGCAAAATATTCAATTACTCTGTGAACAAAATAGAGAGAGACAATACAGGCGGATATATTTGGGAATGGAGCGATGAGCTTGTAAAAAAATCGAACATTAAAATGTTAGAGGCCATCGCAGAAGCCCAAACAGCAAAAATAAAATTCAAAGGTAATCAATACTATGACACCTATGAAATAACCGATAAGGAGAAAACCCAAATAAAGCAAACCATAAAATTATACAAAATACTTAGGGGGGAGTTATACAATTAAAATCATATTCTCATATCTATAAAAATTATAACGCAGAGGTATTTTAGGGGGTATGCCGAAAATTTGGCTACCCCCTTCTTTTATGCCTCATCGATGAGCGTAAAATAGTGTGGAAATTTTTCCTCATTATTTTACACGATATAGCCTATTTCCGTATAGTTGTGGAAGATTTTCCGCACTTTGCCCATATCCATAAATTTACCCCTCATCGATCGACCGTTATAAACACGCAATTTCATGCGTATTATTTAGCCCGATTGCATTTCTATTAGACAGGTAAATATGTTTTATAACATGTTTTAGATTGAATCGATGTGTCCGCAAAATATCCTTTACATTGATTTTAAGCCATTTTACAAACTTACGGAGCCTTAAATACCCGTTTCCCCGGTATTATGCTTTTACATATACCATTTTTGGGGTATGTAAAATACATCTTGATGAGGTGTGTAGTTAAACATTTGATTTATTGGTTTTTCGGATTTCCGACAGGGCATTTATAAACTCTACCGTTTTCCGGCAACAAAGGCGTAAAAAATATTCCGTTTTCCGGCAACATTTTATATTAAAATATTCCATTAACCAGTATTTTAGTTAAAGCGGAAAATTCCGCTCAAACTGATAATCAGTATTTTAGTTATAAAGAAAAAATCCCTGCAAACTGATAATCAACATGTTAAATATAGCGGAAAATTCCGCCGTATTCAATAATACAAAATTGTGCAATTCCCTTTTTTATTGCATCGGAAAAATCGGACTTTTTATGCTAACACTCAAATCTAAATAGGGGAAATTCCCCCCATTTAAAGCAAAAGGATTTGTTAAATCCGTAGATTTTACGGAATAAAAAACGTCCTTTTAAATCCCCCAAAAAGGGGTATTTATAAAACGGCACAAATATTTGCGTTATAAGAGCGTTTCTATATTTATTTGATAGTTATATCGGGAAAGAGGCAAAAACGCCAGAGAAGCGACAAAAAACGGCAAAATCTTGAATGTTTAGAGAGGTGCAAAACATAGGGAAACGCCCCACCCCATTAGATCGTATTCGAGTCACTCTATAACGGACTCCATTTTTTTTACAATGTAGTAAAATTGCCTCGGCTTTATGTTATATTCCTCGCTCAATTTCTCGGCGATATACGTTACTTTCAAACAATCCCTTTTCATCGATAGGAAACGTTTGTACATATCAAGGTATCGAACATCGTCCAGCCTAACACCGGCACGCCTCATCGCCTCCAATACAGGACGGCTTATTTCCATACATTCGTGTACTTTCATTACATTCTCAAAAAAAGCCCCCTATTGCTTGGCGCACATCGGCAGAAAAAAACCGTACTTGTGTTTCCACCACCATACAAAAGGGGGCTCTTGGTTTAGCAAATAAAGAGATTACAATTAAATACAAATATACAAATTTCACATCAAACCGACTAATCGGCGATTTCATCTTCACTGTTGGCTATCGGTGGCGTACCTTCTTTATGTACAACAGATATTT